>Ga0257120_1000022_pt1 | contig 140237 bp, 145 predicted proteins | sample SI106_10metaG_FD_190153 | JGI IMG/M metagenome (GOLD analysis project Ga0257120, IMG submission 190153) | Marine microbial communities from Saanich Inlet, British Columbia, Canada - SI106_10 | ecosystem: Environmental > Aquatic > Marine > Inlet | place: Canada: British Columbia | collected...
TATGTAAATAGTGCTCCTTGAACTCTGCTCTTTTTTGTATTAGCACTAGTAATAGAACCTACTACTTTTACTTGACGTCCATTTGAGTTATCTTGGTTGTCAATAACTACAATATCACCTGATGCAATTAAAGAACCTCTGTTTTTATTATCTGCATCTCCACCATCTATTGCATTTGAGACAGAGTTTGCTAGAGACATAGTCAATGCTCCTTCTTTAGACTCTTCTTCAGTTGCTGTTTCAGCGCCTCCTGTTGAGGTGCCACTTCCACCTGTATTACCTTGTCCACTGCTAGTTTCACTAGAACCAGAGCCATTGGATTGCCCTGAACTAGTCCCTGAACTACTATTCTCGTTATTTTTATTATCAGAGCCTCCAGATTCACTATTAGAGCTACCTGATTCGTTATTAGAACTTCCAGATTCACTACCAGAACTTGAAGATTCACTACTAGAACTTGAAGATTCACCATTAGAGCTAGAACTTTGTTCTCCTGATTTCTTCTTTTTCTTCTTTTTCTTTTTCTTCTTTTTATTTGCATTATCAATAGCCTCTGCTACTGGAACTCCTGATGATGAAAGTGCTTGTGGTAACATATCTCCGCCTAACACATTCATTATATTTGTAATTACTGTAATAGTATTTTGAACTATTATAGCATTTGTATTATTTGTAATAGCTTGGGTTACACCTTGACATGGATTCGCAGAATTAGCCTGAGTAACTAAATTCATCCATGCATCAAAAGTACCATCTGTAAAATCTGGTTGTGTAAATGTCTGAACATTGCCAAAATAGTTTAGGGCAATCTCATCACTTGAACCCATTTGAATTGTTTGTTGATTTAAAGTACATGGATCTGTAAACGTATAAGACCACTGGCCATAACTGACTAGTGGTGCTAAGAATAACAGAATTGTTATTATTTTATTCTTCAAATATCCCACGCTTTATCATTCTTTTTACGATACGAGCAGTTCCAGATTCTAGGGCTTTCTTAGTTGCAATACCAATTGTTGATTGATTGAATTTGACAACATTGTCTTCACCAATCTTTGATCTTTTAATCGTGACTGCTTCACCACTTCCACTGCCTGTGAAAATAGTTCCAGTTTCAGCATTAACAAATCTTACTTGCATACCAATAATAGTTTTTAGTACAGTCTTTACTCCATCAATTGTCACTTCCTCTTCCTCAGATACTGAATAGTCATATATTTCTACATATACAAAATACTCTGCTAAGACAACATTGCCTACAACTTTAATATCATTTGCCGATATACCCTTTGCAGCTGCTTTATGTTGTTTAACCATTCTCTGTTTGATTTCTTCTTTATCTTCTGTAAATAGAAATCTATCTGTCCATTCTAAATAAGACAGAGTAATATTACTAACACCTAAACCAACTCTATTCTCTCTCAACTCTGGATAGAATTCATATAGTTCTGGTGTAAAGCCTATATTTAATACTTGAATAGGCAATTGATAATCTAACATATAGTCAGATACCTCATCGATGTCTGCTTTTTGTTCAAAACTAGCTTTATAGTCTTCAGTCTCAGTTTTACCTATTTGAGCATTAACTGTAAATGTAGCTAACAAAAAGATCAGTGTAAATAATCTTACCATGTTATTTCGTCTTCTTTCTTTTCTACCTCTTTAATAATCACTTTTGGATTCTCCTTCTTTTCCACTATATTATTAATAATAATTTGTGGTTGAGCCGGAATGCTATCTTGTACTACAATTGGAGCAGGTTCAGGTTTTGGTTTAAACCACCCTTCCATGTTAGTAATAAAGATACCAAACCCAGCGGCGATGACTAAGCCAACGCCGGCAATGATTTGATTTTTAATTTCAGAAAAGAATTTGTTTTCTTTTTTATCTGACATTCTTATTAAGTTATTTTTTTATGGTCTTAAATGTTTTAACAAATTGGCCATTGGTAATATGTAATAAATAAACACCTTGTGGTAATGAGGATAAATCCATTTGAAATTGTACCCATCCTGCAAAGAATCTTTTACTTTCTTTTAAAAATTCTGAACCACCATAGTTTAATACACTGACAATATAATCGCCATTGTCTGGTACTGTCAGGTCAAATGTAATTGGACCTTTTGTTGGAACTGGATAAACAATTCCATAAATACCATCAGTTGGCTTAGTATCAAATGGCATTGATCGTTTATTCACGTAACCATCTGTGTTTTCAACATCAATGTCCCATCCTAATTCTGTGCCAGCTGTTTTTCTACCAATCGTAATTGGAATTGTGTCCCAATCTTGATTAGTAACCCTAAATCTTACCGTAAATAATTCTGTTGTATTACTTATAGTAAAATTACCGAAGGTGACGTCATAACCGCCCCATCTAACAGTTTCACCTTCCCAGACCATAGTATATGTTAACCACTCTTGAGCTTTAGGTGTCACAGTAATCGATACAAACTCTAAATAGTCTGGATCATAGTTCAATGCAAATTCTAAACTACCAACATTTTCGCCTGAAGTTTCAATTTCTACAGGCAGATTAATAAACTCACTTACAGGCACATCAATCTCAGGTACGTTAAATACGACCTGAGATTGTGCACATGTGGTGAACAATATTAATATTATTAGTAGTATATTCCTCATATTAGTTTAAACCTGTACCGTTGGCATCACCTAAGATTAATAGGTAGAAGTTACCGGTAGTAGTTCCATTAATTTGTGGAGATAAAAATACTGATAGTCCTGGAATTGAACTTGATTGATCTGAACTTGAAGCATTAATAGTATTATATTGTGCTTCAGTAAAGAATAATACATCTGGATTAGAAGCGTAACTTGAGTTACCTTGTGCTAATCTAGAGAATACTAAGTAAGAATCCGATGCTGTAATTCCAGTAGCTTGATTTGTATTTGCAGTATAGAACTGAATACCAGATGCTGATTGTACTCCCGCAACAATTTGTGCGATCATATTAGCATCTGCAGTTGATAGTGCTGAACTTGCATCTAGTCCACTTGCAATCTTAAGTCTAATTTGCCAGTAAGATTGGTCTAAGCTTTCTGAGAATGTTGCCGTTCCGTCTGCTGCCGTTGTTACTGTAGTTACATCTGTCCAAGTATTTCCATCTGATGATTTCTGTAAAATCACAGGAATAGATTCAGCTGGATTTGTTCCACTATTTAAGATAGTTGCTACATAATCAAATGCTGGTTCTATAAAGTTACCGCCATTATCTTGTGTACCTAGAGCTCCATCTGTTCCATCAGCTTTTACATAATAAGCAGTAAGATCAGCAGTAAAATCTACGCCAGCGACTGCTCCGTTTGTGTAACCTGATAGAAAAGGTGCGTTTACTGTAAACATATTACCAGCAATCATATCGAAAGTGGTAGATGCTCCAGTATAAACCCATACTACTTTTACAATTCCGTTCGTTGAATCAACATCATACGACAAATATCCAACAGGGCCGGATGTATTGTTATACGTTAATGTTGGTTCATCAAATACTGTGTTATCATAATTAAACGAAAACTGAATACCTTTAACTGCATTACCAGACGTATTATCATAGTAAATATCAAACTCAGTGTTTGAGCTCGAACCAGTAGATTCTAAAGTGTACGTTGAATCAAAAATAACATAGGGCTTTGTTGCATCAGGCGCAGTCGTCTGCCCGAAGACAGTCATTGTACTGATAGCTAAAGCCAGTGTTAGAAGAATGTTTTTTAATTTCATTTGTTTTTAATTTATTTTTAGTTTTTGTGACCCGCTCTTATTACATAGAAAGTTGTTTGATTTCCATTGGCTAAATCAAAGAGGGACCATGCTCCGTAACCGGAGAGTTGTGATTTGTCGTCTGAATCCGCAGCAACTGCCGGCCAAATGGTCGGGTCTTGCCAGGAATTTGTGTTCCATATTTCTTGTCCTCCACCAGGGTAACTGGAAATGTTACCTTGTCTCTTCTGGTGCATTAGATAAATGTCAGAGGCAGAAAATGAACCTGTATTATTTACATCAAGTCTCCAGTAATCTTTAGAACTAACTGTATCTGATAGTAATCTATCTTGAAACCAGTTAATATCTGAAGTTGTAAGTGTTCCTATTGTCGGAGCGATGTCTATTGTAAAATCGTAATCGTTGTAATTTAACGTAGTATTAAATGAATAATTGCCGTTTGAATCTGTTGTCGTAGTGGCTTGAGTTGTGTATGAGAATCCAACTTGGTTTTTATTCTGTGTCTTTAGATAAACAGTTTGTCCTACAATACCTTGTTCTTCTGCTCCTTTAATATAACCACTCGCCGTGATAGGTACTGCGTTAGGATCTGTAGAAGTCCATTCTGCAAATGGATGATTAGGACTAAGTTGATTGTATGTATTACTACTTGGTATTTTATATTGAAAATTTGCAGCACCTACACCACCAAAATTCTGTATTCTATATTCAAACTCATACCATGTATTTTTATCTAGGGTTGCCGTACCATAAGCCCATGTATTCCAACCATAATATTTAGTAACTATATCATTAGTTTTACCAATACCTTTAATCATAAACTCATGTGAGTCATCGGTGAATGTTCTGAACCCGTATGTACCTGATTTGTTAGGTTTAAACCAACCTGTATAGATAATTGCATATCTGTCAGAACCGGCCCCACCCCATCTTGGTGGATTCCATAGTTGTTGAGGAGTATGATTACCACCTCTTGGTCCTTCGTAACTTGTTATATCTACAGTTGTATCTAAATGAAGTGTAGTACCGGCATCAGCAAGATTAACCATTGCATCAAATTCTGTATGGTTGTTAGCATTTTGTGAATAGTTCTGACCTGATTGGCTTCCACCATAGTGAGTTTTAAGTGACCTTAAGTTTACTGTAGTAGTTTGCGCATGGACGATAGGTGTCGCCAGGATAAAACATAAGATGAATAATTTGAAGTATCTCATATACTACATCAAGTCAGGCACAATACATTTAGGGATTAGAGGCTAGACTAACATATTTTTTTTATTATTATATTATATATCTGTAATGTCGAAGATATATAACATTAGGCCAGTCACAACGGTGATATTTAACTTCTCGGTCTAGAACCTCAAACACTTTATTTTAAACATGATGAAACGTATATTCATCGCAATGCTCGTATTTCACGGGTTTTTGGCCACTGGCCAGTGCGATCTTGCTATTACCGACTTTAATTTTACCACTGGAGATCTAGTGGTAGAAGTTATTAACTCAGAAAACTGTGGTTGTAATGATTTTACAAACATAGAAACCACTTGCGAAGCATCTGCAAGTGGAGCCGTACAAAATAATGAGACTATTAGTCATATTGTTTTAGGATTACACTTAGATGATTTTGATTATCAATGGACTGATTGTGTCAGTGGTAATAATCATCCTGGCTGGACTTTTAAAAACAAATCTTTTTTTGGTAATTCTGTTTTAGAAACAGGTGATATATGGAATACTAACATCTATGATTTTTGGGCACCTAACAATGAATGCTGGGCAGAAATATTAGCAAATGATGCAGAATGCATTGAGTTAGCTATTTGGCAGATTAACTTATCTCAAACTGCAACTACAGATATGGGCGGTTGGGCTGTTAATCCTAATGTGGCTAATCAAACACAAAATTATCCAGATACTGATATTTCTAATAATAGCATAGTTTTATGTCCAATCATATTAGTATTTCCAGGTTGCACAGATCCATTTGCTCTAAACTATAATGATGAAGCAACTGAAGATGATGGCACTTGTGTGTACTCTATAGGACCAGATCCTATTATTATAGACATAGTAGTTAACAATGAAGAGTGTGAGGTATTTGAAGCTGGAATTTTATCTACGTTTAATTATTCTGCAACCATTGTAAATATTGGCACAGAAGCTGTTACTAATTTTTGCCTTAACGATTTCTTAGGTATAACATTTAATTGTTTTAATGGAGTTTCTAATCTAGCAGTTTGGATTCAACCTGGAGATACAATTACTGTATATGGATCTATTAATGTTGATGGTACTTGGACTGCAGGGCAAGGTAATTATATGACTATCACCAGTGTACCTGGTGAAATCATTACCGCTAATAACAATTTTGTTTTTAATATGCCAAATGGCGTAGATTGTGAAGAGGTGATTGATCCTGAACCATGTGATACGGTTTATGTAGATAATTTTATTATTGATACTCTTTACATAGAAACGATCGATACTGTTTATGTAGATAATTTTATTACTGATACACTTTATATAGAAACTATCGATACTCTTTATGTTGATGTTGAGGTTTATATTACTGACACATTATACATCACAGAAATTGAATATGTAACTGATACTCTTTTTATTACAACTATCGATACAGTTGAAGTTATCATATATGAGTTTTTAACTGATACCATTTATGAGTATATTACTATTGACTGTGAAACTGGCCTAGAGTGTATTGATGATCCTGGTTTAGTTTGCCCTGATTGGTCTTCAGTCTATATTCCAAATACATTTACTCCAAATAACGATGGCATTAATGATGTTTGGAAAATGGTTTATGATTTAGATTGTTGGGTTGATGTGGAATTTAAGATCTTTAATAGATGGGGTAATGAAATATACCACAGTTATGGAGATTACTTTGATTCATATCCTTATTGGGATGGTAGTATAAATGGTGGCAACAATTATGCAATAGATGGCGTTTACACTTATACATTCTATGCTAAAAAATTAAACTCAGTCGAAGTCTTTCAAAGACATGGACATATAACAATATTTAGATAACATGAAAAACTTAATTATTTCCCTACTATTTTTACTACCATTTTGCACGTCAGCACAATGTAATCAACATGTCTTTTCTTCGGTCGGTGCTGAAAAATGGACCAACTTCCAATATCAAGATTGTGATGGATGGAATCATTATTTTGGTCTTCCCGCTGGAGGATATACCATAATTTTTTGTGCAGATATAGGCACTGCTTTCGTTTTAAATGGAGATGGATTTGTATTTCCGTTAGCAAACGAACATCCTAATTACGCATCATGCATCCAGCCTGAATGTGAAGGTGATTTTGATGGAGATGGAATCGTAGGAGCAGAAGATCTGCTTACCTTTTTATCAAATTATGGGGAATGCGATTAAACTTACGCCTCATATTATGGATCTTATATACTATCTTTATAGCTAATAATATTTAATTAACTATTCTCATATATTCGTCAAAGAGATCTTCTTTAACTAGATGTTCTTTAAATATAATTAAATGATCTTTAAGTGTTGCTAGTTTAGGATATGCTTCGGCTTCAACCGTAAGTCTCTTCTTCCACTTCTTATCTAAAAAGTAAATATATCTAAATTGACCTCCTCTTACTCTATATAATGGAGTACCATAGATGCCTTCTAATGCAGTCCTCTTCGTGGTCTTGTGTTTATTAATCATACTGACTTGAGTCATCCTAGTGCCTTCTGGTGTAACCCATACGCCTCCATGTCGTGAATACCCTGTGTAGATCCAATTAGTAGCCTGGTATATTGTTCCAACTTTACCACTGGCTCCATCTGCAAATGACATTAACCATTTAATATCTGGCCTATTGATTTTAAACCACTTAAAGATTCTACCAATAGCCTCTGATTCTGAATTCTTAGGAGCTGAATCTGCCATCCACATTCTATTAAATTCTAAGAAGTCTTTAGCAGTACTACCTTCTACCCATTTACAACTACCCTTGGGATTAATACCATATCCGAACTGTGCAATGCCTACCAGCATTTTATCTAAATAAATACCTAAACTAACTTGAGTGGCAAAACAAACAGTTCCACTATAATGGTTTGCTCTTATTATTTTATCTGCAATTGGCCTATGTATCTCTTCTACATGTATCATTTTAGTTAACGATTAATTAACGATTAATTAATGTCCAGGAGATAGATTTTTAGTTGTATTTTCTATAAATATTATATGAAAACTAAATTTGATATCTCTACTATTTTATATGTTGCTATTATGGTAATTGTGTTTACATTAGCAACAGTAAATTAGAGTTTACCGTTACCGCCACCGCCGATTTCACAACCGTTGTATATTCCAACATTATCTATTTGTCCTATACCACTAATTTCCCAGTATGTAAATTGTGATGTTCCATTCCATGTCATTGGAATTGGCCATACAATATAGTTCCTTCCGGCACCGTTAAATTTAGTATTTCCTGTTGAAGTAGTATATACATATTCATTTAAAGCTGTATTAATAGAATGTCCTTCTTCTACCCATACTGAGTTAGTTACCTGATATGAACTGTTACAAAATAACGCAGGAGATGATTTTCCTGTTGAGATAAAGTATTCATCTCTAGTAGGACCACCCGCAAGAACTGTAAGGTTTTGACAGCAATAAATAAATGGTACATTAGAATTATCATATCCAAGTCCCGGTTCAACTTTAACACAGTAACTATTGGTTCCTGCTATGTAGAGTTTTGGAGATACTGATAACCAAGTTCCATTTGCAACACTTCCAGTTACTATTTCCCCTTCAAAGCCTGGATTAATAATAACGCCTGCTTCTTCGCAATTGAATTCTGATCTTCTATCAGCCGTACATCCTGAAATGGTAACTCCACTATTAGAATATCCAGTACTAGGTACAAGTATGTTTGCACTATATGTATGCGCTCCAGATCCAGATTGATAAGTTGATGGACTAATACTTTGAATAGTTCCTGCACTTACAGTACCTGTTACTACATCTCCAACGCCACCTGCGTTAATTGCAAAATTAGCAGTACTACAGTCAAATATAGGATAGCTCAGCGCTGTATAAATATTTGTACATTCTATTTCATCGCCTGAATTTTCGTAACCTGTTGCTGGGACACTTATTGTTATAGTATATGTGTGAGATCCTGAAACGTAAACACTTGGATTAATACTTACTACCGTTCCATTTTGTGGAGTTGCTGTAGTAGCATCACCTACATAACCAATATCTAGTATTTGAACTACACCGCCGTGTGCCTCATCACAATCAAAAACAGATAGACTTGTATCTATCAGCTTGAAGAAGACACTCATTGCACCAGTATTTACACCGTTAGAATCTAACTGTTGGATTTTAACTTGAATGCTTTCTTGTCCTTCTGTTACATTATCTTCTATTGCAGCAATTGTAATAGTACCTACATTGTTATTCATAGTAAATACCGTGCTACTGACTGTAAAATCCACGTCAGGTGTTGCAGGATCTGAATAATCCGGAGAGGTCCAAACTGTTTGGTCAAGTGCTACTGTTGTACCATTTGGAATTCCTACTGAAGTAAGTGTTATTACTTCAGTTGTATTCTGTCCACCAGTACTGGTTTCGTAAATAGTGCCCGAAGTTCTAGTTAAGGTAAGATATCCACTACTTTGAGTTGGCTCTCCCCAAGATTTTAATCCTGTAGCCATAATTTATACTGAATGATTTTTAATATAATGTACTTCTAAAGTATCGATTGCATCTATGTCATATCCTAAAGCACCAAAGGTAGCAGTAGTTCCACTAACTGAAACATTTATAGATGCTAATGCTTTATATCCATTTATCCATAATGATACAAAGGATACGTCATTTGACATAACACTATTTGATAGAGTTAAAGTCCAGTTTGCACTTGCAGAAGATATTGATTGGCTTGTAAATTCTTCAATAACCATTGCAGCTTCTGGGACAAAATTGTTTTGAATATCCTTTGAATTAGGTATTTCTTTGCTATCAGCAGATGTCCAAACTACATTATCGTTGAACTCTTGTATTTGTTTTGATTTTAATTGAGCCATAAATTCTTAATATTTTTATTACGATTATATTATATATCTGTCTAAATTTAGTTATCCAATTGAAGACTGTGCTGCAACAACACTTAAAACTAAAGAATTAATAAGTATTTTCATACCAATTGCTACTAGTAGAATACCAAACACTCGTTCCATTATAGTAATACCTACAATACCTAGCTTTTTTTGAATCCAAGGTGCTGTTTTTAAAAACACATAAATCATTATAGAATTTAAAATAATACCTAAAATAATTTCAACATTATTCAAATCTTGTGTCAAAGACATAATAGTGGATAAAGTTCCTGGTCCAGCGATGATAGGAAATGCTATTGGAAATATTGTAGCTGACATTGGTTCAGCAGTAGATTCTGATTCGATACCTAATACCATCTTTACACCAAAATATAAAAGTAACATTGCGCCTGCTAATGCAAAGTGAAATGTTTCAATTCCTAAAAGTCTAAATAAAGTTTGCCCTACGAATAGAATTGAAATCATAATAACAGTTGCTACTATTGTAGATTTTAAAGATTCTATTTCACCATTCTCTTTTCTAAGTTTAATGATTAATGGTACATTACCTGGCATATCAATAACCGCAAACAGGGTTAGAAATACTGTCAATACATTTAATAGAAATTCCATGAAGTGGGTGTGTTAGTGTTTATACGGTTCTCCATCTACGTCTGTTAGACCATTGAACTTTCTTAGTCTGGCCTAACATTCTATAAGCGCCTACTTTCTGGTTGAAGACATTTCTTTCGGTATTAAGTTGTGTATTACCGTTTGTTTGTTCTGTACTCATTACTTAATTCTTTTTCTTAATTCACTCGAGGACCAATTATGATCTCGACTATTATATATTATTTTAATTCCTCTTTTTAGGCATATATCTTTTGCTGTAAAATCTCTAGTTTCATATTCATCTCCAATGATTCTACAATCTAGTTTAAAAGACATGAAAATATCTTCTAAATCCTTCTCAGTTGTATAAGGTATTACTTCATCTACCCATTTACAAGCATTAACTTGGACGTATCGTTCTACTACAGATTGAATAGGTTTATTCTTCTCTGGTCGATCGATAGTAGGATCTGTTTGTAATGCAATAATTAAATAGTCGCAATGTTGTTTTGCCTCTTCAAGCATTTTAACATGACCTGCATGAAACAGATCAAAACTAGAACATGTAATTCCTATTTTCATCTCTCTTTGGTGTTAAAGGTTTCATCATAAAGACCTAACTCTTGGTCTCGTTTCATTATTTCAGCAAGTAACCTTCCTCTTCTGCTTGGTATTAGCCAATTAAGAAATTTATTCCAATACTTTTTCATTTCTTCTTTTTAAATAATGGTATTGTAAATCCAATAGTCAAGCCTCCTAATGTAGTTGCTACTACATCTCCGATTTCTACAGTTCCACCTGTTCTACTATCATATAATTCTTTAACAAGTCCAACGGCAAATGAAGAACATACTCCTGCTATAAATGCTTTCTTTTTATTTTTATGCTTATCATAAGACCATTTATATCCTAAGCCTCCAGCAATTGCTCCTGCTGTAAAATGTAGTTGTTTATCTTGTTGTTGAAAAAATGATTGGCCGGACATAGAAATTGTTGCCATAAATAAAAATAAAAATAGGTAGTTTTTCATCGGTTAGCTCTTTGATTTTTAGATTTATGTCATCTCTATGATTCTATCAATATCCCTTTCGGTTAGACCCAAATTAAATTGTATATAGCATATCCGAATAAAAATATTACTACTGCTAATATTGAGTAACCAGATATTTTTTCATTTGTTTCAACTTGTTGTCTGCTTCTACCTTGGTAATCATTAGGATTCCATTCTTTGGTTCTTCCTTTAAAAACGTTTGGTTTTACTTTACTCATATTTTCTTTTTTATATGTTGCCATCTTGTATATTTTGTGGTTTATGTTGTATTCTTTCTAAATGCTCAGACCTTTTTTGGTGAGAAGGCCAATAATTATGACCATAATTAGTACATATTTCTTCTCCTTCTTTAATATCTTTTATTGCTTTAAATTCAAAATGCAAATTTAAAGTTGGATGATTAGACCATTCTGCATTATTTACATCTGCATGATTATAGATACATCCAAATCCAAGCGGTAGAACTAGTCGTGCTCCTTGTTGTATAGTTTTACCTTTAGGGTAATTAAACACATAATCCATTAAAGATCCTGTTTGTCCAACATCATCTGCAATCACACAATAACAAGTTTCAATTATTTCACCTTTGTAAAGATCTCTATTTGCGAAAACACCGTATCCCTTGTCATCTGTAGACTTTATGTATACATTATAGTTTGGTGTTATTGTTATTATGTTATTCTCCATGTGTGTTATATACTAAAATATAATATTGTTTATTTTATTCCGTATGTAGTCAAGGTGGGACTTGAACCCACGTGTGACCAGCTACTCTTTCTACAAGGTATAAGCTTGAGGAGATACTTGACTATATAGTGATCCCTCTGGGGCTCGAACCCAGGACCCTCACATTAAAAGTGTGATGCTCTTCCAGCTGAGCTAAGAGATCTTAGTACACCCGATAGGATTCGAACCTATGGCCTACGCATTAGAAGTGCGTTGCTCTATCCAGCTGAGCTACGGGTGCATATTAGTACCGCTGGGCGGGCTCGAACCGCCACGAGCATTACTGCTCAACAGATTTTAAGTCTGTCGTGTCTACCAATTCCACCACAGCGGCATTAGTACTAAATATATGATGTCAATTTGTTCTTTGTGATCGGGCTTCGTTAAGCCGTAGAACTAGAGTTAAGTTATTTTGTTGTTAGTTACAGTGCTAATATACGAATAATATTTGACAATAAAAAATATGAGGGCAATTATTTGTATATTATTTGATAAGATGTGGTTTTCCTTCTGCTAAACCTGCGTTTGTTACGACATTGTAATCAGTGTTAACATAATAATCCGTAGCGTTATTTGCACCTGCATACGAAAACGCCGATCGAATACCATCTGTAAGTCCATTGACGATAAATTTAACTCCACCTTTAAATGGAATTGTAGTAGATTCACCTTCAACATTTCTTGTCTTTTGGCCATGTGTAACTTTAGTTTCTAAAGATGCACTTCCACGATAACGTTTGTAAAGTCCTGCTGGAGTTTCTAGGATAGCACCTGGCGATTCTTTTGTGCCGGCTAGTAAAGATCCAACCATTACACAATCAGCTCCAACTGCGAGCGCCTTTGCAATATCTCCTGATGATTTAATACCACCATCTGCCATGATAGGAATACCGGCAGAATCTGAAATTTCAAATACAGCCTCAATAGAAGTTACATTTGGAACTCCAAATCCTGTCTTTACTCTAGTAGTACAGAGTGAACCTCCTCCAATTCCTACTCGGAGGCCATCGGCTCCCCATGAGATCAGATCTTCCGCTGCTTCCATTGTAGCAATGTTACCTGCAACTACGTCTGTTACGTTTTCTTCTAGATTTGCTTTAAGTTCTTTTAGTGCTTTTTGCATATTTTCATGGTGTCCATGTGCCACATCAACTACCAAAATATTACATCCTACAGCTTCTAGTTCTACCGCGCGATCAAGATAATCGCCAGTTACGCCAATTGCTGCCATAATTGGCAAATGCATTAACGAAGGATCTGAGTTTCTAAATGCATCTAATTTTCTTACTTGAGCTACTTGATCTTCTATAGACATAAACCTGTGAATACATCCAACGCCACCTAGTTCCATAAGAGTTGCTGCCATTTCATATTCAGTTACAGTGTCCATACATGAACCTACAATTGGAATATCTATTGACCAGTTCCTAGTGACTGGGACCGAAAGATTAATATTTTGCCTAGTCTTAACTGCTGACAAATTGGGGATAAGTTGAATATCGTCGTAAGTAAGTGCTTGATGCATTGTTTAAATTATTTGTTGTTACAGTGCTTATACTATAGGATGTGTGAAGAGTTTCAGTTAATCTAATATTTTAATTTGATTAAATTGATTGTAGCCCGTAGGGGAATCGAACCCCTCTTACCAGGATGAAAACCTGGCGTCCTAGCCGATAGACGAACGGGCCGTTACTTGACTGGCAGTCAATTATTATACTGCCAGCATTTTTATTGTTTCAATGTTGTCCCTCAGGGGCTCGAACCCCGACTCTTCTGTACCAAAAACAGACGTGTTGCCAGTTACACCAAAGGACATTTAAACTTATTTTACGACGTTAGCCGCAATGATTGCTTTACCTCTACGAATTCTATTCTTAATTGTTTGTAAAGGTAAATCGTATTTATCAGCAATATCTTCATACTTCATATTGTTTAAAAGCCTATCTTCTAAGATGCCCTTATACATTGGTTTTAAAGTATTGATATTATGTAAAACTGATTCGTATTGATTCATGATGTAATTATCTTCATCAATCCAATCTTGTTCTGATTTATATTCCATCTCGATTAAAAGATCTTTAGCAGAAGTTTTAGATAAGTATCTTTCTGTATTGATACCATAATCTTTCATTGCATCAATAGATCTTTTCTTATTTCTTTGACGTATCCAACCTAAGCATTCGTTAAATGCAATTCTGTAAAGCCATGTAGTAATTTGATATTGTGGATCAAACTGATCTACCTTGGTCCATAGCTTAGTTAATGTGTTAGTTAGAATATCATCAGTTGCTTCATTGTCTTTTACTACATTATAGATATAAGACCTAAGACCTGGCTTAATTCTGATATAAAGAGCTTTGTAATCTTGCTCTGATTTAGTTGAGATGTAGTTTTCTGTTAGTTCGCGATAGGTTACTTTTGACATTTATTTCTTTTTTTAAGGTTATTATTTTAATTACTGTACTAATATACGAAAATTATTTGACATAAAAAAATGTTTTGGCATTTATTTTGTAATTAGTTTGTCTGTTAGTAGTATTATTACATGCTTTCTAACAAACTTACATTTTTTTGCCATTTATCTTTCTAAGATTACAAATTCACCAAAGGCTTTATCAAATACGGATATCAGGTGTTCGTAATCGCCTTCCATCATTTCATTAATGATATTTGCGCCCGCGTCTTTCCAACCTAATTGCTTAGCAAACCTTTTTGCGTATGCCATTAATGCGTATGCATTTCCATCAGGACCTGTAAGATCTATAATAATTGGGCCGGTGTGTTTTTGTTTTTCTCTAATCATAAGTAGTGTTTGTTTTTAATTACAGTACTAATATACGAAAAAAAACTGACATAAAAAAGTATTATGGCAGTTTTTTTGTAAAAGTTATTAACAATTTAAAAATCGTTGAATATACCTACTAGTTTTAGTAATTCTTGTGGCTTATGTGACCAGAAATCAGTAGCACAATTAATTATTTTCTTTTTAGGATCGGATTTAAAAGTCTTTAAGGGAAATCCAATGATAGAATACCATTTTTTAGGTTTGTTAGGCCAGTAGCTAAGAGGCCAATATGACATAATTACTTCATTCTTTTCGCAAGTTTGAATACATTTTATTATATCACATCCCTTTCTAAGCATTCCCTTTGCATCTAGTAATTCAATAGCCTCATCATGTTCTCCTAAACTGAATCTAATATTACCATTTAATCTTAGCATTGCATCTTGTGCAGTTCTAGGATCCCATGCAAAGTTACCTAAATGATATACAGTATCATCTTTAGTTACAGCTTCATTCCAGTTATTAATAAGAGTATCATCCATTTCATTTACTGAATCAAAATCCCTTCCATATTTTTTAATTGCTCCTGGTCTACCTAATTGTAGATTTGATGTTACGAAAACTTTTCCCATTTTAAGCTACTATAAATTTAATATTGTAATTATCCCAAAGTTCACCAGTTAATGATAGTTCATTTACTCCGCCTTGGGCATTTTGTATTCTTTTGTCATCTGATATGTCTACAAAAAGATAAAGTACAAAATCATAGTGTGTAGCATAGATCAATGATTGACCAATACCAGATCTAAGATCCGATCCTCTTTTACCTTTTTTAAATTCAATGGCAATTTTAATACCATTCATTTCAACTGTCATATCTGGTCTATTTCTAGTTCCCATGAAGAGGATGTGTGATACTGTAGTATTCACATCGCCTTCCCAGTTGATTGAAGATTTTACGATTTCTTTAGCTTTTTCTTTGTTTTCCTCACCTTCAGATACTATATAATCTGTTAAACCTCTTACAAGATGTGGATATATGAATTGCTTAATCTGATCTTCAGATTTCTTTTTGTAATTTAATGTACCAAAAATATCCTCATGCGTGATAGCTTCAGAAATTAAATCTAAAAATTCTATTCTCTTTTGAGACTTACTTGCTTGTTTCATTTGTTGCTGTTTCTAACTCAGGTTCAACCGTCTCAGCTGAACTTAATTGTTGTTCTAGTTCTGCTAACTCCTTATGAGTAGTTGAAATCTGTGAATTTAATTCTGCTAAGCTAGTCATTGCAATTGAAACTGCTTCTCCAATATTAGTTAACATAATAACGAATTTTCTAGCTGCTTCTACTCCAGTTCCTTCTACGTTTAAAAGTGCTTGATAAAGAGCATTTAATTCGTGACCTCTTAAGTTAATTACAGTTTCTTCTGCTTCTGATACTAATAATTCTTTATTCTGTAACTTTAATTGGTCATGTAAAGATACTATTACAGCAGCATTATTTGTTTTCCATGTATATCCCTTATTAAGGTGATCCATTATAGTTTTTACCTGCTTTCTATCATCTAACTTGACTGTATATGTTTCTGTTGCAGCCCTTGTTTGTAATTCGTCAGCTTTTGCTTGTAAAGCTTCTCTTTGAGTTTCTAGTGATTTGCCCATGTTTGTTATTTTAGTTTAATTATTTATCTTGTTTTTAAAAGTCCTCGTTTCTAACTCTTAAGTCGTAATCTTTGAAGTGTTTAAACTGCTCATCGTCAGTAGTCATCCTTCTCATAATGGAATCATTTACATCATTCCTGTATTCTAATCTTTCGATTCTAGTAATTCTAGGTGGATCTAAATAAATTACCATGCATTTATCTCTATATTCTTTTGGTAAAACATCTAGCCCATCTTTTGACATTATCATTACATCTGCCTGTTCAAATTCTTCTTTAGTAAGTCCATAATACCAGTTGTTGAAAATCATAAACTCTAACATCTCACCGGACTCAATAGTTTCTTTAAATTGATCTTCTGTCATAAAATGATAATCAACGCCATCGACTTCGTTTTTTCTTGGCAATCGCGTTGTACAACTAATACCAGGTTTAAAATTCTTAGCAATAAGTCTATTCTTTAAAAAATCCTTTCCAGCTGCTGCTTTACCTACTAGTATTAATTTCATATTTATTATACGGTTGTTTTGGTTTTTGTTTTTATTTGATCTTTCCTTAAGTCTCTTACCACGTCTTTTCGGACTGTTTCTAAATATTGCTCTCTTTTTTTATTAGACACAAATGGCACTGACCAGAATTGCTTAGTCTTAAGCCATAATGATAATCGCCACCCAAAGACAAATGTAAATACTCCCATTACTAATCTTAATTTAGGCGAGTTTAAATAGAGTGTTTTAACTGGCAATGCTGGTGCTCCGTGTGTAATATATGTTCTTACTTTTTTATCACTTAAGAATGGTTTAGGGTAAGCGTACGGTCCTATAACTGGCACGAATTGATATGCATACCCTGGGGTTAATACCTCATCAAAAAATATCTCCATTCTTGGTGTTAATCTAAACCACCAAACCGGTGAGATAAAGTAAATACGATCTGCCCATTTGACTAGCTCTTTATATTTTTCAATAAGATCTGTTCTTGGTCTAGCAAAACTATCACTGTATAATTCAATACATTCTACTTCGTTTAAATAACCTGGAGTATTTAAAAGAGTTTTCTTAAGAGTCCTATAAATACCGTTATAGCAGAACGATCCCTCATCTGGATGTCCAATAACTATTAGGTTTTGCATTCTTTCCTTCTTACTCATAAAAATTTCTTAAATTGTGTTTCTTCTCTCTTTCGAGCTTGTTCTAATTTTTTAGCTTCGATCACCATATAAAAAATCTTTTAAATCATCTCTACTGGTTGGGACATTATCCCATTTCTTATCATACCAAAATGTTCTGCCATTTCTATCTTTTCTCTTTGACATTTCAGCATTGCCATAACATAACATGAAGCGCTCTTGGATAGCCTCGTCTCCAAATGGATTATCCCAATCCTTTATGTTTCCACCGCCCTTAGCATACGCCAGAAGTGGTATATCTCGGCATAAATCTAGTAGTTTAGGATATTTAGCGAATTGCATGCCAGCTGGTAAGAATGGATCTACATCTCCGGCTCTGAAAATGATTTCAGCTCTTAGGTAATTACCAATACCATTAAAATATTTCTGATCCATTAACATTTCATAGAGTGGTTTCTTAAGCTTAGTCAAGTTAGTCATGACATTATCCCAAAATGCTTTGTAATCTGTTGTTGGGTCTGGTCCTCTGTTTTCTGACCATGCTAAACCTTGTTTCCATTTACCAAAACGTCTGACATCTACAAATGATAATGTAGTATCTGCATCAGAATAAAATTTAAGGTGAGAATGTTTCAACTCTTGTCCAGTATGAGTTAGCTTAAAATGACCGGACATACCCATTGTGATTCTAACTGTAACAAATTGATCTGAATAGTTATCTAAGAAATAGAGTACCATTTCTTTTCCTTTTGATTTAGCTTTAATCTTAAACTTTGTAAAAGGAATATTTAGGTCTTCACACTTATGGACTGGATTCTTTTCTACTTTTGTAAAAGTGATCCCCTCTGATACTTGATTAACATAGTCTGATGTGAACTTGAGTTCCGCTAACTCTGGCATAATGGTATGATTTAATAGTTATATCTTATCATGTGTAATTGTTTCACTATCTTTATCATCTAAATCTTCGCGAGAATAATTCCAAGATTCTTCCCAAAATATGAAGCTGGGATGTGCTTTATTTAACGACATAAGTTAATTCAACTTCTGGATCATTAATAACACTGATAATCTTAGGTTCTGCGGCTCCATGTGTGGCTAAGATATGTGCCAGTCGGCCAAACGCGCCTGCTCTGCATAATCCATCGACTCCTTTTGATATATCATTAGGGTCCCTTAAAATGGTCGCTAAATGCAAATGCATAAACCCTTCTTCGGATTGCCAAGAATAATCTAATATTAAAGGTTTTTTAGAGATTATATTAATCATACTCGTCTAGATCATTTACGGATCTAATATTTTTAAAATTAATTTTAGGCTCTTTACTTCGCTCCTTACGCTTCTTAAACTGTAGTGCTTTTTTACGACTTTCGTCGGAGTCATTAGACATCTCAGGCCTGTTAGGCATTTTCATTAGAATTATGTTTCTGAAGTGGTATTAGTTGAACACCATACTGGAGGTGGTGTCGTATCTGGGGGAGAATAGTAGGGGTTAGGACCCGGGGCATATATTGGATATGACGGTGGATTGTAAACATCGTCTTTAAGTAAAACTACTGCTTCTTCAGCTGTAATTTGCTTTTTGTCTAATAGTTTCTGTACGATACTTGCCTTTGTCATTTTTAATGTATTTAAGATTTATACCTGGTATTTAACTAAAGTTTCTTTTTATAGTTTAAAAGCCATCCACATTTTTCATATTCTTCATAGAATTCAAAATGATCAATCATACTATCAATTTGACTTGGTTCTGGAATTGCATCTGGCTCTAGAAAAAAGATTGGCATGCATATTTCATCAGTATCTTCTAATTGAAAAGTTAATGCCATACAAATAGTTTCGATGGTTGCCTGTCCCGTTAACATTTGAAACGAGTTTTCTATTGATTGTTGATAATCTGTCATAATTTTAGTTTTTTGCGGAGAAGGAGGGATTCGAACCCCCGGTACCTTGCAGTACGCTGGTTTTCAAGACCAGTGCATTCGACCACTCTGCCACTTCTCCTGTCTTTACATTAATGGCCCTGCACTACAACTATGAATAGCAGCTTTCATTCTCTGCTCCTCTAACCATTGTAGGTATTTCCAAAATCTTTTTAATCTTTTCATTTTAATTTCCCATTTGATAATCAGCAGGTGGCAATTCATCTAATAAACTTCCAGGTGCTGTAACATTCTTAACAAGTCCACTAAGCTCTGCTTTAATTTCCTTTACTTCATACTTAGCATATTCAAATTCACCCTTAATATATTCATTAAGTGCTTTACCTTGAGAATCTGCTGTATTAAATTTATCCCATGTATTTTGATCTACTGCTTCATAGACGTATGTTGCCCATTTAAAAACCACTGTTAGGGTTTTATCTGTAACGTTATATGTTGCTGAATTAATAGTAGAACTCGTGTAGTGTGATGTTGTGCTAGTTATCATAAATATAATTTATCTATTATATGCGTTTTCTAATAATTGTTTTCGGAATAACTTGTTTTGTAACAACTATCGGTTCATTTTTTTGTTCAGTTGTATTATATGAACTTATCACTAAATCGTAATATTTGCATGATGCAAATTTATCTGCAGGTCTAAGTTGAGCAGTAGGTGCGTTTTCTGGATTACGTGATACTGCTTTATAGAATGGTCCTATTTCAGTATCTTCTAAAGTTGCTGCTTTTAATACTCCTGCATTATGAAATATAGCATTTTTATCCCAGTAGTATATCGTAGAAGTTCCCCATGTAAAATCAAAATCTTTTGTGATTGGAGTTTTATATCCGGCTTTCCATAAATTCCAAAGCACAGCCCACATATCTGCACACCATATTTGTAATGTGTTCCATTCCGGATTGGATTGTTTTTTAATATTAATCAGGGGTCTCATTTCTAAATATAGAGATTCACTATCACGATATACGTTTTGCCAGTACTTTGTTGTTATACCTGGTTTAATTAAATATTGAGCTCCTCCTGCTTCGCTATCTCTAGATTTAACTTCATTAGAATCAATATTTACAATTTCGCACATTTTAAAGAATAAATCTTCTCCTCTATCAATTATATAGTCCGAAGAAATATAACTTGCGGTATCTGATACAAAACATGTTTTATCTAGATTTAATTTATCGTGTAAAGTTAAAGGTCTTGTTAACGCAATATCACAATCATGATAAAAGAATGTGGATTGTTCTAAATACGGATGTATGTTCCAATGCTTCTCTAGAATATGAGGTCTAATTGAAGAAATATAAGATGGGGATTTTCTAGTATCTGTATAATATGCAAAGAGAACTCCTTTTTTAGTCCACTCTTCATCTACGCTTCTATATCTTTCGTGTATCTTATTATTTTGAATAGCTCCGACTATATGTACTTTGCTTAGATCGACATTACCATTTTTTTCAAATGATAATAACATTGCAGCAATTTGCCATGAATAATAATAATTTGCAGGTTGACATGATATGTAATATATGTCCGGTGTCATGAAGTTTATCTACCTAAATTAGAACCAGTTTTAACTTTAATACCTTGTGTAACTATTGCGTTCTTAAGTGAATTAACAGCTGCTACAACATCATCACCTCCGCCACCTCTGCTACGTCCAGTAAGTCCATCAACAACACCGCCAACCATACCACCAACTATCTGTCCTGGTACTGCAGCAATCTTTCCTAGAATTCCTTGTTGAGCTGCACCTTGTTCTTGTACAGTACTCTTAAACTCTGCTAGCATAGTTGCTAAATTATTTAATGCCTCTTCTAATGAAGAACCCATGCTTTCTAAAATATCTTCTGGAGAGTCGCCACCTTCAGCTAATACTGCTAATGCTTCAAACATTGCACGAGCTTCGGTAAGTTTTTCTAACTCCATTGAATTAATACCTGCAGAAATCTGTGGGAACGCAACTGCAGTCGCAGTCATGTTTGTTCCGATAGCATTCCAAAGTTCAGTTTGAGCGTTATATCCAGCGATTGGTCTTAGTAAGCCAACTCTACCAACAAACATACCTTTAAAGCTATTTAAGTTTTCTAAGTTAGCACTATTAGTAGCACCAATAATATCTTTAGCACCTTGACCCATTTTTTCGTATGAGTTCCCGACAGCAACAAATAATTTTGTTCTGGTATGAAGAGTCTCATCTTCAACATTTATCATGCTACCACCATAAACCGATGTGAATGCTGCTAATTGTTCAGCCTGTGCGTTATTAATAGAACCTACAATCATTGGAATAGCTATTGCCATTCTTAAATATGAAAGTGTTAATCCTTGTAAGAACTTAGTTTTAGATTCAAATAATTCTGCTGGAGATTCTCCACCAAAGATAGATGCAAATGCTTTTGCTTTATCTACAGTAAATGATGCAATAGAACCTACAATTAATGGGATAGCAACTCCTAGTTTTTCATAGGTCTTTCCTATTTGATCGATTAAACGAGTTTTAAGTGTTAGTAATCCTGCATCTTCTCCACCTGCATCAGTTAGAGATTTAATCATAGCAGTTACTTTATCTTTAACTTCTGTTGCATCAGAAATTCCTGAAGTAATTTTAGATACATGACTTACTGTATCTGCTAAAGAAGAATAAGGTTCTGCTAACGAGTTTGCAACCCATACTCCTTTTTCGAAATCGTTTGAACTAAACCATGAAGTTTTTGCAGCTTCTCCTTTTCCTACTTCTTCAAATACTCCAGCTAAACCTATAATAAGCGCTTTTGTATTTGCAGCTATCTTTTTAATTAATCCACCAACATTACCTATTGCTTTATATCCTGTTGCGTTACCATCCTTATCGTAACCTGTTGGGAACTTTAAGTTTGCCATGTTCTGAACACCATTTGCTAATTCATAAAGAGGTGCTCCCATTTTCTTAACAACCTTAATACCCTTTTCATAAGAAGAACTAGTAAACCATGAACTACCTTGTGCTGCTTCAGATTCTCCAACCTCTGCAAATGCAGAACTTAAACCTGTTACTATTAATTTAGTATTGGCAATTAAGTTTGGTACTGCAGATGTAAGATTAATAGTTTCATATCCTGTTGCATTACCTTCTTTATCATATCCTGTTGGGAATTTAAGTTCAGCCATTGATTGAACACCCCTTGCGATACTAGTTAAAGCACCTCCCATACCAAGTACTGATGAAATACCATCTGCTACTGCAGATTGACTACCACCACCAAAGATAGAACTAAATAAACCTTTCTTACCACCCGGGTACATTTTACCAATTTTACCAAACGTATCAGATAGTGCAAATGTTATTGATGCAACATTGTCACCTAATGATTTAAGATCTGCTGTTTCAGCTATCTTTTGGAATTGTTTAATACCGAATGCTACACTAGTTAATGCCACCCCTGCCATAATTAATGCAGGTGCACCAACATACATTGCTGCAAGTTGTAAAGGTCCTAATGAGAATGAATTTGCGATTGCCTCAAACATAACTTCCATGTTTGTTTTCGGTCTACCGCCACCGATTCCCATAAACCCTTTTGTCTTTTGTCCAGAATCTCCTAATACTCCTGTTCTTTTAGTTAATTGGTCAAAGTTTAATTTCTTTAAAATTAACATTCCAGCTCCTATTAATATAAGAGCTCCACCTGCTAATATCATTGCTCCAGCACCAAGTGCTATAAATGGAGCTGCAGCGCCTGCAAGTCCAAATGCGAGAGCTAAACCACCTACTAGAGCCATGGTCTGTCCTATAAATTCCCAGCCATTATCTCCTAATGCATTTCCTAATATTTTAATTGCCACTGCATTGATTATTAATGCAATACCAACAAGTATCATTGCTCCAGCACCAAGTGCAATAAAAGTTGCTTGAGTTCCTGCTAAATAAAATGCTGCTCCAATTAGACCTATTAATAATAAGGCTCCTAATGATTTTACAGCTTCTTCGCCAGAAATATTGCCAATAACTTTACTAAATATTAATAATGATAATCCTAGTACTAAAATTGATAGAGATGCCCAAAGCATTGCTTGCGCTCCTTTCTTTATGAACTTATCCATAACTCCAATTAGACCAAATGTTAAGCCAACTGCACCAACAACTAATGCTATTTCAAATAGTACCGCCATTGGAGGTGATATTATATTAAATAGAGCTAATGCAATCGCTAAACCTAAGATAGCTCCTGCTACAAATAACAGCCCTTTACCTCCGTCTTCCATGGAGTCTACAACTCCCATTTTATCTAATAAGAAGAAAACAGCTCCTATTGCTAGAATTGCCATTCCAGCAAACATCGCTCCCTTTAATGCAAATGGTGCAATGAAAGAAGTTAATGCTAAAGCTACCATTACTGATAGTATACCTAAACCTGTCATTACTAAAGTGTCTGCTGTTTCTTTAGCTTTGTCCCCACCTAGTGCTCCAGCTATTCTTAAAATAAGCATCATTGCTGGAACTATTATTAATACTGCAAGTAAACCTTTAAGTGCTGGCATTATGAATAATGATGTTAATGCTAATGTACCAACAAGAACTAAGATACCTAATCCTACACCTTTAAGATTCTCTAGTTTATCCATAGTCTTCTTGTCTAAATTCTTAGTAGACATAGATACTGCGGTAGTAATCGCGAAAAGAGTCAATGCTATAATTGGGGATATTGCCGCTGCAATAAGTAATAATGGTGCTGCTAGTATCATATAACCAGCAAATACTAAGATAGATTTACCTACATCGCCTAATTTAGTTAGGCCTCCTATTAAGGCTTCTGTCTTTTCTGTAACTTCTTTTCCGGTACCTTCTAGTGAATTAATAGCATCTACTACATATTGTAATCCCATACCAACTTTACCAATAGCTGGTGCAACAATAGCAAGTGCTAGTGCTTGTTTAATATCTGAAGCACCAGATTTTGATTTACCATCTTTGATATCTACAATTGCTGTAACTAATTCATCAATTCTAGTATATAAATCACCTCCGATTGCTACGGACGCAGTATTTTGCTCTATTAAGCCTAAAGTATCATTCCCTTGACCCATACGGTCAAAAGCAGAACCCATACTTTTCATAAAATTCATTGCCATGGATTAACTATGAAGGTTTTTTTTAAAGTATACAAGAACACCACAATAAGTGGTGTCCCTGTTACTATATTATATATCCCTATAACTTTGGCATCTTGAGAGATGGAGTTTTGAGATTAGGGGTTTTTGGCATCTTAGGACTTGAAGCTGATCTCATAGATTGCATCTGCGAGTCCTGTTGTTCTTGTGATTCCCCTTGCTGTTTATTCTTAGCTTTGATGTATTCCGAAAGATTCTTGACGTAGTACCAATACTCGTAGTAATACATGTTTTCAATTTCCGACGGTTGCATCCTAAGATGAATACCCAGATAGAACTTTGTCTTAAAGTAGTTCTCCAGCGAGATCTGAAATAATGAAAAGACTTTTGATGCCACCTGGGAAATCAAGAGGGGCTTTCGCAGTCTCTCCTTCGTAAGTGGTTTCTAATTCGGGTTGTACACCGATTTTCATTCTTTCAGCTAATCGGTAAATTACCATAAACTTTTTCTCGTCCCATCCTTTATATTCCATTTCTAATTGGAAAATCTTCTTTAAAGATAATGATCTCCAGTTTGATTGCATATAAGGTAACACTTGAATAAATGCTTTATCAAAATCTTGGTCTTTCTCTTGTTTATCTTTAAGATACGCCGTGATTTCTTGCATTACACCAATTGTAGGTGGTTTCATCATTACAGTTCCTGCAGACTTAGTTTTAATTACATAAGTTCTGTCTTTAGCAGAGTAATAATTTTCAATTTGCTCATCAATTATTGAAGGTACTAAATTTTTAACATGTAATTCTATTTCTACTGATTTCTTTGTTTTATCAGTTTTACCTTTGAGCATTAATTTGTTCTCAGGTTCTGGAAATGAAAGATCTCTAATAGAAAGTAATAAAATAATTCTATCTTCTTCTAATACATCTTTGTAAGACATTCTAGTTGCACCGGAATCAAACTGTGCACATGATTCTACTATTGAATTTAGTTTATCTTCCATATCGATGTAATTGTTTTCATCCATAGTAGAAAAATGTCTAATTTCAGCAGCTTTAGCAGATCTAATTTTAATAACTGTATCTTCAGGGTAAAATTTAGCCTTTGAAGGTAAAGTTTCTAGATCTAATACATGCCATCCTAAGATTTGATCTGCTGATCTAGCCTTTTCAGGAGTAAAATTATCCATATTAACTCTACCTAATCCGGAAGAGTCAACTGCCGCTGTCATTGCGTCAGCAGAGTCATCTGTATTTACAGAGACTTTTTTTGTTTCTTTTGCATCAAGGGCGGCAGCTGCTGCAGCTTCTCTTTCTTGATTCATTTTGTTAAGTTCCTCACTCATATTATTTCTTTTTAAGGTTTTTAAGATTTTGTTTAATTATTGATTTCTGTTCGACACTTTTTTTAGAAAGTTCACCTTGTATAAGGCTTCTAATGAAAGCACTAACAGAAACAGGTCTTTGTTCAGTTTCTAGAGCCTCATTTAAAATGACTCTATTAACATCGCGGACTTCGTCTTCAGTTAACAATACCTGAAGTTTTTTTGTTAGTTTATCACTCATAATCTGTTATTATTAGGATATTATATTATGTTTTTGTTAGTTAAAAAAAGAAGGAATCCATAAGAACTCCTTCTTTCTATTAAGTTAATTTAATTTAATTTACTTCTTCTGCCCAAACATCTGCTCTCCAAGTAACTTCTAAAGTTTGTGGATCTGCAGATTCATAGTTTAATTCACCAGTAAATCCTAAGCCTGATGTCATGAAACAATCATCAAGAGTAACTTTTCTAAAAATGTCACCCGCTCTGTTGAATTGAACAATAACGATTGTACCTACATAGTTCTTTTTAAGACCTAATTCTCCAGTCTCTGGGTTGTACTGTTTTCTGTACCATTCCCTCATTGATTTATATATGTACGCTTCGTTAGAATCGTTTAAGTTTAATGAGAAATTAACTGTTACGTCAACTGCAGTCCCATCAGGCATACCAGCGTAAGATCTAGTTGAGAACTTATACTTTTGCTCGACAGCTGCAACTTCTCTGTGAAGACTTTCCAAACCTGCGATTGAGTTAATGTGTTGTAAAAACAATGATTGTCCTGTCACGCCATCCGGAGGTAAAATAGTTACCTCGAATAGGTTAGCCTGTACAGGTTCAAAGTTCTTGCCCTTTCTGCTTGTTTGATCTTCTGAATAATGTGGTAAAGCCATATCGTTTATTTTATATTTTATTTATATATTCTCTTTTTTTATGAAAAGTTTCCTGATGCAATTTCACCTGTGTTAAGTACAGTTACTCTTGATACTAGAATTTCTAATCCTTTAACTGGTTCAACGAACGTATCTAAGATACCCATGTTGTTATCAATAACTTCTGATGAGTTGTTAGAAGAATCCATAATGTTTCTGAAATCATAAACACCTTGATCTTTCTTAACTGACTCCATAAAGTTATCTGCTAAAGTTTTAATTTCTAATCTAGTCTGAGCAGTATTGAACTCAAATAGGTAGTTCTTAAGAATTTCTGCTAGTCCATCTTCAATGTAAATTAATACCTCTCTTACGTGAGCTGAAGATAAAGCTGACTGAATTCCTTGCTGTGCAGTCTTGTTTCCTTTAATAGTTAAACCTACTCCTCTTTCGAATACAATTGGATTGTAACCGAATGGCTCAAGTACGTCTCTATCATTCTTATCGAATGCATATTCTAAAGATTGTACTCCAGTTCCTCCGACAACACCTCTTCTTGGACCTGCAATGATTGACCATGGCAGAGCGTCAGAATATTTGTCGATATAGTTATTTGAAATATAAGCAGCTGGTGGAATCACCTTAGTTCTACCGTTTTCAATAACATTTAAACCAGGACCGTAATAAAATCCGTAAGTTGCTCCTTCATTTATTGAAGGTAATGTGTATAATGCGCTTGGGTTTAAGTTTAAGTTACCACCCGTTGCAACGTTATTTACATCAAATGCTCCAGAGAATTCATTTAAGAATGATGGGTTCGTTGAACCTTTAAATTCTTTAATCATTGGTGCATTAAGTATTGCAGAAGCGTTTTGTCTTTCTTTACAAAGTTGAGTTAATTCTTCTTTGTTAAGTATTCCACTATCTTCTAATGATCCAAAAGTATCAACAACATATCTAAATGTAATATTGTCTTTATCAGTTAAAGCATTTCCTAAACCAGTTCCTGGCTTGATTGCTGATAATAAACCTTCCATTCCACCGATTTTCTTATCAGATTGTGAAGCTCCATCAAATGCAAACATTTTGTAAACACCTGCAGCATCTTCATATCTCTTAAGAGCATGTAGAGGACTATTAGGTACAGGTCTGTGACATGTAAATGTATAAATAGTATCTCCGTTTTCAACAGATTTTACAATTTTCTTAATTCTAGATAATCTAGCGTTACCATCAGCTCCTACTACACCGTTTACATACATACCTACTTTGATATGCTTAGACGCATCTATGTCAGTATTGAAATCATCAACACCAGATTTGTATATCTTAAATATACCTGCTGTCATGTCTTGGAAATTCCAACCTCCTGGGAATGCTACTGCTCTAGAATTTAATTCAATCTTCTTCATTAAGAATGGATTACTAACTGCTAATTTTTGGCCGAAAAATCCAACCCCATTAGTTATTGTTCCGTTTCCTGCTAATGTAGAAGAGAATCCTACAGATCCTTCTGGAGATACTTTATATGCACCACCACCGAATACTGCATCAGTAACGTTTGGAGTAATAGCGTTAATACCAACATATTCTCCAGCGTTTTCAGATAATAACCATGTGTTAGCACCAGAACCTCCAGCACCTAATAATGTATCACCTACACCTGCTGGTGCAGTTGCAAATATTAAGTTTCCATCTTCATCGACTCTGACATCTGTATCAACAGCCCATACAGCTCCATCTAAAGAACCTGAATAAAATTCGTAATCATTTATTTGTTTACTAATGTTACCGTCAGCTGTAAGTAATACGCCAGTACCCGATGGGGCAACTGCAGTAATTCTTACATATTCTCCGTCAATTGCAGATTTTAAAAATCTTCCAACTTCAATCGGATTAGGTAAAGCTGCTAAATCTGCAACGCTAATTCCATTAACACTGTCAATTTTAAGTGTAGATCCAGTAACTTGACATTTACCTGCAAGCGCTGTAAGATCAACGTTTAGATCAGTTACTTGTTGTTCAACTCTATGTGAAAGTACTTCGTAATCTTGGTAGATATTAAATCCATTACCTACTAAATCAATCTCTGGAAGTGCATCCTCTTGAATAGCACAGAATAAACCTGTTCTTCTTGCTTCTAGGTTGATTAAAGTTTCAATGTATAATTGTCTTCCTTCGTTATCTTGGAATTCTGGAATTAATGAACCAGAATATTGAGATAATAAAGTTACTTCTCTTAGTCCAACAAATTTAGCTAATTCAGATTTGAATAAACCTTTAGCGTTAAAAAATTCACCATAAGTTGGATCGTTGTTTAATGCTTGTGCATCAAACTTACCTTTAAATACAAATACATCTACCATGTAATCTGATACGTATTCATCTGCTTCTATTCCTTCTGGAATGTTAGCTTCACCATACCATTCTCTTGCTGATACCTCAAAACCTCTTACATCGCCAGCTTGTCTAACGATAATTGTAATAGGATCTTGTTTGATATTTACAAATGAAATAGCGTGGTTTGTGTCTTGTGCCGCAGCAGTCAATAACTTTTCATCAGAAGGTACCCAGAACTTGTCAGTATCAAATACATCGCTGTACTTTTTTAATACTTTTTCTGCATCTGAGTTATCTTTAGGAATTGACTGTAAACCTTCTAGTGAAGAGTTAGTCGCTAAAGATACTAGTGATACTTTGTCATCGTCATCAACAGTTGTAAGGTTTAACGCAAGGATTGGACCTCTTGATAAACATTCAATTGCTGATCTGTGAAAAAACATATTTTTCTTTTCTAGTGACTTGTCAACACCTCCAAATACTTGGATAAATTGCTCTACATCTTCTATTAATACTGGAGTGTTGTAAGGACCTTTGTTAGATCTACCTACAACTAGTCTAATAGTCTCCGCGGGAATGTTTACGGTTTGTGACTTGTCAAACTCTAGACGATATACGCCTGAGCTTTTGAACTGTAATAAATTGGGACTTAATGCCATAGTTGTTCGTTTTTATTTTTTAATTCTTTTATTATATATCCCTGCTATTTCGTAAATTTATTTAAGTAGGTCATAAATATCATATTGTAAATCTCCAGCCTGATCATTGTCCTTATATAAGATGCTTTCCATCTTATCATGCACGTCTGGATCTATAAAATCTAAGAGCTCTTCTACGAAATCTGCATAGTCTGTTGTATTAAAAAACTCGGTTGCTGTAATGCAAGTCATTATTACATCATCGTTGCCCATTTGAGCCCCATAACTGCCATTTGATAGTGTACCAAATAACGATGCCTCTTTTACTGTAACCTCGTCTGTTAAATCTAATCTATTTATCTTGTAAAGTTTTGCAAAGTTCTGACAAAAGATAGCTTTATTATCAGATTTTAGTTTGATTCCTGGTTTAATAGTTCTAGCATCATGTCGATGTTTAAATTTAACTATCATCTCATCATCAAAATCATTTCTTTGTGGAAATATACTTCTTAGGTATTGGAATAACACTGTACCATAAGTATTATACTCTACAATCATCTTTACATTCTCAGAGTTAAATATATCTACTGATAATGTATATAGTACTTTTGCGAAATCTTCAATAACATGTTCGTTTGATCTAAATCTACATACTTGTGTAAATTTAAAGAAATCGTACATTGCACCTGGGCTTATTATCGCGTCAATTTCTTTTTCATTCATTGGATCTACTCTAAATACATTAATAACAGAAGCATCACCTCCATTACCTTCTGCAATATCTACTGAGAATACCCAAAAGTTACTTTTATCTGCACATGAATCAATATCAAAATTAGGATCCCATTCTAAATGTCCCTTTGTATCAATACTAATATAATCGAATTCATCAAAGTCATGATAGACATAGGGCTTCATTCTCTTTCTCATCTTCTTCATATCGACTGGGTCTAATAAGAGGTTGGATGAGGAAACGAATTCATTCCCATATTGTTTATTAAAGGCTTCGATCGAACCTAGGTTAGCAAGCTCTCTATCATACCATGCCTCGTCTCTATCTGGATGTTGCCACCAATCTATCCTCGTTGCTAAGTATTCATTATCACCTCGATCTGCCGCAGCATAGATTTGATAGAACTTATTAAATCCGTTTGGCGTAGATGTAATTGTTATTCTTGAGACTTTCGATGAGGATAATGTAGGATATACATTCTCGTAAAAAGAATCAGCAATCGATGGATGGACGTGGGCAAACTCATCTAGGTATAAGTTATGGATTGTAAAACCAATACCAGATTTTGCTGTGGTAGACTGTCCTATTAGTCGACAACCATTATCACATCTCACATTCATGACATCATATTTAATAATACCAGGTTTCATAAAGAACGGTAAGTTCTCGATTACTGTTTTGGCTTTATCAATAATTTCTTTTGTTGAATCAGATTTATTCGCAAGTAGCAAAGTATTCTTATCCATATTAAAGGTAACATACCATGCATTAAAAATAGATGCAGTTACTGTTTTACCCATTTGTCGAGCAGCAAGAACAATATTAAATCTATCATTCTGGAAATTCCTCAACATATCCTTCTGGTAATCTCTCAACTTTACTTGTTGAATACCTTCATCGGTCATCACTACTGCATACTTCTCTGCAAAATAGACAATGTCCTTGGCACATCTAGCTAACTCGGTAATTTCCTCATCAGTATATTCAAATACAATATTACCCTTCTTTAGAAATTGTCTACCCTCGTAGAATGGTAACTTAATCTTAGGACGATAACCCTGGTCCATAGCCACTAACAGATCATCGATCTGTCGGGTCGACCATACAATCCTATCAGCAGAGGTTGCATCACCTTCTGCTTTAGGAATCCATTTATTATCTCCTATTCCGTCTGACATTTATTATTCTTCTGTTGGTTCTACGTCTTCAATATCTTCCTCTGAAGCTCCGTGAATACCTGCTTGTATTGCAGCCATTAAATCTTTTGTACCTCTTTGAATATTTTTATTACTAGAGTCACCGCCTGAACTTTCAATTTCTGAGTTATTTGCTCTTTGTTGATATATTTCTAAATCCCTTGCAATTCTTTTTGTACCCTCTTCTGCTGCCATTAAGTACATGGTTTGAGATTTAATAATATCTAACATTGATTTTTGTAGAGTTGCAAGAACCTCAAACATTCTAGGTGCTAATTCACCCGAGTCAATTGTTTCTAACAAAGTTGTTAGTGCTTTTTCACCTGCATTTAATTGATAAATTAGAGAGGACATAGTCATCTCATCCATTCTTTTTTTTGCAGCAATATATTCATCCTTTTCAATAATATCAGCATCTAGATAGAATTTCATAAGAGCTGTAATAGTCTTTTCTGCTTTTTTAGTAGCAGAAGACTTTAATTCTTTATAGTTTGTGGCAGGAACTAAATCTGTAGGTCTTGCTTGGATAGGAAGATCCTGTGGATCTGATTCAACATCCATTATGCCATCCCCAATTAAATCGTCTAGTTCTTTTCTTATTTCATCCGCTTGTTCGGATATAGTCTTTTTCTTCTCGCTCATATTATGATATTATATAATATATATCTATGTAAGTTCGTGTAACAAATTTAATCTATTTTTGTTACAAATTACCTAGATTGGTTATATCTTCTTAATTGAATTGATGGAATTGCGTTATCTATAATATGTGCTAATTGATTATCTCTAACTACATATTGTTGTAATACGTTTCTATGTTGATCAGCACCGATTGTCTTTTTAAATAATCGTATGTTGGTTAACTTTAATTTACCAGGCATTAATGAATATTGTTTATCAGTTACCCATCCTTGTAATTCTGGTAAATCTTGCTTGTTATTCATAACTTCTGTTAACGTATCTGTTATTGGCATATTAGGAGATTTATTACTACCTGGATGTAATTTGTAAACATAGGTTGCAATTTGCTTAAATGCATTGTTTAAATTAAATACCATACCGTACCAATTTCCATTAATTGGTTGTACTCCAAATGGGAATTGATAAATCTGCCCGTTAATGGTTGCTTTAACTACAGTTTGATTCATTGATAATTTTAATCCCTTATTACCTAATGAACCGTCAAATAAAACTTGGTCTGCAGTTGGACTTGTTAAGCTAGGTTGGAACCATACTGTAAATGCTAAATTATCAGCAGTAGATAAAGTTGAATTCTTTTTGTATACCAGGGCTTCAATACCTAAATCTTTAATTGTTGAAAGATCATAATGATTTTTAGAAACGATGGTCCATTTATTTCTAATTTCCATATCTGAAATAGTCATACTATTATGAATTCTATCTCTAATACCATCTCCTACTGGACTAAATACCGTTTGATATTGTTCAGGTTTAGAAGTTTGTGCATATTCATCTTTTAACTCTTCACCAAATATTTCTTCAATACCAGTTGTTAAGCTGTCCATTTCTACTTGCATCGCCTGTCCTGCTGCATCATCACCAACAATCGTAGAAGTTCTCTCTTCGTATTTTCTTAACATTACTCTCCAATAGGTCATTTCCATATTGAATTCATCTGCAAAAGAAACCGAAGCAACTTCATACATTCTATTCATTAATGGGAAATATAAGTAATCTCTAGCTCTCGGTGGTTTGTTTGCACCAAACGCTTGTTCCATTTGTCCCTTTGTAATATGGACTTCAAAATCTTCCCATCCCATTCCAAATATATCATATTGAAATTCTTGCGATGGCATCTCATTATCTGGAACCATTATTTTAACTTGACCTTGAGCCTGTACATTATATAGAGAATACTCCATTAATACGACATCTTTAGATCTTTTATCAGGTTCTACTCTAAAGTATTTTACATCATGACCCCACATATTTGCACCTAGTTCTGAAATCTCTTTATAGATTGAAGTAGGTTTACTTAAATTATATGGATCGTAAATAGGATCTGAACATTCAACTACAATATTAGTACATCCATCTACATAAGGGTCTGTACATTCTGAACAAATTTGAGGACATGATACAATTGTACCGTTTCCTGTTTGTATTTGGAATTCAACGCTCACTAGACTAATACTATGTAAATTAGATAAAGCCATAACTTCAGCTCTAATATCAATCCAAAGTGGCTTGTTAGGGTCAAATGTTAAACCTAATAAATCATTAGGTCCTAAGTTAATATTAAGTGGTCTAAATTCAGACATTTGGCCACCACTCGTAATAACATCTTCCTGAGACCATCTAAAGTCATAGGCAAAATTATTATTAGAATCTGGTACTTTAGAAAATGAAACTGAGGCTGCAGAAAAATTAGGTATTTCTACTGTTGTAAATGTTTGAGCAGCTATGTCTATTGTAGAAACTGTAAATATATTAGATCCTACATAAATCATATCACCCTCTACTAGGTCTAGGTTAGTTCCTATGCCTACAATAGTATTACTATCTTGTGTGATGTTTAATTTACCAATTGTATATGGCGAATGTACTTGTGCTAGTATATTCCAAGCTAAAATCTTATCAGTATCTGAATAAGGTTCTTGGAGTCTAGCGAAAATTTGATCGCCTATTTGATTTGCAGTATAATTAGTTACCATTTAACTTAAAGACTATTCTAGTCTATTTTTTATTATATATCTGAATCTTTATCAGTGATTAAAAGCATCTCAGGATTATCAGCCTCATAATTTTCCAATATTGAAATAAATGCATTAGTAACGCTAAATATTTCAGCTTGATTATTTTCAGATAAATACAGATCTAATGCAGATAAAAACTCTCTAACTTTTATTAATTTAAAATGCTGGTTATTTTTCATTAAACCTGATTTTTCTAAAACCCTATTAACTAATGTAACTTCACTAGGGTGGAATAAATCAAAGGTTCTAATAAATCCCCTAAGTACTTTTATATCATACTTAATTGTTTTAACTTGATCTACATTTACAATTCTATTATAGCTAGAATTTTTATTTAGATTTACTTTGACATATTTTAAATTTGGCATAGTTTCAAAGATTTGCCAAATAAAATAAACAGATGTAGCTTCTTTATGGACAGTAGTATCACTAACAGCTTTAAATCTAGAAATATCATCTGAAAAATTACGAGTGATATATGTTTTTAAAGTATCTGCTGAAATGACTCTCCAATTATCAGAATGTACTTTTGATGTATATCCTCTAAGAATTATACCCCAAAGTTTTAAATCAATTGAGTTATACTTATATAAAGTAACATCAACTATTTCCGTAAAAGTATCGTTAATCGTTGTAGACATCTATTTGCTTTTCAATTTTTTTAAGGTCTGCATATAATTGATCTTTCGCAAATAATTTTAATTCACTCATTTCGCGCTGGCCTATTTCATTTTTATTCATGTAAAGCTCTACAGCTCTATCACTTGGGATATATTTATCCACTTCATTTTTCTTAGCCTTTTTAGTTTTAGTATAAAACCATCGTGGCACTGATTTAAACCTGGAAGCTACCATTGACCAACTATCAACAACGCTTGCACCGTTGATACCATTGATATTAAACATCTGTGCATTTGCAGGATATTTAATAGACATAAATCTATTAATCATGAAATGATGTCTCTTCTTATTATGTTGTTTTATTTTATTATATGTTGCTGGCTTTGTAAACATAATTTTCACAAAGTCAAACAACTTAGTTTCGTCTAGCATATTAATTATATGTTAATAAGTTGGAAAGTTTACCCAATAAGGGTATTAAATGCATGTTGATAAGAATCTACTTTTGATAGATTATGAAGCATTTCTATTTTAGTAGCAAGTTCTATAATTTCTGGTTTTAAATTATATGCATTTGCTTCTGCTAAGATTTCTTCTATATGAATATAGTCGTTTAAAGTCATTAGAATAAATTTTTAGTAGAATCCTTTTTAGTAGATTTTGCAATAGTCTTTTTACCAACTAACTTCATAGGAGTTTGCTTCTCTTCTGGAATATCCATGCCTGCAAAAGGATCTGGTGCAAAATTGTTTTTCTTAGCACCTTCTAACCAATCAGTATCTTTTAAGATTTTGTCCATTTCTAACAAAGCATCTTTATTATCAATTGCACCTTCCCAATCTTTTTCAATTGCATCGTAAATTGCTTTTTGAATTGGATCTGGAATAGTTTCATTATGCAATAGCATTAAGCCGATATTTTGTGTAAGAGTAGTTTTAATTAATGTTAATGAACTGTGTCCGACAACTCTGTAGATAATATCTGATAATGTATCTTTAGCTTCTGATGAAAATAAGTAATCTATTTTAAAGTCATTGAATTCTTTAACGAATTGACTGAAAATCATATCTGCTGTTTTATCAGTAATAGAATAGTTTCTAAGTTTACCGTTCTTCATTTCTTTTTGCCAAGTAACTACTGACGAAATGTTATCTGATTTATCTCCTGTAAGTATTTTCTTAAATATAAATTCATCACAGTTGATTTCTGTAGTAGTAATTTTATTAGCAGTTACCCATGACATGATGTCATATTGATAATTATCACGCAACATATTCTTACCGCCCATGTTGAATAACATATCATCGCCAGTCATGTCTTTTGAGGATGATTTAGCCATGTCAGCTTCAAAGCCTTGATAACCATAGAGAGATTTTTTAGTATTGTAATACCATATAGTATGCGCGTCGTTGGTAGTGGAATAGTTAACTAATTGAATAAGATCTCTATCACCAGTCCATACGATACAAGATTTACCTCTGGCATTCAACATTGTTGACCAACCGAAGATAACATCATCTGCTTCTGCACCTTGTATTTGATGTACAGTAACACCTTTCTTAGCAAGAATTTCTTGAAATGCTTCATATACTTCATATACTGCAGTCCAATCTACTGTTTTGTTTTGCTTTCTAGTTCCTTTATATTGTGCTTCTGGATATAGATCCTTTCTCCATGATTTAGAATCTACAGTCAAAACAACATCATCAACAAACATCTTAAGCTTACGCATTTCAGATGCAAAGTCAATTGCTAGTTTTCTCATAAACTGTGATTTTTGCTTATCATCACCCAGAAGAAGCGCGCCGCCCTTTGGCTTTGGCATAACGAATAATCTACTAAAAACAAAGTAGTTACCGTCGATTAATAATGTATGTTTTCCCACTTTCATATTTTGTGTGTTTTAATTCCTATACTAATATACGAAAAATATTTGACATAGAAAAATGTTTTGGCAATTATTTTGTTATTTTTTTACAATTCCTTGAATATCATATACACAGCTTAACATTGTGATTACCGGATCTATTACATGAATTCTTTGAGCTTGGTGTTTAGCAACCGAAATAACTACTTGCGGAATATGCTTTACACTTTGCAAACGTTCTTGTTTTATATATTCTACAAACTCTGCACCTAATGATTGTAAAACATCATCAACTCTATTAGAATAATTGCTTACTAGAAGCTGATAATTTTTAGCAGGATCTGATTCGTTAAATACTAATTCAAATACATCTTTATAGACAGAGTTAAATTTCTTAACATCTTCTATTGTAATATTTGTAGTACCTTGTGTTTTATAGCCCTGTAATTTATTTAGAGTAGATCTAAGATCTGGAAAGTTACGTCTAACAAATTCTACAAGTGCATCTTTTTGAATTGTCATTTCTTCTTTTCCACATATATCATAAACTCTTCTAATATATTTCTTTGTTAATTCGCTTTCTTCTTCTTTATCAAAGTCAAAATTAATAACTTCAAATCTTGATAGAATAGGATCTGGTAGTTTATTGATATAGTTACATGTTGCAATAAATCTAGAATTAGATGCAAATTGTTCCATAGTAGCTCTTAACGCTTTAAAGAATTGATCAGATACTCCATCAACCTCATCTAGTATTACTACCTTAAACATCCCTGGAGCATCCATTATAGATACAGTTGAACAGAAATCTATAATCTTTGTTCTAATAACATCTACCGATGTGTCTGTGGACGCGTTGATGTACAGGTATGGCAATTGGAACTGATTTACAATGGCTTTTGCACAAGAAGTCTTACCTGTCCCTGGTGAGCCCGCAAACAGCATATTCTGTACTAGTCCATCTTTAAATTTGGACATCACTCTTTCAGGAAGGATTAGTTCCTCTAAATTCTTTGGTCTGTATTTCTCAGTGAATAGCTGATTTATCGATTGCATATAGTTATGTTTGGTTATTATAGTGTCAAAGTACCAAAATGTTTCATAGATAAATACAATATGGCAATAGTTATTAAAAAGACTGGAGGTCCATGGCCTGCTAACAGGTATGGTATCATTCTAAAGTACTTACCAAGATTTTTAAGAAAGTTTCTAATTAATCACAGAAATCTTGCAAAATGGTCAGATGACGATCAATTCATGGAATGTGTCTTAAAAATACAAAGACCTAAATCCACCACTTCTACTAAAATATATTGGGATATGGTTAACGATAGAGCCCTAGACGAAAAGGGTCTAGAGAGATCATATAATACTATTGATTGGTATTGTGCTATTTCACTTAAACCTATTAAGGCTAAGTTTATGAACTTCGATCTTGAGAATTTTATACATCAGGAATATTATGATGTGTTAGATGCTCCAATGGTAGACAGTCGTATACTTAAATCATCAGTTGACTTTCGTAATAAATGTAAAAAACTCCTGCTCGCAGAACGAGAGGAGTTTCTTAAACTTGCTAAAAAGAACGCTAAGCGCTCTCTTTAATATTACATTAACGCTTTAAATTTATCAGCAACAGACATACCTTCATAAAGTTTAACCTTTTTAGGTAATTCTACTTTTGCTTCTTCAACAAATTCTTCAGCATTTTCTTTATCATCCTTAGAAACATCTTCTACTGGATATTCTTCGTCTCCAACTTTAAAAGTCTTTTCGCCTTTTGCAATTGCTTCTGCTCTTGCAGCACCGAATTCATTTCCTTCTTCAATTTCTTCAATTTCTTCAGATTCTTTAATACCGAAATGATCTTTAGCCATTGCTAAAAGTTCAGCATAAGTATATTTACCAGAAAGAGCGTCATTTGCAATAGTTCCTTCAGGTTTACCAACAGAATACATTGCTTGATCGTCAAATCCAAGACCTTCCGACCATGGTTTCTTTGGATCGAATCCTAATTCAGACGCTAATGATTGTGAAAGAGAAGTATTTCCTCTAAATTGATCATTGTAACCTAATTTGTCATCTCCAAATGCAGATGAATCGACTGTCTTTCTTCCTTCTTCAAGATTTGTACCGCCTCCTGTTTTAGCAGATGCTGTCTCAGAGTAGCTAATTTCTTTTGCAACAGTTACTACATCGTCATCAGAACCATCTTCTTTTTTACCTGTGAAATCTTGTTCGCCTTCATATTTAGGCTTTTGTTCATCTTCTCCAGTTTGTGGATTAGCAACTGGAACCGTTTTACCTTTTTCTTCTGCTGCAATAACTTTAAAACCTTCATTACCGGCGATAAATGCATCAGCTAATTGCTTTGATGTTTTTTCAGCTTCAGATTCTACCGCATCAATTTCATCATAAGTTGATTCCATAGTATCTATTCTATCTGAGTACTCATCTTTAGCAGCAAGAACATCCGCTTCTTTAGAATCTCCTTCATATCCAAATGCTAGAGAATAATCTTTTTTACCGATAGCACCATACGCAGCTTTTAATTCAGAAAGCTTTGTTTTAGCTTCTTTAGCTAAGTCTTTATTTTGAGGGTCTGCAGCAAGTGCTCCAGTTGCAGCTCCAAATTCTGAAATACCCTTCATATAAGCCTGAATCTTTTGAAGTGCTGCTGCCTCATCACCTGTTGTATTAGCAATTTCTGCTTCTAAATCAGAAGCAGCCTTTGCAGCTTTTTCTTGGGCTTTTTTAGAAGCTTCTGCTTGGGCTTTAATATCTTTATTTGTTCTTTCTTCAGCTGCCTTATCTAATCTTTTCTGTCTATCTTCATCCTCGATAAATTCATCTTGAACTTTTCTGGTTTTTTTCAGAAATTCATCATCAGTGTCTCTTTCGATCTTTAATTTTTTTAGATCCCATTGAGCAGCAATTGCAGGAGAATCACTCACTTTATTATCACTAATTAATTTTGAAATTTTTGTACCAAAATCTGCAACTAATCTATCTTGCTTTGTAGCTTGATCTGCTTTTTCTCTATCTAGTTTTTTACCAGCTTGTTCTTTCATTGCAGCAAGCTTAGCATCTCTAACCAATCTAGCTTTCTTTTTTGCAGCAGGGTTATCTAATTTGTCAATAGCATCATTAAGTTTATCTTTAATCTTATCTTCTGCTTGTGCTAATCTTTCTTCTTTATTTTGGTCAAATTTATACCCAAATATAGTTTTATCTAATTCCGCCGTCTTTTTCTTTTTATATAACTTAGGGTACATAGAATTAAGTTTTGCAGCTGCAGCACCAGCTTTAAACATCGCCATTAAAGTAGCACCTGCATTTTCGTTTAATTCTAAATTAACGTCTTCGTTAAAAACTTCTTCGATAATTGCGTCAATGCTTTCTGTAATTTGTTTTGAAAGTTGTTCTAGGTTAGTTAAGATAGTATCGACATCTTGTACGATTTCTGCTCTTACCTCTTCTCCTGATTTAGCAGAAGTCTGTTGTGTACCTACAGTAGTAGAATCTGTCTTAACTGCAGGAGCAGTTGTTTGACCTGGTTTTGAAATCTCACCAGCAGTAAATTCTTCCTGTAATAGTAATGGTTTTTTGAATTTCTTATTTGCCATAATATGGTTATGTTTTGTTTTAATTAAAATGTTCGTTTAGTTATATATCTACCATATTCTGAATAAAAGAAAAGGCCCTCAAAAGAGGGCCTTTAATATAAAAATTAAGATTGAACTATAAATTATAGTGCAAAGTTAGTAACAGTGAATTTCTCATACTGAGTACCAGCATGGAATCCAGCTTCTACTAATGCGTATCTAGATTTTACAGCTACTTTCGGAGCCATAGTACCTTCAACGATTGCTTGAACTGATTCAGCCATTAAGTAAGGCATGAATACTAATCCAGGACCATTACCATCACCTTTTCTACCAACTAATACTTCATTTGACATGAAATCAATAGATGGGTCAGTGTAAACATTAATACCAGCTACAGAACCTAAAGGATAGATTGAACCTGCAACTTGATTAAATGTGTTAGCCATTGGATAAGCTACGAAACCTGCAACAGATTGTAAAGCAGATGCGATAGCACCACCAACAACTGCGAAGTTACCAGCACCTCTTCTACCTCTTTGAGCGATTAAGTTAGCCGCTGCTAAGATGTTAGTTAAGATTTTTCTTTGCTTATCAGCTTCAGTCTCACCACCTTGTAGACCACCAGCTGGAGCATAATCAAATCCAGCGATACCAGAACCAGCCATATCTCTCATCTTTAATAAGATGTGATTGTTGATAGACTGAGTTAATTCGTTAGTTAAAACTGCTTCTACTTGAGCAACAGCATCAACACCGAATTGTTTAAGATCTTGTACTTGTTCTCTTGTTACGGCAGCAGCAACTTGGAAAGTTTGAGCTGAAACGCTTTTTGAGAATAAAGATAGACCCATTACTTTGTCCATAGTTTGTTCACCAACTTCTCTGTTCATTGGTACACCTAAATTAGCATCAGATGCAGCACCTGAAAATTCAGGAATGTGATCTTCTAAAGCTTTTACTAATCTTACATTAGAATTAGCTTCAAAGTATTCTGACATGTTTAAAGTATGTCCATCAGCACCATCAACAGTTGCATCAATTGCAATTGAATAGATAGTATCTCCTGAAATTCTTGAAGTACCAGCATCAACAACACCAGTAGCAGCACCTAAAGGAGCAGTTTCTGAGATTACATAAGTTGGAGAAGTAGTTCCTTTGATTTTACCACCTTCGTAAACGAAATCTAGGTAAGATAAAAGACCCATTGGTCCAGCCATTGGTACAACAGGTACTAAATCAAGACCGATTGTTTGTGCAGCAACTTGCATTGCTAAAGGTAAAAGAGTTGGGGCTTTATCGCCTGATCCATCTGCATTACCTGCAGTAGGGAAGTTTGTTCCTCCCATACCAAAGATGTTACCTGCAGTCCCTAAAGACATGAAGTTTGCATCTTCATAAAGCTTGTGATTGTGACAGTATTCTGACATCCAAGCTAGTTTTGCGCTTTCGTTAATTCCAGTTGCTTCCGAGATAATCGGAGACCAAGTGTTTCTAACTTCAGCTTCATTAATTAAATTTGCCATTTTGTTAAATTATATTTTTAATGGTTTTATGCTTCTTTCTATTATTAGATTAAAGCTCGACTTGCTTGGGTTTTCTGCTTCGATACCCTGTATCGTCGATTAGTTTATATATTGTTTACTTTTTAAATCTTTTCTTTAAGCTTTCAGCGTAGTCAGAAACATCGTATAGTGGCTTGTTTTCTTCCTCAACAACTGTTGATTCATTAACTGCCGCTAACTTTTCTAAGTCAACTTTAACCTCTCTTAGATCTCTAGTTTCCCAGAAGTTTCTAACTTGATACTCAGTTTTTAGAGTATGATAGTTTGCTTGTGCTTTAATTTGTGTTTGTTTTGCTTCAGTTAAAGATTCAAACTTCTCTTTATATTCTGCAGGCATTGCAGTCATAAATAATGGTTCGTTATTTTTAGATTCAACAACTAGTGTTGCACCTTCAATAATTGAGTTAATTTGAGATTCATTCATGAATGCTCTTTTTGCAACTCTATTTCTAACTTCAGTTTTAGCATCTTCGTTTAGTGCATTGTAAGCTTCTTGTATAGAACCTGAAACTACATTTAAGAATGCAGGATTTTCATTTTCTTTTACTTGAGCAGCTTCTACTAATGCATCTAACTTAGATGAAATTTCGTTTTTGTAAGCTTCTAGTGGATCGTGTGCTCCATCTTCGCCTTCAGTTTCTTCATCACCTTCACCAGCTTCAGCTTCTTCAGTTTCACCTTCTGGCTCAACTTCAGATACGTCTTCAGTTTCATCTTCTAATTCTTCAGCAGGTTGACCAGCTCCATCTTCAGCAGCAGGATCTACATCACCTTCTTTTGAATTATCACCAACTTCTTCTCCGCCTTCAGCTTCTTCTTTTTCAGCACCAGGTGCGTCAACTTCATCTTCTTCTTCAGTTACTTCTTCAGTCTCTTCAACTTCTTCAGTTTCAGCTACTTCTTCAGCACCTTCACCAGCTTCATCTTCTTCAGCTACTTCTTCAGCACCTTCACCAGCTTCATCTTCTTCAGTTACTTCTTCAGTTTCAGCTACTTCTTTAGCTCCATCTTCACCTTCATCTTCAGCAGGTAATTCACCAAGTTCAGCTTCTTCAGTTTCATCTTTAACTTCAGCGTCAGATTTTACTGTTTCATCTTCTAAATCTTCAGCAGGAACTCCAGCTTCATCTTCTTCAGTAACTTCTTCAGTTTCTTCAACTAAATTTTCGTTAATTTGAACTGCGATATATTCAGCATACTCAGATACTGATTGTAAGTTTTCTTTTAAATACTCAACGTAAGATAATAGAGCCTTTGCAGAGTCTGTACTTTCGTTCATACTTTCAGCTAAATAATCAGAAAAGTCTTTAACTTTACTAATACCTTCAGCTAAATGCTCAGAATATTGAATGCCTTGATCTAATTTTTCAGCAACAGCCTCAGTATAAGATATACCTTGATCTGCTTTTTCAGCAACGTGTTCTGAATACTGGATTGATTCGTCTAATTTGCCAGCTAAATACTCAACATATTCTGAGAGAGTATTAACGCTTTCGACGATGTGGTCGTTATGAGATTTTACATCTTCTAACGTGTTGTCTTCGTTTTTTGCACCGATAGACTCTTTAATGCTTTTCATTTCATTAGCTAAGTACTCAGAATACTTATTGAAATCTTCAGCTTTTACAAATTCTGCCATGTTTTTTTCTTTTATTTCTGTATTTGTGTTTGTTATTGTAATTTCTTTTTCTGCAACTCCAGTTTCTTCGTTCATTTCATAGATCCAAAGACCTGAGTCGTTATCAAAACCATACGATTCATTTACTCTTTTTAATTCAGCGTTAGCAAATCCAGGATCTGCAACTAAATCATAAGTAAATAATTGTTTGATTTTAACCTTTCCATTTGATTCTACAGCACCAGCAGCTCTTGAAGAGATTTGTAAAGGTACACCAGCATCAACTAGTGCTTTAGCTTGACGTCCAGCGTCAGTATCTAATAGTCTAATTTTACCTTTTACATGCTTTGATTCTTTATCGTAGAAAAGCTCCTCAATAATGTGTGAAACATTTTTTAGAGAAACATCAAATTGCTGAGGATGATCTAACTCGCCCAATAGCTTAGAAGATTTAATCTTCTCTTGTAACTGTTGGATTTGAGGAACATACTCAGATTCAGTATAAATTCTGTTGTTTTTGTTTTTAGTGTCAATTTCACCAAAAATACCTTCGAGGATGTACTCTTTATTGTCAGATTCCGCTACGCGTAATTGACTAGAGGACATTTCGACGATTAGTAAATCGTTAACTTTTGCCATATCTATGGTTTTTATTATTTTTAATATATATCATCTTCTATTTTGTGAATATCTTAATATGTTAAATGTCAAGGTCTAGATCATCATCTCCGCCCTCTTCTTCCTTGCCAGCATCCTTCTCTTCTTCCTTCTCTCCTTCAGCATCTTCAGTCTCTTTATCTAGATAATATTTAACTAGAACATCCATTTCACCTTCAGCAAAAGCATCTTGTCCATATTCACTATAGAAATAATCTTTAAATTCTTTTTCAGTTTTAGATGCTGTAATAGCTCCTAGAATTTCAGCTGATTTTATTTCAGATCCTGAATCTAAGGTTACTGGTTCCACATATATGCTTGATTCTTCACCGGCCTTTAAGGCGTCTTCGGTGATAAATTCTTCAAATGTTTTGTAAATCTTCATAGTTTATATATCTCTTTTTCTTAATGATCTAGGGTTTAGCTATTAAAAGCCCATCCCGTCATCTTCAGGTTCTGGTTCATCAGCAGCAGCCTTTGCAGCTTTTGCTTTAAATGATTTATTAGCATTGATTTCATCATCGGTCAATTTTAAGTATTTTGTTACTAAATATTCTTGATCGAAGTAGTATTCTTCTTCCATAGTCTCTTGATTAGTTGTCATTAAACTATCTCTCATACTTGAGATAAAGTCTAATCTTAACTGCATGATTTCTTGATTTTTTAATTCAGCAAATACATTCTCTTCATTAAATCTTAAAGATACTTGTGTTTTGAATTGTGGATCATCAGTAAATTCTGGATATTTAAGACACATTTGAATATACAATGGCTTAACTAATATCTCTTGGAATACTGATCTTAGTCTATTAATAAACTTAGCAAACTTAATTTCATCTCTTACCATACCGTCACCAGCTAATGCATAGTCACCACCATCATCTTCATATAAGAATCTGTTGTAAGGTATTTTAGAAACTTGTTTTAGTTTATCTTGGAAATATTTAAGAGCTTCTGTATCATTTAATTCTGGTCCTTCACCACCAAGAGTTTCAATTTCTGGAGTTTCACCATCTTTAGAAGGTAACCAATACTCTTTACTAAATTGTAACATTGGTTTACCATCTGTTGTTAATGATCCTGATTCAAAATCAAAATCAACAACTTCTTTATAGTTATTCATTAACTGAGCTAACGATTGTTTTGCTCTAGTTTTAGATTTACCACCTACAGGTATAATAAACTTCATTCTAAATGAAGCGTTAGTTACAGCCCAGATTACTCTGGTATGTTCCATAATCCTAAGTAGGTTAAATGATCTAGTTAATCTTTCAACATAAGATACTCTTGATGCTGTTGATAAAGAAGAATATGAAAGATAAATGATTTGAGAATCATATAACACTCTTTCTTTTACTGGATCATCTTTATATTGGATCCATACTTTCTTACCGTCGTCTTTATTAAAACCAGGCATTAGTGTTACTGGATCAATCTCTTTAAAACCTATAATCTCTTTTTGGTCTGGGGAATAAATTATCTCAAATGATAAGTAACCATCTACTAAGAACTTTCTAAAGAAGTACCAAGCTGATTGTTCACCATTAAATCCAAAGTAGTGATAGATTTGTCTAAAGTATTTGTTAAGGTCTTTGTTAACTTCTTCAGAAACATCAAGACCTAGAATAGAAGGTTGAGCAAAGAAATTCTTTTCATCATATACAACTGCTTCATCACAAAGTATATCTAGAATATCTTCAACCTCATCGTTCATTGAGAATCTTCTTAATTCATCTCTTTTACCAGGATAATCAATATCAAAGAACGGTACGTTCTTCTTCATATTAATATCTGCCATGGATAGAGCAGCAAATGCTCCGTAAATATCATCGTTGTCTAATCCGAACGGGTTCATCTCTCTATAGCCAAATTGGTCCTCCATAGGGCCAATCGCTTGAGATTGTCTAAGTACCAGGTCATCATATCGCATACCAAAAGAACTCAGCGTCTTCAAAGCACTTGAGAGGCTAAATGGTTTTGAGTTTGAACTAAATGGTCCGTTTCGTTTGTCAGTAAATCCTGCCATAATATAGTATTATTTCTGTTTTATATATCTCATTTATTTGGATGGTTTCTAAACATAGCTCTAATAGCTCCAACTCCTTTACCTTCTAGATCTGTAAAGTCGCAAAGTGCTATTCTCGACCAGTGTTCAAATGATACCACTGCTTGTTGTGATTTTCGACTAGGGATATATTGTCTAATCGCGAAATCAAAGCCAAACTTAGCTAAAAAACCTTTAGCGCCATCATAGCTTAATCCTAATTGTGCTTGTGATTTTGCAGGCTTACCATCTTGTCCTTTGATAAAACCTTGGAATCTTTCATACACTACATCTAACAGTTCTTCCTTTACATTAGGAGGTAACATGTTTAAATTAATACCACAGTCATTACCGCCAGCTGGATCTAATGCTAGCACACATGGGTTCTTATCCCACCATTCTGCGTATTTTGGGTCTTCATATCTAAAAACATACAACTGTCCAGGTCTAAATCTTCTTGATGTAGTTTGTACTGCTGTTTCTCTAATAGCCTTTCTAGAATCTGTAAACCAGCTCTCTGCATCGCCTTTAGCCCTAGCTTTACCGCCAGACTCTTTAGATAATTCTCGTATGCCTTTTTTAATAGCTCCCATTATTTAAGTGTCTTTTCAGTTAATACTACAAATCTCATATTTCTACTATCGCACCATGCTTGTGCATATTTGTACTTATCAGTATTCTTAACGTATTGTTCTGCTAAAAATTTATATGATTCCAAAGCCTTCTTTGATTTTTTAAGAGGTGGCTTTGGTTTTTTGATTTGTGCTTCTGGTTTTATTTCAACTATAAACTCTTCTTCAAATCCATCTTCAGTTTTAGTTTTCATATAGAAGTCAGGATAGTATTTATGTTCTCTATTATCCTGTCTAGAAATATATTTAATTTCTACTGGTTCGCTTGACCACTTTAATACAGTATCTTTAGTATCGCACATAATACAGAACTTTCTTTCCCATGAGGAACGATAAATGATCGGCGTTGGGCCGATATACTTATCTGGATTTTCAGGAGTATAATATCCCTGAACAAATCCTGAGTTACCTCTAGGTTTTAAGTTCTTTATTGACATTTATATGTTAAACATTCCGGAATCCCCGTCACTATTAGAAGTATTTATTCTATCCATTGACATGGTATTCTTATATTTGGTTGGATGTATCTTATTCCATCCTTTAGCATATCCTCTTTTTGCTATCTCCGTAAAGTATGCAAATGCATTGGTATACTTAGGATTAAAGTTACGCCAGTATTTTAAAAGGTCTAATATAGCAAATTGTAAGCAGTCATTTCTATCATCACTACTAACATACACTAATTTTCTAATTGCCCTCTCAGCTAAAAGAATTAACATCTTTTCAGCATCTCTCGTTAACTTATCATCCTCTAAAGATTGTACAATTTGATTGTAAAGATCTTTATTATTGAGGTAATTCTTTTTTCTTGGCACGATTTGTGTTGTTTAATTTACTATTATATGCAAAAAAGCCCGAATGTTTCGATACGGGCTTTTTTGTGTTATGTGGATTGCAGTATGATTAAACTGCGTCTTGTGGACTTAGTGCGATCTTAAACTTTTCAATTCTAGCAGGTTCGTCTTTTATGAATACCGTAAGTATGTCATTTTTTCCTGCATTAGTATATTCAAGAGCATCTACTCTCATTTCTTGATCTTTTTGATAACCATCAGATTCTACTTTCATGGTAGCAACTACATAACCATCTTCAATATCTAAAATAGCTTCATTTTGTGTAGTAGTTAATATTTCAGAAATTCTTTTAATTTCAGATTTTAATAAGTTATCTGCAGCTTTAATATCTGGTAAGTTTCTATCAGCCTCTGCTAATCTACCAACTTGGTCATGTAAAAAAGAAATCATCTCATTGTAAAGATTAATCTTCTCATTCTTAGCTGCTCTTCTTTCAACTAAAGATTCTAATAACTCTGAGTATAATTCTGTTACATCAGCTCCTGTATGTTCTGCAACATATTCTACTGCAGCATCGGCTAATAATTTTTGGAATTTCTCAATCTTAGTATCTTCGTTTCTTCTATAAACAAAAGCATTGTTTTCTGCTTTCATAGATACAACTGTAAGCTGGTCTTTAGTAGACGCTTCTACAAAATCTAAAACTTTATATGCTTCAAAGTTTTTAGCAGCAGTTTCAAGTAGATTAAAAATAGACTTGTCTTCATATTTAATATACGCAGCTGAAAATACAGCTTCAGATAACGGGAGACTTCCTAATGCTAATTCAATGTTACCAGCAAAAAATGCGTTTGATTCTTTTACATAAGTAAACTGTATTGCAATTGAAGATGCTTTAGTTTCATTTAATTCAGAAGTAGTTAATTCTATTTCTTTAGCTAATGTGATTAAGCCATTACCTTTTTTATTTGCTAATCTAAGGTTTTTAGCTGATTCGTTTAAAAACGATAATTTTTCGTTTAAGCTAGTAAGCTTATCGAAATTTTCTAAAGCATTTTCTTCAATCTTAGTTACAACATTTTTGCTGTTATAGTCATAGTAAAAAGAAATGCTATTTTCGTTTATTGTAAATAAATTATTAGCAGCAACTAGTGCATTAAACACGTCGTTAGTTTCATTAACAGTTTCTATATGAGATCCTGTTACTTTAAAATCTGTTCCAGCAACGTGGAAGATATGGCCTTGGCCATGTTCCATTATTGGTGAAATGATTTTATTGTTTTTTAAATTTGCCATCTTGGTTGTTTTATTTTCTATATTAGTATATATCAGTTAAATTTTTAATCTATTTTACCTCCGAATGGATAGTCTCTTCCTGTAACATTATATTGATCTCCAAGCATAGAATTATCATCTTCTGATTTAGCGTCTGTTGACGACGGGCCGTTCTTAATTGTAAACATTCTATTAGACTGTTTTCTTCTTTTAGAAACTCTTTTAATTTGAGATTCTGTTGTTTGTTCTTGACCTAAAGTACCTATAACATCTGGATGTGAACAATCTTTACCATCTTCTACTTTTATCCATTCAGTTCCATTAGACTCCCATTTTGAAGGATGGTAGCTATCATAATATACATTAGGTGTCATGGCAGGATCTAAGAATCCATTAGGATTTCCATAGTCGCCACATGTAGCATTAGCATACGTAGTTCTAGTGAATTTTCTATAAGTATCTTCTTCAAAATCAAATGAGGGTACGAATGAATTAATTTCTAAACTAAAAGTAATTTTATGATTTGCTTTATCATCAAATGAATATTCAACAGGTCTTTCTTGTGAATAATCATCAGGCATCATATACTCAGATGAAATTCTATAAGTTCCTTCTTCTAAATGACCAGCATCTATATTATAGAAATTAGCCTTATACATTTTCTTTACAATAGATTCAGTAACTTTAAATAGATCTAATTGGCTTGATACTATTATTTCAATATCAACTCCTATTACACATGGAATCATTTCAAATTCGGCTACATAGCCTTCCATTAAGCCATCTTCGTTCATCATCGAATATTGACCCATGTTTCTTTTATTAACTAGCTTACCAGGATCTACAGCAAACGATGTTAGGTTTACAATACCTCTTGGTACTTTATCGTAATTACCATCTGCAAACTGACCATCAGGATCACATCCAGGGCCATTTACATTTGAAAATAGAAAAGCATCTTTTAAAAAGTTTTCATCTCCAGATACTGCATAAAAGAAGGGTACATCAACAACAACTCTCTCGTCATTGCTAATTTGTCTAAAAAAACTCAGTTTACTATTGAGGTCTGCTAAGAGTCCAACAACAATGTGTCTGATAACTGAATCGTCTTTATTAAATTTTAAATTATATGTTGCCATAGAGTATATATCACTCTATTAATCTATGTTCTCTATCGTGAATTTAGAGAATCCATTTTCTCGATATATTTCAATCTTCTTGTCAAAAATTTCATGTGGTAATACCGAGTGATTAATTACGAATGTATTTATTTCATGTTCCTTAATTACTTGATTTAAAATCTTCAATATATTGTAAACACCATCATGGTCTACTGAAGACAATAACTCATCTAAGAACAATAAGTTTAATTGTGGGAATCTTAATTTTAAGATTTTAATGATTGCAATAATTACAATAAAGTCTGCTTTCTTACGCTCACCTGTTGAAAGTGTCATTGGATTAATATCTTCACCTAGGTGATTAATAATACAATTAAACTTCTCATCAAACCTAATATGGAATTGCAAGTGCATCGTTTGTGCCATTGCAGCTATATTAGTATTAAGTCCTGGTAGAATAGTTTTTACTGCAAGATTCTTTACTCCATCCTCACCTAAGATATTTTCTACAACTTCCATAAAATTATAGTCTGCATTTAAGGTATCTTTACTTGTAGATTTAGCAGCCTCTTTTTCTTCAAATTCTGTAATAAGATTTCTTAAGTGGTCAAAGTCTGAACCTTCTGGAGTATCTTTTAATTTAACGAGTTCTCCTTTAAGTCCTCGCATTGTTACTTTGTTATCTGAGATCTGACCCTCTAGTTCTAGCTTAGTCTCTCTTGCTGTAATTACTTTTTCTTGTAATTCATCCATCTCAGCCTTAATTGATTTAATCTGATCTGTACTCGATTCTATCTTATCTGCAAATTCTACTTTCTGAGTTTTGTGCCAATCTGAAGTTAACTTAGTTTCACATGTTGGGCAATGTCCACTTTCATATAACTCTAACTTCTTATTTAGATAATCAATCTCTCTTTTAATATCTCCAGCCTCTGTGCGCTTTTCGTTATATTGAGTATTGAAGGTATTCATTGCACCCTCTTCTTTTTTACGATTAGCATCAATATCTAATACCACTTCATGAAGAGCTACTAGCTCATCTTTTAATTCTTGGATCTTAGATTTATTTACATTTTTAGATTCTTCTAACAGAGTATTTAGTTTACCTCTAACAGATCCAATTGAATTCATTATCTCATTTAACTCAGCATCAAAAGCATCAATATCAAATTTAATATCTCTACGTTCGTCTTTGATTTGCTTTTGCATATCATTAAGAATAGAGAAGCCAAACATTCTATCAATAATTTGTTTCTTATCTGAATTGTTCATAGTTAAAAATGACTTAAAGTCATTTACCGATAGAATAATTATATTTTTAAATACGTGGTATGGAATACCGAATACTTCATCTTCTAAATATTCTTGTACAGATTTTTTACCAGCTTTATCAAATTCAACCCCATTAATTAAGACGCTAAATCTACTTGGAGCAATGCCCCTTTCTATTTCTATCTTCATAGTACCGCATTGTAAACCAATTTTTACATGAAGTTCTTTATTAATACGATTAGGTAGATCTGCTAATTTTACACCTTCTACTTTTCCATATAGGCCATAAATAATAGCGTTGGCAATAGTAGTTTTACCATGACCATTTTTACCTAGAGTCAAAAATAACTCAGAAGTATCTTGCTTAAATTCTATCCTCTGTACTTGATTCCCATAAGAAGCAAAGTTCTTAAACTCAATATAGTCTATTCTCATTATTTGTCGGTGTCATAATTGTACGCACATTGGGTATACAATTGTTTTAACTTGCTCTTTAGTCTTATCGTTAAATCATCATCTTGTTTCATACTGTCAATATACATATTGCAAAGATTAAGAATATTGTAGTTCTTATACATCTCTTCAATTTCATCTATATCATAAAAGTCTTTATCAATATATGAATCTTCTTCGTAAATATTTGGTTCTAGCTTTCTAGATATATGTTGAATTTCATTAACCAGCTGGCTCAATGCATTAGTTGTGGCGATTTGCGACGGTACGAATAGATCTACAAAGTTATTTCTTATTTGCTCCTTAAACTTGCCGAGAGGCATATCATATAGCGCTTTAATATTATATCTTAAGAACTTAGGAGAATCATTATTCTCAAAGAAAGTTTCTTCCATCGTTTCTAGATTAACCATATCAAATCCTTTTGGATTATCTCGATCTGATCTAGTTAATTGGTATGGTACACCGACCATTAATAATTTACCGCGTTCTTGTCTAAAGTGAATATGTCCACTATAAACCCTCATATACTTATCGTAGATATTAGAATCAGTACCGTGCTCATTTTTAACTTTAGCATTAAGGTAAATACCTCTAACTTCTGAGTGGCAATATACTATATCTGCTTGTGGATAATTTGCTAATGTTTCTGTTTCATGTTCTGCATCTCTTCTCCATGGCATTAGTAAAACATTTTTACCGGACCAGTTTAAAAGTTCTGGCTCTTTGTAAACTTGTACATTAGGAATCCATTTTAAACTATCAATTGATGAGATGTCATTAGATTTCTTAGCCCAAATATCATGGTTACCACATATTACATAACATGGTAGAATCTGACCTAGTCTTTCAAATAGATCTACTGCGTAGCTTAAGACTTTAATATTAATAGATTGTCTATTATCAAAAGTATCTCCTACTTGTACTAAAACATCACCAGGCTGTACCTGTGCTTTTAAGATAGGGATAAATGTGTTTTCAAAAAAGTCTTTTTGGATATTCAGCCACTCGACTGAATTTGCTCTTACACCAAAGTGTAAGTCTCCAAGGACCCATACTCTCTTGGCTCCTTGTTTAATTACTTTGGGTTCAATCATTTAAAATAACTTTTTAATGTTCTTCTTTTCTAATATACCGGTTCTTAAATCTAATTCTTGGATTAGATCTTCTTTATATACATTTGATAGTGAACTATAAAATTTCACTGGTTTAATATCGAAGTAAACACACATTTCACTAAATATATCAATACGGCTAAACTTAGCTGCCATTTCATCTACGATATATCCATATACTTCATTAATATCATTTTTTCTAAGCTTGTTACATTTACCTTGTTCATCTACTTCGTTAAATACTTTAAATCTGGATAATCCAATTAGTTTATGGATTTTCCTAGCGATCATTTCAAAGTGTATCTTATCTTCTTCGTCTTGTGTATCTTTTACACTTGGATCTAATTCAAAACTAATGCTACCTAACTCAAACTCTGGAGTATCAAAACTGTTGTTAAAAATTTTATCATTTTTCTTCTTTTTATACATATTGTTGTGTTATTTTATATTGAATGAATATTTGAGTTGGACATCTCATGTGTTTCCTGTAACCTCATATAATTCCAATCAATATTTAGTTTACATTTTGTTCCCTTACCTTCACCATCTCTGATCTTTAATACCTTAAGCCAGTATTCTTGATTAGCCCTCATTAAATCGTCTTGAATAATACCAAGCATTACATCTGCCGTATGGGAAAGTCCTGCAGATTCTGCTATGTCAGTCATAGTTATGTCCGATGCATTGTAGCCTGATCTTGTTATTTGGGTTGCGGTTACGATCAACCAGTCATTACGAATTCCCATAGCACGAAGGTCCTCTGCAATTTGCTTGATCTTCATATATGTATTCTCCGTATTTTGGTTACGATAATTAGCTAAAATGTTAATATAGTCAATTACAACGGCTCCCACTTTAATTTGTCTTTCCTCTTCAATTTGATTTACATAAGCTTCAATATCTAGTACTGTAGCCTGTGATGTAGGAAACTGTTTTACAAATAGACTTCCAGGAGGATTAAATCCATCACCGACAGTTTCTAGTCTACGTTTAATATGTTCTTTATTCTTAGCTTTTTCTGCATATTCGTTAATGTTAACAGAAAGTAGATTAGCACCAATTCTTTTTACGAATTTATGTGCTGCCATCTCTGCAGTAACGACTACTGTATTAGTACCATTTTTTACGAAGTTTGCAGCATCGTTAGCTAAGTATATTGATTTTCCAATATTCTGTTCACCTGCATAAACAATTAAGTTACCACCTTTATCGTAACCTCCATTTAACATATCATCTAAGAAGTTATATCCTGTAGTTACCTTTTCAGTTTCTTTTTGGTCGTGAGCTTCCCAATCAAAGAAGTCTAGACCTAGATCTGAATTAAATGTTAGATTATTTCTATCATTAATAATACCTTTAACTTTAGCAACAATTGATTCTACATTTTCTGGAGTTACTTGTGTAGTTTTAATAAACTCAATAGTATCTGTAAAAGATGTATTAAAGGTTCTCCACTTAATCCATGATTCTGCAGTTGAAGTTAACCATTCTTCATCATATTGGTCTAAGTCAGTTTCAAATATCATGTTAAGGATATTTTCGCTAACTCTTTCTTTAGATTTAGGATGATTTTGAACAAGAAGAACTAATTGTTCTTTACTAGGAGTCTCATTAAATTTACCGTAAAATTTATTAGCTAAAAAGCTTAACGCATCTATTTCTTCTGATGTATAAAAGCCTGATTTAATTGCCTGTAAATATTTTACCTTCTCTAATGATAGCCTAAAGAATATCTTTTCAAAATCTTGTCCGAATTGCATATTGTATGTTTAGTTATTCTATGGTTAAATCTCCGTTTGTTTTCGCGTATGGCTCTTGATTCCATAAGTTGATAGCGATTGCACGTCTTGTGCCGCTTAATACTCTATTAACCATGTGCTGGTCTTGTCCGGCATTAAATATAATAAGTCTATTAGGTTTTGCTTTTACTACCTCTGGTGTAGACTCAGGGCCATCTGTAAAGATTGCAAGTTCACCACCTTCAAAGTCTTGCCCTGCTGGATAGTATACGCTACCGATTGATGGTGTAAGTATTTCTCCAGTCTTATCAAACCATGCTTCGTCCTTATCAAAGTGCATGGGTAGTTTATCATCCCATTCTGTATCTACACTATCTGAAGTTTGAAAACCTGTCCAGTATTCAAAACCGGCAACATGTAATATACTAGATATTGGGCAACGATCTCCCCATGCATATTTTATTATCTCTTTAACTGTATTATCAGCAGGAGAATCCCACCAGCCTCCGTACCATTTATATACGCCTGGATCTTTAAAGATCTCTGCTTTATTTAGTTCTATTTCTGCTAATAGTTTTTCGTCTTCTATAAAATTGTCAAATACTGCTATCATTCGAATGGATTTTGTATTATTTTAAAAGCCTCTTTGCCAGGCTCGTCACTTGTTTGTTCGCATAAACCCAATGTAACTAATTCTTTTGCAGATTCTAATATTTTGTTATGATCTGATTCTGGAAATCTATAAGTTTTTAATGCGTGGAATGTAAAGCTACCTTTATATCTGTCTGGGTTTCTATTACATAATTTTACTTCAGCTTGTAAAACATCTAATGCGGTTGGATAATCTGGTAAATCTTTTTCTATCCCTAGGATATACTTGATTGGCAGCTTATCTTTATTCAACTTCACCTAGTTCTATTAGCTCGTCTATGTCAAGTTCTCTGTGTTCCGTACTGTAATTAAATAGAGGCTGAATTTTCTTTTCAATTTTTTGTAGGATTTCTTGAGTAAAGACTTTATCTGTAAAGAATTCTGAGTTTGATACAGTTTCATCAAGGTGTTTACAAATCCAACCCCTTGCAGTAGCCTTAGGTGTTTTTGTTCCGTCCTTTTCAACTAGACCTTTTGCAATACCAATATCTTCCCAGTCAATATATTGTTCTAGGCCGACAAATCTATTCATACCTTCTGTAAAGTGTAAATGGAATTTAATTGGATGTGGTTTTGCAAATCTGTTTTTATTTGGTTTTGCAGTTACAATAATACCAGTCTTTTCACCGCCCTCTTTAAGTTGTGCCTTACCTAAGAATAGAACAATTGATGCTGCATATTCTGGTCCAGTTCCTCCACCTGCTACTGCCTGTGAAATAAATGATTGTGTTTGGTATGTGTGATTTGTAAATAGAAATGGAATCTTTAAATCAGCCAGAGGCGTCATAATAATTCTAAAGATAGACTTTAGGATCTTAGCCCTAGTCATATCTGATTTTTCAGAACCTGTTTTAGCATCATCAATTTCTTTATTAGTTGCTAAGTTACCTGCAGAATCTAAGATAATCATTACTTTAGGTGTTTGACCGCCAGCTCTTTTTACCTCTTGCATTTTAGCAGTAATTGTAGTTACAGATTGACGAAAGTCTTGTACTGTATTAACTGGTTGGTAATTTACTTTAGTAGTATCAATGCCAAACTTCTTCATTAATTCTCTATCGACTGCTGCTTCTGAATCATAAAAGATAACACTATAACCCATGTCTATAGCACGAACAATGGAGTTTAATATTAAATATGTTTTTCCTGTTCCTGATGGTCCTGCGATTGAACAAGATCTGTTGTTTGGCCAACCATTAAATAAGGATCCGCTTACACATGCGTTTAAGTGGTAGTTACCCGTATCAATCCATTCTGTAACCTCACTAAAATTAGAATGTTCCATAACGGAACCTAACGGATTAAGGTCCGCTAATTCTTTATTAATGTCATCGAAACTAAATTCTTTCTTTTTTGCCATTGTATTATTTTTGTTTATTATTATATGGTAAGATGCTATATAGTTTCCTAGACTTTATCTAGTACATTATCATCTCCAAATTCTTCTTTTTCCTTAGCTCTAAGCTCTGTTAGTTCTTTCGTTAAAAGGGTAGCCCTTTCTGATAGACTATCAATATTAATTTGAATATCAGCTAATCCATGTAGAATTCTCTGATATTCTCTAATATACTTTTGTTGGCCTTTAGGAAGGTCTTCTATATTAATTGAGTTCTCCATTAATCGTAACCTAATACTGCATCATCTCTGATATCTTCATCAAAGATATTTAATTGTCCTGGTAATTGCTCTCCTGCAATTTCTTGACTTTGAGCCTTTTTCATTTGCCAAACAAGTGCTCTAACTTTGTTACCAAGCTCCATGTCGTTTGGGTTTTCGTTTGCTAATATGTATAATGTGTCTTTTAATTCCATGTTGTTTAAAATAATGCCGAAGCGTAAATTAAGTTTGTATCTAATGTTTGAAGGCCAATTGCTTTCAATACTCTATTGAGTGGGTCGATCATACACTTTTCAAATTGTGTATCATAGTCAACTTTAGGTGCTATCTCATAAGGATGATCTCCTGGAAGATATGCGTAGACTTCAGAGATTGGTGTTTTACAGTTATAGATTTTAAGCTTCTCACCGTTACCAATCAGTTTATATTTGTTTTTAAATTTAGCATTGTTATTCAATATGTAATTGTAATAACCAGCTGCCTTTACGTTTGCAGGACATTTAAGACCTACTTGGAATTCAATTTGATCGTCAACGATATATTTTTCAATATTATTAGTTCTACGATTAAATGCAATATCATCTATGTTTGCTAATTGAAATTCTTTTTTAGACTCTTTCATAAAACTAACTAGCTGTTGCAATTCTTCTGCATTAGGAGTTTGTTGAGATCTAAATAATATTCTAAGTGCTTCTACTAGTTTCTCTCTAGCGAACTTAGGAGTAGAAGATTGAATTGTATCAAATCCAATAGTCTTTACTTTCTTAAGAGATGGATGCCTATCAGTAGTTTCTAATTTATCATCCCATGCAATGTTTTGAATATACTTTTTCTTTGACATCCAAATACCATTATAGGCAAGTGACTCTAGTTCAAAGAATAAGAAGTTATCCGTGTTTCTATCAGCAGCATATTTTTTCATTGTTGCTGTGATATAGTCTTTAAGTCTAAATGCATAGAATGCTAAAATAAACTCATCAATAGGTAGAGCTTTTTCTTCGTCATCCCAAATAATAGATTCATAAAGATCTTGGAATTGTACGTAACAAGAATCAGTATCAATATAGATTACTGCAGGCTTTTCAATCTTACCCTTTACTTTAATACCGAATTGCTGATGTACTTTAGTATCTTTATGCCAAAATTCATTAACGTATTTGTTAAGAATAGATTCTGAATAAAGAATAGCATTCTTGCCTTGTTTAGTAATGGATTCTGCAATATCTATATTAAAAAAGTGAAACCACTTATTACCGAATGCACCGTAAATAGAGTTAAGAGTTAATTTTACAGCTTGTTCATAAGCAGTATATTTAGCAGAAAGCTGCTTGTAATGTTTTACAAGCAGCCCCGCCTCTTCTTTACTTAGTTGATCAGTTGGTTTATTTTCTAATGCAGTTATATCCATCTATTACGCTGTTTGACAAGTTGATACAGTAAGCAATGTTGCTGATTCAGTAGATTCAAATACTATTTTAGAATCTGAAATATGAACTGTTTGTTCTTCTTTGTCTAACAGGTTTAAATACTTTTTGTAAACTGTTACTGCTCCACTTCCATTTGATTCTGGATTAATTGTAGCATTAAACGATTTACCGCTAACAGCAACTCCTGTGCCATTTGCTTTTACACTAAACGTTTCGTCTTTGTCAAGTCCAAATAAGTTCTTAACTTTATTAATGGTATGTGTGTCCATTGTAAAACTAAACTTAGTGTCGTCTGTTGCGAAAATAGCTGCTTGCTGATCTTCAGTTAAGTCTTTAAATCCTAGTGAAGGCTCTGAACAAGATAGGGTAATTTCTAACTCATCGTTAAAGATTCTTAATGTGGAAGCAACAAATTCAGTTTCAGTCTCTAGAAACTCAAGTTCACCTTTAATAGCATCATGGTCAAAGTGCTTAATAGCATCAATAACTTTTGATCCTTCAAAGAAGGCTATTTTCATTTCCTTATCAGTGTCCGGGAAGGTGCTGATTTGGAAGATTTTATCACATGGAATGTTATGTGATTTTACTGCATCTCTCTGTGGTAGGTATACCGCAGAATTTATTTGTCCATTGTTTATTTTCATATAGACAAACGAGTCGATAAGCTTTACGCGATTAATAAATGCTGTTAGCTCATGCTGGTCAATTCGATCAATTTGTAATTTCATCTAAATATATTTTTGTTTGATAGTTATACTTGTTTTTACTAGTTAGTTTCATTAAAAAAGCCCAGAATCCTAGAAACCTGGGCTTTAAACCAAATTAGATTTAGCTTAGAATTTTAAGCCGAACCCAATTTGAAGGTTAGTAGTTTCAGCCCCTAAATCGTAAACGATTTTTGGATCTAAAAACATTGCTCCTTTATGGAACTCAAACATTCTCCCTACACCTATTGAAGCTTGATCGAAATCAAAATCATTAAGTGCTACATATCCAAAGAATCCTTTGTGGAAATATCTTCCTTCTAGACCTAAGACCATGTCTTCAGTTGAATCTGCTTGCGATACATTCATTCCAACCATATAGTTGTCAGCGAATGCGTAGCCGATCATTGGTTGGATTGATAAATCAGTCCAAGCCGTGTTAGTAATATCGCCAGTACCTACGTACCAGTCTCCTTTTGCGTTTTGCGCGTTAGCTCCTATTGTTGTTAATACAACTAGTGCTATTGATAAAATAATATTTTTCATAATAAATTAATTTGGTTTGTAAAAAACTTCTATTCAGTCTGCAGTTTGCAGATATCTAGGATTAGATATAGAAGTAACTGCTGTTTTTATATTTAAGCAGTATGTGGTTAATATTGTTGTTAACGAGTAATCGTTCATTTCTTTTGTTTGTGGGTCTTTATACAGAGTATATGTGCTTTGTTCCAAAAATAGTTGGCAAACATGTAAAAAAAGTGAGGCCAGGAAGTAGCGAACCCCTGGCCTCGATCCGAGAACTATCTCGGTCCTAAGAAGTGGATTTAACCACAACTAATATTATCCGTCACATGCTAAGCAATCTGGATCTGTTGCTGCTTGTGCAATATCTCCTCTTAACACTGATTCTGTTCTCATATAATAAAGGGTTTTTACTCCTTCTTTAAATGCTTCTAAATGTACTTTATTAATAAACTTAGTATCTGCTTGTGTTGGGAAAGCTAAATTTAAACTTACAGCTTGGTCAACATATTGTTGTCTAATACCTGCTTGTTTAACTAGATCTAATTGGTTTATTTCTTTAAATGTTTTAAATATATCTTTAACTGGTATATAATGATCTGCATCAATTGCAAGCAAAGATTCAAATTTCTTTTTACTAATTAAGTTATCTTTATCATTAATATTTGTAGCTACCTTTACATAATAATCATCTAAGAAATCTAAACCCTGTACAGAACCACCATCTTCTAATATTTTATTCCATGTTGGTTTTGAATTTCTATTAATAGTTTCTAAAAAAGCTTGTAATACTGGGTTCTTTCTAATAAATGTGCCCTTTGCTGTTTGTTCTGTAAAGACGTTAGCTGCCCAAGGCTCAATACCTGCAGATACATTACCTGCTAGTTTTGAGTTGCTTACAGTTGGTGCTATAGCTCTCAGGTGAGTGTTTCTCATACCAGTACCTCTACACCATAATGGTTCTCCCATTTCTAAAGCCATATCTCTACTAGCCTTTTCAGTTTCAGTTCTTAATTGAGAGAATATCTTTCTAGTTTCAAACTGTGCAGGTAAACCTTCAAATGGAATTCCTCTTTCTTGTAAATAAGTATGCCATCCGAGTACTCCTAATCCTAATGCTCTACCTTTTTCTGCAGATCTTACTGAATTTTCAAAGCCTCTCATGAATTTTGCCTTTTGTATAAATTCATCTAAAACTCCATCAAGGAACCAAGTAGCTGTATAAACTAAGTCTGTATTTTTCCACTCATCATATTTAGCTAAGTTTACGGAAGATAAACAACAAACAAAAGAGTGGCTTTCATCTGTATGTAGCGTAATTTCAGAGCAAATATTAGTCATATAAACCTTAAGGCCATTCTGCTTATACGCATCTGGATTTGCTCTGTTGACATTCCCCTTATACATAATATAAGGTTCGCCAGTTGCTTTTCTTTTTCTTAGTACTCCAATCCATCGTTTACGCGCTTCAGGGTCACCCTCTTGCACTTTCTGCATAAATCCATCTGGTACTACTACACATTGATGTAGGTTAAGAGATTGTCTATTAACATCTCCTTTAGGCTCTCTAATTTCTAACCATTCCCAGAAATCACCATGTTCAATATCAATATTGACACTTGCTGCTCCTCTACGAACAGAGCCCTGATTAGTTGCCAATATGGTACTGTCATATATTTTGCAAAACGGTACCACACCATCGCTTGTTCCATTTCCTGCTATGTTACTTCCAGCGGGTCTAATTTGGTTTATACCGACACCTACTCCACCGCCATGTTTTGCGAGTAACATCATTTCTAAATTCTTTGCTCCAATATCATGTATTGAATCTGCAATATCAATACCAAAACATGAAATAGGTAACCCTCTTTCTAGTCCTGTGTTTGATAGAACTGGAGAGGCTAAGTTTAACCAACCCTTCCATATATAATCAAAGAATTTACTTGCTAATTCTGGTTTATTAAGTCGTCTTGCTACTGTAGTAGAAACTCTCCAGTATGCATCTTTAGGCTTTTCGCCTTCCATTAAATAACCTGCTGAAATTGTCTTTACATAGACTTCTGTATTAGCCCATAAAGGAAAATCAACCCCTAATTCCCATCCCAAGCTCTCTGCCTGGTTTACTATTTTATCGTCTGTTTTCATATTAATATTTTAATCAAATAAATCTTCTTCGTCCCAGTTTTCACCTTCGCCAGCCTTAGCGTAGTCAGTTGGTCTAACTGCAAAGAAATCTGTATGTGTATGTCCACCTGTTAAATGGTAGAACCAATCTAAGTTTGCTGCTTTTTCTTCATTAAACTCAAACTCAGATTCATAACCTAATTCAACTAATTTTTCATTAGTTCTTTTGTTAATAAATTCTTTTAAATCATCAGCGGTTAAGTTATCTAAATCGCCTTGTTCAAAAATCTTGTCAATAAACTTATGCTCCATTTTGCGCATTAAGTCTGCTGCTTGTAATACGTCAGCATAAACCTCTTGTTTCAATTCAGGGTACTCGCTACACATCTGTCTAAATAACTGACATCCCATTTTACTATGTAATGATTCATCTCTTACTGACCACTTCATTTGTTGACCAATACCTTTCAATAAGTTTCTCATTTGGAATGAGTATAAAACTGCAAAAGAACTGTAAAGGCTTACCCCTTCTGCAAACGCAGAAAAAATTGCTAAAGATCTTGCAACTTCTTTTCTTGCAGTAGCATTAGCTGCTAAATCTTCGTGTGTATAATCTGCAGATGTTGACGTTAATAGGTCAAATTTATCAGCCATAGTAGGTTCGTGTAAGAAGGCTTCAAAGTCTTCTAAACCTAAAGTTTCATTTAAGTAAGAATATGCTGTTGCGTGAATTGTTTCTTGTGAACCGAACATCATAGCCATTTGTTTGATTTCCCATTTTGGAAACCATTTTGTAACCATGCCAGTCCAATAGTCAGATACTGCACATTCAGTTTGTGCAAAACCTAAAAGAATATTTCCGACTAAGTGTTTTTCATGTGGTAGAAGATTTTCATTCCAATCTTTTACGTCTCCTTGCATGGAGATTTCAGTGTGCAGCCAGAATGCTTGCGCTTGTTTTAACCAACCCTCTGTGTAATATTCAGGGTATTCAAATGGTTTAAACGGAATTCTTTCAGTAAATAATGACATTTGCGATATTTTGTTTTTAAGTTGTATGTTAGTTTTGTTACTAGTTAATTAAATATTAAGAACTGTTAGACCAAAAAAGGTCTATACGTAGACCTAATTCAATCTCTTATTACCTAATAAGCTTGCAGTAATACTTGATGTTTTATATATCGTATTACTGCTGGCCATAGTTAAGTTTTAGAGCTTAAATTTTTTTGTTAATTCGTCAGCTTTTGTATAATACTCGTAAGATGTTTTCTTGTAATCTTTTCTTTGAGCATACAAATCTCCTAGAATCTTTTTAAGAACGCTTTCCTCTTTTGAATAAACAACTCCGTTTTGACAGACAATAACATCTTCGTCTTTTCTACGTTCTTTAACTTCATCTTCAGAAACTTTTTCTAAAAATGAATCCGGGGATATGTTAAATTGCATCATGATGGATGGATATAGTGACGCGAAATCAAATGCGCTAACACCACCATAATATCCAACGATTGGCTGTTTAACAAAAGCACCTTCATACTTTGTATCTTTTTTACCGTCTTCTTTGTCCCATTCAGTACCGATACGTTTCTGTTGTTCGGCTAATTTACGAGCGATTAAAGATTCAGTAATAGCCACAGGTGACGCAGCTTTGTATAGTGGCAATTTAGTAATGGTTGCCAATGTTAATAGTACTTCCATTGATCTTAATTTCTGATCAATATAATAAACCAACACGGAGTCAATTACGTTATAGAAAACATATTTCTTAAAGTCGTTTTCATATAAATCTTGTAATGATCCACTATAATTAATTTTACTAATACCATCTAGGACTGCTCCAGAAACAAATGCAAGCGCATTTGACTCTTTTACGTGACCTGATCTATCGTATTTATCATACAATTGCATATAGTCTAAAATACCCATGTGTAAAGGTCTAGAATCTTTTTTATCTAATGCTCCTGTGATAGCAACATCAGTTAAATCAATTTGCAGACGTTTACAACGGTTGACGATATACTGCCAGTCATAGTTGATAAAATTCCAACCTGTCATCATTGGGAACTTAGGTAAAAACTTATGCAAAAACGTGTACAGCATATTGTACTCATCTTTAAATTTGTAATAACTAAATTCCCAGTCCTGATCATAGTCACCATTAGAGAAATGCTTATTAGTGTCTTCTTCGATCTTCTTTATTTGTTCAGAAGAAAGATCTTCAAGACCAAGTACAATAGCTTTTCGCTCTGGTGTAATAATTGAAAAAGTCAATATGCGAGATTTAGCTTCTTCAGGTTTTGGAAAACCATCTACAATCTCTGTCTCAATATCGACGAAGTAAGTTCTAGGCATATTAAATTCATAAATCTCATCACGATCTTCTTGTGAAAGAGAATCCATAAAATAAAGTAATGAAAACTTATTAAAGTTTCTAGATCTAGATTTTTTTAAAGTCCTGCCATCCCAGTTCTTAATGTTAGGATCCCTCCATTTATCATCATCTTTTGTGACCACCCAGTTTTGGAACTGACTAACCGGGTATCTTTTAAAAGAAACAGTACCTTCTTTGTTAAAATAAGATACTATTAATTCTTTGTCTGTTTGTTCGATGTCTAATAACATTAATATCCACGTTTTTGGCGTTGGACATTTTCTTCTGCTTTAGCGAAGTAGTAGTTATAGGCGGTCTTAGCATCTAATCCGATAGAAGCTGCATAATTAATAAAGAAGTGTAGAATATCTACCCATTCCATATATAGTTCTTTTTTATCATCTTCAGATAAATCGGAAACTTTCTTGTTATCAAATGTTGAGAAGTCTTTCTTCCAGTATTTCCATACTGCATTTCCACTACCGTCTTTGATTCCACCAAGAGCATCAGTCATTTCATGAATTTCATCAATTACAGCATGTGTATTACAATGCCAGAAATTCATTACATCTCGCAATGACATTTCTTCGAAGTTAAAACCATAGGTTTTTTCTTGCATGTTTTTTTGATGAGACATAATGTCTTCTAAGTGTGTTGTTGATTCTGCGTAGAAGTCTTTTACTTCTAAGTCTTTACATTCGTTATCTATGTTTGCCATCGCTACTTTGTTATTTGTTTATTATAGTTGAATTTACTTATCTGTTTCAAGTATTTCACCCCAAGCTCTTTCAGATTTTGTCAATATTTTTGTATTGATATCTGTTGGTTTAGGGTCTCCACCTACATTCCAGAACCAGGCACCAGGAGTACCATTCTTTTTCATGAACTCCCAAGCCTTTGCATCGTAATTCATTGCCGATGGAAATGGTGGATTATATTGTGGATCTACATTTTGTGTAAATGCTTTTGGGTGAGACCATACTTCTGCGATACCTCTTTCACCCTTCTTAATATTTCTTGCTACTGCAACTCCATGGAATTTAGCATCAGGCCAGGCTATTTGCAGAGACCGTTGTAGAACACCAGTGGATATTGCTGACCATACTTCATCAGGGTACCCATGTGTTTCTGCAATAGTATGCGCGACCTTCACAGCAGCCGCTGTAACTAGCTCATGTTTAAGTCCTAAGGGAATAAAGAATGCATTGTTTGCTTCTGCCCATTTCTTTGCGTGAGCATTTAAGACTGGCATTGCTGCAATTCTTTTAAATTTCATTTCAGCTCCCATTTCTACACAGATCGCTTGATGATCTGAAATCTCTTTTTGTGATGGACTGAATAGAACAAGTTTCTTATTATACTTCTTTGCTAAATATGCTAAGGAAATACCTGCAAATCCATATCTAGGTTGAACATATACTAATGTATCTTTTGGACATGTTTGAACTAGAATATCTCCGAATCTACATTTAGATCCAAAGCCCATCATGTCTTCTCTTACTACTTTAAATCCTTCATGGTCTACTAACTGTGGAGCCTCGAAAGGATCTACCCAGTCACCTGCTAAATCTAACCATGCCTGTTTATTTGGCATCATCAGATTCAGATCTTGATTGTAAAGTGATGTTGTATGTTTATTGTGTGCCATATAATTTTGCTACTTTTTGTTTGTATTCTTCTACGTTTGTACTAGCTGCTTTTAGAACTTTATCATCTGATGGAAATGAAGTCATACCATTAAATGTTTCTAATAATCCTAAGTCTAACATAGCCTTTTGTCTTCCAAATGGATGATCTTTAATAGTTGAGGAATTCCATAGAGTGTCCATATTAATATGCGAATAATCTGCACCCGGTCTTAGATAGTTTTCAATCCATCTAATAAAATCACAAGCTACATCCTCAGCGTTATATGGAAGACTACCAGTATCTTCATAAATCTTAGTCATAACTGCATCCAAGAACTCTTCAGACTTCTTCCCTTTCTTTTCTACAGGATCTGCAAGATAACCAATACATTCTACTGCATTAGTACCATAATAGAACATTGATTCTCTATTCATAAATTCTGGGTACCAATCACATACATCTGCAATAACTGCAGCATACTGGAATCTATAAGCTCTTAATCCGTTATCGGCATTCCACTTAAACATCCATTCTCCTAACTCTCTTAAATCCTTCTTACCACCTTCTCTTAAGTAGTCTGCCATGTCTCTTGCAAGTCTTGGTGCAAATTCACATAGGAAATAATCACCACCTTTTTTGTAAACATATTCTGGTTCTTTAAAACTAGCCATGCCAACAAATGAGTCTTCACCTAAATCCGGTTTGGGTGGCTTAGGGAATGCTGGGAACTGATAACCAACTGAAGTGTAAAATGAAGTTGGATGGTGTTTTACCTTTTCACACATATCTTCAATAGACTCACAATCATGTAGGTCAAAGATAATAGTGTTATGATAACCAGATGGTTTAGTTGCGTAATTAATTGCAGAACCACAAACTCTATGTAGAATAAAGATGTATAGGTATTCTTCTAGTCCAAAAGTATCTCTCTTACCAGTCCAGTTTTTTGCAACCTCTTCTCTTTGGGGGTAAATTTTACCAGCCTCCATGTGTTTCCAATAGGGATGCTCTGGAGTCCAACCATAAAATACATCGTTTATGATCTGGCTAAAACCTGCATACTTACGTTCAACAACATCATATAGCTGAATCTGTTCCATTAGCGGATCGTTCATTCCACTATCGGCATGATCTACCATACCTAGATTTGAAAGCTCTTGTTGCTTTAATGCCAGGTCATAATACCTGATAAACTCATCATAATATTTAGTTGTCTTAATTTGAACTTTGTTACTCATTCACTTCTTTGATTTTCCAATCGAAAGCATCTCGGTTTCTTTGGTATTGTTCCATCGACCACTCTATTTTATCAGATTCAATTACTAATATGTAGCTAGCGTCGTTGGCATTTAATGGTGTTATTATTATTTGGTATTCTTTCATATATTAAAATAATGCAAGCGTTGCTTTGGTTAGTTTTGAGTTAGGTTCGTTCTTAACTAGATCCCAACGATAATACTCTCGTGCAATATGAACTGACTTAGGCTTTTCCATTACATCGAATGTTAACTCTCCAAAAGAGTTTAGGTAAACATCCGGGTGTTTCCAAGTCTTCCAGTCATTTCTTTCACACATATCGGTTACCATTTGATTAAACTGTTTTACCAGTTCAGTTCTTTCAGCCCAACTACCTGCAAATGGAGTATCTTTATAGTACCCTGTTTTTGGTAGAGGTCTGGATTCATTTTCAATTGGTAGAGCTTGAACAACTTCAATGTTATCAATTTCTAAATCGATTAATTGTTGTTCATAAATAGCCATCATATCTTTTAGAGCTTTGCTAGGATTAGCTTGTCTCATAAGATGATGTCTAATATCTATATTCCCTAGATAGATCCTAAGCTCTTGGATTTCTTCTGGTACATAAGAACGAAGACCTCGTCTTAACGTACCGAATAGAGTTAATCCATCATTTCGATCGGTCATATACCCTGGGGTATATTGGCTAAAAGAATGTGAGTCTCCAAAGCAAAGTTTATTTGTCTTTTGGATTCGGTCTACTCTGGGAATAATAGCGCAGAGTTCCTTTGCCTCTTCTATTCGAACCTCTAGGGTTTTAAAAAGATCGGAACCTGTCTTTAAACGTTTCTCAATTAGAGTACCTACACAAGGCATATCATGGTGTAATGAATACATCCTAATGCCTTTTGAAAATAATCTAATTACTTGATTGTATAAGTCATCATTAGCACCTCCAAATATATTGAAGTTGCCTTTAAATTCCATACCGTGTTCTAATAACATTACATGGAAATTCTCTTCCCAATGAGTTACAACATCTGTAACTACTGTAACATCTGTATATCCTGCGGCGGTTAGTTGATTTGCAAGTTTGAAAGCCCAACCTGATTTATGTGATTGTGGCTTCGGACTTAATTTACCTACTAGAGCTGCAATACCTATCTTGGCATTTTTGTCTTTCTCTAAATCAGTAAAATATATTTGACTATTGGTTGTCATCGATTCCAGCATCTGCATCAGTTAAATTAATAGGCTTTTCAGTATCGCCATAGCCATACTTCTTAATATAATTATCTAGTCCGCCAATATATGCGACTGCATCTAAAAGATTATCTTCTTTATAGTTGTAAGAGTGTCTGCTTAATTTAAGTGCAACAAGTGCTGCATACATGTCGGCTCCAGTAAATTCTTTACCTGTCATGCCTGAACAAACCATGGCAGCTCTTCGCATGCCTTCTTCGAAAGGACCATATTGGCGTTCTTTCTCTTCTGATCTGTGGTTGATGATTTTGTCTGCTTCGTTTAATATGTTCATAGAACTAGATTTAATTAATATTTATAGAGGAATAGCCTCGTTTGTTTCACTAAAGTTCGTAGATAACTGGTACTCCATTTTCAATACAAAGATACTCATACGGGAGTGCGTCAACAAAATAGTGGTTATCATCATAATCGATTACTCTCATATTAGTATGCCCAACAACTTGTATAATAGTATCGTTAAGGGGATTACGTCTTAGGGCTTGAGGTCTAATCCACATTGGACCTTCACCATCATAATTACCATACATTTCCATACCACTATGATTAAACGATCTCTTATCATAAGACCAAAGATCATTAATTTGTTCTGGGATATTACCGCCTTCTGGGAAATTAGTGTCATACCATTCTTTCGAAACACCAGCGTGTGTAAATAAAAACTTATCTACCTGATATGCTACTTGTAAATGTTCTTTAGTTTCTCGTAAGAGTTCACCGATTTCTGGTGCGTGCCATGTATTATATCCGCCATATCGACCGCCACATTCTGACATATAATGAAAGTCATGGTTACCGATCAACATAGTTACTTTAACATCAGCAGATTCTTTCCATGCAATAATCTCTTTATAGTTGTAAATTTGTTCCGCATGTGAAATAGAGAATGAGTCAAAGTAATCTCCGATGAATACAAACTCAGTAGCATCAGGGTTTAACTCGATAAGTTTCTTCCAACTATCATGCCCATGTACATCTCCTATTACTACTATTTTACTCATTTTAATTTCTTTTTAAAAATAATTAATTTTAATTGGATATAGAACTTAATATCGTAATACCACTTAAACTGCTTTCTTCTCTTTGCTTTCTTAATCCAACCAGAATCTTTAAATGAGATTCGTTTTACCCAATCGGAAATTGATTCGCCTTCGTATCTAGCATCGCGGTGTTTATTCATCTTTCTTTTTATGTTTCTTTGTTCGTGTATATTGTTTTTTACTCTTATGAACATTACCACGCATAGCCTGCCATATCTCTTGTATGGTAAACTGTGTCTTTTGTAGTTTTTTATTTTCTTTCTTGTCCATTGTGTATAATTACAGTACTAATATACGAATAATTTCTGACATAAAAAAATCTAGAGGCACTTATTTGTAAAGTTTTGCAAACTTTTCTGCTTCGATCTCTTTTATCTTATCTGCGATTGCAGGTCCTTTTACATCAAACTGCTTCATAACATCGCCGCCATTAGTAGATGGCTTGTATTTAATGAATGCCTTTATCATTTTAATGTCTAACCTATTTAGCTTTGCAAACTCTAAAATAATCTTTTTATCTAGCTTTACAATATCTCTCTTTTTACTTACATCAAATACAGTCTCTGGTTTTAGAGTCATTAATGATTTAAGAAATAAAATAGAATCTATTTCTTTACTTGAAAATGTTAGCCTATTTAATTGAGATTTTATTTGATCGTTTTCATTAACACCAAATAGAGTTGCAATTTGAATTATCCAATCCCTAGTATCGATAAATCTTTTATCTACATAAACAGTAGGAAACATTACTGGCCACATCTTAAAGTACTCTACCATCTCCAAGTATTTCTTTGGGGACTTAGCAGTAGTTACAGATTTCTTAAATTCATCTCTAATTCTTTCTGGACTAATATCTTCTAATGAGTTATCACTAATAATAGCTTCTGCTGTATTCTTTTCTAGTTTACTACCAGTTCTACCAGCAAATCTTAGGGCTCTTAATTTTCTTAGAGGATCTTCTTCAAATCTCTCCTGAGCTCTACCGACAGTTCTAATAGTATTACTTTGAATATCTGCAATACCACCAACTAGATCGACAACTTCTTGAGTTTCAATATTGTAAAATAGTGCATTAATTGTTAAGTCTCTCCTTAGAACATCTTGATCTATTGTAGAAAACTTCACGGCATCAGGTCTACGACCCTTTCCAATGTCTTCTCTAAATGTTGCAATTTCCATGCCCTCAGCAAAGCTAGGAGTTTTAGCAATTACAACTCCAAACTGTTGTCCTACTTCTCCGATGGTTGGAACACCACCTGATTTTAAGATCTTAATTACTTCTTCTGGTTTTGCATCAGTAGCTAAATCAAAGTCTTTTGGTTTTTGCCCAAGCATTGCATCTCGCACTGCACCACCAACTACATAAAGTTCTCTTTTATTTTTCTTAAAGAGTTTATGTAAATCGATGACGTCTTTAGGTACATTCATCTTAAGCCTCTGTTGAGCCTCTAGTAATAACGTGTATTGTGAGTATGATTCTAACATGGTTTATATATTTAACTTATCTAATATACGAAAAAAGACCCAAACAAAAAAATGTTTAGGCCTTTATTTTGTTAAAGTTATTAACAATATTTATTCTGCAAATGCTTCAATATCCCATTGGATTCTCTGCATAGGATCGTCATCTCTAAATTCTTTCTTAACCCAATCAATAAGTCCCGGTTCGAATTGAGCGTTTTGCGCCATATCACTGGCGTTCTTCCAACCGTCATTTGATGCAACATCTTCTAACCATTGGTCATATTTCTTTTGAGTCCATCTTACTTTCTTAACAGCTTTCTTATGTGGACCTGCTCCTAAAGTTGACTTTACAGTATTATAGTGTTCTGGACCGGCAAATATACCTTCTGCCCATTCTTGATCTCTTTTATTACCGTCCCAATATTTAATCTCTTTTCTAAATCTTCTTAGTGAATAATTACCGCCTTCTATTTGCCTACTCTTTGTAACTTCTCCTTGTCTTTTACCTAATTCGATTTTCTTTTCTTCAGCAGTCTTAGGATCCATTTCGAAATGTAAAGATTTTACTAAATCTCCAATACCATCAAATTTACTTTCATTAATAAAAGTTGAAAATTGAGTATATAAATTAAATGATTCCATTTCTAATTTCTTTTTAGTTTTATCCTTCTTAACTTCTTCTTCGTCGTCGTCAATATCTGCAACATCTGGTACATCACCTGAGCCTATGTTTCCATTTGCTGAATTAGGTAAAGATACTTCTCCCATACCTCCTATGTTTCCAGGGCTTATTCTAGCGTTAGCTGTTTCAAAGTTTTCTTCTAATGGTCCAATAAATTCTGACATATTATTTTGCGTCTATTTGAATGTATTCAGCGTCTCTAAGTTCAAGATTGTTATTACCAACCTGTCTATCGTATTCACCATAGATAACATCTTTTTTACTTGCTACTGGAGAGTTCATCATTCCAGTCTTATCTATTTTTCTACCTAATTTATTACCGTTAGCATCATCCATAAAACCAACATTAATTACCATTTCATTCCATGTTGCGTATGATATGTATAAATCCCCAGAACCGTCTGATGAGTTTAAGCCATTAACTTCGTCAGCTTTCCATTCTTCACTTAAATTAGCAGTTACAAATAATACCGTCTCCATATCTTTTGTTCCTTTTTCAACTTGATCCAAGATGATTTTTTCAGCATCTTTCTTAAAACTCTTCCATTCTTTATTAACTTCTTTTAGAGTTCCATCTACATCACCTTCATATTGAATCTTTTCGATTTCTTTTTTAAAGGCTTGCATTACTTTTCCTATTAACCCCTTAGAAGTATAAAGTCCAGTCATTCTATATGCTTTTTCGTTTAATTTTTGTGAAGCTACAAATGCTTCAAATAATTTTACGTGTTTCATAGTTGTTTTTATTTAATTGTATTACCAAGCGTAATCGAATCCTTCGATTTTAGCTATTTTTTCTTTAAGTGATAAAGCGTAATTCTTAATCTCTTTTTTATACCAAGATTCAGATGAACCAAATCTTTTTTCAGATTCTTCTTCTTGTCTAACATAATCACAATATCTAGAATAATCATCTAATATATTTGACATGTGATTAGAAGCATCTCTTAATTTAACCTCTTTTCCTTTTGCACTTTGACCAATTTTGATTTCTTCATATCTAGTCTTTTCACCACTAGCTAAACCTGCTTTAATTTGATCGGTTAACATATCGATTGCATCTGCTACCATTTTATCTAATGGCATTGTTGCAGCCTTAGTAGCTAAAATTTGGTGGTATCTGTCGTTGTTAGCTTTCTTAAAATCTTTATCATTAGTAAATGCAATTGCACCTGATTTAGCTTCAGCTCTAGCTGCTCTTAATTGGTCAGTAGAATACTTTTGTCTAATTAGGTCTAGGTTAATAACAAGAACTCTATCAGAAACTTCTGCGATTCTTTTACCATTATTAAGTCCAGTTCCTGACCAGCCTCTGTATTTATGTGATACACCAACTTGGTCATCAGAACCTTTTTTACCGTCTTTTTTAAATGATTTAGTTCTTGAATATCTAGACCAGTCATTAGTATAGAATTCTCTATCACCAGACATTGCTGCTATTAGAAGACCTCCACCTGGTACAGTTTTTAAAGAACCATAACCAGCGTCATAAGGACAGTATGGGTTATCTTTTTCGTTATCAGATATAAAGAATAATATATGCTTTGATCCACCATGTTCTTTAAACACCTTAGTTGGATCATTACTTATTACCATATCCTCATCACCTACTTTATCTAATGCAACTTTAGCTAATCCGTAAAAACCACCAGCTAGTGACTTTAAATTTTCTTTACCGTATTTACCTTCTTTGTTACTCATCAAAATGCTAGCTAGCAATTGGCTACCTATTTTTTCATTTAAGAATCCAGATGCTCCAACAAAGTCAGAGAATGATTCATGTAAAAATATATTTTCCATATTTGTTGTTTGTGTTTTAATATTTTCTAGAAGACCTATTGCAATATCATTGACTTCTCTATCTCCTTTGTCAACATATCTTTTATTAACAATCATAAAAGTAAATCCATCTGCTGTTACTTGGTAATGTGGCATCATGCCTGTACCAAAGTCGTATTTATATTTAGCTGCTTTTAATTCTTTACCAACGTCCATAAATGATTTAGCTTTACCTACTAATTCAGCAAGCTTATCTAAGTGTGTTCCAGCGTCATCCTTTTCGTTAACTGCTGATTCGGCTAATCCTTGCTTTTTCATTAGAGCTAGTTCATCTTTACATGCCTTGTTAAATTTCTTAAAGTGCGGTATTGCAGATTTAGAATATCCATCTTGAAATAATTCAATTGCCATATTCAGATGGCTTGCTATTTCGTCAGCTTGTTCATCACCTATTTCTTCAAAATCATCAGAAAGTCTTAGTAACTTTTTCTCACCCGTTCCCTTTGAAGCGAATAAACCAAGTTTTAGTAATGCAACAATTGGCTCTTCTTTAGCTTCAGTAACTGATTCGTCCACTCTTGTTAAAGTATCGTAATAAATATCATCTATATTACCTGAGTTATCAAAGTTATATCCTACTGATGCGTCGATAGTCCATTCTTTTCCATCTTGGTCTGTACCCATAAAGTATACATCCTTTCCTTCGTTTCCGTGGTCATCGATAACATCATAATCATCAAATTCTACTTCATACTTTTTACTACCGTCTTTAAATTTAATAATAGGCCAATCATCTTTAGTGATTTTAATAGCTTCAGATATAGGGAATGCTTTTAATGTAGGCGTGTCTAATTCGCTTAAAATTCTAAGACCCCATTTTGAAAGCTTAACACCATCCTCAGAAACAAAGAAATATTTTGAATTTGAAGATCTCCACCTGTTAGGACTTTTAGATACCTTTGAAAGTATTTTAGTAAATTCCTCTTCTGTTAATATTCCGTCTTTTACTGCTTTTAAAATTTCGTTTCTAACATTAGCTGTTTTGCCAACAGTAGATGCAGGGTGGTTTTCAGTATACTTTCTTTTAATCTGTATCTTTTTACCTTCTTCTAAAAAATCTTTGAATTTATTCATAGTTATTTAAGCTTTTTTGTTATACCATCAATTTCTGTATAGGCACAGTTTTGTCCCTTAACAATAAATGATCCATAAGAGATTGAAAGGTTTGCACCTTCACCTCCTGTTTTAACATGGGTTTTATATGCTTCTTCTATAGAGGCCTGATCTGCAGCAACAGCTACAACTTTAGGTCTAAAGCCGGCACCGACATTATGATCATTTTTAGATCTCAGATACATTGATTCTCCATTTATTTCTACTGTATTATGTAGTACTAAAGCGAAACTAGTTTCTCCTTTAGCTGGTAAATCAAAACCATCAAATGAATATTTACTAAAGTAGTAAGATCCAAGCGCTATTTTCTCATTAACTACGTTATGAGTAAATGCTTCAAATGTGTTTATTGATTTCATGTTTTAGTTAGTTTATTTGTTTATATATTCTTTAGAAAAGTATTAAAGGTTTGAAAATCTACTTCTGTAGATTCAGCTACTACTCCAACAGAGTTCTCTAATTTAGTTTTTAATTCTGCATACATACTATGTAATGCTTTAGGAGTTAGCTTCTTAAATAACTTCTCATCGCCGTCTAGCATTGCATTTCTTACTTGTGTTGCTGAAATATTCTTACCTGTTCTAGGAATTTCAAATAATCCGAAATCATCTCTAACACCTAAGTCATCTCTATATTCTTGTTTATCTACTTGATATCCATAAGTCTTCATTCTATCACTTCCTGTTCCCCATAATACTGGTTCGTATCTAGGTCTCATTGCATTAAACATGGTGTCAATACCTCCTGTTGGAATTACAAAAACTTGTTCGATTGGATATTTAGATTTTAAAGAGTTAATCATTGCCACTTGAGTGTCCTCATCATAAGGTCTTTTAAATGCATCTTCCTTTTTCTTATTCTTAGCCTTAACTAATAATATTACTACTGGATATCCATTTTGTTTATGAATAGTTTCAACTACTTTAGCATGGCCTAGTGTGAATGGTTGGAATCTACCAACAAACATATTAACTAGTTTTTTACCTTGTCCTGGATAATCTACCTTTAACGCTTCGGTAATTGGACTTATTTGAGTACTAATTTTCTTATTTGATAAATATTGGTTAAAGTTCATAACATCACCTTCGTTAGCTTTTGCCATTATTTTATCATCAATTTTTTCAACAATGCCATTTAACGCATCTAGCATATCACCTTGTAGAAGATCTGTACCCTTGCTTCTTTTCTTTCTAAAACTACCTAATGTAATTTTAAATAATTCTGCTAGAGTTTTATCTTGTATTAATGTTAGAGTTTTTTCATTAGTTATGAACTTATGATTTAATTCAAACATTGGAGACTCTGCAAAATCAGCAGAATCAAATTTAGCACCAATATATTTAGTAGCATTCTTTTCAACATATTTGTTAAATACACTTGACATTAATTCTAAATATCTATAATCAGCAGATTCAGATGTTAATTCTACTAAACTAATATCCTCTTGTATAAAAAATTCTACAATATCTAAAATAGAAATCTGATACATGTCAGAAGGTTTTCTATTCTCTTTAGTTTCTTTATTAAATCTTTCTAATACAAATGTTTGTAATGTTTTTCCATCATGTATATTAATAATAAATCCTGCAACTTCTTTAGAAAGATCGTTCATTAAAGTAGATTGCTTTAAGTTCTCATTAAAGATTCCATAAACACTTCTTGTAAAATTAGGTCTATCTTTATTTTCATACTTATCCGTATATTCATTAATACTAGTAGATAACATTTCTTTAAGACCGTCCTTTTGACCTGAATGTAAAAAGCCTTCAAAAATAACTGGAGGTCTTTGTACTTCTAAAAGATCTGCCCATTTATTTAATATTTTAGTATCTCTAATTACTTTTCTAACTTTATTAGGATTAGATGGTTGTAATACTTGGATATGTGTTAACACTAAATTAGATTTAGGTAGTACATCATATTCAATATCAATAGTTTTGTTATCTCCTAAATATTCAAAACCAAACTTCCAATCAAATGGCATTTCTTCTACAGAATCAGAAGCAACTGTTTTAAAGTGTCTAATTGCATTTTCGTAGTATCTTACAATAGTACGATCTACTACATTCATCTTATCTTTAGAACCTGATTTATAGAATGCAAATTCAGAACCTTCTCTTTTAGCGTGAAAAGATGAACCATCAATTTTTTCTGTTACAACACATTTGTTTGATAACAGTTTATCAATGTCATTAATATTAGATCCTTCAAAATATGTTTTTAAATTCTGTAGTGCCATTATCTTCCGTATTTTATGATACCCATTAGCTGGTTAATCGCAGCAAAAGTACCGGTTAGTTTAAAGGTTTTTCCTTTAAATTTAAAGACCACTCCTTCTGTTGGGATGATCGACTCAATACCACCAATTCCCTCTAGTCTTTTTAGTTCTTTTTCAACCTTTGCAATTTGAGTAAGGTCGCCATTCTTTTTAATCTTGCCAGCTTCAGTTCTAATCTGATTATGTAATCTTGCTTTTTCAGCATCTGGATTAGCAGCTACAAAATTAGAAGCGTTCTTTAAAACATCTGCACCTAACTCTAAAAATAGATTCTCAAAAGGTAAAATGTTTTCTTTATACTTCTTATTTCTTTGACCATCAAAATCTTTAACAGCCTTATTTTGTTCCGGTGTTAATTCCTTCTTTAATGCAGTTAACTTAAGCGTCTGCTTATCTAAGTAAGCCCATCTTAAAAGTAAACCCTCTTTGTGTGCAGGTTCTAAGTCTGCAAAGTTCTCTTCGATTTGGCCTCTCCACCACATCTCGTGATACATTTTAACCTCATCAGTATCTGATAGACTATAAGTATCTCTTAGTTTATTTATCGCCTTTTCGTAATAGCCTACTCTATCATCAAAGTTAATGTCTTTTCCTAACTTTAAAATTTGAGGGGGAATTATTGTAAACGTCTTTTGAACATCTGACTTTAATTCTTTAAGAGCTTTAACTAGTTCTGTAGCAATATTTTGTTTTCCAGTTTGATTACCTTCACCATCAGTCTCTACAATACCATGAAATTGTATAACATCTCTGTCATAATAGATAACATTAGGGTTTTTAGAGTAAATTAGTTCCATGTTAACGAAATTTAATCCGTTCGCGAACATTGATTGGTCCTTAAGCGCTGGGAGCGCCGCTGCTAGATCTTTAGCAGCAAAGATATATGTTTCTTCAACCAGCTGTGAGGCATGACCAGTGAACATCGTAATGATGCCTGCTAGATCAAGTGGGTTTATCATTTGCCCCTTATTTCTGGCAAACATTGCTTGACCATCTTTTACAGTTGCAAATAGGTTTTGACCATCAGTCTTTTCAGTTGCAGCCTCTTCGAAATCTAGTCCACCCTGTAATGAAGATTTAACAATAGTCTTGAAATCTGCAAAAGTTAATGAGTGGTCATCGAAGGGGTGCATCATGTGTCCTGCTGCTCCACCTTCAAATACGAAAGAGTCCAAGTTGTTCACTTGGATTTTCTCGTTTAAAAATTCTGTAAAATTAGTGTATATCTTCATAAGAAGTTTTTAGATTTATTTTATCCTAATGATGCTGTTAATGCACCGACAGCAGCTCCGTAATCGTCACCGTGCTTAGACAATAATCCGTCTACAACTTCTTGTGCTTTTTCTTCGTCAAATTTATCACCGAAAGCTTTTCCTAAAACTGAGAAGGCATACTCTTTAAAATCTTCATCAGACTTTACTTCTGCTTCGTTAGTAGCTTCAGTTTCAGTTTCTTCAGTTGTAGCTTCAGTTTCAGTTTCTTCAGTTGTAGCTTCAGTTTCAGTTTCTTCAGCACCTTCTTCTACAACTTCTTCTTCTTTAATAACTGGAAAGTTCTTACCATTAAATTCAAATTCTGCAGCATCTTCTTCAATTGCTTTAGCTCTTGCTGCTAAAAATGCATTGCCTTCGTTCATTACTGACTCGTTAGCCCATATTAATTCAAATGCATCTACTATTTTTTGTGCTTGTTGAGAATAACCAAATCCATCTAAGAATAAAGCCATACCTTCAACAATACCGATACCAGACCATCCTGCAGCGTTAGCTAATCCAGAATAATGATTATCTAATAAACTCATGATTGATTTTTTACCAACTGGAACTTCTAAACCACCTAGGTTATCGATCTTTACTGAAACAGTAGTAATCTTACCACCAAGTGCTTTACTTACTGGATCTTTATATGAATGGAAGTTAGCGTCTGTTAAAGATTCTGATAATAAATATCTACAAACTCCTAATAAGAGCTGACCGTCCATTAATGCAGTGTGATTCGTAAAGAATGATTCTAACCATTTAGATACTTTCTTAGCATCTCTTAAATTACCCTTAGAAGGTTTAAATGATTCATTGATTATCATAGATTCAAATGCTGGGACTAAATCGTAACTATCATAAACATCAACCATATACCATTTCTTATCTGTTTCAGAATATAGGTAGATAAATTCAGCTCCACCGTTATTAGCGGCATCTTTTACGAACTTCTCAGTATCTTTCATATCTCCGTCAGTAGTGGTCTTGTCGCCGTAGAATTTAATATCGTCTACATTTGCTTCTAGACCTGAACCACCCCCTTTCTTCAGTAGAGTGTCTACTGCCTTTCCATCTTTGTAACCCTTTTTAATTGTAGGTAACATGTGGTCTGGGTAACCATCATAGTGCATATACACTGTTGAGATTTTTCCGTTCTTTTTGATTTTACCGATTTGTGATCTTGTACCCTCTTCAATGATCGCTATTGATTCTGATATTTCAGAACTACCTAACTTTTGATAGAATGTATGTCTGTCTTCTTCTTTAAGTTCTTTAATAGAAGTTACTCCGAACTCTCCAAGTAGATTTTTAAACTGATCTGCAGCTACATTTCTTGCAGCTGATTGTTCTTCTTCTAATTTAGCGTTAGCTAGCTTTTTAGCACCATGTGCAAAATCTTCAAAAGATTGTAATTTTAATGATCCCATGTGAATAATTTTATTTTATTATTTTAGTATTGTATTATATATCCCCTTCAAATGTCACATTTTTTACTTCAAAAGGAAACTTCTGTTCTCTGTAGATCTTCTGCCTAGCTTTTGAATGTCTAATTAGATAATTATCCCAATCTGGAGATGACAAATCATCGACAAAATCTATAATGTTTACGTCTGTTTTTGATTTATGTTTTCTTAATCCTCTACCTATAGATTGTCTAATAATCACTTCTGATTTAAACGATTCAGTAAAGAATATGTTATGTATTTTATTAATTGATATACCAGTAGAAAATGTACCATAGGATGCTACGATTACAACTTCAGCCCCTGTTTCCATTTTCTTTTTATACTCTTCTCGAATATCTTTATCTGTATTACCATCTACATAGTAAACGTTTTTATCAGAATCTTGGCGAAGCTTTTCATATATTCTTTTACCGTGTTCAATACGATGGAATAATACAAGACTATTACCGCGTACTCTGGAAATAATGTTTGTAATGAAAGCGAGCCTACCTGTTGACTGTATAACATAATTGCTTTCAAATTTATAGACGTCTTTGCTTTCATACCTGTTTTGTGACATCTCCCTAAATGCGTTTTTTGTTGAGTCGGGAGCGTAATCCATTTTTATTACTTTTACTTTACAGCCGGCAATATGCCCCTCACCCTGTAAAAAGCTTGCACTAACTTCTGTAATTACAGGACCTGTATATGCCATTAAAGTCAATCTATCTAAAGTACCTTCTTTTGGAATTGTACCTGACATACCGAATCTATAATTAGCAGCTGTACATTTTTGTAAAATAGTTTTGATCGATTGTGATTTAGCTTTATGTGTCTCGTCAATAAGTACTGCATCAAATTGATTAAAGTATTCTTTATCTTTTTTAACCAGCGATTGGTATGTACCAATTACCACGTTTCTTCCTGGTCTAATTTTTTGACCAGAATAAATTTGCTGTACTTTAATACTAGCTTGGTTTCTCCAGTTATAGTCTTGGAAATCTTCAGATCCTTGTACGACAAGTGAGACATTAGGTACAATCATTAGAACTCTACCTGCTTTTTGCTTTTCTAGTAGATATGAAATTACCATAAACGAAATAAGTGTTTTACCGGCAGAGGTAGCTAACTCACTTAAGCAATTTCTAAATTTAAGTATATTGTAAGCTGCTTCGATTTGATAATCCCTAGGTTGCATCTCTGATCCATCAAAGAAGTCCATTGCCCATTCCTCAAAGTCTGCTGCTTTTATATTAGTATCAAAAAGTCTTGTGATGCCATTTAGTTTAAGCTCGTATTTATACTGCTTACACATGTTCATCACCTCTCTCCATAGTCCAGATGGAATCCATTTATCATCTTTGATATATGAAATATAACCATCCCATAAACCTTTTTTTACTAAAGGGTGAAATCGCCAAGAATCAATACGCCTGTTTAATGTAATATTGAGTTGTTCAATTTCCATTTCAGTCGCAGAGTCTACTCGCAGGAACTGCTTATTATCTGTTAACGTTAAGTCCATTAATTATTATAGATCTTTTAGAGCCAATCTATTTCTAATAGCAAAGCCCATATTATCTAGTGTTTTTACAGAATCTCTTAGCCAATCCATTTGATTTTCTAAATGTGATAAAATCATATTATCATCTGCCAAGTCATTCTCTAAGAATTTCTCTTTCTGCTTTTCACCTAGTTTATAGTCATAATTATAGTATCTAATATATGCCTCTCTATATCTTGCAGCAATAGTTTTCTTTTGTTGTTTAATTTTGACATTTATATATGCCATTTGATCTACGAGGGTTTGTCTAGAAGATAACACATCAGCAATAGTAATCTCCATTGTATTAATGTTACGAAGACTTTGTGCAAGGTTTCTAATCGTGACTGACCATTCGTTTCTCTGTGCACTTAATTTTTGATCTAGTGCTAATATCTTTTCGTTACTCATATATGTTATATTAAAATAGTGACGGTTTGTTCCTATCTGGTTTAATAAACTTTGCAGCCTTTTGGCGCTTCTTAAGTTTAGGTTTGCTAAATTCCATGTTTGGATTTTCAGCTTTAAACTCAGGCATCTCAAAGTCAATAAGCATCCTCATTTTCTTAAACCGATCGCTATCGTTAAAAAAGTCCTCTATCGTTTCTTCCATTTCTTCTATACGTACCATAAGTCTAAATCGCTTGATGTGAAATATTCATCTATTTGTTTCCATGCATTAGATTTATTATCAAAACACACTTTAACCAAATCGTTTAGATCTTTGATATTATATGTATCTAGCTTAAAATCTGTTAGAAATTTAGACCACATAAATACTGGTCTTCCTTTCTTTAATTTCTCTGCCATCTTCTTTTTACCTGTTGCATCATTATCAAACATATATCTGACTGTTGCCATTTCGTCAAATTCTTCTGTAGATCTACCTGCAGTTGCAAGGGCAATAGAGTTATGCATAAACTTCGCATCAATTGGTCCTTCAAACAGAGTTACTGGCTGTTGGAAATTAACCTGCATAATTCCAAAAAGTGTTGAAGCCTTTGCAATCTTAGTTAATGCAATTGGTTCTATTTCTAAAGGTTTCTTCCACTCTTCATATATTTTTGGTAGGTCATAAGTAAGATACCTAGACCCATAGCCTTTCATTCTTCTGGATTGCGCGCCGATAATTTTACCTTCTAGTCCCTTGTTTAAAATCCAAAGGCGATTACCTTTTGGGGAAAAAAGAAACTCATTAGCTTTGTTATGTAATAGCCTCTCTTTTAATTGAAACCAAATCCAGTCTCCAGGCTCTATTTCTTTAGCGCCAAATACTTGTTTAAACTCATCTACTGTCAATGCCAATTCTTGGACGCTTGCAAGTGACGCATTTTGTAATACCTGTTCTTGACTTACCTGCTGCTTATTCTCTTTAATATAGTCTATAATAGTAAAGGAGTCTCCAGTGTTAGGCATTCTTACCTCATGGTCTTTTAATATACCATAAAGATTAGTGTGGTGTGAGCAGTTATAGCAATGATACTGTAAAGTGTCCCAATACATATTGCCACGCTTCTTAGTGTCGTCATCGCTTGAATCACCACAATAAGGACATGCCAGGGTTATTCGCCCTGGCATGTCTTTAAGCAATTGCTTGTTAGGAGTAGAATGATGTTCTACACAAACTTGTTTGAGTGCTTTTTTTATTCTACCTTTAAGCTCTTCAGTAAGTTTTATATTAGATGTTGAGTTCATCAAGGAAAGAATCTAAATCATCATCTGTAGTTACCTTATTCTCTGTTGTTGAAGCTTCAGCTTTCGTTGGAGCTGCACTACCTGCTGTTGCAGTTACTGCTGCCTTTGGTGCTGGAGCTGCTTTTGGTGTGCCAGTTACTGCTGCAATGTCGTCACCTGGATTAAGATACATTCTTAACACATTGTTTACGAAAGCTCTTGTGTCTTCGTCCCACGCTTTGTAGTCATATTGTGCTAATGATGGTGCATTTTCTAATTCCTCTTTGATAGAAGCCATAGTCTCTTTGTTTCTTTCTGCTGGAGCTTCGCCCATTAAGATAGCAGATTTATTAGAAGAGAATTTAGATTTATCGTAGTTGTTATATTCACCTTGTCTTGTAATTACAAGCTCGAAGTTCTTACCTTCGAATAGGTCGAATACTTGTGTTGGCTCGCCAAAGTCTGGCTTCAACTCAGAATCAATCTTTTCTTTAATCTTATATCCAAACTTAAATACTTTGTAAGTACCTTCCATTTCTGGATTTTGTGGATCTTTAATAATCTTGATTAAAGAATAATACTGTTGACGTCTCTTCAATTTCTCAGAAGATTTTCTGTCTACAGCAGAATCTGATTTTCTCAACTTCCAGAATACATCTGCAATAGGGCAGTGTTCTCCAATAGTTTGAGGTGAGTCTACTAGTTTACCATCTCCAGAAGAGTTAGTTAACCAGTGTACGTATTTTTGAACCAAAGATTTTCTTGGGTTCTCTGGATTAGGTACAAAACGAATTAATGCTTTGTAAGTTCCGTCCTTGCCGTCGTCGGCAGTTGGTTTGTAAACTTCGTTTGTTGAAGTTCTTTCAGGCTGGTGTGTTTCCACATCTTCCACGCCTAAATTAAAAATGTCGAATGAGTCGCTCATAATTTTCTTTTAGTTGTTTAATTGTTTAATAATGAAATACTTTAATTGTCTTTCAGTTCCTTATAGTTGTACAATATACAATAGTTTCAATTAAATGTTAAGATTGCTCCAGATGGCTCCTTCCATTCCCCGTCCTTTAGCTTAATCAGCCCTGATTTGTGTAGTAACTCTGATGCTTCCTTTTCAGTAAGCTGGTTCGCTGCCACCATTTTTTGTAGGATCGTATTGAGGCGAAGGTAATCTATAGTAATCAACATATCAATTAATACTTTGTTTATTATACTTATTATATATCTGAATTTCATTTTGTTTCTAGATTATATGTTAATAACTTTGTTTCAAAATAGTTGCCGAAATATTTTTTTATGTCAATTATTATTCGTATATTAGTACTGTAATTAAAAACTAATAAACATGAGTAATCCACACTACGAACACCAATTAAAATTAGACGCTATGAAGAAACATACTAAATTATCGTCGAGAAACAAAACCCTTCTTTTGATGGGGGCTAAGGCTACTGGAAGCTTTCTAGAAGGTTATTATTATATAGAGGAAAGTTTATACATCGATGAGGCTAACTCGCTCCATTCGTTCTGTACATGGATTGATGACATCATCGGTGGCGCAGGTCCAGTTAATATTGATATGTTATGGCTAGGGTTTAAATACCCTGAAGTAGACAGATACTCTAGAGCATGTGTAGATATTAAGAAACAAATGGATGAAATTAAAGCTTACTGTTAACCAGAATATGGCTTTTCTTAGTTAATTAAAAAAAGATTGTAGATTTGTTGAACCTTTTTGAAACCTTTTCTGGGAACTAGCATATAAGTAATGTCTTTAAGCCAAAGCCAGATAAGGTTCTGGAAGTAAGCTTTAAGTCTGTAAGCAGAGACAAGTATCAGTTAAGGGCTTGAAGCAGAGACTTGGTTAGTTTGGCAAATTTTCCCCAAGTTGTGTGTACAGATAATGATTAAGAAACCAAGCGTCGACTAGATCATCAAAAGGCTTCGGCACTTTTTTAACCTCATCACCTATATCATTTACACAATACTTAAATAAAGAAGTCTTAGCTAACTCTGGACTCTCTACTATATTATTTAAGAAAGCAACCCAAAGAGCTAACTTATTCATATTCCCTTTACCAGCATGTTTCTTAATTGTAGTAGGTGCAACGGTCAGTAAATTTTTGACCTCGAGTCTATTAATCATTTGTTCTTTAAGGATTGCAGCTCCTGCTGCCATGTCAATCATATTATTAGTTCCCATCTTAGAACCGTATGACGTACCTTCGAATGCTATATGATAATCTTCTTCTGTGTTTGTTATGCCTAATATTAGATTAATTATATCGTCCGCAGTTTGGATATATCTTTTAATCTTTGCAAATTCGTTTTTAGAGTAATCACCTACTGAAGATTTCCAGTCAGGTTGGTGTACAAGAGTTACATCCGAGAACGTACTTATTTCTTCTTGTCTTTTTTGTTCAGCTTTTGTTCCTGAACCAGCTTTAATATAGGAGATAAAGTGATATTCATTCGTATCAGACTGCCAGACACAGATACCAGGGGAATTAAGCGAGAAGTCAACTGTAACTAAATTCAAATTAGATTCTTTTACCCATCGCAGCACCTAAAGCAGCACCGACTAATCTGGAGGTTAATAAATCGTAAAAGATACCTTTTTGAATACCTAGTACTTTACAAATAACTTTACCAACTGATTTACCTAAAGCAAATCCAGCTAAACCACCAAAGATAGAACCTAAAAGACCTTCATTCATAAAAGCTTCTTCTAATTTGTCTAATTCAAATGTACCATCTTCTTTTTGGTATTGTTGTACAAATTGCTCTAATGCAAAATCTACTTTATCTTCTAAGTCTTGCGACCATTCTTGTTGAAGCCCTTCTTGTAAAAGTTTCATATCAGTGTCAGTTAGCTTTTGCTCAACTAAGTACTGGTTAAATGTTTTAGTATCTTTCATAGTTTATATATCTTGTTAATCTATTTCTAATCTCAGGTCTAATTTATTATAGACAAATGTACATTCAAATGTAGCAAAGTCTGCTACGTTCTCAGCCATATTAAGATTTAATTCATTTATTGAATTCATAATGATTCCAGTAAATTCCATATATGCTACTGAAGCTCCTTCGGCATCTAATATTCTTAGAGTCATAGGATCTATATAAGCCTTTTTAGTAGACTTAGCATAATAATATAAAAGAGTGTCCATCATTATCCAATAGTTAATAAAACCATCTAATAATTGAAAGGTCACTGTAAATTCTCTTGTAATAGTATTTTGAATTGGCACTGAACCTCTATGATTTCTTATTGTACCATCATTATCTGATTGGGTAATTGGATCAAATGCTACACCCGGAATATTAAGACCTTGTATAGAATAATTTACAAAATCAATAGGTTCTGCTAAAAGTCCACCTGGAACTCTGTTTAAATACTTCTTGTATTTTTCAGAAACTTCCTTTGGTATAAACAATCTAGGGAACCTAAAGTCGTATGCGTTATTTCTGCTATTTAATATCATTATCCAATAGTAAATTTACCTTTAGTAATCATAGTTTCATCTGTGCCATTATCTATACTAATATAGAACGAGGTTGTTTTCATACCCCTAATGCTCCCGGCATTAGCTTTATTAATTTGGAATAAAACTTCACCTTTACCCATATCAATATCTTTATTATAGATGTGGTTAAATTTTAAGTCAGTAGTACCATCCTCAAATGTAAGAACAACTCTTTCGGCATTTTCAAATGAAATCATTTCAAAATCATCCCCTCTTTTCTTAGCTATTACAAATTTATAGTAAGATGCAAAAGGAGGTATACTAATAGATAAATCACCTTCATTTACAAAATCAGATGTATCAAACTCTTCAACATCTTTTCTAATTGGATTATCACCAGCTCCAACTAGATTTACTGTAGCTGAACTAGCAATTACATTATGTCTTTCGATAAATGCTGGAACTGTTTTAACAGACCTAGGTAAATTATCTGTAATAAATCCTGCAATAATTTTGTTAGTCGCTAGGTTAGGTAATACATTGTATACTTCTGTTAATACATTTGGGCTATCAATTTTAATTGATGATAATCTTTTACCGTATTTAGCAGCTTGATCTATTGTCAAACTAGCTCTTTTTACAATTTGAGTATTATCTGTTTGGTTGTATATTCTCATAGTTACTTCTATAGAAAAATTAACAGCAATATTAGCCTGATTAATTACAGGTCTAAACTTAATTGGAGTGTTAAAATCTTCATATTGAGTAAACTGAGAAGTGTATGATTTAATGTTAGCTGTACCTATTTGTTCAAATACATCAACATCGTATAGAACTACAATATCGTCAGACGAAGTTCGAATTCTATTTAAGATATGTCCTTCAAAATTATTAATTGAATTATCTTTCTCTCCGTAAATATTAAAGTAATCACCATCGGCTGCATCTTCTACAACTACGGTAAAGTCAGCAAATTCGTCTTCTCGAGAAACTGTAAATAAGTTTTCTTCTCCTGTATAAACATAATCAAATCCTTCGATCGTTCTAATAGAATCTAATAAAGCAAATCTAATTCCATAGTTTGCAGTTGGGTTTAAATCACTTGAACCTGGTGTTCCATCTCCATAAAACCTATCATCAAACTCAGAATTCTGATTTACTAATGTAGGTATTTTAAGATTAATATATTTTGACCACAAAGTCTCACCTAAAATAAAAGGCTTAGGGTTTGAAAATTCATAATTACTTGTATTAAGATATACAAGCTGTGTTAAATAGTTCTTAAGACCTGATGTTCTTTCTGCTGTAATTTCAAATAAGAAACCAGCCTTATTTCTTGCGGCAAAGCTAAATCCAGATTTTAAATGTAATCTAACTGAATCATAAACAATAAAATTAATATTAGCAGTAGCTTCTGTTTGATAATTTAAAAGATCGGCCTCATTACCACCTGCCCAACCTGGTGCATTATTAATATAATTATGCATTTCATAAGCTCCTGTAGAATCATAACCTAATAAAGCATATTTAGTAGAGTCGCTAGCATCTTGTACATCAACTGCATGATATCTACCTATTGTTTGATTAATATCATTTCCTGTTGCTTCATCCGGAGATGCAAAAAGAGGATTAGCTCTTGTGTCAACTATAATTTTACCACCTATTAAACCAGGATAACTATAAGATATTTTACCATTTATAGTAGGAGTAAATTCTCCAAGATTGGTAACTGATGAAAACGTGTAAATACCTAAAGCACCTGAGATTGCAAAATCAGCAGGATTAGCTAAGGCACTTAAATCAAATTTATATGTTTTACCACTTTGTAAAAGCAATGTTCTAGCTGCAAAGTTCTCAACCGCAATATAGCCTGAAATTTCAGTTACATCAAAGTTAACTACCGCACTACCTAATTCATTTATTAAATGTCTAGATTTATATGGATCTTGATCCACCGTATCTAAAAACATTACCTCACTACCGTTATCATCAACTTCGATTTTAAACTTCTCTAAATCGCCTTGATCGTGATAAATAAACTCTAAAAGTATATCTTCGTCTATTCTGAAATATCTACTTGACTGTGCCATGTTTTAAAATTGTAAAAATTTAGGTGACCAATAAAGACCTACTCCAATTGAAGGGCCTGTACTAATTACTTGGTTATTATTTAGATTAACACCATATCCAACTCCAAATCCAACTAGCCATCTAGATTTCTTTTGGTCTTTTCTGTTTAATCTGCTATTAACTAAATTGATATTTTCAATATCTTTAATCTCTAATCCAGGATATCCAGTTGATAGCTTTAATCTATCAGCACCATCTACATTTTCAATTGCTGCCATCAGGCTTAGAGTTTGTTTTAATTCAAACTTAGTTTCTAATACTTTAAATTGTTCAAATTCATATTTAAAAGTAGAGAATCCAGTTAGTTCTCTAGAGTTACCATCACCAAAATCTTCTGACGATGCAAATGTAACTTTAGTAGTTGTCGTGTCAATAGCCTCGGTTGTAGTAGTTACATCTAAACTATCTGTAATTTCTAAGTTAGCAGATATTAATGAATTAACTTCTTTTAAGTCATCATTAAGTGCTAACGCTTTCTTATACTTGTTGGTCAACTTAGCTTGGCTAGATTCTAGGTTTGATAAATCAAACTCATAAGATCTAATCTGAGCAAGTTGATCTCCGTTATCATTTCTTAGTATTGTAACAGAGTCTTGAGCAGCCTTAAAGTTATTAAGTTGTCTACCAGCATCTTCTTGTGCTAATTTTACATCTTGTTTTAAGTTCTCAATACTATTACATTGTTTAAGAAAAAATAAACACAAAAGAGCTCCAGCAACGAATGTTACTAGAGTTCTATTTGAAAGTATGTCTTTAATTTTTGTTATCATAATTTATTATTTTGGTGCGCCAGGAATATTGTGCCATACAATACCATCTGCTATATAAATATCTTGATCTTCAACTCCTACCGAATATGTAGCAAAATCTACTTCCGGAGTTACAATTTCAATATTAGTAACCTCAGTCCAAGCACCGTTAATATAGAACGAATCACCGTTAACTACACTTCCAGCTTTCTTGAAAGAAATACTACCATCAGCCGTTTTTGTTAAAACTGGATGTTCGTGTGTAACCTTAGATAAATCATTATTAAAGTTAATATATTTATTATATGTACCCTCGTTTACAAAAGTTACAGTTGTTGTGCTTTCAACAGCAGTCCATCCTTCTGCATTTGCAGTATAAGAGCTTGGCGGTTGTTCGTTTTCATTAGTTCCAAGACCTGTAATGCTATATGATTTCAATACATCACCAACTTCTAGATCTTCAATTAATTTAGTTGTACCATCAGCTAAATGCATTACGGTACCTGCAAGGTGACACCACGCTGCTAGTACTACCCACATACCTGTAACCGAACCTGATGCTAAAGTACCACCCCATGCGGATCCGTCAAATATAACCTCTGTTCCGTTATTATTACCGCCTTGTTGTCCTGCGCTTTCCGTCCCATCATTTTCGAACCAGAATTTTGCAAAACCTGAACCACCTGTATGTGGATCTGAGCCGTTAGTTCCGGAACTCGCACTTTGTGCCCCTATAAGAGAATCAGAGACATATACGTATGAATTAGCTGAATCTAATTGGGTCCAATTGTACCAGTTAAAGTCACTGGTAGACGCAGATCCACCTGTAAGTGGAGGACCTTGTACGCCGGAATTAACATCTTGCCAAGTAAATTCTTGGATGTTATATCCAGAGGTAAAATCATCCTGGTCTTCCCATCCAAAATAATTTTGTGAGCTTCCTGTTCCAGGCGTTAGCCATGAAAATGTAAACTCTTCAACAGGTAGTGAACCTGCAACAGTCACTGGTATAGTTTCGTTCTGGCCTTGGTTAACATATTGTAGTGCAAACCTGACCCAATCACCATTAGGCCCCATTGTTGGGTTAGGAGCTACTGTACCTCCAAAAACAGTAACGGTTACCTCATTAGTATTTGTAAATGCTACATGCCCTTGCTCTTTTACTACATATAAGTATGCAGATTGAGTAGTACCAGATATACCCGGTATTGAGACTAGGGAACTAACCGGAGACGCTCCGTTCATATTGTCATCTAATACTGCACCTGTAAAGTTATCAGTTAAATTCCAAGTTGTTGTATATTCAGGCGCGCTTGATCCAACTGCAGGGTCTACACATGTAAATGCATTCCCTGAATTACTAAATCCACTAGGAACATTAAAGGCAAGAGTATAATTACTAGCTCCAGCAGCATAATACCCTGGAGTTACAGAAGCTGGTTGTATAGGAACGCCGTTCCATGTTAGAGTAAAGGTTACTGCTTCACCAATAATACCATTATCAACTTCAGCTACTAAACCTGCAGTGTTACAATCAAATGTTGCTGTTCCATTTACGTTTTCAACCTGACATGTAACAGTACTACCTTCGTTATCCCAAACACCACCGGTTGGAACTTGAACTACTACATCATAAGTGTTTACGCCTGCTACATAATTTGCAGGTGAAACTGAAATTACAGTTCCCGCATCAGCAGTTGCTGTTATCGGATCGTTAACTACACCATCAGCTATTTCTACTTCTGCATCATCACATTCAAAATCTGGTAAAGCAGTATATGAAGAAGATTGTGTTACACTTATAGTTTCAGTAATTGTATTACCTGCATTTGTATATCCTGTAGGAACTAAAATTGAAAGAACTAAACTAAGTGTATTAGAACCCGCTGTAGTATTTGGCGGGAACGAAGCCGGAGCTGAAGTCACATTACTAGAGTTTCCTTGATCAATATTTACTGTTCCAGCTGGATTAACACTTGCAGAGCCTGTCCAATTTGAATAAGCAAAGTTAGAGATAACACTTCCATCAGGTCCTAAGACTAAATCAGAATCATCATCCATTGATATTGTATTACTAGAACCGCCACTACCACATGATCCGTTTAATGGTGCCATACAAAATTCTAACCATGATCCATCAATGAATCCTTCGAATTTATTACCACCTGGGTTATATCTTACCATACCGTCAGTACCAACTACACTTGTATCGAAATTATCTAACGTTAATGTTGTTGCTACTACTGTAGGAACATTAATTTGAAATCTAACATCTGGTGCATTACCGGATATCGGTGCAACAGAAGTAAGATTATATCTAACGTAATTAGGATCTGATACTACATCTTCAGAACTAATTAATATTTTATTATTTGCATCATGCCATAAAGTAATATAGCCATCAACAATTGTATCAGTAAAAAAGTCATAGTGTCTACCAACATTCAAAGTAGATCTTAAACTTAAATCACCGTCATTTGCATTTGAACCAATATCTTCAAAAGAACTATCACCTAACCAAATTACTGGAGTTTCCTTATCATCGCCTCTCTTAGGCTTTAATACAGTAACGTTGTTTACCCCGTCATTTGAGTTTAAATCGATCTGTATCTTTTTCCACGGGCTAGTAGTCTCACCAGAGTCTCCTTTAGCACCTTTATTACCCTGGTCACCCTGTGGTCCAGTTTGACCAACAACGCCTTGTGTACCTTTACCACCTTTAGGGCCTTCTGGTCCACCGCCATTAGCAACAATCTGATCAAAATTATAGTTAATCTTATCAAACTTGATAATATCAGAGTCGCTTGGGTGTAATATTTCTTGAATGTTAATTACCGGCATTTCTTATTATGACTTTATTTTTACCATAGGTCTAACTTCGTAAGAGTAGCCTAATCTTTTATTATATATCAACCTAAAATTAAGAGGCTGTTGTTCGTGTGATTTAAACGTAAAGTTTATATCATTAGAGAATGCTCCATCGTCTAAATTATCAATGCTGTCTGTTGATAAAATTTCAGAGAATTGACCCTTTCTTCTACTTGTGTATAATTTTATTTGATCTAAATTAAATGTATTAAGTAGGTTGTTTTCAACGTATAATAACGCATCATCTTTAGTTGTTGTTTTGTCACCTGCAGAATTAACAGCAGTTACAAATTTATTTATTGAATTTAGTACACCATCTGAAGATAATAACTTCTTAAGCGTCGATGTAATATAAAAATCCATATAAATGTAATCCTTATTTTCAAATGATACTACATCATACTTTTCATCACCGTTAGCTAAAATTCGATCTTGCTGTTCTTGTGTTTTAGTAGCATACGAAGTAAAGTTAGTAATATTATATGAATCTTTTATCTTCATAATAGTAGAGCCTAAATAAGATCTTTCTTCTTTAGTTTCAAAAGTACCAGGTACTTGTTCAAATAAACCACCGGACAAACTTCTAGTATAATAGTTTTTATCCCAAGAAGACTTAAATACATTTATATCTTTTTTGTCTATTGTAACCTCACCGATTAAAGGATAAAGAGGTAATTTATCAGTAGACTCAGATAGTTTAGTTACTGCCGCAGCATTAGTTTCATTTACTTTTCTGTAAAAATGATTTTTAATAATACCCCATCCATTATCATGTATGTTACGATCTTGTATGTAACCTAAGTTAAATGAAGTTCCACATCTATTATATTTCTTATAGTAATCTCTAGCCAATTCAACTTCTTTAGCATTTGTTAATGAATGCTTATACATTGATTCTTCAAATAAGATTTCAGTTGGGTTAGCAGTAGACTGTAAAGTGTTTGTTTTAAAATGAGTATATGTGTCAGTAAAAGTTACAATCGGATTTGTTGATATTGTATAATCACCATTATGTCTAACTAAGAATGGATAATATGTATCACTTACAGATAATTCGTAACCTATTGTACCTTGTTTTAATTTAAACGTTTTAGGCTTTTCTTCGTCTGACACTGTAACTAACATAGATTGTTTAATTACTTCTACTCCACTTTCGAATTGAATTTCAAATCTATTAGAATTAATAGCACCATCAATCTCAACTGTTGTATATTTAATTGAACCATCATTATTCTTTAATAAATCAGACACCGCTGATACTGACAGACTGCCTAAGATCGAAGTGAAGGCATTTTTACCCCCGCCTTTATATACATAAGTAGCAGACGTTTGAAGATAACCAGCAATATTAGAAACATTAACCGGGTTGCCGTTTAAATCAACAGGGGCTGATGTTAAAGTAAGTTGAGCTTGGTCATCAATAGATGCAATCTTTAATTTAAAAGTAACAGGACCACTCGAGTCTTGCACCGTTACATATATGTTTCCAAATACTTCATTTTCATCTGGATTAATTTGATCTAAGAATTGAGGTAATCCCCCATCAACATGATCTATTCCACTCGCTATTAAATAATCAGCAGCAGTTGGATCTGTAAAATTAATGTCATTCAGATTTAAAGCTCCGCTTATAGCAACGTCAGAATAACTAAAGTTTTCTGTCTCATGGTTCCATACAAAGCTGTGATTCATTTCATATAATAGTTTCCTATTTAAAGCACCATCAATCCATAAATCATCCATAGATATTGTAATTAAAAATACAACAAATTCAAACTCCTTATTTTGAATAACTTCATATTCAATGTCGTTCGTAGCTTGTCCACCTCTAACCATAACTAAAGTACTAAACTTATAGCCATTAAATTCAGAAGATTTCACAAAATCATTAGTTGTAATATTTTCAAATTCTTTTCTATTCTTAAAAGAAACTTTAATACCTTTAAATAAAGTACTACCAAACGATGCGTCGTTACCGCCTGAAACATTTGTATATTTCTTTTGTAAATTTGTTTTAATAAAAGATTTAATACCGTTACTATCAGTTTTCTCAAAACCTTCAGTTACCATAAATCTATCAAAGTAATTATATGAAGTGCTCTTAAAGTGAGATGCATTTAATTCAAAACCTTCTAAGAAGTTTACATAACTAAACGTATCATTAAGCTGATCGTATTTTAAATATTTTGGTACATTATCTAAATAAAACCACTCATGTGTCATACCTAGTCTATCTCTACCTTCAGCATCAAAATCTGGTGAGAAGTTAGTTCTTCCAAATGCTTCGTTTGAGTTTAAATGATAACCCTCTTCTCTTACAGTCGTACCATCTTTTAATACCCACTTGTTAATATTAGGAGTTACTCTAGATCTTACTGCAAATTGCTTAAGATTATTTTCTTGTAATCTATCATATTCACTCCATAGTTTAGATTCGTTATATGAATCCAATCCTTCTTCTGGTAAAATACCTCCAATACCAGTAAAGTAATTAACAGGCTCATCTTCAAATTCACTATCGAAAACGGTTAATGTGTTAGTAGTACTTTGTTGAGGTTCATAATTAATATTAGCCGGAGTTTCAAATTCTAATTCTTTTAGATCTGAATTTGATATATCATAAAAATCAAAATCCATATCATGAATATCGTACGCTGAAAATAAACCAATCCTAGCAACATTATCTGCATATACATTTTGCTCTCCAGAAGCTAAAGTGTTTATGTCTTCTAAAATAATTTTATTGTATATAGTATCAGCTCTTTCTATATCTTCCACTATATCAATAACTTTGTTGTACACATTGTCTGAATTTGTAGCAATTAAATCACCAACATTAATGTCAGCAACAGAATCTTTAGTTACTAATATAGATTTCCCAGCAGAATTACCGCCGTTCATATAGTACACTTGATTTACATTAAATATAACATCGCTTAAATTAAGCAATCCATTTGTATTAGCATTTGTTATAGAATCTCTATTGTTTACATCTAAGAAAACAGCAGAGTTTGCATTAGGAATTAAAATACCTGATTGTAATCTTCTATAACCTTTAATATTTGATTTGACATAAAAGTAATCAGCACCATCTTCAATAATAGCCGTAAAATCAATAGGACTATTATTAACACATTCCGTAATTGCTTTAGCAATATCAGCAAAGTTACCTTGAGATGAGAACGAAGTGCTCTCGTATGTACCTGATGGTAAAACTGGCGAAGCAAAGAATGTTGAATTATCTAATTTAACGCTTGTTTGAATTTCAGACACTTTAGCGATTGTACTTGAAGTTAAAGGAACCGTAGCTTCAAAAGATATTTCTAAATCTGAAAGAGTTGCATACTTATCTGTAATATAAATAGTTTTATCTATATCAGATCTTTCTATTTTAATACCAGCACTATTACCGTCTGGGTATAAGTTTTGAATAGTATCAAATGTATCTGAAAGAGTTGTTCCCGTAGCTATTACGTGTTCAATTGGAGTACCTCCTTGTATATTTAGCTTTAACTTCCAGCCTTCACCTGCAATATGTCTTAAGAATTTAATAGAATATGCAGATTCTTTAGAATCAAAAATTACAAATCTATCATTAGATTGTGGAATTCCAGTTACCTGTACTTTATTAAAATCAAAACCTGCTGAATCTTCTTTAATAACATCTATAGAGTTACCATTAGCAGCTAGTTTTATTTCAGAAGAAATACTATTATCACTATCTTCTACAATTACATTTAAACTGCTAGTCTCATAAGCAGCCCTAGATGATATTTTATAGAATGTATCACTTACCGCAACATAACCTAAAGTTGGAGTTCCGGAAATATGTTTGAATGAAGGTATTGCAGATTCTGGAGAGTCATTAATATCAGAGCTTAAAGTCTTAAATATAATGTTTCCATTTTCTGCTGTAGATATACTACCACTTCCTGAATCAATATCGTTTACATAAAGTCCAAAATATCTATTAATAGAATAATCAGAAGCGCTGTTATCATCAAATAAGAATTCTAAATTAATAAGATTTGCACATGCTAAGTTGTTTCTTTGAAAGCCATCACTAATAATTTGATTACTAGCAATTAATGGACTATCATTTCTTACAAAATCTTGATATAAAAATTCAGGCTTTGATGCAAATCCGCCTTTAACTAAATCAATACCTCTGAAATTTGATTTCTCACCTTTAGCAAAATTAAATTGTATTGGCGATTTAGGGAATGCTTCTGCATTAACGTGATTTCTAATATATTTACCTAAAGAAGATTCTGAAGTTAAATCAAATGTCTTAACAATCTCAGAGTGTTTAAGTATATCTTGTATGTTTTCTAAATTAGATCTATCGTCAAAATCTAATTCTCCAACTGGATCGTTAACTCTAAATACTACAAATTTCTTAGGAACTTCTTTATCCAACCAGATTGGAGCTAACATTCTAAAATCTTCATCATGAATTTTAGAGTAATTATATGTAGTACCATAATGATACACTTCTTCTATTTGCTTATTGAAACTATCTTGAACTGAATAGTCAGAATAATCTGATCTCGTAGCAAACATTATATCTCCTGGCGTGTAGTTAGACTTATAGAATCTCTGTAAATCATAAGACCATTTACCTGTAGCATTAAGTTCCCATTTTTTATATTCAATAGATGCTAATTCTTTTGTAGCATCAATTGATTCAATAAAGATCTTATTAGAACTATTAGCAACTAATTTTGCATTAGTAGATAATTTAGGGTTTGTTCTTAACAATGGTTTAGAAACGTTATCCAACGTGTAGTTTGTTTCTAAATCAAAATTAGGTAAATTTCTATTTGTAATTATTGCATTATCAAGCGTTGGAAATGTATAAGATAGCCATGTTCCAGTTTCTGAATCACACAAATAACAAATGCTTCCATTTGCACTACTTTCTACAATATCTTGTTGATATAATACCGTTGAGTTACTACCAAATCCTAAATCAACCGGGTTGATAGATATTGGTTTTAAGTCAACATCTAAATTTTGTTGATATGTTCCTATTTCAACTTCTAACTTGTCAATTGCATCTTCAATGTTAGTTGCTATAATTCTATTAATATAGGTATAACAATTACCATCTACTTTAATTTGCGCACGTTCTCCTAAGTTTAAAACATCTGAAGTTCTAAGAGTTTTAATGAAATCTAAAATATAAGAAACATCATCTCCGGATTCTGATGCAAAATGTAAACCATCTATTACATATAATGGGAAATAAGGCTGGGTTCCAGTAGTTAATCCCGGATCTAATTGAGCTTCACATCCATAAAAAACATAATACATCGATTTAGAAGAATCGCTTTCTAGCCCAATCGTAGTATCATTTGGTGGTCCTATAATAGGCAAATCTAAAAGAGGCCTTACGTAATCGGCGTTTGGCAAACCAATGCCGTCACCACAACCTCCTAATATAGAGCCTACGTTTGCAATTTCCAATACATTGTCTGAATCAAAACCGTACCACCTGGTCGATCCTGCATATCCAGTTGCATTATCATTATCCCATACTACGAAACCTCCTGTGGTAGCGTCTAATATCACTGAACTAGGCTGTAATAGTGTATAATCTAGAACAGTAGCTCCTCCTTGTGTAGCAAAGACTCTAACTTGTTTTTGGGCTAATTGTAATAATGTATAATCAGGTGATGTTCCATTAGGATCTGGTATACCATTACCATCTAATCTTGGAGATCTATACCATATAATTATGTCATCAAATAATGTATTAACATCTGCCCATGTTTGGTAAGTTCCGAATACATTACATACCGACCCAATATCTGTTGGATCTGGCGTAAACCATTTTACAGAAAGCCATTTAGTATCATATACTGTTGCAGGAACACATTCAAATAAATTTGGATCAGGTGCACCAGACACTCCATTTGCTAGCCAAATGCCGGCGTCGACAATATAGTATTGTAATGGACTTTGTTGTAACGCAGTATCTGTATATGAACCGCTCGGTGCTAATTGTTCTGATGGCGCAGTAGATCCTGAATAAGAATTTGCTACAGCTTCACTTGAAAACAATTGACCATTTGCCGCAACAACGTCTGATAGTGTAGTGTTAAAACCACCACTATTAAGTTCTCCAATATTTTGCCAAACCTCAACTTCAACCACAGACGACTCATTATCACATAATGGACCATAGTTTTCTTCATAAGATACTAGTATTGGCCATGCGCTACCAGTCGTAACATTACAGTTTACAATTTCTTCAAGAGTTGCCCCAGAAGATATCTTTATAGCTCTTACTGTGTTGTTTGCAGTTTCTTCAGCAGAAAGCCATGGCGATCCTGCACTAAAAAAATTAACAGGTACTGTTAGAGCTTGATCTTGGTATAGTTGATAACCCGGTCCTATTGGTAAATCCGATAAGAACGTTGAAAAAGCAGCTAAATTTGTATTAGCACTAGTATCATACCAGTATTCTAATGGACCTCTAGTTAAATTACAAACAGTAGTGCTTGAGTTTCCAAAATTAGAAACCAATACTTTTCTAGAAGCAGCTGCAGATGATTCAAAAGTAAATGTTATATTTTCACTAGCATCATATCCTCCGTAAAAATCTACTACTTTAAGAGTTACACTAATACTATTAGAGACTGCCGTTGCTGTCACCGAAAGTATTCCGGTAAATGTGTTATATGCTGCATTAATTGGACCCGATTGACTCTCGATTGAGACTGTTACATCATGATTTTCAGCATCATTTGTTGTAATTGCAGCACTCTCCCATTCCATACCAACTGCCATTGATATTGTACTAGGAGGTGATATTGTAAACGTAGGAGCAGCATTACTAGGAGTTAGTACCTGTATTTGTATTTGACCTATATCAGTTAAACCATACTCATCCGTTGCTCTAAAATAAAATACTTCAGTTTGTGATGAATCATTTGGGGTAAGATCTACACTTGTTGTATACGTAAAACCCTCTGTAATATTTGGAGTTGGAGCAATAGCTCCCGCTTGTAAGTTTTGGTTTATCTGAGCAAGTGTTATTACATTACTTCCGTTCTGGTCATCAACCCAATCGTATGTTACAGTTGGAGTATTCTCATCAGTTGCCGTTCTTTGAAATGATGTTGTATTACCATTTTGCCCCTGTAATGAAACACTAACAGGATTTGCACTTGGTGCTACGTTAGCAGGATCATTAACTGTAATTTCTACTTCCGCAGCGAACAGTTGTTCTTGCCCGTTTGAATCTTCCGCTTTATAGAAAAAAGCATCTGTGTTTCCACCTGCAAATGAATTATTTGGGTAATATCTAATTTTTAAGGGATCTGCGCCCGTAATTGTAGTAGGGGTTGTTGTAATATCAACTCCCTGTAATGTTTTAAGCGTTCCATTCGCAGGAAGCGCTGTTATGTTTATTGTATAACTTTCTGATTCAGGCTCTGTAACATGCTGTGAAAAATCTATTTCCTTAAATGAACTGCCATCTCCGGCATTCACCATATTAGTAATTACATTATTACTGACCGGTGGTAGATTAACACTACTATCAGTAATAGTAACTGTTACAGTACTGTTTCCAGTGTTTGTCACACCGTTAACATCAGCAGCATCTAATACTAATTCAAGAATTTCATCACCTTCATTAAAAGAAATGTCTTCTGCAATACTAAAACTTTGAGACCAATTACCCGAAGAAAAAGTTCCGGAAGCTACCCAATTGGCTGGGACCACTAAATCGTTGGCATCTATTGTAGTATTAGCACCAAGAGTCCAGCCTATACTATCAAGTGTTCCTCCTGATGGGTCTGCATTTACTACAAAATTTACTGTAGTTCCCTCATTTGTTGATGAAATATTACCGGCAGTTTCTAAAACATAAATAGGATCTGGGGGAAGTGTCGTAGTCGTAGTTACAGGCGATTGGACGACACCTACATCACTAATCTGTACTACATAGCCAACAGTATTTATAGAGTACCACCAGTAATCATCACCTCCAACTACTTCGTTACCCGTAGTTAAGCCTGCATCTGTAAATAATACGTCGCCAGCTTCTAGATCTGTGCTACTTCCTTGTGCCGCCTCGTCAAAGTGATATGTTATAGTATTTACACTTCCAGGTCCGTTTGTCCAAGCACCCGCTTCTGTTGTGTACCCACTATTATGAAATATAATTTGTGCCATTCAGTTTTATCTTATTTATAGAGATCTTTCGTCTCTATTATATATCAAGATTATTATCTAACTAAATGAAGGATAGCTATTGTACTATGTTTCTACCGTTGGACTGAGTATACCATACTTGTCCAGTTACCGGTAGCGATCTAGTCAATCTAGCAGCTTTAATAGAATTTAAGTTTTTACCTTTAGGGCTGTATTTAGCAAACACTTCTAAGTCAAATGAAAACTGTTCATCATACTTGTCGAAAATATCTAAGCCAATCTTTTTAGTATATGTTAAGTTACTATAAGCTAATCTAGCAAATCCTCCAATTCTACCAGTATCTAAATCTTCATTATTTCCAAAGTAATCTGTCATTCTATATTGGAAAACAATGTCTATTGAAACTGCGTTAGATTCATTATCTTTTTTAGGGTTAATTGATTTTTTACTTCTTCTAGTATCACCACCAACTTTTAAAGTATTAACATTAATTGGAGACATGAATAGAAATGCACCACAAGATCTACCACCTAATAAATATTGGTCACTTTCTTCAAATGACATTTTAATAGGTCTTCCTAGCGGATCGTTTGGCGTAATAGCACTTAAACCTCTACCATTATGGTATGCTGTTTGTTGTTTTGATTTCTTAACATCTAATAAAGAATTGTAACCAAAGAAACTAAATAAAGTTGCTCCTGTAGCAATACTTGCAGTTTTTGGCATAGAAACAACCATGGCCTTACGTGCATTATCTACATTAAAAGAACCTGCATCATTAGCATCTTCCCATAAATTCTCTATAACAGGATGATCTTTATGCATATACAAACCTCTATTGTATTGGTATAAACCTATATCTCCTATGCTTGTTCTACTAGCTTTTGTTTCGTCCCATATTTCAGATGAGCCATAAACAGTTGATCCAGCACCGGCTTCAAAATCACCAGCCCAAATAAAATCGTTTACACCATTAGTAACTGTTAATGTAGTACCTGAATTGTAACTCATTTCATGTTCGTAATCTGTAATATCGTCACCGCTAGCAGTTTCAACTGGTTCAATAACATAATGTGGATTTTGATTAGCAACATCCATAAATCTACTATAAACAAATTGACCTCTTCTCTGTGCTGATTGATATGGAGCATCTCCAGATTCTTCAACATTCGATGTATCTACATTTTGATATAAAATAGGTGATAAATCATATTTACCTTCTGTTAAGTAATACGTATCATTTTCTACTTTTCTATCTTTAGCATCTGCATTATTATCATTCGTTTCAATACCGAAGCCGTTTGTAGACTCGGTTGAATTAGAATCAGAAGATCTATATGCAGCTTTTTCTCTATCTCCAACAAGTCTAGTAATTAATTCTAATTTAGTTGCTTTACTATTTTCTAGTTGTAACTTAAATGTTTTGTTTACAATAGCTCCTTTTCTAATAGTTAAATCAGCAACCTCATCTCTATAATATCCTCCAAACAATTGGACTGTTTGATTATTACTTACGTTTGTAACTGTACCATCTTCTGAAACAAGCTTAACAATAAGTTCTCCAACTTCAGCTTCAACACTACCTTTAAGAGCTGCAATCTGAGCTTCGAGTTCCGCAATCTTGTCATATACAGAAATTGGCTTTTGTTCTGGGGATAAGAATCCAGATGCAATATTAGTTGCAATGTGAGCATAATAACTTTCGTTAGCTGTAAAAGAATCTCCAACGTGAGTGTAAATACCTTGAGCATTTAATTCTTCCGTCATTCTTACTCTAGCTAATTCAGCTAGGTTAGCTTCAACTGTTGCAGCAATATCTGTTGTGTCTATTTCTGCTTCTGGGAATCCAACCGTCATAGGCTCTGACCAATCAGACATAATAGGGTTTTGAGGATAACCTGCTTCTGAAATAGATTTAACTCTAATTTCTACAGTTTCACCCTGACTAATTGGAATATCTAATTGATTAAAGTTAATCTCTTGACCATCTTCAACTTTAGGGTTTTGCCATGTAAATTTAGTAGCAACGCTTCCGTCGGCTGCAACTGTTTTTAATCTAGGTCTTACTTTAGTTTTATATTCGTTCCAATTTGAAAATACCGCTGTCTTTTCTCTAGCGCCATCTTTAAATTTAAGTTGAGAAGCTTCACCTGATTTACCAGATGTAGATAAGTATCTATATGATACGATAAATTGTACAACTTCTTGATCGGCAGTATCTGCAACTTGTTTAGCTGTAGGAGTAGCCCAAAAACCTCTAATTCTATATTTAGCTTTTATGTTCTTAACATTAGAACTAGAAGAAATACTTTGAATCTGATTTACTACTGAATTAAAAAGTTTTGCTTCAGAAGTTCTTTCTTGAATTAATGAAGATAATTCAGATCTATCTTTATCTCTCTGCACTTTAGATTCGTACTTCTTAGTAGAAATCTCTTCACGCTTTTTAGAAATTGTAGAATCTAATTTCTTAACCGCCTCATCAACTGTAATTTTATCAGCTGATAATTTAGAAATTTTATCTTTAGAATCATTAGCAGTTAAATGCTTATTAATAGCTACTACTTTAAAGTTCTCACCATCTAATACTGGAGCATCAGGTGTAACACCGCTTGCTGCAGGAGGAATTGAATCCACTTTAAGAGCTTCAATCATTCTACTGAAATCTGCTACGTTATCTTTATAGTACTCAGCTAGGGTGATTTGAACACCATCATCTTGAGTAATTAATAATTCGTTTGTGTAATAACCAACACCAGGTGACCAGTTCTCAGCTAATAGCTTTGATTCTGGATCTATTGCTTTCATAAACATTAAGACTCTCTCGTTGAATCCACATGGTACCTCAATCTTTAAGTTATTATCTTCGCTCTTATAGATACCAACTATGCCTACTCCGTTTACTCCAATTTTAATTGGCTCATAGCCCTCAATCAATCTAAGCTCAACCTGTCTAGCTGAAGAATCCAGCTTGTCAATTACATATCTTGTATTTCTAGATCCACCATTAACCATTAATTCATCTCCAACGGTTAGTAATTCAGTCTGATCTAAATCTTTAGTTTTATCAGAATATGTTAATTTATCTAATGTATATAATTTAATAGCTTGTTTTGTAGTAACTCCATCAACTAAAACTTCTCTTTGAGAATTTGAAATTGATATAACATCAAACTTACCAGTGTATTGACCAGTTCTATATGGCATATCTCTTAACTCTTCGTCAACGATATATGCAATATTATTATTAACAACATCATTAAGTACTGTTAAGTAATTTAAGTTCTCTTGGTTTCTATAATTGTCATTAAAGAAGTTAACCGCAACATCATTCGTTGAATCAAATATAATTCTTTTAACTAAAACTCTTTCAGTATCATTTGGAACTTGTCCACTAACATCAAACGCAGTTTTAAGCATTGGATTTAAGAAATCTTCTGCAAAATAGTTTGGAGATGTTGTAAATAGTACAGGTTTAGAAACTGCTGTAAGGTCGTTTGCTGGAGTTTTAAGAGAAGATGTAATAATATTTTGATAAGTTCCATCTGGTAACTTAATCTTAGTTGTACCTTTACCTAATCCTGTCAGAGCTTTAAGATTAGTATCTAATCTTTGCAACTCTTTTTGCATAAATCCAAATCCGGGAATAGACACTATTTTAGTGCCCTCGTCAGTAAGTATTTCTAATGGAATACTTTTTTGCTCGGTTGTAACTGCTTCGTTAATTCTTTCAAAAGTTTTTAACGAGTTAGTATTAAGCTCTAAGAGCTTTTTTAAAGAGTTAGAAATAGAGTTGTTTGTGTTCATATTATCTTAAAATATCTGCTTCAAATACATAATTAGATGGATCCATACATACAATTTCAATATAAGGAGTTGTCGTTATCAACTGCGATGGGTCGATATTAACAACTGCTTGATTAAAACCTGTAGAAGTACTTGTCCAAATTTTTATATTATTTCCGTTAATGTCAATGTTATCCAGTGCGACTCTAAATATTTGTCCTTTAGTCCAACCTATCGTAGAATCATCAATGTATATATTAAGATTTCCATTGAAGGGTTGGGCGTCGATTAAGTTTTTTAAACTTAATCTATTTGAGAACGAAACTAGTTTAGACCAAACACCATAAGTGTTTGCAAACGTTGGGTTAAATATGTTCCCTGATGTCAATTGACCAGATATTGTTTTAGCAGCAATATCCCATCTAAACACGTCAGAGATAGCATAACCATCGACGGTGTTATTTACTTTTATCTTTCCTGCAATAGATTTATCAACAGTTGTACCTTTACCTGCAAAAATTACATCTGTATTATACTGTAATTCTACTGGTATCGTACCATCTATTAACGAATTGATTTTTCCATGTGCATTATTTACAAGCGCTAACAAAGAGTTTGAATCTTGTAATTGTAGAGAAGAAGCTGTAAAATTATCTTCTAGCTCTATTATTCTTTTTTCTAAAGCAGCTGCTTTCGCAGTAGCTAATATTACATTCTCTAAACTATCTAATCTATCTACGACTTTACCATATCTATTATTTGCTTGCAATAATAAATCTGTTGCATTTTCTAATGCAGTAGTAGTGTCCATAAAAAGGTCCATTGAGAATGTAGTAAAATCATTTACACTTGTCTCAACACCTACATTATCTAGAGATGAATTAAATTTAAGATTTAACTTTAATGAATAAGCATTACCGTTTAAACCTGTAACTTCATTAGGCTTAAATTTAATTTGTTCATGTATTTTTGTACCAGGTCCAGAAGTATCTTGAATATCATCTAAGATTAAGATACCATATAGGTTGGTAGATCTATTTGCTGGAATTGACTGACTATATAAATCATAGTAAACTAGAACGGCATTAAATCTAAATTGTTGTCCAGTCTTAGCAAAGTCTAATAGCGACTTTACATCAGGGTTATTCTGAATTCCTGCATAAGAAGCAGTGTCCCAATCAATAACAACTGAATCCGTAGCGTTTGTTGCGATATCATAATAAGCACCTGAATTAACTGACCATTCGTCTACGACTGGTGCAAGATTAACATTAGGATCTGGGTGTGTTTGTCCCTCTCTTCCTTCAATGTTAGCAGCTTCGCTATCTGTTGGGTATAATTTTGTAGCAGTTGTGTTATACTCCTGTGGCTTAAATAAAACTAATGGAGAGTAACCTACTGATGTTGGTACATTAATGTAAACTTCATGATATGTATTACCTTGATAAGCCACATCATTTTCTGCATCAATGCTACCTAAATACTTTACTACTCTATCATAATTAGCACCACCTAAAATAGCATTATTATTTTCAGCGTAGGCTCCTGTTGTAGATTCGTTAGAATCTGTAGGTCTAAGCTTTATTGCTCCTAATGCAGACATCCATTTAAAGAATATCTTCTCAGCATCTGAAGCTAAAATAATTGGATCGTAATCATCATCATGTAGTAGAATCTCTTCCATGTTTAACGCATAGTTCTGAAAAGTCTGTGCGAAATCAACGTTAGGTGGACCTGCTACATAATCTTGTCCAGAAGCTTGCTTTAAGTTCAGACCAAAGTCTATGGTATTAGAGCCGCTATTAGAATCTGTAAAATCTGGTAAGTCTAGTAAAGCGTATTTACTAAATTCAAATTTTAAATCAGAACTATTAAACGCCCTAGTCATGTCCCTTGCCGATGAAGCAAAAGCATACATTGTGCCACCCTGAGGCTGCGGTATTCTAACTAAAGGAGTTGCCATCTATTAGGTTTTAATTTAATTCTTTTAAGATATAGTACAAGCGAATGCGCTGATAATATACCATTTGTTTTCAAAACATCTTAACGTTATCGTTGAGTTTAATCCAGTTAATTCAATGCTAGTTGCACCAAGTGTTACACCTGACGCAGGGTTCACAGCATAAGCTGCGGCACCGACATTAATTAGAGTTGCCTCTGTTCCATCAACTGCTTGGGGAATTGTAAATATCCCATTAATAAAGTATGATCCTTTTGTAATTGCGGATGGTGCTAAATCTGATGCTGGAACTGCTGCGGTTCCTGCTACACCTGTTTTAGCTATCCTAGCACCAAGTGATACGTTGTTAGAGAATGCTGCTGCAGTACTAACGGCCATACCTGATGTGTTTACTACTAAAAGATTCGTACCATCATTAACTGTTAATGAAGCTGTAGTTGCACTAGCTAATCCACTTATTACCGAAGTAGTAGGATTTAATAATGCAATCACAGAAGCTAACTCATCGTTTAATAACTCAAAGTTACTGTTAATAGTTGGTCTTGAAGACGATACCGAGTCGGTACCTAAAATTTCTGTAATGTTTGCCATTTTAGTTTATTTTACTTTTATCATGTTACGTCTTATGACGTTTTTGTTATTATATGTATCTTCCGCTTCAAGTTGAATAGAGTAATCTCCAGGCTCCTTGAAAATGTAGGTCAACCACATATTATTATAGTATATATCATTGATTTCTGGGTTACTTAGATTAGTTATAGTCCATTTAGGATTTTTAGCTCCGGGAAACTTAGAAATGTCAGTCGATATAGTTAAATGTGTAGATCTCTCTACGGTTGCATGGTTTTTAAATACTTTCGTATCGTCCCATGTTGGATTATATTGTTTTGAGTGAGTAAGGCCACTAACTTGCGCCTGAGACGTAATGTCTGCCTTTACTATTTGTACAGAATCGAGGTCATAATTCCTAGATAATTCTCTTCCACTACATAATACATAGTGAAACTTATCTAAAATTTGACCGCCGTTATCAAAGTCCTCAAATATAGGATTAAAATTAAATTTAGTTATTATTGGATCAACACTTGTATTAATGTCAGCAATTATTGCTTGCCATGCACCAAAATCAGCAGCATTAACCGGAGTTGAAGCCGTGATTGTATGTGATCCTACTGATGTTAAATTTGTAACAGGATTTGTATGAGTTATTCTTAACTCATCGCCTTGTTCAATCCAATCTATTTTAAAAGAAGCTGCTAAATCGGTACCAACTCTCATTGCGTCCCACCATAAATGTTCTGTATCTTTATATCTAAAAGTAGACTCTTCCCATTGATATGGTCCAGTTGTTTCAGAATATCCTGTTTCAGAATAAATATCTTTATATCTTCTAACTGTAGAAAACCTAACTCCTTGGTCTGCTTCTAAGTGTATATAGTTTGCCCTATCTAACGTTAAGTGATAAGGTGCAATATTATCATCCACTTGCATTAAGTTGTCCTGTGCGAAGTCCCAGTAACCACCAGACGCTCCCCAGTCTAAAGTTTTAGAGTTCCATGTATTACCTACGTTATTAATATCAGTATCTAACCATTTGTACATACCGTATAATTCTAACTCTTTTAATTTAACTTCAAATAAATCTTTTGTTTTATAGAAAGACATGTGTCCGAATAAATCGTATGTTCTCATTTCTACAGTATAAGATCCAGGGTATGGCAGTCTTAAAGGTAATCTTTTGTAATCATCGATTGCACCTCTATATTCTTGATGAAAATCATTTGGTCCGTCAATCAGCCATTCAATTTCATATACCCATTTCTTCCACCAATTATCCCACGTTACTTTTAAATTCGCGTTTGCATCTACAGCATCATCCCAAACAAAAACAGCTTCATCCCATATATCGTCAAATGAAAGAATTCCATCTAATATAACTGGACATCCAATTGGGATATTTTCATTATATGAATTTAATTCTCTATCATGGTATGTTGAGTAAAAGGCTGTAATCATGTCTTTAAGCTCAGTTCTCTCTGCGCTAGTTAACGTAGACTCTTCACCTGGAAGCATGTTTAAAAATTTATCGTAATTATTTAAAGGATCATTTTGGTTTAATGTAGTTTTTAAAACATTAGAAGTATCTTCAATAAATAATTCTCTATCATTTGGAAACACCTCGTACTTGATTCTATTACCTTCAGTAAATAAACCGATTGGGTTTTGAATTTTCCAAACGTTTAAATTCCTATTTGTAAAATAATCACCTTCACCTGTAATATCAATAATCTTAGCCTCAAGTGGTAGATAGTCTTTTTGTAATCTATTCTTTAAGCCATATAGTTTAATAATAACTTCTTCAGGAGTATAATCAAAAGTTTCAGTTACATTAGGAATATCCCATTGGTCAAACGATCCGTTAGGTTCATTTAATCTATAAACTAAACTAAATCTACTGGTTTTCTTTTTAGTAGAAGAGGGTACTTTAAACTTTAACCTCTTTCTAATCATCTCACCTCTAACCGAAGCATTAGGAACTGGAATTGCATGTAGCTTTCCAAAATTGTTTTCGGATTTATCTACATTAATCCAATATTCTTTTAATGTAATTTTATCATAACCGAAAAAGTCTATCGCATTTAAGATAGCTTTATATGTACCAACAAATGGTTTAATGTTATGTAATTCTAAAAGTAATTCCTTTCTCTTTTGGTTTAATAAAACTTGATCAGGCGCTTGTTCTGAAATATCATGTGATTTAAACAACATAAAATCAGAGTCCTGTAATTGATTTCCTAAATTACCTAAAAGAACTTTAAGTCTTTCATCTTCTCCTTCAACTTCACCGTATACTTGAATTCTTGCAATTACCTCATCGCCAGCTTTAACAGCCAATATTCTTTTGTGTATACCTTCTACAGTAGAGCTAAGTGCAATATTAACTTGTATTGCAACTGGTGTATTTTCGTTTAATACTTTTAAGTAATTAGCATCTTGAGAATTAATAATACTATTATCTGATAATTCTTTAGTTTGAGTTTTATATTCTTTTATGCTAGACGCAGTTTCGCCTAATGCATAGCCATACATAATAATATCTTCAGATTGATCTAACTTTGTAGCCTCCCACTCAAAAGAAAAATTATTAATTGTCCCATCAGGAGATACCGGAGTATTAACGATTGGACCACCACTTAAATCTACACACTCTTCTAGAATAAACAGGTTGACCGTTTCAAAAAGATCTGTAGATACAATAGGTAAATAGATAGTACCTTCCCAGATGCCATCTACCTTTTCGAATTGTAGCTCGCTTGTTATTCCCTTAAAAAATCTTAAGTTATTCCACATTATCTAGTGAGTTTATTATCTTTTTTAACTGTATAGTTTTTGTAACTTCTTAAAAATCTATTAGCATTAAGTATATTAAGTAAATAGTCATCTAAGAATTGAATAAATTCAGATACTACTTTATTTCTTTGTATATGTTTAGATAACATGTTTGCTAGTAAACCTTTAGTCTGATAATTACCAGGACCGTTTAATCTAACATCTTGCTTTTCTTTAGCAACATCATATAGCCTCTTTCTTTTATATGTAAATAAGTTTTTATATAATGACATTATTTCAGGGCTTTTCTATTTCCAGCTTGTACTCTAGTGTAAATAGTTCTAGGCACTGGGTTAGGGTCAAAATTAACTGACATTGCTGCTTCCGCATTTATCAAAGCTGTATCTACGATTTCGTCACCGTCACGATCTTGCCATCCACCTCTAAATACTGCAACCTCTTCCTTCTCCATTATTATATCACCCCACTGGTCTAGCCCTGCAACAGTATATGGTATCACTGTAGAAGCTTCAACATCAACAGTCTTCACTTCTTCTATTTTCTTAAAGAAGATATATTTTTGTTTACCATTACCTATGTCTTCTAAAACTACAGGCTCTTGCGGTTGTACTGTTACTGTAACAGATTCATAGTAACCAAGTCTTCTTGCAGTCTCTTCTGTTTCAGAAATAAATCTAATATTAACAGCATCAATTCCCTCTATCTTTTCTAAGATGTAAATAATATCTGACTTAGGTAGTTTATCTCTTCTTGTTACATTTAACAAATAATCACTTACCTTGGTTCTAACATCGTTAAAGATTTCTTCTTTACTAAATCCTTCAAAATATCTAATATCAATATCCATGCTATATTTTCTAACTTTAGGTTTAACAAATACAACTTCTGTTGTTACCATTTGCTGACCACTAGTTTGAATCACTTGTCCCATTTTGTCATATTCGTTTTGGTCGAAGAACATTTCGTTTTCTGGGATTGAAAAATAATCTTGCCCAGTCGCTAATTTCTTTTTAACATCTGGCACTGCAAAAATATAGATTACATTATCATCATCTAAATACTCATCTGACGTAGTATTGTAAGCGTCGATGTACGAGAATAAACCGTATCTTGATAAGAAGTATTCATAATTATCTGGCGTTGCTAAAACAAAAGATTTTGAAGCAAGAGGCGTCATAATTTTAGTAAATTCTATAGACTCTCTGTCAGATCCCATTTTAGGAGACGACGTTACAGTAATATCTAAAAACTCATTTAAGTCATGTGTTACTCCTAATGAATCAGTACCTTCAGCTTCCCACTTAAATGTAATATCTTGGCCATCGTCTATATTACCAGAATAGCCATCATGTTGTACATATTCTACTTCAATAGTAGATCCTAGTTGTGGAATTGCACCAAAAGCTCCATTACCAAAATAAATATCAATACCACCTGAGATACCTGTTTTTACTAAGTAGCCTTTTTCTTTATTTAATAAGTCATATAAAGACTCATGTTTAGTCCACTTTTCTCCATTGACTGAAACAGCCACTTTTGAATGATCCGATAGTTTTACAGTTTGTAAATTAAATGATTGTAGTTTCTCACCAGTTCCAGTTACAGTTTGTGTTTCTAAAACACCCTGCATAAGTGGAGCTTTAATCTTAAACATGTTAGTCTTTTCTAATCTAAATCTATCATTTGAAGAAATGGCAGAATATTTTAAATTGTTTAATTCACATTTAAGTTCTGCGTTTGTTTCTATATTTAAACCAGTTCCTGCAATCTTACCTAGATCAGCACCTGGCTTCCATCTAAATTCAATTTCACCGGTTGCTGCAAAACCTCTAGTTGCATCATGGCCTGTTAATCTTGACATACCATAAATAGATTCAGGCTGTTGTGCTGTATAAATATTTTGCTCAACAACTGAGTCTTCAATATAGAACATAATAAGTTCATACAATTCACCGAATACGTTAATGATCTGAGCAAATGGAGACGCCTCCGTGAATAAAGTATTGGCACGTTTGTAAACTCTTGTAATATAAGTTCTCGTGTCCTGTTGGATTTGGGTTGCTCTTGCCCTAGTCGTTTCTAAAAAATTTAATTGTGCCATTTATTATTTATCTCTTTTATCTTAGGTTTATTTGTACTAGGTATTTACTATCAACTGTAATATCAATATAAGCAATATCTCTCACTTCACCTCTAAAGAACTTGACATCTGTTTCTACATTATACTTTACAGCCAATGGACAATATCTAGATATCTGGTCATCAATCGTACTTCTAATTTGATATTCGTTCTGGCCTAAAGAATAAACCATATCTTCTAGGTTGCATCCAAAGGTTGGAGAACCTAAAACTTCTTGTCTTCTAGTGAACAATATCGTTTCGATCTGAGTCAGTAATTGCTCAATCTCACCGTTGTTTTGTATTTGTGTCGAATTGTAGTTCGGGTCACCTATGTACTTTATATATAAATCCATTTATATATGTATCTGGCTTTTTATGAGTGCTTATGAGTGGAACATCCAGTCCACGCCTTCATCGCCTTTGATTTCTTCAACAATTGACTCTAATTCGGTGTCTCCCATGTCTTTTATTGCTCCATAATCAAATTCAACATTACCAGGTAATGCAAATTTAAAAATACCTAACTTAGCGCCAAGTGATTGTTTAATCTTAGCACTTACATATCTAAAAAATATCTCGTCACTGTACAATGCACAATCTGAAATAGTTTCATATATGTTTAATATCACATCTCCCTTTGGAGTATCACCTAATATCTTTAACTTACCATCTAATCTAGTGTAGTTAAAGCTAATAGGATTTTCCATAATTTGTCTAGACATATCAGCTAAAGAAGCATTCAATACATAATATTGTAATTCTTCTGCTGCTTCTGCAGGGCCTGAGCCATCGTACATTCCTCTAAACAACATTTTTTCTAAAGCAAAGTCTCCGCCACCTTGGAATCTCACATCCATGCCTCCACCTGTACTGTTAAATCCGGATTTTAAATCAAATACACCAAACACAGAATATACTCCGCCACCACCGTCAGCGCCAGCTTTTGGTAGATTTAAACATCTAGTGTTTTTAAAGTATGCTGATTGAAAAACTGCAGCAGGGATATGATAATAGTTTTCTGCAACAGAATCTTCATATTGTTTATAGAACCATTTCTTAGCTCTATTAATAATATTAACAATTTCTTTTTGTGGTAAATTAACAGGCACCATACAAGCACCGGTCATATCATCACCGATCTCCTGTAAGAATTCGTTTAAACAGTTATTACCAAAATCTCTTTCGGTACCTAATCCATTTTCACTGCCGCTTCTAATTTCGCTCATTTTAGTTTTTAATTTTTTTACTTACTATAACTTCAGTCTCATCTGAGAATCTAGCATGAGGTCCAACCCCACCTTCTCTGAAAATACCTCCAGTCATTCTACCTTTAAAAATACCATCTCTTCCAAAAACATAACAGTTTTTTAAATGACAGCTACCATGTACAAACGAAGATTCAACTTTAGAATCTGCCACTTCAGCACCTTGGTATAGATTTGATCTTAATATTTGTGCTCCTTCGATTTTACCACCGTAAATTTCACAATTCTCAAGATTACCAGATAACTTGCAATTAACAAATTCAAAACCGTCTAATAAATATGCTGTTTTAAAAACACCATCTTTAACTTGGATCGCCCCATAATCAGAATCATAGTTAATTACGCCCTCTTCCATACTACCGTTCGATAGAAGATCTAAGACTTTTTTCTTAAATCGATTCCATTGGACTCTAATAACCTGAGGATCATCTTGTAAATCTACTAGTATATGTATCTTAGGCCAATGTTTATTTACGGCGCTATAGTCTTTTAACATAGCCATTAGCGGCTCATTTTTCTGTAAAATCCTTTTCATCTCTATTTTATTCTCAGGTGTAAACCTAGGATTAAAACAAGAATTAAAAATTGACAGGATAAACATGTCAGCTAAATTTAAAATATCTTCAGTTCTTTTTTCGTAATCAGCACCACCAACATATCTAAATTCTAGATAATTGCTTTGAGCCTTTTCAAAGTTAATACCGTAATATTTAGTATTAGCAAATGTAAAGTTATCTGAACTTATTAAATTTTCATTGTAATAAAAGGCTTCATGTTTAGGCATAACCCATTTAATAGATTTTGCATAAGTAGAATTTTCTCTATTAGGGAAGTATTTGTAAACTCTCTTCTCGTCGAATTCTAAAATAAACTTTAAAATATTCATTTTAGAAATCATTAGAGTATCTTCTAAACAGTCTGGGTTAAAAGACATGTTTAGGTGGATAGAGGCTCGATCATTTGTATAACCGTTCTCTCTAATCCATCCCAACATTTTAATGATAACTAATCTTGCATCACGATATAGCATCGCTCCAGTTACAAGTTCCATAAGGCCTTTACCACCAGACATATCTGGTTCAAGTTTAAAAACCTCTTTACTAGGTTGAAAGTCTGAATGTGCCTTAGTCTCTAATCTAATTTTACGATTAAGTAACTTAGATATAGAATCTACAGTAGCTTGTTCTTCTAGATTTGAGTAGAATTCAAATTCAATCCCAATCTGACTTGAGTTGAGTATTGAAATCCTACTAGATTCTTTGTTTAGTTTTTGCATATTGAGAGTATGATATTACTTTCAATATATATCAACCATATCTAAGATAGTTATTGGGGCATCTTCAAAAACACCTTCATTGTACCTTCATCAATCCTAGTAATTTGAACAGTGATCTTGTCACCAGGGTTAAATACAGTCATTGTTTCTTCTCCAATCTCACTAACGTGTAGTAATCCAGTTACACCATCTTCAATATTAATAAACAAACCATAGTCTTTTTTAGACTTAACAGTTGCTTCTACCACTGATGGTATTGAGTATCTAGTAGATATGTTAATCCAAGGATTAACTTCTACGACATCCTTCTGAGTTAACGTAATTTTATTATTACTAATAATATCTTTTACTTTAAACGCAATAGCATCTCCTGGTTTAATCTCTCTAGCTTTGAATTTAGTTAAAGTATCTTCGTCTAAGTCGTTGTTGTGAATCATACCTGTTAAGCATTTATCAAATTCAACAAATACACCATACTTAGCAGTTCCAGTTACTAGACCCTGCTTATCTTCAGAAATACTTTCTTTTAAATTATCTATAGCTTGTGGTATAAGTGCTTGTAAGTATTTTCTATGTGATACTACAATCGTGCCTCTGTCTGCTGAGAAGCTTACTGGTACAACATAAATTTCTTCACCTATAATAGAACTAAAGTCTGATAGTTTATTAATACCTGCAAGTGAACCTGGCATAAAGCAATTAATACCCTGTACTTCTACAACGTATCCGCCATTTTCAATCATGTTCTTTACAGTACCGATCCATGCAGTTCTACCTTCCTCAATTCCATTTCTTAAATCTGTGAATGTTTTATGCTTAATACCACCAGTAATAGTTCCTGCTAGTAATCCTTTTGTTTCTGTAATTAAGACTGCAGTCTCATCACCAACCGAACTAGCTTTTACAATATCAGATTCTTTACCGAAGTTAACGTAAACTAATTCTCTATAACCAACATCAACTGTGATATATTGTTGATCTATTCCGTAAATAATACCTTCATGGATTTCACCCTCATTAACATTAGGTTTTATATCTTGTCCAAACTCTTCCATTGTATCGTAGAGTTGCTGCGCATACGGCTCTCTAGAAAATACCTTATCACCATCTTTAGTTTTAATATGTGGGTTTGGTTTTCTATACCTAGTTGGGCATGTGCTTTCGTAAGCATCCCATAGGAACTCTCCATTTTCATCGTAAAATTCGTCGTGTTGTCCAACAACTTCTTCTGGCTTTGTGGTTGCCGTTGTTGTTTCTTGGTTTGTAGTTTCTTCTTTAACTACGGTGATTGTTGCATCGGAAGTATCTCCGATTCGTTTTCTCTTCTGAGTCATGTATTTTTATTTAAAAGGTTATCTTATACTATCTTAGTAACATATTATATATCTGCTAAAATATTTGTATTATCCAGCTTTGCTCTTTCCTAAATTTTAGGTGTTTAACAGTTTATATATCGATATAAAAAGAGTTGGCTTTTTCTACAAAATAATTACCAAATAATTTTTTTATGTCAATTATTTTTCGTATATTAGTACTGTAATTAAAAACAAACAATAACTATTATGAGTAAATTTAATGTAAATGAAGTAAAGTGTAATGGAGTCGGTGGCTCCGGTTACCAGGCAGTTCTTAAACACAAGGATGCAATCCAAGGAATTTGTCAAGAAGTTAGAGATCTTATCGGTATTGAAAAACTATGGGAACTAGCAACTACAGATCCTAATGTGGATTATCACCAAGGTACTAGATTTAATTCTGTAGAAGATAATGCATACCGACTTATTACTGGAATAGCAGGACATGTGGCTGAGTATCTCCCGACAAGTGAGTTAATCGAGATGCACGTAGGAGCCATTCTACCGATGTTAACAATGAAAGATAAGGTAACACTTGTTGCCGATGCTTGTAGGGACTGTGCGTCTGCAGACCATTGGTATACCTTCGAAAAAGACTGGGGTTAAAATACAATAGGTACAAAACCAACCATAGGCACTGGACCTACAGGAGTTGGAATACCACCAAGATATAATAGTTTAAATTCAAGTAGATGCAGGGCATAAGTTCCTGCAACTGCAGTTGCGGTTGCATTTGATGCTGGAGCCTGAGTTCCAGGTGTTGCAAAAGATTTACCTGTATTCCAGGCTCTTCTTAAATTATTTGCTAAACGATTTGCACTTCCATAATAAATTGGAATATAAATTCCTGTTAGTGGTGCTGGTATTAAAGCAGGGGGAGCAGATGGCATATTTTTAAATGGTTTAACAATACAAGCATACCAATATGCTATTGTAACTCTTGCCATCATCATATAAGGATCTCCGCTAAATGATTTACCACCAGGAGTAGTTCCACTTGGATCCCATGGATGTGCAACTTCAGTCATTGGTTCTTCACAGTTAGCAGCAGCCTTAATAGCACAAAGAGCTTTATGGAATTCAAATTTATATTGAGTACCTGCCTCATCACCATTCCATGAACTACCATCCCAGCCTAAAGCTAAGAATGCATCACCTGGTTTTGATTTGCCCATAAAAGAACTATCATCACTTGCTCTTGCAGCTGCATTTAATTTACCTTGAGGTGGAGTCTTTCTCCATTTATTTTTCCACTCTCCATTTTCGTATTTTGATTTTACCCAATTACTAGTCTTCTCATACTTAACATTATTTGAACCTTTGCTAAATTGAACTTTAAGATTATTAGTAATATAAGGTTCTCCTCCAGTTCTTTTGTTTGGATAAAATGAAAAAGCAGCAACTACGTTAGATGTTAAAACCTTAGGCCTTTTACTTGGATTTTCCGGTGGAGTATGTTCAAAATCATAAGCCACTTGTATTTTATATGGATTTATAGGACAATAGTCAGGTGTAATATCTTTTCCATCTGGGTCTAATAACGTAGGATATTCAATTTGTTCTGTTGCAACCCTTTTAATTCGCTTTTTAATAACAGAGTTACTACCAGTTCCAATGCCATCATTATCTAATTCTGGATGTGCAGCTAATATTGCATCACGTACATATTTAGAAACATTATCTGCTAATTTTTCATAATTATATCCCGCAGCAGCAATTTCAGTTCTAGCCTTACTGTTTATATTAGGATATGGTAGACTATTATCAAGTACTCCTGTATTGCTTGTTGAATAATTTGATTTGCCTAAATGACATGCCCATACAAAATAATCCCATCTTCCATTTCCGTTACTCATATACTTATATCCCATTAAAATTCTAGTTGCAAAAATAACTTCTAATTCTTCTTGAGACTCTGTACCTATTAAGCACGGGAATTGATAAAACTTAAATCTATATAAATCATAGTTACTAGCATTTTCAGCTGATGTAAACTGATTAAAGGCTTTAGTATTTTCTGCTTCAATCTTAGCTAAAGCTTCAGCGTCTGGTTGTTTAATTTCAGGACAAAAATCAGCATAGGCAGGATGAGACTCTTTTCCCATCTCAATTAAATTACCATCTTCATCATATTGATCTTGTAGAGGTATATCACCTTCTCGTAAAAGTCTTTCGAATGCAATACCATACCCTTCTTTTAAAAGTGCCTCAGCACCTCCGTTATTAGTATGAAGTTCTCCAACATGCGTTTGTGCCATACTCTTTACAGCATCTAAATAATGTTGAGCAACTTGTTTACCGAAATCATATCTACCTGAAAGTGGCGCAACGTTAAATGAATTAACATAATCAGCTTGATTAGATTTTAAAATAGCATTTTTAGGATTACCTACAACAGACTCTTGTACTGGAAGATCATAAGAAATTCCGGCACCTCCTGGTTTAGTAAATTGCTGGCTCTGTAGCGTATTCGCTAATGCTGGAATAAATGTAGCCCAATTTGCTGGCATAATTACTTATTCTTTTGTTGATAGTTAATATGAGTACTAGATAGTTTTGCTACCGTTACTGGAGTAGGCGGCATCGGTGGACCTGATGGCCCAACTCCTGTTGGATGTATATGTGCATTGTAATCATCTAATAAAGCCTGTAACCAATCTTGTAAAGATTGACCCCTCACTGCTGGCTCAGTTTCATCTGCTCCACCTTCTCCAGTATTAGATACAAATATATCACCGCAATCCATAAAGATCTTTGCATCCGTAGATATCTTAATAAAACCCTCTTCATCTATTTGAATCATAGGTCTTTCTTTTGCGCCCTCGCCTCTTGTAATAACTAAACCATCTTCTGGTGAGTGGTATATTCTTAAATTACGTTCCGCGTCATATACTAATGAGATAACATCATGGGGTGCTCCAGACTTTTCAAGGATATCTCCTTTAAGTTCTACGTTCTGATCTATTTGAAACCAGTATTCAGGATGGTAGATGTTTCCATTGTCAAATCTAACTGCGACAATATCACCTACTCTTGGTACGATATGCATACCAGGTGCTTCTCTATTCTGTGGAGTTGCCCATGGAATAGCATCATCAGGTAACTTATCAAATTTACCATATACCTTTACTCGTGCTCTACCTTGAAGTAGTGGATCTTCTATATCGACGACCTCTCCTAACCAATGTGCATCTCGTAAATTATCTCTAAATAGTTCATCGTTATTATTCATATACGTTGTCGTTTAAATTACCATCAGGTGTTGAATCAACACCCCTCTCATGTATTCTATAGTTCAACTGTCCATCCGGTGAAGAATCAACTCCAGCAGGGTGTATATTCTCTTGGATGCCAGTACCACCTCCTGTATTACCAAATAGGCTTCCTAATTGATTTGCAATTCCATTAATAGATCCTGCCGCGATGGCGTCTAATAAACTACCTCCACTAATACCATGTACATTACCTAAAAGTAATTTACTTAATATCGCATCTTCAGCTTTATCTAAGATACCTGCTGCTATTCCACCCGGCTTACCGTATACATTACCTATATCAGAATTATTCTGCAGAGTTAATGAATCTTTAGCGTTATTAAGTCTATTTGTAACTCCAGCAGCTGCATCTTTAATTGTATCGGTAACTTTACCTAATGTTCTGTCTTTAAGTACAGATTTAAAAGTAGGATCTCCAGGTAATGAGAAGTCACCTCGACCAGCACCGTCACCTGAAGAAATAGTTCTTCTAGCATTACTAGGATCAAACGGATTTCTATCTTGGTCCGAAGTATCGATTTCTTTAAATGGTGAATTGTCCTCTTCAATCACTAGGTTATTACCTAATTTTTGACTAAGCTGATGAACTGATCCCCATTTAATAGCGATCTTAGGTTTTTTCATTTCTGGATTCTTAGTTAAATCTGCAAACATTGGAGCAATAGAATCTATATCAAATTCACAATGTGAGAATTCTAATTGTATAAATGGTTTTGCAGCTAAAGAAAAATCTTGATTGATTTGTTTTATAGCACCTCCATTACCAGAATTACCAGCATTATCTGGATTATCATAAAATCCTAAATTAGCTGCATCTGTATCTTGTTGGAATTTTCTTACTTCAGAAACAAAAACGTACATTTTAAAATGTCTTAAGTTATGTGGAATAACTTCTACCCATCTTTGGAAATCATAACAAGCTCTCTTGTATAAGTCCATTAAGCCGATTGCTGTTAATTCAACATTCTCCTCTAAACATTCGATTTCAAGCTTAGGTTTTTCAGCACCCCACCAAGGCTCTTGCATTTCATTAAAAGTCATGGCTGTATCAATTCCAGCTAAAGATTGCCAAAACCAAGGCATTTCCCTATTAATCTTCATTAATACTTTTTGAAAGTTTTCTAGATGCTTGGCATACTTATTACCTTCATCTGCTCGTAGCACTTTAGTTAAGTAATCTTTTGCAGCACCAGACAATAGGGGTGACCCTTCTCTATCCGATGTCTCGAACGCTAGAAAAAAGCTTAAGTATGTTGGATCTTCATGTAACTTACGAAGTATCGAACCTTTTCTAAAATCTTGTTGTTTACCAAAATCTGCCATGTATTATTTATCTTCCTTTTTTATTACGCTTCTAAATTCTTAATTCTAGTAGGCCATTCTCTTCTAATCAGAGTTACTTTTTGTCTTAAACCGCCATCTGGTTCTGTAATTACATAATTAATATTTTCAATAATATAATGACCACTTAAAAATTTATCCATTACTTGAGTTGCATCCGCAGCATCTTCACCCTTTCCAGCCTTAAATGGTTTATCCTTAAACCCAGCTTCATCTCTTTTAAAATCACCTATTTTAGATGCTTCTGCTCTTGCACCATCATAATGATACATTACTACTGGAATCTTCTGGTACTTGTAAATAGCAGGATTAAAAGACGATAGAGTCAATACAACTTTCATCTTATTAATTTCCATTTTATTTTGTACATTATGTAGTTTTGAAAAAGCAGCATTAGGATGTGTATTACCTAAGCCATCTTCACCTGCATTTTGCCTACCCATATACTTATGTTTTATTTGAGTCTCGTGGCGGTTATCTTTTTCATTACCCTTTAACGGAGCTTCAATATCCGGTAAATTTTCAGTTACTAATGGTTCAACTTTAAACTCTTGTAATCTATCTCCAGGTTCTGAATTATTGTCATAGATCTGGATGTTTCTAGCATAGCCAGCCTCAAGACTTATAGTAGATGAGTTGTTTATCAATTCATGTTCATCGATGTAACAGGATAGCCCATTCGTATCCTTATGGTTAGTCAGCATTAAAGGTACTTCAATATTATCTGCTTTATTATCTCCACCTTCTTCAGCATCATGGTTTTCTGAAACAGAAGCTGCAAAAGATGCTAGCACCGCCATAACCTCATCTAGGTTTTGATTTGGCGCATTAAATATTTTATTAATATCTACAAAAGTTAAGTAGTAATATTGATCTATATAATATGTAGTAAATGCATCATCTGAAATATAAGAATCTTCTACGATACTCTTTATGAAATCATCATAAGTAACATAGGCTTGCATTCTTGATTGCTTATCATCTGTTGTGTCAACGTTTGTAACTAATCCTAGTTCTAAATCTCTTGCCACTAATTCTAAATGGTTTAATGAACTATCAGCATCTAGTAATTGACAATCTTCAGCAAACATTCTTGGTATTTTCGCAACACCTTCCATCATAATAACTGGAGGAGCTCCCATAATTTCAGGAGTAGTCTCTATTGTAACAATATCAAAATCGATATGTATAGACTTAAATGTTTCTTGATGTTTAGAGTTAAGTAATATTGTAAAGAAGTCACCGTCTCTAGGATATGAATCAACAGCAAATGTATTCTTATTATCTAGAAGAGTAATTGTACAATTAGGTATAATTCCACTACAATCTAATTCAAAGCTCTGTATATCTGCAGGGCCAAATTGATATGAGTTAACTAGAACAAAAGGTTTTAGCGAACCAATTACTTTGGTCTGCTTATTACCACCACCATCTTCACCTAAGTTATCAATCTTAATTTCTGTAGGTAATATTGCCGGTTCAACAACCGCTAATAAATGATTATCTAACTTCATGTTTTAAGTATTAATTACAGGGTGCTCCGTCGTTAGCAATATCGTTACTATTACCAGTACCTCCGGGTGACGTTCCATCTCCAGCTGCACCACCAGTTGGATCTGCACTTCCAGCACCTTTGCCTGCGTTTGATGTTTGACCACCACCCTTACCGGCTTTATCTGCTAAATTTTTATCTAATTGACTCTCGGTCAAACTGTCACCTGTATCGGCGGATGTATTCGTATCTTCAAATAATTCTAAAGCATCTTCTAACTGATCAATTCTATTTTCTATCACTTCTCTAGTAAGATCTGATAATATAGATTCAGTAACCGCATCATTCTGAGCTTGAGCTCCTAATATTACAGTACCATCAGGTTTAAATGCATAATTCTTTTTACCAACTGCAATTACGTTAGGTGGCAATAGAGTTTCTTTGTTATATTTCTTTTTAAGAGCTTCTAATCTATTCTTATCCTTTTGACTCAGTCTTTTACCTTGTACAAATTGATTCTTAATAGAATTCTCTTCGGATATGCTAGGTCGATCTAATCTATAAAATGGCACACCATCATCTGGAATTTCTAAAGTCTCTCCAGGTCTTAATGAGAACGGATCTGAAATACCATTCCATTTTAGAATAACATCAGTCATACTATCGCTATTATAGTATTCTAAAGAAATTAAGTCAGGTCTCCCTACCTCATCATCTCGTACAACGTGGTATGCGATAATGTTAACGTTTTGTTTTCGTTTAAACATCATCGTTGGTTGGGCTAAGACATACTTAATCCCATCAATTGCTTTATATAGTAAACTTTTAAATTCCATTATCCGTGTCCAAAATTTGATAGTTTAGTTGCAAGTCCTGCAGTAATATTCTTTCTATCTTTATTACCATAAGCACTTACATCAACAATTTTATCTAAATCAACTGCTCCTTCAACTTCTGGTTGTAAATACATTCTACCTCTACCAGCGTTAAACATGCTTTCAATTTCACCCTTATCTCTAGGTCTTGCAGGTTTTAAACTACATACTAGTTTCATTTTACTTGGAAAGCCTTCATAACCTAAAGGGCCTTCAAATTCTACAGAAGAATTTTGTAAAGCTAAATTACCACAAACCATCATCGGGTTCATAGGATTACCTACAGTCATGTGCCATTGTCCAGTTGGATCTCCAGTTAAGAATGCTGCAATTACTTGACCACCTTGAGGACCATTCATTAATTTCATTAGTCCACCACCGATAATGTTATCCATAATCTTAGAGTCACCTAATGCATTAATACCTTTACCACTTAAAAGACCACTTGCCGCTTTTCCTATATCATCGAACGCAGCACCCATTGAAGATTTCAATTGAGTAGTTAAACTAGTCATAAACCCAGCGTAATCTCCATTCTTTAATTTTTCAGCATCACCGAAAGGCGCTCCAACTGAGCCACTTCCAGTATATCTAGTAGCACCACCCCAAAACGGAGCATTGTTATATGTTAATGCTAATATGTTTGATAACGTATCCATAAATGCAATCTTAGGCGATGTACCTAAGTAACCTCTTAAGTCATAATGGAATGTTAAGTTAAACTCACTATCGAATTGTAAACCTTGTTCTCTTGATAAAACTTCTTTAATTACGTTTAAAGGTCCAAACACTTTATTTGGATATGTTTCTTTCATAGGATCAAAACCGCCACCTTTATCTCTAATTGTTGCAGCTTCACTTGCACTCTTACCACTAAGACCTGCTTCAACAGCACGACCTAATGAAGATGAATCCATCATCTCTCCAAGTTTACCCCTAGATTTAGCATTACCTTGTACTGTTTGAATTTCTGATTCCACCTTTTTCCATGGGAATGCAGTACCAAACTTTAAAATCTCTTTCATGTCATTACCTAAAGCAGGTGACATCCATGTCATTACTCTAGCCAAATCAGGTTGTGAAGAATCAAACTCCTTACCATTCTTATCTAAACCAGTAACATTCATAATATCATCATTTACAGGATATGCAAATCTTCTTAATGTAATTAAGTACTCGTTAGAAATTTGACCATAATGTTCACATTGTATAAAGTCAGAAAATGAATAAGAATAACCTGATCCACCATTCGCAGAAGCATACTCTACAATTCTTCTAGCAGTTGGGTTTAATATATTAGAATCATTTCCTTCTAATGTAGTTTTATTATATTTCTTATATGCATTCTTTCCCCTTACAGTTCCAGTTCCAGTATTCTTGTAATTATGTAGAGCCCACTTATTGTATAATGATTTTACACCTTTACCTTCACTTACTTTATCAGGATTACCATCTTTAATCTTGTAAGTTCTAGAATCAACAGCATTAGTACCGTATTTAGAAGTAATTACACCGCCCTTACCGTCTGGTTGAAAGAATGTAGTACTACCCGGAGCTACTGCATCGTCCTCTCCCTCTTCTATTACAGAATTAATAACTGGTTCATCTACAATCTCCTGGTTCTTAACTACCTCCTCACCAGCTTCATTATCGTAATAAGTAAACTTAGTTGGAGGTCCAGGGGAAATGTTTAATAGTGTATACTTCGCCATGTAAAGCTTTTATTTTTAATATATATCTGTGCAATATATTACACTGATATATTAGACCCACTCACCGCGGTCCATTTCATCATGGTTTGGTCTATATAAGATCGTGTCGACCCAACCATCTTCCTTAGGATATCTATCTCCTAAAAACTTTTCAAGTGCTTTAACGAACTCTCCTTTTGTATGAAATTCATAATCGCCCTTATATGCGGATCTATTTGTTAGATTAAATAGATCTCTAATACAAGTTTCAACTTGGAATGCTTGTATCTTATTAAATAGAGAATCTTGTTCAGCTTTGGTCTTGACGCAGAATACAGAATCTACGCAAATCAAATACTGTTCCCATTTATCACCATTAAAAACCTTATCTTCAAGTTCTTTAACAGTATTATACTCTTGTCTCTTCAGGTTAATCTTAGTATCTTTACCTTCAAACCCTCTAATAAATCTACCACCAAATAGGTTTCTCTTTAGAAAACTAATCTGGTCATAGAACTTCTTAATCTTAATTTGATATTGTGGATTGACATCGTCGAATTTAACGTCGTATATCATAGCCCTTACGGGAATCAATACATTAGGAGCTTGAGTTGTAGAGATTAAAGCTTGAATCAATTCACCTTTAGTAAATATCTTGTGTTTAATCATGGTCTATGAATCTTACATTATCAAATTTACTTAGGACACCCCTTTTAGGGTAATCACATCGGTTAATGATAATCAGATCCAAATCGACTGGTTCTTCTAATAAGTCATTTACAAATTCTTTTAAGCCTAAGACTGAACCATTATCTAAGGTTTTGAACATGTATAAAATTTTGGCTTGATTTTTTTCGTTTTCTGATGAATCATTAATCAAACGCTGCATAAGCTTTCTAATGTAGAGTGACACAATAATATCTGATGGTTCTTTACCATAAGGATCAGATTTAATCAGCCTATTGAATATATCAAAATAGGACACGATCAAATCGTAATCTCCTGACTTAGCTAATCTTTCAAACTCAGTCCTGGTTTTGCACCATACTCCCTCTACGTGTAGTTTCATTTATCTAATAAACAAGTTAGCCCTTTTAATTCTTTTTGGAGTTGACTAACTCTTGCTTTAATTTCAGTTTCTGTAGGAGTATATCCTTTACCCCATTGAATACCAACCTCCAATTTATCACGGTCCATGTCAGTTCCCGTACTTAAACCTAGATCTAATATTAGATCATTTAAAAATTTAACCTGTTGTTGCCTACCTAAATAACCATCGAAGTCATAAACGTATCTAGATGTGAATTCTTCACCTCCACCGTTTACATTATCATCGATTAAAAATTTAACTAGCCCGTTATCAGCAGGTTCTATTTGAATACTAACCATGTTTCGTTTCTTATTTTCTAGAGCGAAGTGATTGAGCCACTTCTCTTTGTAATTTCTTAATAGTTTGCTTGTCCTCTTTACGAGTCTCTTTATCTTTAATAACTGACATAGACCAAGCTTCTTCTAATTTATCTATCTCACTCTTATTGTAGCCAATAGATGTCCATGTAGTTTTCATAGATTCTAATTTAGATTCAAGTATTGCTGCATTGGTTTTTTCTAATGCATCTAAATTTTGTTGATGTATCTTTTTACCATTTTCAATATTTTGAGCACGGAAGCCACTTCTAACTTCACCTAAGAAATTCAAGCCACTTAAGTATTTTAATACACCTTGTTGTTTTAACATGTAACGTCTTTGACGTCTGTTCATTTTAGTAGGTGATGTCTGGGGCAGCGTTACCGCTTGTTCGATCGCTTTTTGTTGTTCCTCTGTTAGTTGAACTTCCTTTTCTGTTTGAGTTGCCATTGTAATAGTTTTTAATGAATTCTTCAGCCTGTGGCTTTAATTGTTCTTGTAGGTTATTTATCTGACTTAATACAAGCTCTAAAATTTGCTCATTTAAGTCTGCTTTTGTAATGTCCATTTGATCTTTAAATAAATCATAGACTTCTTTTGACGGAACGTTAAGGTCCATCGGCATTGTAATACTATTTTTAGCGCTAAGCTTTTTTAGCATTTCTAGCATTACATTAATTTCAGCGGGTTGGTTTTCTACTACTGTGTTTTCAGCCACCTTAACTTTAGTATTGGATTTAGGTGATGATACATCTGGTGTAAGAAACGGTTGTGCTAAATTAAAAGCGCTAGCTTCGTCTTTAGCTTCCATCAAAACCTCGCTAATCATCTTAGTAAAAACCTTGGTACCGTCTGTAAAGTATGTAAACTCTCCTTTGGTTTTATCAGTAGTTACAGTCTCTCCAGCACGTTCTGATTTAGTCCAAACATATACCTTAGGTTTAGCTTCTTCTTTTACTTCTGTTGACATATTTTTATTATTTGTTATTGATTTGATCAAAATCCATACTGATCTGACCAGTCTCTCTATAGTTATACTCACGATTTAGAAATTGTTTAATAAAGTCATGTGAATCAGGAGGTCCCATGATGGCGTCTGCCTTCCAAAACCTTCTTTTCCAGAAGTCAAAGAACTCCTCATTACCTTTTTCTTTTAATGATTCTTTTAAATAGTCTACATCCGGTAGCATTAGTTTGTTAAATCCCATTGTTTATTTTTTTGAGTTAAAAAAGAATGTTTGAAATAGCCTGCCGTCTTCCTTAGTTTTACCGAAGTAATCTAATGACGCATGAAACATGTCGCCTTTATAGAATACGCATCTATTATATTTGTTACCTATAACATCAACAAGTTCCCATTTGGTATAATCTTGTGCTTCGCTTTCTACGATAGCCATAAGAGATTCGTTAACTTCTCCATTAGGTAATCTAGGTGCTGATGTTAATCCAGTTGCTTTATGTTTAAATAAACCAGTTCCACCGGTTACTGGTGCGTCAGGTGTTAAGTAACAAACGCCTGCCCATTCATTCCAGCTATCAGCATGAATCCAAGTTCTATCACTGGCAAATGTAACTTGAAAAGCTCCGGTATACCCAGGATCTTCTAGTGGTTCCATTTCAAATCCAGTAATTTCTTCTATGTATTTTACAATAGGTTCATTTAAAAACGATTTCGTTCTATGTCCCGGATAATTACCATCTATATTAAAATCTTGCTCTAATGCAAAACTTCTAACTTCGTCCGGATTTGTGTAGAAATTATCTACGATAATTACATCTCTCATTAATATATTGTTTTAAGTCTTTCTTCAAAAGATGGAGGAAAGAATCCTGGTTTATTTATCAGGCTTCTAAAGCACGCATCTAAAATATATGTTATAGCCCAATCATCTTTAGATCTTATTGATCGACCGGCGCCTTGTTGTATTGCAATCCCTGTTTTCCAATCATACCATCCCGGGAATGCGGTCATCTTAGCTTTCACAAGTGGATCGCCAAGAGATGGATATGGTACTTTAAAGAAGATCTGAAATCTAGACTTGTCATCTTTTAAATCTAATCCCTCTAGCAAAGAAGGTCCAACTAAGACCTTACCTTCTGATTTGTTAAACAGGTCGATTGCGCCACTCCTCTCTTTTGCCATGTCATAGCTTATTAGGTTAAAGCTGTGTTTTGATCTGGCATTAATTTCATTCATGAACTGATAGGAGCCGGCGTGAATAATTCCACTTTGTCCTTTGTGTTTCTCTAAGATCTTGTCAAGTGTTTTAATGACATGAGGGAGATTTTGTTCGCGTTCTCTAAAAGACAGTTTGTGCCTGTTAATGAAAATGATGGGGGATTTTTTGTAATCAAAATTATTACCCATTCTAATAACCCTAGCATTTCCCATTTTAGTATGTTTAGCAAATGATTTAATATCACCTAATGTTGCTGACATAAAAACTTTAAAGCCACTTTTCTTTTGTAAGAATTTATCAATCATCATTGCCTCTTCCAAACATAAGAATTTTACTTCAGTTTCTTTTCGATCGATAACAATTGCATCCATACCAAGATCTTTAATAATGTCATGATAGTCATCAAACTTACACCATATATCTTTTAGTCTATCGAGTCGACCAAAAAAAGTCTGCCAATCCTTAGGGACATCTCCGTTCTTATACTGTAGTTTGCTGACCTTAAGTGCTGCAGTTCTGGCCTTGCGGTAAACCTTGGCTATACCTCTGAATTCGCTGATGTGCCTCATGAGCTCTTGGTGATCGTCTTCCCGCATTAAGCGGTCAACAATGTCTTCTATTCTGTTATCAGATACCCAGGCAGCTTGTAATCCATGCTTCTGTATAAACTTGTTTACTTCTTTAAATATCTTACTGGTTGTTCTGTCTATTCTAGGACTAAAGTGTGATTGTACTATACTGTCTACCTTATGTGCCTCATCAAAGAATACAAAGTCTCTTATAGGGAATGGTACCTCTCTGTCTTGTTCTTGCATCTTATCCTCTACGTAATTCCTTTGTATTAGATAGTATGAATAGTTGAAGAGAGCTACAGGTAGCTCCTTCGCGCGCTTTCTGCCCTGAAGATACCCACAATTATTCCAGCATGGAAGTTTCTCAGCAGCTTCATACCCAATCCCTTTCATCTTACAATCAGCAAGTGAGAATGGAAGATCGTTTACGTTACAATTATAGTTGTCTACTCCTCTTATACTTGGCCAATTAAGTTTTAGCCTTTTAAAGTCTTCTTCATATTGATCTTGTAGCATTAGATCAGAGGTTACTAAATAACCTCTTTTACCCAGTTCTTTTAGGACGTGCGCGGACCACATAGCAATTAATGATTTACCACTTCCAGTTGGGGCATCTAAAATAATAGTCCCTTGTGGATCTTCAATGTAATGATTACAGATAGCTTCAATAACTTCTCTTTGCCCCTCTCTGAATTTGAAATCTTTTCCAAATGTACCAGTGACCAGGGCTTCATTAATAATAGCGTCTACTCCGCGTTCCAACATATAACCTCTTTTACTTCAATACCTGCACGTTCTAGTAATTCTACTCCTCCCATATCTCTATAGTCTTCTGAATAGAATACTCTTGCAATACCTGCTTGAATAATTAATTTTGCGCAATCAAAACAAGGACATGTAGTTACATACATATCTGCTCCTTCTGAGCTTAATGTTGATTTGCTTACTTTTGCTAATGCATTTGATTCTGCATGTAAGACCTCTCTTTTAGTTACCTCTTTAGAGCAACATACATCATCGCATTCATAGCCCTTTTCTTCCAATACCTTCTTGTGGTTTTCATTCTCTACTTCTCTAACTTGGATCTCCTCACAATCGTTTTCGAACTTGTGTGGCGTACCGTTATATCCAGTTGATATAACTTGTGTATCTTTAACAATGATGCAGCCTACGCGCCTTCTCTTGGCATAGGATAGTTTGGCTATTTGGTAAGCCATTTGCATATAAATTAGATCTACTGGTATTCTTGGCATATAAAAAAGAGTCTATGTTACTATTGTTATACATAGACTCTTTAAAAAGTTTAATTCGATGATACTCAAATATTAAAACTCAAATGGGATATAATCATCATCTTTATCCATACCGTACCAGACACCTTTGTTTTGCCAGTAGATCCATCCATACTTATCGTCGATAACTACTTCAAACTTACCCTTTGGCATCTCCACGCTCTTCTTAGGAGCCCTGGCGATATGCTTAAGTACAGGTACACCATCTTCCCATGTTTTCTTAGTAGATCTAGCATCAACTATTGCGCCATCACCAAATCCATGGTGAAATTCAGCACCTTCGATCTCATCAGCTAATAACATAGTCGGAGTTTTATCTGATTCATTAACTACTGATTCGTTTTCAGGCATTACTCTTTTATACTTAGCTTGTAATTCTTTAAATTCATCTTTAAGGTTAGAAGAGATTTTCTTCTTAATACCCCAGTTATCTCCAAAGATTAGTGGAGCTACAGCGCCCATACCAGCAGTCTTAACTTGCTTCTCGTATTTTCTAGCATAAGTAGAGCTATCAAACCAGTCTAATGCAGCCTGAGCCATATCCTTAGATATCTTAACACCTTCTATTTCAGAAGTACTACCTTTAACTACCATTTTAAATAGAGTTTTAGCAGGAGCTTGTCTTGCCTCATTTAATTCGTTTATTGACTTGATATATTTCATAATTATATTATTCTTTTCCAGCTCCCCAAGCTTCTTTTAATTCTTCAATCTTTTTAGAATAAGATTCTTTCATCTCATTACAGATTGCTTCATACATTTCTTGAGTCATATCTTCATCTTTAACTTCACCATAACCTTCTTCCATTGCAGTTGCAGCAAGAGTAGCTACAAGTGCAGCATTTTCTTTCATATACATTTCTAAAGTATGATCTTGGTATTCATCTTTTTCATAAGCACATGCAGCTTCAGAAACTTTACCATAACCTTCTGATAACATTTCTTCTACTGTAGCAGATGTTTCAGCAGGAGCAGCAGGCTCTTCAGCTTCTACTTCTTCAGCTTCTTCAGAATCATCTTCATCATCTTCATCATCAGAATCATCTTCGTCATCAGAATCATCTTCATCATCGTCATCATCAGAATCTTCAGCAGCAGGCTCTTCAGCTTCTACTTCATCAGAATCTTCATCTTCTACTTCATCAGAATCTTCATCTTCTACTTCATCAGAATCTTCATCTTCTATTTGTTCGTCAGGTAATTCAGACGTTTCTTCGCATTCTATGCAGTTACCCTCTTCGTCGGTACCACATGGACACTCTTCGTTCTCTTCTTCAGAGATTTCATTTTTAGCATCTGCTTTTATAGTTTCAGAATACTCTTGAAATGATAATATTTTTTTAGCCATGTTATATGTTTTTTATATTTATTATTTTAATGTGTTATTGTATGAAAAGGTACATCGATCTTACTGTAGTCTACTAGAATACCTTCTTCAGTATGTCTTAATACATCTTCAAATCCTAGCCTCTGTAAATCATCTACCATTGTACCGATAAATGTTCCCTTACCATTTGTTTCGTCTTTATAGTTGAAGTGGTACATTGGAATTCCCATTGCAGATGCCCCTACTAATTTTATATTATCTTTTAAATGTCTTTCAGATTTACCTTCATACTGTAATTGTGTTCCCTCTTGCTGTACATCCACATTATGAGAATCTCCATCTTGTAGGGAATGAACAATATTACCAGTGTATGCAATATTTGCATATCTCCATGCCGTATTAGTACCGCCATTACTTGTTACTGTAAAGACAAAATTACCAGTACGAGATACTGTATCTACTGTCCATGTAGTTGGGTTTATAGACATCCATGACGGCATATTTATATCAGATTCTTGTGGAGTCTGTCCACCGCCGTCTCCTCCCCATTCAAAATATGCACTGTAGTTACTACCTCCGGCAATTAAGAATTCATGGTCTAAAGTACTAACATTATCAACAGGACTACCTGCAAAATTTATCCAATTAAACCAACTGTCTGCCATCGCGTTTCCAGGATATTGATAGTTAAGTATTGTTTTAGTTAACCCATCAGGGCTAACCGCTATTAAGTATTTTATATTTGGATTTGACATCTTGTTATTTATTATTAATTTCCACTTCCATCAGTCCATTCTATAGAACCGTCTCCAGCAATAATACCGTTATTAGCATCAGTATCATTCCATGCCGTAGACGTTACAATTCCGGTAATTGGATTGTCATTAAGTTGTTGTGTATCATTAGTTGCACCCATTGAATCATTTGACCAGTAAAAAGTTCCCGGTACGTCAACTGCAATTAATTCTAGTGTTAAAGAATCCGCCGGACTATTTAAGCCTTGTACTAATATGCTTTGTTGTGGACCTACCATACCAACGCCAGCATTATTCCAACTATATCTTTTAACATTTCCGGAACTAGTTGGGCTTCCTAGTAAAATAGAATTATTTACATCGTTATATCCAAATTCAAGACCGCCAGAAACTGAATCATCACTAATCACAAAGTTTACAGACGATAACAGTGTATTATTACTATCACTATCTGTTGCATCAAAATTAATTACGAAAGTTTCAGGGCCTTCTGTTAAACCATCCGATGATACTTGAATCATTAAACTCGCAGTATTGTTTGTAAATACAAACGGAGATGGGCTTACTTGTGTATCATCATTACCCCAATATGAAGAATTAGATCTTACAAAATCACCAAAATCAATAAAGCCACCGTTATGTGTAATCGTGGAACCTATTGATGTACCATCAGAGACTGGATTACTAGCATTAATAGTTATAGTAACAAAAGAATTTCCATCGTTTGTTTCACTAGGGTTTCCATCATTAGCTGGCCCTCCTGTTAATACTACGCTATACAAAGGACCTCCCTGAAATTGCTGAACTACCAACGTTTCCGGTCCTAAAGTTGTACCAACTCCAGTTCCCTCGGAATTAACAGCATACGCTGTATAATAATAATCGCCAGTCGCGCTGACTGTATGGGATAAAGTATAACTTCCTAAAGAAGTTCCACCTGCAGCTACTTGTGCGTTTTGAGTATAATCTGAATTTGTTCCTATATAGAAACCTCTTTGTGTAATAGCGTTACCATTAATAGAATCAATACTCCCGTTTAAGTCAAGATCATTATTTACAACATTTGTCGCCTGGATTGTTGTAACAGATGGAGATGAATTACCTAAACCAGATTGAGTAACTGTAAAAGATTCTACAGTAATATTATCGGAATGAGTAACTGTACATGTTGCAGTTCTTTCAGCACCAGGGTTATCTGCAACTAAAAAATCCCAAGTATCAGTGTCAACACCGTTACTATCTTGAGCATTTGAAATAGTTATCCAATCAGCATTAGAATCACCAGATTTACTCCATGAATATGAATCATCTACTGGGAATACTGTGATTGTTTTTTGATGTGTATATGGCATCTCTTACTTTCTTTGTTTTTTTATATATCTTCCTAATATAGTATTACAGGGTTTCAATTGCATTATCTTTCATCCACTTCTCTAGTTTCTCAACAGCAATATTAAATATTTTACTTCTGTTAATAGACATTCCAAATGAATTAAAGTATTCTTTCATCATATAGTATGCTGGTTCTATCTCTTCTTTATTAGCAATTCGATCTTGGATATGTTTACTAACCTCATACGCAGCTTCAGCACCTACAAACACAAAAGCAGTATAACCTGTTAAGTCGTTCCAATGTAGATCTGATAATTTGTAACCTATTTCACCTAGTTCTTTTTTTCTTGCAGCTGTATCGAATTTACGATCTCCCATTTGGTTTAACCAAAAAGACATGTAGTTAGATTCTTTACCATACATCTTTTCTACAAATCCTCCAGCAACAAGTTCTTTTATTTTAACTCCAATATACTTAGGGTATTTAATCTTTCCATACTGCTTAATAAATCTATCGTATTCGTAGTTACCGAAATATTCATTAAGGGTTTTAACAAATCCACTTTTAACAACTACTGTCTCATTTGCTTTTCTCATATCAATCCAAACTCTAATAATATCTGCATAGTCTTTAGAAGTTAAGCCCTCTTTTTCACCATGTGTAGTTTCACTATTACGATCCCACATTTTTTGAGCAAAAGCATCGATGTTACCTTCTTTAAAAGTCATAACAGCTCTTTGAGTACCATTATCTAATAATTGAAATGTTTCTTCTTTTTCATCATGTGGATCTAATCTCCAACCAGCTGAATTATTAACTCTAATATCTAAACCACTAGAGTTACTATCAACCACAACAGTCCAAGGACCTTCTGATTGATATGTTTTACCTTTTTTATATTTGATTTTACCTTCATTAACTGATTCTTTAAGACCTAATGCTTTATTAACTAGATCTTCAATCACACTAGAGTAATCATCCTTTAAAGCCCATTTAATTGTTTGGCCTTCACTTCTTGCTTTCTTGTTTATCCATTTAAGGTGTGTTGCATCAGTAAGAAAATCAGAAGCTTCTTTTGCAATTCCTTTTGGATCTATTTTCCATTCATCAATTGTAGTACCAAAGTTATTACCGTATGTAGAACCATTAGTTCTTTTAAGGTTATTGATTCCACCAATCTTAATGTATATGTCATTATTAATAGGCATTGCTTCAAAGAAAACTACATCTCTTTCTTCTGGGTTGTTTTCACCAGATACTTGATCGATAGCATAAGTACTATGAACTCTCCATGTAGGTTCGCCTTTTACATTGTACGCTGCTGAGTGTGTATCTGCACCGAATTCAGAAGCCTTTAACTTATATGCTTTAGCTTCGTTAACTGATTCAGTAAATCCTCTTTCTTTAGCATCATTCTTTACCCATTCTCTATCTTTAGATGAAAGCTTTTTAAAATCTTTATCAAATTTATGATGTGCAATTAATTCATAAACATCTTCTAATTCTACTGACTCGCTAAATAGAGTTTCTCCAGTATTAGACTCAACACTTATTACAGCATTAGGATATTGTTTTTGTAATTCATTAAATACGGCAGGAACCGCAGCTGGTGTATCAACTAATTCTTGTTTAACAACCATACCACTATTAATTACTACAATACTTACAGGATAACTTCCTTTCTTTGCAGCTTTATGGATTGCGCCTCTTTTAGCTTCACCTATTGGTTTAATGTACTTCATTTGGTTTGACTCTTTCATAGCGTCTATTTCTTTTGATTTTTCAATTGCCCAATCAACACCTTCATCTCCACCCCAGATTAACCAGGCTACGTAGCCTCTGTCTTTCCATGGAGTTGCTTTTAATTCAGGTTTGATTGATGAGTTTTTTCTGTGTCTATTGAATGCGGACATTCTTTTAACTGTATCTGTACTAAGGTTTTCACCTTTAGCCAGTTGATGAGCTCTTGCCCAACCTACTGGAGTTCCAGCATCAACTTCGTCTCTACCATGTTCCTCTTTCCAGTCAATTGCCTTTTGAGCATTCTTCTTTGCAGCAGCAGGATAGTCATTCCAAGTATCTTCTTCGTTTAATACAGATTCTATGTACTTCATAGGTTATTTATCGCCCTCTTCTTTTTTAGTTTCTTTAGCACTTCTAATCTGAGCTTTCTTAACTTCTACATTCTTCTTAATTGATTGCTTTTGAGCTTCAGCCTGCGCAAGTTGTACTTTCATCTTAGCAAGAGTACTTGACATTTTATCAGTAACTTTAGGCGATTGAGATAACTCTTTAGCCTTATTAGTTTCTTTCTCAATTTTGTCGTACTGTTTAGTAATAACCTTGTTAATCTTTTTAACCTTCTTTTTAATGTTAGGTTTATTCTTACGATTTTCACTAGTAAAATCTTCAAGTAATTTTATATGCTTCATTAGAGTTGAGTTCTTTTGATTTTATTGATCTTAAGATCTACTCTTAACATCTCCATCTTTAAATCTTCTTTTTGTAAACTAAGATTTAATAATTCATTTTTAACAGGATCCTTTTCATCTCCAAGCTTATCAGTAAGATCCTTCATTTTATCATGAGTATCTTTAATCTTACCTTGAAGATCTCTAATCTTAGTATTATACTCAGCCTTGGTAGATTCGTATAGTGGTTTTATATGCTTCATAGTCTAAATCCTAAATGTTTTGCACGAGCTTCCCATTTAACTAGGACTTCTGCTCTTTCTTTACTATTTATCTCCCCCATCTCTTCTTTTGAGTCTAGGTATCTATTTACAGCATCAATAGTCTTCTCACCTCTCTTCTTAGCCTCAAATCTTAAGCCTTGTAGATTTGCATCAACTTCTTTAGGTAGGAGTAAATAATGCATCTTTGGTAACATGCCATTATTAATTAAAGCTCTCATCATATCATCTGGTTCATTAGGTTTACCCTTTCTATAATTACCAATGTCAATACCATCTTGAGTAATATGTTCAATCTCATGCCTTAAGACATCTGCTAAAACAAAGTAAATCTCTTCCCAATAAGTAGGTAACCAATCTGGATTACAAGCAAAATCTATATTAATAAATGGATCTTGCCAATCACCTTCATCATCTTCATCTCTGCCATCAGCTCCAGTTGAATTTAGGACTTCAAATCCCTTGCCTTTAAAATAAATTGAACAGTTTAGGTCAAATGTAAGACCTGGGTTCTGTACTTCAAATGAGTAACTAGAAGATTTTTTGCCGTTCTCAAAATCTAATACCCACTGTTTAAAACAATCACCTAATAATTTATTAGAGATAGAATCTAGTTTTGTATATCTTTCAAATATAGCCTTTGATTTAATATGCTTCATTTATTATATATCAAACAAAAAAAGGGACCTAAATTAATAGATCCCTTGCTCCTTAGTTTTTTATCGTCTAGCCTAAATAATTAACTGTTTACGGAGCCTGGTTGTGAGATGTCTGTGTCTCCGTTGTTGTCAACAAAGATTTCATCTAATGTAGCTAAGCAATCATTTGCATTGGTTGCTTGTTCTACGAGTTTTGCCATTTCTTCAATAACTTGTGGGTGTTCCCCAATTCCTACTGAATTCTTAACGTACACTTCAAGTGTCGCAATTGCTTCTAATTTATCAGCTTGGAACCTTGCTCTAAGAGCATCTACTTTTAAATTCATAATTAATTATTATTTAATTTAATTTCATTGATAATACCTTGTACTCCTGTAAAGATAATTGCAAATCCTAAAACATTCCAGAATTGCGGCTCGCCTACATAGAGGAAAGAAGCTACCATCCAAATAATACCTATTAGGTAAAAGTACTGGTCTGATGCTGATTTAAGAATTGATTTAACTACTGAAGTTGCTGCTTTTAAAAACTTTTTCATATTAATGATTATTTAAGGGTTATACTAGTTGTGATGCAAATTGTTTCACATATTTTTGTACAGCTAATTCCTTAGCCTTTGCTTCTAACTCAATGTCTAAATTAAGACCATAAGTATTGATGTGCTCATAAATGTAATCCGCATGAGCCCTTGCCATTACAGAAGCGTCCTCGTGTATTTGCTTGCACGAAGAGTAGTGGCATAATTGTTTAACGTCTTTAGGCCAAGTTGTTGAAGCCATTTTAAGAGCTTCCTCCTGCGTCAACTCGCCTGGGTGACACCAATGGTGATGGTAATCAAATGTAATTGGAATACCAACCTTGCTGTAAATGCCCATATAAAGATCTTCTACTGCGTATTGTTTTTGTTTGTCATCATTTTCTACTACAAGTCTGCTTTTAACAGATGGGTCAAGTTCATTGAATGCATCTACAAATCTTTGCATAGATTCTTCTTTACCACCTTGTGTAGTATTGATATGTATATTGATCGCAGCATAGGGAGTACGAGGTAGACCCATAAGGTCAAATATTTCACCGTGCTTGTTGAGATCAGCAATGGATTTGGTGACAACGTTTTCATTTAGTGACGCGAGGACATCGAATGGTCCAGGGTGGAATGTAATCCTCTGTCCGTACTCCCTAGCCAGATCGCCACAATCCTCTAGGATAGTTCTAATAATTTTAAAATCTTTTAGATCTGAGATATTATACTCTGACATCCATGGCATAATATCTGAAGACATACGATATAGTTTAAGGCCGTTAGCCTCATTCCATTTAATAATAGTACGTAGATCTTTACAGTTTTGTACAATAAGTTCTGAAGCGTAGTCCATACCTTTAGCTACAAAGGTACGTTTAATCATAGAACGATTTGTAGTAATACTTGGTTTTTGTTGTCGGAGTTGCATATTGATGCAACAATATCCATAGTTTGTCATAAGGCTAGATTTATTCATTATAGTGGTTTATTGGTAATTGTTCCAGTTTAAAAACTCTCGCCAATCATGTTTTTTAATTAGCTTAGTCCAAAGCATAATATACTTTCTCTCTTTAGGTTTTAGTATATGTCTTGGTTGTTCTAAAATTAATCTCGGTTGCTTGTCCGGATTAAAATGTTTATTTAAGGCAATTGACTTAATATGGAAATAAAGCTCTCTAGTAGTTCCATCGAACTCTTCCATTTCATTCTTAACTATTTCAGGATCTAGATTAAACTCTTCTGCAAGTTTATTCATAATATCTCTTAGTAATAAATGTTCTGCCTTTAAGTGAGCCTCCATCATTTTAGTCTTACGCTTATTACGTTGTTTCCTAGCGTCAGCAATTGCCTCTTCTAATGTTTCGTCTTTAAGCCATGGAGACTCCTTTTGTATTCTCTTTACTTCAGCGTCGTAGATTGAATCTTCTAAGTAGATTTCTCTACCTAAGCTATTGACTTCAAATTCGCCGAACTCAATTCGCTGTAAGAGTTCGCTTGCTCCTTTGTAAAGATATTGCTTAGGGATTTTACGTACTCCCCAGAATCTACGCCACCAAGTAAATTGCCTACTCATTATATTCGATCTAGTTCTGAAATTAATTCTTTAATAGAACTGATTGCTAATTCGCATTCATTGTTTTCTGATTCTCCATCTTCTACTTCCATTTCTGCTAGAAAGTATAAGTCTCTAACTTCGTCGTCAAGTTGTGGGTATTGTTTTGAAATTCCTTCTGCGTACGTTTTAAGATTTGATAATGTCATAGTTTAATTTATTTAGGTTATACAGTTATTATAGTTTAAAATTGGTTAATGTTTATGGTCTGAACCTGCCCAAAGAGCTATTGAATTCGTCTTCCTCTATTTTACGGATTCTGTCTGATTCTTCTCTTGCGTCTGCCCAATCATCTGCAAATTTACACATGATTTTCTTTTCTTCATCCAGGAATGTCTTAGCAATAGCGATTGCATATTCCATACCTTGCCAAACTTCCTTTGGACTGTTTTCTAATTCTTCTTGCATTGCCTCGATCAATAACGAGACTGGTGTTTGTCTTTTACTCATAAGCTGCGGGTGATGTTAAACCAGAATATGCACAGTATTCTTTCTCGCTGTCATAAACTAGTGTTGCGTTAAACGTTTCGATTAATTTCTTTTCATTAAATCCTGCGTGGCCATGGATTGATTTACCTCCAGTCGCTTTCGCTTCTAAGACTGGCATGATAACATCAGTCGGTACCTCGTAGATTTTCTTGATGGTAACTCCATCTCTAACGGCAAAGTACATATTATTCGTTTGCGCGTATTTTTCAATTTTGTTTTCAGATAACCAATGGAACTGGAAAGTACCAGATTTACCCTTGTTTCTCATGTTGATTGCCTTATATTCTGTAGGCGTTTCAGTGGCATCTAATGCGTCGCCACCCTGGGTATTGTTACCATACTCATGGCCTAAATGATTTGCCATGAACATCTCTATGAACCTCTCATTATAGAATATATTGTCAAGTCCTAGTTGATCTTTGGCGATTTGTTCTGCCTCTTGCAGAAGTGATTGTATTTGTTTTATTGCTTCCATATTAGTATAATTACATGTTTATTTTAAAATTTACAAACTATGGCCAATTTTTTCATGTAATCTTTTCATGTGCTTACATGGAGTATATCGGCTAAACTCTCTGGCTTTACATTCACAGTCTACAATTTTATGATCTGTTACCTTTACATTGTAGTAGGATAACTTACCAGTCTTTTTGCTTCTGGAACCCATCTCGCGGTAATACCACGAAGTACCCTTTGGTAGTGAGTAGATGCCCATTAAGCTTCTACTCTATCGTGAACAGGAATCGGCGCTCTGCCAGGAAACCTTGAATCTGAAGTGTGGATAAAATTACCACCGAACATTGAATGTTTATTACTCTTGTAAATTCCAGCAGGAACTGCATACCAGGCATCTTCTCCGAATAAGCTTCTTTCTACTAAAACCAATTCATCATCTGGAATTAAAGTAAGATCTGCTAAATCAGTATCAGGACCGTGATGCAGAACGATTGAGTCTTCTCTTGAAGTAAGACCATTGTTTGTTGAATCTCCCATGGAGTTTCTAAGTACGAATGTTAAAATGTTTGACATAGTGTTTGTTTGTTTTTAATTACAGTACTAATATACGAAAAAAAACTGACATAAAAAAATATTATGGCAGTTTTTTTGCAAAGTTATTAACAATTAAGATAATAAAGCAAATATAGCATCAATGTCTTCTCTAGATTGCCAGCCAGCAACTTCTTCATGGTGCTCTTTAATAAACAAGTCTGTAATAAACCTGCCTTCTGGATCTATAATAGCAATTTCAAATGAACTGTATTCAGTAGGACTGTTTAAATTCTCACGAGGAGTACAGTAAAC
>Ga0257120_1000023_pt1 | contig 138277 bp, 135 predicted proteins | sample SI106_10metaG_FD_190153 | JGI IMG/M metagenome (GOLD analysis project Ga0257120, IMG submission 190153) | Marine microbial communities from Saanich Inlet, British Columbia, Canada - SI106_10 | ecosystem: Environmental > Aquatic > Marine > Inlet | place: Canada: British Columbia | collected...
CTGCACAGGTAACTATTGACCGTACAACGGCTCCTGAGCCGACCCCTGCACGATCCATTGAATTAGGTTCTGCAGCGCAATTTGAGTTGAAAAACGGATTAAAGGTATTCGTGGTTGAAAACCACAAACTTCCAAGAATCTCGATGTCTTTGATTCTTGATAGAGATCCTATTGTTGAGGCATCAAAAGCCGGCTATGTGAGTATTGCCGGAGATATGATAGGTGCTGGTACGGCAAATAGATCAAAGGCAGTTTTAGACGAAGAAGTAGATTTTATGGGAGCCAATTTTGGCACTAGTGCTTCTTCCATTCGTATCGGAGGCTTAAGTAAATACACGGATCAATTGGTCGACATTCTTTCTGATGTTCTCCTGAATCCTACCTTCCCGCAGGAGGAATTTGATAAACTCAAGGCACAAATGCTCTCTGGATTGCAAGCAAATGCAGATGATCCAGATGCTATTTCAGGAAATTTACGTGGTGCTACGCTTTACGGCCTAGAGCACCCTTTCGGTGAGGTAATGACAGAAGCATCGGTAGAGGCTATTACTGTTGAAGATTGCAAGTCTTATTTTGACGCGTACTTCAGACCCAACATCGCTTTCATGGTGATCATCGGTGATATCACAGCAAAAGATGCACAGAAGAAACTGAAAAAGGCGCTGAAGAAGTGGACACCTGCAGAGGTTCCTCATCACGAATACGCTAAAACTGAAGTACCTACTGCACAAAGAGTAGTAATGGTCGATAAGCCCAGTGCGGTGCAATCTGTGGTTTGGCTGGGCAATGTTATTGATTTGCCACATGGACATGCGGATATTGAGCCGTTACGTGTTGCTAACCAAATTTTAGGTGGCGGTATGTCGGGACGTTTATTTACGAATCTTCGTGAAGACAAAGCGTTCACCTATGGTGCGTATTCAAACTTTGGAGTGGATGAGCTTAACGCCACATTTGGTGCATCGGCTAAGGTGCGCAATGAGGTTACGGATAGTGCGATCACTGAATTTTTAAATGAAATCGGTCGAATGCGTACAGAGGCTGTCTCTGAAGATGATCTCATTGCAGCAAAGGCTAGTTTAAGCGGTTCTTTCGGGCGTTCACTAGAAAGTCCTGCTTCTGCAGCAAACTTCGCGCTGAACATCGCTCGCTATGATCTGTCAGCAGATTATTACAACAACTATTTAGCAAGACTCGATGCGGTCACCGCGGAAGACGTGCTTCGCGTTTCTAACCAGTACATGGATGCGGATCATTTGACCATTACCGTAGTCGGTAAGGCACAAGATGTTGCCGGTAAGCTCAGTGCTTTTGGCGCTGTCGAGTATTTTGATGCAAATGGCGCGACTACGGATGCTCCAACCTTCCTCTTTACGCCAGAAGGTGTGACAAAGGAAACCGTGGTAAATGCTTTCTTCAATGCTATTGGTGGAGCAGAAGCGTTCCAGAATATCAAAGAATTGGAACAAGAGATGAGCCTAGTTGCCCCAGGGATGCCGGGGGCTGTAAGCATGTACTCCAAGAAAATCGTACCAAGCTATTATGTTACCGAGCAAAGTATGCAGGGCATGACTTTGATGAAAGTTGAATACAAAGACGGCGAAGCAAATAGCAGCGGTATGCGCGGTAATGCCACACTTGAAGGCGATGAATTGGCTTCGACGGCTAAAGAAGCTAAGTATGTGATAAGCGAGTTAGCGTGGTTAGACGATATGAGTACGATCACTTTTGACGGTCAGACGTTAATGGCCGGTAAGGATGTTTATCAAATCACAGACGGTGATGCCGTGCATTACTTTGATGTTGCTACCGGGTTATTGCACATGAGTACTGAGACGACTGAGGGGCCAGAAGGCGATGTCACTGTGACAACGGTTTATGATTCGTGGCAGGAAGTGAACGGATTGATCTTTGTAAAATCTATCTCACAGAGCGCAGGTCCGCAATCTTTTACAGTAACTGTAGATAAGGTAACTTGGAAATAAGCGATCCCGTCCACTGAAATATTGAAATCCCTGCGGCGTTTGTCGCGGGGATTTTTAGTTACGCCTATTGACCAAATAAATTCCGGTGATAATCACGCCCAATCCCAGAAGATGGTTCCATAAAATGTGCTCACCGTCCCAAATGCCCCAAAGAATGGCAACGACAGGGATAGCATAAGTAACGGAGGACGAAAATAAGGCCGTGGTGATTTGAATGAGACGGTTAAAAATAATGACGGCAATACCACTTCCTAAAATGCCTAAAACAGCGATATAGCCAAAATTGGTCCAGGCGTTAGGGTCCGTTTTAAAGACTTCAGTAACGCCACTAAGAAGGCTAAAGGCGATGGTAAAAGGTGCAGCTGTTGCTAAGCTTAGCGTTGTGATAGTCAATGCTTTGAGGTGCGGTAAATTCGTCTTTAAAGTGTTTACGCTGGTGCCATACATCATGGTAGCAAGCACTCCGAAGAATCCATAGCCCAATTCTCCTTCGATCGCGAAACCACCATTTAAAATCTCTTCAAAGGGTAGGATGAGCAGCACAGCACCTAATAGACCAACGGCTACACCTTGCCATTGTGTACCGGTGGCTTTTTGTCCGAAAAACCATCCGCCAATCAATACAGTGAATAATGGAACAAGGGAGTTAATTATTCCTACAACACCACTGTCTAAATGATTCACTGCTAAAGGAAAGAGCACGTAGGGTATGGCATTTCCTAAAAAACCCACAATGGCAAGTGAAACCAGATCTTTCCGTTCGAAAAGTTTGAAATGTCTGAAACCAATAACGGACATGAAGAGTGCCGCGATGCTCACTCTAAGGGTACCCACTTGCGTGTATGTGAAAGAGGTGAGTCCGCGTTTCATCAGAATAAAACTCGAACCCCAGATGAGTGCAAGACTGATAAACATGATCCAGGGAAGCGCTGGATGGTGTGAAGGTTGAGTTTTAGACATGCTGCAAATTTGTGACAAAAGACACCATTGTAAACCAATGCGTCCGTAATTTTGTTGTAAAGTTCATTACTATGAAAAATTTCGTCCTCATTCTTTCTGTTTTTGCCGCCACGACGGCTTGTAAATCGCCCGAGCCTGAGGTGATCACACTTCCTACTACCGTGCAAGAGAAAGATAGTGTTGTAGCCAATGCTTCGCAGGAACTCTTTATTTCGGGTATGACTTGTGTCATGGGGTGTAAAGGAGCGATTGAACAAAAGTTAAATGCGACTGCGGGGATTTCTGATTTCCACATTGTCTTTGAGGACAGTACAGCTACTGTGCGTTTTGACAGCACCTTAATAAGCGCGAACGACATCATTGCTGAGGTTGCTAATGTAGCGGGTGGTGGATTTTATACAGCCACTCTTTTAGACCACTAATCCATGGAGCGCAACCCCCTGGTTCGAAGATTAGCCACAATAAGTTTAGTACTCATTTTTCTTGTCATTGTGGCGGGGTCTGTCGTGCGAGCAACCGGTTCTGGAATGGGTTGTCCGGATTGGCCGCAATGCTTTGGATATGCCATTCCTCCAACGTCTATTGAAACATTGACTTGGGCACCTTCTAAAAGTTTTCAGGAAGGGCAAATGATTTTGAAAGATGGAAATTTTTGGGTAGCGCAAGTAGATTTCACAACTGCCGAAGATTTTAATACGATGAATTGGGCCGTTTTTACGAAGCACGACTACAACATCTTTAACCCGGTGCATACCTGGATTGAATATATCAATAGACTTATAGGCGCTTTGAGCGGGCTTCCTGTATTGGCATTAGCCGTCGTTGCAGTGGCCCGGTCAAGAAAAAATTGGGGGAATTCTATTTTGTCAGTGGGCGTACTCATTTTACTTCTCTTTGAAGCATGGTTGGGCAAAATGGTTGTAGACGGTAACCTCGTACCCAACCAAATTACCATACATATGATGGGATCGGTTGCCATTGTATTACTTCTTTTGGCCTTGCGCGCAAGAAATACGAAAGCGCCAGCTCCTTTGCCACGCCCGGTAAGAAATGGGCTACTGTTTCTGTTGTTATTGATCGTTATCCAAATATTCTTAGGGACGCAAACAAGAGAGCTCGTAGATGCCGCTCTAGGTCACGATGCCGCCGTCTCTAGGTTAAATGTCATCCCTTCTATAGAAGCGATGATGCCCAAAATACACCGCAGTTTTGCTTGGGTTATTTTGATCGCAACCAGCTTTTTATATTACCTGCGTAAAAAGCACCAAGCTGCTGTACCGGGTTTTGGTGCATTAATTTTCGCCATTGGTTTAGAGTGGACGGTCGGTGTGGTGCTGTATTTCTTGGGATTGCCAAAGGCGATGCAGCCGGTACATTTAGTTTTGAGCATTGGGATTTTAGCTTCCATTAGCTACCCGCTCTTTCTAAGTTTTCGTAAACCTTAATGCGTAGGATTAATCTCTGCTTTCTTCGGATTCATTCCATTGTAATGTCCCAATCATTTTTAGAATTTCTTCGCGCATAAATTGGGTGACTGGAGCAAGGCTATCTGCATTTGGGGTGCTGTAATGGTATAATACACCTCTAACAAAGTGTCTAGAACTGTCCGTAGCGTAAAACTGTGTGGTGGTCGCTGAGGCGCCAGAAAATTCATAGTACAAGCCATACACCCTTTCTTCTGGATAGGCAAAGAATTGTTCCCGCATACCGCTTGCTTTTACGGTGTGCTTATAGGCGAGCTGTTGCGCATCCCGGACCAATTCTTCAAGATTTTCAGTCACAGGCTTATACGTGAACTGAACGGTACTTAAGATAGATGGATAAGCAAGATCCATCCAAAACTCTTGGGTATTCGCATCGGACAACACCTCTTTTTCAATGGCTTTTGCTTCAGCGTTTATTTTAACATCAAACGGCGCTTCAAAGGGCAAGTCAGCATATTCTAACTGGGCCGGCAAACCAATCCTCATTAGTCCATTGGGTCGAGCAACGGGGTCTTCACTACAAGAACAAAGCAGTGCAAACAGCACTAAGAAAAGACTATGCTTCATGATTTGGGTTAACGGTTACTTTGATGCGAATTAATTTGCGTTGATCCACGCTTTCTACTTTAAAAGTAAACGCTTCGTAGGTGATCTCCTCGTTCTTCTCTAAAAATTTGCCAGCCAATTCTAAAACAAGTCCAGCAAGTGAATCACTTTCACCATCGACCGATTCGAAAATATCCTTAGGTAAATCAAGTACGCGACAGAAATCTATTAGCGGCGTCTGCGCCTCAAAAACGTAGTTATGATCGTCCAGTTTGCTGTATACCAAATCATCATCGTCAAATTCATCACTAATCTCACCAACAATTTCTTCAATGACATCTTCGAGCGAAATCACTCCTGAGGTCCCGCCAAATTCGTCAACTACGATTGCTAAATGGATGCGACGTTGTTGGAATTCCTTTAATAGATCGTCAATCTTTTTACTTTCAGGGACAAAAAATGGTGTGCGAATTAAATCTTGCCATCCAAAATTATCTGAGGCATCTACATAAGGAAGTAAGTCCTTAACGTAGAGTAAGCCTTTGATTTGGTCCAATTGATCTTCATACACGGGAATGCGCGAATATCCCTTATCGACGATGTGTGCTAGTGTATCGTGAAATGGTGCTTTAATATCTATGGCGATAACAGAGGTACGTGGAGTCATTACTTCTTTGACCGTGGTCGAACCAAACCGGACGATGCCTTTTAAAATACGTTGCTCATCTTCTGTAGAATCCTCATCATTAGTCAATTCAAGCGCCTGCTCCAGGTCGTCCACGCTCAGCGAAGGTCCTCGACCTTCAATATTAATTCTATTGATTGTTTTGCTGAGGCGTTTACTGAGGGGTTTTAAGATTTTGTGCAGACGGAAAATGAAGGGGACAACGGAGCGCGCAAAATTTAATCGGGCCGTGTTCGCATATACTTTAGGTAAAATTTCGCCAAAGAGCAATAACACTCCTGTAATGGCTAAAATCTCAATAATAAAGGTCAATAACGGACTCCAGAGTTCGGGCGAGAAAAAGGTATTCAGTAAATATGTGGAGAGGATAACGATGCCAACATTTACAAAGTTGTTGGATATCAATATAGTGCCGAGTAATTCTTCCGGCTGACTTAATAATTCTCTTATGTGGTTGTGTTTTGTCGACTCGTCTTCGAGTTCCTCGAGTTCTCCCGCCCCTAGAGAGAAAAATGCGACCTCCGAACCAGAAATCAAGGCGGATAAAAGTAATAGGGCGATAAGTACGACAATGAAAACCACACCGGTGATGGTTGAAGCGTCAATGGTTAATAATTGAAGCAGTGTACTGGGAGGCTCTGTTTCCAAATTTTTGTTGTTAGTTCGACTTAGAAGGGTAGGTCATCTTCTTCTTGGTTTGCAGCAACTGATGGCGCTGTGTCTCCCGTTTTTTGGACGGGAGCTGGTTGCGAAGCAGCCGGGGCACCATAGTTTGAAGCACCTTCGTTTGACATGCCCTCGCCTTCCGCTCTAGAGGTAAGCATAGTCATTTGATTAACTTGAATCTCAGTGCTGTAACGATCTGCGCCCGTTTGGTCTTGCCATTTACGCGTTTTTATCTTGCCTTCTAGATATACTTTATGGCCTTTTTTGAGGTATTTGTGTGCAACATCTGTCAATCCTTTGGCATTGATGATAATGTTGTGCCATTCAGTGTTCGTTACGCGCTGGCCGTCACGATTTGTATACGTTTCTGAGGTAGCCAGTGGAAATTTCACGATTGAACCGCCATTATCAAAATGTAGAATTTCAGGATCCTTCCCAAGGTTTCCAATGAGCATTACTTTGTTTAGCGTACCGGCCATGTGCGAGTTGTTTTGATGTTATTCTAAATCAAATTTAGGCAAATTTCACCGGCCATTTACAGCTTTTTCGCAACAAAGTCAGCAATGATAATTGGCATGCCTAATTGCTGCGCTTCAGGCTTCGAATAGAAGTTAAAATCTCCAGAAATTTCATCTTCGGATACGGCCCAAAAACTACAATAGAGGTCTTTGTGTGATAGCTTATGGACTATGGGTTCAGCCATCAATTGGCCCTGTTCCGGCGCATCATTGAGTCGTGGAAACTCATAAAGTCCGGCCCAAATGCCATCCGTTCCTCTCTTTTTTAGTGCGACAAGGTTTTCTCTTTCAACCACTCCAAAATGAATCGTCTCTTTCGAGCGTTTTCCCTTTTTTAGTTTTATCGGGAGTTCTAGAACGGTACCGCTGTTATATGCATGACAGGAATCTGCAATGGGGCAAGTCATGCAATGGGGCTTCTTAGGTGTGCAATGCAATGCGCCAAACTCCATTATCCCTTGGTTGTAGAGATCTGGATGTTTTGTTCCAGCGATACATTCATTCGCTAGGGCCTGAAACTCTTTCTGACCGCTACTACTATTAACTGGGGTTTCGATGCCAAAATAACGGCTCAGTACTCGGTACACATTTCCATCTACTACTCCAATTTTCTCTTTGAAGCAAATACTAGCGATTGCCGCGGCAGTGTAGGGTCCAATTCCTTTTATGGTCAATAATTCGGCAAAACTGTTCGGTAGCTGACCGTCAAAATCGGCTACTATTTGTTTTGCGCCCTTTTGAAGATTTCGAGCTCTATTGTAATAGCCTAATCCGGTCCAAAGCGCCAATAAGTGATCTTCTTCTGCCCCTGCCAGCGCCTCTACAGAGGGGAATGCGGCCAATATTTTTTCGAAGTAAGGGGTGCCTTGCGCGACTCTTGTTTGTTGCAAAATGATTTCACTCAACCACACTTCATAGGGGACAGGGACTTCCTTGCGCCAAGGCAAATCCCTTTTGTGCGCTAGGTAGAAGGCTTCTATGCTGATTCTGAACGTGTTAAATCTATCCATTGTTCCAGTACGGGCTAGAGATAATTTTATTCTTGAAGGCTGTGAATAAGGAAAGTAGGTGTATATTTGCACCCCTCATTAACCAAGTCCCAAGGGACGTAAAAGTATAGAGCAAATGACGAAAGCAGATATCGTTACTAAGATTTCTGATAAAACAGGAATGGAGAGAGGTGATGTACAAGCAGTTGTAGAGAGCTTCATGAAAGAAATCAAACACAGTCTAGAAGATGGAAGTAACGTTTACTTAAGAGGCTTCGGTTCTTTTATTGTTAAAAAGCGTGCCCAGAAGACTGGTCGTAATATTTCAAAGAATACGACGATTGTTATTCCTGCTCATTACATTCCAGCCTTCAAGCCTGCAAAGGTTTTCGTTGAAGGTGTTAAGGAAAGCGTACCTGTAGAATAAGTTGAAGAAAAGTACACTCATAGCATTCTTTGGCGCCGTTGTAATTGCATTGGTTCTTTGGCAATTACCCAGGACACCGCATCAGGATGTCGAAGCGATTACTTCTGAGGAAGGTAATCCTTTAGATGCGAAGGTTGATGAAGCCGTGGCCATCATCCAGAATGGAGAAGGCGCACCCATGCAAGCCATAGGAATGCTTTTAGAGGTACTTAGAGAAGACCCGAACCATGAAAAAGCGTTGCTTTGGTTGGGTAACTTTTCAATGATGAGCGGCCAATGGGAAAAGGCAGTAGATCGTTTCCACCAGTTGAGCCAGTTGCATCCAGAAAACGAATTATACACGCTTAACAAAGTGCAGGCCTTGATGCAGGTGGGCGACACCACGGCGGCCTTGACGAGCGCGAATAACTATTTGAATGCATACCCTGATGCGAATCGTGTTAAAGACTTCGCGGAAGGTTTATAGAATTAATAACACTTAAAACTTAGTATTATGCCAAGCGGTAAAAAACGTAAAAGACATAAGATTGCTACGCACAAGCGTAAAAAGCGTCTAAGAAAAAATCGTCACAAGAAGAAGTAACTTCTTAGTGTATGAAAACAGAATTAGTAATAAGTGCTAGTTCTGACCAAGCAGATATTGCATTACTTGAAGACGGAAGACTTCAGGAATTGATCAAGGAAAAAGGAGATGATAGCTTCTCCGTTGGCGACGTCTATTTAGGCACTGTCAAAAAGCTGGCAACCGGCCTAAATGCCGCGTTCGTAGATGTCGGTTATGAAAAGGATGCGTTCCTTCATTACCACGATCTAGGCCCGCAGATAAAATCCTGGCAAACCTATCTCCGTCGAACCTTAAAAGGCAAGCAACTTAGTAATATCACCAACTTCAAAGCAGAGCCCAACATTGAGAAAGAGGGTAACATTGGTGATGTTCTAAAGCAAGGTGATCAAATCCTCGTTCAGATAACGAAGGAGCCCATATCAACAAAAGGGCCTAGAATCACTGCTGAGCTTAGCATCGCAGGTCGCTTTGTAGTGTTGGTTCCTTTTTCGAATCGTGTTAGTGTGAGTCAAAAGATTCGCGAGCGTGACGAAAAGGACAGACTTAAAAAATTGGTCAGAAGCATCAAGCCAAAGGGCTTTGGTGTCATTATACGCACTGTCGCAAAAGGACAGAGCGCGGAAGAATTACAGTCAGATTTAGATAACCTGGTACGCAAGTGGTCTCAACTCCACAAGAGCATCAAGCGTTCTAATAAGCCGGTACGTATTTTCCGTGAAATGAACAGGGCAAGCGCGTTTTTACGCGATGTCTTTAACGAGTCTTTTACTTCTATCACGATCGACAACAAAGATTTGTGCGAAGAGGTGAAAGATTATCTAGATGAAATCAAGCCAGGCGCATCTAAAATGGTCAAGGAATACAGCGGTCAAATGCCATTGTTCCAATTTTCCAGTGTGGATCGTCAAATAAAGGGAGCTTTTGGTCGCAGCGTGAGCATGACTAAAGGAGCGTACCTCATCATTGAGCATACAGAAGCCTTGCATGTGGTGGATGTGAATTCTGGTAATCGCACCAATACTGCGGATAATCAGGAGTCGAATGCACTTCAAGTAAATTTATTAGCGGCCGTAGAGGTGGCTCGTCAATTGCGCTTGAGAGACATGGGTGGTATTGTGGTGATTGATTTCATCGACATGAACAGCGCAGAAAACCGCAAGGCGGTTTATGAAAAAATGGAGAGTGAGATGAAGCGTGACCGTGCCCGTCACAAGATTCTTCCAATCTCAAGATTCGGATTGATGGAATTGACACGTCAGCGTGTACGCCCGGAAACGAATATTACAACGCGCGAAGAAAACCCAGATAATTTGGTTGAAGCACCTATACAGGTGATTGATGCTATGGCTTCGAAATTGGCTCAGATTGAATTACGTGAGGTGTATGTGCACGTTCATCCGTTCATCGAGGCTTATTTAACAAAAGGTTTTTTTGGAAGTATCAAGAAAACTTGGCAAAAGAAATTTGGTAAAAAGATTGTTGTTGTGCCGCGTGATGCATTTACCATGTTAGAGTGGAAAGTGATGGACAAGGACAACAATGCGTTGTAAAAAACAGTAAACAATGAAGATAAAAACCCACCGTTGACATACGTCGACAGTGGGTTTTTTCGTTATTTAAAGGGTATGACGACAACAGAAGCCTTACAGAAACTTCAGCACTATTGCGCTTATCAGGAACGCAGCCCGTTTGAGGTGAAGCGCAAACTTGATTTGATCAAACTCCCGAGGGAACGTCACGAAGAAGTCATTGCCACCTTGATGGAAGAAAACTACCTTGATGAATACCGGTTCACGGAGGCCTATTGTCAGGGCAAACTCAATCAGAAGCATTGGGCGCCAAAGCGGATTCGACTGGGCCTGCAGGAACACCGCATCCCAAGAGTGACTATAGAAAGGATCTTGAATCAAGTTCCCCATGAGCGAGTGGAAGAGAATGCACTGTATTTAGCCGATCGCTGGTTCGGCTCAAAGACGAAGGAACAACTTGCCGCGGCAATGCAACGCCGCGGGTATTCTTTTGAGTTGATTAATAGGGCTTATCATCTAGTGGAGGAGGAAAGAAAAGGTTCCCTTTAACCCTTCCAAGTGCCGCCGTAGCGGTAATGGCTGTTTCCAGGCTTGACTTCCAAAACGCATGCCTCACAGAGGAAATACCAGCTTTTGTCGGCAGGTTTGTATTGTACCCTGAACATGATCGAATGGTCTTCATTACAATGCGGACATTTCTTAACCTTCGGCATAGATACAGTATCAAATGGACGCTAATACCTCCTTCACCTTCAGTATTCCAGCTGGCGTAACATCAAGGTGGAAAACCATGCGGCATTTTCCCGGACCCATTTGGCTGATGCCAATTCCCTTCTCTGCGAGGTTGCCTATGAATGCTTCTTGGTTCATGTCCTCGTTCAATCCAAAGATCAAGATGTTGGTTTCTGGGGCTACCACATTTTTCACCCAAGATTGCTGGCCTAAAAATTCCGCCATATCCTTGGCAGCGGCGTGGTCTTCGGCCAAGCGATCCACGTTGTTTTCTAGCGCATAGATGGCCGCACCGGCCAAAAGGCCTGCCTGTCGCCAGCCACCGCCTATTCGTTTGCGAATTCTGCGGCTGTGGTGGATGAATTCCTCACTGCCTAGAAGCACCGAGCCTACTGGTGCGCCAAGACCTTTGGAGAGACAGATGGAAATGGAATCGAATGCAGTGCCGTAATCGCTTTCACTTTGATTTTTGGCGACAAGGGCGTTGTAAAGGCGTGCACCATCGAGGTGAAAGGTGAGCCCATGTTTCGAGGCTACTGCTCTTAGCGCCTCAATTTCTTCCCATTCGTAGCACGTTCCGCCGCCTTTATTAGAGGTATTTTCTATCGCTAGGACCCGAGATTTCGGGTAGTGGACATCGTCGGCCTTGATGCAGCTTAGCACTCCTTCTGGGTGCATAATGCCGCGATCATCACCGGTGAAAACGACCGAGGAATGTGCATTTGCCGCAATGCCGCCGCCCTCGTAATTATAGATGTGGGCATAGGGATGGCAGATGACCTCGTCGCCTGGGCTGAGGTGAGACATCAAAGCAATTTGATTTGCCTGCGTGCCGCTTACACAAAAAAGTGCTTTTTCCGTACCAAAGCGTTCGGCAAACATGGCCTCAAGTTTTAAAACAGTGGGGTCGTCGCCCCAAACATCGTCGCCTACTGGACTGCTAATCATGGCATTCAACATGGCTCGGCTAGGGCGGGTCACAGTATCACTGCGCAAGTCAACTTCAAACATGGTCTTTCACTGTTAAAGCGTGAAGATAGCAAGGGTATGCTTAACTTTGTCATCCTATGGTTACAGCAGAGCAGATTAAATCTTTAGGTGAGCGATTAGAACGACTCGAAACCTATCTCAACTTAGAGCAGAAGAGAATCCACATCATAAATGAGGAGGAAAAAACGGCATCACCGGAATTCTGGAATGATCCTAAGAAGGCTGAAATCACGTTGAAGGCATTGCGCCAAATAAAGTTCTGGGTGGATGGATTTGAAAAGGCCCAAACCCTTTTTGGCGAAGCGGAGCTAAGCCTTGAATTTCATAAAGAAGGGGAATTAGACGAAGAGGATGTTGAACAGGCCTTTAAAGCGTGCGAGGACTGGATTGAAGAATTAGAGTTTAAAAACATGCTCAGTGGTGAGGAAGACAAACTGAGTGCAGTACTTCAAATCACTGCCGGTGCCGGAGGTACCGAGAGCTGTGATTGGGCAAGCATGTTGATGCGTATGTACCTCATGTATGCTGAAAAGCAAGGGTTCACGACCAAAGAACTGGTCTTACAAGAAGGCGACGTTGCGGGTATAAAAACCGTGACCATAGAAATTGAAGGTGATTATGCATTTGGCTTTTTAAAAGGAGAGAACGGCGTGCACCGGCTCGTACGGATTTCACCCTTTGATTCAAATGCCAAGCGCCATACCAGTTTCGTATCGGTATATGTTTTTCCGCTAGTTGACGACACTATCGATATTAAGATCAATATGAGTGATATCACCTGGGATACCTTCCGTTCCTCAGGAGCCGGCGGTCAGAACGTGAATAAAGTAGAAACGGGTGTACGATTAAGACACAAGCCTACTGGGATCATCATCGAAAATACAGAGACGCGCTCGCAGTTGGGGAACAAAGAGAAGGCCATTCAGCTTTTGAAGTCCCAATTGTACGAAATGGAGATTGAGGCGCGCAATGCCAAGCGTGCGGAGATTGAGGCAGGTAAGAAGAAGATCGAATGGGGTTCGCAGATTCGCAACTATGTGATGCATCCGTATAAATTGGTCAAAGATGTGCGCACTGCGGAAGAGACTTCTGATGTAGACGGGGTAATGAATGGGAATATCGAACGCTTCCTAAAAGCATTCTTAATGAAGCAAGGCGAGAGCGCCAACGCCGACGAATATTAGAAAGTATTGAGTAATCGCCGCTATTGATTGCACAATGTGGCGTAGATTCTGTTAGTATAGTAACTATCTTGCTAACTATGCGCAATTGGAAATTTTTTCTTGCTCTGATATGGACGTTACCTATGGTGGCGCAGCAGGGTTTTGTGCACAATGAGGGCCAATGGAAAGAGTCCTTTAGTTTTAAAATCCAAATAGGTCCCAACAGTTTATTTCTTACCCCAGATTCCCTGGTAGTTGCTGTGCTAGATCCTGCTGATTTTCATAGTGAACACATAGGCGAGCACCATCACTATTCAGATACACTGCATTATCACCATTTTTCGATGGTTTTTAAATCTTCACAAACCATGCATTGGATGGGGGAAGAACCTTACGATGTGCCCTTAAGCTATTTTGTGGGCAAGCAAGATTTTTGGCGTTCAGGTGTACAGTCGTTTCATAAGGTGCGTGCCAGGAATGTATATCCCGGTATAGATTTAGTGGTATATGAAGCAGCCGGAGGTTTTAAGTTTGATTGGGAACTTGCCGCGGGGGCTGACCCCGATCAGATTTCTATTGCTTATCATGGATTAGAGGGATGGCAAGTGAAGGGTAAAGAATTGGTTCTTCAAACCCGGTTTGGACCGCTCGTGGAGGAAATGCCTTATGCGCTTCAAAAGGAGCATACCGTCCGTGCACGTTACAAGGAGACTAACGGCGACCTAGGATACGACCTGGGCCGATTCCGTCGCGATGAACCGCTCACCATCGATCCCATTTATATTTTCAGCACCTACACTGGCAGTTCCGTAGATAATTTTGGGTATACAGCGACCTTCGACGACAGCAGTAATGCTATTGGTGGAGGTATAGCCTTTGGTGCGGGATACCCCACGACCTTAGGCGCGGTTGACATCAGTTTTAACGGCGGTCTATTTGATGTGGCCATTAGTAAATTTTCTTCCGACGGTTCCCAACTACTATGGTCTACCTATTTAGGCGGTTCTAATCTGGACCAGCCGTACAGTATGGATTGTGATGAAAATGGCAACGTATATATCTTAGGTTCCACTGGGTCAGATGATTTTGGAGTAACCTCCACGGCGTACGACACCTCTTTTGCAGGCGGAGCCTCTATTACCGCAGAATACTACACCTTCAATCAGGGTACCGATCTCTTCGTTTCAAAAATAAATGCAGCAGGTAATCAGCTGGTCGGTTCTACCTACATAGGTGGCGCCGGTAGTGATGGTATCAATGACAGTCTACGCTTTAATTACGGCGATAGTTTCCGTGGCGAGATCGAAGTCCAGCGCAACGGCGGTGCGGTATATTTTGTGAGCAGTACATTCAGCAGTTCGTACCCAACTATTGTGCCTGCTACCTCGCATCAAGGCGGTCAAGATGGCGTCATTAGTGTATTAAACAGAAACCTAACCCAGCTACTGGCCAGTACGTATGTCGGTACCTCTGGTAATGAGGCTTTATACAGTATCGCTCTTGCGGATAAGCAAGGCCTGAATTTTCCATCACCGTCCTTCAAGTTCACACCTTTTTATGTTGCAGGTTCCATAGGACCCAGCACCGATTCTTCCATTGCTATGGGTTGGCTCAACCCCGCTTATGATTACAGCATACCCCCAAGCAGTGACCAAGACGCCTTATTATTGTCCGGTTACCTTGGTCTTTCAGGGGTAGGTACGGGCAATTATATAGCCATGAGTGCCGTAGATGTTCAGGCTGATAGTGGCTACAATCAGCATTTCTTTGTTGAAACGCACAGTGAAACGGATACTGCAAGCATCGTTACCGTTGTAGGACAGCACAAAGGTGGATTAGTGGCCGATTCGCTGACGTGGGGTCAGCCAGGTAGTGCTCAGTATTTTCAACGCTTCAAGCGGGACGGGAATTCAGGGTTTTCCAAGCTCAAAACAGCAGTATGGGGTGATAGCGCCCATGCGACGGTAGATGTCAGTCCTACAGCATTACTGGTGGATGATTGCGGCAATACCTATTTCTCAGGGTGGGGCGGCTCACCAAATCCTGAAGGCAATACTGAAGGGATGGCGCTAAGCGCAAATGCATTTCAAACGACAACAGATGGGAGGGACTTTTATTTTTTAGTCTTAGATCCGGATTGGAAATCACCACGATTGGCGACGTACTTTGGCGGCGTAGGCCGGGAACATGTAGACGGTGGAACCTCACGCTTTGACCGCACGGGTAGGATTTTTCAAGCGGTATGTGCCGGTTGTGGTGGAACATCCACGTATCCTACTTTCCCAAATAATGTATACGCTAGCAGTAACGGGTCTTCTAACTGTAATCTAGCAGTCACCGTTATTGATTTAGACGTTCAGAATGCAAGTGTTTCCGTGCAGCCCGATCCGCCCGTCTTCTGCCTACCTAATACGTTTTCAATCCTAGACTCTAGCATTAATGTTCAGGATTTCACTGTGTATTGGGGAGATGGAAATTCAACCAGTAGTACTTCACTCCAAGGCGGACACGTTTACGCTTCCCCTGGTACGTATCCTGTGCAAGTGATTGGTCACGATACTATTTGTGATACTTGGGATACGGCAACCTTTACGGTTCAAGTGAATCCGGCGTACGATTCAGTGTATACAGCATACGCCTATGACTTCTGTGATCCGCTTCGTGCGGTTACGGCCCAATTAATTCATGCGAGTGACTCCACATTGGTTACGGATCGCATTATGGATTGGACCATTTCAGGGGCATCGTTCACCACTCCGCAGGTAAGTACGAACCTACCTTCAGCAGGTTACAATGTCATCACACTGACCACCGTAGACACGGTTTGTAACGTTGTGCAAACCTTCACAGATACGTTGTTATTTAGATTGCCGCCTTACCTCAATATGATCAGCGATCCAGAAGAATGTACTTCGGATGCTACCGTAGATGTGATTCCCGTTTATAATTCTGTATACCAGGGATACAACTGGCTGGTCGACGGTGTGGATCAAGGCAGCCCAAACCCGCTTCAGATCTCGCAATCGGGCATTTATGAAATTTCGATTGTTGGTTATGATAGCATTTGCGGTACCTCAGATACGTTGACAGCGACCTATGACATCTTTTTTGCTCAGGAGCCCTTTACTGTACCGAATGTCATCACACCAAACGGGGATAATGTGAACGATCGGTGGACCATTAACACGAATGAAGATTGGGACCGATTCCACGTCATTTTGTTTAATAGGTGGGGAATAAAGGTATTTGAAACGAATGCGCCAACGTTTAATTGGGGCGCAGATTACGACGGACAAATTCTCACTCCAGGAGTGTATTTTTACCAAGTCGAAGCGGAGAATAGATGCGGCATCACCTCAGAAGAAGGAACCTTACACATAACCTATTAATATGATTACAATTTACCACAATCCACGTTGTCAGAAATCGCGTGAAGCATTGGCGCTATTGGAAGAAAAGGGTGTTCAATATTCCATACGTCTTTACCTCAATGATGAGGAAAGCATGAGTGCAGCAGAATTTGAAGACGTCTTGGATGCGTTAGATATGGATGCCATAGATCTTGTGCGCAAGAATGAATCGGTTTGGAAGGAAGAATACAAAACGTTGGAACTGGATGAGGATGAAATTATCCTAGCGATGATAGAAAATCCAAAATTAATGGAGCGTCCTATAGTCGTGAACGGGGACAAGGCTGTTGTGGCGCGTCCAGCAGAAAAGCTTTTAGAAGTACTGTAGAAAAAAATGCAGGCACAAAAAAAGCCGACCCCATGGGTCGGCTTTTTTTATATCCAGTCTGCAGAAATTATTCTGCTGTTTCGTCTTCTTTATGACCAATTAGCGCGTGTGCTAACTTAGGATTGATAGACTCCAAGCCGATCAATGTCAACCAGTACCCAACAAAAAGGCCTAAAAAAGCTAACATTGAAAAGCCCATTAGTGCTACTACTAAGAATACGAGGAATCCTAAAAATTTCATAGTCGTTGATTTAAGTCGGTGTAAAGATAGCAACACAATTCGTTCTAATGGAAATCTGTGCCCTAAATTTGTAGTAGAAATATTATCCTATAATCACACAAGCAAACAGCATGGAATACAGAATAGAGCAAGACACCATGGGTGAGGTGAAAGTGCCTGCAGATAAGTACTGGGGAGCACAGACGGAGCGTTCACGCAATAACTTTAAGATCGGTCCAGCGGGCACCATGCCGCTTGAAATCATTGAAGGTTTTGCCTATTTAAAAAAGGCAGCAGCGTATGCAAACTGCGACGCGGGCGTTTTACCTGTCGACAAGCGCGATCTTATCGCGTCAGTTTGTGATGAAATCTTAGCGGGTAAGCATAATGACCAGTTTCCACTGGTAGTTTGGCAAACAGGCTCGGGTACGCAGAGCAACATGAATACGAATGAGGTCATTGCGAACCGAGCGCACGTCTTAGCTGGAGGTACTTTAGGTGATGGAAACAATAGCATTCATCCCAACGACGATGTAAACAAGAGCCAAAGTTCAAACGATACCTTCCCAACGGGAATGCACATTGCGATTTATAAGAAGGTCGTAGAAAACACGATCCCTTCCGTGGAACTGCTTCGCGATACGTTGGCAGCGAAGAGTAAGGAATTTTGGAAGGTGGTGAAGATTGGCCGTACGCACCTCATGGATGCGACGCCACTGACTGTTGGTCAAGAGTTCTCTGGCTATGTGAGCCAATTGAACCACGGTCTAAAATCATTGCGCAACACCTTAGCTCATATGAGTGAGATAGCGTTGGGCGGTACTGCCGTAGGTACAGGTATCAATACCCCGGAGGGTTATTCAGAGACCGTGGCGAAATACATTGCAGAATTTACCGGAATGCCTTTCCGTACTGCTGAAAATAAGTTTGAGGCACTTGCGGCGCACGATGCACTAGTTGAGACGCACGGTGCGTTGAATCAATTGGCAGTGAGTTTGAACAAGATCGCCAATGACATTCGTATGTTGGCTTCTGGGCCGCGTTCGGGAATAGGGGAGCTTATTATTCCTGCGAACGAGCCGGGTTCTTCTATCATGCCGGGTAAAGTAAACCCTACGCAGGCAGAAGCTATTACTATGGTATGCGCCCAGGTAATGGGTAACCATACGGCAGTTACCATAGCCGGTGCACAAGGCCACTACGAACTCAATGTATTTAAGCCTGTAATGGCCTATAACGTGCTTCAAAGTGCGGAGCTTCTTGGTGATGCGTGTGTAAGCTTCAACAATAATTGCGCAGTAGGAATCGAGCCAAACTACAAGGCGATCGAAAACCATTTGAACAATTCATTGATGTTGGTGACCGCTCTTAATACTAAGATTGGTTACGAAAAGGCAGCGAAAATTGCGAAAACAGCGCACGAAAACGGCACTACCCTCAAGCAAGAGGCTGTAAATCTAGGCTACCTTACTGCAGAAGAGTTCGATCAATGGGTGCGTCCTGAAACCATGGTTGGAAAATTGTAACAGCGTAAGCAGCTGTAAAACAAAATCCCGCGGCTCGACGAGCCGCGGGATTTTTTATTTCACCAATACTGAATCTGCTTCTAGACGAAGCGCCAACCAATTTGCAAGTTGTTCTGCTTTTTCCGCTCGAGCACTATCTGAAAGCTCCGGTGACCATTGAATGAAAGCCACTGGTAAACGAGAGCCCGAGGTTGAATCCGTTATACCGCTTTGTAAGGTACCCAGAGATAGGGCCGTTACTTCGGGGTAATTAATTTGAACTTCTTTGGCAAGGTTTGCGGGGATTAATTGGCCTTCGAGCAAAGAAAGCTCCGCCTCTAGCGCGGCAATTTTATCCGAATATCCTTTTGCTTCCGCGCGCCCCTCGGAATAGAGGTTTACTAATTTCGACAGCTCCATCAAACTTTCGTTCCCATTATCACCTTGAATAATGTTCAGGGAGCCACCAAACGTATCGGTAAAAATGGACTCCCATTGCGCTACTAGATCTTCGGGGATGAGTTCACCAAACAAAACAATGTTCACTTTGGGCAGGCCACCGGCAAAAATGATTTCTTCTTTAACAACTTCCGTTCCGGGGTAAACCAACGTTTCTTCCACAAAATTGTGCACCTTAGTTTGTGCCAATGTATTGGTCACGGTGCGGTAAAAGATCCAAATCGAAGGAACAATCACCACAATTAAGGCAATAGAAAACATCCGTTTTGTTTTCTTCTCGCGTACGGGGTCCATAATGCTAACCATAGGAAATCGCAGGTAGCGAACAACAATAGTTGTTGCTGCAGCAATCAGCACGCTGTTGATTAAAAAGAGGTAAAGTGCCCCAAAAAAGTAACTCCATTGTCCATGCGCTAATCCAAAACCGGCAGTACATAATGGCGGCATCAATGCAGTCGCGATGGCAACACCCGGAATTACATTTGATTTTTCTTTGCGCGAGCCGGCTAGAACTCCAGCGAGACCACCGAAAAAGGCAACTACAACATCAAGAAGTGTGGGGTTTGTCCGGGCAAAAAGCTCATTTGAAGGAGCAGAAATGGGACTAATAGCGAAGTAGAGCGCAGAGACGATCAATCCAATGCCCACCGCTACACCAAGGTTTTTTATAGACTTTTTAAGTAAGCTAAAGTCGTTGATGCCTAAACTGAGGCCAACTCCCATAATCGGCCCCATCAAGGGCGATATTAACATCGCGCCTATAACAACCGCCGTAGAATTCACATTAAGTCCAATCGAGGCGATGACGATACTGAACATTAGAATCCAAAGCGCGAATCCTCGGAATTCTACATCTTTCTTGATGCCTTCAATGGTGTTTTCAGGTTGTGCAAAACCCAATAAAGAAAAGCGCTCACCTAAAAAAGAGGAGATCACACTGCTGAATTGTTTCCAGATGCTTTTTAGAACTCTGGCAGCAGGGTTGGCGGGTGGTGCTGCTCCTGCAACAGGGTCCTCTGAGGGTGTGTGGTTGTTGTTCATTGACGGTGTTTAAGCGAGTACTTAAACATAGGAAATTTATACGAATGCTTCGCCTAATTCTATTTTGACGGCCTTTACAATCTGCTTTATAGCTTGATCGTTGCCTTGCGGGAAAGTCAAGGTGGTCGATTCTGTTTGTACGACAATCTTATTTTGAAGGTCGGTAAGCACTAGGGCTTTGTCTTTGGTTGCGTTCACCACAAGACATGACGAACAATTCTGTAGCAAAACATGTGTGCCAACAACAACATTATTGGCGGCATCTTTCGTGCCCAAGTCATAAATGGCTCCCCAGTTGCCTAGATCTGACCAACCCATCTCGGCAGGTATAACACGGACTTGATCTGCCCGTTCCATAAGTCCGTAGTCGATGGAGATGTTCTCGCATTCCCCGTATATTCTTTCGATGCTTGCCTTCTCGTATTCGGTGTCAAGGTCGTTCCAAGTTTCCCCTAAAGTGGTCATCAGTTCTGGTAAATGCGTGTCCAGGCCATTAGATAAGGCATTTATATTCCAAACAAACATACCGGCATTCCACAGGAAGTCGCCACTTTCTATAAATTTCTTAGCGTGCTCGATATCGGGTTTTTCAGTGAATGCTTTGACGGCAAAGCTTCCGAAGTCATCACCTAAATCTTCATTATACTGAATGTAACCGTAGCCTGTCTCAGGCTTATGCGGCTGTATCCCTATAGTCACGAAGCAATCGGACTCTTCTGTTTTTGCCAGCCCCATACGCACAGTCGCTTCAAATGCTTTTTCATCTGTTATCAGATGATCTGCAGGTGTAATGAACATATTCGCATGTGCATCGCGCTTTTTTATCTTCAAAGCGGCATAAGCAATACAAGGTGCTGTATTTCTGCGAAGCGGTTCTAGAATAATGTTCTTCTCCGGTAGTTCCGGTAGGTGCTCTTGTGTTAATGCGGCATAGTTCTCATGCGTAACGACGAGGATGTTTTCCGGTTCGAAAATCCGACGTACACGATGATAAGTTTGCTGGATAAGACTCTCACCAGTTCCTAAGAAGTCTAAAAATTGCTTAGGAGTTTTTTCAGTAGACATGGGCCAAAATCGGCTTCCAATTCCACCTGCCATAATTACACAATAAGGAGTACGCATGGTATGGTTCAGTGTTTCAGTATGTTGTTGGTTCGAGAAAAATTCTCAAAACGGCTACGAAACTACGATTTTCTCGCTTTGCGCGGTATCTTCGTGCCCCTAATTAAAAGCTATTCGATGTTAAATCTAGTCTTATTTGGCCCTCCGGGGGCAGGTAAAGGAACACAAAGTGCCTTTTTGGTGGATCGCTACCACCTCGTTCATTTGAGTACAGGAGATCTGTTTCGTTACAACATTAAAAACGAGACTGCATTGGGTGTTTTAGCGAAATCATACATGGACAAGGGCCAATTAGTGCCTGATTCCGTCACCATCTCTATGTTAGAAGATGCCGTAAATAAAAATCCTGAGGCGAAAGGCTTTATTTTCGACGGATTCCCGCGTACAAACGCACAGGCAGCAGCACTAGATGTTTTCTTGCAAGGTCAAAATACAGGCATTACGAGTATGGTTGCTTTAGAAGTGCCTGAAGCTGAACTGCGCTCGCGTCTTGCGTCACGTGCGAAGACTTCAGGACGTCCTGATGATGCAAACCCAGCGGTAATTCAAAACAGGATAGACGTTTACAATAATGAAACAGCACCAGTAAAAGAATTTTACGAGACACAAGGAAAGTACCACGGCGTCAATGGTGTTGGCTCTATTGAAGACATCACGGAACGTTTGGTGGCGATTATTGATGCACTTTAGACCCTAGGTCGACACTTCATAATACAATCGTATTTTTGCAAAGCAGTTTCCCAGTTAAGGGAGGCTGCTTTTTTCACATTATGGCTGGAAGCAACTTCATAGACTACGTAAAGATTTACTGCAAAAGCGGGCGCGGTGGTCGCGGTTCCACGCACCTACTTAGAAACCGAATGACTTCGAAAGGCGGTCCTGACGGTGGTGATGGTGGTAGAGGCGGTCACGTAATTATCCGCGGCAATGCTCAAATGTGGACCTTGCTTCCCCTCAAATATCAGAAACACATCAAAGCCGCCTCTGGCGAAAACGGTTCTGGCCAGGAGCGCACAGGCGCTAATGGTGATGACCGTTACATCGAAGTACCTTTAGGAACCATCGCCAAAGACGAAGAAACCGGTGAAGTACTCTTTGAAATCACCGAAAACGGTGAGGAACACATCCTGGTAAAAGGCGGGCGTGGCGGCCTAGGCAATGTTCACTTTAAGAGTTCAACCTTTCAGACACCACGTTTTGCCCAACCAGGAGAGGATCCTGTTGAGGGTTGGTTTATTTTAGAATTAAAGGTTCTGGCTGATGTTGGCTTGGTCGGCTTCCCTAATGCCGGTAAGAGCACGTTGTTAAGTGTGGTCAGTGCCGCAAAGCCTGAGATTGCGAATTATCCATTTACCACCCTCGTACCAAATTTAGGAATGGTGATGTACCGCGATGCACGTTCGTTTGTGATGGCGGATATTCCAGGAATTATTGAAGGAGCCGCTGAAGGAAAGGGTTTGGGATACCGTTTCCTGCGTCATATTGAACGTAATGCTTTGTTGCTCTTTATGGTTCCCGCGGATGCAGAGGACTATGCAAAGGAGTATGAGATTCTATTGAATGAATTGGTAAAGTATAATCCCGAATTGGCAGATAAACAACGCATTTTAGCCATTACGAAAAGTGATATGATCGATGAAGATCTTCAAAGCGAAATTGCGGATCAATTGCCTACGAACATTCCACACCTCTTCATTTCGTCAGTTGCGGGTAAAAACATCATGCAACTCAAAGATTTAATTTGGGAGAAATTAAATGCCCCTGCGTGATGCTAGAGCAGCTACATAGCCTTGATACCAATGCATTAATTGCTTTAAACAGGCTCTTTCCAGCTGCTACAGATACGTTTTGGCTTGCCGCCACCAAAACCATTACTTGGCTGCCACTTTATGCTGTGCTCCTTCATCGGCTCTACATCTCTAGCACTGCCGTGCTATTTGTTAAACGACTGGCATTAGTCGTTATCGGAGTGTTGCTCTTTGATCAAGGTGCAGCGCTTTTTAAATATACGCTCGAGCGGCCCCGACCTTGTCACGATCTAGAAGGCTTACGCGTTTTAGCACATTGCAGTCCATTTGGGTTTTTTAGTGCACATGCGGCGAACAGCTTTGGACTTGCCTTTTTATTTCGAAAATGGGTGCATTCAAGTTGGTTTCCCATTCTTATAATGGTGGCGCTGGTGCAAAGTTTTTCTCGTATTCATTTAGGCGTACACTATCCATTAGATTTGCTCGCGGGCGCATTCTGGGGATTCCTCATTAGCGTCGCTTTACATAAAATTGAAAAGACATGGAGTTGAATCTAATGGCTTATCTGGCGGTGTTTATTGGTGGTGGTGGCGGTTCAGTACTGCGCTTTGCAATGTCAAAGGCCATTGTGGCAAACGGTTGGATTCAAGGCCACTGGGCCACTTTAATTATCAACGTGTTGGCCAGTATCGCCTTAGTAGTGATTGTCGATGCGTATGATGACAAATCAAAACTGATGTACCTTTTATTATTAGGCACTGGATTTTGCGGCGGATGGTCCACCTTCAGTACGTTCTCGATGGAAACGATAAATCTAATAAGTGCTGGAAGAACAACAGAGGCGGTACTTTACGTCAGTCTCTCGGTTATATTGGGCATAGGCGCAGCGATGGCCACTATGTTATGGTTGACGCGCGAATATGCATCGTAACTATTAACGTAGTAAGCTGAGTTTACCTCGTTTTTCAATCAATTTGTCATTTTCTCCTTTTGCAAAGACCGTCCAGGTATACACCCCCTGTACAGCTTCTTTTCCTCCAGGATGCATACCGTTCCAACCTTCAGAAGGGTCGTTCGTTTCGAACATCACCTCTCCCCAACGATTAAAAATTTTCAAACTAAAATCTTTAATCCCAACTGCAGTTGCAAAGAATATTTCATTCTTACCATCTCCGTTTGGTGTAAATGCGTTAGGTACAAAAATGAGTGTCTCCGGATTGATCCGAATATTGGCTTTAGAGGTATCCGGACAATCAAAGGTGTTAATGACCACGTGTGCTACTTCAAACCAGCCAGTATCGCTGTAGGAATGATTAAATACGGCCTGATTGTAATAGATACTGCCGTCGCCCATGCTAGTAATGATATCGTCCGTCGGATCGGCGGCGAGATCTGTGATTTCGATATTCGATGTGTAGATCGTAGCACTGGTTGGATCTGCTATAAACGAACTGGTAGGTGATGGGTACACGGTAATAAAATCGGCGTAAGACACGGTAATAGTATCTGTACAACCCTCAATGAAATAAATAGTAAGGTTCAAGTCGTAGGTTCCCGGGTTGGCATAGGTATAGACAGCGTTGCTATCGTTACTCAACACACCATCCCCAAAGTCCCAATTATAGATTACTTGACCATCAGTAATAGTGCTGTCCCAGAATTCAACCGTAAATGGTGCACACCCTACCTGGTTTTCAACGCTGACGTTAGTTTCCGGCCTACGGTATATGCGTACTGTGTCTAGGAAGTTGTCCTCACAACCGTTTTCCTCAACGGTAAGACTCACATAGTGGTCTCCCCAAGTGCTAAAGACGATGGGTGGCGGGTTCCAACCTGTGAATGTTTGAATGCTGGCATCCGCACCGAAATCCCAGTTGGCCACAGCATTTCCTCCATTTGAACTTTGATTTTGGAAACTGATTAAATTTTCATCGAAACACACTGGCCCGCTATAGGAATAGGCAGGGTTGACCGGATTGTACAGTTCATAAGTTACTTCGGCGGTATCGGTACAGGGGTATCCAGGATTTAAAATTAGTTGGATGGTATAGGTCCCCGTATCGGTAAAGGTGTAGGTCGGGTTTTGACCTGTGGCTGAAGCACCAGGATTGTTCGGGTCATTAAATAGCCATAGGTAATTTGTTCCGTTGTATGAACTGTCAAGAAAAGTAACTGTGGTACCGTTACAAATGGTATTTGGCTGAAAATCCTGTGGCGTTGGGTTTGATAAAACATTGCTCTGACAGACCATTACATTGAATTGGTAATCTCGTCTCAGTGTTGAAAGCAGCACACCGTTTGAATCATATTCTTCAGCGCATACGGCAAAGACGTACTGGCCAACTCCGATAGGGGTCCCGGTCAAAAGCCCCGTCGAGTCATTAAGTGCGAGTGTAGGGTTAGTGGGTAGGGGATAACCTGTTGAATAGGGAAATAAAAAGGGCACTGGTGTGTACGGTGGCGCTCCTGGGGGATTAGGTGCTGGATTGTTTTGCGACCCACCATGCAGCGGCTGACAGAGTGAATAATAGACACTATCACCATCCAATTCCTGCACAGAGAAGTCGATATTTAGACTATCATCTTTGCACATCACTATAGGTGGATCTGAGATAAACGCACAACTACTGTTACAGACTGAATCTTGTGGTGGAATTGTTATGTAGTAGGAACTACCCCAAGTTCCGGAATTTGCCACGTTCGATATGGTGTTGTTTCGACAACAACGTTGATAAGTAATGGTATAGCCGTGTGTCGCGGGCTGAAGCGTTACATTGGTTGTATAGGTCGCTTTTTCGGTACAAACGTTCGGTGGCGTCTGTAAGCAAGGGTTGTTTACGACAGCGGGAATACCTACGATGGCTCCCCGACCCACCATGACAGTTTGAACAACAGTATTTTGATTGGGACCGCCGTAAATGGTTATCGGCGCCTGCATGTCGAATGGTGCGCCGCTTGAATTGCAGTCCCTGTAAATGGTAAGTCGTATCTGATACGTGTTACCATTAGTTCCAGTACTTATGCACTTGTAGGAGATTTCACCGCCTACCAAATGTGCTGCCTTCGAAGGGAAGGACAGTAGGGCTAGGGTGAAAAATAGAACGATTTTGCGCATTGCTTAAATCTACCAATAATTATGCCCTATGAAACATTTAGAGCAGTGCTAAAGTTCTCAGCGGCAACGCTTGATCAAATCCATTGTCTTTTAACCAATGTAGATTTTTAGAGTATCGCGTGACCAATACGAAATCACCACCCCAGCCACCTAGGCTTTTTGCGGCTCCATCGTAGCCCTTGAAGAGTTGTTCGATGACGGGCCGAAGCCCTAAATGATCACCAATAAGTTGCTCGTGCTTGTGCATTAAGGTTTCAATTTCCTCGGTGGTTGAAACGCTAATAAAAGCTGAGGTAATGTTATTAATTTCTTGTATTTGTTGCTTGCCAAAGGGCCGTTTGTGGACCAATGCTAAGCTCTCAGAAGTCAGCTGTTTTTGACCACTGAACACAAATGCGAGGTCATCTGCAAAGTCAGGGGTCCATTGAACTGGCGTGATAACCGCCGATCCTTTCTTAATTTGATAAACTATAGGTCCTTCTGCAGAAGCACACGCTAAGTCATATCCGCTTCCACCATGGGCCTCATGAAAGATGTCTAATGGATCAAAGCCTGCAAATTGCGCAAGGAGACTAGTAAATGTACTGGATGATCCTAAGCCCCAGCTGCGGTCAAATTCCAGATGAGTTTCAAAATGGATGCCGCCCGTTAGCTTATCGCTGTGTGTCGTTAAAATTTGAAGCTGCTTGACCAGATGTTCCGCTTCTTTCTGACGGTTAGTTTCCAGTATCTCTAATTCTGCACTAAGCAGAACATCGAGCCAACAGTCACCCTTTACTGTGAACGCTTGCCAATGAATGTTTGGCGAGTCTACAGGCCGAACGATCAATTTTTGACCTAATGATGTTGGAACAGCTAAGCCCTGTGCTCCTTGGGTAATGGCATATTCTCCTGTGAGCAGTAGTTTACCGTGGGCATAAAATTCTTCCACTTGCTATTGACCAACTTTGGGTACGGGAACACCTCGTAATTCGCAAAAATAGTTGACTACCTCTCTGTGGTGTGGTACCTTATCCTTAAAGTAAGTGGCAATATGAATTTTCTCTTCGGGCGTTGCTTCAAGCTGGGTCAAGATATTCATTAAGTGCATTTTCATATGTCCTTTTTGAATTCCTGTAGTAACCAGCGCGCGCAATGCTGCGAAATTCTGAGCGAGACCACTAACAGCAACTATGCCCATCAATTCTTCTGCATCCGGATTTCCAAGCATCTCTAAACTTTTAACCACAAGCGGGTGAAGCTTGGTCAAACCGCCTACCACACCTAGAGCTAACGGTATTTCAATCCAGAATGTAAATATTCCGTTTTCCACAGCACAACCGGTTAAGCTTTTGTAGCTGCCCGAGCGAGCGGCATGCGTATGACATGCTGCCTCTACCGCTCGGAAGTCATTGCCCGTAGCAATTATAACGGCATCAATACCGTTCATTATCCCTTTGTTGTGCGTTGTTGCTCTATACGGTTCAGCGTTTGCAATGGCTATGGCACGTTTGAATTTTCGGGCAAATTCTTCAGCGCTAACACCTTCACTCGCCAATTCTTCTATTTTACAGCTTACACTAGCACGAACGAGACAGTTTGGGGTATAGTTGCTAAGTATACGCATGACTACTTCGAGCGCATTCGCATCCAAACGTTCGTGGTTTTGAGCGAAAGTCTGGAGACATTTCGCCATTTCCTCGAGGTTGGAATTAATGAAATTTGCTCCCATGGAATCGCACGTCTCAAAGGTGACTTCGAGCTGGTAGTAGTCGTCTAAACGGTCGGTAGCATCTACTAGTTTAATGGAAGTAATGCCGCCGCCCCGAGCTTCCATGTTTGAGGTGAGCTCCGCCGTTGCCGCACGTAAATCTTCCTCTAGCACATGGAAGTCATCTTTTAAGGCACTCGCATCTCCTGTGTACATGAAATGTACATGGCCAATTTTTTGGGTACCGATCACTTCTGCTTTGAACCCGCCACGCTCCATCCAAAATGAAGCGCTCTTCGCTGCTGCTGCGACTACGGAACTTTCTTCAATAGCCATCGGAATGGTGTAAAGCTTTCCGTTGATCTGGAAATTTGGAGCAACACCATAAGGCATGTAATAGTTGCTCATGGTGTTTTCTATGAACTCATCGTGTCGCTTTTGAAGCGTTTCATCATCATGCCAATAGCCGGTCAATACGGACCTTGCAGCATCGGCATCTTCGAAATTATTGGTGACGAGCCATTCAAGTTTGGCGGCTTTGCTCAGTTTGGAGAATCCTTTAATTGGATCTTTCATGGTGGTCTAATTATGAGTACAAAGATAACTCTGCAGTACTAAGAATGTTCAAAGTGAGTAGGTTAGTTCGTAACCGGTACTTCGATCAAGAGAATTCTAGATTCAGCTGCTGTAGCTTTCAATGTGATTTGTTCCGTATCCCATATTCCTAGCGCGTCTCGGGTATCCAGTTTGTGAAGATCTGTTTCAAATCCACCCTCCAATACAAAAGCATAAAGGCCATTATCTTTCGATTTCCACTTGTATTCGATGACTTCATTCTCGTCAAACCTTCCCATGTGGAACCAAGCGTTTTGGTAAATCCAAACCCCTTCATCATCGGGTGATGGGCTAAGCACTTGGTGCAATTTATTCTTTTCGTTTGCGTCCAAAAGCTTTTGTTGATCGTAGCGTGGCGTGACATTTCGTTCATTGGGAATGATCCAAATTTGTAAAAATTTAACCTCGACATTCTTATTAGGATTAAACTCGCTATGCGTTACGCCGGATCCTGCACTCATCACTTGGATCTCACCTTCCTTTATTGTCGTTTCATTGCCCATGGAATCTCGGTGTCTCAAATCGCCGCTTAGAGGTATGGAGATAATTTCCATATTGTCGTGTGGGTGGGTGCCGAACCCCATTCCAGGAGCTACGGTGTCGTCGTTAAGTACGCGCAACAGCCCGAAATTCATCTTTTGTGCGTTGAAGTAATTGGCGAAACTAAAGCTGTGGAAGCTATTTAGCCAGCCGTGATTTGCGTGACCACGAGAATGATTTGGGTGATAAAGGGTTTTCATAAAAATCTTTTAATAGATGTTATAACAACAATAGACCCGCTCAGTTGTTCAAATCAAAATATAAATTGAATAATTAGCGTGCGTTTTTTTGTATTTCGAGATTGATGGCCTTTTGAAGGTTGGCCAATTCCCTTGAATATTCAGTCAAGGATTTTAGACGACGTTCAATCTCTTCAGAATTTATGCGATTGCTTTCTTCTGTTACCCGATTGATGTGTTCCATAACGTTCTTTACTTCAAAACGCATACGGTTCACTAGCCTGAATTCATCTTTCTTCAAAGGGTGCATAGTTGTACCATCTTTAGCTTTCTAAAAGTCCGAAGATTCTTCACATGCCCTTAATAGCCGCCCATAGATTTTGTTAACAAACCCCTATTTTGGCTACTTTATCTTTTTGAGCCAACGATAAAAAGTTTACTACCTTTTCCCCACGATAAATGGGGTGTAAGCAAGCAGCTTTGCGCATTTATCCGCAAATCAATCCACCTAAAAATTTGGTATGAAAAAAATTATGATTACCCTACTAATGGCTGCATCTGTTGCGCTTTCAGCTCAGGCATTACCTTTTGATTTTGAGTCTTCAACTTCTGGCATGGTCGGTTACGACGGTGCATCTTTTACCATTGTAGCCAATCCAAGTTCTGCAGGTAATTCTAGTGCTAATGTCGCTAAGATTGTTAAAGTGAATGCAGCCGATTTGTGGGCCGGCGGTAAAATAACCTCTGTTTCGTCTCTAAATTTTACCAGTGCATCGTCTAGTGTGCTGTCCATGAAGGTTTACACGACGCAGCCCGTCGGTACAGTAATAAAAGTGAAATTAGAAAGTCCCTACACCAGCGAAGTAGATGCAGTTACCACGGTATCTGGCGCATGGGAAACGCTCACGTTTGACTTTGGAATTCCAGCGCCTTCAGGAAGTGTGGACTTAGTCATTATGCCACAGCCGTTCACCCCAGGAGGAGGAAACACTTTTTATATCGACGATATCGAACAAGTTGCAGGTGTAATCGCAACGCAAAGATTAGGTTTGCCCGTTACGTTTGAATCGGGCACCACAGCACGTCATTTCTTTGATTTTGAAAGTGCTATCATGACAAGCCTACCCAATCCCGATATTGATGTAGATAATGGAAGCGCAAACGTGGGTAAAATAGTTCGATACCTCGGTGCTCCTTATGGTGGAAGTAAAATCACGTTTACAAATAATCTAGACTTTGTGAATTCTCCAGTGATTACGATGAAGGTTTGGACGTCTGCACCCATTGGTACGAACGTGACACTCAAAGCGGAAAAGCCATTTTGGGGTGAAGAGCGTAGTGTTCAGACCACTAAAACCGAAGAATGGGAAACGCTGTCTTTCGATTTTACAAATGCACCTACTGACATGCCTACGTTGGCGTTGTTGTTCGACTTTGTTGCGGGAAGTTCGAACGTCGGTGATGGATCGGCTACGTCTACCTTCTACTTTGATGAAATAAAATATGCGAATGTTCCTCTAGGGGGTATAGAAGAATCAAAAGAATTATTCTCGGTTTATCCAAACCCCACCTCAGACAAATGGACAGTACGCAATCCTTCGTCTACTGGGTGTACCATTCAGATCTTTGATTTAAAGGGTCAACAGCTCTATCAGGTTCTCACCTCGAGTCAAAGCCATACCATCGATGCTACGGACTTTGCAGCGGGTATTTATCTCGCTAAGATTCAGTCGGGCGCGAATGAGCAAACGGTACGTTTAGTCAAACACTAAAGGTCGATAGTCAAAAACACAGCTCCAAAGTGGTAACCACAATCGCGTGGTTACCACTTTGGTGTTTATGGAAGTCAATATTTTGATGAAAAAGGAGGTTCAGGCCATTAAAAAAGCCCCTCAGTTGTACTGAAGGGCTTAGGTGGTGGTGATGGACGGAATCGAACCGCCGACACATGGATTTTCAATCCATTGCTCTACCAACTGAGCTACATCACCTGCCGGGCGGCAAATATACACCTACAATTGAAATGTGAAAGCACATTCAATGAAAAATTAGAATGTCATTTCGAATTACCAATAGATGAAGGATTTAACGACCTTTGGCCATATGTTAATCACAATAGACGTAGGGAACACCCGTATCAAGATGGGATTATTCGACGGCAGTAGGCTCGTTGAAAACGAGACTTTTGTACTCAGCGAAGTGGAAAAAGCCGTTAAGGTCTATGAGCAGTGGTTCGCTAGTGGAGATAGGTCAATAGGCATTGCGAGCGGCGCATTAGATGCACATTGGCCAAAGTCTATACGTTGGCTTACTATTGACGATCCATGGCCGTTTTCGATCGACTATAAAACCCCTGAGTCGCTAGGCTTGGACCGACTACTCTTCGCCGCGGCTGCTTGGTTAGAAAACAGAGTAGACCTTATCGTGGTAGTTGCGGGTACTTGCATTACTTATAATATTGTTAAAAATGACGCTTTCATTGGCGGCGCAATTTCCCCCGGTTGGGCGATGCGATACAAGGCAATGCATGCCTTTACAGCGGCACTTCCAAACCTGTCAAAAAGCAGTGAAACCCATGTAGTTGGCGCCTCAACGGAGGAAAGTATGTGGTCTGGCGTGGACACGGCATTGCCGCTTGAAATGGAAGGGATGATTCATGCCTTGCAAAGTCAAACGGGCATAAATCTTGTATTCATTTGCGGTGGAGATGCAAAGGCCTTGTCAAACCACCTAAAAAGCTACATATTTGCACCCTTGAATTACGAACTATATGCCCTACAGCGCATTGATGAATATTTTCAAAGTCAATCAGTTAAATAAATCCGCTTTCACATTAGTGTTAGCGTCGATGTTGCTGTTGTTTGGGTCTGATGCGTCGGCACAGACGAACTCAGTAAGTCCACTCAGTATAAATGGGCTCGGAGAAACCTCCTTCGGTATTACGCCGGCATATTTAGGTATGGGGGGGACGGGAATAGGTTATGCCGACCGTTACACTATTAACGTTTTCAATCCGGCAGGTTATGCGAATCTTGAGTATTCGACACTTGAAATGAGTGGTGCCCACCGTACGTTCCGCCACAGAATCATTAGCGATAGTTTAGATCAAGACAACTACAACACCTATTTCGATTATTTCGGATTTGGATTCAAATTCGCTGATTGGATTGGTGGTGCCTTTTCGTTAAGCCCTTACGCAGCAAAAGGTTACAATGTGAGTGTTGCCGATTCTTCGGATGATTTTGGAATTTACGAATACCGTTCAATCGGTTCTGGCGGTTTTGACCAATTCACCTTTGGACTTGCCCTTCAGCCCCTTCCGTGGTTCAGTATAGGCGGAAATGCGCGCTACATCTTTGGCGAAATGGAAACGAGCAATAAAACCATCCTCGCGGATAATAGATTCCTTTCGGTCAGTAAAACCAGCAAAACAGGGATTAGTGATCTAACTTTTGACATAGGTACACAGTTGCAGGGAGATCTTGACCGATTCCACTTTGTCGCAGGAGCAGTTTATGGCTTCGGAGGTTCTATGAATGCGAGACAAATTTCTACGCAATATTCTTTTATAAACAGCGGCATTGTGGAGACACCAGTCGATACATTGTTTTATAATTTATCTGAAGAGGGTAGTGTAGTCTTACCGACATCTACTGGATTTGGATTTGGTCTTAGCAGAACCGTAGAAAACGTTCCTGTAAATGCCTGGGATTTAGTAGTGGATTACCGCAGAGTGAACTGGCAAGACTATAGAGATTTCACCCCGTTCGGAGGAACACCTGTGCAATCCGCAATTGCGGTAAGTGAAAGAGGAAGTGTTGGACTAGTAATGGTTCCTTCATACGTTATTCCTCAGCTCAGACGAAGCACGAATTACTTCGCTATTTCTAGATACCGCTTCGGTTATTCTAGAGAGAAAGGACAGTATTATTGGCAAGAGCCAACAACAGGCCCAACTTACGTAACACAGGAGTTTAACCTCGGATTGACCCTGCCAATTATCTACAGAAGTTTAGCTCCTGGTGAACAAAAGGCAAGCTTTTTGAATATTAGTGTAGGAAGAGGGACCCGTTGGAGTGGCGTGGAGTCCGATTTAAAAGAAGATTATTGGAATTTGAACTTTGGGATAACACTCAATGACAAATGGTTCCAAAAATTTAGATACAGATAAAAAACGCGATAGTAATGAAACGAATCCTTTTTGTATTAGGAATTTTATTGATCAGCTTGACAACCCAAGCGCAAGAATCGAAATGGGGTAATTCCATAGCCGATTCTGTTTCTTGTTTTCAGAATTACAACATCATGGGTTCTTACTACCAGAGTAAGGATTATGCAGAAGCTTATGATGCTTGGAAAGCTCTGTACGAAACGTGTCCATCTGCCAATATCCGCATATACACGTACGGGGACAACATCATCGAAGCGAAGATTAAAGAGGCCGGTGACGATGCGTCAAAGAATGCTCTTATCCAGGAGCTTTTAGGTTTGTACGATACGTTCGCAGTGCATTTCCCAGAAGAAAAATCAAATGCAATGTCTTCGAAGGCATATCATTTCTACAATTACTATAGAAAAAATGCCGACAGTGTTTCGAAAGCTGTGGTGATGTTTGAAGAGGCTAAGTCACTTCTTGGAGATACCATGTCTGTGGCGCATACTGACCGTTATTTCCAAGCGAATGTCAAGGAGTTCAACAAGACAAAAGACGTAGATCGCTTGTTTGAGGTATACAACTCCGTTCTCGTTTCACTGGAATTTAACTTCAACACGTTTAACGTTGAAAATTACAATATTGAACTTAAGGCAGATTCTGTTCTGGATTTTATCGCATATGCGGACAGTATTCGTCCTTCAGCTGAGGCAGCAAAAGCGGCTTACCAAGCCGAAATGGCCGTTTATGATTCTACAAATGCGTATAACAATTCTTCAAAGAAGCGTATGAAGCAAGCGGCTAAACTTCCTCCTTTAGTGAAGCCAGAAATGGAAACAGGTGCGCAGGAATTGGTTAGTGTTATAGAGAAGGCAGATGAGCTGAAGACTAAATATGAATTGGATGAGCAAGGGTTAACGTCAGTGGATAAGCGTAAGATTTCAAACAATGAAATCCGTTTGAGAAACATCACGAAAGTGCAACGTAACATTGAGAAAATCTTGAGCCCATTATTGACTTGTGAAAAGCTAACGTTGATCTACAACGATGCTGCATTTGAAGAGAACAAAGACGATATCGAATGGTTGAAACGTGCCGGTAACTTGTTACAAAAAGAGCGCGTTGGCGAAGACGGTGAATTAACGTCTTGTACTGATAACCCAGTATTTATTTCAATTGCCGAGACATTGTATGAAATTGAGCCTAGTGCTCAAGCGGCATTAAACATGGCGAAGCTAGGTGTAAACAAGGGTGATTGGGCCATGGCTAAAAAGTACTACACTGAAGCTATTGAGCAAGAGGAAGATCTTCGTCGCAAAGCAAATAGCTACATGGGGTTGGCCTATGTGAATCAAAAATTGGGTTCTTTATCCGCTGCTAAAGTCAACTGTATAAAAGCAGGCCAGCTTCGTAAAGATTGGGGGAATCCTTATTTATACTTAGCAACCCTTTATGCTGAGGCGGCAGGCACATGTGGTGCGAATGCAGTGGAGAAAAATGCAGTTTATTGGGCGGCGATAAACAAACTGAGCTATGCAAGAAGTATTGACCCAAGCGTTGCAAGTAAGGCTGCAAAATTGATTTCAGCCTACAGCCAGCAGATTCCGGACAAGGGAATCTCGTTCCAATTGGGCTACAAAGAAGGCGATAAAATCAATATTGGTTGTTGGATCAATGAAACGGTTAGCGTTAAATTCTACTAAGCATTAAACGACCGTGTTATATTTCCCCTGGACGAGAGTCTGGGGGATTTTTTTTGCGCAATTTTACCGACCTTCGTGAGGATGAAGTTTCTTTTAAAACAGCCTAAGACCCTATTGGTTATAATAGCCTGCTATTTAGGCGCATGTTCGAACGATGCTAAGGATGTTGCGGAGGTCAGCAAAATTCCAGTGGTATTCCCCTTGAACGAGCAACACGGCGCACACATCACATATAGCGATAGCGGACAAAAGGTTTTAGAAATTCGTGCAGGACTCATGCAAGACTTCGGGAATATGGATCCCGCATACGTTTTCTTTGGTGAGGGAATTACCGTTAATTTTTACAGCGAAAACGCAAAAACAGCAACGGTGCTGAAAGCAGATACGGCACGCCAATTGAAAAAAGATGACCTTTGGGGTATAGGCGGTAATGTTGAAGTTACCAATGGTAAAGGCGAGCGAATGACCACAGAATTATTATTCTGGGATAAAAAGGAGGAACGATTGTACAGTAATGCTAAAGTTCAAATCCTATCTGATGGGCAGCTCATAAGAGGTAAGGGGTTTGAAGCCGATCAATCGTTCAACACCTATCGAATTTATAAAGTACAAGGAGAAATAACAGTTGATGATGAATAGAGCATTGCGATTTATAGAGTTATTATGGTTAGGTGTGGCAGCGGTCAGCTCAGTTGAGATTTATGTCAATTGGGGAAGCAACTGGCAGAGCACGATTAAATTCTCTTTGTTTCTCGGAGCTGCGATTTTTATGTATTTCCTCAGGAGGCGTTCGCGTCTGAAACAACCTAAAGAATAGAACCTTGGCATTTATTTTACCCATTGTTTTGGCCGTATTTTTTTCTGCACTCTTCTCGGGGTTGGAAATGGCTTACCTGAGTATCAATAAACTTCATGTTGAGCTTGAACGACAGAAGGGAGGAATAGCATATAAGGCACTGGGCTATTTGGTCGATCGTCCAGCACCATTTATTGCCGCAATTCTTGTCGGGAATAATGTGGCATTAGTGCTTTATGGCAATTACATGCACCGCGTACTTACTCCAGTATTTACTAGCTGGGGTGCAATGGAATACCTAATCTTACTCCTAGAGACTTCAGTTTCTACAGTGGTTATTTTGGTTTTTGCGGAATTCCTTCCTAAAACGCTTTTCCGTCAAAATCCTGAGGGATTAATGCGTTGGCTCAGTTTACCCGCTTGGATTTTATTCTGGGTGCTTCGATTGCCCAGTGCTCTTATGCTGGGCGTAAGCCAATTCTTTTTAAAATATGTTTTTCGCGTTGAGGTACAAGAAGAAGAGAACGCCTTTGGAAGAATGGAGTTAGATCATTACGTACGTGAGCGCGCCCCCAAAACGACCTCAGGAAATGAGGAAGTTGATCCGGAATTTGAGATTTTCAAGAATGCGCTAGAATTTCCAGAGACAAAGGCACGCGAATTTATGATCCCAAGGACGGAGATAGAAAGCGTAGAAGTAAATGAGCTTCCCGAGAAAGTACGTGCATATTTTATAGAAACGGGCTACAGTAAACTTTTGGTTTACGAAGACAACATCGATAAAATTATAGGCTACGTTCATGCTTTTGAGCTTTTTAAGAAGCCAGATCATTTAAAGCGAGTACTTCGACCAGTTGCATTTATCCCAGAAAGTATGCGGGCGGACGAAGTACTTAATTTATTCACCCGTGAGAAGCGAAATATTGCGGTTGTTTTGGATGAGCACGGAGGAACCAGTGGTATGATCACACTCGAAGATGTGATTGAAGAAATCTTTGGCGAAATCGAGGATGAGCACGACACGGATGAATTGTTAGAGCGGCAAATTAAAGAAGGAGAATGGCTGTTTTCCGCGCGCTTAGACATCTCCGATATCAATGAAAGATGGGGTCTTGGGCTTCCTCAGAATGAAAATTACAATACTCTCGGGGGGTACATTTTGGACCTCTACCAAAGCCTACCAGAGAAGGGAACCGTAGTGCGAAGCGACCAATACTTGTTCTTGGTACAAAAAACTAGGACGAATAGGTTGGAAGAGGTGCTCGTAAAGGCCAATTAATTGGCGCCAATCCTTATATTCGCAGACTCATACATTTAATTGCAGTACAATGGCAACAATCCAACGCATCAGACAGCGCTCAGGACTTCTAGTAGTCGTGGTGTTTGTAGCACTCATAGCTTTCTTATTAGGAGATTTATTTCGCTCAGGCGGCTCTAAGTTTTTTGGCGATCCGAACGTTATCGGAACCGTAAATGGACGCGACATTACGCGTCAAGAACTCAGCCAGGGAATGGAGGAGTTGCGTGCCGGTAATCCTGAACAATATGCAAATACAACCAGTATTCAGCTGGCGAACTTCGTTTGGAACAACATCGTTACTGAAGAGTTGCTTTCTGCAGAGTTGAGCGCGGCAGGCATGAGCGTGAGTGAGCAGGAGATCTATTTCGATATCATTACTAACCCTAATATTCGTCAAAACTTTGCCGGTGCAAACGGACAGTTCGATGAAAACATGTTCAAGAGCTACATCGCCCAGGTTCGAGATAACCGTGACGCTTCAGAGCAATCGGTTGAGATGTGGACGCAGTGGTTGTCATTCGAGCGTGCCGTAGCGAATCAAGCACAGAACTTTAAATACACCAACGCAATAGAAAAGGCTATTTTCATGCCTGCAGGTCTTGCGGAAACTGAAATTAACCGCGGTGATGCACAGCACCCAGCGCAATACGTTTATGTACCCTATATCGATGTAAACGAAGACGAAATCAATGTTTCTGATGAAGATGCCAAGCGCTACTTCAATGCACACAGAGAAGATTTTTCGCAGGAAGAAGGTCGCAATATAGAATTCATCAACTTTCCGTTAGCGCCGTCAGAATCGGATCGTGAAGGTGTGCGTGCTGAATTGGCCAGTCTTTCTTTTGAGTGGCTGGATGTAGAAGACGACTCAGTATTTGTTAACCAACACAGCGATGTTCGTTTTCAGTCGGAGTATTACACAACCACAGAATTGGTCGGTACCGGTCTAGATACACTTGTAGACGGACAATCAGTGGGCTTTCAGAAGGGACCAATCGATTTAGGTGGCGCTTTTGCAGTGGTTAAATTAGTAGATAGAAAAACAGTGCCGGATAGCGTAAAAGCGCGTCACATCCTCATACCGTTTGCGGGTGCAACGAGAGCTGATGCATCGGTAACACGCAATCCGCAAGAGGCTAAAGTTTTGGCGGATAGCTTGTTCGCATACCTCGAGGGTAATCCATCTGCATTCGAATCTGTTAGCGAAGCGTTTTCGTCAGATGTGGTTGCAAAAGAGAAGGGCGGCGATCTAGGGTACTTCTCTCGCGGATCAATGGCAAAGCCTTTTGAGAATTTCTGTTTCTTTAGAAAAAATGGTTCAATAGGCGTGGTACCAACCCAATTTGGGTGGCACGTGATCCAAGTAACGGATCAGAAAGGTGAAAACGATGTATATAAGATTGGACAAATCATTCGTGAAATCTTACCTTCAGATGAAACCATTCAAACGTTATATAATCAGGCGTCAGGTTATGCTGCGGAGGCACAAACTGCCGAAGATTACCGCGCACTTGCTACTGAGAAAGGATTCTTTTTACGTCCAGCACGTAATCTAGGGCGCTTTGAGGAAGTGGTTTCCGGTTTAGGTACTGCGCGTCGTGTGGTACGTTGGGCTTGGGATGACGACCGCGAAGAAGGAAATATTGGTTTGCTTGAAAATGATGGAAATGGTTATGTTGTGGTGGTCCTAACGGACAAGCTAGAAGAAGGAACTTCTTCATTTGAAATGGTACAAGCCCAATGTTTGGAGGCCGCTAAGAAAGATGCGAAGAAGGCATTGGTGCTAGAGCGTTTAGAAAACGCCTCTGCTGGAGCGGCAACTATTGAGGCCGTAGCAACAGCTGCCGGTAAGGAAGTACGTACATTAAGCTTCCGTATTTCTCAATTCAACATCTCAGGTGTTGGTAATGAGGCTAAGGTAGTAGGTACTATTTGTGGTTTAGAGCCGGGAACATTGAGTCCTGTTATTCTTGGTGAAAATGGCGCTTTTGTGGCGATTACTTCTCCTGCAAATCCTGCCCCGCAAATTGACTACGCGAATATGGCACAGAATACGCAGCGCAGTATTCGCAATCTAGTAGGTACTCAGGCCTACAAAGCTTTACAGGATAAGGCGAAGATTGAGGACATGCGCTACATGATGTTCTAAGGAGCAGTAGTGTAAAGACAGTTAAAGGCGCGAGCCGATGCATATGCATCGGCTCGCGTTGTTTTTAGACCCTACTAAGCTAGACGGTTCCAACGCTCCGCATCAAGCTTGACAAAGATGAACAGTAATATGGTAAAGCCCCACAGTGAGGAGCCGCCGTAGCTAAATAAGGGCAGCGGTATACCGATAGTTGGTACCAGCCCTATGGTCATTCCAATGTTGATGAGCCAGTGCGTAAAGAGAATGCTTGCAACACTGTAGCCGTAGACCCGCGAAAAGGTGTCTTTTTGTTTCTCTGCCAACCAAATAATACGACCTATAAGAACAGCAAATAGGGTCATTAGAAGTGCGGTACCTATAAAACCCCATTCTTCGCCAATGGTGCAAAAAATATAATCTGTGCTTTGTTCTGGTACAAAGTTGAGTTTTGTCTGAGTACCGTTTAAATAGCCTTTACCTGTCCATCCGCCTGACCCAATAGCTATCAGGCTTTGAAGGGTGTTGTATCCTGCCCCAGTAGGATCGTCCTCTAAACCAAGCAAGACCTTGATGCGTACTTGTTGGTGTGGCGCAAGAACGCGCTCCATGACTTGACCCACTGCAAATACTGTAACGCTAGCAAGTGAAACTAGGGTAAGATTGATGGCAATGGGTCTTCTTTTTTTAGGAAGAAGCAGAAACAGTAGTAGTGAAATGCTGCCCAGGAAGATTAAGGCTGTTTTTAAGGGTAACAATAGGCCGATAATGGCCAGGGCCACGAGAGATAGAGCAGCACCTATGTAGTACCCTGGCATGCCTTCACGGTACAGAACAAGAAGTAAACTTAGGTAGACGAGTGTTGAGCCCAAGTCAGGTTGAAGACCAATGAGGAAGCCGGGAATGAGGAATAGCGATGCGGCAATGAGTCTGTGGGACCATAGCCGCATGTTTGTGCGGGAATGTCCCATGTAGAAGGCAAGCATTAAGGCTGTAGCAAATTTCGCTACTTCCGAAGGTTGAAGACTAAAAGACCCTAGGGCATACCAGCTCCGTGCACCGCCAATTTTCTTTCCGACAAACAATACGCCGATCAAAAGGATGAGGGTTAAAATATACCAGAACGGAGCGAAATTGGTCCATAACCGGTAATTTGACAAGAGGATGCCCAAAATGATGATGAAACTCCCGCCAATAAACAGGAGTTGCTTACCGTATTCTTGGGTGAGGTTGAATAGCGACGCTGCCTCTTCATTGTATACAGCTGAATGGATACTTAGCCAGCCCCAGAAAACAAGGACCGTGTAGATGAGCGCCACTACAGGGTCAATCTTTAGCCGGTTTCTATTTCTTCGGTTTCTAGCCATTAGAAATTTGCTTGATAGGTACTGTCCTCTCCGTAAATGGCAACGTGCTGTTGGCGGTATTCCTCGTGCAGGTCTCCTTCAAACATTCGTGCTTCTAAAGCGGGACGGGTGATGGTGTCCGTTAGGTACTTCTCTGTCATTAAACTGGCTATGGGTGCTGCCCAGCGTGATCCCCAATACCCATTTTCTATAATAACTGCCAGTGCAATCTTTGGTTGGTCCTTAGGAGCAAAGCTTACAAAAACACTGTGGTCTTGCCCGTGCGGATTTTGTGCGGTTCCAGTCTTTCCGCACTGTGTAATGTGGGGCATGCGCGCGCCTTTAGCCGTTCCTCGCTCAAATACATCAAACATACCGTTGATTACCACCTCAAAATGTTGAGAATCGACTGTGGTGTAGTTCTGCATAGTAAAATTGGAATCAATAGGACCGTGGTCCGATTCTCTTATGATATGCGGAGTATAGTAATAGCCCCTGTTTGCAATTGCAGCGGTCATATTTGCCAATTGAATCGGCGTTGCGACCAATTCACCTTGACCAATACCATTGGAGACAGACGTAGCTCCTTTCCAGGTAGAATAACCCAAGAATCGGTCATAATAACTAGCATCGGGAATGAGTCCTTTTCTTCCGGTTGGCAAGTCGTTTCCGAGAAAGGTTCCTAAACCAAAACTCTTAACGTGCGCGCTCCAGCGGTTCATGCCAGCATGTGCATCACCGTCTTTATCAATAGTTCTTTGATAAACAGTACAAAAGTAATTATTGCAGCTCTCAGAGATGGCCTCGTTTAAGGCTAGCCGGCCCCCTTTACAATGGCAAGCCACTGTTAATGACCCAAAATGAAAACCATGATTACAGGTCATTGCCGTGCGCGGGGTAATGACACCTTCTTGTAAACCTACTAACGCGCCGATGAGCTTGAACGGCGAACCTGGAGGGTATTCTGCTAAAATTCCACGGTCAAACAGTGGTTTGTTGATGCTGTCGTAATACATGCGCGTGTAATTTTTACTGCGCAGGCGACCCACTAATTCATTGGGGTCATAACTAGGTGAAGTCACCAGTGCCAAAATCTCTCCCGTTTCCGGTTCAATCGCTACAATAGATCCACGTTTGCCTTTCATCAGCGCTTCGCCATAGCGTTGCAGCTCAAGGTCTATACTACTGACTAAATCAAGTCCCGGAACAGGCATTTCATCATGTGCAGCGTCTTTCCATTTGCCCAATCTTCTGTTTCTATGGTCCACAGTGAAGAACCGCTTTCCGTGTGTACCTTTTAGTACATTTTCATAGCTTTTATCTATCCCGCTTTTCCCCACTAAATCGCCTTGAGAGTATTCAGGGTTCACAAGAATAAAATCGGTATTCACTTCGCCAATAAAGCCTACTACATTAGCGCCGTTTTTATGAGGATAGTTTCTAAGAATACGCTTCGAAGGGTAGAAGCCCGGAAAGGCTTTAAGTTCTGATTTTATTTGGGTATAGGTAGATTTTGAAAGCATCTTCATGAACATGCTGCTCCGGAAATAACTATACTTCTTAGCCTTTTCAATCCGTTCCTTGATGTCTGAAACCTCCAAACCTAGGAGTTGTCCAAGCGCCGCGGTATCTAGATCTTTGACTAAGTAGGGGCTAACCATTAGATCATACGCAGGACTATTACCTACCAAAAGTCTCCCGTCTCTATCGTAGATATATCCCCGAGGTGCATAGAGCTTTTCAGCCGCTGTTGCATTGCGTTCAGCCCGCGCTGCATAGTCGTCGTTGACCACTTGAATTTGAAATAAGCGGAATAAGAAGAGCAAACCCACTAAGGTTAATCCTACATAAAAGGCACTACTACGCGGCATATTTTTTTGAGAATAAAGCGTGAGTAATAGCGAGCAATACCAGTGTAATTAGGCTTGAGATGAGAATCCGTGTAATCAAGAGCAGGGGGTTGTCAAACCCATAATTTTCCGCAGTGAAAAGGACCGTGTGATGCAATAAAACAAGAACGCCTGAAGTTGTTAGGTACGGGGCTAAAGCAAGGTGCGACACTCCTTCGTTGTCGTCCGATTTTCTGTACCCGATCAATGCGTTTTCTACCCACGGTTTTAAAGCTACGAGAGTCAAGCAAGCCAAAGTATGCGCCCCGCCGCTTTGCTCAAAAGCATCCATAATACTACCCACTGCAAAAGCGATGGCATAAAGACTTATTCGGCTTACTCCAAAGGGAAGCCAAAGGAAAAACCAGAGGTACAGATAAGGATTACCGTAGACGGTCAGCGGCACATCCTGAAGCAGTCCCCATTGAACGAAGAGCACCAATACGAGCCAAACAAAATTTTTCACAAACGTCATAAAGCAGGCATTTGCAATGAATCTAAACTTTCCACATCTTTCAACTTGCTGATGTAGAGCCAACTCATGTTTTTATAATCGGCACTTAGCTGAACCCTCGCCGTCCAAGTTAAATCTTCGCTGTTTTGTTCAGCGCTTACCACAGTTCCGGCCAGAGTAGATGGACCTACCGAAGTTCTCGTAAAACTAAAAACACTGTCGCCGGGCAAGGGTTGGTTCTCTCTTTGAATATCGATCAGCGTTGCCCATGCAGGATCTGTTCCGTTCCATTGTAATTCCCCTAAACCCTTTTCGGGGATACGGGCTCCAATATTTCCTTTACTGTGCAGTACGGGTATGATGTGGGCGTAGTGATTACTGACTTCTACAACAGAGCCAATCCAGCCATTGGCTGTCATCGCGCCCATTCCTGGCTGTATTCCGTCTTTACGACCCGCATGAATAATGATGTAATTGTTCCGTTTGTTGTAAGAGTATTCAACGACCCGCGCAGGAATAAAATCATACGCATTAAAATTTGGCAAAAGTCCTGCAGCAACACCTTTGCTTCCTGAACGTAGCGCTGCATTCTCACGGGCCAATTCCTCATTGATAGCATCAAGTCGCCAATATTGTTTCCAGCCGGATAGGCCATTTTGTACGGATGCAACGGCACCGAAGCCAATGCTGTTTAAACGATGTTCAGCAACAGGATTTTTAAGAGAATGGCGCAATAGCGCAATGAGCACGAAGACTATGAGCAACAGAGTGCTTCGATACTTTGCCAAAAAAAGTATCAGTTGCCGCATAGAAGTGTTTTATTTAGCTTTCTAATATGGTCTTGAAGTGTTCGATGTTTTTCAACACGATTCCAGTTCCTCTTACTACTGCACGCAACGGATCTTCAGCAACGAAAACAGGTAAGTCAGTTTTTGCTGAAATACGCTTATCTAGGCCACGAAGCATAGAGCCACCGCCTGCAAGGTAGATTCCGCTGTTATATATATCAGCAGCCAATTCTGGGGGCGTATTACTCAAGGCCTCCATTACAGCATCTTCTACTCTTGTGATGCTTTTTTCTAAAGCACGAGCTACTTCGGTATGTGTCACCTGAACTTGCTTTGGCTTTCCAGAAAGAAGGTCACGTCCTTGAACAGAATAAGGCTCTGGAATTTCGTCCAATTCTTCTTGGGCTGCACCCACAGCAATTTTAATGTTCTCCGCGGTACGTTCTCCAACATAAAGATTATGCTGCGCACGCATGTACAGTGCAATATCATTGGTGAACACATCACCGGCTACCTTAATGCTCTTATCACATACAATACCGCCCATGGCCAATACTGCAATTTCCGTTGTCCCGCCACCAATATCAATGATCATGTTTCCTTTCGGTTCCAGTACATTAACGCCTATACCAATAGCCGCAGCCATAGGTTCGTGAATAAGGTATACTTCTTTGGCATTTGCTCTTTCTGCGGAATCTTTTACTGCACGTTTTTCAACTTCTGTAATTCCTGATGGAATACAAACCACCATTCTAAGGCTTGGCGGAAACAGGCGTTTTTTAAAGGAAGGGATGCTTTTAATGAGTTCTCGAATCATGTGTTCAGAGGCCTCGAAATCTGCAATCACTCCGTCTTTCAGCGGTCGTATAGTTTTAATGTTTTCATGGGTCTTTCCGTGCATCTGCCTTGCCTCTTGCCCTACGGCAATGATTTGACCCGTGCGACGGTCTATTGCAACGATAGACGGGGAGTCAACGACCACCTTGTCTTGATAAGTGATAAGCGTATTGGCTGTACCCAAGTCAATCGCTATATCTTCTGTCATGAAACTAAACCAACCCATGTGCTGAAGGTAATAAAAAATTAGTGTTTAAAGTGACGAATTCCAGTGGTAACCATAGTCATTCCGTTTTTGTCACAATAGGCAATACTTTCTTTGTCGCGAATAGAACCTCCGGGCTGAATGACACAAGTGATTCCTGCATTATCAGCGATTTCTACACAATCTGGGAATGGGAAGAATGCATCAGAGGCCATTGCGGCACCAGCGAGATTAAAGCCGAAACGTCCAGCTTTCTCTACGGCCTGATTCAAAGCATCAACACGCGAAGTCTGCCCTGTGCCACTGGCTAAAAGTTGTCCGTCTTTTGCCAAGACAATGGTGTTACTTTTCGTGTGCTTACATACTTTGGCGGCAAAAATCATATCTGCAATTTGTTTCTCAGATGGGGCCAATTTTGTAACGGTCTCCATATCCGATTCACTTTCTGTCAAGGCGTCCTTCGCTTGAACAAGCGTGCCGTTCAATACAGTACGAACATTGAATGCAGGGGCTTCGTAATCTTTCAAGATAAGGAGCACACGATTTTTCTTCGAACGAAGGATTTCGAGTGCATCATCATCATAAGACGGGGCTATGAGCACTTCGAAGAATAAGGCGTTCATTTTTTCCGCAGTTGCTTTATCGACGGTTCTGTTGGCTGCAATGACGCCACCAAACGCACTCACTGGATCGCCCGCTAAAGCGTCATCCCATGCCTGAGCAAGAGATGCACGAGTGGCTAAACCACAAGCATTGTTGTGTTTGATGATAGCAATGGTAGTCTCCTCAAATTCTCTGATTAGATTTACCGTAGCATCAATATCTAGTAAATTATTGTAGCTCAGGGCTTTTCCGTGGATTTGCTCTAAGGCATCTTCTAAATTTCCGAAAAAGGCAGCGTTCTGATGCGGATTTTCACCATAACGAAGCGTTTGCTTTTTGCGATTACTCATTTTAAGATCCAGACGATCGCCCGCAAAATAACGGTGAATGGCAGTGTCGTAATGGCTGCTTTCATCAAATGCTTCCAAAGCATAGCGGCGGCGAACGTCTAGAGTAGCACCAGCGTCGCTTTGAAGAACAGCGAGGGCATCTTCGTACTGCCCCATGTTTGAAATGATCCAGCAATCGTTAAAATTTTTGGCCGCGGCTCGGATTAAAGAGATCCCGCCAATATCTATTTTCTCAATGATATCCTGCTCCGGTGCTCCAGAGGCTACGGTTGCTTCGAAAGGATATAAGTCAACGATTACTAAGTCGAAATAGGGGATTTCAAATTCGCTCATCTGCGCTTGATCGCCCTCGTGTGATCTGCGTGCTAAAATTCCTCCGAACACCTTTGGATGTAGGGTTTTAACGCGACCACCTAAAATGGAAGGGTATGAGGTCAAATCTTCAACGCGTTCAACGGCGATGCCGCGCTCTTCAATAAATGCTTGGGTTCCTCCTGTCGAATAGATGGTGGTGCCCATCTCTTTTAAGGCGTCAACTATCGGCCCTAGGCCGTCTTTGTGAAATACAGAAATTAAGGCGTTTTCTATGCGCATCAAAGTGTGTGTTTTGGAAAATAATGGAAGAAACAAAAGTAATGTTTTAAGAGCGTGGGATTGTCTTTTTATTCCTCTAATTTTGAAGGAAATCGCTATAGTATTGATACTACTTCTAAGACTGATTCGTGAAAGTGTGTTGTTTGCCGTTATCTCGCTGGCAGCAAATAAGTTACGGACGTTATTGTCCCTTTTAGGTATCACCATTGGTATATTCGCTATCATCCTTGTTTACTCCATTGTAGACTCTTTGGAAAAGAATATTCGGGACAGCGTGAGCCAACTTGGTGATAATGTCGTTTACGTACAAAAATGGCCTTGGGGCGGGGGCGGTGAATACGCTTGGTGGAAATACCTGAATCGTCCAGTGCCTTTGAAAAAGGAATCCGAATTGCTACGTAAGCGAAGTCAATACGCTGAAAATATAGCCTTCGGTAGTTCATTAAATGGAGCCACTGCAAAATTTGAAAGCAATAGTACTAGTGGAATAGAAGTTTTAGGTACGACGTTTGAATACGCGCAGATTTGGGATTTTGAACTTGCCGACGGACGCTATTTTACAGAATTAGAAATGAGTGCGGGTCGCCCGTACTGCATCATTGGGGCGGATATTGCGGACGGACTTTTTCCCAATCGCGAGCGATGTATTGGCGAGCGCATCACCATTGAAGGGCAAAAACTTACCATCATAGGGGTCTTTGAAAAAGTAGGTCAAAGTTTGGTTGGTCAGAGCTATGATCGACAAGTTTTGGTTCCTTTTACCTTTGTTCGAACCGTCGTAAATACAGACCGTAACGAGCAAAACTTGATCATGGTTAGTGCCAAAGCGGGTGTGTCTTTGGACCAATTAAAAGATGAACTTACAGGCATCATGCGCTCCTTACGCCGGCTGCGTCCTGGCGCGGATGACGACTTTGCATTGAATGACCCATCGTTGATTAAAAACCAATTGGATTCGCTTTTCGGTGTTTTAGGCCTAGTAGGCACCGTGATTGGAGGCTTTTCAATATTGGTTGGAGGCTTCGGTATTGCGAATATCATGTTCGTGAGTGTACGCGAACGCACTAATGAAATAGGGATACAGAAGGCTCTAGGCGCGAAAAATTTCATGGTTCTTTTCCAATTCTTAACGGAGAGTGTTGTGCTCTGTCTGATCGGCGGAATTATGGGGCTGTTGCTCGTCGCACTTGGCGCCTTTGCAGCAACGAAGGCCTTTGACTTTGAAATCGCCTTGAGTTTGGCGAACGTGATTGTAGGCATTGGACTAAGCGCCTTGATAGGGCTTGTTTCCGGTTTTATTCCCGCATGGATGGCCGCTAGACTCAACCCGGTCGATGCCATTCGAATGAACGCCTAACCTATAAGCGGTCAGCAACGAATTCGGCGACCCATTCTAAAAGTTCGTGATCCTCCGCGGTAAAAGGGTCCAATTGGTGCGAGTCAATATCGATTTGACCGACTAATTTTTCATCTGCGTAAACGGGGACGACAATCTCACTTTTTGTAGCCAGACTACAGGCTAAATAATTGTCTTGTGCATGCACATCCGGAACCTCAAAGGTTTTGCCTGAGACCGCGACCTGCCCGCAAATACCTCTACCATAAGGGATGCTGGTATGATCCGTCGCTTCGCCTATATAGGCGCCCAACTCTAACTGGTTTTTGGCGTCATTCATCCAATAAAATCCGGTCCAATTGTAATAAGGTATTTCCTTATCCAATACCGTGACGGCAAGCTTTTGTAACGCCTCACCGCGTAGGTTCTTTCCTTTTTGAAGCTTAGATTTGACGTTTTGCAGTTGAATAGATGTCATAACAGCAAGATTGTTGATAGAATATCGCATTAAATGAGTAAACGTAGCACGGTTATTGCTTTCCAAGTGCGAAATTAGCAACAATGTACATGCTTTTGTTGTTGTACACATATTAATTAACCCAAATACCTGATATGAGAAAAGTAATACTCTCATTAGCATTCCTAGGATTCTCTTGGTCTGGTTTTGCCCAGTCGACCTCGAATGAGTCACTTAGTTTGCAGGCCTGTCAAGGTGATACCATTGTCTTCGGATTCAACATCACTTCGCCCTTCAACATAGGCAATACCTTTTCGGTAGAGATGAGTGATGCAAGTGGAAATTTCGCCGGAAACTTCGTGAGCATCAATTCATTACTCGCTTATGGTGTAAGCGCAGGGAATGAAATAGATGTCCTCGTTCCAGACAATACTACCCAAGGGCTATATAAATTTAGAATGATCAGTTCTAATCCTGTAGCAATCAGCGATACCATCAATAACGTGATCATTGGGGCAAATCCACAGACTGGATTTTCAGCCTACAACTGGTTTGATAAAGCAGGTGAACTCACCTTCTGTGAAGGGGATACGACTTTATTGGTTGTTGACGCCCCACCCACAGGCCAGTCCTACACATACCAGTGGCTAAACGGTGGAGCTCCGATTGCCGGCGAAACTGGCGATACATTATTTGTAATTGCGTCAGGAACTTACGGTGTTGAAGTGAGTTCTAATCTTTGTGACGCTACCTCTATGGACACTGTAGTCAATTCTTATATACCTCCGGCAGCAGTTTTTGCTCAAGGTGGCGCTGGAATTAATTTTGTGGGCATAGATTCTATTCGTATGTGTAAAGGAACCATCGCAACGTTAGAGCACCTTGGCTTTCCAGGCCCAGGAATTTTAGGTTTCAAATACCAATGGTTGAAAGACGATAGTGTCAATATATTTGGCCAACCTGTGATTTATCCTCTTTTAAATGATACGTTAAGCTCTATTACTGTTGATACGTCAGGTTCTTGGTTTTTAGAGATAACATCCATTCCAGGTGGTTGTAAAGACACTTCGAATATCTACACGGTCATCGTTGATACGGTTCCAGCTACATCAACGCTAGTTCAGAATTGGCCTTGGCAAAGCTTACCGTCAAATACACTGTGTTTAACAGATTCTGCGCTACTTACCGCACAGGATACAGTATTAGGCAGCACTTGGGAATACCAATGGCAAATCGCCTATCCTTCTGGATCTAACAGTTGGTTGAATTTAGCTAATGATACCATGCCTTGGATGGTAGTAGATACTTCCATCGTAGCTGATACTGCAGATTACAGGTTGCTCATCACGAATGAGGCTTGTTCATTTATTACCAATGAGCAGACTATCAATTTTGTGAATTTCCCGTCAATACTCATTCAGCCTGGGGACTCTCTGGGTATATGTGTGTATGATAGTGTATTAGTGAGTCTCCAGAGCAATGCGTTAAACTTTGCTTGGAATGGCGGTCTATACACGGGCAAGCAGAATTTCCTCTCTGTACCAGGGCAATATGTGATTGAGGCTTTTGGAGTAAATCAATGTAAAACGACTGATACACTTGACATTTATAACTACACTTTAGTTGCAGCGGCTTCAGCGAATCCACCAGTGATTTCTCCAGGTGAATCCACAGTGCTATCTGCTACAGGCGGGGTATCCTACTATTGGTTCGCCGATGCGCCTTCGTATTACAGTAATCAGCAGTCTTCAAGCACAGAGGCTTTGCCTTCTGTCGATACGATAACGTACTTCATACAAGTTGAGGATCTCAATGGATGTGAAGACACCGCAAGTGTCCAAGTATTTGTTGTTGAACAAGATTCAGCAGTAATCTATGCGGGAACCTATGGAAACATTCAAAACGTAATCACGCCAAACGGTGATGGACGAAATGACGTTCTCGATCTTAGCGGTATTACAGCAGGAGACGATTGTGAATTTACAGTATACACGCGTTGGGGTACACCTGTATTTAACCAAGAGGTATACAATAACGCATGGGGTGGAACCACCGATGGTGGCTCCGCGCTCGAAGACGGAACGTATTATTTTGTGTTGACCCACAATAATGAGATACGAGTGAAATCGGCGGTAACCATCTTAAACAACTTCTAATCATGAAAAAGTTAGTATTTACACTCGCATTAGTTGTTACAGGTTGGACAGCTCAAGCTCAGCAACTGCCCTTAGTTTCAAATTATTTGAATACTGCACATCTCTTCAATCCTGCCTTCAGCGGCCTTGATGGGAAAACAGAGATTACCGTATTGAATAGACGTCAATGGACCGATATTCAGGGCGCTCCTGAAACGCAATTCATGGCGTTCAATGGCAATCGTGAAGACCTGAAGTTCGGGTACAGCGGTTATGCGTTCAACGATGTTACAGATATTGTTTCCCGCGCAGGGTTTTACGGATCCTATGCTTGGCATGTGAAGTTTACAGACCAAAACAGTCTGAGCCTTGGTTTGGGTGCGGGTTATGTAAACAATACCATAAACGTGGGTGGAATCCGAGTACAGGATGATTTAGATCCGGTTTTGTTCTCAGCACTAAACAGAGGCAAGTTTGATTTGAACTTTGGTTTTAATCTAAAGTTTGGCGACTTCTCTTTTGGTGCAGCAGTACCTAATATTTTGGCGCCGAAGGTGGACTTTTCAGATAATTATGTGATTAGTCCGTTCCAGTACCAGTACATGCGTCACTATGTAGTGAATACACAGTACGATGTGAATTTGCAAAAAGGTTTGATGACTCTAAGTCCTTTTGTGACAGTGCGTGCAAACGAGGTAACTATTCCTCAGGTAGATGCCGGTTTAATGTTCAACCATAAAGAGTACTTCTTTATCGGAGCGGCCTACCGCTCTTCTTATGCAGTTACTGCAAATACCGGTGTGCATTTAACGGAGAACATCACTATGGGTTATGCCTATGATTTTTCTTTAAACACTTACGGTTTTGCATTGGGTAATTCGCATGAGTTTATGCTTCGCTATTCCTTTGGTGAAAGCAAAAAAGATAAGCGTTTAGAGAATGAGCTTAAAAAACTGAAGGACCGCCAACGTCGTCAATCTGAAGACCTTGAAGACCTTCTAAACGATCGTCTAGACGATTTCAAAGACGAGACTTCCCAACAGCAGAAAGAATTTATTGAGGCGGAGAAAAATAGGGCAATAACTGCTGAAGCTCTCTTAGCTGAGGAATTGAAAAAAGAAGTTAGCGAAAGAATATCTTCGGATGAAGCAAATAATGCTACTATCAACAGCCTTATTAAGGGATACGATTCGAATCAATACGCGGGAAATGTTGTGCCGGGTTCTAGTGGTTATTATGTAACGGCAGGTGTGTTTGGGTCTGTTACGAATGCGAACAATCTGGCAGCTCGTTTGAGTAACCAGGGGTTCGCTTCGGATGTATTCCACGATCCGGGCAACAACATGTATTACGTTTTCTTATTGAAGTTTAGCACCTACGAATCAGCGAAACAAGCGCAGGGTAGCGGTTTTAACGGGCAGTACAACGGAAAGCTTTGGATTAAAGCAATGTAAAACTGAGAAGTATAAAGCAAAAACCCGGCGCATCGCGCCGGGTTTTTTTATGCCAAATTTTGGGTTATTTTTTTTCGGCTTCCCGCGTTGGGTAAATAAGATCTGGGTTGGTTGGGGCATTGTCCTTAGCGAGCTTACCACCGTTTAAGATGCGCTCAGCTTGCATTAGGTGTCTCGCAATGTGGGGGATAATAATTTCAAGTGCCGTAAGTGATTTTATCTTAATCGGTGGCAATGCTGAGGTGATCTTCGCGTTACATAAATCCGGGCTGTTTGGGATAATACGCACGAGTTTTTCGATCTGGCTGAGATCTGCGATGAAATTCTCTATCACTTTTTGAGGCGTGATTTTCAGGTCTGGATTTCTTAAGCGTCTAGGCTTTAGTTTTTTTGGTGCTGGAATTTTTAGTGTTTTAGCTTTGGTAAGCGGTTGCATCCAGGCATGGGCTTTCTTTGTGAACCAGCCCATTTTTATGCTGCTTGATTCTTTTGCTTCAGGCAATTGGCACACTGCAGTCAACTGGGGTAAATACACTTCATTTACATTGTTGATGTGTTCAATACATTCAATGGCCGACCACTTCTCGCCTTCAGGAATGAAGAAGAGTTCGTCGTCTTCTAAAAAATAGAATGCCCGCTCAAATTGGGCTTTGTGTTGTGCCAATTCCTTTAGTCGATCCGAAATGTATGCGTTTGCTTGCATGGGCTAATGAAGGGCTTCTTGGGTGGTTATGCGTTGGAATACTTCGTAAACGCCTTGCAGGTGCATTATGTTTTGAGCTACAAAGGTGAGTTTATCTCCTTTTTGTTTGATTTGAACGCTGCGTGGGTGCTTTTGTAGGTAACCTAGCACGTCGGAGAAAATAGGCAGTTGGTAGTATGGACTATTATTTTCAGCCGCAAAGTGCGCAATAAGTTTACCGCCTTTAATGATGATTTTCGTGAAGCCAATATGCTTCGCGAGCCATTTAATGCGGATGCTGTACAGCAGGTCTTCGACTTGTGGGGGAATGGGCCCGAACCGGTCTTCCAATTCTAATTGGAACAGCAACAGATCTTCCTCCTTTTCCAGCTCACCCATGCGTTGGTATAATTTCAGGCGCTCTTCGATGTTATTGACGTATTCGTCCGGGATATGAAGCGCGAGATCTGTATCGATTTGAACCTCATCTACGAAGTGCGAGCCCTCCGTCTTATCCGGATGGTCGTATAATTCCTTGAATTCATTCTCTTTCAGCTCATTCACCGCTTCAGCAAGAATTTTCTGATACGTATCAAATCCCATATCGGAAATGAAGCCGCTTTGCTCACCGCCTAACAAATCTCCGGCACCGCGAATTTCGAGATCTTTCATGGCAATTTTAAAGCCGGAACCAAGGTCGGTGAATTGCTCTAACGCTTGAAGTCGCTTACGTGCTTCGTCTGTGAGTGTGCTGAGAGGAGGGGCTATAAGTTTACAAAAGGCCTTTTTATTGGAGCGGCCCACACGTCCGCGCATCTGGTGCAGGTCTGACATACCAAAGTGGTTGGCATTATTGATAATGATGGTATTCGCATTCGATACATCGAGCCCACTTTCGATGATGGTGGTAGCAACGAGAACGTCGTACTTACCTTCCATAAAGTCCAGCATGACTTTTTCCAATTTCTTCCCGTCCATCTGACCGTGTCCTACCGCGATTCTGGCATCGGGCACCAAACGTTGAATCATCCCGGCGACTTCTTGAATGTTACTTACCCTGTTGTTGATAAAGAAAACTTGTCCACCGCGCTGAATTTCATAACTCACTGTATCGCGAATAGCCTCTTCTGTAAACCCAATCAATTCTGTTTCGATCGGTTGACGGTTCGGTGGTGGAGTAGTCATTACACTCAAATCACGTGCGGCCATAAGCGAGAACTGGAGGGTTCGTGGAATAGGAGTGGCCGTTAACGTGAGCGTATCAACCCCCACTTTTAGCGTCTTAATTTTATCCTTAACACCCACGCCAAATTTCTGCTCTTCGTCTACAATGAGCAGTCCAAGGTCTTTGAATTCTACCGTCTTGCTGACCAATTTATGCGTCCCGATAAGGATGTCTATTTTTCCACTTTTGAGATTCATCAATGTCTCGCGCTGCTGCTTTGCTGAACGGAATCTATTGATATAATCCACCGTTACAGGAAATCCTTCCAATCGTTTGGTGAAGGTTTTGAAGTGTTGGAAGGCAAGAATAGTGGTTGGCACAAGCACTGCGACTTGTTTGCCATTTGCCGCAGCTTTGAATGCTGCGCGTATAGCAATTTCAGTTTTTCCAAAGCCAACATCACCACAAATAAGACGGTCCATGGGCATGGGGCGTTCCATGTCTTTTTTCACCGCTTCCGTAGCTGAAACTTGATCCGGCGTGTCTTCGTACAAAAAGCTGGCCTCCAATTCATGCTGAAGGTAGCCGTCTGGCGCGCATTCGAATCCAATAGCCTCCTTGCGTTTTGCGTACAATTGGATCAAATCAAAAGCAATCTGCTTCACCTTCGCTTTCGTCTTCTTCTTGAGCGACTGCCATTGTGGACTACCCAGTTTATTCAGTTGCGGCGCAGTGCCGTCTTTTCCATTGAACTTACTGATCTTATGCAGTGAATGGATGCTGACGTAGAGAATGTCGTTGTCTCGATAGACCAATTTTATGGCCTCTTGTACGGTACCGTTATTGTCAATTTTTTGCAGACCTCCGAATTTTCCGACACCGTGGTCTACATGCGTTACATAATCACCAAACTCCAAAGCATTTAATTGCTCCAGTGTAATGGCCTGTTTTTTCTGAGAACCGTTTTTAATACTGAATCGCTGGTAGCGGTCGAATATCTGGTGATCCGTATAGAGATAGACGCCGGCAACTTCATCCTCAAATCCTTCGTGCAATGATGTGGTGGTGGTGGCGTATCGCGGGGCAAGCTCCAAATCCTCGAAAATGGCTTGGAATCGGTTTACTTGCTTTTCATTTGCGCACATCAATACGGCCTGCTTGCCCCGCCCATCCACATCGAGTAGGGTTTGTGCAAGCAGATTGAAGTCTTTGTTAAAAGCCCGTTGCGGAAGTGCCTTACTTTCGATGGTTTGCGTGTGCCATTGCGCTTTGCCATATTCAACGCGACTGTAATCCATCAAATCGCGCTTTATTGCATCACCCGAAACAAAAAGCTCGCTTGGTGCGCCCCTTTTAACCGCATCACCCAACTGTTCGTAGGTTTCGTGGGCCAATTCCATCAATCGGTCCAATCCTGCCGTCAGCAAAGAGGGCGTATCCAGCCAAACCTGTGTCTGCTTGGGTAAATAGCTAAGAAAAGAGCTGCGTTGTTCCAGGAAGGTTTTGTTTTCAACGTTCGGAACGATACTCATTTTACTGGCCTTCCCAATGGTGCGTTGGGTTTCAATATCAAAGTAACGAATGCTCTCCACCTCATCATCAAAGAACTCCACACGATAGGGGTGGTCTTTGGAAAACGAGAAGATATCCACGATACCACCGCGCACAGAAAATTGGCCAGGGCTCGTCACAAAATCTACCCGTTCAAACTGGTATTCAAAAAGCGTTTCGTTTAAAAAATCGATGGAAATGCGTTCTCCCACATGAAGCTTGAGCGTATTACTCTCCAATTCCTTTTTAGTCACTACTTTTTCAAATAGCGCTTCCGTATAAGTAATCACTAGAGGTGAACGTCGTCTGCTGCTGAGATGATTGAGTACCTCTGCCCGAAGTAGAACGTTGGCATTATCCGTTTGTGCCACCTCATAGGGTCTTCGGTAAGAAGCCGGGTAAAAATAACACGGCACTTTCGGTAAAAGCTTCTCTAGATCGTTTTGAAGGTAGGCGGCTTGCTCCTTACTCTGTGCGATAAGAAGTTGCGGAACGTCCGTTTGTATGAAAGCGGCGGCGGCTAAAAGCGCCGTGTGTGAGCCACCTGCAGTAACACACCCGATGGCTGTGCGTTGGTTGTCGTTGGCAGCGCCGACTAAGGCCTGAATGAGTGGATGTTCATCGTAGTAGCTAAGTAAGTCTGCCAGTTCCAATAGTTATTCTTTGTATTTCTGCAAAAATGCATGGGCAGTTTCCACCATACGCGGCGAACCAATGAAAATAGGTACCCGTTGGTGTAGTTCCGAGGGGTCTATCTCCAAAATTCGCTTTGCGCCGTCTGTGGCCATACCGCCGGCTTGTTCAACAATAAAAGCGAGTGGGTTACACTCGTACAGGAGACGAAGTTTACCATTTGGCGCCATCGTTCCTGTGGGGTAAAGATACACCCCGCCTTTTATAAGATTGCGGTGAAAATCGGAAACTAATGAGCCAATATACCGCGAGGTGTAGGGCCTGTTTGTGGCTTCGTCGTATTCCTGACAATACTTCAAATACTGCTTTACTCCCGTGGGAAAGTGAACGTAATTTCCTTCGTTCACACTGTATATTTTACCTTCCTCAGGGATGGTCATGTTTGGGTGAGAAAGACAAAAGACCCCGATGGATGGATCCAAAGTAAAGCCGTTCACACCATTTCCCGTGGTATAAACGAGCATGGTGGATGAACCGTACACCACATAACCTGCTGCGATTTGGGCATCGCCGGGTTGCAAGAAGTCCTTTAAACTTACAGGACTGCCGGCAGGGGATATTCGTCGGTATATAGAGAAGATGGTGCCAACACTCACATTGACGTCAATATTAGAGGATCCATCGAGCGGATCCATCAACACGATGTATTTCGCATCAGTATGAATCTCATCCTCAAAGCCGATGAAGGAATCTTCTTCTTCCGAAGCAACACCACAAACTTGACCCATACTGCGTAGTGCGCGCATAAAGGTGTCATTTGCCATGACATCAAGCTTTTGCTGTTGTTCGCCTTGCACATTTTCAGTGCCTATGGCGCCCAAAATATCTGCCAATCCGGCTTTATTGATTTCCCTGTTTACCACCTTCGCGGCGAGGCGAATAGAGGTTAAGAGTTGCGATAATTCTCCTGAAGCAAAAGGAAAATCTCTTTGGTTCTCAACGATAAATTCGCCGAGTGTAGTAGGTTGTACCATGGTCAGTGGTTCTTTGGTTGTGATAGGTACCGGCAAGTTAGCCATTTTCTGTGGGATACACCCGAAACTAAAGATTACCTTTGCCGCATGAGATTCGATGGACAAGTACGGGCTAAAAAGCACTTAGGACAGCACTTCCTTAAAGACGAGAGCATTGCAGAACGCATTGCTGCTGTGGTACCTTTTGAGGGGGTAAAGAATGTGTTGGAGGTCGGCCCGGGAATGGGTATGATGACCAAATATTTATTAAAAAACCCGTCCATTGAAACATGGGTTATTGAGATAGACCAGGAGAGTGTGAGCTATTTGCAAGCGCATTATAATCAGCTCAGTGCGCGAATACTTCAAGAAGATTTTTTGAAGTGGCGTCCTTCAACGACTTTTGGCGATGAATCATTTGCCCTCATTGGTAATTTCCCGTACAATATTTCTTCTCAGATCGTTTTTAAGGTGCTTGAAGAGCGGCATCAAATCCCTCTTTTTGGCGGGATGTTTCAGAAAGAAGTGGCTGAAAGATTGTGCGCTCCTCCAGGAAATAAAACCTACGGAATCTTATCCGTATTGTGTCAGGCTTACTTTGATTTGACCTATGATTTTACCGTGCCTCCCTCAGTGTTTAACCCTCCGCCAAAGGTGGAAAGCGGGGTCATGCACATGGTAAGAAAACCTACTGACCCAGATATTTCATTTGCACTACTCAAGCGCGGGGTTAAAGCGGCTTTTGGGCAACGTAGAAAAACTTTACGTAATGCATTGAAAGTCCTTAACTTGCCTGAAGGCTTTGATCACCCGTATTTGACGAAACGTGCGGAGCAATTGGGCCATGCAGAGTTTGTGGAATTGCTAAATGCCATTGAAGATGGAAGAGCTTAGTGTAAAAGATCGTATCGAGCGTGCAATGAACGCCATTGACTGGGCGGAGTTTGTGGAATATACCATGGACATGCATGCCGCTGATATTGCTGAGGCACTCGAATCTAGGGAGCTTGATGAAGTCGAATCTTTCCTCGAACGACTCGACGCTGAGTTAGTCGCGGACATTCTTGTTGAGATTGATGAAGACATTCGTACTCAGCTGCTAAAGACGTATTCATCAGAAGATATTGCCCATGAACTCGTAGAGAACATGGACAGCGATGATGCGGCGGACATGCTTTCTGAGCTTTCGGAGGAGTTGACAAAAGAAGTACTCTCGAAGGTCGATGATAAAGAGCAAGCAAAAAAGATTGCCCATCTACTAACGCATGACGAGGATACCGCCGGAGCCTTGATGGCGACGGAATATGTTAAAGTGCAAGAGGGCTTGACGGCGCTCAGATGTGTGGCCGCAATGAGGACACAGGCAGAAAATGTAGACCGTGTTCATGCTGTTTATGTGGTTAATGAAGATGATATACTGGTGGGGACGTTGAGTTTGAAAAAACTATTGACGGCGAAGCGAACAGAAAATATTTCAGAACTCTACACCCCGATAAGACACACGGTATTATCTACTACCCCTGCTGAGGAAGTAGCGAATACCATGCAGAAATACGATTTATTCGTGCTCGCAGTGGTGAATGCCGCTGGCGAATTACTCGGTCGTATTACTTTGGATGACGTCGTCGATTTTATACGTGAAGAGGCTGAGCGCGATTACCAATTAGCTTCTGGTTTGACCGACGAGGTTGAAAGCGACGATACCGTTTTACAAGTAACCCGGGCACGCATACCTTGGCTGCTCATAGGGCTCTTTGGTGGCTTGATCGTAGCATTAATCTTGGGTGAAAATGAAGGCGATATTAAATCGGTGCCAGCTTTGGCCCTGTTTATGCCGCTGATAGCGGCGATGGCCGGTAATGTTGGAGTTCAATCCTCAGCAATTGTGGTGCAATCCCTAGCTTCTGAAACGAAAGAGCAAAACATCATTGCAAAGCTTTGGAAGGAATTATCTGTGGGTTTGGTAAATGGTCTTATACTCGCGGCTACCATGTACGGAGCCGGCTTGCTTTTAGGCTATGACCAGGAGGTCACCATGACCGTAGCGGTTTCTCTTCTCGTTGTAATCATTTTTGCCTCGCTGTTTGGAACGTTCGTGCCGTTGCTGTTGAACCGCTTTAAAATAGATGCAGCGTTGGCGACTGGTCCGTTTATTACTACAGCAAATGATGTCATTGGTTTGATCATTTATTTTCAAATCGGTCGCTATTTCATCGGATACTGATGAAGGCATTGCTTGTAGACGATACGCATCCACTGCTCGAAGAAGGTTTAATTGCGGGTGGACTTCAAGTGATTCGCGAATTCGAAGCACCCTTAGCAGCGCTCGCCCAAGAGCACGCTGACACGGAGGTAATCATTATTCGCTCTCGTCTGAAAGTTTCCGCCGACTTTCTGAAGGCTTTTCCCCAGCTTAAAGTGATAGGCCGCCTCGGAGCTGGCCTAGAAAATATAGACCTGAATGAAGCGGCTCGACGCCACATCACGTGCCTGCGTGTTCCAGAAGGAAATGCTCGTGCAGTCGCCGAACATGCCTTAGGTATGCTTTTGAGCTTACTCAATCACCTCCCGCGTGTTCATCGAGAAATTAAGGAAGGTAAATGGTTACGCGAGTCGAATAAAGGACGCGAACTACAAGCGCTGAAAGTAGGTGTGATCGGCTATGGAATAATGGGCGGCACTTTTGCTCGATTGCTCGATGCCATGGGCGTAGCCGTTCTTGCTTATGATAAATATAAATCAGGGTATGCAGAAGGTGGCGTGGTAGAGTGTTCGCTGGAAAGGCTTTATGAAGAGGCAGATGTGATCAGTTTGCACCTGCCATTAACCGCTGAGACTATGGGCTATGCAGATAGTGCGTTTTTCAATGCTTGTAAAAATCCTATTCACATAATTAACACAGCTCGAGGACCAATTCTAGACACAGCTGCACTCGTATCGGCATTGGATTCTGGTAAGGTACTCAGTGCAAGTCTGGACGTTCTGGAGTACGAAAAATCCAGTTTCACCAGTCTCTTTGAAGGGCCGCTGCCACCCGCCTTAGCATCGCTATTAGAGAGAGAAAATGTGTTGTTAAGTCCGCATATTGCGGGGTGGAGCAAAGAAAGTTTTGAAAAAATGGGCGCGGGATTAGCGCAGAAGGTTTTGACCGCTATTAAAACCGCTTAAAAACAAATTGGACCAGTTCAGGAGTACGCTGCTCAAGCAATATGTTGAGACCTTTCGTTTCTCTAAGTTCGTCTTCTTTTTGGTAATTACGAATGGTCAATAGTTCCACTTCAGGGACCAATTCTAGATCAAACAACCCGGTTAATTCTCTCCTCACTTTTGGGACGATAATTAGGTCGTGGTTAATGCAGAATACGGCCTTTGTTGCTGTATTCCGCATGAGATTGACCACCACGCCTTGATCCGCAAATAGTTGGTAAATCGCACTGAGGTGATGCTCTGCGATAAATGCCAAATCTTTCGTTTTCAGCTGTAAAAGTGCTTGATTTTTTTTCAGTATAAAATTAGGCACCTCAGGTATTGCGCGCTCTACATCACCTATAGTCGTGCCCTCAGCAGTTGGATTGATAAAGCTCTTGATGTGCAAGGGAATGCCTTTCTTTTTGAGCGGTTGAATCGTCTTAGGGTGAATGATGGAAGCACCATAAAAAGCAAGTTCAATAGCTTCGTTAAAAGGTAATCGGTCAATTTTCCTTGTATTCTGAAAGATTTTTGGATCACCGTTCAACATCCCTGGAACATCTTTCCAAATGGTCAAGCTATCTGCATCTAGGCAATAGGCAAAAACGGCACCAGTATAATCCGAACCTTCGCGACCGAGCGTCGTGGGTTTACCGGAAGAAGAGGCGCCAATAAATCCTTGCACCACATTGACTTTACTTTGGTTTATACGGCTTTTAATGGTCCGGGCTGTTTCTTCCCAACGCACAGTAGCTCTTCTAAATTGATCGTCTGTATGGACCAACAGTCGGGTATCTTGCCACACCGTCGGAGTCTCTTTACCTATGTACGCTGCAATGATCTTTGTTGCGATCAGTTCCCCGTGATGAACGATGTAATCGTAGCCTTCGCTATACGATAGAAAAGTTTGCTCTAAACCGTACTGTACTTGATCTATAAGTTCTTGAATCTCTGATAATAGTTCTTTAGGATCGTCGAACAGCTCCTCAATTATAGAGAAATGAAATTGGCGTATAGTACCAATTTTTTCTCTGGCCAATGCCATATCATTAGTGCTCCAGTGACCAACCACCTCTTCAAAAGCATTCGTCATTTTACCCATAGCACTCACAATAACAACCATGGGCCGGTGTGGAAACAGCCTAATGATTTTAGCTACATTTCGTACACTTTCTGCATCTTTTACAGAAGCGCCACCAAACTTGAAGACTAGAGGTGTACTCATTTTAAGGCATTCAATTGTTCGCGTGTTAACGTACCCAAATGCCATTCGGGATCCAGCGTTGCGCGGTATTTTTTATAAAAATTTAAAGCGGGTTCGTTCCATTCTAGAACGGTCCATTCCATTCTTCCAACATCTTGTGCCATTGCTTCCTCGACTACTTTATCAAAAAGCTGTTTGCCAAGGCCACTCATGCGGTATTCAGGCTTTACATAAAGATCTTCTAAATGGAGTGTTGGTCCTTTCCATGTGCTGTAGCGAGGGTAATAAAGTGCCATACCAATGACGCCAAACTGTTCGTGCTCTGCAACAAAACAATCGAACCTTTGCTCCGTAAAACCGTGATGCTTTAAGTCCTCCACAGAGATTATCACTGCATCAGGCTCCCTCTCGTAGACAGCCAATTCCGTTATGAGCGCGTGTACCGCGACCATATCCTCTTTCAGTGCTTTGCGAATCGTTACCATAAGATTTTACTAAGGTACTGCAATCTCTGCTTCTTCTCTAACTGGTTCAAGCGTATCCTAAAGATTGTTGATGGCTTGTTTACTTCCGTAGTGCGAGTGCATCTAGCTTAATGATTTCCACCACTGAAGGATCTAAAAGGGTAGAGGTGTCGCCTAAGTTATTGGTAGCTCCTTCGGCGACTTTTCTAAGAATACGGCGCATGATTTTTCCAGAGCGTGTCTTCGGTAATCCCGGTACGAATTGAATCACATCTGGTTTCGCAATGGGACCAATTTCAGCCACTAAGGAACGTACTATAGACTTTCGAATCGCCTCGACATCGTGCACGCCATCCTCTAAAATAACGTAAGCATAAATCCCTTGACCCTTTATATCGTGCGGGTAACCTACTACCGCACTTTCTGTAACAAGGGGAGCAGCATTGATGGCATTTTCAATCTCTGCAGTGCCAAACCTATGGCCACTAACATTGATCACATCATCAACGCGCCCAATGATTCTAAACATGCCCTCTTCACGACGCGCACCATCTCCAGTAAAGTAATAGCCATTGTAATTACTGAAGTAGACATTTTTGCACCGTTCGTGGTCACCGTAGGTCGTACGCAGCATTGACGGCCAAGGGTGTTTAATGCACAAATAACCTTCTATACCATCACCTTCAATCTCATTGCCATCGGCGTCGAGTAAAACAGGTTGAATGCCCGGCAAGGGCCGGCCAGCATAGGTGGGTCGTTGAGGGCTTAATCCGCCCAAGCCAGAGATCATAATACCTCCGGTTTCAGTTTGCCACCAAGTATCCACGATAGGGCAATTCCCGTGCCCCACTTTTTCATTGTACCAATGCCATGCTTCCGCATTAATGGGTTCTCCTACGGATCCAATCACTTTTAGTGTACTAAGGTCTGCGCTATCAACAAATTCATCACCACACGCCATGAGCGCGCGGATGGCTGTAGGTGCAGTATAGAATTGATTCACGCCGTATTTATCGCAAATGTCCCAGAAACGTCCCGCATCAGGGAAAGTGGGTATGCCCTCAAACATGAGCGTGGTTGCACCGTTCAATAGCGGTCCATAAATAATGTAGCTATGGCCTGTTATCCATCCGACATCAGCGGTACACCAATACACATCGCCGCGTTCGTACTGAAAGACATTCTTAAAACTGTAACCCACATATACCATATATCCGCCACAAGTGTGCACCACACCTTTGGGCTTACCTGTAGATCCAGATGTATAGAGGATGAAGAGCATATCTTCAGCATCCATAGGCTCAGGCGCGCAATCTGCACTAACCTCAGAAACTGCTTCATCATACCAATAGTCTCGCCCATTCACCATTTCGACATCGCGTTCATCGCGGCGCACAACGATCACACTTTCAACAGATGTACAATTTTTAAGGGCTTCATCGACGGTAGCCTTAACAGGTAATGTTTTTGTGCCTCGGAACATCCCGTCTGAAGTTAAAACGCAAACGCATTGGCTATCATTGATTCTATCAGCTAAAGCATTCGACGAAAATCCAGCAAAGACAACAGAGTGTACAGCGCCAATACGCGCGCAAGCCAAAACACCAATAGTCAATTCAGGAACCATAGGCATGTAAATAGCCACGCGGTCTCCTTTCTTTACACCTTTTGCTTTAAGGACATTCGCAAAGCGACAAACTTCGCTGTGTAATTCTTTATACGTTAGACGTACCTCTTGCTCCTTAGGGTTATTTGGTTCCCAAATAAGAGCGGTATCATCTCCTTGTTCTTCCAGATGGCGGTCGAGGCAGTTTTCTGTAATGTTTAATATGCCGCCCTCGAACCACTTAACCGTTGGTGTTGAGAATTCCCACTCCAGCGTTGTGTGCCAAGGCCGTTGCCAAGTAAATTCACCCGCGATTCCTTCCCAAAATTGGGTAGGATTATTTACTGATGCTTTGTAAGTTTCTTCGTATTCTGTGTAGCTTGGAATAAGTAGCGGGTTCATTTACAATTTGCTATTGGTTCTGGTTCCAATTTAGCACAAAAAACTTCCCCCCTACTTCAGATATCAGCAGGCCTTTCTGCTCAAGGTATTTTGGTGATTTCATACGTTCCAAGAGTTGACCGTGCTCAAGAACCTCAAAACTAGGTTTGTGGTTGTGTTGAAGCTGAGGTCTTTGAATTTTATACGATTTGACCCAATTCATCACACTGACGTGGGAGATTCCCAAGATGCGTTCAATTTCTCGATAACTCACTCCTTCTATGTATAGTTGTAGCGCCTTAACGACGTAATAATCAGAAATTCGTTTACCTAATTTTTGGACAGTGAAATAGTAGTTGCACTCTTTGCAACGGTAACGTTGTCGTTCTTTAATTATCCCACTTTTAACGTTGTTCGCACTCGAACACTTGGGACAGTGTTTGACTTCATTCATGGCGGCGGATGGTTTCTAATAAAGACCAACTTACTAAAAATGTGTGGCAAATAAAAAACGCTGTCCAGGAAATAGACAGCGTTTTGTTCACTCTGTTTCGGGTAATTACCCTATTGTATTCGCGCTAAAGCGCAGGTTTAGGTCATTTTTAGCATTTCTTCTGTGCGGTGCGCATCGACGACTTCGCCCACGATAGTCATCACTTTAAAAAAGCCGCGGATTTCATCCTCTGTGACTTCCTTTAAAACTTGGTGGTTGAAGTCCAAAACTGCTTGACGGCTGTGGTTGCGCATTTTCAAGCCTTCTTTGGTCAATTTTATTAAAACGCTTCGACCGTCGTCAGGATTAGATTCCCTTGAAATCAAAGACTGCTTTTCCAAGCTGTTTAATAATCTGCTGAGCGAGGTACTCTCCATGCCCATTTTCGGTCCTAGGGATGTGGATGGTGTTCCTTTTTTAATATCAATGTTGAGCAGAGCGAAGCCCATAGCAACGGTAAGCCCGTATTGAGCGACTTGCTCATTATACATTTTTGACAGCGCAATCCAGGATTTCCTGATTTGAAAGTCAAAGGTTTCTTGTGGTTTCATACTTCTAATGATGAAACCAATATACTAATTTATACTATGCATGCATAGTAAATAGTTTAGTAGTCTAAACTTCTATGAAGTTGGGGGAGAACGAAGTAATTAAAATCTTCCATAAAGGCATTCATCGCGCTTTGCATGGCACGTTCCTTGGAACTCGATATTGCGGTGCCTTTGATAAGCTTTGCGCTTTTCCACATTACATCCACGTATTCTCCAACGGACGTGAGGACAAAGGTGCCTTCGACGATCGCCTTGTGGGTGCCTTGAGTCGAAGTTTCTGTAAATAGATCTAGGTTACTTTCTAACCCAAGTTTAGCACCCTCGCCAGTTTGCACTGCGAAATATTGAGAAAGGCTTTGCGTTAAAGACGCTCTAAATTCCTCAGGACAGCTCAGCGATAGGGTTGGTTTTAGGAAATTCACTACGGTCCCCTCGCTCCATTGGCTTTTGTTTTTCAGCCAACGCTTTGTCGCTAAGTGGCTGCATTGAATCTTGTCCCAATCCCAATTGATGGAGAGTTGAACCACTGGCTCATCTCCTGTATGTAGGCATTGAATATTTTGATCGTCGAAAATGAATTGGCCCGATGTAGACTGAATGGACAAGGGAATTTGATCACGGCCCACATACTGCCACTGCGATTGGAAGGTTTCCGGCAATCCTAGGTACGCGGATTCCTCTGGTATGCGAAGGTAGAGCGAGGTCGATTGTTCTAAAGCGCGCAACGCTGCAGTCGCACCAGCGTTAAGCTTGGTCTTAAATTTGATATCCTCGAAAAGCTGAAAATCATGGGCTTTATCTAGAGCATCTACCAAAGCACTTAAGCGTGCCGGTGCAGACAGTCGAACGTCATGCGCCTCTAGAAATTTCCCGTTAATCCAATCCATGGCCTCAGTATCCTTCAAGGCTTTCTTTCTTAAAAAGGCTTGAAGATCTAGGCGGTACAGGGAGTAAAAGCGTACTTCATCGGCGTAGCTTTCGACAAGTTCGTAATCCTCCAGTCGTAAGGCAGAGGTGGAAGTCGTATTGGATTCGAAGGCACTATTAAAACCTCCAGCATCCTCTTTTTGCAAGAGTTTGGTTTCGTCGAAAATTTCGCTTTGTACTTCCTGAGCTAAATCCGCCAAGGCGTTAGAACGGGCGGCTTGTTGGTAAGCTGTATTTGGATTAATATAACTACTACCAACCCCATACACATAGGTGCCTGAAGCATCAATGGGTTTTCCGCTTATCCAGCTTGGTTGAGCGTTTTTTCTTGCACCACAACTCCAGAGAAGGAGGGTTATGAAGAGAACTAATAGATTTTTCATTCGCGGATTAACTTTTGCGCCAAGACATAATCTGCCGCTTTTTTTGCCAGAATGCCAACGGCGTCTTTTCTCATCGATGAGGTGCTTTTAACGCGTTTATTTCCTTTGCGTAAGCGACTTAACTGCCCGCTATCATTCGATCGTCTGTCGCTCGGATGCCCTTTGTGTTGGTAGCGCCAACTGCCCGAATATAAATCACCTGATCCGGCATACTGGATGTAATGAACTTCATCAGCGAAATCTTGATGGTACGTCTGCGTCCATAAAATTTTAGATGTGGCTCTTTCAACTAAAGCAACCTGCATGTCGTATCCGGCTTCATTTCGCTTGCGGTATTCGGTGTAGTTCACCTTTTTATACGCAGCCTTTTTTACTTCTTCACCTTCGGCATTTTTCTCTGTCACGAAGTACTTCTCCCAGCCCTTTTTTGTTTCTTGAAATAGTTTACCTTCCTCTTCGTGCGCATGGGTGATGATGACTTTTAAATAACCGTCTGCGGCTAAGAGCTCTTGAGTTACTGCAACTTCATTCATCGTTCCGTTGATGATGGCTTCTTGTTCTTGTTGCAATAAATCAAAATTGGTTCTGTCCAAAAGCTCGAGAAACGGGTCTTTTTCGCGTTGAATTAACGAAATAACTGCACTTTGAAGGGCGGAGGACATCGTTGCTTCGCTGCCCGTTAAATTAGGATCGGATATAATGCCAAGTCTGTATTTCCCGCGTTCAATAGCCTGCTCCTCAACTTTGCGCAGGAGGTTTTGCTTTGGGTATTTTTTTAATGTGGGTTGCAGAAGTTCATGCACACTTCGGTATTCTCCTAGTTCTAATAATTCAAGCGCTGAAACATAGATAGGTTCTACCTCGGCAAATTCAAGAAGCTCCTTTACATCTTTGTATTCAGGGTCCAATTTTTTGATTTCAACAAGGTTTTTTTGCGCACGCTCGAATTGGCGCGTGCGGATCAATTTGTTCGCACGGTCGTATTTCTGCGCTAAGAACCGGTCCAATTGGTCTCGGTAATCCTGGTCGTAAAAACCTTCGTAGCGACTGGTGTTCATGTAGGAAACCAAATAGTTACGCCATTTCTCAGCATCAAGGAATTTGTAGATCGATGCGCTGTCGTTTCCATCAGCGAATCGGTAATTCGTATATAATTCTTCGAGAAGAGCACTGCCGGATTCTTCCATAGCAATGCGGTATTTCACCTTATTAGGTTTGCGGTCGATAGCCCGTTTGTAGGACGTCACACTTTCCTTGAGCATGCTCGCTTGTGCATACTTTTTTCCCGATTTGTAGTGGTATTTCGCTCCATGACACGCACTTAATAAGAGTGCCATAGTAAGTATTAATCCAAATTTCCTCATTGTTTTCATCGGGATGTATAAAACAAAAGCCGTGCCTTTGGCCTTAAAGGTAGGCCATGCCTTATTTTTATCCTATGAAAGACCCCTTGATTCTACTTTCTCCTTCAAAAGGTATGTCCAGCGGCTGCCACTTTACTTCAGATATAGCAAATGCTTGCCTCTTTCCTAAGACCACCATTGAAGTGGTCAAGGCAGTGCAGCAGTTAGCGACGGGTACGGCGAAGAAACTTTTTAAGGTTAGCGATTCAATGTGGCCTGTAGTTGCGCAGATGTGGTCTGGCAAACCATCGTCGTATACGAATCCGGACCATGGATTACGTGGCTTGACAGCGTACAACGGTGAGGCGTTTAAATTTTTGAACGCTGCTGAATTGACGACTTCAGGCATGTCAAATGCGGCACAATCATTATATATACTGAGTGCAGTTTACGGTGCAGTTTCTTCAAACATGTGCATTGCACCGTACCGATTAGAGATGCAATCTCGTTTGTCGGTGGCGGAGCATAAAAACTTATATAGTTTATGGCGTCCAATTTTAACGCACTGGATCAACACCATCGATCCACCCTTCGTTATTGACGCATGCAGCGGCGAATATAGTAAGGCGATTGATTGGAAGAATATTAAACGACCGTATGTTCAAGTTGACTTTAAGCAACTCAAAAACGGCCAGATCAAATCGGTCTCAGCATTCAGCAAGCAGGCGCGAGGTGCTTTTGTGCGCTGGTGTTTAGAAAACAATATTAAAGAAATGAGCTCGTTAACATCCTTCAGTGAAATGGGGTACAGAATGCACACGTTTGACGATAATAAATTGGTATTTTTGAGGGATTCACAATGATTATGAAGAAGATAAAATATAGCGCCCTGGTGGCGGCAATGGTCGGAATGACCTTTAGCGTTCAAGCGCAACGTACAACGGCTTTTTTAGAATTGGGCGGATATGCACTGACACAGAACTACCTCGGCGATGTTAATGGGGGAAGTTTAGGTGCGTTGACTCAAGAAGCGCGTTTTGGATTAGGGACCCAATTGAAGTACAACTTCAATAGCCTTTTAAGTGTTGGTGCGGATGTAAATTACGGAAGCATTTACAGCCACGATAACCTGCACGGCAATGCGACTCGTGATTATCAAGTAGATACAGACCTTTTAAATGTGAACGTATTTACGAATGTGCATTTCATTCCTTTCGGTAAATACAATCAACGCAATCACCACACACCATTCATTCATGTTGGGGTAGGTGCATTGACCTACCAGCCACATTTAAATACGAATGCGCAATACCCTGAGGAAATCGCATTGTATCCAGGTACCGGTCATACCTACACGTATGCCGTTGGTTTCGGATGGAGAATTCGTAGGTCGCTGAAAAGTTTTTATAACCTAGGTATCTATTACAATGGATTTGGCGTTTCTAACGTGGAAGGTTTTAATTACACCCAAGAATATTTAGATGCGAATCCTGCAGAGCGCAATGCACTCGATGGAAGCATTACATTTAAATTCGGAATGAGTTTAGGTTTCTTCGAGCAATAGTTCGGCACAGCCTTTGAACCATACATAGGGCCCTCCAAAAGAGCGGCCCTTTTTTGACCTTAAGTGACAGCATGACGCAGAATTTGGGGCAAACCCTTAATTGATTTAGATGAATATGGACACTTTGTCACTTAGCGATATTATTAGCGAAAGCACGGAATTTATTCCATTAATGACTTCTGATGAAGAGGTTGAAATTAATGACGATCAAATTCCGGAATTGCTTCCCATTTTGCCCTTGCGAAACACAGTGATTTTTCCTGGTGTTGTTGCGCCGATAACCGCCGGTCGCGACAAGAGTCTTCGATTGATCAAGAGTATCAAGGAAGACCAGAAGTTTGTTGGGATGATTGCGCAACGTGATGGAGCCACTGAAGACCCTGGCCAGAACGAGGTGTTCCCGACGGGAACGCTTGCACAGATTGTGAAGAGCTTCAAAATGCCAGACGGCAATACTACCATCATTATTCAAGGAAAGAAACGTTTTAGAATTTTAGAATGGGTGGAAACCGAGCCGTTTAATATGGCGAAAGTTGAATTCCTTCCAGAATTTGTTCCTGGAGAGGACGATACAGAATTTACCGTGCTCATGGATTCTATAAAGGATATCGCAGCCCGATTAATTCAAGAGAGTCCACACATCCCTAGTGAGGCGCAAGCAGCATTAGACAACATCAAGAGCAACACTTTTCTACTCAACTTTATTGCCTCGAACAGCAGTATGAAGCTGGAGAAAAAGCAAGAGGTTTTAGAATTAGACTCCCTAAAGGAACGTGCGGTTAAGGTGCTTGAAGGCTTGAATCTTGAGTTGAAAATGCTCGAGGTGAAAAATGAAATTCACGACAAAGTAAAACACGAATTTGATCAGCAGCAGCGCGAATACTTCTTGCACCAGCAGATGAAAACCATTCAGGAAGAATTGGGTGGCAATAGCAGCGAAGGGGATATAGAAGAAATGCGTCAAAGGTCAAAAGGTAAAACGTGGGACAGCAAAACCTCGGAGCATTTCGAAAAGGAACTGCGTAAGTTACAGCGGTTGAATCCGCAAATGCCGGAATTTGCTATTCAACGCAATTATTTAGAGTTCATGCTGGACTTGCCCTTTGAGAGCAAAGGTGATGCTAGTATCAATCTTAAAGCGGCCCAAAAGTCGTTGGACGCGGATCATTACGGTCTAGAAAAAGTCAAGGAGCGCATCTTGGAACATCTCGCCGTGCTCAAACTAAAAGGAGATATGAAGAGTCCTATTCTTTGTTTGGCGGGGCCTCCGGGAGTCGGAAAAACATCGTTGGGTAAATCTATTGCAGAAGCCTTAGGACGGCCTTACGTCCGTATGTCCTTAGGTGGGCTGCGTGATGAAGCAGAAATTCGCGGTCACCGTAAAACGTATATAGGCGCTATGCCTGGGCGCGTGTTGCAGAACATGAAAAAAGCGGGCTCAAACGATCCTGTTTTCATACTCGATGAGATTGATAAACTTAGTTACGGCACGGGCGGCGATCCCTCTTCCTCAATGCTCGAGGTTTTGGATCCAGAGCAGAACAACAGTTTCTACGATAACTACCTAGAAATGGGCTACGACCTCAGTAAGGTCTTTTTTATTGCTACCGCTAACAACCTAGGAGCCATTCAGCCGGCCTTGCTGGACCGCATGGAGATTATTAATGTCTCGGGCTATACGACAGATGAAAAAGTAGAGATTGCAAAGCGTCATTTGGTACCTAAGCAGCTCGAAAATCATGGTCTCACTAAGGGCCAATTCAGTATTGGTAAGCCAGAATTAAAGGCTGTAGTAGAGGGATATACACGCGAGAGTGGGGTGCGTTCATTGGACAAAAAAGTAGCCAAACTTATTCGACACACGGCAAAAGATATTGCCATGGGCGATGCCGACGTGGTGAAAATAGAAAAAGAGGCCATAGGCACCATCCTAGGCCCCTCAAGAGAGCGTGATAGTTATGAAGGTAATGACCACGCTGGCGTGGTAACGGGCTTGGCGTGGACACCTGTAGGTGGAGACATTCTATTTATAGAAAGCTCTATTAGCCGTGGAAACGGGAAAGTGATCGTTACAGGAAATTTGGGGGATGTGATGAAAGAGAGTGCAACCATTGCATTAGCTTATTTAAAGAGTAATGCAGAGGAATTGGGAATCGATCCTAAATTGTTCACCTCATATGATATCAATATTCACGTACCACAGGGTGCCATACCAAAGGATGGTCCATCAGCTGGGATTACCTTACTCACGGCATTGACCAGCTTATTTACACAAAAACGGGTGGCAGCTAAACTTGCGATGACGGGTGAGATCACACTTCGCGGTAAGGTATTGCCAGTTGGCGGAATCAAAGAAAAAATTCTAGCGGCGAAACGCGCAAAGATCACTACGATCGTTTTATGCGATAAGAACCGTAAGGACATAGAGGAAATAGAAGACCATTATTTGAAAGGCATGACGTTCCATTACGTCGGGGAAATGCGCGAAGTCTTGGATTTAGCTATCTTAGATCAAAAGGTGAAAAACGCGAAGAAGCTCGTGCCTGTGGAAACTAAAAAATCTTGATTAGAGCCCTTGTCATAACCGTACTCTGGAGTTCGCTGGCCATCGCGCAGAGCGGAGGTACAGAAGTATTCTCTTTCCTTGACCGTAATGTTTTTGCGGGAAGTTCTGCTTTGGCGAATACCTCGTACATCAACCCAGGTCCTGTGGGCGCCTTCGCAGTTCAGAATCCGCTGCTTCTCAACGACAGTACGTTGTACCAAATGGAAATGAGTGCAGGATCCCTTGGAGACGGGATTCAATTAATTCAAGGCAGTTACGGTTTTAAAATTAAAGGACATCCGGTAATTGCTGCGGCACAGACCATTCAGTATGGGGAGTTTACGGCTACAGATGTCTGGGGAAATAACTTAGGCATCTTCTATGCCGGGGATATCGCATTATCGCTTGGAACGGAATTGGCCCAATGGCGTAACTGGCACTTTGGGATGACCGGGAAATTAGTGAATGGAACCTACGAAAGCTACCAAAGTTGGGCGATCGCAATGGATATTCAGGCCATGACCCGGTTAAAGAATGGGTTAGATGTCGCCGTACTTGTAAAGAATACAGGCAGGCAACTGACCACTTTTGCAGGCACACGTGAAGCACTACCCCTTAACCTTTTGGTGGCATTTGGTCAAAAATTAGAGCACGCACCTTTTCGTTGGGCTTTGGTGTTTGACCAGCTGAACCGACCAAATTTGGGATACGACGATCCCAATCTTGTGACCGTTGATCCTGTTACAGGGGAAGCGACACAAGTGGCACAATCGTTACTAAATCTGGGTTTACGCCACCTAAATGGGTCTTTAGAATTCCTGCCCACCCAGCGCTTGCATCTTATGGCGGGTTATAGTTTCAGACGTCAGTTTGAAATGGCGTTATCTGACCGTAGGACAAGCGGCGGTTTTACGCTTGGTGCTTCGGTGTATTTCTCAAAGTTCCAATTGCACTTTGCGAATGAATTGCGGAGCGTAGCTGGGCGCATGAATACCCTATCTTTGAACCTGAATTTATAAGCATTCTTCATGACGAAGCCGCTCACTATTGCTATTGATGGACACAGCTCGACCGGAAAAAGTACACTGGCCAAAGCACTTGCGAAATCCATGAACTACGTTTACGTAGATTCAGGAGCGATGTATCGTGCGGTGGCACTTTATGCGTTGCGTAAGGGCTGGGTGAGTAAAGAAAACGGCTGCGATTCTAAAGCAATAGAAGGCGCGCTGGATGATGTTCAGATTACATTTGAATTGGATACGTCGGGTACGAATGCGACCTTTCTAAATGGCCATCGTGTTGAAGAGGAAATTCGTGAGATGGCGGTAAGTCATGTCGTTTCCCATGTTGCGAAACTATCTGAAGTTCGTAGACATTTAGTGGCGCTGCAGCAAGCAATGGGTCGCAACGGGGGTGTGGTGATGGACGGCCGCGATATTGGAACGGTAGTTTTTCCAAATGCAGAGCTGAAAATCTTTATGACGGCATCGGACGATGTACGCGCTGCAAGACGAAAGGCGGAATTGGACCACAATGGACAAGTGGTCTCTTTTACAGAGGTGCTAGAAAACCTTAAGTCGCGTGACAAGGCAGATATGGAACGTTCAGATTCGCCATTATTTGCGGCGGCGGATGCACGGACATTGGACAATAGCGATATGAGCCGCGATGACCAATTCGAATTGGTCCTGGGTTGGGCCAAAAATCTACTCGTTTAGGCGCTGCGATGCATTAAGGGCGTTTTGCCAATTCGGTAATGCCGCCCTTGACAACTTCACCTTCTTTTACTAGGATTTCACTGTCTAAAGGCAGGAACAAGTCCACTCGTGAGCCAAATTTAATAAAGCCGTACTCTGAACCTTGAAGCGCTAGATCACCCGGTTTTGAATACATTACAATACGACGTGCAACAGCTCCAGCGATTTGGCGGAACAGGATTTTCCCCCAACGGTCATTGTCAATGGTAACCGTCGTGCGTTCGTTCAACGTCGAGCTTTTCGGGTGCCAGGCAACTAAAAACTTACCTTCATGGTGGATCGCTTCAGCTACCTTTCCGCCCAATGGATAGCGGTTGACGTGTACATTGAATGGCGACATAAAGATGGACACTTGAATGCGTTTATCTTTTAATATCTCGTCTTCAAAGACCTCTTCGATGGTCACTACTTTACCGTCAGCCGGACAAATGATGGCATCTGGATTCAAGGTAACCGTACGTTTCGGATTGCGGAAAAATTGAAGCACAATCGCATAAAGTACTACACTGAGCGCGAGTGTTGCGATTTGTAGCCATTGCAGATCGATCAAATATTGAACGAGTGCATTAATGATGAATAGTGCGATGAATGAAACGGTGAGCGTTCCTTTTCCTTCTTTGTGGATGGTCATATCAAATAGCTATAAATGAGTACTGAGAGTGGAGCAGCTGTTAGAAAACTGTCTAGTCGGTCTAGCGCGCCTCCGTGTCCGGGTAAAAATACGCCTGAATCTTTGACATCCGCTTCGCGTTTCAATGCAGAGGCAATTAAATCTCCGAATGGCGCTGCAATACTGGTGGCAAGTGCCATGGCTAATGCAACCGTATCAGGCACTACTTCCCAATAATGGTTCAAAATACCACAAGTAAGTAAGGTTCCTACAATGCCGCCTACAAAGCCTTCTATAGTTTTCTTGGGCGATAATTTGGGGGCAAATGGACGCTTACCAAAACTTCTACCGGCCAAATAAGCGAATGTATCTGAAGCCCAGATCATCACGAAAATAAATAAGATAAGTTCTGGGAATTTCCAACTCTGCTGTATGACGAGCGTCATGGGTAACCAGATGTACGCTACGAGAAACAGCGTTTTGCGCATTTCAGATGCAGGTTCCGCTGCGCGCAATGCGCCAAAGGCGAGCAGAATACTGAGGCCTACGGAAGTCAAGACCAGTTCTTGGGCAGTTCCAAAGTCTACCTTAGCTAAAAACAGCATACACAGAACGGCGAGAAGTCTAATAGGCTTTGGATCGATGTTCAATAGTTTTGCTCCTTCATTGAGCAGCAAGATGGTGAATACCATGAGTAGCACAGTACCAAAAGGGGTGAAGCCCAAGAGTCCGATAAGAACGGCAGCATACAATGCTCCAAAGAGCGCACGTTTTCCCATTAGGCTTCGTCTTCAATTAGGATAAGAAAGACCGTTCTTTCTTTGTTTGGATCTGCAGAAGCCAATTCCACTGCTTGATCGTTCGGCGCGCGAATGACCGCAATATTTGAAGGCCTGTTTTCACGGTATTTTTGATTGATCGCGCTGAGCCCATCTCGAAGGTTGGGAACAATCTGCGAAGTATGTGCAATGAGTATGTGGTGCTTTGGAAGATCCCCTAATTTCCTGCCACCGGTATGGTGCGAATGAATCATGATTCCGCCATTGAAGGCAATAAGGGCCTCACATGTACTAAGTACAGTTGGAAATTGCCCATCGTTTTCAAAAGTGGTGTCCAATTTTGTGTGGTTGCTCCAATCCGCTATTGCCGGACTTGAAATGTATACCCCGTTCCATTGGTGGTCAGCTGCGTATTGTTCCAAGGCATGAACGGCCTCTTGAAGGTTTGTACAATACATGAAGTTGCCACCTCCTTCGGTAAAAGTCTGAACGAACTTAACATCTAGAGGCTCCTCCTTCTTTGGAGCGAATTTTCCGGCACCACTTTCTTCGGTCTTCTCACTTTTCCCGAGTAGACTAGATTTAAGCTTTGAAAGAAATCCAGAGGATTTTGCCATGGCGCGAGTCACGTTTTATCAAAAATAATACGTGTGAACCAAATACCACTGCCCGCGGCCCGTAGCTATTAACAAAAAACCGCGGCCCATCGGGCCGCGGTTGTACGGTGCTACTTTGCGCTAAAGGCTTATTCTTCCTTCGATGCAGCGATATCGCTCGAAGTATCCGCTTCTACCGAGGGCGTAACTTTGTTAGTATCCTCAATGGATTCTTCAACAGTCGCTTCAATGGAAGCGGGTTCTTCCACATTTATGGCGCTATCTGTCTCAGTTGAAGCAGCAGCTTCCTCTACTTTTTCCTCTTTCTTTTCCTCTTCTTTGTCCCAAGGACGTTTGCCGAAGATTTCCTCTACGTTTTCTTTGAAAATCACTTCTTTTTCGAGCAGTAAGTTGGCCAACTGGTCCAATTTTTCCCGATTGTTTTCCAACATCTCAATGGCTCGCTCGTACTGCTTTTCAATGATCTTGCTTATCTCTTGATCGATTGTTTCAGCAGTGTGTTCTGAATACGGTTTATCCATGGCGTATTCGTTCTGCCCCTGGCTATCATAGTAGGTGACATTACCCAACACATCGTTCAATCCATAGACCGTTACCATCGCACGTGCTTGCTTGGTAACCTTTTCAAGGTCACTGAGTGCACCCGTAGAGATTTTATCGAAGATTACCTTCTCAGCAGCGCGACCGCCCATGGTGGCGCACATTTCATCCAACATTTGATCGGCCGTGGTGATTTGGCGTTCTTCAGGAAGGTACCATGCGGCACCTAGAGAACGTCCACGCGGAACAATGGTAACTTTTACCAAAGGTGCAGCATGCTCGAGCAACCAAGAAGTAGCAGCATGACCAGCTTCGTGGTAGGCAATAACTTTTTTCTCCGATTCGGTGATGATCTTGGTTTTCTTTTCTAGTCCACCAACGATGCGGTCCACTGCGTCTAAGAAGTCCTGTTTTCCTACCTCTTTTTTCTCTTTACGTGCTGCAATGAGTGCCGCTTCGTTACAAACGTTCGCTATATCAGCTCCAGAGAATCCTGGGGTTTGTTTACTTAGTAAACCAACATCAACACTATCGTCGGTTTTGATTCCTTTGAGATGGACCTCGAAAATAGCTTCACGCTCCGTCAATTCAGGAAGGTCAACATAAATGATGCGGTCAAAACGTCCGGCGCGCATTAATGCCCGGTCTAGGATGTCAGCGCGGTTGGTTGCGGCCATAACGATCACATGTTCGTTTGTGCCAAAGCCGTCCATTTCAGTAAGCAATTGGTTCAATGTGTTTTCACGTTCGTCATTACCTCCTGAGAAATTATTCTTCCCACGGGCACGACCAATGGCATCAATTTCATCGATGAAGATGATACAAGGTGATTTTTCTTTGGCTTGCTTGAACAAATCACGAACACGCGAAGCTCCTACACCAACAAACATCTCGACAAAATCAGAACCCGATAGCGAGAAGAAGGGCACCTTAGCTTCCCCAGCAACAGCTTTTGCAAGCAAGGTTTTACCGGTTCCTGGAGGGCCTGAAAGCATCACTCCTTTGGGTATACGGCCACCTAGGTCTGTATATTTCTTTGGGTTTTTGAGGAAGTCCACTACTTCCAACACTTCTTCTTTTGCACCGGTCATTCCAGCGACCTCTGCAAATGTGGTCTTTACCTCAGTATCCTTATCGTAAACTTTCGCACGCGATTTACCAATATTGAAAATTTGAGAACCGCCACCGGCACCGCCGGTACCACCGCCAGACATTCTGCGCATTAAGAACATCCATACTGCCACCATCAGTACCAATGGAAGAACCCACGAAACGATGTCTCCTAGGAAATTGTCCTGTGTTTGGTAGTTAACGGGAATACGGTCGTTGATGTCCCTTGCCTCGTAATAGTCTTTGAGCCTGTCTTCGAAAGTGGTTGAAGGCATTTCAAACACATAATGTGGCCCGGGGTTAACTGCATCGCTGAAGTTGGTCTTGCTGACCTCATCGTATCGTTCGCTTTCGCGGAGGCTTTCTTCCTTGATGAAGACTTGCACCTTTCGATCGTTCAATATATTCACGTGATCTACATCCTCCAGCTCTAGGGCTTGTTCAAACTCCTGGTACGTGGAATTCTTGGTGCTAAAACTCATAGCAGTGAAGATCTGCATGCCTATGAAGAGTGCAAATACAATGATATAAATCCAATAAAAATTGAATTTGTTACCACCCTTTTTGGGGGTTCCGGGCTTTTTGTCATCGCCTTTCGTGCCCCTATTTTTCGCAAACTGTTTTTTCAGTTTGTCTATTTGATTCTGGTTGGGATTATCTGCCATAAGGCTTAATCGTTTTCTATAGTTGTTACTTCCGCATCACCCCAAAGGCTTTCTAAATCGTAAAATTCGCGGATACCTGTCTGGAAAATATGCACCACTGCGGTGACGTAATCCATGAGTACCCATTCTGAATTTTCACGTCCTTCAATGTGCCACGGTCTATCACCAACGTTTTCGCGCACCACTTTGTGCACGCTATCGGCTAAAGAATTTACTTGCGTGTTCGAATTTCCTTCTGCGATGATGAAAAAATCGGTGACTGCATTTTCTATTTCTCGTAGGTCTAAAACAGTAATGTTCTGTCCTTTGATTTCCTGTAGTCCTTCTACGACAAATTTCTTGACGAGCTCAGACGAAGCTTCGGGTTTTGTATGCATTAAAATGTATTGTGTATTTGTCCTTAAATTACCAAAACATATGCCATCTTGGGCTTTGGATCAATAATGGGGCACAATGTCGGAAATTCTTCCCTTTTATCAGTTAAAAATAGTAGATAGTACGCAGCTTGAATTGAAGCGAATGCTGCGGCAGCAGGGGGAATTGGATTCTTTCACTACGATACTAGCTGAGCATCAAACTGCGGGTCGCGGTCGTGGGGTGTCAAAGTGGCACGATTCACCGGGTAGTAGTCTGTTATTGTCCATATATGTCAATTGGCCCGTTCCGTTGAAGGAAAGTTTCGAGGTGAACCAGCGCGTTTGCGTTGCACTCAAGCCTATTTTCCCGGATTCCGTGTTGTTTAAGTGGCCCAACGATTTAATGGTGGGTACTAAAAAATTGGGCGGTATGCTGATCGAAAATCACTGGTCAGGGGGTGGAATCAAAAGCAGTAGTATTGGGATTGGCATCAACTTGAACCCAACGAACGATGCACTTACGCGGGCGGCATTTTTGAATGAATGCACGAGCAATAAGGAGACACCACTTTCTTTAGCAAAGCGTGTTCAAAGGCAATTTTCAGAAGCGCTCAATAGCCCTTACACAACAAGTCAATTGGTCCGCGCGTACCATGATATACTTTGGGGCCAACTGGAACCGCAGCCTTACCTTATTAATGGAAAAGAAGTAATGGCAACAGTAGAAGGCGTGACTAAAAACGGTCGTTTAGCCCTGCGTTTTGAGAACAACGTCGTGGACACGTTTGATATCGATCAAATAAAGTGGGTAGATCCTAATTAAGGACTACTTGCCCCACACTTCAGGTTGTTCTCTCCATTCTTTGAGAAGCGCAATCTGGTCCTCTAAAATCGCTCCTTGAAGGGCCGCTTGTTCAAGAAGATGGTGGTAATCACTCAAGGTGTTGAGTCGAACGCCGGCTTTTTCAAAATTGGTTCGAGACAGTTCAAAGTCATAGGTGAAAATAGCCAACATGCCCATCACACGGACGCCGGCCTCTTTCAAGGCATCTACGGCCTTCAATGACGAACCGCCGGTGGAGATCAAATCTTCAATGACAATAACTGAGGCGCCGCTTTCTAAATACCCTTCAACCACGTTTTGACGTCCGTGGCCTTTTGCTTTATCACGCACATAAACAAACGGTACGCCAAGGTATTCGGCAACAAGAACGCCAATAGCGATAGCACCTGTAGCAACTCCTGCGATGTAATCTGGTTTGCCATAAATTTCTTCAATCTGCTTTGCAAATTCTATTTTCAAGAAATTTCTGATTGTTGGAAAGCTCAGTGTGAGCCTGTTATCACAATAAATAGGACTTTTCCACCCACTAGCCCACGTAAATGGATTTTCCGGTTGTAATTTGATTGCCTTAATTTGCAATAAGCTCTCCGCAGTTTGAAGCGCAACTTGTTTGTTTTGTATCATGCTCCAAAATTACACCAAAGTTTTTATTCATAAGGCCATTTTGGTCGTCGTGCCTGGTGCTTTTGCACCCGAGTTTATCAACAATTTGTCCACTGCGAGGAAAGTGCAAAAATGGCTCAAAGGTTGTTATAAAGATCCTGTTAAACAGGTAGTTGAAATAGGTGTTGACCACGATTTCTGGGCATTATTCTTAACCTTGCACCACCATATTATTGCAGGAGGCGGTTGGGTTAGAAATAACGATGGGCAGTTATTGGTCATTGAGCGCAATGGAAAATTGGACCTTCCAAAAGGTAAATTAGAATTGAGAGAAACCATTGCTGTCTGTGCTGTTCGAGAGGTCGAGGAGGAGTGTCGTGTCAAGCGTTGCGAAATTACTGGGCCGGCGGTGAAGACCTACCATTGCTATATTCACAAGGGGGAGTTTGCGTTAAAAACTACGTATTGGTACCCTATGAAAACGGACTATGCGAAAAAGCTTAAACCACAAACCGCAGAAGGAATCAGTGCGGTATATTGGGCGACACCATCCGTAATTAAACAGCGTCTAATGGCGATTCCATCCTACAACAGCTTGGAAGAGGTGTTCCTTGATTTTATTGCAGAGCAGGCCTAAGGTTTTACGGCATCAGGAACGAACTTCGTAAAATCTCCGCCGTAGCTAAAGACTTCCCGTACAATGCTCGAACTGATGTAGGCAAAACGTGCACTAGTCAAAAGGAATACTGTTTCTAATTCAGGCGTCATTTCACGATTCGCTTGTGCGATGGCTTTTTCAAACTCAAAATCCGCCGGATTCCGTAAGCCGCGTAGCAAGAAGTTGACCCCTTCTTGAAGGGCAAAATCTACCGTTAAACCATCGTAAGTAACCACTTTAACTTTGTCTTCGTCCGCGAAAGTTTCGGTAATCCAAGCTATTCGCTGTTCCAGTGAGAAGAGGTAGTTTTTGGCGCTATTGGTCCCGACAGCTATTCTAATTTCATCAAACAATGGGAGCGCACGTGTAATGATATCAACGTGTCCTAGCGTGATGGGGTCAAAGGATCCTGGAAAAAGTGCGATTCGTGCCATGTTTCGAAGTTAGCTATTCTTTTCGGTATGTGCAGCCATGTGCTCTTCGGCGAGTGTGCTCAAGACCGTTGCTAAGGACCAATTTCGCGAGGCCACCTGTTGCGGTATGATACTCGCAGCGCTCAGTCCGGGGATACTGTTGACTTCAATAAGCACGGGTTGGTCGCTTTCATTAATGATGTAGTCGATTCGAACGATGCCTTTAAGATTTAGGTGGTCGTATACGGTTTGGGAGATCGTTTCAATCTGTGTACGAAGACCTTCGCTAATTCTTGCAGGTGTGATTTCCTGTGATTTGCCTTTATACTTCGCCTCGAAATCAAAAAAAGCACCTTCAGTAGGGACAATTTCAGTTATTCCGATGGCCCTACTTTGGTCCGATTCAGTTTTTTTTGAATCAAAATTGAACGATGATCGCAAAACACCGCAACCGACTTCCTTGCCCGTTACTCCTTCTTCCACTAAGACTTGCCTTCCTTCCGTAAAAGCATATTGAAATGCTGCTTCTAATTGGGTGGGTTCTTCTACGCGCGAAACGCCATAACTTGATCCGGCACAATTAGGCTTAACGAATACTGGAAATTGCCAATGTTTAAATGCAGCTGCCCCCGGGAATTCATTGAACAGTTCTCCTTTAGGTACTAGAATCCCCGCATCTCTTAATACGGCGTTGCATTGTGCTTTATTGAAAGTTAAAGCACTCTGGAAGGTAGCACATGTACTGTGTGGTATATTCAACACTTCTAACACGCCAGAAATGTGGCCGTCTTCTCCGGGAGATCCATGAATACTATTAAAGACATAATCGGCCCCTAAATCTTCAATGCGCACGTCCTTTCCATCCAGCGAATAGCCGGAACGCTCCACTTTAACGAACAATGTTCGGTATCCTGCTGCTTCAAACGCAGCGAATGCAGTCTGGCCAGAAGCAAGACTTATTTCGTGCTCGGAAGAGTATCCTCCTGCGAGAACGACTACGGTTTTAACGCCATTTTCCATAGTTGTAAATGTAATGCAACTCTGCTTTCGATAGAGGGGCGATAAAAAGTATCTTTACCCCATGAAGCAGTGGATACTTTTTCTTTTTAGCAAGACCTTTTTAAGAACAGCGCTCTTCTCTGTTTTGGGCGTATTGTTGGTCGTTGCAGGTACATTGTGGTGGATGCACAATACTACGCAACATGGAAAAACAGTGGCTGTACCGGATATTCGGTTGCTCCCCTTAACAGAAGCGACAGAAGCGCTTGAGGCGGCGGGATTGACCTATGAAGTCATAGATTCAACCCACTATGTTCCCGGTGTAAAGGAGGGAGCCGTCGTAGAAGTGTTTCCCGAAGCGTATGCAGAAGTAAAGTTGGGACGCACACTATTTATAAGCACAAATCCGTCTGCATTACCTAAATATCCACTACCTAATTACAAGGACCAGCTTGTCAGTTATGTACTTAGTAAGTTTCAAGACAAAGGCTTTTTTGTAGATAGCCTCATACTTATTCCTGACCTTAGTCATGACCTGGTATTAAAGGTGGTTGATGAGGATGGTGCAATGGCTCAGGAGCAAGCGCTCTTCCAAACAGGTAGTCATTTTACCCTTTATGTTAGTGGGGGCGAAAGCGATCGGAACGCCCTTTTACCTGATTTAATCGGATTGACCTTTGCACAAGCTCAGCAAACGCTTATGACCTACAGCTTGAATTTAGGGGCAACTATTATTGAAGAGGAAATAAACGATACGGCTGGTGCGTTTGTATTGCGGCAGTTTCCAGAATTTAAAATGGATGCTGAGGTGCCCGTAGGCAGCTCCGTTGATCTTTGGCTGACCGCAGATAGTAGTGCGGCCTATGTGCCCGAGGTATTGCCTGTAAATTCCTTACCCCAATAGTTATGCGATTTCATATCCTGGTTTTTTTAGGTGCACTAACAGTGGCTCAAGCGCAAGTGATGGAGCAAACGCAGCCGTTAAGCGGAGGATCGCCTGGACATTTTAGCACGGAAACGTCAGATACCTTGAATACCCCTTTTGTGGACGATTTTTCCTACCGCATTGACAAACCTTCACCAGGCTTGTGGAGTGATCAGGACGTTTGGGTCAACGACGCCATGCCCTTATTTCAAAATTCTATAGGTGTTGCCACTTTTGACGGCTGTAATGGATACGGTAAGCCTTATCAGCCGGGCAATACAGCAACGAATGGAATTTCGGACCAATTAACCTCGCAGTATATTAACCTCCAAGGTGCTTCCGATGTCTGGCTGTCATTTCAATACCAGCGGGCAGGCAGGGGAGAAGTACCCTCATCAAGCGATAGTCTTGTCGTATCGTTTTATTCGCCTGCAGATTCGACTTGGACGCAGGTTTGGGGTGAAAAGGGAACAGGAAATCCCGATGCCTTTAAAACAGCCATGATTCCGGTTTTGGGCAACCAGTTTTTAAAGAAAGGTTTCAGATTTCGATTGTCAACTTATGGCGCACGCGGTGGTGCATATGATGTTTGGAACGTAGATTATGTGCAGCTGGATAAAGACCGAAATTCAGGTGATTCAATCGTTACAGAGCCTGCTTTTGCTCGTCCGCACCCATTAATTATTGGAAATGGACCCTACACTTCTTGGCCGTGGTGGCTTAGTATGAGCAATACTATTGCGAACCGCCCCAACAACCTCACCTTTACCTACCGTAGGTTAGGTACTGTTCCTTCTGGAGGTTGGAGCTTAAATCTTGGCCAGTACCGGTGGGAAGAAAACGGCATATTGATTCAACAACAAACCGCAGTACCTGTGATTACAACTACACAGCACGATCAGGATTTGACTTTTGACGTAGGTGTCCCAGCGGCAGCATTAGGTACGCTGAATGGCGCAACAACGGTGAAAACGAAAGTATGGTTCGACGGTTCTGCAGCGGGTACCAGGCAAAACGATACGGTATATGGTGCCTTACATTTGGACAATTACCTTGCCCTTGACGACGGCACTGCGGAGCGTGCCTACGGTATTGAAAATATCACAGGATCTAGGGTAGCACAAATGTTCAATACTGGGGGGCTAGGTTCAAACGATTCGTTGAAAGGGGTTTCCATGAATTTCGCTTGGTACGATGATTCAGTTTATACGTTCAGATTGGCCGTTTGGGCCCCTGCTGATTCGGGCTCTGCGCCCGGCGCACTTTTGTATTTAACAGATTCTGTATATCAACATTCGACGCATTGGGACCGTAATGACTTCTTTCATTTTGAACTGGACTCTGCCGTTGATATTAGCGCATATTCTTCCGTTTGGATTGGATATGTGGATGTCTCCTCTCAAACAACGATGTATTTGGGGCTTGACCAAGAACGTACATTGCCCAATGCCATGCCACGTTATTACGGTGATGGATTTAATTGGTATCCGTCTTTGGAGCCCGGGGCATTGCTGCTTCGGCCATTTTTCCGCTATACACCAGCAACTATGACGGTTACAGCGCCCAAAGTCAATACCTTCGACATTTATCCCAATCCGTCGAGCAGTAGTGTAACCATTGCCGCTAACCGTGCGGGCTACTTTGAAGTGGCGGTGCAGGGACTCAATGGACAGGAGATGATTACGGCGGCCGGCGAAGAGAAAATAGAATTGGACATTACCTCATTGCCGAAAGGAATGTACCTCATAAGCACCCTTCATGAGGGTTCCGTAACTCATACTAAATGGATCAAACTTTAATGGACGAGCAGCACGATAGTACCTCCAACGATGAACTGTACGTCCATCACAGTTTTACGGCAGATAAAGGTCAAAACCCACTGCGCGTTGATAAATTTCTTTTCAATTTTCTAGAGGATACTTCCCGCAGTCGCATTCAGAAAGCTGCCGATGCAGGTTCCATTCATGTGAATGGTTTACCGGTGAAAAGCAATTATAAGGTGAAGGCAGGAGATACTGTAGAATTGGTATTGGCAGATCCGCCGCGCGATTCTGAGATTGTTCCAGAAAATATTCCTTTGGATCTATTGTACCGCGATGAACATGTCATTGTCGTGAATAAAGAGGCGGGCTTAGTTTGCCACCCCGGTCATGGGAATTATACAGGTACTCTGGTTCATGCACTGGCGTATTTGGCTGAAAACTTGCCGGTCGGTTCAAGCGGCGAGGAACGCCCTGGGTTGGTACACAGGTTAGATAAGAACACGACGGGGGTTATGGTAGTAGCAGCTTCAGAATTGGCAATGAGCCATCTTGCAAAGCAATTCTATGACCGAACAACCCAACGCGAATACATTGCGATCGTATGGGGCAATGTGAAGGAAGACGAAGGAACCATCACTGGTCATATTGGTAGAAGTTTATCCGACCGATTACAAATGGCGGTTTTCGAGGACGGCAGCGAAGGAAAACATGCCGTGACGCATTATAAAGTGCTCCAGCGCTTTGGGTATGTAACCGTTGTCAGTTGTAAATTGGAAACAGGACGCACGCATCAAATTCGTGTGCACATGAAATATTTAGGTCACCCCTTGTTCAATGATGAGCGCTATGGTGGAGATAAAATATTGAAAGGAACGACGTTTACGAAATACAAGCAATTCATTATAAATTGTTTCAAAGCTTGTCCCCGTCACGCCCTACACGCAAAGAGTTTAGGCTTTACGCATCCAAAAACGGGCGAACAACACCGCTACGAAAGTGTTTTACCAGAGGATATGCAAGAAGTGATTCGTAAATTCGATTCGTACACTAGTGCCGTTGAACCGCATAAGGATGAAGAAGAGTAGGTTAATCTTAATACCATTAGTACTGCTGTTCATAGCCGCGAGCTGTGGGCCTGATGAGCCTTTGCACAACCCTACACCGCTAACCTTAGCGTATCCTTCTCATTTCCCAACTCCTGATTTACCTGCTGATAACCCACTTACAGTGGAGGGCGCAAAGCTGGGACGTCATTTATTCTTCGACCCTCGTCTTTCTGGTGATAACACGCAAAGTTGTAATTCGTGTCACAGTCAAGAGCATGGATTTGCGGAGCCTTTTCAATTTTCAACGGGGATAGACGGAAGTACAGGTACAGTCAATGCTATGACACTAACAAACATGGCTTGGCAAGATTTCTTCTTTTGGGACGGGCGTGAAAACAGCCTTGAAGATCAAGTTCAAGATCCAATAGTAAATCCTATTGAAATGCACGCGCAATGGCCAGATGTCATTGCAAAATTGGCGCAGGATCCTACCTATGTTGAGCTGTTTGACGACGCTTTTGGTACGGACGACCCTATAACAAGACAAAATACCGCGAAAGCGTTGGCTCAGTTTGTTCGCACCTTGGTCACTGGTGGTAGCAAGTTAGATCAGTATGTGCAGGGAGATTACACATTTACACCTTCTGAACAATTGGGTTTCGATATTTTCAATAACGAACAAGGCGATTGTTTCCACTGTCACGGTTTAGCAACCACAGGATACCAATTAGGCGCACACGGATTGCTGCAATTCACGAATAATGGATTAGATAGTGTTTATGCTGTTGGCGCAGGACGCGAGTTCGTTACTGGAGATCCATCCGACCGCGGTAAATTCAAGGTACCGTCCTTGCGGAATGTCGAATACAGTTACCCCTACATGCACGACGGTCGTTTTCAAACGCTGGCTGAAGTCTTGGATTTTTACAATATGGGTGGTCATCCATCGCCTACGTTAGATCCTAATATGAAGGCTGCGGGCGTGGGACGGAATTGGTCCGTGGCGCAAAAACAGGGTTTGTTGGACTTTTTAAAGACGTTTTCGGATGCCACCTTTTTGACGGATACATCATTCACTGATCCTTGGTAGCATGAAATTACTCTATAGCGGTACAGCCTTTATAGAACCCATGTTTCCCAACATGCCTCACAATGTATTGAGCGTTTCCACAACAGTGATCGCCGATTTTCCGCAAAAACACCGCACTCGCATCGTCCTTAAAATTAATGGAGAAGGTCACATTCAATGTGGTCTAAATACCCACATACCAGGCATGCGTTGCATGATGATCAGTAAAAAGCACATGACAACTTTGGGGTTGATGACTGGTGAAAAGGTCTTCTTCGAGATCTTTGAAGATCCCAATCCCTTGGGTGTGGAAGTTCCTGAAGTATTGAAAGCGCTTCGCGCGCAAGATGAAGTCGTAGAACGCATATGGAATAAGCTATCCGACGGTCGCAAGCGAACCATCTGTCATTCGACCATGCGCATTAAGAATATAGATTTACAGGTAGAACGGGCATTGGAATTCTTTGAAGCGGAGCGAGTGAAATTGGCCCAAAGAGGGAATTGGTAGATTTTGGCACGCCTTTTGGATTCATCATTACAAGGACTCCGTACCTTAACCTACCTTAATTAACAGTTAAAACCGTGTATTATGAAAGCGAGAATTCTCTTAGTGGCCATTGTCAGTGCAGGACTTTTATTTGCCAGCTGTGGTTCCAAAACAAAAGTGCCTAAAGGCGAAATAGAGCAAGTATTGCCTTGTTCAGAATTTAAAAGCGATAACAAGACGTTCCGTGTTTATAGCTTCGGTGAAAGTGCGGACATGAACGTCGCCAAGAAGAAAGCCTTGAGCAATGCGCGTACTGAACTTGCAGGAATGGTAAACAGTACTATGAAGGTGGTTGCGGACAACTATGTGAAGAGCATGGAAGTCAACAATGTTGAAGAGGTATTGGAGCGTTTCGAAGAAAATTCTCGTACGGTAATTAACGAGCGAATCAGTGGTGCGGTTGTAGTGTGCGACCGCGTTACACAGGTTCAGTCTAGTGGTAAGTTTAAATACTACATCGCCATAGAATTGGACGGTGAGAAAATCGTGAAAGATTACTACAAGGCCTTGAGCAAGAACGATAAGATCATGGTGGACTACAACTATGAGAAGTTCAAAGAGACGTATGAAAAAGAGATGGAGCGCGCGGGTAGATAACTAAGCGTACGCTTCAAGCAAGGCTAAAATGATAGTGTCCCACGATCTGCTCTCGAGCAGATCGTGGGATTTTTTTTGCCCTATATTCTCCTGGAGCGCTGCGTCGATGCTCTCTTGAGCTTCAGCTTGGTTCTTAAGTTGCAGGGCCGTGCCAATGGGTGCGAGGGTTTCGCTCATATCTGCAACATCATTGTAGAGGACCTGCATGCCTTGTGATGCGGCTTCCCAGCCCACTAGCGAAAAGGTTTCGAAGTGCGAAGGTATGAGCAATGTATGGTGCGTTCGAAGCAGTTGTTTCAGTTCGTCGCCAGCGGTATACGGCAGAAAAGTCACGGTTGGCCCGGCTTGGGCGAGGCAATCGTCGTAGTATTTCCTTTGATTCGTGTTGGCATCACCAACCACCGTAAGGGGCCAATTATTTGCAGTGGCCCAAGTAATAATGGTTTTTTGGTTTTTCAGCCATTCTAATCGGCCCAAAAGTAAGAGACCTTTGCGTTCTTTTGCTTCCTCATAGGGTTCTAAAAAAGATGCGCCAATCCCCAGTGGTACTGTTTTTACGCGGCAAGAAAGACTCCCGAAATCATCTTGAATACGTTCTTTCTCGCTTTTTGACGAGGTGATCAAAAGGTCGGTTAAACGCAATAGCGTGCGCACTTGTAATTTTTGGCCAACGGCCATGTATTGCGCGCCTGGGAATCTATCGCTGCGGTTCAGTGCACGAGCTATCGTCTTTACATATTCTAAGCCGTGTTTTCCCACCAAAGAATAGAGCACTGAAAAACGCTGCTGGTCTGCAAGACTGTAATCGACGTAAATACTGCTGAGAATCTTCTTGCCTTTGAACGATCTAAAATAAGGTAGAAGATCCGCAGGTCTCCCAAGATTGAAGCCGTGAAGAACGTTTGCTTTGCGCGGTAGGGCATCACCGGCTAAAACGATGGATGCCTCATGGCCACAACGACGGAGTGCGGAAGCCGTTTCTTCCACTTGCACTGTATCGCCACCGGGCTGTGTATACAGGGTTTTTCGTGCAAGAAGCACTATGTGCATTAGTCGGCAATCATATTATGTGCATCCAATACATCAAGAACCTCATCGACATCTGCGTCGTCCGCAAAGGTCAAAGGTTTGTTTGGAAGCGCGGTATCAACACTCCAGTTTCCTTCGCCCAACAAGGCATTAAGGTCCGATTGTACTTTGGCGATGCATCCACCGCAATTGATTTTTGAATTTAGGGTCATCGTAAGGGTTTTTTATGAAGTCGTAATGAATTGACCACTACGCCCAAGCTACTAAAACTCATGGCAATACTTGCCATCATGGGGGTTAATTCTAATCCCAGCGGTACGGCAAACAGGCCTGCTGCGATAGGAAGTGCAATAAGATTGTATCCAAACGCCCACAATAGGTTGCCTCGAATGGTTTGCATGGTAAGGGTACTGAGTTGAAAGTACTGTGCCAATTGCGGTAACCCTTCACGCGTCAACACAACCGCCGCACTTTCTTGCGCTACTGCAGTTGCATGAGCTAATGAAACGCCGACATCAGCGGTATTTAAGGCAATGCTATCATTAATGCCGTCGCCCAACATGAGCGTGCGGCCTTGCTTTTGGTATTCTTTTACGAGTGCTACCTTATCGAGGGGTTGTAACCCGCCGTGGTACAATGCTATTCCCAGCGCCTGAGCGGTTTTTGCCACGGCTTCCACCACATCGCCTGATGCAATAATGGGCGTAATACCCCGTTCTTGCAGTTCCCGAACAAGATTTGGTGCATCAGGATGCAGCGCATCTTCGAAGGAAGCCAACGCAATGGCCCCGTCCTCTGTAAAACAAAGGGTATGGGTGAATGGGGCAACAGGAGCGGGTACGCCACAGATCTCGGTGAAAAATTGGCCCGAACCTATGTAATACATACGCCCATCAATTTTACCCTGAATTCCCTTACCGGGTACCGCTTTGAATCGCTTCACTTGAGGCAAACCATCCACATTTCCAAAGTAGGATACAAGCGCATGATTTAGCGGGTGCGTGCCCTTCTCATTTAAGGAGATAAAGGCCGAACGCGCGGCCATATCACTCCAGTCAATATTCGTCACCACCGGTTTTCCTAGGGTAAGTGTGCCGGTTTTATCTAAGAGCGCAAATTTCACATCACCGGCCAATTGCAGGGCGGCAGCATCCTTAATCAATAAGCCGTTCTTGCTTCCTATACCCGTCGCCGCGACTACTGCCAACGGTGTGGCTAACCCTAGTGCACAAGGGCAGGCAATGACCAAAACATCGATAGCGTAAATCACCGCTTTCGGCGCGTCAAATGCAAAATGCCAGATGAGTCCTGTCGCAATACTCAAGGCCAAAATGGTAGGTACAAAAATCTTTGAAACACGATCAGTCAACGCTTCGATTGGGGCGGCTGTGCCTTGAGCATCTACTACTGCGTCAATAATCCCGCCCAATGCGCTGCTTCGACCTGTATGTGTTACGCGTACGAGCAGTCCTTCATTACCGTTCATTGTACCCGCCCAAACTTTTGATCCCATCCCTTTTTCAACAGGTAGAGGTTCCCCCGTAAATGTGCTCTCATCGATGGTACTACTGCCTTCGGTAACTATTCCATCCACCGGGATTCGTTGTGCGGGTTGAATCCAAACCAATTGGTCCAATTCCAGTGATTCAACAGCCACCTTCTGCTGCCTGCCATCTTCAACTAAAATGGCTTCATTGGGCTGAATGGACAAGAGCGCAGTCAATGCCTTACTGTTCGACAACTTTCCTCTGTCCTCTAAAAGTTTCCCAATGAGAATGAAATAAATAATCAATCCTGCGCTCTCGAAATACACCTGGTCGTGACTCCCCATGGCCAATCTTACGATAGAATAGGCGTAAGCGACCAAAGAGCCTAAGCTCACCAAAGTGTCCATATTCGTGCTGCCCATTTTAGCCAGCGCAAATGCCTTTGAGTGAATCTTTCTACCAAAGTAAAAACTAAGTAAACTGGCGAGAAGAAATTGAAGCCCAATGCTCCATCCTGAATGCACATGAGCCATTCCTACCACAAATAACGGTAGAGCAAGCGCAGTTGCTGCGATCAACTCATTTCGCTTACGGTCTATAGCTTCTTTTTGATTTTTGATTCTACTGCGGGGACTGATGTAGCTCGTCGTAAGTCCATAACCCGCTGCGGCTAAACTTTTTTGAAGGGCCGGCACATCCAATAGCTCCGTATCTACGGTAGCTTTAAAACTCCCACTGGCATAGCGCACCTGAATTTGTTCCACACCTGGAGTACCCTCAGCAATGCTATGCGCACTGTGCGCGCAGCCGGCGCAGGTCATTCCTGATAAAGCCCATTGAATTTGCTCTTTTGCCATGGTTCAAAGGTAGGTATTGCGAATGGTAAAAAGTATCTTTGAATATCCGCATAACTAGTTACACCTTTCATGAATCCACTTATAGATTTTCCCGCAACGCCGCATCAAGCACTTGCTTTTGACCGTATTGATCCAGAACATTTCTTACCTGCATTGGAACATTGGATTAAGGTATCAAAGGAGCGTCAGGATGCCATTGTGGCTAATTCTGAGACACCCACATTTGAAAATACCGTGGCCGCTCTAGAATTCTCATCGCTGGAATTGAATAAAGTAAGCAGTTGTTTTTTTAACCTCAATAGTGCAGAGACGAACGACGCAATTCAAGAAATTGCGCGCACTTTTTCGCCGAAGTTGACGGCATTTAGTAGCGAGACTTTGTTGAATGAGCCTTTGTTTTTGCGCATTCAGACTGTCTATGAATCCGAGGGTAAGGACCTAGCGTTAGAAGCACAGCGTTTATTGAAGGAAACCTATGAGAGTTTTGTCCGTAATGGTGCAGCTTTAAAAGGTGGTGACCGGAATAGATTAACTGTTCTAAATGAAGAATTAAGCACGTTGTCATTGACGTTTGGGGAGCATATTTTGTCCGAAACGAAGGCGTTTCATTACCATACTACCTCCGCCGAGGACCTTCAAGGAATTCCTGAAGACGTGGTTGAATCTGCCGCTCAACTCGCCGAACAGCAGGAGAAAGAAGGTTATGTATTGGGTTTAGATATGCCCACCTACATGGCAGTGATGAAATATGCCGACCGCTCCGAATTGCGCGCGCATTTTTACCGCGCTTATGGCTCTCGTGGTGCTAAAGAGAACGAAAACAACAATGAGCAAGTCATCACAGACCTCGTGAACAAACGTATGGAGCGCGCACAATTGCTTGGGTTCGATTCTCATGCCCAGCTCACCTTGAGCAAGCGTATGGCGAAAACGCCGCATACGGTGCTTAACTTTTTGGACCACCTACTTGCGGTCGCTAAACCAGCCGCAGAGAAAGATTTGGAAGCGGTGGCTGACTATGCTTCAGCACAAGGTGCTGAACTTCCACTTCAGCCTTGGGATTTTAGTTATTGGTCTGAAAAATTCAAGATGGAGCGTCTTTCCCTAGACGATCAGGCGTTGAAGCCCTATTTTAAAATTGAAAATGTTTTAGCGGGTGCCTTTACCGTTGCGGCCCGATTGTTTGGACTCCGTTTCGAACACAATACCGAGCTCCCCGTGTACCATAAGGACGTTGATGCCTATGAAGTTTTTGATGCCAAGGGTAATTTTTTAAGTCTCTTTTACGCTGACTTTTTCCCTCGAGATGGAAAGCGCGCAGGAGCTTGGATGACCAGCTACCAAAGCATGCATAAGATGAAGGGACAGGAAGTACGACCGCACATTAGTATTGTGTGCAACTTCACCAAGCCCACAGCATCAAAGCCATCACTACTGACCTTCAATGAAGTCACAACCTTATTCCATGAGTTTGGACATGCCTTGCACGGCATGATGGCGCGTGGGACGTACCCGTCACTCACGGGTACCAGTGTTTATTGGGATTTTGTGGAACTTCCGTCTCAAATCATGGAAAATTGGTGCTACCAGCCTGAAGCTTTGGCGCTCTTCGCTAAACATTACCAGACCGGTGCAGTGCTACCAACAGAATTTATTGATAAGATAAAAGAAAGTCAGACTTTTTTAGAGGGGTACATGACGCTGCGTCAGCTCAACTTTGGCTATTTAGATATGAGTTGGCACCACAGGACTGACCGCTTCGAAGGCAGTGTGGCTGCGCATGAAAAGGCGGCAACGGAGCGAACTTCCTTATTTTCAGAAGTTGCCGGAACCCTTTCGAGCACCGCATTTAGTCATATTTTCCAGGGCGGGTATAGTGCCGGCTACTACAGTTACAAATGGGCAGAGGTATTAGATGCAGATGCTTTTGAACGGTTTGAAGAGGAAGGATTGTTCAATCCAAACGTAGCTGCCGATTTCTCGGTTGTCTTACAAAGTGGTGGTACGGTTCCACCGGATGAACTGTATCGAAACTTTAGAGGACGTGATCCAAAGGTAGACGCCCTGTTAAAGCGTGCGGGAATTTCGGCTTAATACAAACTACGCACTTTGTACTGAAAACGCCAATACAAAGCAATTGCCGCGAGTAACAGTCCTATAGCCAACCCAATCCAAACGCCTAAAGGACCTATGGCCATTACCACGCCCAGGTAGTAGCAAAGCGGTACAGCAACAACCCAATAGGCGATAAAGGCAATAATGGTAGGAATGTTAACGTCCTGAACGCCTCGAAGCGCACCTAAGGTTGTGGCTTGGAGTCCATCGGGCAATTGGAAAATACCAGCGGCAATCATCAGCACGGCTGTGTATTGCAATACTTCAGGATCGGAGCTGTAAAATTCGGGTACAATATTGCGCAATGCAATGAGCAGTCCCATGGTCAATACCATCATGGCCAGAGTTAGGTGGAACAAACTTTGGCCAGCCAAACGAAGCATAGGAAAGTCTTTCTTGCCCAATTGATTTCCCACCCTAATGGTTGCTGCTGCCCCAAGTCCGCTTACCATCATGTAGCTGACAGAAGCGATGTTGAGTGCGATCTGATGTGCGGCTTGTTGCACAGGACCTATCATCCCGACGATCACTCCGCTCATAGCAAAAGCACCAGCTTCAAATACATATTGCAAACCACTTGGGACACCAATAACTAATATATCTCGAATGCTTTTCCATGAGATTTGGCTGTCGCGCCAATGGCTCCAGTAACTGGCAAATTTTTGGTGCTTACGGATGTACAAAGCCATCCCCGCAAGCATTAAGAAACGAGTGCTTAACGTAGCTATAGCAGCACCGGCTAGGCCCAACTCCGGGAACGGTCCCCAACCTGTAATTAGTGGATAGTTCAATAATATGTTCAGCAAATTGGCTACCAGACTAACGCGCATACCGGCCTTCGTATCGCTCAATCCTTCCGCGAATTGCTTAAAGGCAAAAAAGCTCATCATGGGGACGATCGATAGCCCAACCAAATGGATATATGGCAATGAAGCCTCAACGACACGTGCATCCTGACCTAAAAGGTGCGCAAATTGAGCAAAAAGGGCCAGAACACCGTATACGAGTAATCCCAATATGGAATTTAAAATAAGCCCGTTCTTGAAGTATTTCACGGCCTCTGCAGGATCTTCTTTGCCGTCGGCACCCGCAATTAAAGGGGTAAGGCCGTACGCAACACCAATAGCAAAAACCATGGGTATGATGAGTATAGAAACGGCTAGGGAAACGGCCGCTAAAGGAATAGTGCCTAAGAACTTACCCACCATGATAGAATCTGCAACAGAGACAAGAATTTGTCCTAATTGCCCGATCATGACCGGGTAGGCCAATTTTAGACTAATCCCGTATTGGGATTTATATGTATTCCATTGATAGGCCAATTCGGCTTAGAGATTATAGCGCTCTACCTCACGGGTATAAAACACCTCTGCCTCTGCGATCAATCCTTCTAGAATTTTGGTCAAATCACCTTCACTTTCATCGCCGATATCATCCAACCACTTTATCTCATCGTTCTCGAGATTGAGAATGAAGGCAGGAAACTCTGTGTGAACGATATAAACCGCATCCGGTAGATCGGTATTGTCTGCAACTAAGAATTTAGGAAAGTCCATTTGTATCCGTTTTGAAAGGCAAAAGTACGTCTATTTACGTGCGTATGTGCTTACGTCGTCAGCACTAATTTCTGAACCGCCTAAAATATGTAAGCGTTCGATGACATTTCTAAATTCCCTGATGTTCCCTGTCCAATCGTAGCCTTGTAATGCACTTATGGCCGCGCCGCTGATTCCTTTCGAAGAAACGCCATAGTCGTCGGCGATTTGCTGTAAGAAGTGTTGTGCCAAGAGTGGAATGTCATCGCTGCGGTCATTCAATCCAGGCACTTCAATCAGAATTACGCTTAAACGGTGATAAAGGTCCTCTCTAAACTTACCGGCCGCGATTTCACTTTTTAAATCTTTATTGGTGGCCGCCAATACACGTACATCAACCTTGATGCTGCGATCGCCACCGACAGGAGTGATTTTATGCTCCTGCAAGGCACGCAAAACTTTTGCTTGCGCGCTCAAGCTCATATCGCCTATTTCATCTAAGAACAGTGTACCGCCATGGGCCAATTCAAATTTGCCTTTTCTGTCTTTCTGTGCACCCGTGAAAGCTCCTTTTTTGTGACCAAAAAGCTCACTTTCGATCAATTCTGCAGGTATAGCAGCACAATTCACTTCTACCATTGCATTTGTCGAACGGGCGCTTTGCTCGTGTATTTGGTGGGCGACCAATTCCTTACCCGCGCCGTTTGGACCAGTAATTAAAACGCGCGCTTCAGAAGGTGCCACTTTCTCTATGAGTCCGCGCAATTCCATCATTTCAGCGCCTTCACCTATCATGGTGTACTTTTTACTGACCTTCTTTTTGAGCGTTTTGACTTCTTGAACCAGCGTTTTCTTTTCCAATGCGTGACGAACAGTACTCAACAGCCGATTTAAATCTGGGGGCTTCGGTAAATAATCAAATGCACCCTTCTTCAAACAATCTACAGCTGTATTTATATCTCCATGCCCACTAATCATAATAACGGGAACTTCAGAATTTATAGCCATCATTCGTTCAAGGACTTCGACGCCGTCCATGTGCGGCATTTTGATATCACAGAAAACCAGATCCCAGGCACCGTCGCCAAAAACCGCTATGGCTTGCTTGCCATCTGCCGCTTCATGAACATCGTTCGATGCATCTTCCTCCAAAAGTATCTTCTTTAGTACGCGACGAATGGCCTCTTCGTCTTCTATCAATAATATTCTGCTCATGCTCAATTCTTAAAGTGCACCTGCTGTGTTGTCATCATTTTTCGATGCAATATTCTCGCTATTACCCTCAATACCATCACCGAATTGTTTAACCATTTCTGTCCCTTGCCAAATTGTACGTTGTGGGAATGGAATAATGATTTTATTTTCACGAAATGCACGATCGATCGCAAATCGTAGTTCACTTTTGATCTTTTCAATATGGAATAGGTTTTGGGTGTAAAAGTTCAATTCAAAAACTATTGCGCTATCTCCAAAATCTTTAAGAATGACCAAAGGTTCTTTCCTTGATTCTAATTCAGTATGATCTATTGCGACTTGCCTTAACAAGTCAGCTACTCTTTGGGTATCACTGCCGAACGCCACGCCCACCTCAACTGCAAACCGAGTGGTCTCTTCGCTCCGTGTGAGGTTTATAACAACTTCGTTGGTCAATTTGCTATTAGGCACTATAATAAGGATGTCATCGCGTGTGCGTAGCGTTGTCGTGCGTAGTCCTACAGCTTCAACCTTTCCATACTGCTCCCGAAGTTGAATAATATCGCCAACGGAAAGCGTACGTTCCATTAAAATAATTACACCTGAGCTCAGGTCCTTAAACGCATCCTGTAAACCCAAACCTAAACCAACAAATAATGCGGTTTCGGCGGCGAGAAGGGTAGTGACTTTAACGCCTACAGTTTCGAGGGCCATAACTATGACCACTGTATAAATCAGGTATTTAGAGATCTGAAGAATAGTATAGCGACGCCCTTCGTCGAAATTCGATCCCTTTACGCCACGCAAGAATGCTCTACCCAAGGCCCAGATTCCGATGCGTGCGCCTAAAAAGAGAAGGAGAACTTGAATTACGCCTTGTACAGAAAGTCTAAAGGTATTGTACCCCCAAATTTTATAACTCAACAACGCGTCAAAAAAATTGCTTATTGATTCTAGTATTTCAGCCATTTGAATAGTTCTTTCCAGGTTACTTTTTTACCATACATTAAGATTCCAACTCGGTAGATTTTACCAGCCAGTCCAACCACAATGAAGAAGGTGGCTACTAATATAGCACCACTTAGAAAGACTTCCCATAACGGAATGCCAAAAGGCAGTCGTATCATCATAGTGATTGGCGAAGTAAGAGGTATCATACTCATCCAAAAAGCCAACGAACCATTGGGTTCTTGAATGACGCTCATTGCTGTGATAATGGCTAGGATCATTGGAATGGTAACTGGAAGCATGAATTGTTGCGAATCGGCTTCTTGGTCCACAGCACTGCCCACTGCCGCAAACAATGCGCTGTAGAGAAAGTACCCTCCGAAAAAGTAGAATGCAAAACCCATGATGATCGTAGTGAAATTAACGGAACGCAACATATCCATAATTTCTAACCCAACCGTATCTGCTGCAGGATTACCTGCGATCCCTGCCGCAGCTTGTTCCGCAAATAACTCAGGGAAGATTAGGGTGCTAATGACCGTGTAAAGAACTCCTGAAAGACCGATCCAAATAATGAATTGAAGCACCCCGACTAAGCCAATACCTAAAATTTTACCCATCATCAGTTGATACGGGCGGACGCTGGAAATTATGACTTCCACGATACGACTGCTTTTTTCCTCCATTACACCACGCATGACCTGCACAGAATAAAAGAAAATGAAGAAATAGATGAGCATTCCTGTTATGTAGCCAAGCGCCATTTTGATTGGAACAGCACTTTGCTCATCGTTACCCTCTTCTCCTAGGGTAAAGCTTTTGATGTTGACATTTGTCTTTATCTGCGCAACGATCTCAGGGTCAACCCCATTTTTTAGCAATTTTGCTTGGTTGATCTGCTCTTCAAGTAAGTAGTCTAAATAGCCTTGTAGCTCCATGGAAGGGTCCTCTTTTCCAAAAAGCAAGATGTTATTTTTGATAAAGTCAGGATCCCAATTCTCGCCTGAAGGGATGTAGAGGAGTGCATCGTATTCTGAATCGCGCAGCAAATCTTTTGCCAATTCCAAGTCGTTTTCTCTTGGGTCTAAATACTCCAAAGTGTACTGTTCCTTACCCTCGTGTGGCAAGAGGAGCGAAGGTTCGTCCAGAACAACAATACGCTTATTATCCTCAGGCATCGATGCGAGAAGTCCGGGTACAATCATGAGCGCGGCGAAAGCCAATGGCCCTATGAGGGTAACTAAAATGAAGGTTTTTTTGCGTACGCGAGATAAGAATTCACGCTGTATAATCAAGAAAATAGGATTACTCATGATTCCAAGGTTTAGGACCGTTCTTCACGATTTCGATGAATATATCGTTCACTGTAGGGAGCACTTCCTCAAAAGCAACTAGTGCCTCTTTTTGGCTTAATGAAATGACTAAATCTTTAGGGAACGCTACTGCTTTAAGTATGGTCCGGTATCCCATAGGGTCCTCTTTTTGCGAAAGCACCTCGTGTTCACCCCAATCCGAAATGGATGTTCGTGTGGTAAAGGCAAAGGTTCCGTCTTTGTAATGTTTACGGATCTCCAACAAGTTGCCTTCGAGCATCACCTTGCCGTTGTCAATCAACCCTATGTGATCACAAATCTCTTCAACGCTTTCCATTCGGTGTGTAGAGAATATCACGGTTGCACCATTCTCATTGAGGCGTTTTATTTCGTTTTTAATCAGGTTCGTATTGATCGGGTCAAAACCAGTAAACGGTTCGTCAAAGATTAATAACTCAGGTTCATGCAATACGGTGGTAACAAACTGGACTTTTTGCGCCATACCCTTGCTCAAGTCTTCCACTTTCTTATCCCACCAACCCGTCATTTCCAAGCGTTCAAACCACTCTTTGGCTTTGCTTTTGGCTTCGCTGGTTGTTAGGCCTTTCAATCGTGCTAGATAAAGTACCTGCTCGCCAACCTTCATTTTCTTGTACAAGCCCCGCTCTTCAGGTAAATACCCGATTCTTGCAATATCACTGGGTCGCAGAAGTTCTGCTCCAAAATACACAGCACCATCATCGGGGGCTGTGATTTGATTCATGATTCTGATGAATGAGGTCTTGCCGGCACCATTAGGTCCGAGCAAACCATAAATGCTTCCTTTTGGGATGCAGAGGTCAACAGCGTCTAACGCTCGTTTGGCGCTATATTCTTTAGTAACCTTTTTTGCAGTTATCATGGATACAATTTCTAAGAAATAAAAAACTCCCACGGGTGATGTGGGAGTGTAAAATACGAAACCTATTTAAGAGAACATCTCCTTTACTCGGTCAAAAAATCCTTTGTCGGACTTACCGGGATTGGGCTCGAAATTCTCATTTCCTTTAAGTTTCTCAATGGCTTTCTTTTCATCGCTATTTAGATTTTTAGGTACCCAAACATTGACGTGAATTAATTGGTCGCCTTTACCGTATCCTTGTACACTAGGCAAACCTTTATTCTTAAGGCGTAGGATTTTGCCAGGCTGAGTGCCGGCGTCGATGCCAATTTTTACAATACCACTAACGGTGGGTATTTCTACTTGTGTCCCCAATGCCGCATCTGGAAAACTTAAATTCAGTTCGAAATGCAAGTTTTCTCCGTCTCTTGTGAGCTGTTCGTGCTGAATTTCTTCAATCAAAACGATCAAATCACCGGCAACACCACCGAGCACTTCATTGCCCTTACCACCAACACGTAATTGCATACCGTCTTGAACGCCGGCTGGAATTTTAACACTTACAACTTCTTCGTTTCGATCTAAACCGTCGCTACCTACACCTGATGGTTTTTGATCGACAATTTTGCCGCTCCCATTACAGGTAGAACAGGTTGCTGCTGTCCGCATTTGGCCTAAAATAGTGTTCGTTACTTGTTGAACCTGTCCGGCACCGTTACACGTAGTACACGTCTTGAACGTCACCCCTTCAGCAATTCGGGCACGACGGATTTTCATTTTCTTTTCTACCCCTTCAGCAATCTCTTCTAGGGTCAATTTTACCTTGACACGCAGATTAGAGCCTTTCGCTTGACGACGCTGACCGCCACCGCCAAAACCACCAAAGCCTCCAAAGCCGCCGCCACCTCCGCCACCGCCGAAGATGTCACCGAACATATCAAAGATGTCGTTCATATTCCCGTTGAACCCACCACCGCCGGCGCCAGCGCCAAAAGCTTGGTGTCCAAACTGGTCGTACTTACGACGCTTTTCCTCGTTGCCGAGCACATCGTAGGCTTCCGCTGCTTCCTTAAATTTATCTTCGGCTTCCTTGTTGTCAGGATTTCGGTCAGGATGGTATTTTAAAGCAACCTTGCGGTAGGCTTTTTTGATTTCGTCTTGACTAGATCCTTTGGTTACACCAAGTATGTCGTAATAGTCTCTTTTTGCCATTTTATGCTTCTTTACCCACGACTACCTTAGCGTAGCGCAATACATGCTCACCAATCTTATAGCCTTTTTCTACTTCATCAATCACCATTCCTGCGAGTTCAGGACTTGGTGCCGGGATTTGAGTAATGGCTTCCATTTCCTCAACATCAAAGGCCTTACCAATGGTGCTTTCCATAGCGATGAGTCCCTTGTTCTTGAGCGTTTCACCAAGCTTGTGTTGAATCAGTTTTAACCCTTCCAATACAGCTTCGTTTTCAGGAGTGGCCTCAGTGTTTTTCAGCGCTCTGTCAAAATCGTCCAAAACTGGCAATAATGCAGCTAATGTGTCCTTATTGGCACTGTCCATCATCTGAAGGCGTTCCTTCGCGGTGCGCTTTCTGAAGTTTTCAAATTCAGCATACAGTCGCAAGTTCTGATCCTTCAAGTCTTGAACTTCGTCTTGAAGTTTTTGAATTGGATCATCTTCAACTTCTTGTTTTTCAGATGATTCAGCAGCACTTTCCGGATGCTCTTCCCTTTGGGTTTCTGCTTGTTCTTGGTTCAATTCTTCGTCCTTATGTTGTTCCTTTTCAGACATCTTTGGGGTAGTTTTTTACACTTCTACACATAAAATAAGCAAAATGTTAGCCAAGTCGCCCTTCGCTGACAACGTGTCAGCGAAAGGCTTTACGCAGGCGCAATTTTGGGCACAAAAAAGGCGCGGCGGAACGCCGCGCCTAAATGACCAGAGGTCAATTATTTCTTCAATTTGGCCAGTGTATTTTCTAGCGCTTGTCCACGCAGATTTCTTTTGATCACCACGCCATCTCCATCTATGAGGTACGTAGCAGGAATGCTGTTTACCCCATAAAGACCTGCAGCTGCATTTCTCCAGCCTTGTAAGTCACTGACGTGATTGTCCCAAACCAGACCGTCTTGTTGAATGCCTTTCAGCCAAGCTGCTTTGTTTTGGTCTAAGCTAACAGAAAACACCGTAAAGCCTTTGCCGTTTTTAAAGGCAACATCTTTATACGCAGCGTAAGTGCGCACCACATTAGGGTTTTCTGCGCGACAAGGACGACACCATGAGGCCCAGAAGTCAATCAATACGACTTGACCTTTGAGGTCGCTCAATTTGCGAATGTTTCCTTCAGGATCTCTCATTGCAATATCCGGTGCCTTATCACCAATTCCTACCGCTGCCATTTGATCGAACGCGTGTTCAATGGGGCGAGCATCTTCGTAGATTGTTTGAGAAGCCGTGGTTACCAATCCTAAGAAAACTAGGGTAGTGCCCGAAAGTAAAAGTTTAAGGGATTTCATAGATCTGAAATTTATAATCGTACGATATCTGCCCCCAATGCTTGGAGGCGACTGTCAATGTCTTGATAACCGCGATCGATCTGGTTTATGTTATGAATGGTAGAAGTTCCTTCTGCGCTTAACGCGGCAATAAGCAAACTTACTCCGGCACGAATGTCCGGTGAAGTCATCGTTGTGGCACGAAGAGGCGATTGTTTATCAAGTCCAATCACGGTGGCTCTATGCGGATCACAAAGAATAATTTGTGCCCCCATGTCAATCAATTTATCCGTGAAGAATAAACGGCTTTCGAACATTTTCTGGTGAATCAAAACGGAACCTCTTGCCTGCGTTGCGGTAACTAAAATGATGCTCAAAAGATCAGGTGTGAATCCAGGCCATGGAGCATCTGAAATGGTCATGATAGACCCGTCAATAAAACTCTCTATTTCATAATGGTCGTGGGCCGGAATGTATAAATCGTCTCCGCGTAATTCGGTATGAATTCCTAGCCTTCTGAATACAGTAGGGATGATTCCTAAATCAGGATAGCTCACATCTTTGATGGTAATCTCTGATCCGGTCATTGCTGCCATTCCAATCCATGAGCCAATCTCGATCATATCCGGTAGAATCCGGTGGGTAGTACCGCCCAATTCTGAGACACCTTCTATATGAAGCATGTTTGAACCAATACCACTGATCTTAGCACCCATGCGAACGAGCATTTTACACAACTGCTGGAGATAAGGTTCACAAGCGGCGTTGTATATCGTTGTTTTACCCTTTGCCATTACTGCGGCCATTACCACATTGGCAGTACCAGTAACCGATGCCTCATCTAAAAGCATGTAGGTGCCTTTAAGCTGGGACGCATCGACACTGTAGAAGGTGTCTTTTGCGTCGTATTGGAATTTAGCGCCTAATTTCTCGAAGCCTAAAAAGTGTGTATCTAGTCTACGGCGGCCAATTTTATCTCCCCCCGGTTTCGGTATGTAAGCTTTTCCAAAACGCGCCAACAAAGGACCGACGATCATGATTGAGCCTCGCAGGCTGGCACCTTTTTGTTTAAAGGTTTCAGAGGTCAAATAATCCAGATTGACGACCGCAGCTTTGAAAGTAAAATCACCTGGGCCATTCTTGGATACATGTACACCTAAATCTGCTAAGAGATCAATGAGTTTGTTGACATCTACAATATCAGGGATGTTTGTAATGCGAACCTCTTCAGCGGTAAGCAGCACTGCGCAAAGAATTTGCAACGTTTCATTTTTAGCACCTTGCGGAGTAATGGCTCCTTTTAATTTCTTGCCACCCGTAATTTTAAATGTCCCCATGTAGTTTTAGTATCTTCTTTTTTTCTTCTTGTTATTGTTGTTGTTTCCTTTTTTGCGAACGGCAGTTGTATTGCGTTCTGCAGGAGCGATATTGAAAGATTTAGAATGCGGCAGATCAATTCCCTCAGTCTTAAACTTTCCTTCAGACATTTCATCCAAATCCGTCAAAATAGTACTGTCTGAAACCGTGTCTTTGTTAAATTTTAGATAATTGCGCTTCATCGCATAAGCAATTCCATAAATCAATGCTTCCTTTTCTTCACCATCTTCCATCTCAATGGCATGTTTCACCATCGTTTTCACCACGCCACCGTAATGACGGAATTTGCGCGATTTCTGGGGGTAGGGTACTTCATCGGGAAGACCCACAAAACTTTCTGCAGTTGGAATAGGATATGGGCTCTCTACGTCCAATTTGAAATCCGACATAATGAATAGGTGGTCCCACAACTTGTGGGTATAATCCGGCGCATCACGAATGGCAGGATTCAAATTGCCGATCACATCTATGATGCTTTGTGCAACCTTATTGCGATGCTCAGCATCTTCTATTGTTAGACAGTAGTCCACCATACGTTGCACATTGCGCCCGTATTCTGGAATTTTTAATGTTGTACGTTCAGTATTGTATTCCATGCTTTCAAATAAGTAAATTCTTTTGTTAAACTGCCCGGACCTTTGCAAATTTTAGCAACAATCTTTTCTCACCGGCATTGTCAAATTCGATGATAGCTTTTGCATCTGCTCCCGCACCTTCGAGTTCTTTCACCGTTCCTAGCCCAAATCGACCGTGAACTACGCGTAAACCCACGGCCAGTTCTTCAGGCTTTAAATTATCGCCGCTGGCCTCAAAACTTCCTGTTGAAGCGCTCACTTTCTTAAGAGGCTTGCCCCGCAAAGTTGGCTGGGACGAAGTTACACCACTACCCGGGCCTAAGGCACTTCTGCCTGATTTGCTTTCAGGTTTTTTTGCTCCCCAATTTTTGTTGCTGCCCTTATAAACCGTTTGTCCTTTAGTATTTCCCCCGCCGAAGGCACTGTCAAGGGCGGGTGAGCTAAAGCTCGTCGGTGCGAATTCTGGTATATGAATGTCCAGGTACTGTTCGTCGATATCATCAATAAAGCGTGATGGTTCGCAATCAATCAATTTACCCCATCGGTACCTTGTGTGGGCATAGGTAATGTGCGCACGTTTTTCAGCTCTAGTCAAAGCTACGTAGAATAATCGGCGCTCTTCCTCTAATTCACTTCGACTTCCCATACTCATCATGCTTGGGAATAAATTTTCTTCTAATCCCACCATATAAACGTAAGGAAACTCTAAGCCTTTCGCTAAATGAATAGTCATCATACTTACTTTGGGCTGTCCATCATCCACTTCGTTATCCCGGTCGGTTAACAGTGCTACGTCAGATAAGAAGTTAGATAGAGAGGGGTCGCCTTCAGCCAATTCTTTTTGTTGTTCGCTAAAATCTTTAATTCCATTCAGTAATTCCTGGACGTTCTCATAGCGCGTCACCCCTTCGGGCGTTTTGTCTTCACCTAAAACTTTGATCAGCCCAACGCTTTTGGCGACATGAGCAACCGTATCGAAAGCATCGTGACCTTTCGCGAAAATCGCAAAGCTGTTAATTAGTGTCGTGAAATCCACAATTTTTCTAACGGCTGATGCGCCTATTCCGCTGCTTATGGTACCTAATTTCTCACAAGTTTCCCAAAGTGACCATTGCTGCTGTTCGGCTGCCACCGCAAGTTTCGCTAAGGTCGTAGCACCAATTCCTCGTGTGGGATAATTGATCACCCTTCGAAATGCTTCTTCGTCCTTAGGATTAATCACCAAACGCAAATAAGACAAAACATCTTTAATCTCTTTCCGTTGGTAAAAGCTTAAGCCTCCGTATATCTTGTAGGGTATGTTTTTTTTTCTAAGCGCATCTTCAAAACTTCGACTCTGCGCATTTGTGCGGTATAAGATGCAAAAATCGTCGTGTTTCGCGCCATCATTCATGGCGGTCTGCCAAATATTTGTTGCTACATAATTTCCTTCATCTGAATCTGAGATGCTCTTGTGTACCACAATCTTATCGCCGCTTCCATTTTGTGTCCAAACGTTCTTTTCAATTTGTTCTTTGTTCTTTGAAATGATACTATTGGCAGCTTGAACTATGGTGTTCGTGGAGCGATAGTTTTGTTCCAATTTGAACAGCTGTGTGTTTGGATAATCCTTTTGGAAATTCAAAATATTTCGAATATTGGCGCCGCGGAAGGCATAGATGGATTGCGCATCATCACCTACAATGCAGATGTTCTCGTATTTCGCCGCTAACGCTTTTACAATCAAATATTGGCTGTGGTTAGTATCCTGGTACTCGTCCACTAAAATATATTTAAACCGATTTTGGTATTTCGCTAAAACCTCTGGAAACTTGTAAAGCAACTCATTGGTTTTAAGCAGTAAATCGTCAAAATCCATTGCTCCCGCGCGAAAACAACGCTCCGTGTAAGCCTGATAAATTTCTCCAAACATGGGCATTTTTGCAGTGCTATCCTGTGCTTGCAACTCTCCGTTTTGGAAATAGGCCTTGGGTGTTATCAGGTTGTTTTTTAATGATGAAATTCTAGATGAAACACTCTTCGCTTTGTAGATGTCTTTATCCAGCTGTTTTTCTTTGATAATAGTGGTGATCAATTTTTTACTGTCATCGGCATCATAAATGGTAAAGTTGGTCGGATAGCCTAAACGTTCAGCCTCTATGCGCAAAATCTTTGCAAAAACACTGTGAAAGGTTCCCATCCACAAATTCTTCGCTTCGCCGTCACCCACAATTCTACCCACCCGCTCTTTCATCTCTCGTGCGGCCTTATTTGTAAAGGTCAAGGAAAGAATGTTGAACGCATCAACGCCTTTATCCAATAAATAGGCTATTCTGTAGGTCAATACTCTGGTTTTGCCCGAACCGGCACCAGCAATCACCATGACGGGACCGTCAATCTTTTCCACAGCAACTCGCTGTGCTTCATTTAGTTCATTTAAAAATTGTGCCAATTAGGGGAGTCTTTACCGTTCGACAAGATGGACAAAGTTACACCTATTTGGCGCCTTTTCAACCCACAAAATTGGACCAATTTAAACCCCTCTGCAGCCCACTATTCGCCAATAATCACAAATAATTCAGAATGAGCCAATTATTTTATTCACACCCGGTTTGGTTGTGGAAATATTTACCCTACATTTGCAGTCCCCAAAAAATGGGGTAACTGATTATTGGATTAAACTAGAAATCAAAAGGTACGTATGCCAACGATTCAACAGCTTGTAAGAAAAGGTCGCAAACAGATCAAACAAAAGAGTAAATCTGCTGCGCTGGATTCCTGCCCACAACGCAGGGGTGTATGTACTCGTGTCTACACAACGACGCCGAAAAAACCAAACTCGGCAATGCGTAAAGTGGCCAGGGTACGTCTTAGTAATGGAAACGAAGTTAACGCCTACATCGGCGGTGAAGGTCACAACCTACAGGAACACAGTATAGTGCTGGTTCGCGGCGGTCGTGTAAAGGATCTTCCTGGTGTGCGTTACCACATTGTACGTGGTGCACTTGATACAGCGGGTGTAAGCGGAAGAACGCAGCGTCGTTCTAAGTACGGTGCGAAGAGACCAAAGAAATAAACTACTGTAGACTTTAAGAACTCATGAGAAAAGCAAGAGCTAAAAAACGTCCGTTACTTCCGGATCCAAAGTTTAACGATACGCTTGTAACACGTTTTGTAAACAACTTGATGTTAGACGGAAAGAAGTCTATCGCTTTCAACATCTTTTATGATGCCATAGACATTGTATCAGAGAAGACGGAAGGAAATGGTTTAGAAACATGGAAAGAAGCCCTCAACAATGTAATGCCTCACGTTGAAGTACGTAGTCGTCGCGTTGGTGGTGCAAACTTCCAAATCCCAATGCAGGTTCGTCCTGAGCGTAAGGTTACTTTAGGAATGAAGTGGTTGATCCTTGCTACACGTAAGCGTAATGAGCGTTCGATGGCTCAGAAATTAGCTGCAGAAGTAATAGCTGCTTCGAAAGAAGAAGGCGCTGCGGTTAAGAAGCGTACGGAAGTTCACCGTATGGCTGAAGCGAACAAAGCATTTTCACACTTTAGATTCTAATTGACACTGTATCATGGCAAAAGGAAATAGAGATCTAACGTTCACTAGAAACATTGGTATTGCTGCGCACATTGATGCGGGTAAAACCACGACTACTGAGCGTATTTTATATTACACAGGTGTTAGTCACAAAATTGGTGAGGTTCACGATGGTGCTGCAACCATGGACTGGATGGAGCAGGAGCAAGAGCGTGGTATTACCATTACTTCAGCTGCAACACACTGTGAATGGACTTACCGCGATCAACCATACGCTATTAACATCATCGACACCCCTGGACACGTTGACTTCACTGTAGAGGTTGAACGTTCATTGCGTGTATTGGATGGTGTGGTTGCATTGTTCTCAGCGGTTGATGGTGTTGAGCCACAATCGGAAACGGTATGGCGCCAAGCGGATAAATACCGCGTTCCTCGTTTAGGTTTCGTGAATAAGATGGACCGTCAAGGCTCAGACTTTTTCATGGTATGTAATCAAGTGAGAGAAATGCTCGGGGGAAATCCAGTAGCGCTTCAAGTTCCTATCGGCGACGAAATGGACTTCCGAGGTGTTGTTGATTTGATCAGCAAGCAGGCTATCGTTTGGAATGAAGATGACAAGGGTATGACCTACGATACAATCGAAATCCCTGCGGACTTGATTGACGTAGTTAATGAGAAGCGTGGCGAGTTAATCGAAGCGGTTGCTGAATACGACGATACTTTGATGGAGAAATTCTTCGAAGACGAGGACAGCATCACCGAAGATGAGATCATCGCTGCCTTGCGTGCCGCAACTATAGATATGAGCATCATTCCTATGATGTGTGGTTCTGCATTTAAGAATAAAGGGGTACAGGCAATGCTCGATGCTGTAATGCGTTACTTGCCATCACCTATGGATGTGGAGGCTATTGAAGGTACTAATCCGGATACGGGTAATCCTGACTTCCGTAAGCCTTCTGTAAATGAGCCGTTCTCTGCCCTAGCATTTAAGATCGCAACAGATCCATTCGTGGGTCGTTTGTGTTTCTTCCGTGTGTACTCTGGTGCATTGGATGCTGGATCTTACGTTAAGAATACTCGTTCGGGTAAGAAAGAGCGTATTTCTCGTATTTTCCAGATGCACTCAAACAAGCAGCAACCAATCGATCAGATTACTGCTGGGGATATTGGTGCAGGTGTAGGTTTTAAAGATATCCGTACAGGTGACACGCTTTGTGATGAGAAAGCACCTATTGTACTTGAGTCAATGACTTTCCCAGAGCCAGTTATTGGTATCGCAGTGGAGCCAAAGTCAAAGGCTGATGTGGATAAGATGGGTACGGCTTTAGCAAAATTGTCTGAAGAGGATCCAACGTTCCGTGTTCAAACTGATGAGGCTTCAGGTCAAACCATTATTTCAGGTATGGGTGAGCTTCACTTGGATATTCTCATCGATCGTATGAGACGCGAATTCAAAGTTGAGGTGAACGTAGGTGAACCACAGGTAGAATATAAAGAGGCACTTACAGGATCATGCAGCCACCGTGAGCAATACAAAAAGCAAACGGGTGGACGTGGTAAATTTGCTGATATCGTATTTGATATTTCGCCGGTAGATGAAGACTTCGAAGGCGAAGGTCTCCAATTCGAGAATAAGATAAAAGGTGGTAATGTTCCTAAGGAATTTATTCCATCTATCGAAAGCGGATTTAAATCGGCTATGGTAAACGGACCATTGGCAGGTTTTAAGGTAGACAGCTTTAAAATTGTACTCAAGGATGGATCATTCCACCCTGTAGATTCTGATCAATTGTCGTTCGAATTGGCGGCTAAAATCGGGTTTAAAGAAAGTGCTAGAAAAGCATCTCCGGTTATTATGGAGCCTATTATGAAGATGGAGGTTGTAACTCCAGAAGAATATATGGGTGATATCGTAGGTGATTTGAACCGTCGTCGTGGTCAGGTTAATGATATGTCTGATCGTAATAACGCGAAGGTTATCAAGGCGAATGTGCCGTTGTCAGAAATGTTTGGTTACGTAACTACATTACGTACGTTGAGTTCAGGTCGTGCGGCTTCTACAATGGAGTTCTCGCATTATGCTGAAACACCAAGCAACATCTCTGAGAAAGTAATTGAAGAAACAAAAGCTTAATAATAGACGATAATGAGTCAAAAAATTCGCATCAAGCTTAAGTCTTACGATCACAACTTAGTAGATAAGTCTGCTGAGAAGATTGTAAAGACAGTGAAGAGTACCGGCGCAGTTGTTAATGGACCTATTCCATTACCTACAAACAAGCGTATTTACACGGTGCTCCGCTCACCACACGTAAACAAAAAATCACGCGAGCAGTTCCAGCTAAGCAATTACAAGCGTTTGTTGGACATCTACTCTTCATCGTCAAAAACGATTGACGCTTTGATGAAGTTAGAGTTGCCGAGTGGAGTAGAAGTAGAAATCAAGGTCTAACAGAAGACTAAATTTAAATTCCAGAAGAGATGCCAGGATTAATTGGTAAAAAAGTCGGAATGACCAGCATTTTCAGCCCTGAGGGTAAGAACTGGCCATGTACTGTCCTAGAGGTAGGTCCATGTGTAGTTACTCAGGTGAAAACTGAGGATGTCGATGGTTACAATGCGATCCAACTAGGTTGGGGAGAGGCGAAAGAGAAAAACGTTTCGAAAGCATTGCAAGGACATGTGCAGAAAGCAAGCACCTCTGTTAAAAAGAAATTTGTTGAATTCACTGACTTTGAAGGTGGATTAGAACTAGGACAAGTCTTGACAGCGGACTTATTCGAAGAGGGCGACTACGTAGATGTAGTGGGTACTTCTAAGGGTAAAGGTTTTCAAGGTGTTGTAAAGCGTCATGGCTTTGCCGGTGTTGGTCAAGCAACGCACGGTCAACACAACCGTCTTCGTGCGCCAGGTTCTATTGGTGCTGGTTCAGATCCTTCGAGAGTATTCAAGGGTATGCGTATGGCCGGCCGTATGGGTGGCAAGCGTGCTAAGGTTCAAAACCTTGTTGTTTTGAAGGTGGATGCTGAAAAGAATTTGTTAGTAGTTAAAGGTTCTGTTCCAGGAGCTAAGAATTCAACTGTAATTATCGAGAAATAATGGAATTGAAGGTATTAGACATAAACGGAAAAGAGACCAAAAAGAGCGTTACGTTAGACGCGAAGGTTTTTGGTATTGAGCCTAATGATCATAGCATTTATTTAGATGTTAAGCAATTCTTGGCGAATGCTCGTCAGGGTACGCACAAATCTAAAGAGCGTGCAGAGGTAAATCGTACTACTAAGAAGCACCACAAACAGAAAGGTACTGGTGGCGCTCGTGCTGGTTCATTGAAATCACCGATTCAGCGTGGTGGTGGTACGGTATTCGGTCCACGTCCTCGTAACTACGGGTTCAAATTAAATAAGAAAGTGAAGCAATTGGCACGTAAGTCTGCGTTGTCCATGAAGGTAAAATCCGAGAATTTGAAGGTCGTTGAGAACTTCACCTTTGAGGTGCCAAAGACCACTAGCTTCATTAATGTGATGGCTGCTTTAGGTTTAGACAAGAAAAAATCGCTATTCATCGTTGGTGACTACGATAAAAACCTATATTTGTCATCCCGCAATTTACAAGGGGTTAAAGTTGTAAATAGCTCAGAAATAAGTACTTACGATATAATGAACGCTTCAGAAGTGGTTTTATCGGAGGGTGCAGTTGAGAAAATTACAGCGATTTTAAGCTAAGAGAGCCATGAATATTTTGATTAAACCAATCATTACTGAAAAAGCAACCGCACAAAGCGAAGATGAAAACGTCTATGCTTTTGAGGTGGTTCGAACTGCTAATAAGGTTGAGATAAAAAAAGCTGTAGAAGAGTTCTACGGCGTAAGTGTAGAAAGTGTTCGCACTGCTATTGTTCCTGCAAAATTCCAGACGAAGTATACTAAGGCTGGTTTAGTGAGAGGACGTAAATCTGCTTATAAAAAAGCAATGGTTAAAGTAGCTGGTGGAGAGACCATCGATTTATACGGTAATATTTAATTACAATGGGTGTAAAGAAATTAAAACCAATTACTCCTGGACAGCGTTTTCGCGTAGTCAACGACTTTGAGCAAGTTACGGCAGCGAAACCTGAAAAGAGCCTTGTTAAAGGTAAGACCAAGAGTGGTGGACGAAACAACAGTGGACGTATGACAATGCGTTATGTTGGTGGAGGACACAAGCAAAAAGTACGTACAGTTGATTTCAAACGCGATAAGTTTGGAATCCCTGCGACAGTAAAAGCGATCGAATATGATCCGTTACGTTCAGCATATCTTATGTTGTTAGTATATGCGGACGGTGAGAAGCGCTACTCGGTGGCAGTAAACGGAGTGAAAGTAGGTGATAAATTAGTTAGTGGAACGGGCAGTGCTCCTGAAGCTGGTAATGCATTGTTCTTATCCGACATTCCATTAGGTACAATCATTTCGAACATTGAGATGCGTCCTGGTCAAGGTGCAATCATTGCACGTTCTGCAGGAACTTTTGCGCAGCTTCTTGCACGCGAAGGTAAATATGCTATTATCAAGTTGCCTTCAGGTGAGACTCGTATGATTCTTACCACATGTTTAGCAACTATTGGTACTGTTAGTAACTCAGAACATATGTTACAGGTCAGCGGTAAAGCTGGACGTAGCAGATGGCAAGGACGTCGTCCTCGTGTTCGTGGTGTAGTAATGAATCCAGTTGATCACCCAATGGGTGGTGGTGAAGGCCGTGCTTCTGGAGGTCACCCACGTTCGCGTAATGGTATTCCAGCGAAGGGTTACAAGACTCGTACGCCTAAGAAGGCTACGAATAAGTATATCATCGAACGTAGAAAGAAATAATCTGAAAGTATATGGCACGTTCGCTTAAAAAAGGACCTTACATCCACTACAAGTTAGAGAAGAAAGTACTCGCTAATGTGGAGAGCGGTAAAAACACAGTGATCAAGACTTGGTCACGTGCATCTATGATTTCACCAGATTTTGTAGGTCAGACTATTGGAGTTCATAACGGTAAGACATTTATCCCCGTTTATGTGACTGAGAACATGGTAGGGCACAAGCTTGGTGAATTCTCTCCAACCCGCAACTTCCGTGGTCACGGAAAAAACAAGAAGTAATAAGAGATGGGAGCTAGAAAGAAACATGCAGCTGAAACGCTCAAGGCAGCGAAGAAAGCTATTGCAATTGCTAAGCTTAATGATTGCCCAACTTCTCCTCGCAAAATGCGTTTGGTTGCAGACCAAATTCGTGGCGTAGAGGTAGAGAAGGCATTGGCCATTCTTAAGTTCAGCCCAAAAGATGCATCTAATCGTTTAGAGAAATTGCTATTAAGCGCTATCGCGAACTGGCAAGCAAAAAACGAGGGTGCAGATCTTGAAGAAGCTGGTTTGATAGTTAAAGAGATTAGTGTAGATAGTGGTCGTATGCTTAAGCGCATCCAAGCCGCTCCACAGGGTCGCGCGCACCGCATTCGCAAGCGTAGCAACCACGTGACGCTAATCGTTGGTAGTAAAGAATCTTAAAAAGGGAAGAATGGGACAAAAAACCAACCCTATTGGTAATAGATTAGGAATCATCCGTGGCTGGGATAGCCAGTGGTACGGAGGTCGTAACTATGGTGATAAAATCGCCGAGGATGCCAAGATTAGAAATTACATGTATGCTCGTCTTTCGAAGGCAAGTATTAGCCGTATCATCATAGAGCGCACATTGCGTTTGGTTACTGTTACAATTACAACGGCACGTCCGGGAGTAATTATCGGTAAAGGTGGACAAGAGGTTGATAAGCTTAAGGAAGAGTTGAAAAAACTTACCGGCAAGGAAGTTCAAATCAACATCTACGAGATTAAGCGTCCAGAATTAGATGCTAAACTTGTGGCAGACTCTATTGCTCGTCAGATTGAAGGCCGTGTTAGTCACCGTCGCGCAATCAAAATGGCAATTTCTGCAGCAATGCGCATGGGTGCAGAAGGTATCAAGGTGTTGATTTCGGGTCGTGTAAACGGTGCGGAAATGGCACGTTCAGAAATGTACAAGGATGGTCGTACACCGTTGAGTACTTTCCGTGCAGATATCGATTACCATTTAAGTGAAGCACATACCACTTATGGCCGTTTAGGCATTAAGGTGTGGATCATGAAAGGTGAAGTTTATGGCAAGCGAGATCTAAGCAACCAATTGGGTTCTACCAAGCCAGGTGGTCGTGGTGGTCGTGCTAAGCGTACTAACCGTAAATAACTTTTAGAGATGTTACAGCCAAAACGCACAAAACACAGAAAAGTCTTTAAAGGCAAAATGAAAGGTAACTCACAGCGCGGTGCACAGTTGGTATTCGGCGCTTACGGTTTAAAGTCATTAGATTCAAAATGGGTCACTGCACGTCAGATAGAAGCTGCACGTATCGCTGCAACGCGTTATATGAAGCGTGAAGGTCAGATGTGGATCCGTATTTTCCCTGACAAGCCAATAACGAAGAAGCCTCTAGAGGTTCGTATGGGTAAGGGTAAAGGTGGTGTTGAATATTACGCTGCAGTTGTTAAGCCAGGACGTATCATGTTCGAAATCGATGGTATTCCCTTCGATATCGCTCAAGAAGCTTTGCGTCTAGCTGCACAGAAGTTGCCAGTTCGCACCAAGTTCATAGTACGTAGAGATTTGCAAGAGTAAAAGTCATGAAGTACACTGAGATAAAAGAATTGGCTACTGCGAAATTAGCAGAGCGTTTGGCTGAGGAGAAGGCCAACTATATGAGCATGAAGTTGACACACAGCTTAAGCCCATTAGAAAACCCTATGCAAATTAAAGTTGCTAGAAAAAATATTGCTCGTTTGAGCACTGAATTGAGTACTCGCTCAACTGAAGAATAAGAGTATCATGGAAAACACAAGAAACTTGCGTAAAGAGCGTGTCGGCGTAGTAGCGAGCAACAAGATGGATAAGTCTGTTGTAGTGAAGGTTGAGCGCAAAGTAAAGCACCCTAAGTATGGGAAGTTTGTGAAGTTTACGAGCAAATTCCACGCTCATGACGAGACAAATGACTGCAACACGGGTGATACTGTAAGAATTATGGAAACTCGTCCATTATCCAAGACTAAAAATTGGAGAGTGGTTGAAGTTATCGAAAGAGCTAAATAATCATGGTACAGACAGAATCAAGATTAAGAGTAGCAGATAACACAGGTGCCAAAGAAGTTTTGGTCATTCGTGTGTTAGGCGGAACGAAAAGACGCTATGCAAGCGTAGGCGACAAGATCGTTGTAACTGTTAAAGCGGCAACGCCTGCTGGAACAGTGAAGAAAGGTCAAGTGTCTACTGCTGTTGTGGTACGCGTAAAGAAAGAAGTGCGTCGTCCAGATGGATCCTATATCCGTTTCGATGATAACGCATGTGTATTATTAAATACCGGTGGTGAAATGAGAGGTACTCGTGTATTCGGTCCTGTAGCTCGCGAGTTACGTGACAAGCAATACATGAAGATTGTTTCTCTTGCACCTGAGGTACTATAATCTTAACGATACAGATTAAGATGGCAAAGTTTAAAGTAAAAAAGGGAGATCAAGTAAAGGTTCTTGCCGGCGAAAGCAAAGGTAAAGAAGGCCGTATTGTACGTGTGATCCCTAAAATGAATCGCGTGGTTGTTGAAGGTCTTAATATGATTAAGAAGCACCAGAAACCAAGCGCGTCAAATCCACAAGGTGGCATTGTTGAAATGGAAGCTCCAATTCACATTTCAAACGTAGCACTAGTAGATCCATCTACTAATGAAGTGACGCGTGTCGGAAGAAAATTGGATGAGAACGGTAACCTAGTACGTTACGCTAAAAAATCCGGTGAGGTATTATCATAATGAGCATGAGACCTAGACTTAAGACTAAGTACAGCGAGGAGATCATCGCTAAGTTGGTAGAGGAATTTAATTACAGTAATGTAATGATGGTTCCAAAGCTTGAGAAGATCGTAGTAAGCCAAGGTGTTGGTGCAGCTGTAGCAGACAAGAAATTAGTAGATCAAGCGATCGCAGAAATGACGACTATTACTGGTCAAAAAGCGGTTCCTACAAAATCTAAGAAAGACGTGAGTAACTTCAAATTACGTAAAGGAATGCCTATTGGTGCTCGTGTTACGTTGAGAGGTGAGCGCATGTATGAATTTTTGGATCGATTAATCAGTGCTTCGTTGCCACGTATCCGCGATTTTCGTGGTATCAAGGCATCAGGCTTTGATGGTCGTGGTAACTATACTTTCGGTATCACGGAGCAGATCATTTTCCCTGAGATTGATATTGATAAAGTGAACCGTATTTCCGGTATGGATATCACATTCGTAACCTCTGCTTCAACTGATAAAGAAGCGAAGGCATTGTTAACAGCATTTGGTATTCCATTTACAAAATAACAGAGCAATGGCTAAAGAATCAATGAAGGCCCGCGAGGTCAAACGTGCAAAACTAGCTGCTAAATACGCTGCAAAGCGTGAAGCATTGAAAGCTGCAGGTGATTACGAAGGTTTGCAGAAGCTACCTAAGAATTCTTCTCCAGTTCGCGGTAGAAACCGTTGTAATTTGACAGGTCGTCCACGCGGCTACATGCGTCAGTTTGGACTTTCCCGTGTAACGTTCCGTGAAATGGCAAACCAGGGTTTGATCCCAGGGGTGAAGAAAGCTAGCTGGTAATTTTAGATTAAAGAGAATTATGAATACAGATCCAATTGCAGATTTTCTAACGCGTATTCGCAATGGCCAAACGGCTGGAATGCGTGTTGTAGAAATCCCTTCAAGCAAAACAAAAGTTTCTATTGCTGCTATCTTAAAAGATCAGGGATATATCCATGACTTTAAGGTTGAAGAAGTAGTTCCTCAAAACGTTTTGAAGGTTGCTTTGAAATATGATAGACTAACAAAGACTCCAGCGATTCGTGAAATCAAGCGTATCTCTAAGCCAGGTCTTCGTCAATACTTAGGTAGTGATACGCTTCCGCGTGTTAAGAACGGACTTGGTATTGCCGTAGTTAGTACGTCTAAAGGTTTAATGACTGACAAGCAAGCTCGCAAAGAGAATATCGGCGGCGAGGTTTTGTGTACCGTTAGTTAATATTTAATATTATGTCAAGAATAGGTCAAGCCCCAATTGCCGTGCCTACAGGAGTTGACGTTTCGATAAATGGAGACGTTGTTACTGTAAAAGGTAAACTGGGTGAACTCAGTCAAGAATTGAGCAGTGGTATCACTGCATCCATTGAGGATAACATCATCACGGTTCAGCGTCCTGCGGAAACAAAGGAGCATAAGGCCAAACACGGCCTTTACCGTGCCTTAATCAATAACATGATTTTAGGAGTCAGCGTAGGTTGGTCACATTCACTAGAATTAGTGGGTGTTGGGTACCGTGCGTCGAACCAAGGACAGTTGTTAGATTTATCTTTAGGTTTCTCTCACAATTTCCTGATCAATATACCTTCTGAGGTAGCTGTTGAGACAACTATGGAGAAAGGTAAAAACCCTATAATCAAGTTCTCATCTCACGATAAGCAATTGGTGGGCGCGATAACGGCTAAAGTTCGCTCGTTGCGTAAACCAGAACCTTATAAAGGTAAAGGTGTCAAATTTGTAGGTGAGCAAATTCGCAGAAAAGCAGGTAAGTCTGCAAGTAAATAATAGATAGCAAATGGCATTAAGTAAATCAGAAAGAAGACTTCGTATTCGTAGAAGAATTCGCAAAGTAGTTACAGGTACAGCTCAGAAGCCACGTCTATCTGTGTATAGAAGTAACAAAGAAATTTACGCGCAAGTGATTGACGACGTGAATCAAGTAACCCTTATGTCTTTCTCTTCTCGTAACAAAGAGTTGGAAGGCGCTACAGGTACTAAGACTGATAAAAGTTTCCAAGTAGGTGAAGGATTAGCTAAGCTCGCTATGGAAAAAGGTATAACTGAAGTTTGTTTCGATCGCGGTGGCTATCTCTACCATGGTCGTGTGAAACAATTGGCTGAAGGCGCTCGCAAAGGCGGCTTGAAATTCTAAAATGGCGAATACAATGCATAACGCACGTAAAGTAAAGCCTACGGGTATTGAATTGGTAGACCGCTTGGTAGCGGTAAACCGTGTAACTAAAGTAAATAAGGGAGGTCGTACATTCAGCTTTTCCGCTATCGTAGTGGTGGGTGATGAAAACGGTACTGCTGGTTTCGGTAGTGGTAAGTCTAAAGAAGTAAGCGAAGCGATTGCAAAGGCGGTTGAAGATGCTAAAAAGAACTTATTCCGTATTCCATTAGTAAAAAGTACGATTCCACACGAAGAGAACGGCAAGTTCGCTGGTTCGCGAGTATTCCTTCGTCCCGCATCCAGCGGTACTGGGGTAATTGCTGGTGGTGCAATGCGTGCAGTTCTTGAGAGTGTCGGTGTACACGACGTACTAGCTAAGAGTAAAGGCTCTTCTAATCCGCAAAACGTAGTAAAAGCAACTTTTGATGCTTTATTGAAATTGCGTGATGTTAAGGAGATCGCGAAAACTCGTGGTATTTCTGTGGACAAAGTTTTTAACGGATAATTCCTCAGAGGAAATGGCAAAAATTAAGATTACACAAAAACGCAGCGTTATTGGACGTAGTGCACGTCAAAAGGCAACAATGGATGCTTTGGGTCTGCGCAAAATGAACGCATCTGTAGAAGTTGAGGCAACACCTCAAGTTCTTGGTATGGTGCGCAAGGTGAATCACCTTGTAGAGGTTGTTGAACTTTAATTAAATAGATAAGAATGGATTTATCAAATCTCAAACCTGCGGAGGGTGCAACCCACAGCCGTAAGCGAGTAGGTCGAGGTGAAGGCTCCGGACACGGAGGTACCTCTACGCGTGGTCACAAGGGTGCGCAATCGCGTTCAGGTTACAGCCGTAAAATCGGTTTTGAAGGTGGTCAAATGCCGCTTCAGCGTCGTGTACCAAAGTTCGGATTCACTAATCCAAACCGTGTAGAATACAAGGGCTTGAACTTGGATACCCTCCAATCTCTTGTTGAAGCGAAAAAATTGAAAACCAAGATCTCTGTTGCTGATTTAGTGAACAACGGTCTTGTAGGAAAGAAAGAGTTAGTTAAAATTTTAGGACGTGGCGAAGTAACCATGAAATTGGATATAACTGCTCATGCATTTAGTAAAACTGCTACCGCTGCTATTGAAGCAAATGGTGGTACAGCAACGACTTTGTAATTAGATGAAACGTTTTATAGAAACCATTAAAAATATCTGGGCGATCTCAGAGTTGAAGGATAAAATCCTCACAACTCTTGGATTACTTTTGATATATAGAATTGGTTCTACGGTTCTTCTTCCTGGTGTTGATCCTGAAAGTTTATCGCAATTACAAGCGCAAACCTCTGAAGGTTTGTTGGGCGTATTGAATGCGTTTACTGGTGGTGCGTTTTCTCGTGCTTCAGTAATGGCTTTAGGTATCATGCCTTATATATCCGCATCCATTATCATTCAGTTAATGGGTATGGCAGTTCCTGCTGTACAGAAAATGCAGAAGGATGGGGAGAGTGGTCGCCGTAAGTTGAATCAAATTACGCGCTATTTAACCATTCTTATTGCCGGCGTTCAAGCGCCATCTTATTTGGCAAACTTGAGTGCTCAAGGTGTTTCCTTAACCTTAGATCCAGGTACTTTCTGGTTCCTAGCATGGGTTACGTTAACAACAGGTACCATTTTCGCAATGTGGTTAGGGGAGCGTATTACTGATAAAGGTATTGGTAACGGTATTTCCTTACTCATCATGGTTGGTATTATTGCCACGCTGCCTCAAGCATTTCTTCAAGAGATGTTAAGTCAGGTTGGCCAAGGTGCAGGATGGGTTGCTTTCATTATTGAGCTGTTCGCACTGTTCATTATTACCATGTTCGCTATTGCTTTAACGCAAGCTGTACGTCAGATACCTGTGCAATACGCTAAGCAAGCGGCAGGAGGTCGTGCTGTTTCTACGCAATCGGCACGTCAATACTTACCGCTGAAAGTCAATGCGGCGGGTGTAATGCCGATCATCTTTGCTCAGGCAATCATGTTCATTCCTATCACCGTACTTCAGTACAGTGGTGCTGAAGGCGACAGTGTTAGCTGGTTGATTACAGTTTTTGGTAATATTCAGGGATTGTGGTACAATTTAGCATTCGCAGTCTTGATCATTGTGTTCACATATTTTTACACAGCGATTCAAGTGAATACAAATTCAATTGCAGATGATCTTAAGCGGAATGGTGGTTTTGTGCCAGGTATTAAGCCGGGTGCTCCAACAGCCGAGTTTTTAGATACTGTATTGAGTAGAATAACTTTCCCGGGATCCTTATTGCTCGCATTAGTGGCAATCTTGCCAGCGGTTGCGATGACAGTTGGATTGAATACGCAGTGGGCTTACTTCTACGGAGGTACTTCATTGCTTATTACAGTGGGCGTTATTCTAGATACATTACAGCAGATTGAAAGCTATTTGTTGAATAGACATTACGACGGTTTGATGAAAACCGGAAAGTTGAGAGGTAGAAATACACAAAGTACGTTTAGTTAAGATGGCGAAACAAAGCGCAATAGAGCAAGACGGAACTGTAACAGAAGCATTGTCAAATGCAATGTTTCGTGTAGAGTTAGAGAATGGTCACGTAGTGACAGCGCATATCTCAGGAAAAATGAGAATGCACTACATTAAACTACTACCCGGTGATAAAGTAAAACTAGAAATGAGCCCATACGATTTATCAAAGGCTCGTATAACGTACAGATACTAGAGAAATGAAAGTAAGAGCATCAGTTAAAAAGCGTAGCGTAGATTGCAAGATCGTTCGTCGCAAAGGACGCTTATATGTTATTAACAAGAAGAACCCCAAGTTCAAGCAACGTCAGGGTTAACCAATAATAGAAGAAAGAGACTATGGCAAGGATTGCAGGTGTAGACTTACCCAGAACCAAACGTGGTGTTATTGGCCTGACTTATATCTATGGAGTTGGCTTAAGCCGCTCTCAAGAGATTTTGGACAAGGCTGGTGTAAGTGAAGATGTAAAAGTTCAGGATTGGACAGATGAGCAGTTAACGGCTATTCGTACTGTTATTGCTGACCAATACAGAGTAGAAGGTGAATTGCGTTCTGAGGTTCAGTTGAACATCAAGCGTATGATGGACATCGGTTGTAACCGTGGTATTCGTCACCGTTTGGGATTACCACTTCGCGGACAGCGTACGAAGAACAACTCACGTACTAGAAAGGGTAAGAGAAAAACGGTTGCTAACAAAAAGAAAGCAACTAAATAATAGTTAGTTATGGCTAAGAAACAGACTAAACAGACTAAGAAGCGTAAAGTGCGTATCGACACTGTCGGTGAAGCGCACATTGGATCTTCTTTTAACAACATCATTATCTCATTGACGAACAATCAAGGGCAAGTAATCTCTTGGTCGTCTGCAGGTAAGATGGGCTTCCGTGGTTCTAAAAAGAACACTCCTTATGCGGCACAAATGGCAGCAGAAGATTGTGGTCGTGTAGCATTAGAGGCTGGACTTAAGAAAGTGAAAGCTTACGTTAAAGGTCCAGGTAATGGACGTGAGAGTGCGATTCGTTCGCTCCACAACTTGGGAATAGAGGTCATCGAGATTATCGATATCACTCCAACACCCCACAACGGTTGTCGTGCACCTAAGAAACGTCGCGTTTAATAAATAGAGAAGAACAGTATTATGGCAAGATATAGAGGACCAAAAACAAAGATCGCGCGCCGTATGGGTGAGCCTATCTTTGGCCCAGACAGCTCTTTCGAAAAGCGTAAGTACCCTCCGGGTCAGCATGGTAACACCCGTCGTCGCGGAAAGAAGAGTGAATATTCAGTTCAGCTTCAAGAGAAGCAAAAAGCAAAATACACTTATGGTATTTTGGAGCGTCAGTTCGCTCGTATGTTTGATAAAGCTTCTCGTAGCAAAGGCAAGACAGGTGATGTATTGCTTCAACTGTGTGAGGGTCGTTTAGACAATGTTGTATTCCGTCTAGGATTGGGAAAAACTCGTGATGGCGCGCGCCAACTTGTAGGTCACCGTCACATCACAGTGAACGGAGAAATCGTGAATATTCCATCTATGAATGTGAATCCAGGTGATGTTATCAGTGTTCGTGAAAAGTCGAAGTCTCTGGTAGTTATTGCTGATGCTTTAGCTAGTCGTGGAACTGAGTACCCATGGTTAGAATGGAACGAAAGTAAATTGGAAGGTACCTTCTTGAATGTTCCTTCACGTGATGCGATTCCTGAGAATATCAAGGAGCAGTTGATCGTCGAATTGTACTCTAAATAATAATCACCTTATACTCTCTTATATGGCTATCCTTAATTTCCAGAAGCCCGAAAAAGTAATAATGAACGCCTCCACTGACTTTAGTGGTCAGTTTGAGTTTAGACCTTTGGAGCCTGGTTACGGTCTTACCGTTGGTAATGCACTTCGCAGAGTTTTGCTTTCCGGTCTTGAAGGTTTTGCCTTGACTTCATTGAGAATTGAAGGTGTTGACCACGAATTCACAACCATTGCTGGTGTTGTAGAGGACGTAACGGAAATCGTTCTAAACTTGAAACAAGTGCGTTTCAAGCAGCAGATCGAAGCTCAAGATACTGAAACGGTTAAGTTCACAATCACTGGTAAAGAGCAATTGGTAGCGGGCGATTTTGCTTCGCACATCAGTGCTTTCCAAGTATTGAATCCAGATCACGTTATCTGTAACATGGACCCGAGCGTTAGCTTGTCTATGGAAATGGTAATTGAGAAGGGGCGTGGATATGTTGGTGCTGAAATGAATAAAAAGGTGGATGCTCCAATCGGAACTATCGCTTTAGACAGCATTTACACGCCAATCAAGAACGTTAAGTATTCAGTTGAGAACTATCGCGTTGAGCAGAAGACCGATTATGAAAAATTGGTTTTTGAAATTGACACGGACGGCTCAATCCACCCGAAAGATGCTTTAACAGAAGCGGCGAAAATTTTAATTCACCACTTCATGCTGTTCAGTGACGAGCGCATTAGTCTCGAGGATGAGGAATCTTCAGAAACTGAGAGCTACGATGAAGAAGCATTGCACATGCGTCAGTTGCTGAAAACTAAGCTTCATGACATGGACCTAAGTGTTCGTGCTTTGAATTGCTTGAAAGCAGCAGAGGTAGATACATTGGGTGATTTAGTGACATTCTCTAAATCTGATTTAATGAAATTCCGCAACTTCGGTAAGAAGTCTCTTACAGAATTAGAGGAGTTAGTTGAAAGTAAAAACTTGAGCTTTGGGATGGATATCTCAAAATATAAGCTCGATAAAGAATAAGCATGAGACACGGTAAAAAATTTAACCACCTCGGGAGAAAAACTGCGCATAGAAAAGCGATGTTGAGTAACATGGCTGGCTCACTTATTGAGCACAAACGTGTAATGACGACAGTGCAGAAGGCGAAAGCATTACGTAAGGTTGTAGAGCCTTTGGTAACACGCTCAAAAGAGAATACAACACACAACCGTCGTATTGCATTTGCAGTATTACGTCAGAAAGAGGTTGTTACAGAACTATTCAATGTAGTAGGCCCTAAGGTCGGCGATCGTCCAGGAGGCTATACACGTATCATCAAAACAGGGAACCGTCAAGGTGATAATGCGGAGATGTGTATGATTGAATTGGTAGACTTCAACGACATGTACGGTAAGGATGAGAAGAAGAAAACTACTCGTCGTAGCCGTCGTGCAAAAACTGAAGCCGTTGAAGCTGCACCTGTTGCAGAAGTATCAGCAGCTGAGGAAGAATCAAAAGAAGAATCTGCTGAATAACAAAGAATTAATGCACCAAATCGGTCATTGTTAAGTAATTTCGAGGGGAAATTAGGTGCACGCCTGGTTTCCCCTTTTTTTTGAAGATAGCGACTCATGAAAGAATCAAATAAAAAAGCTGTTTTACTGCTGGAAGATGGTGCAGTGTTTTACGGTACTTCCACTGGTTTGGATGGTACTGCTTACGGAGAAATATGTTTTAATACGGGTATGACAGGGTATCAAGAGATCTTCACAGATCCTTCTTATTTCGGTCAGCTCATGGTAATGGCTACTTCTCACATTGGGAATTACGGTGTGAAGGATACAGAGGTCGAGAGTAAGCATATTCAGATTGCGGGATTAGTTACCAAAAACTTCAGTGAAGTTGCATCTAGAACCGGCAAGACAGACAGTTTGTATGGTTACTTCGAAAAAGAAGGGAAAGTAGCTATTCGCGATATCGATACGCGCGCTTTGGTGCGTCACATCCGCGATGCGGGTGCTATGAATGCTATTATCTCTACAGCTATTCACGATATAGACGCTTTGAAGCAGGAATTGACAAAGTGTCCGTCGATGGAAGGTCTAGCTTTGGCTCCTACGGTTAGTTGTGATGAAGCATATGAAGTGGGTCCTAAGGATTCGACCATTAGAATAGCAGCATTGGATTTAGGGATTAAAGAGAACATTATTCGTTGCATGACTGAAAGAGGTGCACTCGTAAAAGTTTTCCCGTGGAATACAAAAACGGAAGAGATGCTGGCATGGAACCCAAACGGGTTGTTTTATTCGAATGGTCCTGGTGATCCGGCAGCTTCACCTGAAGTGGTAGCGGAGGTCGCAAAAGGTATCAGCTCTGGATTACCTGTATTTGGAATTTGTTTGGGACACCAGATGATTGCATTGGCCAGTGGTTTGTCTACCTATAAAATGCATAACGGTCACCGCGGGATCAACCATCCTGTGAAAAATATTGAAACGGGAAAAGGCGAGATTACATCTCAGAATCATGGTTTTGTAGTGAAGATGGAAGATGTAGAAAAAGCAACTAATGTAGCCTTAACGCATATCCATTTGAACGACCAAACTGTGGCAGGTATTAAACGTACCGATGCGAATTGTTTCTCGGTACAATTCCACCCTGAAGCTAGTCCCGGCCCACACGATAGTAGATACCTGTTTGACGAATTCATAGAACGAATAAAGAACCACTAGTCCGCAAGGAATAAGAACTAATACTTAAAAAAAACAATATGTCTGTTATTACGCATATACATGCAAGACAAATTCTGGATTCACGTGGTAATCCAACGGTTGAAGTTGATGTAATCACCTCTACAGGTGCAATGGGCAGAGCTGCTGTGCCTTCCGGTGCATCAACGGGAATTCACGAAGCAGTAGAGTTACGTGATGAAGATGCTAGTGTATACATGGGTAAAGGTGTATTGCAAGCGGTTCAAAATGTAAATGATATTATCGCGCCTGAATTGGAAGGCGAGATCGTTACCGAGCAAGCTGAAATTGATCAAATGATGATTGATTTAGACGGTACAGAAAATAAAGGAAAATTAGGTGCTAACGCTATTTTGGCGGTTTCTTTGGCAGTAGCTAAAGCTGCGGCTGAAAGCACTGGTCAGTCGTTGTACCGGTATATTGGTGGTGTTAATGCACGTACGCTTCCTGTTCCGATGATGAACATCTTAAACGGTGGTTCGCACGCAGATAATTCAATAGACTTTCAAGAGTTCATGGTCATGCCTTTTGGTGCTGAATCATTCAGCCAAGCATTACGCATGGGTACTGAAGTATTCCACAACTTAAAGAAAGTGTTGAAGAGCAAAGGATACTCAACTAATGTTGGTGATGAGGGTGGTTTTGCCCCTTCTATTGGCTCAAATGAAGAAGCGCTTGAAATCATTCTTGAAAGTATCGAGAAAGCAGGGTACAAGCCAGGTGTTGATATATGGATTGCTATGGATGCGGCTGCTTCTGAATTTTATAATGAAGAGAAAGGTACCTATGTATTCCACAAGAGCGACGGTCGTGAATTGACTTCAGACGAAATGGTAGATTACTGGGCAAACTGGATTGAAAAATACCCGATTGCTTCTATTGAAGACGGACTACATGAAGACGATTGGGCCGGTTGGGCGAAACTTCACGCCAAGATTGGCGATAAGGTCCAATTGGTAGGTGACGATTTGTTTGTTACCAACGAGAAACGTGTAGCTCGAGGCATTGAGGAGGGTAGTGCGAATTCTGTTCTCGTGAAGGTTAACCAGATCGGTACTTTGACTGAGACGATTAATACCGTTACCCTTGCTAACCGCCACATGATGACCGCTGTAATGTCGCACAGATCAGGTGAAACTGAAGATGCAACGATCGCTGATTTAGCAGTTGCATTGAACACCGGTCAAATCAAAACCGGTTCAGCTTCCCGTTCAGATCGTATGGCGAAATACAATCAACTTTTGAGAATTGAAGAAGAGTTAGGAGAAAATGCAATTTTCCCTGGCAAAAACTTCAGATTCATTAGCTAATAACACCAGAAACCTATCATCTATCATGGAAAAAATTAAAGAACAGTTTAGAGACATCTTTCCAGACATCGTAGCCGATACCAAGGCTTTTCTGAAAGCTAATGGTGATAAAACTATTGGCGAGATTAAGGTGAGCCAACTCTATGGTGGTATGCGTGGCATGCCAGCACTTATTTGTGAGACTTCAAAATTGGACCCTGAAGAAGGAATCCGTTTCCGTGGTTACAGCATTCCTGAACTTCAAGAGAAATTACCGAAGTACCCCGGTGGTGAGCAACCTTTACCAGAAGGTTTATTCCATTTGATGTTGATGAATGAAGTGCCAACGGAGGCAGAAGCACGTCGTTTGAGTAACAACTGGGTTCGTCGTAATAACGTACCAGTTCATGTGTTTAAAGCCATAGACGCATTGCCAACTCGCACGCACCCCATGACCCAGTTTACTGTGGCCATTATGGCGATGCGTACAGAGAGTGAATTTGCAAAAGCGTACAGCCGCGGGGTGCATAAAAGTGAATATTGGGATTCGACGTATGAAGATGCAATGAATCTGATTGCCCGATTGCCACGTGTTGCTGCTTACATCTACCGTCGTATGTACCACAACGACCAGCATATTGAACCAGATCCTAGTTTAGACTGGGCGGGTAATTTCGCACATATGTTAGGCTTCGACAATGATGAATTCAAGGAGTTGATGCGTTTGTACATGACCATTCACGCGGATCACGAAGGTGGTAATGTGAGTGCGCATACGGTTCATTTGGTAGGATCTGCATTGAGTGATGCGTATTTGAGTTTCGCTGCGGGTATGAACGGTTTGGCCGGACCATTGCATGGACTGGCAAACCAAGAAGTTATTCGTTGGATCAATAATATGCGTCAGGAATTGGGCGGTGGTTTACCGACCAAAGAACAGATCGCAAGCTATTGTAAGAAGACTTTGGCCGACGGTAAAGTAATCCCTGGATTTGGACATGCAGTATTGCGCAAGACAGATCCACGTTACACCGCGCAACGCGAATTCGCACAAGCTAAAATGCCTAATTCTGAATTGTTCAAGATTGTAAGCATGATCTATGAGGTCGTGCCGGATATCTTGAGCGCGACAGGAAAAGTGAAAAATCCTTGGCCTAATGTAGATGCACACAGTGGTCAGTTATTGACGCATTACGGATTGGTAGAATATGAATTCTACACGGTATTGTTTGGTGTGGCACGTTCGTTAGGAACCTTATCTAATTTGATTTGGGACAGAGCTATGGGGATGCCCATTGAGCGACCTGGTTCAACAACCACAGAACTACTGAAGGACCAATTGAAGTAGTCCGATAAGACAAAAGAAACAAAGGCCTCGGAAAATTCGTTTTCCGAGGCCTTTTTGTTTGATTTACAGTGGTTTTATGTTTTAATAGTTTATATATTTGCACCCCTTTTCGGACATGAGGCACACGAACGGAAAGGGGTACTAAAAACTACAACCACTCTTAAGAGTCAATGGGAAGTGTGTGCAAGGCTCTGAGATACAAGTAAATCTCTCATGTCAGAAGAGAATCAAGTACCTGCAGAAGAGGTACAGAAAGAGACTCCAGCTCAGGAGGCTCCAAAAGTAGAAGAAACCGTAGAAGAAACGCCTGTTGCAGCCGCAACTGAAGAAGTTGCTGAGGAAGTAGTTCCTGAGGCTCCTGTTGCAGCCGTAACTGAAGAAGTTGCTGAGGAAGTAGTTCCTGAAGCTCCTGCATTTAGTTGGGCAGATGTAGAAGGTGACTCAACAGCAGATAGCGGCGAACGTCAAGCGTTGGTTGATCTATATGCTGAAACATTAGGTTCTTCAGTAGAACACCAGGTAGTTGAAGGTAAAGTTACCGTGAAGACTGACCGTGAAGTAATTATCGACATCAACTCTAAGAGTGAAGGTGTAGTGAGCTTGAACGAGTTCCGTTACAACCCAGAATTAGCAGTTGGCGATACAGTAGAAGTATTGGTTGATCGTCAGGAAGACAAAAACGGTCAGTTGGTATTATCACACAGAAAAGCACGTTCTATCAAAGCTTGGGACCGTGTTAACGAAGCACACGATAACGATGAAATCGTTAAAGGTTACGTTAAGGCGCGTACTAAGGGTGGTATGATCGTAGATGTATTCGGTCTAGAGGCGTTCTTGCCAGGATCACAGATTGATGTTAAGCCAATCCGCGATTACGACCAGTACGTAGATAAGACTATGGAATTCAAAGTGGTTAAAATCAATCACGAATTCAAAAACGTTGTTGTTTCTCACAAGGCGCTTATCGAAGCTGATCTTGAAGAACAGAAAAAAGAAATCATCGGTAAATTGGAGAAAGGACAAGTTCTCGAAGGTACCGTTAAGAACATCACTTCGTACGGTGTATTCATCGATTTGGGCGGTGTAGATGGTTTGGTTCACATCACTGATTTGAGCTGGAGCCGTATCAACCACCCGTCTGAAGTGGTAGAATTAGATCAAAAAATCAACGTTGTAATCCTTGATTTCGATGAAGGTAAAACACGTATCCAATTAGGTCTTAAGCAACTTGAGAAGCACCCATGGGATGCCCTAGATGAAAACCTAAGCGTTGGTGACAAGGTTAAAGGTAAAGTAGTCGTATTGGCAGATTACGGTGCGTTTGTTGAAATTCTTCCAGGAGTAGAAGGTTTGATTCACGTGAGTGAAATGAGCTGGTCTGCACACTTGCGTAGTGCTGGTGATTTCATGAAAGTCGGTGACGAAGTTGAAACTGAAGTATTAACTCTAGACCGTGAAGATCGTAAGATGAGCTTGGGTATCAAGCAATTGACAACTGATCCATGGACGGATATTACTACTAAATACCCGCAAGGCTCTAAGCACGAGGGTACGGTACGTAACTTCACCAACTTCGGTATTTTCTTAGAACTGGAAGAAGGTATTGATGGTTTGATCCACATTTCAGATTTGAGCTGGACGAAGAAAATCAAGCACCCGTCAGAGTTTACTTCAATTGGCGCTAAGCTAGAGGTTGTAGTTCTTGATATCGATGCAGATAACCGTCGTTTGAGTTTAGGTCACAAGCAAGTTGAGTCTAACCCATGGGATGCATATACTGATGCATTTGCGGTTGGTAAGACTGTTACCGGTACAATGATCAACTCTGGTGATAAGGGTGGTGATGTTAAGTTTGAAGGCTATGACGGCGTTGAAGCTTACTGTCCTGCACGTCACATTACGAAAGAAGATGGTGCCAAGCTTGAAAAAGGCGAAACTGCTGAGTTCAAAGTAATTGAATTCAACAAGGACAACCGTCGTATCGTGGTATCTCACGTAGGTACTTACAAAGAGGTTGAAGTTAAGAAAGGCCGTAGCGCAAGCGGAGGTGGTAACAAAGGCGGAAACGTTGCTGTACCTAACCAAAACGTAGAGCGTTCAACTATGGGTGATCTTGATGCTTTGGCAGCTTTGAAAGAGCAAATGGATAACGAAAACAAGTAATTCTTGTTGGAGTCTTATAAAGTCCTCGGGCCCTTGGGTCCGGGGACTTTTTTTATGCGTGCTATTGCGATGCGGGAGAAGAACCCTAAATTCGAATTATGAGAATAGGAGAAATTATTAAAGCACTGGAGGAGTGGGCGCCGCCGGCTTTGCAGGAGTCGTATGATAACAGCGGCCTCATCGTAGGCAATTCAGATTGGGAAACCCAGGGTGTACTGGTTGCACTGGATTGTTTGGAATCGGTGGTAGACGAAGCTATTGAGAAAAAGGTCCAATTGATTGTGGCCCATCACCCCATCGTCTTCAGCGGTTTGAAGCGCTTTAATGGCCATACGTACATTGAACGTGTCATTATGAAAGCAATCAAGCATAATATTGCGATTTACGCTATTCATACGAATCTCGATAATGTGTTGTGGGGGGTTAATGCAAAAATCATGTCCTTGTTAGGCGTGACGGATCATAAAGTACTCAGCCCTATGCCCGATGCGCTCTATAAATTTCAAGTATATGTGCCTGTAATGAACCGAGATGCGCTCGCTGCAGCGGTATTTGCTGCCGGTGGAGGAAAGGTTAGCGCATACGAAGAGTGCAGTTTCACGACCAGCGGTAAAGGAACATTTAAGCCGACGGAGGGAACAAATCCTGTTGTTGGTGATATCGGTGTGCGTGAAGAAGTGGAAGAGGTAAAATTGGAATTTATCGTACCCAATTTTGCTAAATCAGCAGTGGAACATGCGGCGCGCAAAGCTCATCCGTATGAGGAGATGGCATTTGAGTGGATAAACACCGCAAATAAAGCCACGGACTATGGCGCGGGGGCCTACGGTGAATTACCGCAACCGATTTCGTTTGAAGCGTTCTTAAAACAGGTGAAAACGACTTTTAGCACCACGATAAAATACACCAATCCTACCTCTGAAAATGTGCGTACTGTCGCTGTTTGTGGGGGCTCGGGTAGTTTTTTGCTTGGTGCGGCGAAGGCGGTGAAAGCGGATGTTTTCCTCACGGCGGATTACAAGTACCACCAGTTTTTTGATGCAGACGGAAGCCTGGCAATATTAGATGTAGGACATTTTGAAAGTGAGCAGTTTACAATCGGCTTAATTGCTGAGTTCATTGAGAAAAAATTCCCTAAATTTGCCGTCCTCACAACAGAGGTCAACACAAATCCTATACAGTACTATTAGTATGGCTAAGAAGGCAAAAGAGATCAGCGTAGAAGACAAGCTAAGAGCACTTTACGATCTTCAGATCATTGATCGTCGTATCGACGAGATTCGCGCAATGCGCGGTGAACTTCCATTGGAGGTTGAAGATTTAGAAAGCGAAGTAGCTGGTTTGGAAACTCGTATGGAGAAAGTAAACAACGAGATTGCAGATCTAGATCAAGATATCAAGGATAAATTACTCTTAATCAAAGAAAGCGAAGAGAAAAAAGCGAAATATGCTAAGGATCAGGATCAGGTTCGCAACAACCGCGAGTTTGAAGCCGTCGCTAAGGAGATTGAGTACCAAGAGTTAGAAATTCAATTGGCTGAAAAGCGTATTAAGGAATTTAGTGCGCGCATTGATGCTAAGAAAGAGGTGAATGCAGAGGCTGGAGAGCGTCTAGCAGAGCGCAAGCAGCACCTTGAGCATAAAGTTGCTGAATTGGACAGCATCATGTCTGAAACGCAGAAAGAAGAGGAAATGCTTCTTGCGAAGTCTCAAGAGACCAAGGGTACTATCGAGACTCGTTTGGTTGAGGCGTATGACCGTATTCGCAGTGCAACTAAAAACAAGTTGGCTGTTGTTTCGGTAGAGCGCGGAGCTTCTGCAGGTTCATTCTTTGTAATTCCACCACAGCGTCAAATGGAATTGGCACAGCGCAAGAAAATCATGATCGATGAGCACAGTGGTCGTATTCTAGTTGATCCGTTATTGGCTCAAGAGGAAGAAGAGAAAATGCAAAAAATGATAGCTGGTTGGTTAAAATAAACCGCTAATAAATAAGTTATACTAAAAACCCGCGGCCATTGGCCGCGGGTTTTTTTATGCTGGGTTTTGTGGTCGTGGGCGAGCGGAGCGAGCCCACGACAAAAAGAGCATGGCTTTATTTGGTACAGACGTAAAGCATTTCGCGCTTTGGTAAAGCATACTTTGCATACCATTCTTCAGGCAATTCTTTAGCGGCATCAAAGGTTGTAACCTTGAATCCTGCGTTTGTGAGGCGTTCTGGATAATCTTGACCGTATAGACGCACGTGGTCGTATTGGCGGAAACGACGCTCGCGTTCTGCCGGATCTTTAATGCTGGGGTCCTCGTCCGTTTTTTCGTAATCCGGATCAAGAGGAACTTGCATGATGGCCAAGCCGCCTGGCTTTAAAATACGACGAAGCTCGCGCATGGCCTGCTGGTCATCATCGACATGTTCTAGGACATGATTACAGAAAATGGTATCATATGTATCGTCATTCAATGGAATATTCTGAACGTCAAAACGGAGATCTGCCAGAGGCGAGAAAAGGTCGGCTGTGGTATATTCCAAATGCTTCATCTTCTTAAAGCGACCATAGAAACATTGCTCTGGGGCAATATGCAGTAGGTTCTGCGGTTTTGTCAAAAAGTCTGTGTAGTCTTTGAGGTAGAGCCATAAAAGGCGGTGACGCTCTAGTGAATTGGTCCCAGGACACAAGGCGTTTTCACGCTGGTTAGGTCCATAGCCGTATGGAAAAAAACGGCTGTAGCCTCTGCCGTCGATCGGGTCAACAAATCTTGACCCTTTAAAAAGTACAGGTGCCAACCATTGTACTATATAGCTTAATCGTATGAGAAGCGGGCGCGGCACTTTGGCCAATGCCCATTTCATAATGCTAGAAATCATAGGTTCTCGTATTCGGCCGGTGCCATGCCCAACGCGTCATAAATGTATTGGAAGGTACTTAGAATTTCGGGCTCACCATTCACTACGGCGACGTCATGCTCAAAATGTGCACTATTCTTACCGTCTGCAGTTAAAATGGTCCAACCGTCTTCAAGGTGTTTAATGCGCTGAGTCCCAAGATTAATCATTGGTTCAATGGCTATTACAAGCCCGTCTTGAATCTTCTTGCCTCTGCCTCGTTTTCCATAATTGGGTACCTGAGGCTCTTCATGCATCTTTTGTCCCAACCCGTGCCCAACGAGTTCACGTACGACACCATAGCCGCGGCTTTCTGTGTATTCTTGGATGGCAGCGCCGATATCGCCAATCCGATTTCCTGCCCGCACTTCACGAATGCCCGCGTAAAGTGAAGCTTTAGTATCTTCTAACAATTGTGCGGTTGCGGCATCGACTTCACCAATGGGGAAGGTATAGGCATGATCGCCGTAAAAACCATTCATGAATACGCCACAATCAACGCTCATAATATCGCCTTCTTGCAGTGGTGCTTTACCAGGAATACCGTGTACGACCTGCGCGTTTGGCGACATACACAGGCTGTTCGGGAAACCATACATGCCTAAAAATCCAGGTTTACCACCGTGATCACGGATGAATTCTTCCGCTTTTTTGTCTAATTCTAAAGGAATCGCTCCTGGCACCAGCATGGGTGCAAGCATTCCTAAAGTCTTGCTGACCAATTGTGCGCTCTCGCGCATCAATGCTATCTGCTCGACGCTTTTGTATTTTATCATTACTTCGCGTTCAATAAATTTTCTCCCGTCATTTCTGCGGGTTGCGGCACGCCCATCAGCGCCAGTAGGGTTGGCGCAATGTCGCCTAATTTCCCTTCCTTTAAAACAAAGGTTTCAGACGAAGACCCAACCAGGAAACAAGGGACCACAGTAGTGGTATGTGCCGTGTTTGGACTGCCGTCTTCGTTCACCATACAGTCGGCATTACCGTGATCTGCGAGAACGATGAATTGATAATCTTGCTCCAATCCAGCTTCTATAACAGATTGTAAGCAGTGATCCACCGTTTCACAGGCTTTAACAGCCGCTTCCATAACACCTGTGTGCCCGACCATATCTGGATTGGCAAAATTCAAACAAATGAAATCGGTCTTGCCTTTCCTTAACTTCGGTACAATGGCATCTCTGATGTCTCCAGCGCTCATTTCCGGTTGAAGGTCGTAGGTCGCTACCTTTGGTGAAGGGCATAATAAACGTTCCTCACCTGCAAAAGGTTCTTCGCGACCCCCTGAAAAGAAGAAGGTTACGTGCGGATACTTTTCTGTTTCGGCGATTCTAATTTGAGTTTTATCGGCACTTTCTAGGACTTCACCTAGCGTATTTGATAAATTATCTTTTCTAAAAACGACTTCAACACCTCTAAAGGTATCGTCGTAGCTGGTCATGGTGACATAATGTAAATTCAATGCACTCATGTTGTGCTCTGGGAAATCACGTTGCGTCAACACCTCTGTAATTTCGCGACCGCGATCAGTCCGGAAATTAAAGACGAGCACCACATCATTTTCTTTAAGAGTAGCTAAAGGTGCCCCTTCTTCGTTGGTAACAAACAACGGCTCCATAAACTCATCGGTTATTCCTGCTGCGTATTGTGCTTTGACAGCGCCAACGATGTCTTGAGTAGCATTGCCCTCTCCATTGACAAGCAGGTGGTAGGCGCGCGCAACGCGCTCCCAACGCTTGTCTCGATCCATGGCATAGTAGCGTCCTATAACACTCGCGATACGCCCGGTTGTGGCACCCATGTGATCAATTAAATCCTGCAGGTAATCTGCACCTCCTTGAGGATCGGTATCTCGTCCATCAGTAAATGCGTGAACAAAGACGTTTTCAAATGCTTCAGCATACAGCCAGCTGCATAGCGCTTTTGCATGATTGATATGTGCATGAACACCACCGTCGCTTAACAATCCTGCGATATGGATATTAGCCCCAGTGCTTTTTGCATGTGCTAAAGCAGCTTGAAGAGTTGTGTCATCGGCGAAATCACCGTTTTCAGCTGCGAGATTAATTTTCACTAAATCTTGGTAGACAACACGACCAGCTCCTAGATTCATATGGCCAACTTCTGAATTGCCCATCTGCCCATCTGGAAGACCGACATCTAACCCTGAGGTTTTAATCCAAGTTTGCGGGTAGTTCTGGTAGAGACTATCGACAAAGGGTGTATTAGCCTTGTCTATGGCGCTTACTTCAGGATTATCGGCGCGTCCCCAACCGTCGAGAACGATCAATGCTGTTTTTTTCATAGTGTCTGTTGGAGCGACAAATTTAAGGATTATTAGGCCAAAAAAAACCCGCCATTAGAGGCGGGTTTTTATGAATTTTATTACCGTTTAATACACGGCAATCCAAGCATTTGGGGTTATTCCTCTTGCATTCTCAAGTGCTTCAAGAGCAGCTCTTAATTCTTTATGCTCGCTAAGCACAACTCTATATGTTGGAATACTTTCTACATATTTTACTTCAAGCCCGTCAATATTTAAAGTGGCCGAGTAATCATCAGCTAACGACTTTTCTGGGAATGAACCAATAACAACATGATATCCATTGAATTCATTGATAATTTCTGTTGCTTCAATAGTAGTACTAGAATTACCTTTTTCTGTAGATTGAAGTTGCTCCTTTAATTTCGCATTTTCAGCCTCTAAACGTGATTTTTCATCTTCTTTCTGGGCGGATAAGTCATCATACGCTAAAACTGCTGTCGTTAAATCACCAGATAGTTTGTCGATTGTATTTTTCGCCTCCAAAAGTTCATCAGCAATGTTTGATTTCCCTAAGTCAATTCTAACACCTGTAAAAAATCGAAGAATTTTATCATTTCCAGGACCGTCAACGTAGCCATCTATATAGTCATCAATAAACATTGTATAGCGGGTTCCTATCATCAATGTTCCAAAGGGTAATAGATTCCCTAATTCTGCTGTAGCACCAACAACCATGTGTTCAGCAAACCCATAATTACCAGGTCCAGATTCAGCAAACCCAGTTCCTATACCCAGATCTAGATTGAATTTTGATAACCAATCAATGGGCAGATCTGGTAAAACGTTGTAATGACCAATGACTTCGATTGGTATCAAGCCTGAAGAAAAACTGTTTGGAGTACCTATACCGATAACACCAAGTGTAGCTTCAGCACTAATTTTGTCATCATGGGTGTAAAATGCGCCCATCCTCATGCCAGCATTTCCTGCGGGAACACTTAAATTAATGAAATTGTACGAAGGACGGACGTCACTGATGTGAATTCCCTCTTCCACTGAAACATAAGGTGCCCATTTGTTTTGTCCGAATAGGCATGGTTGAGAAGCTATTATGATTAGCGAAACAATGATTTTTTTCATGAATCTTAAGTCTTTTTATAATTTGGAAGATATAAAAAATCCTGATAAAATCAGGCCTTTAAAAGATTACTCATAAATGGTTTACTAGAGCATGATTTCAGTTCATCTATTCACGGATAATCCTTTTTCAATCGAGAGCATTGGCTAAAATCCGCGAATCCTGAATCATCAGTGTGGCGAATAATGATAACAGTAAGACCATCATTTCTTGCGGGGACACCTAAATTGATATAGTTGTACGAAGGACAAAAATCGGATAGATAAATTGCCTCTTCAACAGATGTATATACACTTCAGGTTTTGGATTGACCGCTAACCGTTACACTTAATAGTCGTAATAGGAAAAGGTTTTTTCTTATGATTCGATAGTGCTGGATAGTTATAGTTTAAGAATTATTTGTGCTGACCTGTTTAGAGCTTTACCTTCTATGGTATTGTTTGAGGCTACAGGATCAGCTTTTCCTTTGAATTTCGTTGAAATTCTATTTTGCTGTATTCCACTTTCGATAAACCAAGTTTTCACCGCTTCGGCGCGCTCTTTACTTAAGTCAAGATTATAATCCTCTGATCCTTGTATATCTGCACGTCCAGTAATTTCTATATTAATGGAAGGGTTATTTTTCAAAATCTGTAACACTTCTCCTAAATATGCAACGTTTTCTTCATTAACATCTGAAAGATTTGGACTGAACAGGACATAACTTGGTGAGTTAAGATCATGATTTTTATATGCTTCGAGAAGCACTTGTTGGGCTTTTACATCGTTATCAGATTTTTCCAATGAAGTCGTTAATTCTTCCTTCTGCTTTCTTTCTTTTGCTAATTCACTATGTGTGTCAAGAAGTTGAGAATTTAAATCTGAAACTTTGGCTTTTTCATCTGCCAAATCCATTTTCAATTTTTTAGCACTTTCCCCCAAATCGAATCTTGCAGTGGCGAAGAACCTTAAAATTCCATCATTTGATGATCCAGCAATAACGACTTGGTCTAAATAATCATCGAAAAATGAACTATATCTGGTTCCAATAATTATATGTCCACCTGGTAGAGCATCTACAAATTCTAGCGATGCTCCTACATTTAAGTGTTCCGAAAAACCAAAACGCGAACTTGAGTTACTCACCAATGCCGAGCCAGCACCAAAATCCAAATTGAATTTATACTTATCAATATTCGAACCTAAAATATTGTAATGTCCTACGATTTCTACCGGAACAAGTTTCGTCACAAATCTGTTTGGGGACCCTATGCCAGTTACACCAAGAGAGACTTCGGCGCTAACTTTTTCTGACTGAGTGAAGTATGCTCCAACCCGAGCGCCACTATTTGCTGCGGGGACACTTAAATTAACGAAGTTGTACGAAGGACGAACATCGGATATATGAATATTCTCTTCTACTGTTGCAATAAAGGACCACTTACTCTGTCCATATGTTGACAGACTAGACGCTAAAAAAACACAAATTAATAAAATTGACTTGTTCATTGGGATTGATGATTTGTACTGATTAGATGGTAAATATAGTTTTTAAAATTATTTTATTCTTATTTCCGATACTTCTCGCACAAGATTTAAAGTAAAAATACGAGCCGTATGCGCGCCTTTGAGCTCCATCTGATTGCCGTGCACACGAATCCAAGAGCCTTCTCTAAGTCCATATACAGGCTGATCATTGAAGTGGTGGAATTCTTTAATTCTTGTTTCGCGCGTTTCTCCCATATGAGTGCTTCCTTCAACCGGATCCAGGTAATGGGCATTGATGTTGAATTGCACCCAGCCCCATGCCTCAAAACTAGGCGGGTAGACGATAGGCATATCGTTGGTCGTACAAATGCTAATACCGGTTAAATTCGCGCCGGCTGAGGTGCCCATATAGGGCTTGCCTGCTTGTACAGCAGTATCTATGGCGTTAAAATAGCCGCTTTCATGCAGCGTTTTTGTCAATACAAAAGTGTTTCCACCGCCGGTGAAAAAACCATCAGCCCAACGGCAACCTTCCTGCGCATCGGTAAACTCATGCGCACCGCGCATTTCGAATCCCCACGAAGAAAAAACTTCTTTTGCCTTGGCAGTGTAGGCATGATGTGTCATGCCGCCGGGTCTGGCAAATGGGATGAAGAGGATTTTCTTGGCCGAAGAAAAGAAATCTCGGCACTCTTCTTCGAGGTAGCTCAGATAGGGTTTTCCGTAAACTGTGGAGGTACTTACAATGAGTAGATTCATTACTAATGCATGCTAAATTTGAAGTCTAAAGGATAGGTCCAGATTGACTTTTTATTGTCTCGTAGTTCAGTCCAGATAGGACGAACGATACCGCCGTGCGCACTGATGTGGTTGTAGTCGCCCATGAAAATTTGGTCGGAAGGGTAAAACGCTGCGTTATTGATTTTAAATTCACTCCAATGCGCCCCGCCGTCAGTACTATGCGCTAAGTACGTATTTGTTTCTGTAGGCGAATCGGTTTTGCGGCGGTCGTAATAAACGGCGAAGAGTGCACCGGTTGTAGGGTCGATGGTAAGCCAGGGGAGGAATTGGTCGCTTTTACCTCCTTGAGAGATGCGTTGTGGATCGGACCAATTTTTACCGTGGTCATCACTAAAGGCAAAGTAAATTTCACCGCCAAATTTTTTGTTTTGATCACCCCAGCATACATAAACTCGTCCGTAATACTCACTGTCCTTACAATGATCGACCACAGTTATAGGCATCCCATTACAACGGTCAAACCCCGCGTAACTCTGTGTCCATCCAGCTTCTTGTCGCGCTATGGGCCGAGTTTCCCAACGCTTTCCTTTCTTAATACTCATCCAAATGCTTTGATCAAGTGCCCAGCCTACGTAGACTTCACCTATTGTGCCATAGGCGGGTACAGCACCTTCAGCTGTGCCGTCGTCGTCTACACAGTTGCCTAAAAAGGATGAAATTTCTTCGGGGGTAGACCAGTGCGCACCTTGGTCTAGGCTCTCACTAAACAGGATGCGAGAATGGCATTCGGGATCGTCTGTGCCGTACTGATCGAATTGGGTCCAACTCAATGCTATGGCCCCGTTTTTCGGATTTACGGCAGTCCATTCTTTGTCGTGTTTTTTACCATTTACAGCTGTATAGCTACCGTCGTTGAAGACGTCTTCTGGGCCGTCTTTCGCTTGACAAACCATCCGGTCAAGGATCTGGTCACTCCTCCAATTCGTGCCCTCTGGATCGCTGAGGTGGAAAAAATAGGTGCGTCCTTTGAAATCGGTCACCAAACAAGGATCGCCCCAAACTCCATATGGACTGGTGATTGACTCCTTTGTCCAACTTAAACCGCCATCTGTGCTTTGGTAGAAATTATTCAAAACCGATGCTGCATATACATTTTGTGTATTTGTTGGGTCCACGGATATCGTTGGCTCGCAGATGCCGGTTTGATTGGCGGGACCTTCGTGAATGAGCACCGCTTGTGCGAATCCTGTATTGGACTGAAATA
>Ga0257120_1000024_pt1 | contig 136355 bp, 135 predicted proteins | sample SI106_10metaG_FD_190153 | JGI IMG/M metagenome (GOLD analysis project Ga0257120, IMG submission 190153) | Marine microbial communities from Saanich Inlet, British Columbia, Canada - SI106_10 | ecosystem: Environmental > Aquatic > Marine > Inlet | place: Canada: British Columbia | collected...
AACAGACTGCTATCTTGCTGTGGCATTTCGCGCTGGTATAGGGAGTCCAGTACTCGCAATGCTTGTATTTGATTCATTCTTGATGGGGACATTAACAGTACCCTTATTAAGCATAACTTTTTGGGTAGTTACTTTATTGTTTTTATTTTGTTTAGAGAGAAAGAGCCAGCAATGCTGGCCCTTTCAGTCTTTCTAATCTTTAAAACAGAGTAGCTTATTCTGAATCGGCTACTGCAGCTGACCAGATTACGATACCGAAACCAATCTTGTTCCAGAAATCGGCCAGGTTGTAAATAAGGTTCATAGTGCCAGCGTCTGCTCCACCGCCAAGGTAACCCATAAAGTAACCCAGAGGATAGATTGCCCAACCTACTGTTACCAGGAATGTCATAGTCTTGTAGGCTTTTTGGACATTAGGATTTGCCAAGCTAGCATTAACCTGACTCGCTTCACCTTTTATAATGTACCAAATTACATATAGCCAAGCTGCCATTGACAGAGCGAACGCGAGGCCCACACCCATCGAGCCAGTTTCGCCCATGTAGCCGAAGATCAGCATTATTGTAGTACCACCTAGCAGGTTCCAGAATACACGTGCTGGTACCTTACCTACTGCAGACATAATCAAGTAGAACTCAACCATCAACAGCGGCACAGTTAGCAGCCAGTCGATATAGCGGAATTCAGTTGGAGAGGTCCCAGTTGCTACCCATACGTCACGCATATAGAAATAATGTACTGCTGCGATCAGTGTAACCAGGCCTGAAACTGTCAAAGATGTCTTCCACTTGCCCGCAACACGGTCGCGCTCAAGGAAGAAGAAAGCTGTGGCAGCAACGAGTGCCATGGAAATTAGCCAAAAGGACATGCCGACGTAATCGCCGGACGCTAAGTTGTTTGTCATGTGTAACCCCTACTGTTAAAACTTTTTTATTATTAGTGCCAGCATGTTTCGCTAGAAGTTCACATACGACACTGCTCGTACAGCTGCTCCAGTGCCTTTTTTTAGACAGAGCTGGAGGTAGTAACTTAATCTGTTTTGCTTTGCGGTGCAAATAGTTTTTACCAACTATGCATGCGGGTAAAGCACGATAGATTAAGGCGTAGAGTAATATTTAAAATCGTATTGACTTTGCGTCGTTCTAATTGTCTTAAATAACCAAGGAGATTTGAACCTCTGTACTACCGGTTTGTTTTACAGCTGGGCGTATCCGCTGTACTCTAAACCTTAATAAAAATAATAGTCTTTGAGGGGAGAAATGGAGAATTTTTTAAAGCGTGGATTGGTTGTTGGGGCTTTTGCACTAGGTTTTTCGATAAACCTTTGTGCTCAGGGCTCGGAGGTGTATCCCGGCCTGGAATGGTTAGAGGCTTCGGCCGCTGATGCCCAGGTTAAGCAAGCTAAAATCGATACGTTGTTTGATTTATCATTTGAAGATTCTGCCACCCAGGGGGTTGTTTTAATTAAGAATGGATTACTGGTTGGCGAGCGGTATGCCGAGGGGTTCAGCAAAGATTCATTTGGCACTTCTTGGTCAATGGCAAAAAGCTTTTACGCTGCATTGATTGGTATCTCCATTGATCGTGGCGAGATAGACAGCCTCGACGATCCGGTTGCAAAATACTTGGATTATTTCAATGATGAGCGCAGAGACATTACCCTGCGAGACCTGTTGGATATGACCAGCGGCTTGGAGTTTCCTGAGCACGAGCATGAGAATATGTTTTTTTCCTCCGACCATCTAGATTACGCACGTAACGTGGGTGTGGAGAAAGAGGCTGGCCTGGTATTCGAATACAATAATGTCAACTCAATGTTGCTGGCAGATATTTTGTTGCAGGTCACAGGTACCGCTGCAGATACCTTACTGCGAGAACGTATCTTTAATAAAATCGGACTTCATGATGTAACCCTCTGGCAAGATGCAGCTGGTACGCCGTTAACCTATTGTTGTGTGGATACCACTGCACGACAGTATTCACGTTTTGGATTGTTATTTTCCCGCAGCGGAAACTGGAATGGCGAGCAAATTATTTCCAAGCAATTTGTCGACGAAACCTTTAGCAAAGTTTGGGATAGCCTCAATAGTTCAACCATTGCGCAGGACCGGGGTTATTCATTGCATTGGTGGATTTCTCGCCATGATGACAGGGCAGTTATCTTTAATGCATCTGGTAAATTTGGTCAATATATTTTTATTGATCGTGCCAATGACGTGGTCTTTACTCGTATTACCAAGTACTCCTCGACGGGCGATTCAAAACAGAACTGGGGTGCTTTGAAATATATCAACTGGATAGGTTCGATCGACTTTCGTATTGCAATGGCGGTATTTTTAGATTCTATGGGATTTATCAAGCTTGAAGGTGATGTGGCTACACCAGTGACCTTTGAGGATGGGACATCGAAGGAGTTCTACAGTAGCTACAGTGCAATTGTTGATGCATTAATCGACATCAGCCAGCCCTGAAGATAAAAGGTAACCTGGAGTTTAACAACTTCAGTTTGCCCTCAGTGGGCATCGACAGTTGCGCCTTTCTGGCGCTAGTCGATTAAAAATCCGTCTACAGGCTCTCAATATTTGCGAGATAATATTCGGCGCGCGCGAGCAGGGCCTCTTTCACTTCGCGATCCATTTTATCCCAGCTGCGGTAAGCCATGGCAGTGCGTGGGTTATTGGAGAACTTATCGCTATGGCGCTGCATAAAATGCCAGTAAAGGCTATTAAAAGGGCAGGCGAGGTCGTTGAAGCGCTCTTTGACGCTGTAGTGGCAATCCTTGCAATAATCACTCATTTTATTGATATAGCTACCGCTGGCGGCGTAGGGTTTTGTGGCGATTAGTCCGCCGTCGGCAAACTGGCTCATACCGCGAGTATTCGGCATCTCGACCCATTCAACCGCATCAATATAAATACCTAGATACCAATTATCGACCTGTACTGGGTCAATGCCTGTCAGCATGGCAAAGTTACCGGTAACCATTAATCGCTGAATATGATGGGCGTAGGCATAATCCAGAGATTGGTCAATGGCCTGCTTCATGCAGGCCATTTTGGTCTTGCCGGTCCAGAAATAATCCGGCAGATCACGCTCTGCATCCAACGCATTACGCTCGGCATAATTGGGCATATTGGCCCAGTAAACGGCACGGACATATTCGCGCCAGCCCAGAATTTGACGAATAAAACCTTCAATTTGCGCTAAATCTACCGGACTGTCAGGTTCACCGAAACGGCGTAGTGCGGCCTCAATAACTTGCATCGGGTGCAGTATTTTACTGTTGAGCGCAAAGGAAATTCTCGAATGGTAGAGGCTCCAGCGATTCTCGCCCTTGCCCGTCATGGCATCTTGGAAGCGTCCAAAATTGGGCAGGCAGTGCTGGCAGAAAAATTCCAGTAATTGCAGGCTTTGCTGCTCATCCACTGGCCAGAGCAGCTGCTCGGTCATAGAGCCCAATGATGCAATCTGATGTTTCTCAATACGCTGCAGAATTTTATCCACTGGGTTGGCAAATAAGAGGGGCTGAGGGACCAGCTCAAGATCAGCCGGTTTGAGTTTCTGCCGGTTCTCGCCATCGAAATTCCAGCGCTCCCCCTGAGGTTGCTTACCGTCCATTAGCACATCAAAGCGCAGGCGCATTTTGCGATAAAACGACTCCATGCGGTTGTGTTTGCCGGCATTGATATAGTTCGAGATTTCAGCCTGAGGGAGTAAAAAGTGTTCAGTGTCACAGCAGACAACCTGCGCGTCGATATTCAGTGACTGGAGCTGTTGCGCTAGGCGGTATTCGTCTGGCTGCTGATACTCGAAGTGCTGCACCCCATGTTCTTGGCACAGCGCCTCAAGCAGCTGGGGTAGGCTCGCGTATTGAGCGCTGTCATCCAGCGTTAGATAGCTAACCTGATGTTGATCGCTGCGCAGTGAGGATGCAAAGGCTTCCATGGCAGCAAAAAAAGCACTCAGCTTCTGGATATGGTGGGTTACGTAATGAGCTTCCTGATGTAATTCTGCGATCAGGTACAAAATCCCATCATCCTGATGCTGATACCAGGAGTGATGGCGATTTAATTGATCACCTAAAATAAGTCTCAGGGTATGAAACTGAGTCATTGCTCGGGCTCCTGCGCCTTGTGCACTGGCCAATCAGCGGCATCGACAGAGTCGAGTGAGTCATCATGGTTATCCCCATCCCAGCGTTCAATAAATACTCGCTTGGGGTCATAGATATTAGTTTGCTTGGCCAGATCAAAGCGGCGATGACCACGAGGGTCTGCGCCAACGCCCGCGAGATACTGCCAATTACCCCAGTTGGAGGCAGTGTCGTAATCAATGAGCTGTTGTTCCAAATAGGCCGCTCCGTAGCGCCAGTCGAGCCCCAATTCATGAACAAAACAGCTGGCCACCAGTTGGCGTCCGCGATTGCTCATATAACCCGTACTATTGAGCTGTTTCATGCAGGCGTTCACAATGGGGTAAGGGGTATTACCGTTACACCATTTCTGAAATCGTTCAGGGTAAAAGCTGGTTTTCGGTTTACTGGTTTTAATACCGCTAACATTGAACAACCGTTTGCCATGACGGTGGGCATACCATTGATAGTATTCGCGCCACAAAAGCTCAAAGTATATCCAGTAGGTCGAATCGTTGGCCTCTACGTCGTGCTCATAGTTGCGTAACCTGCATACTATACGTCGTGCAGAAAGGCTGCCGTTGGCCAGCCATGGCGAAAACTTGGTTGAGTAGTCCATGCCGTCAAGGCCATTGCGAGTCTCTTTGTAGCTGCTGGCCAGATTGCGCTCAAAGTAGTTCTCTAGGTGAGCTAGGCCCTGTCGCTCGCCGCCATCAAACAGCATGCTTTGGCTCGAAATAATTGGGATCTGAGGCCATTGTTCCGAAAGCTCTGGGCTGCGTGGCAGCTGCTTAAGAGCGGGTATAGGGGGTTTGATGTCGAGCCGCTCAACCCATTTACGGAACTTGGAGAAACTATCGGGCAGCTCGGCGAGTGGGAAGGGAAGATCCGCTTGCTCAAACAAAGTATGGCTGGCGATGCGAGTAAAGCTGATCATGGGATAACGTTTGAACAGCTGCTGCCAGATCTGATTTTCGTGGACTCCGGTATTTTCACTGCAGTAAATTTGGCTAATATCATGTTGAGTGATCAGCTGAGGAATAATATCGAGCGGAGACTCTGTACTGAAATTAAGCCGCTGACCAAGATTTCTAAGGCTATGGTGCAAGTCGGCTAGAGATTGGAATAGAAAGGTCTGGCGTTGCGGCGACAAATAACCGGGTGCGTGCAAGCTTGATGGGGGCTGTCTTGATTCAAGGCAATACAGGCAGATTAGTTGGTCGACCTCAGCAGCGGCCCTAGCTAACGCTGGGTTGTCGTCAACACGTAAATCGTTTTTAAACAGAAACAGGCCGACTTGATGGGGCATTGATAGTCACCGATATAATGGATTCATGCGCTTTTGCACGACTACTTCCATTTACGCCAAAATATCTGGTTTAGATTCATCTTCAACGGCAGCTATGCATCCAAACTGACATATGGTTCGTACCTTTAAGACCGTTAAATAGTGAATAACCATGCCACAGCAAGCCTCTCCGCCTTCATCAGTACCTTACAATTTAGCCGCGTTTTTGGGTGATCTTGGCTCCCTGCCATTTCTCTTGCTGGCGCTGTTAATGCTGCAGGGATTTATGTCAGGCGCTGGTTTACAGAGCACAGCGGTTTTTGGGCTCTACGCACCCTATGTGTTTATTGCCTATAGCGCCGTGATCCTCAGTTTTTTATGCGGTATTCTCTGGGCTACTGTCCGAGCTGGCGAAGCGAACCGACTGACCAATGCCGCAATTGTATTGAGTAATCTGCTGGCACTGAGTGCCTGGGCTAGCTTACTCCTGATCTATATTGCTCCTGTAATGACGATTTTTGCGGTGACCCTGCTATTAGCGGGTTTTTTGACTGTTCTCTGGGCCGAACGGATAGTGGATGGGCAGTCTGGCGAGAGCAATAGAGCCTACTGGCTGATGCGCCAAAGAGTCACTATAGTGGTGGCTCTATGGCATATGATGGTTATTTTTATGATGATTCAGGAACTGTAAACATGACAGATTTAACCATTTTTTATGATGGCGGATGCCCACTCTGTGCTGCAGAGATGCGCCACCTCAACAGTTTAGATGGCGCAGGCAAGATTGCCTTTGAAGATATTTATGCGGCTGATTTTGGCGCGCGCTTTCCCCATATAGACCAACGCGAGGCAGACCGTATACTGCACGGCCAGTTTTCCGATGGTGCGCTTATCTTTGGACTGGATGTGACCTATCAGGCTTGGGCTCTAGTGGGCAAGCGGAAGTGGGTTGCGATACTGCGCTGGCCGATCATTAAGCAGGTCGCCGATATCGGCTATCTGTTCTTCGCTAAACATCGCTACCGTATTTCTCGCTTGCTGACGGGCCAGGAGCGCTGTGAGTCCTGTGCTATTGGAGCTGATAAAGTATGACTCAGGAACATCCTCGCAATGCCTTGGTATTAGGTGCCGGTGGTGGTTTGGGTCAAGCAATTGTTGCCCGGCTGCTCACCGACTCTTCCATCGATAAGATTATTGCGGTCAGCCGCAATGTTCAGACTGAAGATTTGTCGGGCCACTGGATATCCAGTAATCGATTGGTCTGGATTCAAACCGACTACACCGAGCAGGCAATGGCCGATGTTGTGTTACAGCTGACGCCTTATGCTGGTACTTTGAGTCGAGTTTGTATCTGCCATGGTGTACTACACAACGATACTATTTGGCCAGAAAAGCGCCTTGAAGATATTAGCGCCGATGCCCTACATGAAATTTTTCATGCCAATACGGTTATCCCCTCGCTGTGGCTCAAATTCTTACATAAGATTTTGGCAGGCAAACAGCGCTGTGTAGTCGCTGCGCTCAGTGCCAGAGTAGGCAGTATCGGTGACAACAGAATGGGCGGCTGGTATGCCTACCGAACATCAAAATCGGCGCTTAATATGATGCTGAAGACGCTCGCTGTGGAATACGCGCGGCGCGCCAAAAACGTTAAGTTAATTTCATTTCATCCGGGCACCACCGACACGGCTTTATCCAAGCCCTTTCAGGCGTCAGTTCAAAAAGAAAATCTATTTTCGACCGCCTTTGTTGCCGATAGATTGGTCAGCATCATGGATCAGGCTGATGTGGACGGACAGCTGTCTTACTTGGATTGGGAGGGCAAGTCGATTGCTTGGTAATCAGTTCGCGTGAAAGTAGACCAAGACAGAAAAACCTTCAAACATGGTCAAGGCTATTCATTAGTCTCATCCGTTATTTAAATGTTCGCGCCTTCAACTAACACCCTGTCAGGCTATTGTAAATACAAGGAATTGAGCTATTTGGTAAAGGAATTTTTCTTGTTTATGGCCGTATTTTTATCTCTGACCTGCACACTTTGCTGACAGGAATTACTACTCTTTGCAATGCTCGGCGGCTAGGAAAACACCGGCCATGCCAACCGATGAAGTCTTCCGCCTCAATACACTGCGCTGCCTCGTAATCAGCGCCTAAATTGCCAGCTTTGTGGCGCTAATGGAATAGCTTAGGTCAAGCCTATCCTCTACTTTTATCAAGCCATTCATAATAGAAAATGGCTCAATATCAAAATCAGTCTGCAGAATAGAAAAACCGCCTTTTAGCCTTAATGGCTGCTCTTCAGCAAACTCGATGCTGATTTCCAACTGGAGTTCCCGAGTTACGCCATGAAGGCTGAGTGCTGCGCCTGTTGCCTCTGCGGATACTGCTGGAGAGCAGTCGCTACTGCGCAGTTGGGCAAACGGAAATTGCGCCTGTTCCAGACTTTTCAGCATATTGTTTTTGGTGCCGATAATATCTGCTTGCGACGGGCTAGTATCTAGATTTTCTGCCGCTCTAAATATTTCATTGTCCACATCGAGACTTTTCAGTGGCGCATAAAAATCAGCGCGACATTCTCCAGTTTTTTTATGAATACGGATATATCCCTGCATATTCTGGCTGGCAACAATATGGTCGTGTCCTAGTTTTGCCAGCAGGCCGCCACGATAAACGCGGATCAGAATTCTAGATAAATCGCTATCGACTTTATACACATCAAAGTCTGCGTCTGATTGCAGATAGAGGCTGTTAGGAAAGTCAGAAGGTTGATCTGGACTGGCTGTATAGTCTTGCTGAACCGCACAGCTAGATAAAAAAATAAGACTCGTTAGTAGCGTGGTTAAGTTTTTCATAGGTGAGTTTTACTAGCTGTAAAAACCACGTCAAACCAAACTTTGACCGCCAGACCTATCTGTTCGCCGCTTGCCCACTCACCGGTGCCGATGGAAAAATCATTGCGGCTCAATATTAGTTCCCCGGTCATTGATGCGCTGTCTTCAGAAAGAGCTTGCCAGCGAAAGGGAACAGTAATAGTTTTTTTAAATCCTTTAAGCTGAAGAGTTCCCTTAGCCAAAAATGCCCCGTCGCCGCTGTGGCTAAATTCCTCGCTGATAAATTGCGCCTGAGGAAAGTCAGAAATATTAAACCAGTCTATTGCGCCAATCGCTTCATTGAGGTCACTGTTACCCAAGTCAGCACTGGCGATCGCAATATTCACTCTCAAGTTGTCTGGCTGACCCTGTGAGTCAGTTTGATAGATCGTTGAAAATTGTTTAAACGCACCGTTAATGGGCATGCCTTCGTAGCTGGGTGCAAAGTATAAATGGCTATTGGCTGGGTCTGACTGCCAGTCTGTTGCCGAGGCTGCAGGGAAACCCAATAAGAAAAATAAGCCCACCAAAAATCTAATTATTTTCACCCGTAAATCCCTCGTTGGATGCACCATTAAAACCACATTCGCTTAAGTGTATTGTCGCGTAGTAACAGATGATGACGGAGAGCTGCACCTATATGCAAGATTAGAACGGCCAAAAGCACAAAGACACTTATCTCATGGACTTCGGCGGCCAGAGATTTGAGTGCATCATCTGGGGCAACTACTGCCGGCAGTGGAATTAGCCAGAATAATTTAATCGGTATATTGGCCGCTGAGGAGGTTATCCAGCCAGAGATTGGCAGTAAAACCATCAGGCCGTAGAGCAGGCAATGGGCTGCTTGGGCAAGATACTGTTGAATTAGGCTGGCGCCAACTGTTTCGGGAATAGTGCCCTTGATCCGCCACAGTAAGCGCAGTATCAGCAATAAAAACACCAGCATGCCGAGAGACTTGTGCCAGACAAAAATATCCATTTTTAAAGGCGATAGCTTTAAACTCTCGGCATAAAAGCCCAGCGGTATCTGAATAAAAATGAGTATAGCGGTTAGCCAATGCAATGTTTTACTTAGCCAGCCCCATTGCTGAGAGGTGTTTCCTATGCCCATATCATTTCTCCTTTTGTGGATGGTTCTTTTAGCTGATGACCCTACGCTCTATTTACCTGTCTAGTTGTGCTTAGAATTGACCAGAGCTGTAATTCATATGTCGGGTTGGTTGTGTTGTTCTGCTACCATCGCGGCAAATACACAGGGAACCTGTATTTAATAACCATCCAACCAGTGCCCAATAAAAAAACAAGGTAAGACCATGATCGACAAGCAAACCCCCAACTGTGAGATTATCGACCTCAGTTATGACGGTCGAGGTATTGGGCGTATTAATGGCAAAACCTGTTTTATTGATGGCGCGCTGCCCACTGAAAAAGTGGCGTTTCGGCGCAACAATCAAAAGCGTAACTATGATGAGGGTCGCGTCACCGAGATTATCGCTGCCTCTGAGCACCGGGTGGAACCCAGTTGTAAGCATTTCTCCCGATGTGGTGGTTGTAGTTTGCAACATCTTGATCATCGGCAACAACTTGAATTTAAACAGCAGCAGCTATTATCTAATTTGCAGCGTGGCGGTTTGACGCCACAGCGAGTGCTGCCCGCTTTAAGCGCCCCCCAGTGGGGTTATAGGCGCAGGGCGAGGTTGGCGGTACAGAGAGCCAAAGATGGACGCTTTTTAATAGGGTTTCGCAATGCCGGCAGTCGGCGCATCGAGCCTATCACCCAATGTCCGGTGCTTAGCGGGCCGCTGCCCGATGTGATTGCGATGCTGCCACAGTGGTTGGAATTGTTTCCCGCAGCTATCCGCGTATTTGAAGTTGAGCTGGTATCGGCAGATGACAGCTTTGCCATTGCGGTTGAGGCGAGTCGCTTTCCTACCGATGAGGAGTTGGAGTCAATTCTTTCAGGCCTTCAAGATATGGGTTTTGGCGCTGGGCAGCTGTGGTGGAAGGCCGGTAAGCAGGCGCAGTTTAACCGGCTCGACTCAGGGACTGATCCTTTAACCTTTTCGGTCAATGAGCATATTCATCTGACCTTTGAACCAGGTCAGTTTATTCAGGTTAATGGTGAGATTAATCGCCTGATGATTGCCCAGATGCTCGACTTGCTCCCGGACCGCTCTATTACTGAAACAGGGACTGCGATAGATCTCTATTGCGGCACCGGCAACTTATCTTTGCCATTGGCGCAGCGTTACGGAACTGTGATTGGCATCGAGGGACTACCGGAACTGGTTAAGGGCGCAGAGGAAAATGCGCGTATGAACAATATCACCAATACCGAGTTTGCGGTGGCAGATTTAAGCTGCTCTGTGGGTCTGGCCAGTGCTTACAGCAGTAGAGATCCGGTTGATTTAGTGCTGCTGGATCCGCCACGCAATGGTGCTGCAGGCGTTATGCCCTGGGTCGCCAAAACCAAGGCCAAGCAGATTATTTATATCTCCTGTCATCCAGCGACCATGATTCGCGATGCGAATGTATTGGCCGATGCGGGTTACAAAATTGCGGCTGCCGGGGTAATGGACATGTTCCCCCATACCAGCCATATTGAAGCGATGGCGCTGTTCGAAAAATAAGCACTTCTCGCTGGCCCTAATTGCGATAAAACTATGCTATTTGGGGTGTAAGACTCGGCGTGTTTGAGGTAGAATTCGAGCCTGAAAATTCAATTCGTTTTAACGCTCAGGAAACCCCTAAATCATGTTTGATAAAGACCAGACAATTGCAAAGTTTGACGCCGAATTATGGCAGTCGATTCAGCAGGAAGATCAACGTCAAGAACAACATATTGAATTAATTGCATCAGAGAACTACACCAGCCCAGCGGTGATGGAAGCGCAGGGCGGCAAAATGACCAATAAATATGCTGAAGGTTATCCGGGCAAGCGTTACTACGGCGGTTGCGAATATGTTGATGTGGCCGAGCAGTTGGCGATTGATCGACTGAAGAGCCTGTATGGGTCAGAATATGCTAATGTCCAGCCCCACAGTGGTTCACAGGCTAACAGCGCGGTATTTTTGGCATTGATCAAAGGGGGTGATACGGTTCTGGGCATGAGCTTGGCGGATGGTGGTCACCTGACCCACGGTGCCAAGCCTAACTTTTCTGGCAAGCTCTACAATCCTATTCAATATGGTTTAAATGCCGAGACAGGTCTGATTGACTATGATCAGGTCGAAGCCTTGGCTATTGAGCACAAGCCAGCCATGATTATTGCTGGTTTCTCTGCCTACTCCGGCATTATGGACTGGGCGCGTTTCCGAGAAATTGCCGATAAAGTGGGTGCCTACCTGCTGGTTGATATGGCTCACGTCTCTGGTTTGGTTGCTGCAGGCGTTTATCCAAGCCCAGTTCCTCATGCCCATGTGGTGACATCAACCACTCATAAGACTCTGCGTGGACCTCGTGGTGGCATCATTCTGACCAACGACGAAGACATTGCCAAAAAGTGTAACTCTGCAGTTTTCCCTGGCAGCCAGGGCGGCCCTCTCTGTCATGTAATCGCGGCCAAGGCAGTCGCCTTTAAAGAAGCGGCTAGCGAAGAGTTTGTTGTCTATCAAAAACAAGTGGTTGCCAATGCTCAGGCGATGGCGGCGACGTTTATGGAGCGCGGGTTTAGTATTGTTTCTAACGGTACTGAGAATCATCTAATGCTAGTAAGCCTGATTGGCAAAGAGTACACAGGTAAAGATGCCGATGCTGCTCTGGGTGAGGCGTTTATCACGGTAAACAAAAATGCCGTACCCAACGATCCCCGTTCGCCATTTGTCACTTCTGGCCTGCGCGTGGGTACACCAGCTATTACTACCCGTGGTTTTGGTTTGGACGAGACTGTGCAGCTTACCCATTGGATGTGTGATGTATTGGATAGTCTGGATGGAGGTAACTTTCAGCAAGTTATTGCCGATACCAAAGCCAAGGTTCTTGAAGTTTGTGGACGCTTCCCTGTCTACGGATAAGACCTACCTAGCCAGTAATTTCAAAGCCCTGTTTATGCGGGGCTTTTTTTTGTCTGCGTTTTTACCTAGGATAGTCGTTCGTTAACTAGGGTGTCACTATGAATAATCTGCCAGTAGAGGCTCGTTTGTCGGCCACTGTTGTGTTGGTGCGCGATACGGAGCAGGGTATCGAAACGCTGCTGCTGCGCCGCAATCCCAAGCTGAAATTTGCTGCAGGTAGCTGGGTATTTCCTGGTGGCGCGGTTGATCAGGTTGAGTTAGATATGGCGCCCAGCCTGCATCAGGCGTTAGAGACTGCTGCGGTCAGAGAAGTACATGAGGAGTGCGGTGTTGTTGTTGTCAAGGAGTCGCTGGTTCATTTTTGTCATTGGACAACCCCTGAAAGTGAGAAAAAGCGTTTCGCTACCTGGTTCTTTGTTGCCCGTGCGGACGATCCCAATGCCGAGATCATCATTGATAATGGCGAGATTCATGAATACCAATGGCTGCGCCCAGAACAGGCTTTAGTTCTCCATGCTGAGGGCGAACTAGCTCTTATGCCGCCGGCCTTTTTGACACTTTCACTGCTTAGCCACTATCAAACAGTAGAGTCAGCCTGTCTCGATTTGGCGCAGCGCGAGATTTATAATGTGACACCAAAACTATCAATAACCAATGGCCAAACGGCGGCAACCTACCCTGGCGATGTCGAGTATGAGACGGGTCAGGCGTCCTCTTCTGGCCCTCAACATCGCACCCTATTTACCGATGCGGGTATGAAATATATTCATTCCGGCGCAGACGTCTCTGAACCGCCAATGGATAGGCCGTAAAAGGTCGTTACTGATCCATAAATCGGTCAAGATTTCGGGGCTTTAAATACTTTATCTTGTGGTAGAATGAGCGCCCAAAATTTCGATGCACATATATGTATTGCCCCTTTTGTAATGCGGATGACACCAAGGTCATAGATTCACGTCTGGTAGCGGACGGTGGACAGGTTCGTCGACGTCGCGAATGTGTTGAGTGCAGCGAGCGTTTTACTACCTATGAGCTCGCCGAATTGGTAATGCCGCGGGTGATTAAAACCGATGGTAGCCGCGAACCATTTGATGAGAATAAATTGCGTGCCGGGTTGCAGCGCGCGCTGGAAAAGCGTCCTGTATCCATTGAGAAAATCGAAGTTGCCCTGTCCCAAATTAAACATTTTCTTCAGGTCACTGGTGAGCGAGAAGTGTCATCGCGTATTGTCGGTGAGGAGGTCATGCGTCAGCTGCGCGAGTTAGACGAAGTTGCCTATGTGCGCTTTGCCTCGGTCTATCGCAGTTTCCAAGACCTCAGTGAATTCCAAGATGAGCTCAATCGATTAACTGAACTTAAATCCACGCCGGCTGAAGACTAATGAGCTTCTCAGTCACTGATCGCGAGATGATGTCCGAGGCCCTTAAACTGGCTGCTCAGGGGCGCTTTACTACTTCTCCAAATCCAACCGTTGGCTGCGTGATTGTGGCTGATGGTAAGGTTGTTGGTCAGGGCTTTACCCGTCCTGCTGGGGGTAATCACGCGGAGGTTGAGGCCTTGCAGAGCGCTGGCGATGTCACCGGTGCAACTGCCTATGTCAGCCTAGAGCCATGCTCTCACCAGGGTAGAACTGGCCCCTGTGTCGATGCATTGATCACTGCTGGTATCGCTCGGGTGGTGATTGCCTGTGAGGACCCCAATCCGCAAGTTGCTGGATCTGGCATAAAGAAATTGCAGGATGCAGGCATTCAAGTCGACAGCGGCTTATTGGAAGATCAGGCTCGCGATATCAATAAAGGTTTTATTAAGCGCCAGGAGAAGGGCACGCCCTGGGTGCTAGTTAAAATGGCGGCCAGCCTTGATGGCCGCACCGCGATGGCCAGTGGCCAGAGCCAGTGGATTACCACACCACCTGCACGTCAAGATGTGCAGCGATTGCGGGCGGCGAGTTGCGCAATTATTACGGGTATAGGCACTCAATTAATGGACGATCCGTCCCTCACCGTGCGTATAACCAGTGAAGAACTGGGAGTGCAAGATAGCCTCCAACAACCACTGCGGGTGGTTGTAGATAGTAAGTTACAGATGTCGGCCACTGCACGCATGTTCGAGCAGCCGGGCGCGACACTGATTGCGACTCTTGAGGGTGAGAGCCAGCGTGAGAAATCACAGGCGCTTATTGAAGCTGGTGCTGAAGTGATCTTTTTACCGGCTATGGCGGAGCATATTGATTTGCAGGCGTTGTTGGTTGCTTTGGCTGCTCGCGGTTGCAATCAGGTCATGGTTGAAGCTGGTGCTGGTTTGGCTGGGGCTTTTATTGCTGAAGGCTTACTTGATGAGCTGGTGTGCTATTGGGCACCCAAGTTGTTTGGTAATGACGCAAGGCCGATGTTTAATTTGCCGATTAGAACTATTGATGCGCACTTGGCACTGTCGGTGAAGGATATGCGCATGATTGGTGAGGATATTAGGGTGACTCTGTATCCGGATAAGGATTATTGAAATCGCCAATAGGCTTTCATCTTGAGCATAGTGAAGAATCAGTGTTGAGAGCTGGTTTGGTAAGAGGGTTAAGAGTCAGGTGCATACCGACACGCTGCAAGTACGTCCCTGTAAGCTCTGCGGCAGCATTCCTGCTGCCGAAGGTCGCAGCAGTATGCACCTAACTCTTAACAGCAAGTTTGGGCACGTGTTTTTTGGTCGCAAGGGTTTAGGTTACCTCAACCGTTGCACCAGAATTTATTAAATATTTAGAAGGGCTTTAAAGAATGTTCACAGGAATTATTAGCGCCATTGGCGATATCGCAAGCCTCGAGGAGCGCGGTGGTGACGTACGTCTTACGATCCGCAGCGGTAACCTAAATCTGACCGATGTTCAGCTCGGTGACAGCATTGCCTGCAATGGCGCCTGTTTAACCGCGGTAGAACTCACCGGCGAAGGCTTTGTTGCGGATGTTTCAGTAGAGACATTAAATCTCACTACAATTGGCAACTGGCAGACTGGCAGTCGCATCAATATGGAAAAAGCCATGCAGGCTACCGACCGTTTTGGCGGTCATATTGTTTCTGGTCATGTTGATGGTATTGGCGAAGTGGTGGCGCTGGAGGAAGATGCGCGCTCTTGGCGTTTCCGGCTTCGAGCACCTCGCGAAATTGCTAAATACATTGCTCACAAAGGTTCAATCACTGTGGATGGGACCAGCCTAACGGTTAATATCGTCGAGGGTGCTGAGTTTGAACTGAATATTGTTCCCCATACAATGCAGCACACAGTAATGGGCGATTATAAGGTTGGAACCAAGGTCAATCTTGAAGTAGATCTGGTGGCTCGCTATCTAGAGCGGTTGCTGCTGGGTGATAAGGCAGCTGATCAATAACGCAAGAATAAAGAATAAGAAATACATGGGAAGAGAAGAGAGCATGGTACTTAACACTGTAGAAGAATTACTCGAAGATATCCGCCAAGGCAAAATGGTTATCTTGATGGACGACGAAGATCGCGAGAATGAAGGTGATCTAGTGATGGCTGCGCCTATGGTGCGCCCTCAGGATATTAACTTTATGGCCACCTATGCCAGAGGTCTTATCTGTCTGACATTGAACGAACAGCGCTGCAAACAGCTGGCACTGGGTATGATGGTTGAGGGTGACAGTAATAAGTCGAGCCACAGCACGCCGTTTACCCTGTCTATTGAAGCTGCCGAGGGCGTTACCACCGGTATCTCTGCCGCCGACCGCGCGCGCACAGTGCAGGCAGCGGTTGCCGGCAATGCTCGCCCAGAAGATATTGTCCAGCCTGGGCATATTTTTCCATTGAAAGCTCAGCCAGGTGGTGTGCTTAGTCGCGCAGGCCACACTGAAGCTGGATGTGATCTTGCCCGCATCGCTGGTTTTGAGCCTGCCGCTGTGATCGTCGAAATTATGAATGAAGATGGCACCATGGCGCGCCGCGACGATTTAGAAATTTTTGCTGAAAAGCATGATCTAAAAATAGGCACCATTGCCGATTTGATTCACTACCGTCTGGTCACTGAGAAAACCACGCAATGTATCAGCGAGCGTCAGGTGCAGACCCAGTTCGGTGAATTTACACTGAAGACCTATTTAGATAATGCGCGCAATGAAAAGCATTTTGCTCTGGTAATGGGCGATGTAACTGGCGAAGAAGCTGCTCTGGTGCGCGTGCATATCAATCGCTCTGCCCGAGACTTGCTGGCCCTAGAATCTGATAAAGGCTACAACACCTGGTCATTCCATAAAGCAATGGACGCCATCGCCAAAGAGGGTCGTGGCGCTCTGGTATTGTTGTATTACCCCGAGAGTGCAGAAGATATTGATCACAGTATTGAGCGTATTCTCAACCCCAATAGCAGCAAAACTCAGGCTGCAGGTGACGTGGTTTATCAGCAGGTTGGTACCGGTTCACAGATTCTGATGGATCTGGGTGTGCACAAAATGCGTCTTATGAGCGCCCCCTTTAAATTTACCGGCATCTCTGGCTTCGATCTTGAAGTTGTAGAATACGTCGATTGCGAATAGCTAGAAACGGGAATTAATAATGAGTGAATTTAGGCCTGAAGAAGGTGATTTTGACCTGGGTGATGTGCGTATTGCGGTTATCGCTGCGCGCTGGAACGCCGAAATTACCGATGGTTTGTTAGCCGGTGCCGTGCGCGCCCTAGCCCGCCATAATATCAGTGGTGATGCAGTGGAAGAATATCGCGTCCCTGGTGCTTTTGAGCTGCCGATAGCAGCGCAGCGCGCTGCCCGTACCGGCCGGTTTGATGCAGTTATTACTCTCGGTTGTGTTATTCGTGGCGATACCCCGCATTTTGACTATGTCTGTTCGGAAACGACTCGCGGTATTGGCGAAGTCGGTTTAAAGGAAAACTTGCCGGTTGCCTTTGGTTTGCTAACCACCGACAACTTACAGCAGTCGCTAGATCGCTCTGGTGATAATGAAGAGAACAAAGGCGAAGAAGCCGCCCTGACTATTTTGGAAATGCTCGCCGTGTTTAAGCAGATGCAGGGCGCCAACTAAATGTCTAAACCGAAAGAAAAACAAAAAGCACGCAGAATGTTGGTGCAGGCTCTGTACTCTTGGGATGTGGGTGGTACCGACCTAGTAACTATTGAAGCTGAGTTTCATACCGACAATGATATGAGTAAGGTCGATAGCGCGCTGTTCCATACTATTTTATTCGGTGTGCCTAAAAACCTTACTGCCATAGATGCTGCTTATGAGCCCCATCTGGACCGTGAGAATAAACAGCTCGACCCTGTGTCGCGCGCTGTACTGCGCCTATCATCTTATGAGATGCTCTACAGCATAGATGTGCCCTACAAAGTCGTTATCAATGAAGGTGTGAACCTAGCGAAGACCTATGGTCCCACTGATGCCTACAAGTTTATTAACGGTGTTCTGGATAAGGTAGCCATTGAAAAGCGTGCTGTCGAAGTAGCCGCCAACAGACGCGCCTAGTCGACTAAAACTTGCCAAGAGGATGTAGCTCTGTCGGAATTCACATCATCTCAACCTAGCGAATTTGAGCTTATTGCCACCTACTTTAAAGATCTTACGGGTCAGCAGGGGGTGGCGTTAGGTATTGGTGATGATGGGGCGCTGGTAAATCCTAGCACTAATACTCAGCTCGTTGTTGCCACGGATACCTTGGTAGAGTCGGTACATTTTCCTGCAGATGCCAGTGCCGAACACATTGCGACTCGTGCACTTTGCGTAAACCTCAGTGACATGGCCGCCATGGGCGCAAAGCCGCGTTGGTTTACGCTGGCACTGACCCTTGAAAAAACAGATGTGCAGTGGCTATCGGGCTTTAGTCGAGGGCTCGCTGAGGTCGCAAAAGAGTTTGGTGTAGCATTGATTGGTGGCGATACCACCTCTGGTCCATTAACTATTTCATTGACCTTGCTCGGTGAGGTGCCTATTGGCGGTGCACTGCAGCGCAGCGGTGCTAGCCCCGGCGATAGCATCTATATCACTGGCACCTTGGGTGATGGAGCGGCGGGGCTTAATGTCCTCGAGGAAGGCGCCATAGAGAGTGATGTTCCAGATAGAGCTATTGAACGTTTGCACGCAAGATTTTATCGGCCACAGCCTCAGGTGCAAGCGGGCCAAAAGCTGCAGGGTTTTGCCAGTGCCTGTATCGATATATCTGATGGCTTAGTTGCTGACCTTGGGCATATTTGTAGAGCCAGTGGTGTTAGTGCGAACCTAGTATCCAAGCAGCTGCCGATACACTCGGAGGTGACCCAGAGATTTCCGCAACAAGCATTAAACTGGGCACTGACAGGTGGTGACGACTACCAGTTGTGTTTTACTGTAGCAGAGTCTAATCGTGACAAGATTGATCGTCTGATCCTACAGGGTGAATTGGATGCGACTATGATCGGTCAGATACACCCAGCGAGAGAGGCAACGTGTCTGGTGTTAGTTGATAATGTCGGCGTAGAATTTAATAGAGGGTTCGATCACTTTGGCCACTAATCCAAGTTTTTCACAGCTAGTTCGCTCGCCAGTCTTATTATTGGCCTTTGGTTTTGGCAGTGGGCTGTCACCTAAGGCGCCAGGTACCATGGGCACCGTTGCGGCGATCCCACTCTGGTATCTGCTGGCGCAGTTACCACCGCAAACCTATGTACTGGTGGTAGCAATTTGCGCGGTTATCGGTATTTTTATCTGTGGTTCAGCCGCCGATAAGCTGGGCGTTCATGACCATGGCGGTATTGTCTGGGATGAATTCGTGGGGTTTTGGATCACTATGGCCTTTTTACCCGTTAGTTACGTATCGCTCTTATTAGGGTTTATTCTTTTTCGGCTGTTTGATATTTTTAAACCTTGGCCTATTAGTTGGTTGGATAAAAACGTTGGCGGCGGACTAGGTATTATGATCGACGATGTAGTAGCTGGGCTGGCTGCAGCTGGATGTATTGTATTGCTGCAAAGTCAGCATTTGGTGTAAAAATAGGTTAACAATCCTGCCTCTCAAAAAAAGTTAAAATAGAGGCTCAGGAATCCGGAGGACCTCAGTTGAAAGAGAAGTTGAAACCAGTCGCTATTGTAGCGCTATTTGTTTTTGTTGCCGCTGCTATGACGGCCTTGCGACCTGCTCCGGTCAAAATTAGTACGCCAGAAAATGCGATCGCGGTAAAAACACAGAAAATTCAGGCCACGCAAGTCAGGCTGGCGGTCGAGTCTCAGGGTTCGGTATTGCCGCGCACTCGCACCTCGCTTATATCAGAAGTGTCTGGTGCTGTGCTGGAAGTCTCTCCCCAGTTTATTGTGGGTGGTAGATTTGAGCAGGGCGACACATTGCTTAGCCTCGACCCCACCGATTACGAGGTGGCATTGCAGCGCGCTGAAGCCAGATTAATTAGTCGCAATGCGCAACTGACCTTTGAGCAGGCACGCGCTACTCAAGCAAAAAAAGAATGGGCAATGACTGGGCGACCTGCCACTGAAGCACCTATTTTAGCGTTGCGCGAACCCTATCTTGCTGAAGCCCGCGCCAATGTGTTGCAGGCTGAAGCCGAGGTCAAACAGGCGCAACAAAAACTTCGCCGCACCACCATTAGAGCACCCTATGCAGGCATCGTATCGGCCAAGTCGGTCGATGTTGGGCAGTACGTTACTGTGGGTACACCATTGGGTAAGACCTTTGCTATCGATTTTGTAGAAGTAAGACTGCCGCTGACGGATAAAGATTTATCCATGATGGCGGGTATTGGTTTTTTCTCTGCCGCAACCGCGCCAACCGTTATGTTAAGCGCTACGGTAGGGGGTGCTCAGGTGCAGTGGTCTGGCGCGTTGGTGCGTTCTGAAGGTGTGGTCAATGAGCTCAATCGCTCACAATATGTGGTTGTGCAGGTCGAAGATCCCTACGGTGTTGGATCCAACCTATCATCGACCCCCCTTTTAGTGGGCACATTTGTGCGTGCGGCTCTAACTGGGAAAAAATTAAATAATGTCTTTAAAGTGCCTCGCCATGCCATGTTGGAAGGTAATAAAGTCGCCCTAGTTGACGCCCAGTCACGCTTGCGCTTAACCCCAGTTGAAAGTAGCTTTGGCAATGACGAATTTTACTTTGTCAGCGCTGGCGTCAAAGAGGGAGACGAGTTAATTGTCAGTGCACTGGGCATACCCATTGATGGCATGAAAGTTAACCCGCATAAAAAAATCACTAACGGGGAAGCCAATAATGGACAATAAAACCACAGGTCTTATTGCCTGGTTTGCAAAAAACCCCGTGGCAGCCAATTTGATTATGCTGTTTATTGTCGTTGCCGGAGGCATCTCTGTTTATGATATTAGCAAGGATATGTTCCCCCGCTCAGAAGTGCCGATGATACAGATTACTGCTCCCTATCCTGGTGCTGCGCCGGTGGAAGTTGAAAAGGGCGTTATTTTACCGATGGAATCTGCGCTTGAAGGGCTCAAGGGAATCAAGGAAATCTTCTCTAACGCGCAGCGCGACTCCGCTTCAATCACTTTGGAAGTTGAGGTCAATGAAGATATCAATGAAGTGATGGTACAGGTTGAGAATCGCATTGATGGTATTGTTAATTTTCCCGAAGACCTAGAAAAACCCACGGTGAAAAAATTTGATAACTTGGGCTGGGTAATGGGTGTTTCTGTCGATGGCCCTATGGGTGATCGCCAGCGCAAGATTTTGGGCCAGCAGGTCTACGACGAATTAATAGCGTTACCCGCGGTTAAGAAGGTTATTCTGTGGGGTGTCGATGACTATGAAATAGCCGTTGAGGTAAAAGAGGATCGCCTTAGAGAGCTCAATTTAACATTGGGCGAAGTGGCTCAGGTATTGCGCGCCTCATCGCTGGATTTGCCAGCGGGTATTATTCGAGCCGAAGCAGGCAATGTCTTAGTGCGCACCCAGGGTAAAGCCTATGTGGGTGATGAGTTTGCCAATATAGTAATGCGCAGTCAGGCCGATGGTACGCAACTATTGCTTAGCGATGTGGCTGAGATCAAAGACGGTTTTGTTGAGACTAATAATATTGTTCGGTTTGATCGAGAAGAAGCGTTTAACCTTGGTATTTTTTCCCTAGAGGATCAAAACCTTCTCACCATCAGCGATGCTGTAAAGCAGTATATTGATCAAAAACAGGCGACCTTACCCGACGGTTTAAAGATCAATTATTTTGCTGATGAGTCTTTTCATCTGCGCGGCCGTCTCGATATGATGATCGAAAACCTTGCCATGGGTGCTATTTTGGTTGCCATTATACTGGGCCTGTTTCTTAATTTACGCGTGGCCTTCTGGGTACTGTTAGGTATTCCGGTGAGCTTTTTGGGCGCCTTCTGGTTGATGCCGGTCAACCCCTATCCGGTAACAGTTAATGTACTCAGTCTATTTGCTTTTATTATGGTGCTGGGTATTGTGGTGGATGACGCCATTGTTATTGGCGAGAGTGTCTTCGATGAAGTTGAGGGCGACTACAAGAAAAAACTGGCCGGCGGTCTTAGTCCAGAGGCGCTGTATATTGCCTCGGTGGAGACTGTGGTTGCAGGTGCGCAAAAAGTAGCAACACCCTCGACTATAGGTGTAATAACCACGATGGCGGCGTTTGCGCCGATACTGCTTGTTGGCGGTAGCTTTGCGGGTTTTCTTGAATCCATAAGTGCCGTGGTGATTCTGTGCCTGATTTTTTCACTGATCGAATCCAAGTTAATTCTGCCTGCTCACCTGGTGGGTCTTCAATTTGGCGGTCCAGAGTCTGTAAACCCTGGTCTTATTAGGCGCTGGCAAAAGTCGGTAAACACTGGCTTAAATTATTTTATTGACGTTTTTTTCCAGCCCAATTTAAAACGTATGATCCAAAATCGCTATTCGACATTGGCGGTGTTCCTTGGTTTATTAATTCTGTCTTTTGCCACGTTGACTAGTGGTATTGCTCGCTTTGAATTTTTTCCCACTGTTCCGGGCAATGACCTTAAGGCACAAATTATTATGCAAGATGGCACCTCGCAAGAGAGCCTTGATGAGACGATTCTCGAAGTCGAGTCAGCCATCTATAAAATTGATGCCGATCATAGGCAACAGTATCCGGACAGTGCAGGTTTGGTAGAGCATGTGCAGTTTAATACCCAAAATGATGTCGAGGTTATTTTCCGCATAATGCTGACGCCGGCAGAATATCGCACCCTTAATGCGATAGATATTGAAAAGCTGTGGCGTAAACAGGTCGGTCCACTGCCCAATGTCCGCAAGCAAAAGTATTATTCCTCAGAGGGACCCTCCGGTGACGCCAATATCGAATTGACTCTCTCTGGAGCAGATCCTGACGAGCTCACCAGAGCGGGCGCTGAGCTGCAGGAGAAATTGGCAGAATACAACGGTGTATTTGACGTTTACAACAGTCAGGGTTCTGGTGGCCGAGAGGTATTGGTCAGTCTTAAGCCCTATGCAAGTCAAATGGGCGTCAGCCTTGCTGATGTGGCGCGTCAGGTTCGTCAGGCATTTTATGGTGAAGAGGTTCAGCGAATTCAGCGTGATACAGAAACGTTAAAAGTTATGGTGCGATATCCACTTGAGGAGCGTCGCTCCATCGCCACCCTAGAAAATATGCATATTCGCACCGCCAGTGGTCAAGCGATTGCTATAGGTGAAGTGGCAGATATTCGCCTGGGTCTTGGCCTTACCGCAATTAAGCGTGTCGATCGCAAACGCACCGTGGCTATCACCGCTAACAATGATCCAGAGAAGGTTCAAACGGGCACTGTGATTGCCGATATAGAAAAGACGTTTATTCCCCAGCTCTTGGCTAAATATCCGACCGTTCAATTTGGGTTGGGTGGCGCCAGTGAAGAGCAGGGTGTTCTTATTCAGCGCATGTTTATAAGCTTTGCCGCATCATTATTTATTATTTATGGCCTATTAGCGGTGCCTTTGCGCTCCTATGTGCAGCCGTTAGTGATTATGTCGGTGATTCCATTTGGCTTTATTGGCGCGATTATCGGGCATATTATTTTTGATGTGTCGATGAATATGCTCTCGGTGTTTGGCCTTATTGCGCTGTCTGGTGTGGTGGTCAATGACAGCCTGATTTTGGTGGAATTTGCCAATCGGGCGCGAGCAGAAAATACCTCGATTAATGAGGCTCTTTTGATCGCGGGTAAAAAGCGCTTTAGAGCGATTTTGTTGACGACTCTAACAACGTTTGTAGGCTTGCTGCCCATGCTATTTGAAACCAGTGTGCAGGCCCAGTTTGTCATTCCAATGGCACTATCTCTAAGTTTTGGTATTTTATTTGCGACGACTATTACCTTGATTATTGTGCCCTGTTTGTACCGAGTGATCTATGATCTGCGCGACTCCAAAAGGTTTACCGAGCCAGTGTTGCAGGACACTTTATTGCACTAAAAAACCTGCATAAGACAGACTGAGAGGCTACAATGCTGGCCTATTTTTCTATCTTTGGAGTCAGTCTGGTGCTGCGTTTTATTGAATCCTCAAAGTTACCCACTCGCTGGGGTACCTTTGATATTCATGGCTTTGAGGATCCCTTTAAAGGCAAGGAACATATTGCTATCACTATGGGTGACTGTGGGGCTGATGAACCGCTGCTGATTAGAATTCACTCCGAATGCCTGACTGGCGATGCCCTGGGTAGTATGCGCTGCGACTGTGGCGAGCAGCTGCAAGAATCAATGAAGCGTATCTCAGAGTTAGGTCGGGGAGCGATTCTATATCTGCGTCAGGAAGGGCGTGGCATTGGCCTAGTGAATAAAATTCGCGCCTACAATCTGCAAGATCAGGGTGCTGATACCGTAGAGGCGAATGAGCGGCTGGGGTTTGGTGCAGATATGCGCGACTATTCGATCTGCGCACCTATGCTGGAACATCTGGGGGCCAAGCAGGTTAGGTTGATGACCAATAACCCACGTAAAATTAAAGCATTAAAAGAGTTGGGTATCGATGTGGTTGAACGCGAGCCTATTCAGGCAGATGCCAATCCGCACAATGTGCAGTATCTTTCCACCAAGGCCGGTAAATTAGGCCATATGTTTAAGGAACTGAAGTGAGTCTGGCTAAGCGAATTATACCCTGCCTCGATGTCGACAAGGGTCGCGTGGTTAAGGGCGTACAATTTGTTGATATTCGCGATGCTGGAGACCCCGTGGAAGTTGCCCGCCGCTACAACGAGCAGGGCGCCGATGAAATTACCTTTCTTGATATTACCGCCAGCCACGAAGCCCGTGATACAACCTTACACACAGTTGAGCGCATGGCAGGGGAAGTATTTATTCCTTTAACTGTTGGTGGCGGTGTGCGTGAGTTGCAGGATATTCGCAACCTATTAAATGCTGGTGCCGATAAGGTCGCGATCAATTCCGCGGCTATCCATAATCCCGAATTTGTTCGTGAAGCGGCGCAGCGCTTTGGCTCCCAATGTATTGTAGTGGCCATAGATGCCAAACAGGTGGAGCAGGGCGATAATCCGGTCTGGGAAATATTTACCCATGGTGGCCGCAAGCTCACCGGCATCAATGCTATTGAATGGGCTGAGCAAATGACAGCCTATGGAGCAGGTGAGATTTTACTGACCAGTATGGATCGCGATGGTACCAAGAATGGGTTTGACCTAGACCTAACATCACGTATCAGTGATGCGGTCCATGTTCCTGTTATCGCGTCCGGTGGTGTAGGCAATCTACAGCATCTGGTCGATGGCATTGTAGAAGGCAAGGCCGATGCGGTATTGGCGGCCAGTATTTTTCACTTTGGTGAGCATACGGTGCCTGAGGCCAAGCAGTATATGGCTGAGCGTGGGGTCAATGTCCGGCTCTAAGCAGGCCTTTTGTTTGTTATAGGCCAAGTTGCTGTAGATCCTTCACTTCTTTTGGGATGACTCTCGGTTAATATTTAGGACGGCAGAACCCTCAACATTAAATTTCGCTACATAAATCAAAGCAACGCCCCGAAGACAATGGTGATCAATCAGACTACGCTTATGATTTTCAGATAAAGCGAATACCTGCCTGAGCGCTGAAAATTATAAAACTATGGAGCCGATCGCTAGTGACTTCAGGGCATCGCCGGCGCTACAGCAAGAGATCCCTCGTACCTCAGGGCGACTTATGGCTGGCATCTAGGGTGCTGCTCTTTTATGGGAGGCAAAAAAAACCACACTTGCGTGCGGTTTTAAAGGTACTTCTAACTTACTTAAGGGTGATTTCGATGCCCTGCAGCCTGGGGCTACATAGGGTTGATCCGCAACCAGGGCTTCATTAGGAACCCCAGTGGATTAGATAACTTAATGGGTGCAGCGAGGGCCGATAAACAGATACATTCCCCATTTTGAGCGCCCATTGGCTGGTGCACATCACCAGGCTGACGCAGCAAGAAATCCCCTTCGCGGTAAACCGCACGCTCATCAGAGAAGCTGCCTTTTAATACAACGGTGAACTCCAAACCGTTGTGGTCATGCTTGGGGGTTTTACCGCCAGCACATATTTTATGCAGAGCGACTTCATAGGCTCTCTGACCGGTCTTAAAGCGTGCTATGTCGACTGATGCCGTGAGGCGTTTCCAAGTCAGCGTCGCTGCAGAATCGGAAATCAGTTTGCTCACTGAAAAGGGAAAACTGGAACTAATGGGCTGCTCAGCTTTAAGCGCTTTAAAGGGCTTAAAGCCATCAATTGCTGCCATAACAGAGTCTAAAACACTGTCGTCAACAGGCTCGGGTGTGGCTTCGGCCATCAACTGAGCACCAACTTCATTAAGACTTAATAGCTCTGCGCGGCACTGTTCACAGAAGTGCAGGTGAGCGGAAACACATATTGAGGCCGCGGTATCCAGAGTGCCTGCTGCGAATTCCACCAGCATGGCATGGTCTGGGTGGTAATTTAATTTAGTGGTCATGGATAAGTTCATCCTGCAACTCTGGTGCTACCAGAATCTGCATTTTCTGAAGTGCCAAACGCACTCGTGATTTAACGGTACCCAGAGGCAATCCAAGTTCATGGGAGGCCTCTGCATGTGATTTTCCTTCAAGGTAGACCTTGCGCAGGATTTCATCTTGTTCTTTGGGTAGTTGGGCCAGAGATGCTTGAACCTTGTCTTCACTGCGCTTTTGACGCAGCAGAGAAACCGGTGTTTCTTCGTCGGGCTCATGCCAAAAATCTTCGTTTTCCAACGGCAGGTGCTGGGTATTACTCTTGCGACGCAACATATCGATACGACAGTTACGTGCCACCGTATAGATCCAGGTCGTCGCAGAGGCTTTTTCTGGATTGTAGCCAGCTGCTTTCTGCCATACCTTTATCATTACTTCCTGCACTAGATCCTCACTGAGCCCAGGAAACCATCCTTCATGACGGCTGGCTTGGGCAAAGCTTTTAACTAAGGGAGCGAAATGTTTGAAAAGTTGAGCAAAAGCTTGGCGATCGCGGGTCTCACCCACGGAAACAAGCAACAGACTCCATTTGTCTGAGCGCTTTCCCGCTAGGTTTAATACGGCAACACGACTATTTTTCTCTGTGTGTTTGTCCACGATCTCTTCTTTTTTGGTCAACATGCCTACACTGCTTTTAGCTACCTTAACATTATTACGGAGTTAGTAAGGCTTTGGATCATCCTTTTGTCGCCGCAAATGATCTTTAAAAGCGCCAGTAACACTGGATCATCGGAAATCAAATGATAATGATAGAGCTGTTGTGAGACAACTACCGCCACTGAACGCTCTACGGACTTTTGAAGCCGCTGCGCGCCTGCCTAGCTTTACTGAGACAACCGCGGAGCTCTGTGTGACTCATGGTGTCACAACTGTTAGCGATTCATGGGTTGAAGATATTGAGAACAAGTATCCCGAGAATCGTTGGATTCTTAATACCATGACTAATATCAATGATGACTGGCGCCTCATGGCTCGCCTGAACTTCTATGGCGAACATTATGATGAGCGTGGCACTATAGGTGCAGAAGGTGCAGAAAGTAATCCATCAGCCCTAATTGACAGCATTATCCACTTGGATATAGAACTGGGTTATGATGTCAGCGAAAATCTGCGAATCACTGCTGGAGTCTCTAATATCCTCGATGAATATGTCGATGAAATTGGCGTACCCAATGCCAACCGTATGAGTGTGGGACTGCAATACCCACGTCGTACCGCGGCTAACTACGAAGGTGGTTCCTGGTACCTAAGAGTTAACTATAGCTTCTAATTAAATAGAAATAGCTGAGTGGGCTTATAACAATCCAGCAATAGGGTAATAGAATTACATTATGAGTCTAACTCAGCGAATCGTTGTAGCAATGCTAATGGGCCTCCTTGCGGGAGCCCTTCTTAATTATATCTCTAGCAGCAATATGCTGCCGGTAGCGATGCAAAGTTGGCTGGATATATATCTAGTTGACGGTTTGTTTGACACAGTTGGACAGATATTCGTCCGCTCGTTAAAGCTTCTTGTCGTACCACTGGTCTTTGTCTCGCTAATTTGTGGTGTCTCCTCGCTGGGTAATAACTCGCGCATGGGTGCGGTGGCGACCAAAACGGTGGCCCTTTATATGACCACCACCGCTATCGCAATTGCGCTGGCTATTATCGTGGCTGTTATCGCTCAGCCGGGTGTGGGTATCGATCTGGCCATGGCGACCGAGTTTGTTGCAAAAGAAGCGCCGCCTCTAAAGACCACCATTATTAATATTTTCCCCAGTAACCCAGTTCAATCAATGGCCAACGGCAGCATACTGCAGGTTATTGTGTTCTCACTATTGATGGGTCTGGCCATTTCCAAAAGTGGCGAAAAAGGTGCGCGTATCAGTGAGTTTTTTAATGGCATGAATGAAGTCATTATGAAAATGGTTATGATCCTGATGAAGTTGGCGCCCTATGGTATTTTCTGTCTGCTTGCCAAGCTATTTTCAGATGTGGGTATTGGCATGATTCTCAATCTTGCTAAATACTTTTTTACCGTGCTATTTGTGTTGTTACTGCATAGCCTTGGTGTCTATACATTAATTTTTAAGTTTTTCACTGGCCTCAGCGTGAGGACTTTTTTGAACAAAATGCGCTCACCGCTGGCGCTGGCGTTTAGTACAGCGTCTAGTGGTGCCACTATGCCGGTGACACTGCGCACCGTTGAGCAGCGTCTGGGCGTCAACAATAGCGTAGCCTCTTTTACAGTGCCCCTAGGTGCGACCATTAATATGGATGGCACTGCGATTATGCAGGGGGTGGCTACCGTGTTTATCGCACAGGCCTACAATATTGGGCTTGGCCTCGATGGTTATCTAACCGTTGTACTTACGGCCACACTTGCCTCGATAGGCACAGCCGCAGTACCCGGCGTAGGTCTGGTAATGCTGGTTATGGTACTAAATCAGGTAGGCCTTCCGGTCGAAGGTATTGGCCTTATTATTGGTGTTGATCGTCTATTGGATATGACCCGTACAGCAACCAATGTAACTGGCGACGCCATGGTTACTACTGTGGTGGCCAATAGCGAAGATTTTCTTGATCGCACTGTATTTAATGATCCTGAGGCTGGAGTTACTCGAGAGGTCTAATTGTTTGCGGTGGAAGCTCCACCTCAGAGGTGGAGCTCTCTCTGTTGATAGGTCTTCTGCCTATCAACAATCAAAGACAGCACCTTCCTTAATACTTCTTGCATGGCTCCCTTTTTTTTGTTCGCCCGCTCGCGTTGATTTAACGCTGCCCAGTTTGAAGCCCCAACAATTATTGCGTAGAGCCCATCAAACACTAAAATATCGACTCTATTAATAAGTTTGCACAGTTACATGAAAAATCGGACCCAAGGAAATAAAAAATGATAGTTGAGCTTTACAAGCAGCATATCTCTGAAAAAAGCGTCCGCTTTCAGGCAATTTTAGAAGCCACTGGCTATCAAAGTATTTTGATTGGATCCGGTGCAACCAAAATGCAGTTTCAAGATGATATGGCTTATCCGTTTAAGGCCAACCCTTACTTTCGTGAATGGGTACCCCTAGCGACGAGAGCAGGTTGTTATCTGGAACTCAACAAAGGTGCCAGTAAGCCCAGATTATTTTTACTGACAGTGGAAGATATTTGGCATACAGCACCAGAAAGTTTGCCTGCAGGTTTTGATCAGGCTTTTGATATTATTGAATATGCCGATATCGATGAGCTCAAAAAAACTCTCGCTGGCAAGAACACAGTATTTATTAATGAAGTCAATACGCTAGAGGCAGCCGCTGAAGACTGGAATCCGCAGGCTGTTATAAATCGAATTGATTATCAGCGTAGGGGTAAAACAGCCTATGAACAGGCGTGCGTGCGCGAAGCCAATCGTTGCGCTGTACCTGCTCATCGTGCAGCCCAACAGGCGTTTATGGCCGGTGCCTCTGAGGTACAGATTGCCGCCGCCTATCTGGCCGCCTGTGATTGCCGCGAGAGTGAAATGCCCTATGGGATTATTGCAGGGGTCAATGAGCACGCCGCAGTATTACATCACCACAACTTATCTAAACAGCCACAGACACCGCGCAGTTTTTTGATTGATGCGGGGGTCGAGGTCAATGGCTATGCCTCGGACATTACCCGTACCTATGCCTATGATTCGGGTAGTGATTTTGCGGCCATGATTGAGCTGATGAATAAGAAGCAGCTTGAACTCTGTGCCGAAGGCGGCATAGGTAAAAGCCCGGTGGATCTTCATGTGCTATCCCAGCATAAGATTGCTGAGGTGCTGATTGATTTTGATGTACTCAATATGTCAGCGGAAGAGGCGGTGGCCAATGATATTGCAGCTTCTTTTTATCCCCATGGGTTAGGTCATCATCTGGGTTGTAATGTGCATGATAAGGGAAGCCAGCTGGCTAATGCGCAGGGCGATATTCTGCCGCCCCCAGAGAAATACCCAAAACTGCGTTCAGGGTCACCAATGGTTGCCAATCAGATTCATACAGTGGAGCCGGGGTTGTATTTTATTCCGGCCTATCTTGAAAAGCTTAAAGCGGGTGAGCATGCTTATTTAATTAACTGGTCGCGGGTGGATGAATTTTTGCCCTATGGCGGCATTCGTATTGAAGATAATATTATTGTGCATGCCGATGGATCTTTGGAGAACCTGACTCGGGACGCCTTTGCGACTATAAATTAATGCAGAAATTACAGATTTTCACTACTGGCGGTACCATTGATAAAGTTTATTTTGATGCCCTCAGTGAATTCCAAATTGGCCCGCCGGTTATCGGCACTATTTTAAAGCAGATGAATGTTGGCTTTGACTATCAGGTAGAGGCGTTAATGCATCTGGATATGACAGATGATCATCGTCGCCAGATTCAGCAGCGCGCTGCTGGCTCAGAGGCGCAATATATTCTTATTACCCAAGGTACCGGCGGCATGGTTGAGACCGCTAGTTAGCTTAATGAGCTGGGTAATAAAACCATAGTGCTGACGGATGCCTTGCAGCCAGCAGCATTTGCCAATACCGATGCCGTCTTTAATATTGGCTCTGGAGTTTATATTGCCATGAATGGGCAGGTATTTGCGGCGGATAAGGTCGTAAAAAAACGCGCTGAACACCGTTTTGAAAAAACGCTCTAATGGACCTTAGAACTGCGATTCGGGGAGCCTTACCAGCATCCCATCCATAGCTGCCGTGACTTTAACCTGACAACTTAGGCGGCTGGTTTCTTCTCTGGCATCCAGGAACCCTAATAGCTCAGCTTCTTCCTTAGCGGCAGTACCTGCGGCTTCTGCCCATTGTGGATCAATCATGCAGTGGCAGGTGCAGCACACGCAACAACCGCCGCATTCGGCGACCATGCCCTCGATCAAATTATCCATTGCGCCCTGCATTAGGCTGACGCCTTCGGCAACTTCAACGCTGTGTTCTGTGCCGTTAAATTCGACGTAATTTATTACTGGCATTGGATGCTCCTTTTTTATTGTAGCAGTGATTTTAGTTCAATATTTTCATCGGCTAGAGTGGCCGGATCGCAATCTGCGTTTTGCAAAATAAGTTTTTTTGCCAGCATAAAGTCTTTGGGTCGGTTGATACAGTCGGCCGCCAGTATTTTATTGTTGGCTGTATAAAATACGCTAAAGCTGCGGCCATTGTCGATATCACCGCGCACGACTGCCTCTGTATAACCTTGATTCATCCCGGCGATTTGCAGTTTCACATCAAACTGATCTGACCAGAACCAGGGTAGTTCAGCATAGGGTTTTTCGATACCGCAGAGACTTGCCGCTGCCGCCTTGGCCTGCTCTATTGCATTGGGGACAGACTCTAGGCGCAGATTGCGGTTTAAAATTGGGTTGGGATGATTGGTGCAATCCCCAGCGGCGACTATATCCGAATGGCTGGTTTGAGCGAATTCATTAACCAGAACCCCATTGTCGACAGTTAATCCAGCGTCACTGGCAAGTTCAGTGTTGGCGATAACACCAATGCCAATAATCGCCATATCAGCCTCTATGGCAGTGCCGTCGGCGCAGATCACTTGATGCAATGTCTGCTCACCCACCAACTCAGCGGCCTGAGTATTAAGGCGTATATCAATACCTTCTTCTGTGTGGAGGCGCAGATAGAATGCAGAGACCTGCGGCGATGCTACCCTTTTGAGCAGACGTGATTCGGTTTCGAGTACGGTCACTTTAACGCCGAGCTTGTTTAGCGAGGCAGCGGTCTCTAAACCAATGTAACCACCGCCAATAATCACCGCATTTTTGGCTGAGGCGGCTGAGGCTTGAATGCCTTTCACATCATCCATAGTGCGCAAATAATGTACGGCGTTTAAGTCAGCGCCGAGAATGGGCAGTGGACGCGCCCGTGCACCGGTGCACAGGGCCAGTTTGTCAAAGTTGAGGGCTTCGCCGCTGTCCAGATGAACCTGTTTGTTATCGGTATCGATCGCGGTCACTGTGGTGCTCAATTTAAATGTGACGTCGAGCTTTTCATAAGCTGCGGGTGCTCGCAGTGCCAGCTGTTCATCTGCAATGGTATTGGCCAAGTAGGCTTTAGAGAGAGGCGGTCGTTGATAGGGTAGATGAGCTTCATCGCTGATAACAGTGATACTGCCTTCCCAGCCATTTTGGCGAAGACTAATGATTAATTGCACGGCGGCATGGCTTGCACCTATAACGATGCAGTGGGAGCTGATATTCATATTTGCAGTCTCTTTAAGGGCGTATGAGATTATCTATGTAAAGCGGCGCGTCGCATTTTAGTCTAAAATGCCACCATTCTACTATCTTCTAGCCATTCTTTTTATTCACAGCGACAATTTTCTATGCAATCCCCCAAACAGTCTTTTTCGAGCGAGTCATCTTCGGCCTTTGGTGTTGGTATCGATTTCGGGACCAGTAATAGTGCCGCTGCAATGTTTGATGGCGAGCAGGTAATGCTAGTAAAACTCGCTGAACAAAGCGCTATTATGCCGTCTGCCAACTATGTGAATAGGGACTTTGTAACTTCCACTGGGCAGAAAGCAATCGATGACTATATCAAGGGCAATCAGGGCAGAAAGGTCGAGTTGAGTGTTGAAGTTTTAGGGGAAGCCAGAACCTGTGCCGGGAGTGCCGATGGCCCAGCCGGTGAGGGTGAGACCAGCAAGGTCTATGGTCAGGCGTTTAATGATTCTGGATTGCCCGGACGTCTGTTTCGAGGTACCAAGCGTTTATTGGGTAATTCAGATAGTGGGCGTACGATGATTTTTGATCGCGCTTTCCGTTTGGTTGCTTTGGTAACGCCAATATTGGTTGGTATTCGCAAGGCACTACAGCACAGACTAGAAGATACGTCTCATGCCTGTATTGGTCATCCGGTAAATTTTGAAGGTCTGGAGCAGGGGCGCAATACTATTGCCCTTGAGCGTCTTAGCGAAGCCTATGGTCATGCCGGTATTACCCAGCAGTCATTTTGCCCTGAGCCGACTGCGGCGGCGATTAGTTATTTATATAACCATCCTGAAAATGAGGATCAACGGGTATTAACCGTCGACTTTGGCGGCGGCACATTGGATTTCAGTATTCTTAGCCGTACGGGGGATTCCTTTAAAGTAGAGGCGACTCATGGTATCGCGCTGGGCGGCGATAAAATTGATCAGACTATTTTTCGCGAGCTGGTTTTTCCTCTGTTAGGCAAGGGTGAGCGATGGAGCCGGGTTGTCGATGGAGCCGAAGTAGATACATTGTTCCCCTTTGGCGAATTTGAAGATCTGCTGATTAACTGGCCCGTTAGCTACATGCTCAACCAGAATAAATATACAGCGCCAGTCATGCAGCGCATGGTTGAGCCCGATGAGGCGGCGACCAAGTTCAAACGACTCTATGACTTAATTAAGCAAAACTACAGCTATCAGGTTTTTGAGGCAATTAAGGGCTTTAAGGCCGAGTTATCCGTGCAGGACTCGGCCGTCTTAGATATTCCGGAGATCGATATAGAGGTGACACTCGAGCGCTGGGAATTTGAGGTGATGATTTCTGACTTGCTGTTTCAACTGGAGCAGGCGATTACCTTGATACTCAATAAAGCCGGTCTTCAGGCCTCGGATATAGATCTGGTCTTGCGCACTGGCGGTTCTTCGTTAATTCCTGCAGTGAAAGATATTTTGGATAATCAATTCGCCGGCAAGGTGGTTGAGCATGACCCGTTTACTAGTGTGGCGGCAGGCCTGGCGATAGCGGACTATTTTAACTATGGAGATGAACGGCCAATTTAATTTTGACCTCATTTCCCGACCCCTATTTATTAGGATACTTGCATGCAACAAGCAAGATAATTAAACTGGGTGACCAGACTATATAAATGCCACTCAACTTGCCCTTAGGCATGGAGAAGATATGAGTACGTCCGCCAACCAGAAAGCCAGTGTCGCTGGTGCCAGTCAAGCCGAGAAAAAAGGTATTCCCCTGAGATTTGTTACTGCAGCCAGCCTTTTCGATGGCCATGATGCTGCGATCAATATTATGCGCCGCATACTGCAGGGCGCAGGTGTTGAGGTGATTCATCTGGCGCACAACCGCTCGGTAGCCGAGGTGGTTGAAACGGCCTTGCAAGAAGACGCTCAGGGTATTGCCATCAGCTCCTATCAGGGTGGCCATGTGGAGTACTTCAAGTACGCGGTTGATCTGCTTAAAGAAGCGGGCGCAGAACATATTAAAATCTTTGGCGGCGGCGGTGGTGTTATTGTCCCAGCAGAAATTAAGGAGCTTGAGGCCTATGGTGTAGAGCGAATTTACTCACCTTACGATGGTCAGGATCTGGGCCTAGTCGGCATGATCGACGATATGATCGCACGCTGCTCACTGGGGGATTACAACGACGCCTCAGTAGTCTCCAAAGAGTTGAGTGGAGCTGATGGCCAGCGCCAGCTAGCTCGAGTGCTCACTGCGATTGAGCGCAATGAATTAACCGAAAAACAAAAAGCATCCCTGCATGAACAGTCGCAGTTTCTAGCCAATAAGGTGCCAGTTCTGGGCATTACGGGCACTGGCGGTGCAGGTAAGTCGTCGTTGACCGATGAGCTGATTCGGCGCTTTCGTCAGGACAGTGCCGACGAGTTAAAAATCGCTGTGCTGGCCATTGACCCCACGCGCAGAAAAACCGGTGGTGCCCTGTTGGGTGACCGCATTCGCATGAACGCTATTTATCACAGCAATATTTATATGCGTTCCATTGGTACCAGAGGAGCGGCAGGCGAAGTACCAGAGTCACTGGTAGATATTATTAGCGCGCTGCGACTGGGTGGCTTCGATATGGTCGTGGTAGAGACCCCAGGTATTGGTCAGGGCGATGCGGGCATTGTTCCCTATGTGGATATTCCCATTTATGTCATGACGCCAGAGTTTGGCGCCCAGAGCCAGCTAGAAAAAATTGATATGTTGGATTATGCCGAGCTGGCGATTATTAATAAGTTTGACCGCAAAGGCAGTGATGACGCCTATCGTGATGTGTGTAAACAGATCCAGCGCAATCGCGAAGCCTGGACCCAGATGCCGGATGAAATGCCAGTATTTGGCACCATTGCCTCACGCTTTAATGACGATGGCGTCACCGCCGCCTATCAAGAATTACTGGGTCTGCTTCAGGCGCGCGGATTGCGCACCTTTGAACAGCGTCTGGATAAAGTAACCTGCAGAACACCCTCAGAAAAAACCGTTGTAGTGCCGGCCGATCGTCAGCGCTATCTCGCTGAGATATCTGCTGGCGTGCGCGGCTATCACCAGCAGGTTACAGTGCAGGCGAATTTAGCTCGTCAACAGCAGCAGCTAGCGGCCACTAAAAAAATGCTTGTCGACAGTGGCGCCGACACGCCCGCAACCATAGATACATTGATTGCTGAGCGCAAACAGGCGATGGATGCTCGGGCGAGCAAGTTATTGGAGGGTTGGCCAGATCAGGTCAAGGCCTATTCCGGTGATGAAAAAGTCGATGTACTGCCCAATGGTAAAGAGGTCGTTACCAAGCTCAACACTATTTCCCTGTCCGGCAATAAAATCACACGGGTGTCATTACCGCGCTATGAAGATAACGGTGAACTGGTTAAATGGCTGATGCGTGAAAACCTGCCCGGTGAGTTTCCCTATACCGCTGGTGTGTTTCCATTTAAGCGCGAGGGAGAAGACCCGGCGCGTATGTTTGCCGGTGAAGGCGATGCCTTTAAAACCAATCGTCGTTTTAAGGCGCTCTCTGAACACAGCGAAGCCAAGCGTCTCTCTACCGCCTTTGACTCAGTAACCCTGTATGGCTGGGATCCAGATGAGCGTCCAGATATTTATGGCAAGGTCGGTAATGCGGGCGTCTCTATTTGTACTCTGGATGACATGAAAGCACTTTATGATGGCTTTGATCTGTGCAATCCAACTACCTCTGTGTCCATGACAATCAATGGTCCAGCACCCACTATTTTGGCGATGTTTTTAAACACGGCGATTGATCAGCAGCAGGATAAGTTTGTCCTTGAGCATAAGCGCGAGCCCGATGCCGCTGAGTACCAAACGCTGCGCAGCAATACTCTAAAGCATGTGCGCGGCACAGTGCAGGCGGATATTCTTAAAGAAGATCAGGGTCAGAATACCTGTATTTTCTCCACTGAATTTAGTCTGCGCATGATGGGCGATATGCAGCAGTATTTTATTGATCAGGAGATTCGCAATTTCTATTCAGTGTCGATCTCTGGTTATCATATTGCCGAAGCCGGTGCTAATCCGATCTCGCAGCTGGCCTTTACCCTGTCCAATGGTTTTACCTTTGTCGAAGCCTATTTAGCCCGCGGTATGAGTATTGATGACTTTGCCCCCAACCTGTCGTTCTTCTTTTCTAATGGCATGGATCCAGAGTACACAGTGATGGGTCGAGTGGCGCGTCGGATCTGGGCAGTGTCTATGCGCGATCGTTATGGCGCCAATCCGCGCAGCCAAAAACTCAAATATCATATTCAGACCTCCGGCCGCTCACTGCACGCTCAGGAAATGAACTTCAATGATATTCGCACTACATTGCAGGCACTTATCGCGATTTACGATAACTGTAATAGCCTGCATACCAATGCTTATGATGAAGCCATTACCACACCCACCGAAGAATCAGTGCGCAGGGCGCTGGCGATTCAGCTGATTATTAATCAGGAGTGGGGTCTGGCCAAAAATGAAAACCCCAGTCAGGGCGCCTTTATTATTGATGAGTTAACTGACTTGGTTGAAGAAGCGGTTCTGCAGGAGTTTGAAAAAATCTCCGATCGCGGTGGTGTTCTAGGGGCCATGGAAACTGGCTACCAACGTGGTAAGATTCAGGAAGAGTCCCTGTACTATGAACATAAGAAGCACGATGGTTCATTTCCGATTGTGGGGGTGAATACATTCCTTAGTGAGTCTGATGAAGAGCCGATTGAAATTGAGTTGGCGCGTTCAACCGATGAAGAGAAACAGAGCCAGATTTTCCGACTGCGCGAATTCCAAGGTGCCAATACGGATGAGGCGACGCTGATGCTAAAGCGCCTTCAACATGCAGTGAGTCAGGGTGACAATGGTTTTGAGGTGCTAATGGAAGCAGTACGCTGCTGTTCTCTGGGCCAAATCACTAATGCACTGTTTGATGTTGGCGGTCAGTACCGGCGAAATATGTAATAGGCACAATAATAATTTAAGAGTTTAAACATGGCCAAAGCCCTACGCCTCACTCAGGTTGAGCGCAAAGAAATATCCGATGCCAAAATGCTAGAAGCTGCGGTCGACCTAATAGTCGAGCGCGGTGCCGGGCAGGCTACTCTCAAAGATGTGGGTGAGAAGGCCGGGTACTCCCGCGGTTTGGCAGGGTATCGCTTTGGCAATAAAGAGGGCCTATTCGATTTTGTACTGCGTTCGGTCGGTGATGAATGGCTGGGTGAACTGACACAGGTTACCAAAAATAAATATGGGTATGAGGCGATTGCAGCAGCTCTGGATGCCCATATTCAGTTCTGTGCCGATGCACCAAAACATGTGGAGGCATTTTACCGTCTATGGTTTGAAGCTCTGACGCCTGAATCACAGCTTAAAGGGGTGATACTGGGAATCCACAAACGCCGTCGCGCTGACGTGATCAACTGGATAGAGCAGGGTATTGAGCGGGATCTGTTAGCGCCGACCATTGATAAGGCACTGATTGCCGACCACTTTACCGCCTCGGTCAGTGGCATTGTTTATCACTGGATGAGTGACCCAGATAATCTTGATGAGATGCGCGCCAACCACAATGGCCTCAAGCAGGTAATGCGAGCCATGCTGTCTGCCCAGACCAAATAGGGCCTCAGGCACTTAAAGACGATAAAACAGCGCTATATTGCGACTAAAAAGCGAATCTGCAGCAAACACGCCTTGCATGGCAATCCCAGCCAACTTACCCTTGATAGCTAATAAAAACACTATAAATCCACACTTTAATTGGGGGTACTCATGGCGGGTCCAACTGCAGGAAACTCAACAGCAACGGCGGCCGAAGGCCAGCAACAGGGCACACAGAAATTTGCATTTATTGCAATGACCTGTCTGTTTTTCTTCTGGGGCTTTATCACCGTTCTTAACGATATTTTAATTCCATTTTTAAAAGAGTCTTTTGATCTTAACTACACTCAGGCGATGTTGGTGCAGTTCTGCTTCTTTGGCGCTTACTTTATCGTCTCGCCATTTGCTGGCAAGTTGATTGATAAAGTTGGCTATCAGCAGGGCATTGTTATGGGTCTACTGACCACCGCTGTCGGTTGTATCCTCTTCTATCCCTCCGCTAGCCTACATATGTATTCGCTGTTTCTATTTGCCTTTTTTGTACTGGCCAGTGGTATTACCATCTTGCAGGTTGCTGCCAATCCATACGTTGCCGCGCTGGGGCCAGAAACCACAGCCGCTAGCCGTTTAAACCTGGCTCAGGCAGCTAACTCTCTGGGTACTACCGTTGGTCCTATTATTGGCGCTGCGCTGATTTTGGGCGCGGTTGCCGCCGATGCGTCTGCGGTCCAGGGACCCTATCTAATGATTGCTGGTTTGCTGGTTGCTGCAGCACTGGTGTTTAGATTTATTAAATTGCCTGTGCTGGCACATGTAGAGGCCACGGGTGAAGAGGCTGACGGCAATATCTGGGAGCATCGCTCACTGGTACTGGGTGCCTTGGCAATCTTCCTCTATGTTGGTGGTGAAGTGTCTATTGGTAGCTTCTTAGTTAACTATTTCTCTGAAGCCTCTATTGCGGGTATGAGTACAGCAGATGCTGGTGAGATGGTTGCCTATTACTGGGGTGCGGCCATGATCGGGCGTCTGGTGGGTGCTGCACTGATGAACTATGTTGCCGCCACTAAGTATCTGGCGGTTAATGCACTGATTGCGATTATCATGATTATCGTCAGCATGAATAGTACCGGTGATGTTGCCATGTGGTCTATTCTGGCCGTTGGCTTCTTTAATTCTATTATGTTCCCGACCATCTTTACCCTGGCGGTTAAAGGTCTGGGTTCAATGACGAGTAAAGGTTCTGGCCTGGTGTGCCAGGCGATTGTTGGTGGTGCGCTTATTCCTCTAGTGCAGGGTGTCGCCGCTGATAGCATTGGCATTCAGCTTAGCTTTATTGTGCCAATGTTGTGCTATATCTACATTGGTTGGTACGCGCTGAATGGTTCTCAAGAGACCTCAACCGATAGCTAAAATGTTGTAAATCAGTAAAATGCTGAGATGGCTAATAATCTCAAGCAACTTCTGGATATCTGGTACCCGCAGCGAGATTCTCAGCTGTGGGTACTGGCTACCGTCTACAAGACCCAAGGCCCCTCTTACCGTAAATCTGGCGCAATGATGCTGTTCAATGACTTAGGTCAGCAGTATGGTCTGCTCAGTGGCGGCTGCCTCGAAGCCGATATTCAACGTCAGGCTGCAAAGGTTATGCGTAGCCAGCAACCCCTAACCGTCTGTTATGACGGCAGCGACGAAGATGATATTTCCTTTCAGCTGGGTATTGGTTGTGGCGGTACGGTGTATATTCTCTTGCAGCCGGTTCAGGCGGCACAAAATTATCTTAATCTAGGTGAAATTCGCGATCATCTTGCAAACCATGGTCAGGGACAGTACTGGCAGCTGGTCGATGAAAATAGCGGCGTCCAAAGTCATTGGCATACCTCTGGCTACAGCGATCAGCCGCGGCTAGTTCAGCGGGATAAACAGTGCTGGCTAGTCACTAATATCAAACCGCAGCCACATATTTTGGTGCTTGGCGGTGGTGTGGATGCACGACCCCTGGTCAGCATGGCCAAGGGCTTAGGCTGGGCAGTGACCCTCTGGGACTCAAGGCCGGCCAATGCACGCCGAGAATATTTCATGGCAGCCGATACAATCTTAGATTGCCCGATCGAGGATATGATTGACCAGCCTGGGTTTCAGCAATGGGACGCGGCGGTGGTAATGTGCCATAACCTGCAGATGGATGCGCTGGCCATCAAAGCGTTACAGACTTCCCAAGTAGCCTATTTAGCATTGCTGGGGCCATTGGCAAGACAGCAGCACGTGTTGGAATTAGCACAACTCGACGCCACTGATTTACGTATTCCTATCGCAGGCCCAGCCGGATTAGATTTGGGTGCAGAACTGCCCGAGGGTATCGCCCTGTCTATACTCGCCGAATGTCACGGGGTACTGCAGCATGCCAATGGCGAATCCCTCAGTGGGGCACTGACGGTTTTTGCCGACAATCGCCGATTTCTATGACCAGTAATATTGCCGTACTCATTATGGCCGCAGGGGCCTCAACTCGATTTGGCTCGCCTAAGCAGTTGGCTATATTACAGGGGCAGACATTAGTTCAGCGCTGTATAGACAGTGCCAGCGCAATGTCTCCCCACAGCGTCTCAGTGGTGTTAGGTGCCAACCATTGGCAGATTGAACCCGAGGTTTCAGGGGCGCAGATTATTGTTAATCAAGATTGGCAGCAGGGGTTGGGTAGCTCAATCGCCTGCGGCGTTAAATATATTGATCGCGACGCTGATGCAGTATTGGTCTTGTTAGCGGATCAGGTGCAAATCAGTGCAGAGCACATTGTGGTGATGGCAGAGGCTTTTGTCGGTAATAATATTGTCTGTGCTACTTACTGTGGTTCAAGAGGTGTGCCGGCAATTTTTCCACGCAGTATTTTTAGCCAGTTGCAGGCGCTGACAGGTGATAATGGTGCCAAGGCGGTATTGCATAATCCGCCTATTTCGGCGGTTGAAATTGCGCTGCCCCAAGCGGCGCTGGATATTGATAGAGTTGAAGATTTAAATCAATTATTAAAGCATTGACTAGCACGTATTAAAAAAAGGATAAAACCTATGGGCCCATTGGCTGGTGTAAAGATAATAGAGATTAAAGGTATTGGCCCCGGACCCTTTGCCGGAATGTTGCTGGCAGATATGGGCGCTGAAGTGATTGTGGTTGAACGCTCCTCAAAAGGTAGCGGCATGATTGCCCTGCCAGCGGCTATGGACTGTAACTCCAGAGGTAAAAAGTCCATTGCCCTCAATCTTAAAACCGCGGCCGGCGCCGAAACATTGCTGCGCCTGGTAGAGTCCGCTGATATGTTATTTGAAGGCTTCCGTCCCGGTGTTGCCGAGCGCCTTGGCTTTGGTCCCGAGCAGTGCCATGCGCGCAATCCGCGCCTAGTCTACGGCCGCATCACTGGCTGGGGTCAAACTGGGCCGCTGGCCAAAACCGCCGGCCATGATATTAACTATATTTCACTGACTGGATCCCTCGCCGCTATTGGTAACCCGGATAAACCTACAGTGCCTCTCAATCTTGTCGGCGACTATGCCGGCGGCAGCATGTATCTGGTCATGGGTATGTTGGCTGCACTCTATGAGGCCCAGCGCTCAGGTAAAGGTGATGTCATCGATGCGGCTATTACCGATGGCTCTGCCAGCCTGATGTCGATGTTTCACAGTATGGATAAACTGGGTGCCTGGATTCCTGAACGGGGCAGTAATATGCTCGATGGTCCTGCCCCCTTTTACGATGTCTACGAAACCAGCGATGGCCGTTTTGTGTCTATTGGCTCTATCGAGCCGCAGTTCTATGCGCTGCTGGTTGAGAAAACGGGTGTGGATCCCGAAGCATTTGCTAACTCCTACGATAAGAGCCAATGGCCGCAGATGAAAGAGCGTTTGATTGAGGTATTTAAAACCAAATCTCAGGCGCAATGGTGCGAGCTTATGGAAGGTACAGATCTGTGTTTTGCCCCTGTGCTCAATTACCGTGAAGCACCAGCCCACCCGCACAATGCCGCGCGCAACACCTATATTGATATTGATGGCCTAACCCAGCCAGCACCAGCACCAAGGTTTGCCCGTTCAGACTGCGCCACGCCGTCGTCGCCATCATCTGAGGGAGCTGATACTCAAGAAGTGCTGACACAATGGGGATTCTCAGAACAGGAAATAACGGCACTAGGGGTCGATGGAGCACTTTCTTAATGGCCTATTTATAAAGATGAATATTCTTATTGCAGGCGCTGGAATCGGGGGTCTTACCGCTGCCCTGTGCCTGCAAAAAACAGGTCATCAGGTGCAGCTACTTGAGCAGGCACCCGAATTTACCGAAGTCGGTGCCGGTATTCAATGCGGCGCAAATGCACTTCGAGTGCTGGATTATTTGGAGTTAAAATCTGAGATAGAGGCTATTGCGGTGGATCCATTGCGGGCAGATTTCCGTGAGCATAAAACCGGCGCAGTACTTCACAGCCTACCTTTTGGTCAAGACTATGCTCAGCGCCACGGCGCCCCTTACTTGCATGTACACCGCGCCGATCTGCATCAAATACTCGCTAACGCTTTTAACGACCGTGCGCCGTCCGCAGTGGCGTTTAACACCACAGTTACCAGCTATAATGAACAGGACGATAAGGTGACTGTGCAGACTGAGGATGGCCGCCAGTTTGAAGGCGACTGTCTAGTTGCGGCAGACGGTGTAAAGTCGGTGATTCGCGATCAACTATTGGGTCACAGAGCACCAGTATTTACCGGTAATATTGCCTGGCGTGGGCTGGTACCTGCAGACAGATTGCCAGCAGACTTTATGGATAGGGCCGTGAGCAATTTTGTTGGCCCCAATAAACATATGGTGATTTACTATTTGCGCCAACAGCAGCTAGTCAATTTTGTCGGTGTGGTTGAGAGTGATCATTGGGCAGAAGCGTCTTGGTCCCAGAAAGCGCCCTGGCAAGAATTAAAAAATGACTTCGCCGGCTGGCACCCAACAGTGCAAGCGGTAATAGATGCTGTCGACAAAGACCAGTGTTATCGCTGGGCACTGCATAATCATAAGCCGTTCAGTCATTGGAGTTCAGCGCGCATGACCCTACTGGGCGATGCCGCTCATGCGACCTTACCCTTTATGGCTTCAGGCGCAGCTATGGCCATTGAGGACGGGCGAATCCTACAACGGGCCCTAGATCAAGTGTCCAATGTGGAGCAGGGCTTGCAGCTGTATCAGCGCAACCGACTGGCGCGCACGGCAAAAATTCAAACCATGTCGACGCAAATGGGTCGGCTGTACCATATTAAAAAACCATTTTTACTGCGCATGGCATTTAAGGTGCTGGGTCTATTGCTGGGTAAAAAAGATCAGTTTTTACCCAACTATGATGCCAATACAGTAACCATTAAATAGCGCTTAAGACGCTACATTGAGAGAGGGGAATGAGCAATGAAACCAGTTTGTTTAGTGATTGGCGCTGGTGCCGGTATTGGTGGGTCGGTCGGCAAGCGATTTGCAGCTGAGGGTTATCATTCGGTGTTATGTCGCCGCAGTGATCAACAGGGTCTAAATACGCTGGTTGCCGATATACAGGCCCAGGGCGATGATGCTAGCGGCTATCTTTTAAATGTTGTCAACGAAGGTGTTATCGAAAAGTTGATTGCAACAGTAGAACAGGATATTGGTCCCATTGAAGTGGTTATTTTTAATCTGGGTGCGCAGACTGGCGATCGCGACTTGCAAGACACTTCCTACAAAGCGTTTGAGCGATGCTGGCATATAGCCACCTTCAGTCTATTTCGCACCGCATCCGTTGTTTGTCCGCTAATGGTAGAACGTGGTAAGGGCTCGATAATAGTCACCTCTGCCACTGCAGCTGTGCGCGGCAATGCCGGACAGCATGCCCACGCTGCAGCTATGGGAGCGCGCCGTATGCTGTGTCAGTCTCTCAATGCCGAGCTTGGTCCTAAGGGTCTGCATATTGCCCATGTGTTGATTGATGGTGCCGTTGATGCCCCAGATACCTTAGGCAAGATGCTTGGCGAAGAGCAGTTTAAGGCGCTGCGTGAAACTCGCGGCATGGAAAACGATGGTTTAATCTTGCCAGAGAAGGTCGCTGACACTTATCTTCACCTTGCCCAACAGCACAGATCAACCTGGACCCATGAGCTGGATATTCGATCCTTTACCGACCTCGCCTGGTGGAATCATTAAAACTAATAAAAGCAGCCTTAGCTGCGGACGCATTGCACCATGACTAACACACCTATCGACGAGATATTTCTAGATTGGCTCAGCGCCAACCAAAAAAATGCTTGGATGGTCATTCCTGTACTGGCTTTTTTGGAAGCCTGCCCGGGCCTTGGACTATTGGCCTCTGGTATTATTTTATTATCGGTGTCGACCATTCTTTATACCGAGCAGATAGTCAGCATCTACCAAATAATGCCGCTGGCCTTTGTGGGTGCCTGCCTGTCAGATCATCTGGGCTTTTATTTAGGCCGTTGGTTTGGACCCAAATTTCACCACACCGCGTTTGCTAAAAAACAGGCAGCGCGTCTGCAAAAGGGTGAGGCCTTTATTCTTAAGTACGGCGCCGCCGCTATTATTGTGGGTCGACTGATGACTGCAGTGCGCAGCCTAGTGCCAATGATGGTCGGTATTAGCGGTACTGATCGGGTGAGATTCACTCTGATTGATGTTCTCGCCTGCGCGATTTGGTCTGCGGGGCTTGGTCTGCTGGTGGTTGGGTTGGATAGTGTTATACCAAGATAAACGCCTAAGCGGTTCTTCGTAGATCTCTGGGTGATATTGACAATGTCATCGAGATATATGAAACGCAGTGGTAGCTACGGGTGGACTTGAACCACCGACCCCAGCATTATGAATGCTGTGCTCTAACCAGCTGAGCTACGTAGCCACAATTTCTTGCAGAACCCTATTGATCGACAGACCGGTTAGGGGCGCGCATTTTCGCCAGACAGCGTCCCTTTGTCAAGAACTTCGAGGCTGATCCGCTGTTCTAGCTGGCCGCGACAATTTATCTTATTTATCGTAAAACAAATCACACTAACTAGATTCTATCTCAACTGTTAGGCATGTCATCAAAACACTCTCAATGATTCGCAAAATAACGCTGCGCCTCTCACCGATGCTGTCTGGGCTGTCATTTAGTCGCTGCACGAAACTAGATATCCTGAGCTTCTCTGTTTTAACTAACTGTTCGGTCAGAGGTTTTTATTGCCCTGTTGAATATTTCACTCGATATATTTGCCCGCCTAAATCGTCAGTGATAAACAAACGCCCCTGGCTATCCTGGGTAATGCCTACTGGCCGTCCCATAATGCCGTCGTCTGCTAAAAACCCGCTGACAAAGTCGCGGCTCTCTATGTTGCCCTGATCATCCCAGTGCAGAGAGATGACCTTATAACCGTCCAATACGGAACGATTCCATGATCCATGCATTGCCACCAATGCAGTGCGGTTAAAGCCTTCAGGCAGGCTGCTATGCGGCTCTACGAAGTGAATACCCAATGGTGCATTATGGGGTCGAAACTTAAAGGCAGGCGCTATTGCCAAGCGGGCTAGATCTGGTCGTTTATCGCCAAAATCTGGATCGGGAATATTGTCGCCATTGACGTAGGGCCAGCCATAAAAACCATCCTCAATCACTAGGTTGAGTTCGTCTGGGGGGAAGTTATCACCCAGCAAATCTCGAGCATTGACTGTGGCGTAGAGTTCATCGGACCAGGGCGCCCAGTCGAAGCCCACGGAGTTGCGTAGTCCCCTCGCATAGATTTGTGGATTGCTGCCATCGAGTTCTGATCGCAACATAGTGGCATATCTAGGATCTTCTGGTTCGCAGACATTACAGGGAGAACCTACTGCAACATGGAGCTTGCGATCTGGAGAGATACCTATGGCTTTGGCTTTATGAATAAGGTCATAGGGCAGATCTTGGAGAACGGTTTCAATCTTGCCAGCAAGGCTGCCGGTGCTGTGATCAAAGAGCACTCGGTTAACGGTATCGCTCTCACTAAAGTACAGCCATTCGCCGTCAAACACTATGCCCTGAGGTTCATTGAGCCCACCTATCAAGACTGTTTGCGTTTCGGCTGTACCGTTTTGGTCTCTATCCTGTAACAGCAAAACTTGACCGCGGTCAGCGATGGTAGCCACCAGGTCATCTTGCTCTGTGGTGGCGATAAAGCGCACATACCCAAGATCTTGAGCAACCAGCTCAAGGTTAAAACCCTGGGCTACCTCTAGGCTAGACTCTTCGGCGGCATTGGCCGAGGTGTTAAGGCCGGCAACTGTACTGACCATTAGCCAAAAGCCGCTGAGCCCACCTGGGGTAATGGCGGCTATGTAGCCGGTGCCGGTAACTATTATTGCGAGCAGCCCAATGCCTGCTCCCTTCGCTATTTTTTTAAACATCGATGTAGCCTTTTCTATGACTATTTAATTATTATTTTAGTGTACTTTTTTGGCGACAGCTGTGGTGATTGAGCCAGATACCACAAGAAGGGCGCCCAGCAGCGAAATCACTCCTAAGGGTTCTACGGTAATACCCTCCATAGGGATGAGTTGCACAATGCCAACCGTCAGTAGCGGCGTTAGTGCGATGGTCGCACTGACTCTAGATGCTTCGATATGAACTAGGGCTTCGGCAAAGGATCCGTAAGCGATAATTGTGTTGAGGCCGCAAAAAGCCAGAAGGGTCCATTGCATGCCTGTGAGCTGACCCAATGTGGAGAAATTACAGAAGGGCAGAAATACCAGAGTGCCCAGCCAATAAATAGCCAGCATGGTTTCTTCTGAGGTAAATTCTTGCAGCAGAATTTTTTGCATGATGGCATAGCCAGTCCAGCAGACTGCTGCCAATGAAATCATCAGCAGGCCCAAACTGTAATCATTGAGATCAATAAAAATATCACCCAGATGATGGTTGAAAAATAATATTAGTCCGGAGCCAAAGGCGAAAAAGCCTAGCCACTGGTTGCTAGAAAAGGACTCTTTAAAGAGGAAAACCCCCGCTATTAACAGCAGCATTGGGGCAATTTGAATCATCACCTGAGCGGCCTCAGGGCTGGTTCGTTCTAAACCAAAAATATATAAGCCATAGTTGCCCGACAGCAATAGTCCGGCAGCCAGAAGCTGAAAAAATAAGCGTGGCGAGCGCAATTTTCCCCGGTTGGGTAGCCGTCTGCGCACCAGCAGATAGGGCGTAATCAAGACCGCAGCTAGAGAGAAGCGAAAGAAGGTAGTGGTAAGTGGATCGAGGGTTTCCAATACGCCTTTTAGGGCGATGGGCAGCACGCCCCACATGGTGGCGGTGGACAGGGCCAGCAATATGCCCAGCTTCCAGCGCCCGCTAATAGCGGTCACAGCGAGCTACACATTGAAGCGGAAGTGGATAACGTCACCGTCCTTAACAATATATTCCTTACCTTCCAAACGCCATTTGCCTGCGTCTTTTGCTCCCTGCTCGCCGTTGCCAGCGATATAGTCGTCGTAGCCAATAATCTCGGCGCGAATAAAACCTTTTTCGAAATCGGTGTGAATCTTACCCGCTGCATTGGGGGCTGTTGCACCCACAGGAATGGTCCAGGCGCGCACTTCTTTAGGGCCTGCGGTGAAGTAGGTTTGCAGTCCTAGCAGATTGTAGCCAGCGCGAATAACCCGGTTAAGTCCCGGCTCTTGCATACCCATCTCTTCCAAAAATTCGGCGATCTCATCGGCTTCCAGTTCGCTGATCTCTGCTTCCATCTTGTTGCAGATAGGCACAACGACTGAACCCTCGGCGGCGGCAATAGCCATTACCTCATCCAAGTATGGGTTGTTGTCAAAACCCTCTTCGTCTACATTGGCGATATACATGGTTGGCTTTAATGTCAGCAGGCTAAGCGGTCTCAGTATTTTTAGTTCATCTTCGCTTAAATCAAACGAGCGCAGTGGTTTGGCTTCATTGAGGTGCGGCAGAATTTTTTCGGCTACGCCTTTGAGTATGATGGCATCTTGATCTTTGCCTTTGGCCGCTTTGGCGACGCGCAGCAGTGCTTTTTCAACACTCTCGAGATCGGCGAGGGCGAGCTCGGTATTAATCACATCTATATCATCGGCTGGGCTTATCTTGCCTTCGACGTGAATGACGTTTTCATCTTCAAAGCAGCGCACTACATGGGCAATGGCATCGGTTTCACGAATATTGGCGAGAAACTTATTACCCAGGCCTTCGCCTTTGGAGGCGCCTGCAACCAGCCCGGCGATATCGACAAATTCCATGGCGGTGGGAATAACCCGCTCTGGATTGGCGATATTGGAAATTTTGTCCTGACGGGGATCGGGAATAGGCACTATGCCAGTGTTGGGTTCAATGGTGCAGAAGGGAAAGTTTTCTGCGCTGATACCGGCTTTGGTGAGTGCATTAAATAATGTTGATTTGCCAACGTTGGGCAAACCCACTATTCCACAATTAAAACCCATATTAAATTCCTTGTGCTAGCGATCTAGCGTTGTTGTTTTTACGCGCGGTGCTCTTTATGCGCTATGCAGTTTAAGCATGGCTTTTTCCCACTCGCCTGCGACGGCCAGGGGAAGTGCACGCAGTGCATCATCGATGCTATTTATTATTAGCTGTTGATCATTTGGCGATGCTTTTTTGAGTACATAGTCGGCAACCTGTTTGGCTTTGCCTGGATGGCCTATACCAATGCGTAGGCGCGCGAACTCTTTATTATTGCCCAGACATTTGATGGTATCGCGCAGGCCATTATGGCCACCGTGACCACCGCCTTTTTTAAAGCGTGCTTCACCCGGTGGCTTATCCAGTTCATCGTGCACCACTAATATAGCTTCGGGGGCGATTTGATAAAACTTCGCCAGTGCATTAACTGATTTACCACTGAGATTCATAAAGGTACTGGGAATCAGCAGGCGCACATCATGACCGTCGAGGATCACCCTTGCGGTATCACCGAAAAACTTACTTTCGTGTTTGAGTTCGACGTGCAGAGATTTGGCTAATTCCAGAACCAAGTCGGCCCCGGCATTATGACGCGTCCGTTCGTAGTTGGGGCCGGGGTTTCCCAGCCCTACGATTAACTCAACGGGCGTGTCCAATGTCAGGGCCTTCTAGAGGGCAAGACTGAAGATTACTCTTCGCTTGCTTCCTCGCCAGCATCATCGGCTTCGGCTGCAGGAGCCTCAGCATCGACTTCGTCATCAATAGCAACGCCCTTAGGCTTGTTCACTGCTGCGATTGGCAGATCGTGATCAGTACCATGGCTCAGAGCAACACTCTCAACATCCTTAGGTAACTTGATATCTGAGATATGCAGAGTCTGACCCAGATCAACATCAGTCATATCGACTTCGAGGTACTCAGGCAGATCTTTTGGCAGACACATAATGTCCAGCTCAGTCATGCTGTGGCCGACAATACCGCCGCCGAGCTTAACGCCGACACAGATATCTTCGTTGATAAAGTGTAATGGCACCTTAGTCTGTAGTTTGGTGTTCTTGCTCACGCGCAAGAAGTCCATATGCATGATGACGTTTTTGGCTGGATGGCGCTGCATATCTTTCAGAATTACATCTTCAGATTTGCCATCAATTTCAAGAGCAATGATGTGTGAATAAAATGCTTCGTTTTCCAAAGATTTTGCCACATCTTTATGAATCAGCTTAATTTGAGCTGGGTCTTTCTTACCACCATAAACAATTGCAGGAACTTCACCGGCCAGACGACGCAGGCGGCGGCTCGCACCTTTCCCTGTTTCTTCACGACCTGTAGCTTGTAACGTAAAATCAGTAGACATAGTAGTCTCCAAAGTTAAGCCAAAACAGACCGCGACCAGACCTGTAATGGGGTTTTAATACCTCGACATGAGGCGGTGTAACAGTGTTTGTTGATCAGCTAAACGCTAGTCGAACATGGCACTGATAGATTCTTCATTGCTGATACGGCGAACAGATTCGCCCAGTAGCTTGGCCAGAGTCAGTGTGCGGATCTTCTTACACTTTTTGGCTTCATCACTCAACGGGATGCTGTTGGCAACAACCAACTCATCCAACTGTGACTTATTAATATTTTCAATCGCACCACCAGATAGGACGGCGTGGGTGGCGTAGGCCACTACCTTAGTAGCACCATTCTTCTTCAGTGCTTCGGCGGCTTTGCACAGCGTGCCCGCAGTATCGACAATATCATCGACTAGAACACAGGTGCGGCCTTCAACTTCGCCAATCAGGTTCATGACTTCGCTCTGATTAGAGGTAGGGCGACGCTTATCGATTATAGCCAGATCACAATCAAGCTGTTTAGCGACAGCTCTTGCACGGACTACACCGCCAACATCTGGAGATACGACCTGTAAGTTTTTGTAATTTTGACGCTCAATATCACCGAGTAATACGGGGGCGCCATAGACATTATCAACAGTACAGTTGAAGAAGCCTTGAATTTGTTCTGCGTGGAGATCGACGGTCAGTACCCGGTCAACGCCAGCATTGGACAGCATATCGGCAACCACTTTGGCGCTGATAGGCACTCGGACAGAGCGTACGCGACGGTCTTGGCGAGCATAGCCGAAGTAGGGAACAACCGCGGTAATGCGTGCGGCAGATGCGCGACGCAATGCGTCAATCATCAATACCAATTCCATGAGGTGTCTGTTGGTCGGTGCACAGGTGGGCTGGACTACAAAGACATCGTGGCCGCGAACATTTTCACGAATCTCGATATTAATCTCGCCGTCTGAAAATAATGATACCAGCGCATCACCGAGCGGAATCCCCAATGTGCGAGCGATTTCATTTGCCAGTTCCGGGTTTGCGTTCCCGGAGAAGACCATTAATCTTGCCACGTCATTTTTCCTGGTATTCATAATAAAGATATGGCTGGGGCGGGAGGATTCGAACCTCCGATGCCGGGATCAAAACCCGGTGCCTTAACCACTTGGCCACGCCCCAGTAAAAAGTTTCCCCAATTGCCGATGCAGCGAGGAGCTGTTCGCTCCTCGCGCTATAAACGCATTCCAGTGTTTTGGAACCCTGTCGAGAGCCTGTTGCGCCTCGGTTTGGTTTTCAAAACAGCTAAATACGCTAGCACCAGTCCCCGTCATCAGTGGGTTGCTGTAATCTTTAAGCCATTCCAGCGCCTGTTTCACTGCCGGATAGAGCTTTTCGACCACAGTTTGGCAGTCATTCCTGTACTGCTCCCCTGAGAGGGCGCGTATTTTGATCGGTGGCGAGTTCCTTGTCAATTGAGGATGTGAAAAAATTTCACCTGTCGACACCTGACATTCAGGGGTAATCACCAAATACCATTGCTCGGGTAACTGCACGGGAGTTAAAAGCTCGCCAATTCCCTCGGCAAAGGCGCTGCTGCCATGCACAAAAACAGGCACATCGGCACCCAGTTGACAGCCTATTTCAGCTAGCTCATGCAGCGATAGGCCGCATTCCCAAAAGCTATTAAGGCCTACTAGCACTGTGGCAGCATTGCTGCTGCCGCCGCCCAGTCCGGCGCCCATGGGCAGCACTTTTTCCAAGACAATATCGCAGCCCTTGGTACAGCGCGTTTTTTGCTGTAACAGGCGCGCGGCGCGAACAATTAAATTATCTTCAGCTAAAACACCAGGAATTTGCGGGCTCAAGTGGATTTCGCCACTTTTGTTGGCCGTGAATGTCAGGCTGTCACCAAAATCCAGCAGTTGAAAGAGAGTTTGCAGGTCATGGTAGCCGTTATCTCGACGACCGGTGATATGTAAAAAAAGATTTAGCTTTGCCGGTGAGGGCAGTGTGACTGAAGGCATGCTTTTTAGACCGCTGGCTATTTTTCTGGAAAGCTCCAGCGAGATATTAACAGCTTAAAGGAGTGGTCCCCAAGTTGACCGACAATTTTCCCTGGCAGATTGCCATCGGGGGTGGAACTGTAGCGAGAAAATGCCAGCCGCCAGCCAGCTTGGCTAAAACCAACGGCTGTGCCATCGGCGCTAGTTGTTAAATTAGTCGCGGCATCTTTGTTGGGTGAGGGCAGTCCTCGCGCCCACCAGCTAAGGGCATCCACTGGAATAGGTAAACCGGTCAGCCGCAGTGCCAGCTGTTCTGGCAGGTCAGTATCAGTCTGATTGTCTCTGTATAGGGAGGCCAGTCTGTCGTTGCCACGAATCACTGCGCTACCCGCACCAAAGGGGCCGCGTAGAGAAAGTTCGTACTGTTGCTGACTTTGCGACCAGTTAAGATTAGCACTGCCACCCTGGTCCGCTGATTTAAAGCCTAACTTGCCATCGACCTGCCACTGATTTAACTCTGTTATCTGCGCACTATGCTGTTGCCAGCTAACGGTGCTGGCAAGCGGTACTGTGGGTTGGGTGCTACAGCCGCTGAGAAAAAATACCGTAACAGCAATTTTAAATAGGACTGTTTTCATGGCTGAGATTCCACGTTCTCAGATTGCAGGGGGCTTAGCTCAGCACCTAGACGCTGCATAGTAGTGACAATGGTTTTATGGCGTGGTGCCTGCTGCAGGCCCTTAGTCCAGGTTTTGACGGCGCTATCTTTATCGCCCAGTGACCATTGAACTTCACCCAGATGCGCGGCGATTTCGGGGTCCGGCATAATACCGATCGCCTTGGTTAGATGTGTCAATGCTTTGTCCAACTCGCCCATCTTAAATAAAACCCAGCCTAAGCTATCTATAGTGGCCGGATCACCCGGATTAAGCAGATAGGCGCGTTTAATCAGCGCATATGCCTCTTCATGGCGATCAGTGTGCAGAATCATGGTGTAACCCAGAGCATTGAGTGCTGTGGCATTATTTTGATTCTGCTCAATCAGGGTGCGCAGATCCTGTTCTGCCAGCGCAAAGTTATCTTGCTGCTCGGCAACCATTGAGCGGGCATAAAGGAGTTGGGCATCGTTGGGAAATGCATCTAGTCCGTCGGTAAGAATAGACAGAGCCTGATCTGGCTGGTTGGCACTAATCAGCAGATTGGACTCAATCTGAAATAGACTCACTGACTGCTCCGGCTGCTCAATTCGCAGGCGCTGCAGATACTGGCGAGCCGATGTCACATTGTTATGTTGAGCGAGCAAAATAGTAACTCTTGAGGCCGCGGCCAGATAGTTACGGCCAAAGCGCACCTGACGGTAATGTCCCAGCGCCGCGGCTATATCGCCCTGGCGATCGACGATGCCTCCCAGATGGTAATGGGCATCGGCACTAAGGCTGGGTTTGCTGGCAGCCTGCTTAAATAACACGGCGGCCTGCTGTTCTTCGCCCTGATTGAGTTGCAGTAGAGCAAGTAGGAAATTAATTTCCTGATCATTGGGGTTTTGATCATGCAGAGCTTTAAATTGAACGATGGCCTGATTGCGATCAGTAATGGTCAGAAAGCGCGCATATTGCAGACGTAACTTTCTATCGTCGGGCTTGCGGGTCAATGTATCTTCAATCAGTAACACCGCTTCATCAATTCGGTCCAGCTGGTGCAATACCTGCGCCAACAGTAATAAGCCGCGCTGATTATCTGGTGCAGCCAATAAAAACGCTTTGGCTACTTGTTCGGCAAGGTCCAGCTGCGCGTTGTCTCTATGCAAAATAGCGGTGGCTAATAAAATGGTGGGCTGTTTTTCCTGCGGCAGTTCAAGCTGCTGATAGGCAGAAATCAGCTCGACTATTTGAGTGCTTTTTTCTTCCTCAGTGACCGCTTTAGCACTTGGCTCCTCAAAAATAGAGGTCACGGCTAAAAAGGCTTCGAGGTCATCATAGCGCTGATACAGCCAGCTGGCATGAGACAGCGCATTTATGGCGTCTCCCTGCATTGCATAGGCCTGCAGAGCGGCACTGTGCGATTTCGGGTTATCAGGTTCCACCTCAACCCAGAGCAGGGCCATCTCTATACTGGCTTTGTTGTTGCGCAAATGGCGGGCAACACGGCTGGCCATTTCAACAATAGCTGAATCTCGGGTTTGACTAGCCTGCTGCATGTACTTGGGCAGTGCTATATCAAACTGACTGCGAGTAAGGGCTATATCGCCAACTAGTAGATCATAGAGTGTGTCGATGGCAAAAGGCGTTGTCGGAAGTTCTGGTGTTTGCATTACCTCGGACTCTGTCTTAGAGATATCTTTTTGGGTTATCTGGGGTGCTGTGGCACAGGCAGCCACAAACAGACAGGAGGTAATAACAGCGCAGAGATTTAGTTTTTTCATAGATTCATTTTCAAGGATGTCGAAAGTTAAGACAACTACTATGAAGAAAGTTTAGCTGTGCAGGGCGGTTTAACCAAAATCATTTTTCTACGATACACATTCGCGCGCCAGACTCGTGTAAAATCGCCGGCTTAAACTTATAGGTAGTTTTTAGGCGCTATGGGCATTCTGGCATTTGGCATTAATCACAAATCGGCCTCGGTAGATCTCCGTGGGCAGATTGCCTTTGCTCCGGAAATAGTGGTTGAGTCGCTACAGACCGCGCTGGCGAGCATTAATGCCGCCGAAATTGCACTGCTATCTACCTGCAATCGCACCGAAATTTATTTGCATGGCGAGGTCAGTGATGAGCAGCTATTGGCGTGGCTGGCTGATACCAAAGGGCTTGAAATCGAAGAATTGCAGTCTTGCTACTACTGCCATCGCGACGAACAGGCGATTCGCCATATGATGCGGGTTGCCAGCGGGTTGGACTCATTGGTCTTAGGAGAGCCACAGATTTTTGGGCAAATTAAATCAGCCTATTCTGTGGGGCGTGAAGCTGGCACTGTATCGACCTACCTCAATCAGGCTTTCCAGCAGGCATTTTCTGCGGCCAAGCGCGTGCGCTCTGAGACGGCGATTGGTCAAAATCCAGTGTCTGTGGCCTATGCGTCGGTAAGTTTGGCAGAGCAAATATTTGCCGACCTGAAAAGTGCGCATGCACTGTTAATTGGTGCGGGCGAAACCATTGAGTTGGTGGCGCGACATCTTCAAGAAAAAAATATTGGTCAGATCACCGTGGCCAATCGAACATTAACTCGGGCTCAGGAGCTGGCGGCAGACTTTTCTGCTGAGGCTATTCTGCTATCTGATATTCCTGACTATCTGCACCGAGCCGATATTGTGATTTCATCAACCGCCAGCCAGCTGCCTATATTGGGCAAAGGTGCGGTTGAATCAGCGCTTAAACAGCGCAAGCGTAAACCGGTATTTATGGTGGATATTGCGGTGCCCAGAGATATTGAGCCACAGGTTGAAGAGCTTGCCGATGTCTACCTGTACACGGTTGACGATCTTGAAGAAGTTATTCAGGACAATATGCGTGCCCGCCAAACTGCGGCAGACTTGGGTCAGGAGATTATTGATCAAGAGGTTGCATCCTGGTCCAAACAGCAGCGCGCTCTAGCTGCTGTAGATACGATTAAAGCCTTTCGTGACAGCGTAGAAAGCATTCGTGATGGTGAGGTCGAAAAGGCGCTCAGTGCTTTAGAGCGAGGTCAGGAGTCGGCTGAGGTCATTGCTACCTTGGCGCGCAATCTCACCAACAAACTGTTACATAAACCCACCACAAAACTTAAGCAAGCCAGTGAAGAGGGCCGTGATGATACGATTCATGTCGCCCACGAGCTGTTTGATTTAAATAAAAAGTAACTAAGGTTCTGCATGAAAGCATCAATACTGGCCAAGCTGGATCACCTCGCCGATCGCTATGAAGAAGTTGGCGCGCTGCTGAGTGACCCAGATATTATCAGTGATCAAAATAAATTTAGAGAATTATCTAAAGAGTATGCCGAGCTGGAGCCCGTCGTTAAGTGCTATCAGAGCTACCAGGAAGTGGTTAACGATATTGAAGAGGCGAAACTGCTGTTAAAAGACTCTGATCCAGATATGCGCGCCATGGCGCAGGAAGAGTTAAAAGAAGGTGAAGCGCAGCAGGAAGCCTTGGAGATGGATCTGCAAAAGTTATTGCTGCCCAAAGACCCCAATGATAACAAAAATGTATTTTTAGAAATTCGCGCCGGTACCGGTGGTGATGAAGCGGCTATTTTTTCTGGCGATCTCTTTCGCATGTACAGCAAATTTGCTGAAACTCAGCGCTGGAAAATAGAACTGATCAGTGAAAATCGTGGTGACCACGGTGGCTATAAAGAAGTAATCGCACGTATTGTGGGATCGGGGGTGTATTCAAAGCTCAAGTTTGAATCCGGGGCCCATCGGGTTCAACGGGTGCCAGAGACTGAGTCTCAGGGCCGGGTTCATACCTCCGCTTGCACTGTTGCCATTATGGCCGAAGCCGATGAAAAAGATGCCATCGAGATTAATAAAGGGGATCTGCGTGTTGATACCTTTCGCGCCTCGGGCTCTGGTGGTCAGCATGTCAACAAAACCGATTCTGCTATTCGTCTGACTCACCTGCCTACCGGGTTGGTAGTGGAATGTCAGGACGAGCGTTCACAGCATAAGAACCGCGCCAAAGCCATGGCAGTGTTGCAGGCGCGCCTGACATCGGCGCAGGATGAAGCCGTTGCCAAAGAGCAGTCGGATCAGCGCAAAAGTCTGGTTGGCAGTGGTGATCGCTCGGAGCGCATTCGCACCTATAACTTCCCTCAGGGTCGGGTGACTGATCATCGTATCAACCTCACTCTATATAAGTTGGCCGAGGTGATGGAAGGCTCATTGACCGATGTAGTTCAGCCTTTGGTTAATGAGTTTCAGGCCGAGCAGCTGGCTACCCTGGCGGACTAAATTTGTGACTATCTCTGAGTTGCTGCAGCGCAGTACTGAGCTCACCGCCAGCGATAGTGCTGTGTTGGATACCGAGCTGTTGTTATCCCATGCACTGGATGTCAGCCGCACCTATTTAAAAACTTGGCCAGATCGGCAGCCGGATACTAATCAAGTAACTACTTTTGCGGCACTTTTTCAGCGCCGCCTCAGGGGTGAACCGATCGCCTATATTTTGGGTCATCAGGGTTTTTGGAGCCTAGATCTAAAAGTGTCAGAACATACCTTAATTCCCCGTCCAGAAACTGAGTTGCTCGTCGAGACGGCACTTGAGTTACAGCTTCCGCCGCAGAGTTCGGTGTTGGATCTAGGTACAGGCACAGGTGCTATTGCACTGGCATTGGCCTGCGAACGCAGAGACTGGAACATTACTGCCCTAGATTTTCAACCTCAGGCGGTGGCACTGGCTGAGGAGAATAGGGCAGCCCATAAGCTGGATAATGTGCAGATAGTGCAGAGCAATTGGTTCGCCGCAGTACCCGCCGTTAAATTTGATCTAATCGTAAGCAACCCGCCTTATATAGAAAAAAATGATCCTCACCTATTTCAGGGCGATGTGCGATTTGAGCCTGGCTCAGCATTGGTGTCTGGTGCCGAGGGACTTGATGATTTAATTCTGCTGATTGGCCAAAGCGTTATGTTCTTAAAACCCAATGGCTGGCTGTTGGTTGAGCACGGCTATGATCAGGGCCCAGGGGTGAGCGCATTATTTACTGAGGCTGGCTTTTCCGCTGTTGAAACCCGCAATGATTACAATCAAATGGATCGTATTACATTTGGCCAGCTGCGCCAGTAATCGGTTCGCTGCTATCTTTAATGACATTTTTTGAGACTAAATTCCATCGGTACAGCAACATCATGCTGGCTAGGCAGGCCGCGATAACCAAGCCAATCCAAAATCCATAGACGCCTATGGGTTCGCCCCAAAAATCTGTTAGTGCCAGGCTGTATGCAATCGGGAAAGCAATCATCCAAAAGGCTATTATCTGGATGATCAGCGGCACTCTGGCATCTTTATAACCGCGCAGTGCACCGCTGGCCGCCATCTGCATAGAGTCGAAGCAACCCAGTGCGGCCGAGAAAAAGAACAGGCTGGCGGCAATTACCTGCACCTCGGGCTCGGGGCTAAACATTTCGGCAAAGTCATGACGCAGTAGAATCTTTATGCTGCCCAGAATCAGAGCCAATACAAAGACTAACTTAAATCCGGTTAGACAGATCTGTCTTGCATCCAGTGGGTCTCCGCGACCCATGGCATGAGACACCTTAATGGTTAATGCCTGGCCCAGACCCAGAGGAATCATGTAGGCGAGGGAATCCAGATTATTCGTGATGGCATGGGCGCCCAGAACATTGGCGCCCAGATGGGCGATCATCATCGGAATAATGGCAAAGAAGCCAACTTCAGCGGCGATCATTAGGGCGATAGGAATACCCAGGCGCAAGATACCGGCAATCGCTGCGGCGCTGGGTGCGGCAAATTGTTGGTACAGTTGCAGGCGTTTCATATTGCTGGCATAGCGTCCGTAGGCTGCCATTGCGACAAGCAAAAAAGTCATGACCACAGTGGTTGCCCAGGCCGCGCCGATCCCGCCCATGGCTGGAAAGCCGAGCTTACCAAACACCAAAATATAATCGAGAATAGCATTGAGAAAAAATGCCATGGCATTAAATATCATGACTGGCCTGATATCACCGACGCCTTCAAATGAGCTGCGAAAGGCAAAAAAAGCGGGAAACATAAAGCCGGTGATTAAATAGGGCAGCAGATATCCTCGGGCGATACGATAGACCTCAGGAGAGATATCCAAACTGCCCAGTAGCTGGATGCCAAGTAGTATGGCACAGCACACAGCAATGCTCATTGGCAGGGAAAGCCACAGTCCCTGTTGAAATTGAAAGCGTACCTTTTCTGGTTGGCCTGCGCCCCAAAAGTTGCCAATAATAGGGCTGTTGCCAATCATAATGCCAATAACTAATAGGCTGATCATGGCCCAGATACTGCCACCTAACTGGAGTGCCGCCAAGGTGTCGGCGCCGACCTGCCCGGCCATATAAATATCAGTCACAGTCATGCCAACCACGGCCAGCTGCCCCAGCATCAGCGGACCAGCTAGGCGCAAGAGGTCGCTTGCGTTTTGCATAAACGTTGGCTTTTTTTGAATCTGAGGAGACATTAGATTACTTTAATTTGGACTGCCATCATTCTCGTTCAATGTCTGAGGCAAAGATAGCTAAATTTCATTGGCGCCATTGGTATTTCGACTTTATCTGACGCCCATTTTTATTGGTATCGGGGCGCATAAATTTGCGAATTTTGAAGATAGGGTGGCCTGGTTTGGTAACCTCGACTGGGATCTGGGTCTGCTGATGGTGTTCCTCGTCGCCACCTATCTAATAATGCTGTTAAGCCTGTTATTTAGCGGCGGTGCTGCTGGGTGAGTCTTGATTACTGGATTGCCAGGCGCGTTAATCCATAAACCCAGTAGAGGCTGCTTCTAACGTCAGTTGGAGGCAGCTGATTAATCCAGCGAATAATTAACAATTCTGCTACACTCCGCGCCAAAAGCGGGTATACCAAAGCCTTAAACGGGGTCTGGTCTGCTCAGCCAACCAATTGTTAATTACTGCGTAGACATACTTTGACTGAAAATAATTCTCCAACTAGCTCGCCGTCTGTGGCCGAGTCTAAGCCTAACGCTTCAGCCGCGAGTCCTGAATCTACAGATTCTAAGACTGGTGAGGACGCTAAAAAATCTTCCCCAAACCGTCGAGGTCGTAGTCGTGGCGAACACAGCTGGGATATCTCTCAATTTAAAGTAGAACCGCAGGAGGGCAAGGTCAGATTTCATGACTTCGATTTGCCGCCACTGCTAATGCGTGGAATCCAGGATACCGGGTTTGAATACTGCACACCTATTCAGGGTGCATCATTGCCGCATACATTAAATGGTCACGACATCGTGGGTAAGGCACAGACAGGCACAGGAAAGACGGCAGCCTTTCTGATCAATACGATTACTGATCTGCTTAATCACCCAGTTGAGGGTGAGCGTTTTATGGGTGAGGCTCGAACATTAATTTTGGCCCCGACTCGCGAACTGGCGATACAAATTGCTGACGATGCCGTGGCTCTTTTAAAACATACCAAACTGAATGTTCACTGTTTAGTGGGCGGTATGGATTACGGTAAACAGCTACAGAAAATGCAAAAATCTCACTGCGACCTTTTGGTCGGTACACCGGGTCGTTTGTTGGATTTTGCCAATAACCGCGATGTCTATCTGGATCAGGTTGAGGTGTTGGTGATTGATGAGGCCGACCGTATGCTGGATATGGGCTTTATTCCGCAGGTGCGCCGTTTGGTTAATTTGACTCCAAAGCGTGAAGATCGTCAGACCTTGCTGTTTTCCGCAACCTTTACGCCAGAGATATTGCGTCTTTCAGGTACCTGGACGGATAAGCCGGTAACCGTAGAAATTGGTGCCGAACGCGTGGCGACGGATACGGTGGAGCAAATAGTTTATATCACCACTGCCGATGAAAAATTTGCCCTGCTGCATAATATTCTGGTTGGTGATGATGTCGACAGTGTGATGATTTTTGCCAATCGCCGAGATATCTGCCGCACTCTGCAAGAAAAACTCAATAAGAAAGGCTTCAAGGCTGGCTTGCTGTCTGGTGATGTTCCCCAGAACCGACGCATGAAAACCCTTGAATCCTTTAAGAGCGGTGCCACTAAGGTGATGGTGGCAACCGATGTCGCGGGCCGCGGTATCCATGTCGATGGCGTTAGTCATGTGATTAACTACACCTTGCCGGAAGAGCCAGAAGATTACGTGCATCGCATTGGTCGCACAGGCCGTGCTGGCAGTACAGGCACATCGATTAGTTTTGCCTGTGAAGACGATGCATTTCTGCTCGAGCCAATTGAGAAGTTACTGGACATGAAGCTGGCCTGCACCATGCCAGAGGAAAAGCTACTGCAGGAAGTTCCTGCAAAGCCAAAATCTGCGCCACGCAAGCCCAAGGCGAAGAAGCCAGTAGAGCCAGAGAAGCCTGCAGAATCAAAAGTAGCGCAAGCGCCAGAACAAAAAGAGCAGCAAGAAGAGCAAAAAGCAGCGCCAGCTGTTAGCGAAGACTAGGCTTTTCGTTAACAGTTTCTAGCCCATTGGTTCTTATCCATAGTATTGTTCCGCCAATAACTGTCGCTGGTAGTAGCAGCAGATTGAGTAATGGAATAGCGGACGCTGCCAATGCAGAAAACCCAAACCCCAAAGACTGCCACCTATGTGCTCCTGCACGCTGGCGCAATTCTCCAAAACCTACCTGTTCAATATCCGCTGGGTAATCTAGATACTGAAGGGATAACGACCATGCCGCCCAGCACCCAGCGACACCAGGCACGACTATATTAGCCAGTGGAATAAAGCTAATCAATAAGCACAGCAGGCCCACGGCAATTGATCGAGGGATAAGGTAAGCCATTAGTTGCAGTTGTCTTACAAAGCTGGCCCATGCGGTTGTTAACATGGATGCAGTCGGTACTGATGTTTGATTATCACCTAACATCAAGATAACTCTCTCTGCTATCAGGCCGTAAAAAGGTGAACCAATCAGGTTCGCAATCAGGGTGAAAGTAAAGGCATAAATCACCAGTGCGAGCGCGGCAAATAGTCCCCAGATAATCCATACTAGCCAATGTAGCCAATCTGGTACCAGGCTCATTATGCTGTCTAGCCAACCGCTGAACCATTGCACGGCAAAGCCAGTAGCGCTGACGAGCAGCAGAATATTGATGACTAAAGGTATTATGACCAACCAGCGAATCTGCCGATGCCAGAGTAGTTTAAGGCCCTCAAGTATTAGTGCCGGGCTGGAAATAATAGAAGGGTGTTCGTGCATATTGTTTTAACTATCCGCTCAAGCAATTTTTATAAGCCCAAGAATAGCATCTATGCTTTTTAAAACCTGTACTTTTAAATTAAGCGCACTCTTAGGGCGGTACCAGCAAAAATATTATTATTAGAGATCTACTGATTAGCGGCGCTGTACTGGAATATGGTTTGTTGGGGTCGACTGCGATGTGTAGCATTGCCAGAGTTGCATCTGGCCAATATTGGCGAGCTAGAAAGTCTATTTAAAGGGCTGGGGAAATAGCCGTTAAAATGAGCTGTCTAGCTATGACGCATAATGCGCTGCTTCTGGCGGTCCCAGTCTCGCGCCTTGTCATCCTGACGCTTATCGTAGGTTGCCTTGCCTTTGGCTAGTGCGATTTCGCACTTGATAAGATGGCCTTTCCAGTACAGGGCAGTGCACACGCAGGTGTGACCTTTTTGATTGACCCCTTCTTCTAGCTTTTGCAGCTCGCGATGATTAAGCAGTAACTTTCTAGTTCTTGTCGAGTCCGTTACATAATGGGTCGAGGCCGATGGCAGTGGTGTGATGTTTGTGCCAATCAAGAAGGCTTCACCATTTTTTAAAAATACATAGGTATCGGTCAGGTTAATACGACCTTCTCGCAGACTTTTTACTTCCCAGCCCATTAGTGAAAGTCCAGCCTCAAACTTCTCCTCTAGGAAATAGTCGCGCTTCACCTTTTTATTTAAGGCGATGGTGTTGGATTGCTGTTTTGGTTTCTTTTTGCTCATAGGCCGCGATTATACGTTGGCAGCTGCGATTGTCATGAAATATTAACAACCTTAATTGGGTGCTGTATTCGTCAGGGGTTATGGGTACAATTTGAGCCATAAAAAACGGAGATAAATTGTGGCGTTACAACAAAAAGGCATGCATGGAACCTGGGCTAGTCGTTGGACCTTTATTATGGCAGCGACCGGCTCTGCTGTTGGTCTGGGCAATATGTGGAAGTTTCCCTATGTGGCCGGCAGCAATGGCGGCGGTGCCTTTGTCCTAGTTTATCTTGGCTGCATTCTTCTGATTGGTGTGCCTGTGATGATGGCTGAGGTATTGATTGGCCGCCAGGGTCGCCAAAGTCCCATAAATGCCATGCGTGATGCGGTACATGAGAGCGGTGCTGATTCCCGTTGGCATCATGTCGGCTGGGTGGGTGTTGCGGCTGGCATGTTAATTCTGTCGTTTTATGCGGTGATTGCCGGTTGGGCGCTGGCCTATATTTTTGAGGCCGCCTCTGGTGAGCTGACCGGTATCAACGGCGATACGGCGGGCAATATATTTGCTGCCCTGCTGGCAGACCCTAGCCGGCTTATTTTCTGGCAGTCGATATTTATGCTGCTCTGTGTTGGTGTGGTAGTGGGTGGTGTTAAGAAAGGCCTGGGTGTGGCGGTCGAAATTCTGATGCCACTACTGTTTATTATGCTGCTGTTACTGCTCGGTTTTAGTTACTTGCATGGTGACTTCGCCGCAGCCTGGAATTTCCTATTTAACTTTAATTTGGAATTGCTGACCTGGCGTGGTGTTCTTGAAGCCATGGGCCAAGCCTTTTTTACCCTTAGTATTGGTATGGGTGCCATTATGGCCTATGGCGCCTATATGCCGCAGAAGGCCAATATAGGTAAAACCGTATTGATCGTGGCATTTTTTGACAGCCTAGTGGCGATTGTCTCTGGTCTGATTATTTTCTCAATTGTTTTTGCGACCCAAGGCATAGAGCCCAGCGCTGGTCCCGGACTTATGTTTATCAGTCTGCCGGTTGCGTTCGGCGGTATGCCAGGCGGCTTATTGATTGGTTCTGCGTTCTTTGTACTGGTTTCCATCGCCGCTTGGAGTTCAGCAATTTCCCTTTTAGAGCCCTGTGTTGCCTGGCTGATAGAGGCCAAGAATATGGGTCGCGTAAAGGCTAATTTGTTACTGGCTGGATTTGCCTGGCTGCTGGGCCTGGGGTCGGTGCTGTCATTTAATATCTGGTCGGATATAAAGATGGCTGGATTTACCATCTTCGATTTCCTCGATTTCTTGACGGCGAATATTATGCTGCCACTGTCAGGCCTGCTGATCGCTTTGTTTGTGGGCTATGTTATGAAGCGAGAATTGGTCGACTTTGAAATGCAGGGCACAGCGCCAATGGTCATGAAGCTATGGCGAGCAACTCTGCGTTATATTGCGCCTGTGGCTATTAGTGCGGTGTTTGTCATGGGCATTTACGATAAATTTTTCTCCTAGGGTTTAGTTTGACGACTATCAATCGCTCAGCGCTAGTAATGCATCCGGCTACAGCAATGTATTCGTTGGTCAATGATGTTGCCAGCTATCCGCACTTTATGGATGGTTGTCATGGGGTCGAAATATTTGAGCACAGTGATAGCACAATGCTGGCCCGTCTCGACCTGAAAAAGGCAGGTGTGCAGATCAGTTTAATGACGAGAAATAATTTGTCTGGCCCCGCCACTGGGGGGGTGAGCAATATAGAGATGACGTTGGAAGATGGCCCTTTTAAGACTTTTCTCGGATTGTGGACGTTTACGCCATTAACTGACGAGGCTTCAAAGGTATCGCTGGACTTGGAGTTTGAATTTAAAAATAGAGGTCTAGGTATGGCGGCGTCCAACCTGTTTTCGGGGGTAGCCAATAACTTAGTTGATTCTCTGTGCCAGCGCGCGGATAAAGTCTTTTTGGAGGGTCATGATGACCGATAGCAGTATGATTAGGGTGGAGGTGGCCTATGCGTTGCCTGAAAAACAGACATTATTATCTCTATCTGTGCCTGCAGGTACGACGGCGCTAGAGGCTGTTGAACAATCCGGCATCTTGGCAAGTTTCCCGCAGATCGACGTAAATACCGACAAAATCGGGGTATTTTCGCAGGTGTTGGGAACAAAAGGGCTGGATGAGCCTGCTTCTTATAAGCTGTGCGAACGAGATCGTGTCGAGATCTATCGGCCTCTTATTGCTGACCCCAAGGAAGTCAGACGTCGCCGTGCTGAAGAGGCGAAGGCAAAAAAGCAAGAGTAGGGGAAAACCTCAGTATAAAAACAGCACAAAAAAAGCAGGCCAAAGGCCTGCTTTTTAGTATTTTTTCGACTGCAGCAGCGGCTAGCGCTCTTCAGGAATTGCTGAGCTGGGCAAGTAGTCTCCGGTCATGCGCTGGAGTTTATCTTGGTCATCGAAATAGATGGTCACAGTCTCTTCAGTCTTTACGCCGGCGGCTGATAAGCGGCTATAAAAGTAATCCCAGCGTTGCTGATCGAAGGTGTCTATGATCAATGGTGTGCCTAAAACAAATTGAACCTGTGACTTGGTCATACTGGGACGCAGCTTATCGATCATCTCTTGATCGACAATATTACCCTGCTGGATATCGACTTTATGCACGCTGGGGAACTTTACCCAACTACAGCCAGTAGTAAGTAGAATGAGACTGATCAGTAAGGTAAGAACAATTCGCATTGATGGGCTTCCAGTTAGTTGCGCGAACGGTGATAATACCTAAAGCCCATCCCATAGAGAAGAGGTAACTATGACTCCAGAAGATCAGGAGCTTAAAAAAGTAGGCCTAAAGGTCACATTACCCAGAATCAAGATTTTACAGATTCTAGAAAACTGCGCGGATCGTCATATGACGGCAGAAGATATCTACCAGTCACTGCGAGATGCCGAGGAAGATGTGGGTATAGCGACTGTTTATCGAGTGCTAACTCAGTTTGAGACCGCAGGCCTTATTGAGCGACATAACTTTGATAATGGCCCTGCCGTCTACGAGCTTGATCGCGGTGAACACCACGATCACATGGTGTGTACAGAGACCGGTGCTGTTATTGAATTTCACGATGCCGAAATTGAAAAAATCCAAGAGCGAATCGCCAGCCAAAATGGCTTTCAATTAGTTGGCCACAGCCTGGTTTTATATGTGAAGCCAAAAGACTAGAACCTGTTTTATCACCTCTATAATAAAAAGAAAAACCTCACATGATTTCACTGCAGCAACTCGAAGACTTTTTTAACGCCTGGGCCGATATGATGTGGAGTACGCCACTGGTAATTTTGCTGGTCGGCGGCGGTGTTTTCTTTATGTTCTATTCGCGTTTTCAGCCCTATCGCTATTTCGGCCATGGCATTGATTTGCTGCGCGGTAAATTCAGTGATCCCAATGATCCTGGGCATATTCCGCATTCCCAAGCTCTGGCGACGGCACTTTCTGGCACCATAGGGCTTGGCAATATTGCTGGGGTGGCAATTGCTATCAGTATTGGCGGTCCAGGCGCGGTGTTCTGGATGTGGGTAACCGCGATTGTTGGTGTGGCCACTAAATTTTATACCGCTTCTCTTGCAGTTATGTATCGTGGTAAAGATGCTGAGGGCACACTTCACGGCGGTCCTATGTATGTGATTACTCAGGGTATGGGACAGCGCTGGTATCCACTGGCGGCGCTTTTTGCGGCGGCTTGCCTAATTGGTGCGCTGCCACTTTTTCAGGCTAATCAGTTTATTCAACTGCTTCGAGATGCGGTGGCTATCCCCGCCGGCTGGGCTACCAGTGAAAAGCATTTCACTTTTGATCTAGTCGCCAGTTCAATAGTGGCAACGTTGGTGGCCATGGTTGTGGCCGGTAGAATTCAAAGTATCGGGCGCCTGACTGTGCGTCTGGTCCCCATCATGGTGATCATGTATTTATTGATGACGGTAACGGTGCTGTATACCTATGCCGGTGAGATCCCGGCCATGCTCTGGTTAATCGTGACCGATGCCTTTACCGGTGAGGCGGCTGCTGGTGGCTCTATTGGTGCGGTGATTCTCATTGGCGTGCGCCGTGGCGCATTTAGTAATGAAGCGGGTATCGGGACCGAGTCTCTGGCCCATGGCGCGGCCAAAACAGGGCAGCCTATTCGTGAAGGTGTTGTGGCCATGATTGGCCCGGTAATCGATACATTGGTGGTCTGTACCTGCACAGCATTAATTATTCTGTTGACGGGTGTCTGGCAAACTGAGGCCGGTCTTGAGGGCGTCACCATGACTGCCCGTGCGATTGAGCAGGTATTCCCGAATACTGGCATCTACTTACTTTTGATTATGGTGGGCATGCTGAGCTTTAGCACCATGGTTACCATGTGGTTCTATGGCGTTAAGTGCATGGGGTTCTTATTTGGCGTGGAGCGCCAATACTATTATTCACCGATTTACCTCGGCCTGTTGGTTGTTGGTGCTGTGGCGTCTCTGGATATAGTTAATGGTTTGATTTTGGCGTCCTACGCGACTATGGCGATACCAACCATGATTTCAGCTCTGTATCTGGCGCCCAGGGTAAACACGGCCGCCAAGGCTTACTTTACTGCGCTGAAGAACCAGTAGTGCAGCCCATCATACCACCGAGGGCTGCCACCTCGAGGCTCCGGCGCTAAAGCAGCTTTTCAATATCTGAGGCGATGGCCTCAGGTTTACTGATACTACCAAATCGCTTAACTACCTGCCCGTCGCGGTCGATTAAAAACTTGGTGAAGTTCCATTTGATACCGTCGGTGATCAGGCCGCCAGCCTGTTCGGTCAGGTAGCTATAAAGTGGATGTCGATTGGCACCATTAACATCAATTTTTCCCATGACAGGAAAGCTTAAACCATAGTTGATCTGACAAAATTCCTGAACCTCAGCATTGCTGCCAGGCTCCTGCTTGCCAAACTGATTACAGGGCATGGCAATAACCACCAGGCCGCGTTCATGGTACTGGTCATAGAGCGCCTGTAAGCCTTCGTACTGGGGTGTAAAGCCGCACTTGCTGGCGGTATTAACAATCAACAATACCTTGCCGCGGTAGTCTTGTAGGGATTTCTCATCGCCGCTGCTGGTAGGTACGCTAAAGTCATAAATAGTTGCAGTCATAGTTATTCTTCTTCTTTTTACTTTTATTTTGATGGGTTATTTAAAGCAGTGCTCTGCGGCCGGGAAGCTACCGTCACGCACTGCAGTGCCGTAGGCGGTAATAGCATCCTGAACACTGGAGGACGACTCAAGAAAGTTGTGTGAGAAGCGCGGAAGGCGCTGGGAGATACCCAGCATATCGTGCAGCACTAGAACCTGAGCGTCGGTGTTTGGTCCGGCACCAATGCCGATCACTGGTATGGTCAGCGCCTGAGAAAGCTCGCGGCCGAGTGATGATGGCACGCATTCTACGACGATTAAATCAGCGCCGGCTTCTTCAAGTATCTTGGCTTCAGCAATCATCTGTGCCGCTGCCTCTTCTTCTTTGCCCTGTACCTTGTAGCCACCAAGCTTATACACTGACTGTGGAGTCAGGCCAACATGGCCGCAGACGGGAATGCCGCGCTCGGTGAGCATATAAATACTGTCGGCAAGCCATTCGCCACCCTCTAACTTAACCATTTGCGCACCGGCCTGCATTAGTATGGCGGCATTATCCATTGCCTGGGCCTCACTGGCATAGGACATAAAGGGCATATCTGTCATCAATAATGTACGGCTGTTGCCGCGTTTTACCGCGGCGGTGTGGTAGGCCATTTCGTCGACTGTTACTGGAATGGTGCTATCGCGACCCTGAATAACATTGCCCAGCGAGTCACCGACCAATGTCACTTCAATGGCGGCGGTCTCAATCATTCTTGAAAAGGTATAGTCGTAGGCGGTGATAACGGCAAACTTGTCGCCCGCCGCTTTCATGGCATTTAAACTGCTAATGGTGGTAGTTTTCATTGTGGGGGTTAAGCCTCAATAGGTCTTAGAGTCGGCCACGTTACTGGGTTTCACCGATTATGACAAGCGATCAGCTCGCTGCTGCCTGAGCAATGGGGTGAGGATTGTAATAATGGCGGCCAGATTTTGTCTGTAGTATGTATTTCACTAGATTGTCGTAATCGAGGTCACCTTCGGCCAGATTAATTTCTGCGGTGTTGACGATCAGTAGTGGCGTGTCGTCATAATGGTAAAAGAACTGGGTGTAGGCATCGTTTAACTGCTGCAGATAGGATTGCTCAATGGGCCTTTCTATTGCTGTACCTCGGCGTTGCACCCGGTCATACAGGGTTTCGGTAGGCGCCTGCAAATAGATAACTAAATCCGGTTTGGGTAGGTCGGTAATAATATTGTCGTAGACATTTTGATAGAGACGATACTCGTCGTCATCTAGGGTTACCTGCGCAAATAGCGGATCTTTGTCGATCAAAAAATCCGATATGCGTACCTGCTGAAAAATATCACCTTGGCGTAAGTCCTGTAGTTTGCGCATACGCTGGAACAAGAAATACAGTTGAGTTGGCAGCGCGTTGGCACGACGATCCTGATAAAAGCGCTCTAAGAAAGGGTTTTCTTCAGCCTCCTCCAGCAGTGTTTCATAGTTAAATGATTGCGCCAGACGCTTGGCTAATGTGGTTTTACCAATGCCTATTGGGCCCTCTATGGCAATGTAGCTGGGGATGGTAGACGCAGATAGATCAACCGTTAAATCACTGAGACTACTCTGTTCCACATTGCTCTCCACGTAAGTTAACTAATCCAAACTCTGTAATTTTACGATACCTTGGTCCGAGCAGTTTGCCAATAGGCTGAGGATACTTTCACCGTTGGGAAGCATAATGCTGGCGTCTAAATCACGCAGAGGCGCAAGTACAAATGCGCGCTCATGTATTCTTGGGTGAGGCACAGTCAGTCGTTCACTGTCTATTACCTGGTCGTTGTAGAGCAAAATATCAAGGTCGAGGGTTCTGGCTCCCCAGCGAATGGTTCGTACTCGACCCTGCTGATGTTCTATCTGTTGCAGGCAGTCGAGAAGGTCTAGCGGCAATAGTTCGGTGTTAAGGCGAGCGACTGCATTGATATAGTCAGGCTGATTTCCGGGACCTATGGCCTGGGTCTGGTAGCGCGGGGAAACAGCCATCAGATTGATATCTGGGTGCTGTGAAATACTTTCTATCGCTCGATCTAGCTGGGTTTCGGGACTGCCACCATGATCTGCAAGATTACTACCCAACCCAATATATACCTCAGCCATTGATTGACTACTCAGCGGCGGGCTTAGATTTAGGTTTGCGCCGATTGCGACGCTTGCGATTCTTGCCGGGATCACCCACAGAGCGAGCCATATGCTCTCTCTGCTCTTCGCTGGCATCCTGATAGGCAGTCCACCAATCGCCGAGACCACTCAGCTCTTCACCGGCCTGCTCTCGCAGTAGCACAAAGTCATAGGCTGCTCGAAAGCGTGGATGCTCGGCTAGTCGCTTGGCGCGATGTCCACCTCTGCGTGGCAACAGTAGCTGTAAATCCCAGATTTCACGCATTGGCAGGGTAAAGCGACGCGGAATTGCGGTGATAGAGATTTGTTGAGCGATCACCTCGCCTGAGGCTTTGCTCAAAGCATAGGATGGCGAATTGCCGCGGTCACGATAATGCGCCGCAAGCTTTTGAACAGCTGGCCACAGCAGTGCAGCATAAATAAATGCCGGTGTAACACGTTTTTCGGCGCGAATACGCAGGTCAGTGTTGGTAAATGCCTGCTCAATCAGTTTGCTGGTGAGGCTATTGCGGTCTTTCATCATATTGCTAATTTGCGGCACGATACGCTCAAACAGGCCGTACTCATGAAGCAACCAGAAAGAGGCTAGTCCCTGCCCACTCATAAACAACTTGAGAGTTTCATCAAATAACCTCGGGGGAGATACATGCTCTAGATTTGACGCCAACTTATGCATTGGTTTGCCGGTGCGATTTTCTATATTAAAGCCGAGTTTGGCCGCAAAGCGAACGACGCGCAGCATACGCACAGGGTCTTCACGAAACCTTGTCGCGGGATCCCCCATAATGCGAATAACGCGCTTCTCTATATCGTCCAGACCCTCGGCAAAATCATGGATGCTGTTATCACCTGGATCATAGTACATGGCGTTTATGGTCAGATCACGGCGACTGGCATCATCATTCAAACTGCCAAATACATTATCGCGGGTAAGCATGCCGCTATCGGTCTGTTGGCGATGGTTCTTTCTTTTGTCGTTAGATTTGGTTTCATTGGAGCGGAATGTCGTAACTTCAATAATCTCACGGCTAAATTGCACATGCACAATTTGAAAGCGACGGCCAATAATACGCGAGCGTCTAAATAATGATTTTACCTCGGCAGGTTTGGCGTCAGTGGCCACATCAAAATCTTTGGCTTTAAGCCCCAGCAGCAAGTCGCGGACTGCGCCACCCACGACATAGGCCTCGTAGCCTGCATCCTGCAAAACCTCAACGACCCGACGGGCATCGCGGCTGATCATTTTGGGTGATAGCGAGTGATATTGGGCGCTGACGACAACCGGTTCGCCAGAATCTCGTTGAGACTGACCCTTATCGAAGAACCTACTAATGATTTCCAGCATGTACAGCGTGCCGATAGATAATTTAAAGACGCCAGTCTAACAGAGGATTGGGCAACAGTGGAGGTTGGATTCTAGGGACGATGCGGGAAGCTGCGGTATGTTTTTGAAGAGCTTCAGCGGCGGTATAAAAAGAGCTTCAGCGGCGGTATAAAAAGAGCTTCAGCGGCGGTATAAAAAGAGCTTCAGCGGCGGTATAAAAAGAGCTTCAGCGGACCTATGTAAAGAGTCTAAAAAGTAAAAAGGGACTGTCCTAAGACAATCCCTTTCAATGGTTCTTAAAGTTCGAGCCCTAAAGCTATAACCCCCAGAACACTTTCGCAATCCATCCAATTATTATTATTTTTTATTGTTATTATTACTCAAGATTTTTGTCTTGGTAGTCCCATTCTAATTAGAAATACGCCGGCTACAAGAGTTTTTTTAGTTTATTTTCTAACTTAGGGTCGTCGATAGTTAACTGTTACTTTTTGAAACAAAGATCGCTGAATAACCTTGTAGATTAGGCTGAATCTGACTTTTTGCGGCTAATTCCCAGCTTATTGCGTCGCTCCCAGAGGGATTTTCGGCTAATACCAAGCTTCTGCGCGAGCGCGGTTTCACTCATATTTTCCTGGTTCTCTAATACAAAGCTAGTGAAATAGTCTTCCAGAGACAGCCCGGTAGGCGCATCGCTATTGGTCGCTGGTTGGTTGGGGGCGCTGTCAGCTTCCTCTTCCCGTTGATCTTCTATATAGCCCATGCCGAGAATACGCGGGTTAATAGCCTGACCTGGCTCTGACAGAATCGCGCTCTGATAGAGCATGTTCTGTAGCTCACGCACATTGCCGGGCCAGCTGTACTCGGCCAGCGCGGGATACGCATCTGCGGATAATTCGAGGGTAGTACCCAGTTCGGCTGAATACTGATCGAGAAAATACTCGGCTAATGCAGGAATGTCGGTGGCGCGATGGCGCAGTGCGGGCACCTGGATACTGACCACATTGAGGCTGTAAAAGAGGTCTTTACGGAATTTCCCGCTATGACTCAATGCCTGCAGATCTTCTGCAGTTGAAGCAATACAGCGAATCTCCTTGTGTTGCTGAATGGCTTCTATGGCCTGCGACTGCAGTGCGGCAGGGAGTTCGCAAATATTGGCTAGAAACAATGTGCCGGTGGCTTTCTCGGTTAGCTGTTCCAACTGCTGAGAAAATTGTGCGGCGCTGATAGAAGCGCAGTTAATGGCCATAAATGCCTGCTCGGCTGCGGCACTGGCGCGGTGAATAACCTCGGCAATAATACGTTTACCTGTGCCACTGTCGCCCTGAATAATCACAGGTGCTGAGGTTGGGGCCGCTTTATCAATGGTGTGTAAAATCTTGAGAATCTCTGGGCTGCTGCCCATAAGCAGTTTATTTTCTGCAATGGCTAAATCTATATCTTGCTTCGATTCATTAATGATACGTTTGACCGCAGCAAGCATCTCATCATGATCAAAGGGCTTGGATATATAGTCGGCAGCTCCCTGACGCATGGTTTCAACTGCGGACCTAAGGCTGGCATAACTGGTCATCACCAGCACAGGCACGCAACTGGCTGGGTTAATCAGGTCCGTTCCCGGGCCCCCTGGAAGACGCAGGTCGCTAATAATTAAATCAAAGCTATTGAGGTTAAAAGACTCGCGAGCCGCTTTGACGCTGACGGCTTCACTGACTAGGTAATTATGCCGCCGTAGCAGTTTGAATAGCGACGAGCGAATAATCTCTTCGTCTTCAACAATCAGGATGTTTTTACTGTGGTTGCTCATGGGCGCGATGATAGTGGAAAACACAGGGTCACAGTAGTGCCACAGTCACTATTTTCTGCGGGACTGGACATTGATACCTCGGCACCGAGCTGCTGCACGAGATTAAATACCACCCAGAGCCCCAGTCCGGTGCCTTGGCCAGGCTCTTTAGAGGTTACAAAGGGTTCAAATAACCGTCCCGAAATACCCTCTTCAATGCCAGTGCCATAGTCGCTAATCGTCACCCGAAGCAGCTCGACTTCGATGGCTGCACTGATAATAATCTTGCCGTCCAACGAGGAGGCATCTCGTGCATTGCTGAGTAGGTTGAGAAAAACCTGAATAAGTTGGTGGTAGTCGCCAGTGATAAATAATTGACTGTCGATATCACAGACATATTTTATCTCAGGCTTTGTCGTACTCATGGTCAGCAGCTGGATCGCTTCATTGGCGGCATCATACAGATTAACCTTCTGCGCGGGCTTTTTCAGGGCTCGATCACCGCGCGAGAAATTAATTAATGACTGTACAATGCGGTTTATACGCTCGGTCTGCGACAAAATATGTTGCGCCGATTCAGTAATCTGGTCGGGTTCAGTTTCATGCTGTAAATTCTGTGCCAGGCAGGCAATGCCAGTGACAGGATTGCCAATTTCATGGGCAACGCCGGCAGCCAGCCTACCCACTGAAGCCAACCTTTCATTGTCGATGGAGTTTTGGGTCAAGATCACCGACTTAGTTTGATCTTCGATCAATAGAATAATATCGGCGCTGGCCCCTTCGATATTTTGCTCAACTGACTTTTGCAGGCTGTACCAGCGCATCTGGCCATCTAGCTCTAGGCGCAGGTTGTCGAGACCTGTCTGGCCGCTGTCGATAAATTTACTGATTGCGCTACACCAGGGCTCCGGCAGATCACTGATAGAGCCGCCCGTGGCAACTTCGGCGCTGATACTGGTGTAATCAGAAATTGCGGCGTTCCACTTGAGCACTTCACCGGTCTGGTCGATGGATATAATGCCTATGGGTAAGTTATCCAAAATTTCTCGGTGGTGCACACGCAACTTGTTCAGTTCGCTGGCAATACCAGTCAGGCGCCCACCATTGATGGCCAGCACCGATTCAATCAGGTAAATATCATCGGGATCTCTATTGGCGATCAGGTTAACGGGCATCGCCTGCTGCATAATTCTGCTGGCGGCGAGAACACCGTAGCGCAAATTTAGTGAGGCATTAATGCTATCGCGAATTTTGCGCAGCGCTCCAGGGCGAACTTCAGCCTGATCGCAGCCAGTTGCCTCTAGCGCCCGATTTATTTCGCTGTCTGCGGCACCGCCGAGAGAAAGGCGCAAGCTCTGTTGTAATTCGGTCACCGACTTTTGGCTGATTTCAGTGCGTGCTGGGATATAGACGTTGTCGGCCATGCACACAGCGGCATAATATTGTTCTTTTTCATTCATTTTGCCGTACACAGAAAAAATAGTACTCAGCGTTATATTCAGTAGCAGTGCCTCGACCGCCCAGATATTCCAGTTTTGCATGCCAAAACTTACTGTCTTGTCCAGCCAGGGCAGAGATAGACCCCAGTCACCAAACAGTAGGGGTATAGCCAGCGTCACCAGCCAGAGCAACATACCAGCGGTTAAGCCAACAATAAAGCCAAGACGGTTAGCCTTGGGGATATAGATGACTGCCAGCATTCCCGGTGTCAGCTGTGCCAGCCCACTGAGGCCAACCAAATAAAAGTCGGTAATACTGCGCCCCTTGACGACCAGACTGAGCAGCAAGCAGGCAATCAGTAAAGTTGCCGCCATAATCATCTGGCGGTTATTGATCCATTCACCGAGGGCCTCTTGCTGTGCTAGGTTTTTACCCGGCAATAAAAAACTGTTTAGGGTGATTTTGGATACTGTCAGAGTCAGGCTGCAGATCAGAGCAACCGCCAACAGAATAATACTCGCGGCACCCAGCCCCGCGATAATAGGGTGCTGGGTGAGCGCCGGCAGGGCGAATAGATACTCCTGCAGTGGTGACGAGGACTGTACGGCAATACCACTCCACAACAGCGGGAATACTGGAATACAGGCCAGCAAAATTAGCAGAGGATAAGCCCAGGCGGTGGTACTTGCCTGGCTATCAGAAATATTTTCAGAGACCAAAATACTAAAGTTAATCGGCAGAGCAAAACTTGCGGCCAGAAAAATAGTGAACAGGCTGTAGGACGAATCCATGCGCTGAACCACAGAGCGCTGACCACTATCTATCACCCAGATATTCATCTCGCCAATGCTGCCGAAGATCGATTGAATAGAGGTCCAGGCGGCAAGTCCCAGCGCTGGGATCAGCAGTAAGCCTGCCGCTGCCATAATCCAACTTAAATGATTAACCACACCAATTTGAATGGAGCGACGGTTGAGAAAAATAATCGCTATGGCGAGCAGTGGCAGGCTGTAAATGGTCTGGCCAAACAGAAAGCTAATCACTGACTCAATGGCTAGTAGCTGAGCCAAAATCAATGGGATTGCGATAACAATTAAACTGATACAGGCGACCGCGGCGACACTTTTGCCACGGTATCTAAAGGTTAAGAAGTCGACCGGTGTGGAGAAGCGAATAATCTGACTGAGCCTGCGAATTGGCAAGAATATCAATGGTGAGAAAACAAAAATAAGGGTAAAGCCAATTAGTGCCAGAATAATACTGTAGCCATAGCGCCCGGCCATTTCGATGGACCCCATGGCGAGCAGTACGCCAGTGCCCGAAAATAACGCCAGCACCAGCACCAGATGATTGTCACCGCTACTGCGTTGCGCTAGAAATCGCGTGATTAAGCCTGCAAGAACCAGCATACACAGAGTTGATAGGGCAATCTCAAGATTCATCGAATTTCCTGCCGCGCTGCACAATGTAAGACGCAAACACCACCATTGCCCAGACCACAAAAGGTCTAAACCAGCTGCCATCTGGTTCTAGGGCCCACTGGGTTGCCAGTGGGAAAACTACGGTACAAAGCAGTAATAGGGTGGCGACAAGGCGGTAATTCAGCATGGCTTGAGTTATTGGTTCATCAGTCGTAAACAGGCTGTCGATGGTATGCAAGCCGGAGGCGCAAAGCAAACTCCATCAAAGCCTATCTAAGGAATAGATCAGAACTTTTCGGGCGCACTAATACCCATGGTGCTCGGGATTTTCGATATCGTCCAGTGGGTAATACCCCAGCTCAATATCTCGCTGACGGAAAGGTGGGCTAGCTCGGCTGGAGGTTCTTGCTGCAACCAGCGCAGCGCAGTGTAAAGATTATGGGCTTCCTGATCTGGGGCCAGTGCCGCAGCATGGTTCTGTTTGCTGAGCTTTTGCCCATCGGTACTGAGTGCCACTGGCAGATGCATATAGTTAGGTCGCCTATAACTCAGGCATTTCTGGAGGTAGAGTTGCCTGGGTGTCGAATCGAGTAAATCCGAGCCGCGCATAATATGGGTGATGCCCTGATAATGATCATCGACCACCACAGCTAACTGGTAAGAAAACAACCCATCCCGTCGGCGCAATACAAAATCGCCTACCTCAGCGCGCAGACACTGTTGGTACTGACCCATAATAAGATCGTTAAACTCTTGGTACCCGTCGTTTATTTCACCCACATTGAGGCGTGTAGCGCTGTTTTCGGCAGTCAGCTGTAAGTAGCGGCAGTGGCTGTCATAGATGCCTCCCAGGCTCTGCATGCGCTGACGATTGCATTGGCAGAAATAGGTGAGATCTTTTTGTCTAAGTTGATCTAGGGCTGCCATATAGTCGGGCAAGCGCTCACTTTGATAAAGAACGTCCCCATCCCAGTGCAGGCCATGGGCCTCGAGTTGCTGCAAAATAGTCTCGCTGGCGCCCGGCACTTCTCTGGGCGGGTCAATATCTTCAATACGCACTAACCACTGGCCCTGGCGCTTTTTAATATCCAGATAGCTAGCCAGAGCACTGATCAGAGAACCAAAATGTAATGGGCCTGTAGGGGAGGGAGCGAAGCGCGCGATACTGCTTAAGGCTGACATAGATAAGGAGCAGAATAGTCTGTGTTGCGGGCAGCACAGGCATCCAAGCGGCTAGTACTAGCCGCCCGTAATCTGTCTTTCCTTGATTTCATCAAGTGTTTTGCAATCGACGCAAAGATTTGCGGTGGGACGAGCTTCCAGCCTTCGAATGCCAATATCAACTCCACATTGGTCGCAAAAACCATAGTCGTCTTCTTCGACACGCAGTAATGTCTTATCAATTTTCTTAATAAGCTTGCGCTCGCGATCGCGGGTTCGCAACTCAAGGCTAAATTCTTCTTCTTGGGTTGCTCTATCAGCTGGGTCTGGAAAGTTTGCCGCTTCATCTTTCATATGAGAAACAGTGCGGTCGACCTCTTCCATGAGTTCAAGACGCCAGGATTTAAGTATCAGCTTAAAGTGCTCGCGCTGATTTTCATTCATATACTCTTCTTTCTTCTTCTCCACATAGGGAGCAAGACCGTGAAGACTTACCGAGGCTGCATTAGCTGCTGCTTTAGACTGGGCTGCTGGCTTTTTTACTGCTTTTTCTTTCGTTGTTGGCATGCATCAAATCCGTTGTTGATTCTGAGCTAAAAAACGGGACTGGCCGTTATAGAGATTTTCGACCAATATATCAAGGAAAATTTCCATTAGAGCAGTATAAAACTTCAATTATCAGCCAACTAATAAGAGACCATTGCTGTAAGCTTTCCCTACTTACCGGTCATTTCCTGCGGCGAGTAGTTTCTTTTTAACAGAGGGTCAATGACAGATATGAAAAATACCCCGGCGTTCTTTCCTGCCACATTTATCAAGCGTTACAAGCGGTTTTTCGCCGATGTACGCGACCAGCAGGGCAATATTATCACCTTGCACTGCCCCAATACTGGATCCATGAGGAACTGCCAGGTTGAGGGTTCGCCGTGCTGGTATTCATTGTCGGACAATCCCAAACGCAAGTTGCCCGGTACCCTAGAAATTGTGACCACTAGCCATGGTCAGTTAGCGGGGGTGAATACCTCGCGCCCTAATCACCTGGCACGTGAAGCGATTGAGGCGGGTTTGGTTCCCCAGTTGTGTGGCTACGAGCAGCTGCGCACAGAGGTGCGTTATGGCGAGGAAAAAAGCCGTATTGATCTGCTGTTGGGCGATGAAGACTCTGCTCAGGGGCTGTGCTACGTGGAGGTTAAAAATGTCACTCTGGATATGGGTGATGGTTTGGCTATGTTCCCAGATGCTGTGACCAGCCGCGGTGCCAAACATTTACGCGAGTTAATGGCAATGGTTGCCGCAGGACATCGTGCTGTATTGTTTTTTTGTGTACAGCTGTCCCACGTCGAGCGAGTTGAGGTGGCCGCCGAGATAGACCCCGCCTATGCCCAGACTATGGCGCAGGCCAAAGCCGCTGGGGTTGAGGTTATTGCCTGGCGAGCTGCGTTAAGTGCGGAAGAAATCTGTTTGCAGCAGCCTGTTAGCTGTCTTCAAGATCTGCCAGAGCCTGTTCTCTAAGATTTAATGGTGCTGCAGGAAGAGGCTGGTTTGCCGTGACAAAGTAGTTTTTATCGGCGCAGCGCAGGGTCACCGGCTGCAAACTCTGTCCAGCGCAGGGTCCTGCAATACATTCACCGCTGTCGATATGAAATAGTGCGCCATGGGACGAACACTGAATCAGTGTTTTATCGAGATCGAGAAATCTATCGGGCGCCCAATTTAACGGAATACCCAGATGCGGACAGATATTCCAGTAGGCATGAAGCTGGTTGTCCTGTCGGATTGCAAACAGGCGTCGGTCATCAATGCTCAACTCTATGGCCTGTTGTTCTTCGAGGTCATCGAGATTGCACAGAGCAATCTCGCGCTCTAGCTTATCCATACTTGAGGGCCTCAATGCGCTCTGTCAAAGGTGGGTGAGTCATAAACAGTCTGGATGTCTTGCGCTTCCAGCCGCTGGAAATACCGAAAGCAGTCATGGTGTCGGGCATCTCGTTGGGAACCTGAGACTGAGTTTCAGCCTGTAGCTTCTGCAGTGCGCCAATCATAGCCGTGCGACCAGCGAGCTGTGCCCCAGCCTTGTCGGCGCGAAATTCACGTTGACGAGAGAACCACATAACAATGGTTGAGGCCAAAATACCAATACAGATCTCAGCAATGATGGTGGTTATCCAATAGCCGAGCCCGAGACCAGCCCGGTTCTTTAACACTACTCGGTCAACAAAGAAGCCAATGACCCGAGCGGCAAACATAACAAAGGTATTAATCACGCCCTGCACCAGTGCCAGAGTAATCATATCGCCATTGGCAACATGGCCAATTTCATGGGCCAGCACAGCTTTTACTTCATCCTTGCTAAAGCGATCCAACAGACCTGCGCTCACGGCCACCAGCGCTTTGTTTCTATTCCAACCCGTGGCAAAGGCATTGGACTGCTGCGCTGGGAAAATACCTACTTCAGGCATGCCAATATTGGCTTTTTTGGCCAGCTCTGCGACGGTTTCAAGTAACCAGCGTTGCTCTGCATTTTGGGGCTGCTGAATAATCTGAGTGCGGCTCGACATCTTGGCGATAAACTTTGAAAGCAGCAGCGATACTAGGGATCCAGCAAAGCCAAATACGGCACAGAATATCAATAGTGCTCTGAGGTCCAGATCCATACCATTGTTGGCAAGAATACTCTCAACGCCCAGTAGTCGCAGTGAAATACTGGCAATAGCAATAATGGCGATATTGGTCGCGAGAAATAAACCAATTCTATACATGGAGTTCTCCAGGTTGTGCGTGGTTAAACGTTCGAGCCTTATACATGCGGGCGACAAACTAAAAATCAACTATATTGATAGAGTAACTGGATTTAATCCTGAGTAACAATTGTTAGAACTAGAAATAGGGATATATACAGGGATCACGGAATGAAAAACCTACGACAGGGCAGGGGTTTCTCTCGTTATAGCTCACTACTGTGGTTGTTAATAGCTGCCACTGGGTGCGCCAGTTTGCAATGGCAGTCGCCCGATATGCTGTTATCTGATCTGGAACTGCTGCCAGCACAGGGCTTGGCACCGAGATTTAGCATCAGTATGCAGCTGATCAATCCGAATAATTCGCAGATCGCCATTGAGGGTGGCTCATTTAGACTTTACTTAGAAAATAGCCGAGTGGCCGCTGGTGTGATTGAAAAACCTTTTCTGGTGCCCGCACTGGGCCAGTTAGTATTTAAAGCGTAGTGCACGGGCGACCTGATTGGCGGTGCCTTATTGTTTCATAAATTAATGCATTCCAATGCCCAGGCCCAGGCTATTGAGTATCAGCTTGAGGTAGCCCTGCATGAGAGCAACGGATTTATACCTATCAGGCTGCAGCGAGATGGCGTGGTTAATCTCTCTGATATTTAACCGCTAGTAGGCTCCAGTGATAACTGTTTGGCCAATAGGCGCTTTACTTCTGTTCATTCACGCAACAGAATCTGCACCTATGCAAAGGCATTGTTAATATGGCTGAAAATGATATTTTAACCGGTTCGACCGAGCGCCATCTGTGCTCGTTGAGTGCCGCTGTGCAGCCTATTATGGTTCATGCTCAGGTAGTGGCACCTTTCACTGAACTGAGGACGCAGGCGGCAGAGCAGGGCTTTGATCTACAAATATGCAGTGGTTTTCGCTCCTTTGAGCGCCAGCTGCATATTTGGAATGGCAAGCTTTCAGGGTTGCGTCCAGTGGTTGATCAAGCAGGTAACAGTATAGTGCTTGAGACGCTGAGCTCCTGGCAGCAGATACAGGCGGTACTGCGTTGGTCGGCGCTTCCAGGAGCCTCGCGTCATCACTGGGGAACGGACTTCGATATCTATGATGCTGCGGCCATGCCTGAGGGCTATCAGATAAAGCTTACGCCAGAGGAAGTTGATGGTAGTGGCATTTTTGCTCCTATGCATGACTGGCTAGATAGCTGTGTTGGCAGAAACAGTGCGCTGGGGTTTTATCGGCCCTATGCCGCTGATAGAGGTGGCGTTGCACCAGAGCGCTGGCATCTAAGCTATGCGCCCATTGCAGATGCCTATGGCCAACAGCTCAGTACGGATGTTATTGCACAGCAGCTCAGTGGTAGTGGGCTATTATTATTGGATACAGTGTTAGAGCATCTCGATGAGATTGTTCAGCGCTATGTTCAGGTTTAACGGTTTTACTGGAGTTTTACGTGATGCAGGACAGTGACTCAATCTGGGACATTATTGTTGAGGAGGCGCAACAAGCGGCTTTAGAAGAGCCTGTGTTGGAAGCATTTTTCCAGGCGTCAGTGCTCAATCATGCTAGTCTCGAAGGTGCATTGAGCTATAACTTGGCCGAGCAGTTGGCCAGCCCGGCAGTGCCAACGGCGACCATTGAAGAGGTAATTGCACAGGCATTGCGTGAGGATACGAGTATTGGTCAGAGTATTCGCCTTGATATCCGTGCCTCTTTTGAGCGCGATGCTGCCTGTGACCGACATCTAACACCGATTTTATATTTTAAAGGGTTTCAGGCACTGCAGCTGCAGCGAGTGTCGCACTGGCTCTGGCAACAGGGTCGTCGGGCACTGGCTCTGTTTTTTCAAAATCAAATTTCTGAAACCTTTGCTGTCGATATTCATCCAGGTGCCCAGATGGGTTCGGGCATTATGATCGACCACGCCACTGGCCTAGTCATTGGTGAGACCGCAGTTATTGGCAACGATGTCTCTATTTTGCATTCGGTCACTCTTGGCGGCAGCGGCTGTAAAGGCGGTAATCGCCATCCGCATATTGGTGATGGGGTAATGATAAGTGCTGGGGCCAAAATTCTCGGCAATATTGCTGTGGGCGATGGCGTCAAAATAGGCGCTGGTAGCCTAGTGCTTAAAGATGTGCCCGCCCATGTCACTGTCGCAGGTGTGCCGGCCAAAATAGTCGGCAGGCCCAGCGAGCAGGCTCCTGCCTTGGAGATGGATCAGAATCTAGAGGTGCATCTCTAAGCGGGAGATGCGCTTTTCGGTTCTCTGGGGCAAAGATGTGCATGAGTTGCCGTTATTTGCCGGCAAAGTTTGTATTTGCTGAAAAACTGTTCCAATACTTAAGGAAGATTGTCTATCAAGGAGACTTTAAGCTCATGTCAGAATCAGTGGTTGAGCTGTTTGATGTTTTATTTTGCAGTGAAATTAAGGCGGGTCAAAATGTCGATCAGGCTAGAAAGCGTGTTGGTACAATATTTAAGCTAAATGAGGCCAAAGTAGATCGGCTTTTTTCTGCACAAGCCCCTATCTCAAACGCAATACAGATCTTCGTAACAGACGCCGGACCCAGCGGTAGATCAGGAAAAACTAGCCAGCATAATTGCAGATCCTGTGGGGAGCTGTGTTATCCGCACAGATGAGCAATCTGAGGTGGCATCTCTGGAGATAGATACCCCTCATCTGAGTTTGCTAGATTTGCAGCAATCCTAGGGTTATAGACAGATTCCGGCCAGATGCAGGATCTGCGTTTCCAATAGCTTTTGGCGCTCCTCAGGAAAGCCCTGGAGTACGTAGCAGTTAGTGTCATAGGCTTGGAAGCGCGCTATGGATGATAGCTGTTCAATATCATATTCAGTTGAATGGATTACGATAACCCCTTCTTGAAGTTGTGCTGCAAGTTTTGCTGAACTTTGTTTTAGCATGGCAATGCCTTCGTGATATCTGAATAGCGGCAATGTTGGCAGATTGTCGCTGCGCAGGGTCCAGTTGATATCCAAATCTACGCCCAGTTTTGCGCCCAGACGTTCGAGTAGCTGTTGCAGAGAATACACTGCCATCAGGCAGACTAATAAATGCTGTTTGGAACTTTGCGTTGAGCGAATATAAAAACAGATACTACCGTCTGCACCCTCTACGCGCTGGCCGCCATAGAGTTCAAGTGCGCGCGAGGTACAGTAGTCAATTTTCTCAAATAGCAGCTCAAGATTTTCACGATTGAGTTGGTTGTCTAACCGCTGGCGATTCTTGATGGTAGCGGTAACCATGGAGTAGTAATAGCCGCTGGCAATATTCTCGTCGGCTTGGCCGGTGGTAGATAGCAGCGGCTGGATGCGTGCCTCCAGAGCACTTATTTCATCGACAATTTGCTCCGCACTGCCCGGCAATCGGTTGGTCAAAATACGCAGGCGACGGGCAAATTGTTCGGCAAATCTATGGCTCATATAGGTACTGGCTGAGGTAAACACAAACCACAGCGCCAGCCAGCTGAAAAACACATTGCGGTACTGGCTGTAAATCGGCGGGCTATTGACCTCGATATACACAGTCCCCGCCTCAGTATCCTGAAGCTCAACAACTGCGCTTACCGTTTCCATGTTTTCCGGTGTCTCACCCGACTGTTTACTCTGGGTGATCAGCTGATTATTTATGTCATAAAAGCTGGCGCTGTAAATGGCCCTGTCCTGTGTCGCTCTGCGCAGTGCTACCTGAACACTGATAGTGTCATCATTGAACAGAGGGGTGCGAATTAGCTCGACAAGCTGGCTGATAGTGCTCTGGCTTTTGTCGGTGACTGCTTGCCTAGCCAGACTGGAGGTTTGGGTCGCTAGAATCGCCCAACTGAATAATCCAAGAAGCAGGTTAATGCTAAGTACGATTGCAGGTAATTTTTTAGCCATCGAATATTGACGATGCATCCTGAGATCCCTGAATTTAATTGAATTTAATTTGCCGCGCATTCTATCCTATTCCCACAACTTTACTATAATGGCGACCTCAAAAATAACGGCGGCTCTAATCTGTGAAAGATATTCTACTTATCAATGTGTCGGGACAGGATAAGCCCGGTGTCACTAGCGCTGTCACCGATGTGCTGTCCCGTTACGATGTTACTGTGCTGGATATTGGTCAGGCGGTCATTCACGATCAACTTAACTTAGGCATCTTGGCTGCTGTTCCTCGCACTGAGCAGACTGATACGGTGACTGGGGCGGTAATTGCGAGCCTTGACGAGCTTGAGATGGTGGGGCGGTTTTTACCCATCACCGAGCAGGGCTATCAAAACTGGGTCGAGCAGCAGGGCAAGCCGCGCCACATAGTTACTCTTCTGGCGCGTAAGATTGATGCCTGTCATTTGGCGGCTGTGACCAAGGTTGCCAGTGAGCAGGGTCTTAATATTGATAAAATTGTGCGTCTATCAGGTCGCGTTAAACTCGATGAAAGCGATCAGCTTGGACGTGCCTGTATTGAGTTTTCTGCGCGGGGCGAAGCGCATAACGCCACTAATTTACGCCATTCACTACTCGAATTGGCGGGTCAATACAATATTGATATTGCCTATCAGGAAGATAATATTTTCCGCCGCAACCGTCAGTTAGTGGTGTTCGATATGGACTCCACCTTGATTGATGCTGAAGTCATTGATGAGTTAGCTATAGAGGCGGGAGTAGGCGAGCAGGTCGCCGCCATTACTGAGGCGGCAATGCAGGGCGAGATAGACTTTAAACAGAGTTTCAGCCAGCGTATGGCGCTGCTTGAAGGGCTGAGTGAAAATGTATTAGAGGTTGTGGCGGCAAGGTTACGTCTCAATGAAGGTGCAGAGCACTTGATTAAAACCCTTAAACAGCTGGGTTTTAAAACTGCCATTGTCTCTGGAGGCTTCACCTTTTTTGCCCGTTACCTGCAACGTATTCTGGGTGTTGACTACGTCTATGCCAATGAGTTGGATATTGATAACGGTAAGGTTACAGGACGAGTCAAAGGTGAGATTATCGATGGCCAGCGCAAAGCAGAATTACTGCGCGAGATTGCCGTTAAAGAAGGGCTTCGTTTGGAGCAGGTGATTGCAGTGGGCGATGGCGCCAATGATCTTCCAATGCTGGCGATTGCCGGACTGGGGATAGCATTTAGGGCCAAGCCGGTGGTCAAGGCATCGGCCAAGCAGTCAATTTCCAATGTTGGTCTCGATGGCATTCTCTATTTGCTGGGCTATTCGGATAAAGACACGATCAGTCTCAGCGATTAACTAAGGCGCTGCCAAGAGCCTTCAGTGGGAGTGGGAGCCTTCAGCGCAAAAATACCCTTCAGCGGGACTAAGAGCTCTCAGAAAAATCGTAGTCCATATCAAAAGAAGGCGTATTAATGTAGTGCCCCTGAATATACTGCACTCCCTGCTGCCATAGAAGCGGCAAAATGCTGGCTTTTTCTACAAAGGGTACGATCACATCAACATCAGTGCCCGTCATGCCGCCCATTAACTTTTGAAACTCTGCTTTGCCGTCGCCGCTCCGATTGAGCTTCTCGACCATAAGCCGATCAATCTTCACAAAGTCTACCGCGACACGCTCCAATGTTTTAAGTGGATTAATGGCTAAGCCAAAGTTGGCAATACTAATTTGGCCATCAACCTTCTTCATCTGACCGGAAATGGCTGCAGCCTGATTAAGGTAACGCATGGCGTCAACCTCACGAAATTGAAAAATTACAGCATTGGCGGGTAACTTGGTTTTTTTAAATGCCTCTTTTAGCCAGGACAAAAAGGCCTTATTGGAAAACGATTGGGTGCTGATATTAATAAATAATTGGGTTTGTGGGCTGATACTGAGTTTCTTTGATAATGAGGCTAGAGCCTTTTTGATCACCCAGCGATCAACCTTGGCAGCAATATCAGATTTAAATAGATCGTTGATAAAGTCAGCGGGAATTTCACTGCTGGCAACTGATTTGTTCACGCCGAGAATCACTTCATAATATTCTTTGCCGCTGCCGCCACCGGTGAGAGCGACTATGGGCTGGTAGCGTATTGAAAAAAGTTCGTCACTTAGTAAACGTCTCGCTGTAATAATTACCGCTTCGTTTTTTGATACCTCATTCGAATGAATATCTGGCATATAGAATTTGGTACCATTGCCAACACCCTGTTCGTTGCGCAGTTCGTCAACGACTTCTTGGCTTCGAGCCAAGGCACGTTCAATCGAGGGTACGTTTTCATTGAGCAATGTGCCACCTATGGCAACTGTCAAAAAGAAGGTTTCATTGTCGATATCAAATAGTTCTTGGCTTATTTTTTGCGCGATATTAGTGGCTATCTCCAACGCTTCTCTTTCGTTAGTTTCAGCTAAGGTCACAATAAAAGCATTTTCTGTCAGACGTCCGCAGTCGACATTATGGGAGAAAAAATCCACCACATAGGCCACTAATGAGTGGGCAATTTTCTCCGCTTTGGCGATGCCCAAGTCATCTTTAAGCTGATCAAAACGGTCCATTTGAAAATTTAGAAGGATACTGTCTTGTCCGGTCTGTACCGACTTGCTAATAGCGGGGCTGATGAGTTCATAGACCAGCTGTGGCTGAATGGCGCTGTATTCAGTGATTGCGCATTCTTCACTCTTCTCGATATAGGCGTCGAATAGTTTGTCTTTGTTAATGGTAAATTGCAGGGCCGGTTCGCCCTCGTATTGAGTCTGATTGATTTCAAGAAAGGCGTTGAGCTCGGTACCCTCAGTGTCGATAGTTTTTACCACAGCCTCAAACGGCATGATTTCATGCTGGGCATCTAGCGGTACCATATAGGCTTTAAGTTTTTCGTGATCGCTTACAGCGATATTATCAATAATGGGTAGGCACAGCATTTCACCGGGTCGATCAAAACCAAATACCGCGGCACAGGCCTCATTGGCATAGACATAGGTACCGTCCTGAACCACTGCGATGGGAAAGCGTGAGATATCCATTAGATGCTGGGCACGCTTTTCTGCAAGGGACAGCTTGCGCTCCCATTCGCAGCATTGACGGCGCTCATAGACTCCTGCTAACGAGCGCTCTACCACCTTCAGAAAATGTTGGTCCTCTATAACGACGTCCTGAGCGCCGAGGTGCAGGCCCTGAATAAGCTTGGTAGGGTCATATTCGTGATTGATCAGAATTACAGGGATATCTCTTTCGCTGCGGCGAATGCGTTGAAAAATATTTTGCACAGGCAGCGTCGAATAATTTATTGGCGCTAATAATAAATCCCAATTACGCATCGACAGGTATTTTTGTAGTTCCTCTTCATTGCTGGCGACTTTGGCATCGACCGGATAGTCAGCGCTGCGCAAAATACTACTAAATCGGTTGGCATCGTCATGGGATTTCCCGACGATCAATATATTCAGGGGATCCTGAGATAACATAATCAACAGATCGCTATTTTGAAGTGAGAGAACAGTGCTGATGTGGTGTTACCGGCAGACTGAGATAGCTTAGTAGTTGGGGTGATCTCCCCCAGTAGTTTGGAAAGATTTTTGTCCTTTATCAAACCCATAACTGCACGTTTAACATTCCTTTGTTAGATGCTTCTCGATAGTCAGTGGGAGGGTTGAGCCCCTATTTAGGCCTAGTAATCTGAGGTTCTAGCACTCCCTTGTAACCTATATTGTAGTCAACTTTTTGTCAGCCATTGCGCGTTTCAGCAATGCTTTTCTTTTTGTCAGCCACTAAATACTTGATCAATGCCCAAAACTGATCAAAATGATCGACACTTCAGGTATTATACCGGCCTCTATAATTTTCGAGATCAGACCACAATGGCTAATTACTCAACCAATGAATTTCGCTCTGGATTAAAACTCATGCTCGATGGAGATCCCTGTTCTATCCTAGAGAATGAATTTGTTAAGCCGGGCAAAGGGCAGGCGTTTAGCCGCGTTAAATTGCGCAATCTCAAGTCTGGGCGTGTCTTGGAGAAGACCTTTAAATCAGGTGAGTCGCTGGAAGGGGCTGATGTGATTGATATGGATATGCAGTACCTCTATGAAGACGGTGATTTTTGGTACTTTATGGAACCAGATACCTTTGAGCAGCACCAGGCCAGTGAGCAGGCCGTTGGTGAGGCGCTAAAATGGCTGCGCGAGCAGGATATCTGCGTTGTCACTCTTTACAACGGTGCCCCGCTGTCTGTCGTACCGCCCAACCATGTCGAGTTAGAAATTGTTGAAACAGACCCAGGTCTGCGCGGTGATACCGCTCAGGGTGGCAGCAAGCCCGCCAAGCTGGTTACCGGTGCTGTGGTTAAGGTGCCATTATTTTTGGATCAGGGCGATGTGATTAAAGTAGACACACGCACTGGTGAATATCAGGGCCGTATTAAAGAATAGTGGCCGATCACTGGCAGCCTGGTATTGATCCGAGCTCGTTGCGTTATCGCAGCGAGCTTTTGCAAAGTCTGCGCAGCTTTTTTCGGCAGCGGCAGGTACTTGAAGTCGATGTTCCCGTTCTGGCGCGCTCGACGGTTACAGATATCAACATAGAAAGCATCAATGTTTTGGTATCCGGTAATAGTGGGTACTTACAAACTTCCCCCGAATACTTTATGAAGCGGTTGCTGGCAGCTGGCTCTGGCGATATCTTTTGCCTAGGTAAAGCATTTCGCGATGCTGAATCAGGACGCCACCACAATCCAGAATTTACCCTACTCGAATGGTATCGCTGTGGCTGGGACGAGCATCAACTTATGGCTGAGTTGGCAGAACTCATTAGCCAGCTTGCCAACGTCGGTGCAGATGCACAGCTTGCGGTGACCAAGCTGAGTTATGGCGAATGCTTTAAACAAGTTCTCGGTGTCGACCCTCACAGCGCTAAACTCGCCGCCTTGCAACAGATGGCCGTGGATGCGAGCTCAGAGAGTTGGGCTCAGGAGACTCGCGCCAACTGTTTGGATTTATTATTTAGCCTCAGTGTAGAGCCACAGCTGCCGAATGGGTTGGTGTTTATCTATGATTATCCTGCCTGCCAAGCAGCCTTGGCTCAGCTACATCTTAATACGCAGGGCCAGCCGGTCAGCCGACGTTTTGAGGCGTTTTTTAATAGCATGGAGCTGGCCAATGGTTATATGGAGCTTACCGATGCCGTGCAGCAGCGCCAGCGCTTCGAAAAAGAAACTGACCAGCGCAGCGCTCAAAATAAGCCTGCAGTTGCCATAGATGAGAAGTTGATGGCGGCACTGGACTCGGGTTTGCCGCCCTGTGCCGGCGTTGCGCTTGGGGTAGATAGGTTACTCATGCAGTTGCTGAGGGCGGACTCTATTGACCAGGCGATGGCGTTTAGCTGGCAGCGCTGTTAATCCAGTTCAAAGCTTGCTAATAGTTACGGGCACTTAAAATAATGATCCATTACTTTTGATGGTTCATCGATATCCACATGGCCAACCACTTTTGCTGGCACGCCTGCGACTATCGCATGGGGCTCAACTGCCTTGAGCACTACGCTGGAAGCGGCAACCATGGCCCCTTCACCAATTTCGATATTACCAAGTATTTTTGCGCCGGGCCCAAGAAGCACACCTTTGCGGATTTTAGGGTGGCGATCACCGCTGACTTTACCGGTGCCGCCCAAGGTTACTGACTGCATTATAGAAACGGAGTCTTCGACTACTGCGGTTTCGCCAATTACTAGCCCAGTTGCATGGTCGATCATCAGTCCGCAGCCAATGACTGCGGCAGGGTGAATATCTACGGCCAGTTTTAGCGAGATACGGTACTGGAGTAACAGCGCCAGAGAACGCCCATCTTGCAGCCACAGGTGATGTGCTACGCGGTAGGCTTGTAGGGCCAGAAACCCTTTGAAATAGAGAAAGGGTGAGCTGTAGAGATCGCAGGCAGAATCACGGTCTACGGTTGCTTGGATATCTTTTGCTGCACAGCTGATTATCTTTGGATCAGCAAAAACTCTGTCCATAATGTCACGCAGCATCTGCACTGGCGTTGCAGTGCTGGCCAGTTTGGTGGACAGATGGAAGCTCAGTGCATTACCCATATTGTCATGATCCAATATAGTGTCTTGCAGGTAGCTGGCTAACACGGGCTCCTTTTGGGCCATTGTTTGCGCCTCCTGGAAAATATGCAGCCACACTTTGTTGGTAATTGCTTGATTGTTATCGACAGGATTATTCATAGGCCGCATTCTGAGTCAGGGCGCAGCAATATGCCAGCCTGTTCTTGCAATACACCATATATCAACGCTTTTGGCGCCCGCCTTTATCAGGCTGGAGGCTGCGGCAATCGCGGTTGCTTTGGTCGTGACCACATCGTCAACGATAACAACGGACTGACCATCGATTCGTTTGTCCACGGCAAAGGCATTGCGCATAAAGCGCAGCCGCTGATGCTTGCCTTGCAGGTGTTGAGGTGGTGAATAGGTGCGGCGATAGCAAATATCATTGCGCAGTGCAGTCCCGGGTAATTTCTGGCACAGTGATCTGGCAATACTATAGCTCTGGTTGAATCCTCGGCGGGTTAATTTACGCCAATGCAGTGGCAGTGGGACGATAATTTGGGGCAGTTCAGTGGACCCGTAACGGTCAGCTATGGTAATTGCCAGCAGCCCCGATAGCTGCTGCAATTCAGGGGCATGAGGATTAGTTTTAATGGATGTAATAAGCTTGTTGATCGGGTCCTGATAGTGAAAGGATGCCACGCAGCGCCGAAAAGGCGGTGTTGCTTTCTGGCATTCGGGGCAGGTGATATTGCGCCTGTTACCTTGCGTTAGCAGGGGCAGGGCACATTGTTGGCATTGGTCTGTCAGCCAAGGCAGCGCATTGATGCAATCATTGCACAGGCAGTGACTCTCTGGCTCTAAGCGTCCTTTAGAGGTTGCGCAAGAGCTGGGTAATAGTAGATTGGCGAGACGGCCTAGATGGGCTGAGACTATATTGATAGCAAACCTCCCTGTTCGCTATGTTTGTTATCTGAGGTTAGCTGACATTGAGTGTGGGATCGCTATTTTCATCATCCACTGACTCATTGGGGCTATTGGCTGCATCTGGGTGGTCCTTGCTGAGATCATTGTCGTCCAAGCCGTACTCTTCGCTCAAAATACCGCCAGGCACTTTGGGGGCGTAGTCTCTCGGTGGCTGAATATCTTCGGCATTGATCAATGGATTGCCATCGGAGTCTAGCAGTGACAGGTCAGAACCACCCGCTTTAAGGAGCTGTCTGCCAATCTCAGGGCTGGCTAGGCGAATAGCGCTGGTGGCTAAATGCTCATGAATCTGACGATAGCTCTGCGCCATATTAGTGGTCAGGTGCGAAACCGTGACAAAGTGTTCGGTCACTTCCTGTTGGTAGCGGCGGAGGTTTTTCTCACTTAACTCAAGTTGCTTCTCCAGGTCGCGCACAGATGTGTTAGTGCCCTGTGTTTTGCGGGAGTAGAGGTGTCCGATACCGGCGCCGATCAAAAAGAATGCAGCTGCTATAAGTACCACGGTCAGTGTTGCCAACGTTATTTCTCCTCTTGATTAATTCCTTGTAAACAGAAGCGGCGATCAACTGCCATATTCTATTCGTTGCTCAGTAATCATTGTAACTTAGATTTTATCTGTTGGCGCCCGAGAGTTTTGGTTGTAACCAATTAATTTGCTCGTTAAAGTTCGTCTTTATCGACAACCGTTTAGAATCCAATGCCTACCCCCAAACAACGCTACCTCAAAGATTTATCCCGCGAAGGCTTTGTTGCAGATCCTGCGCAGGCCGCAGCTGTGGATGCGCTGGAAGATCTCTATCAGCGTTTGGTGGCAAAGCACAGTCAGCCCTCAGCGGGCCTCTTGGGCGGGCTGCTAAAAAAATTCGCCAAATCTGAGCTGCATCCAGAGGAAGGGCTTTATTTCTGGGGCGGTGTGGGTCGCGGCAAAACCTACCTTATGGATAATTTTTATGAAAGTCTGCCTTTTGAGCGGAAGATGCGAGTGCACTTTCATCGCTTTATGCGTCGTGTGCACCAGGATTTAAAGCAGCTCAAGGGTCAAGCTGATCCGCTGCGCAAGGTGGCAGACAAGATAGCCAATGAAACCTGCATTATCTGCTTCGATGAGTTTTTTGTCAGTGATATTACCGACGCTATGATTCTGGGTATGCTGCTTGAAGAGCTATTTGCCCGTGGTGTGTGTCTGGTAGCTACCTCAAATATTATTCCCAATGACCTCTATTTCAATGGCCTGCAGCGTCAGCGCTTTTTGCCGGCCATAGCCCTACTCAATGATCGCTGCCGCGTGTTAAATGTTGATGGTGGCGTGGATCATCGCCTGCGGGCGTTAGAGCAGGCTGAGCTATATCATTCGCCTCTAGATAATGCGGCGGAGCAAGCTATTAGCGATACATTTGACCGGCTGGTGCCAGTAGAGGGTGAAATCAAGCAGCGCGTCGATCTGGAAGTGGAGGGCCGCCCGATTCCAGTCATCAAGTTGGCTGAAGATATCGTGTGGTTTGAATTTACGGCGATCTGCGAAGGTCCACGCAGTCAAAATGACTATATTGATATCGCCTGCGAGTTCCATGCCGTAATGATAAGCAATATCCCGCTAATGGGTGGTATCAATGATGACGCCGCGCGCCGCTTTATTAACTTGGTCGATGAATTCTATGATCGCAATGTAAAGCTGGCTATTACTGCAGCGGAGCCTCTGCATGCGCTGTATTCTGGCGGTCGATTGGGCTTTGAATTCCAGCGCACCCAGAGCCGTCTTTTGGAGATGCAGAGCCATGAATATCTGGCTCGACCTCACCGTCCATAAAAAAGTTAAAGTTTACTGCAAACATACCTTGCACAACGCTCCAGTCGTCATTACAATTCGCACCCTTTTTTGGGATCCCCCAAAGCCAGGCAGGATAAGATGAAAACATTTAGCGCTAAAGCAGAATCAGTAGAACGCGACTGGTATATCGTAGACGCCGAGGGTAAAACCCTGGGACGTTTGGCCGTTGAAATTGCGACACGTTTACGTGGCAAGCACAAGCCGGAATATACCCCTCATGTCGACACAGGTGACTACATTGTCGTCGTTAACGCCGAGAAAATTGGTGTGACAGGCAATAAAGCCAAAGGCAAGATTTATTACTCCCACACCGGTTATCCAGGTGGCATCAAAGACATCACTTTTGAGAAGTTGATTGATAAAGCGCCTGAGCGTGTTATCCAGTCAGCTGTAAAAGGCATGTTGCCGCGCGGGCCTCTCGGCCGGGAAATGTTTAGAAAGCTCAAGGTCTATGCTGGTATGGATCATCCCCATGCTGCGCAGCAGCCTCAGACACTCGAACTGTAACGGAAAGCGACCATGGCAGATACTCAATTTTATGGCACTGGACGTCGAAAGACATCAGCAGCCCGCGTTTTCATGAAATCTGGAAACGGCACCATCACTATTAACAACCGTGCTATTGACGTTTACTTCGGTAGAGAAGTAGCGCGGATGATCGTTCGTCAACCTTTCGAGATTGTCGATATGGTTGAGAAGTTTGATCTCAATATTACTGTCGCTGGCGGCGGTAACTTTGGTCAGGCTGGAGCAATTCGCCACGGCATCGCCCGTGCGCTAGTTAGCTACGACGAAAATTTACGTCCATCACTGCGAAAAGCAGGCTTTTTGACTCGTGATGCACGTCAGGTTGAACGTAAGAAAGTGGGTCTGCACAAAGCGCGTAAGCGTCCACAGTTCTCGAAGCGTTAATCACAGCCTCAAAAGCACAGCCCGACCCACTGGTCGGGCTTTTTTTTGCCTTTTTTTTAGCATTAAAATCAGTGGGTTAACCTATTTTAGGTCAATGCCGCTATTGCGTAAAAATCAGCTTTCCGTTAAGATTCAACGCCTTTTTTATTGACGCGCGAGTCCGCGTGTTTTGAATTCCATTTTTGAAGTTTTAGGGAGAACGTCATGACTAGTGACGGTGTCAACCATAGTCGCCGCAAATTTTTGCTTGGTGCTACCTCTGTAGTTGGTGGTGCTGGCGTTGTAGGTGCGGCGATACCTTTTGTTTCATCTTGGCAGCCCAGCGCCAAAGCGAAAGCTGCTGGTGCCCCAGTAAAAGTCAATATTTCCAAGTTGGAAGTCGGCGGTCGCCTTGTTGTTGAGTGGCGCGGTAAGCCAGTTTACATCGTGCGTCGCGATGCCGCGGCTCTGGCTAACATTGATACAATTACTGACGGTATCCTCAAAGATCCCGCCTCTGAAAGTGCTGCTCAACCAGATTATGTTGCTGGTAGCGCCCGTACTTTGGCTGGAAAGGAAGAGTATCTAATTTTGGTTGGGCTCTGCACACACCTGGGCTGTGCCCCTATGTATCGTCCCGATGTTGGTGCGCTAGATCTGGGTGGCGATGCGTGGATGGGTGGCTTCTTCTGTCCTTGCCACGGCTCCAAGTTCGATTTGTCTGGTCGTGTATATGCCGGTGTTCCTGCGCCGACTAACCTCGAAATCCCGCCTCATGTCTATGAGTCGGATGATGTTGTGATTATTGGTATAGATTCGGAGGTTGCGTAATGAGCAATGAAACTGGGTTTGCCGCATGGATAGATTCACGTATGCCAACACTCAAACGCGAGTGGAATCGGCATATGGCGGAGTACTACGCGCCTAAAAACTTTAACTTCTGGTACTACTTCGGTGTTTTATCGATGGTGGTTCTGGTTATTCAGCTGATTACGGGTATCTGGTTGTTGATGAGCTACCAGGGTTCTGCCGAGCAGGCTTTCGCCTCAGTTGAGTACATTATGCGAGATGTCGACCTCGGCTGGATTATTCGTTACGCCCACAGTACCGGTGCGTCTGCGTTCTTTATCGTGGTCTATATGCATATGTTCCGCGGTTTGATGTACGGCTCTTACAAGGCGCCGCGCGAGCTGGTATGGATCTTTGGTATGACTATCTATGTGGCCCTGATGGCAGAAGCCTTCTTGGGTTATGTACTGCCTTGGGGACAGATGTCCTACTGGGGTGCTCAGGTGATTATCAGCCTGTTTGGCGCAATTCCAGTGGTGGGTGAGGATATAGTGCAGTGGATTCGTGGTGATTACCTGATCTCAGGTATTACGCTAAATCGCTTTATGTCTCTCCATGTTGTGGCGCTGCCAATCATTCTGATTGCACTGGTGGTCATGCATATTATTGCCTTGCATGACGTGGGTTCAAATAACCCTGATGGTGTTAGCATCAAGAATCACAAAGACAAAGATGGCAATCCAATTGATGGCATTCCGTTTTTCCCCTACTTTGTTATCCATGATTTGGTGCCCATCGTGGTGTTCCTGTTCGTGTTCTGTGCGATTCTGTTCTTTATGCCTGAAATGGGTGGTTACTTCCTGGAGCATGCTAACTTTGAGATAGCTAACTCCCTGAAGACCCCTGAGCACATTGCCCCGGTATGGTACTTCACTCCTTACTACTCAATGCTTAGAGCAGTTCCAGATAAGCTTGGTGGCTTTATTATTATGGCAGCTGCTATCGCTATTCTGTTTGTTCTGCCCTGGTTGGATAGAAGCCCAGTGCGCTCGATACGCTATAAAGGCATCGTCAGTCGTATCGCGATCCTAGTATTGCCAGCTGTGTTTATTATCCTGGGTTACCTGGGTGTTAAGGCGCCGACGCCAGAGCGTACATTCCTGGCCCAGATTTGTACTGTTCTGTACTTTGGCTACTTTATTGGTATCTACTTCTGGACCAGAATGGAAACCACCAAGCCTGAGCCAGATCGCATCACTATGGACGGTGGTATAGGGTTCTGGAGAACAATAGGCGCGGTATTTGTGGTTGCTGTACTGGTTGTTCTGCCGCTTAAAGCTGTGGGTGCCGAAAGCAGCAAATCCTGTGGCAGCATCGACTGTGACCCTTTTGAAGCACAGCTATCTAATGATGCGTCGTTGCAAAACGGCGCTAAGTTAGCCGTTAACTTTTGCATGGGCTGTCACTCGTTTAAGTATTCGCGCTGGGAGCGAGTTGCCAACGATATTGGTATCCCCAACCAGATGATGATGGATAATATGATATTTACTGGTCAGAAGATCGGTCAGTTGATGAATATCGCTATGCCCGCCGATGGTGCTAAAGATTGGTTTGGTGCGACACCTCCAGATTTAACCTTGGTAGCTAGAGCGCGTTCTCCAGAATGGGTGTACACCTACCTGAAAAACTTCTATGCCGATCCATCGCGCCCCTTGGGTGTGAACAACAGAGTCTTTAAAGATGTGGGTATGCCTCATGCACTTTTAGATTTGCAGGGTTTACCTGAATGCGCGCCAGGCCCGGTACTGGCAGCCAATGGCGGTATTAAGCGTGACCTGATGACCGGAGCTGATATTCTTGATGATCCCTGTGGTCGTTTTGAAATCAATCAAGCCGGCAGCATGTCTGTAGAGGAATATGAAGTTGCCGTTTATGACCTGGTTAACTTTTTGACTTATATCTCTGAGCCAATGGCTGAGCAACGCAAGCATATCGGCAAAATGGTGTTATTGTTTCTGTTACTGTTATTAGTACCAACGGTGTTACTGAACCGCGAATACTGGAAAGGCATTCACTAAGCTTTCTAGCACACTTAGGCTAATTAAGTCTGGTGTGGTAAACGGTAGCCTTCGGGTTATCGGCTATGGGCAGAGTAATTCTGCCCTTTTATTTACTCTTAAAAATGTGAGGTTGTTGTGCGAAGATCATCGATGACATTGTTTTCTGATCCTACTTGCCAGTATAGCCACAGAGTACGTATCGTACTCGCGGAAAAAGGCGTTACTGTTGATATAGAAGATATCGAAGGCAACGGCGTTACTGAAGAAATCCTTGAGGCTAATCCCTATGGAACACTGCCGACTCTGGTCGACCGTGATCTTGCGCTGTATGAATCTAAAGTGGTTATGGAGTATCTGGATGAGCGTTTTCCGCATCCACCACTACTGCCTGTTTATCCGGTAGCCCGAGCGCAGAGTCGCCTGTGGATTTACCGCATTGAGCGTGACTGGTGTACCTTGATCGATCAAATTGTGGCTAGCCCAGATAGCAAAAAAGCCGAGGCAGCACGCAAAGAATTCCGTGAGTCATTAATCAGTGTAGCCAGTATTTTTGCTGATATGGATTTCTTTATGAACGAAGAGTTCACGCTGGTCGACTGTTGCTTGGGACCCATGCTCTGGCGTCTGCCACAGCTGGGTATCGACTTGCCTAGCAATCGTCAGGTCAAGCCTCTACTCGATTATATGGATCGCTTATTTGCGCGCCCATCATTTGAAGAGAGTCTGACTGATCTCGAGCGCGAGATTCGCGGCTAATATGAAGATGCGGTCGAATCGATCCTACCTGTTAAGAGCTTTCTTTGACTGGATAGTGGATAACGATTGCACGCCTTACATTGTGGTCAATGCACATTATCATGGTGTAGAAGTCCCCCAGGATTTTGTCACCGATGGCCAGATAGTACTCAATATTGCGCCTCGCGCAGTCACCAATTTCGACATGAACCATGAGTTTGTGCAGCTCTCCACTCGATTTAGTGGTATGCCTATTGATATCTATATACCCGTTGGTGCGGTGATGGGTATCTATACCCAGGAAAATGGGCAGGGCATGGTGTTTGAACCAGAGACCGACGACGACACGCCGCCTCCTGCACCACCTAAGGGTCCCAAAGCGGTCAAAACCAAATTTGATAAACCCACGGCCAATCCTGTCACCGACATAGGTGCAGGAAAGTCAAAACCCTCGTTGCGCGTGGTTAAGTAAGTCCTTTTTTCTTTAAATTTAGAACGGAGTTCTCAATGTCTCAAGCTATAGCTATTTTATCTGCAGCGCGCACACCCATGGGCGGCATGATGGGCAGTTTGTCGGCAGTACCTGCCCATGACCTTGGCGCGGTTGCCATTCGTGCAGCCGTAGAGCGCGCCGGTTTAAATCCTGACCAACTCGATGAAGTCATTATGGGCTGCGTATTGGGTGCAGGACTGGGTCAGGCCCCAGCAAGGCAAGCGGCACTGGCTGCCGGTATCAGCAAAGCAACAGCCTGTAGCACGGTTAATAAAGTCTGTGGCTCGGCCATGATGTCAGTGATGATGGCGGGCAACGCACTGCGCGCTGGTCAGTCAAAAGTGATTGTTGCCGGCGGTATGGAGAGCATGAGTAGGGCGCCATATTTGATCCCTCAGGGCCGTCAGGGCTATCGTTTTGGCAGTGCCGAGATATTGGATCATATGCAGTACGACGGCTTACAGGACGCCTATCAGGGTGTCCCCATGGGTAATTTCGCTGAGAGCTGCGCCACTAAGTACGATTTTAGCCGAGAATTGCAGGATGACTACGCCATTGAATCTCTACGACGTGCTAATACCGCCATTGATCAGGGTCTGTTTGATGCAGAGATTGCCCCGGTGACGATTAAAGGCCGCAAGGGCGAAACTGTTGTACAGATCGATGAACAGCCGGGTAATGCTCGCCCGGATAAAATTCCGCAGTTGCGTCCCGCGTTCCAAAAAGACGGTACAGTCACAGCCGCCAATGCCAGCTCCATATCAGATGGTGCAGCTGCAATGACCCTGATGATGGCCGACGAAGCCGAGGCTCAGGGTCTCACGCCTATCGCTTTGATTCACGGTTATGATCAGTCGGCCCACGAGCCTGAATGGTTTACCACAGCGCCTGTTAGCGCCATCAATAAAACGCTCACTCGCGTTGGTTGGTCAGTGGCAGATGTTGATGTCTGGGAGGTAAACGAAGCATTTGCAGTCGTGGCTATGGCTGCCATGAAAGAACTCGGCATTGATCACGATAAGTTAAATGTTAATGGTGGCGCCTGTGCATTGGGTCACCCAATTGGTGCCAGCGGTTCAAGAATTATTGTGACGCTGATTCATGCATTGCAACAGCGAGGCGGTAAAAAGGGTATTGCCAGCCTGTGCATCGGCGGCGGCGAAGCCACCGCGATGGCGATTGAACTGGTTTAAATTCTCTTGCCAACAAACCTCTGATTAGCGTTGTTCAGAGGTTTGTTGTTTAAGTCTCTAGTCGACGTATTCGAATACCTTAACGACCTTCCTGACGCCACTGCTTGAGCGAGCGATATTAGCCGCTGCTTCACCATCTATCTGTCGCACTTTACCCATCAGGTAAATCACGCTATCTTCGGTAACTACCTGCAGATCTGAGGCTTTGACCTGCTTATCAAAGGCCAGTTTGGTTTTGATTTTGGCGGTTAGCAGCGAGTCATTAGTGCGCGACACTAAAGAGCTTTTGCCACGAACCTGTAATTCATTATGGACCTGACGCACACCGTTAAAGTCTCGGGCCACATCACCTGCCAGAACCTTCATCTCAGGATTGGGCACCTCGCCGGTTAAGAGTACGACCGCATTGAAGACGTTGACATTGACATGGGATTTATCCAGCGCCTCGTCAGCTTTTTTAATATTAACGCCGATATAGGTATCCATTTTTAGATCATTAATATTGGTACCGACACTGGTATCAGTGGGGTCTGTCTCAATCGGGCCCTCGGTGACTGAACTGACCACCGTGGTGCAACCAGTCAATACAAATATTAGTGCTAAAATTGGGGTTAACTGTCGCATTTACTCTCCTCCAAAAATCTGATGATCAACCAGTGCACAGATGCACTGGATTATTTGAAACTGTGCTGCAGTCGCCAGCTGACCAGAAAATTCAGCGGTACTGATATGCACATCATTGTAGCCGAGACTGATGGCTAATAAATCGTCATTGGCAGCAGAAAGCAGCACAACAGACATATCTTTTTCGATCGCTGTTTCAATAATACTAACCAGTGATGGGCTATTTTCACCGGCGCTGGCGACCAATAGTACATCGGCGCTTCGTGCATGGGTATTTAAGGCCTGTGAGAAGCGCTGATTGCCCTGAGTATTCTCAGCCATTTTATTGATATTCAGAGCGGGAAATCCGGGTCGCTCAATTTCAAAGCCCAGTGCCAAATAATCAGCAAATAGTTGTGCCAGCAAAACTGCCGACTTCTCTCCGCAGCTGAAGATACAATGACCGGCTAGCAAGGCCGCGGTTACTTTCTCGGCGGCATTGGCAATGGGTTTAGCAAACGCATCGCCAACCACCATAGTAGTTTCGATCTGGCTCTGAAAATGTTTAAAAATCTGCTGATCCATAATCATCCAATTCAAGCTAAGATATTTTTAATCCAGTTAAGTTTAAAGTCGGATTGGTAGTTCGACGCAGGACTGATAGCCACTGCATCAAACCGCACTACTGTATTTTCACCGACGTGCTGGTACTGCATATAAGCCAGTGCTGCTGCTGTTAGCCGCGCGCATTTCTGGCGGGTAATCGATTCTTCCGCGCTGCCAAATCTTATGGATTTACGAAATCTGACCTCGATAAATACCAAGTCTTTATTATCCTGCATTATCAGATCAATTTCGCCTCTGCGAGTACGAAAGTTTCGTCCCACCAGCGTTAATCCCTGATCTAACAGGTACTCGCAGGCTAGCTGCTCAGCCGCGGCACCTGATAGCAGCGCCTTACTTTTACAATCCATCGAGTTATCCTCACTGTCCGTAGTGCGGTTTAGCATTTCTTACAGAGCGCTAAGCAGCGTTCTTTGCTGTTGGTCTATTCTCCTACTGTGCCACGCGGTACGTATATTAAGGCTGAATCTCCCTGACTTTTCCGCGTTGAAATTTCGCCCATTTAGCCTGTCGTTTGATAATACCATCGGAAAGTGACAGCAAACCGGTTGAGCCAAAAATAGGTATCGCCTGCTCAGAGGTTAAATTTGGCAGGTTTCTATGCAATAAAAAAGCATCGTAACCCATGGCGTAAAGGTGACGATAAGCGATGTGCAGGCGTTGATCTGGTTGCAGCTGTCTGGGCATCTGTCCGGGCAACGTCCATGGCATTGCGATAAACTCGACGCCAGATAAGTCTCTATCTAATCCTATCTGCTCAGTGCCATTATAAATATGCGACGTGGCAACAACTGGGATATCGGAGGCGTAGAGAAAATCGAGTGCCGGTTTAATCTGGCGTGCTCTCAGTGGATACCCCAGTACCACCACCAGATCAATATCCTGACGTCGGCGCGCGGTAAACTGTACTCGACTATTAATAAAGCGTTTGAGCTGCAGGCCGCGCTCTTCACTGAGATCAATTTGCAGAGGCGCTTTTAATAGCGGAGTAAAATCATTGATAGAAGAGGGGTAGGGTACAGTCGCTAAAACAGCGCCTCCCTTGTTTGCCCAGTATTGATTAAAAAATTCACTTGAGCGATTACCCCAGCTATTGTCCGGCGCTATAAGTACAACATTGCGCTGACCACTCTGCCAGGCGCGATCGGCGATTTGAGTCATCTCGTCCAGAGGTGAGAGACCAAATTGAAATAAATTTCTTACCTGTAAGCCAGTACTGTCGTCGGTGCGATTGAGGCTGATAGTTGGCACCGGTAGTGCAGGTACAGTGAGAAGTTCTGCAACTTCTGATTGACGCATAGGCCCAACAATCACCTCAGCACCGTCATCCACGGCATTGTTATAGGCCTTCTGTACCGACTGCACAGAAGTATCATAGATACGCACCCTGGGGACATCACTGCCTTCGCTCTGCGCTAATAGCTCATAGTATGCATTCATAAAGCCGTCTAGTAGCGTATAGCTGGGCACCTCATATTGTTCTTGCAGCGGCAAAAGCAAGGCTACCTGAGCTGGTGGTACCGAGTATTTAAAACCCTCACTAAAGGGTGTTGGCGGTATAAGCGCGGCGGGATGGGTGTTCCAGCGCAGCTGCCAATTATTGTATTGTTGGATCTGAGCCTGCTGGCTGCTTTGATACTTGCGGCACAATTCGGCCAACTGTAACCAGCCTGCGAGCCTTACATTCTGATGATTCTGGCCCTGCTGTAAGAAAGCATAGGAAAGTTCATTGAGCTGGCGCCAGATTTTATTGTGAATATCTCGCACCTCGGATTTCTTAGTCAGCATCTGAGCCAGCTGAATAGAGGTGAGTAAGCTCTGTTCAAAATTGCCCTGCGCAAAGTTAGCATCTGACTGCAGGCTCAGAGTGCGCAGACGTAGCCTGCGATCAAATGTTGCACTGAGAAATATAAACCGATCGGTTTCAAACCAAGCGGCGGCCTGAGCCCAGTTGGCGAGAATTAAATCGAGCTCAATGCCGAGCAGGCTATATTCAATAAATTGTGGGTCACGCAGATTGTCCGGATTAATACGCGCTAACACGTTGGCGCTCTGCGCTATATCACCAGCATTGGCAATCAAGCCAGCTGCGCTGAGAATCAGGCTATCGGGCTGCTCAGATAACTCCGCTTCCAACAGCAGTTCAGCAGCCTTTTCCAGCACGGAAATGTCGGGCGCATCAATGGTGGTAATAGCCGGAGCTCTCACTGTATCTGTGGTTGGCGCACAGCCCCCAATAAAGGCTAAGATGCACCCCGCAAAGGCAATCAAACGTAGAGCTTTTATAGTCATGAATTCAAATCAGTCCGGTACGTTGTATATCGTCGCCACACCCATAGGCAATCTCGGGGATATGGTACCCCGCGCAGTGGAGACTCTCCAGTCTGTCAGTGTAATTGCCTGCGAAGATACTCGCCATAGCAAAAAACTGCTCGACCATTTCAGTATAGATAAGCCCTGTGTGGCCTACCACGACCATGCTGACAAAAAGAGCAGTTACAAAATTCTTAAGCGTCTGGGCGAGGGAGATGATATTGCATTAATATCTGATGCCGGTACACCGCTTATTTCAGATCCAGGCTACAGACTGGTCTCAGAGGCGCGGCAGCAAGGTTACAGCGTAGTACCTATCCCCGGCGCCTGTGCCGCTATTTCCGCACTCAGTGTTTCTGGCTTGCCTACCGACAGCTTTCGTTTTATCGGTTTTTTACCAGCCAAAAGCAGTCAGCGCAAAACAGCCTTGGGTCAATTTAAAGCGAGTCCGGAAACCATAGTCTGCTATGAGGCACCCCACCGTATCGTCGATACCATCAGTGACATGGTGGATGTATTCGGTGGTGACAGGCCCAGCTTTATGGCCCGTGAGATGACCAAGAAATTTGAAACCTATCTGCATGGTACCCTTAATGAGTTATTACAGCAGGTATCTGCAGACAGTAACCAACAGCGCGGCGAAATAGTTTTAGTAGTTGGCGGAGAGGTGGGCACCAGCGATGTGATAACGGTTGATGCAGAAAAAATTATCGGTCTGCTGATGAAAGAACTACCTTTGACCAAAGCCGCTTCCATCGCCGCCAAAATTACTGGGGGTGATAAAAAGCAGCTATATAACTTGGCACTGTCACTACAAAACAAGTAGTCCTTTATTTCATGGCCTGAATATCGGCAACCGTCAGCGCCGTCATATTAAAGATGCCGCGAGATGAAACCGATGGAATCACGATATGGGCTGGCTTGCGGAAACCATTGATAAATGGCCCGATCAGCAGCGCATCAGTCAGTGAACGAATCAGTCCCATGGCAATATTCGCGGCATCCAAGTTAGGCATTACCAAGACATTGGCGCGGCCATTAATATTGGCTTGAGAGTAAACTGTGTCGCGCAGTTTTGGATTCAGCGCACTGAGTACATGCATTTCACCATCGACTTGTAGATTGGGATAGGTTGCGCGCAGAACTTCACCGGCTTGGCGTACCTTTTTCGCCGATGGGTTATTCGATGTACCAAAGTTGGAGTGCGAGAGCAGAGCCACCTTGGGTTCAATGCCAAAGCGCTTGACCAGATCAATACTGGCCTCGGTAATTTTGACTAGCTCTTCAGAAGTGGGGTCCACGTTCATCGTCGTATCGGCTAAAAATAGCGGGCCATCAGGCATCAGTAATACCGCCGCAGAAGAGACTAACTGATCTTTATTTTCTGGCCCAAGCAGATGCATAATTTCGCGCAGGTGGAAATCAAAACGACCGACCTTGCCGCAAATAAGGCCATCGGCTTCATCGCGGGCCACCATTACCGCGGCAATAGCGGTATTGTCATCACGCATAATCTTGCGTGCAGCATCCACAGAGACGCCATTGCGCCCGACCATTTTGTGGTAGTAGGCAGCATAGGTGTCATGTTTATCATTGTTGCTGGGGTCAAATATCTCGACCTCATTATCCAGATCAATACGCAGACCCAGGCGGTCAATTTTTACTTCCATGCCGGCGCGACGACCAATTAAAATAGGCTTGGCAATATTTTCATCAATCACTGCCTGTACAGCCATTAATACATCATCATTTTCACCTTCGGCATAGACGATTCGTGCCGGTGATTTTTTGGCCACCTCAATAATCGGCTGCATAAACAGACCAGCCTGGTTTACAAACTCATGCAGGGTCTGGCGATAGGCTTCAAGATCCTCAATGGGTCTGGTCGCGACGCCACTGGCCATTGCTGCTTTGACTACAGCCATTGGCACATCTTCAATCAGGCGAGGATCAAAAGCTTTAGGAATCAAGTAATCGGGACCAAACTTGAGCTGTTCATCGGCATAGGCCGCGGCTACCACATCAGAGGTCTCTTTAGTGGCCAAGTCAGCAATTGCTTTTACGGCCGCCATTTTCATCTCTTCATTAATCGTCGATGCACCACAATCCAGCGCTCCGCGGAAAATAAACGGAAAGCAGAGAACATTATTGACCTGATTGGGATAGTCGGAGCGACCCGTGGCCAAAATTGCATCGGGGCGAGCGGCCATAGCCTCTTCGGGCATAATCTCAGGGACAGGGTTCGACATGGCCAGAATAATGGGCTTCTCGCCCATTTTCTGCAGCAGATCACCATTTAATACGCCTGGGCCAGATAGGCCCATAAAGAGATCGGCGCCCTCGATAGCATCTTCAATGGTGCGATCGCTGGTTTCGACTGCGTAGCCTTCTTTCCAGGGGTTCATGCCCTCTTTGCGACCGGCATAGATAACGCCGGTGCGGTCAATCATGCGTACATTCTTCTTTTGCAGGCCCATACTTACCAGCAAATCAACGCAGGCAATACTGGCAGCGCCAGCACCGGAAACCACGAGTTTTACATCTTCGAATTTTTTCTCAACGATACGTAGGCCGTTGTAGATGGCTGCTGCGGCAACAATCGCTGTACCGTGCTGGTCATCATGAAAAACCGGAATTTTCATGCGTTCGCGGAGTTTGTTTTCGACCATAAAGCACTCTGGCGCCTTGATATCTTCAAGGTTTACACCGCCAAAGGTGGGTTCGAGGCTGGCAATAATGTCCACCAGCTTATCTACGTCAGTCTCGTCGACCTCAATATCAAACACATCAATATTGGCAAACTTTTTAAATAGAACCGCCTTGCCTTCCATGACCGGCTTTGATGCCAGTGGACCAATATTTCCCAGCCCCAGCACCGCAGTGCCATTGGTAATTACCGCAACCAGATTGCCCCGCGCTGTCACCGAAGCGACGTCGGTAGGATTGTCTACGATAAGCTCACAGGCGTGTGCCACGCCGGGTGAATAGGCTAAAGACAGGTCTCTTTTATTGGCCAGTGGCTTCGTCGGTCTGATTTCCAGCTTTCCGGGAAGCGGGTGCGTATGATACTTAAGAGCGCTCTCTTTAAACGAGTCAGTCATCGTGAAGTATTCCTGTTTGAAACGGCGGGTTATTAACAGCCAAGAGTCTAACGCTGAGCCGGATAAATAGCTATGTGAACAGCGGTTATGCCTGCGATAATGTCTATACGAAAAATGAATGTAAAACGCCAAATTATAGTCCCAGCTTGGAGCATTACAATGATAAAAAATAGGGAAGCAAGTGCCATGGTCAGGATGGCTTTTATTTTTATATTGTCATGGAGCAGTTCTATCTGTGCGCAGAATGATATCGCTCGCGACCTTTTTGCGGATTACAAATCTGCAGTTTTACAAATTCGTATTATCGATCTTACCTCTGGTAGTAAAAGTGCTATAGGCTCAGGCTTCCCGGTCAATGAATCAGGACTAATAGCCACTAATTATCATGTTATTCAGCTCGCCGCGAGTGAGCCACAGCAGTACCGTATTGAATATCTGACCGAGACCAATAAAACCGGTAAACTCAGACTTGTTGATGTCGATGTGATCAATGATCTAGCACTGGTAGAAGCGGTGGACTTTGAGGGTCAGTTTATGCAGTTGGCGACTCAAGAACCAGAAATAGGCATGCCAGTTTATGCGCTGGGTAATCCTCTAGACTTGGGGCTGACAGTGGTGCCCGGTACCTACAACGGAATTAATCGCGCCAGCTATCTCCCGCGTGTGCATTTCACCGGTTCCTTGAATCCGGGTATGAGCGGTGGCCCGACAATGGATAGACAGGGGCAGGTTGTGGGCATTAATGTAGCCACCGCCGGCAACCAAGTTAGCTTTTTGGTTCCAGTCAGTCGGTTGCAGACTTTGGTCAGCGATTATCGTGCTCGGGGTATGGCGATAGAAAATATGCAGCTGCGTATCGGCGAGCAACTGATGGCCGAACAGCAAGAAAAATTCAGTAGTCTGTTTGCACACAACTGGCAGGCCATCAGCCTGGGTGAGGCACAGGTTTTAGATGAGTTGGCCCCTTTTGTTAAATGCTGGGGCGGCTCCAATAGTTCCGATGATAAGGCCCAGTTTCTAAGTGCCGATCGCTCCTGTCGAAGTGAAGACAATATCTATATGACTTCAACTTTTGCGACAGGCATTTTGGAATACCAGTTTATCTGGCTCGAGGCCAATCAATTAAATAGCTGGCAGTTTTATAACTATTACGAAAGGCTGTTTGGTGATTTTGCGCCGGGAAATCGCGCCGGCGAAGAAAATGTCACCCGCTTTCAATGTGATCATGGGTTCACTCGGCAGTTCGGTGGCCGGCAGAATAAAAATGTTTTTTGTCTGCGTGCTTACAAGGATTACCCCAAGCTCTACGACATACTGTTTTTACAGGGTTCGGTTGACGATAAAGAGAATGCGCTTATTAGTCATTTTACTCTTGCAGGTGTTAGCAAAGAAAACGGACTGGCCTTCACGCGCAAGTTTATGGAGGTGTCCCAATGGCAGTAATTATTGAGGTGCTCGGCTGGGGCGGTAAGCGGCGCCAGTACTTTAAGGTCGATGCCGACCAAGTCAGTATTGGGCGTGGGTACGATAATGATATTGTGCTATCTGACCCCCATATTTCAGAAAATCATCTGCGTCTAAATGCCTGTGGTGATGGCTGGGTGATCACTGACTTAGATAGTCTCAATGGCCTCCAGGTAATAAAAAACCCAAGTACTGACGAGAGTATTTTTACCTCTGGTGCAGAAATTAAACTGGGGCACACTAAATTACGACTGGTGGCAGAGAGTCATCCTCTTGAAGATACCAAGATGCTACATAGGCTTGAACGCGATACCAGCAAGCTCAATCGACTGTCGGTCTGGTTGCCATTATTAGTTACGGTTTTTGCCACCCAGCTATTGTCTGTCTATGTCAGTACCCTGGAAGAGTGGGAATGGAAAAATGCCATACCAGTGATTGTCAGTGCGCAGTTAGCCATTTTTGTCGGGGCAATATTTTGGTCGCTGCTGGGCCGCCTGGTTAGGCATGAGGCACATTTTCTGGGGCAGTACAGTCTTATTCTGCTAGCCTCATTATTATTTACTGGTTGCAGTTGGCTGTTATCTACCCTGAGTTACAACTTCAGCTCGGCACTGTTCGGCGACATGGTGCAGCAGTTGGCATCCATGAGTATTTTGCTATTACTGCTGAGCGCTAATTTGACACTGGCAACCAACCTGTCATCGCGAGCACGCTGGAGTGGCTGTGCCGCATTTGTTGGTGTCGTTGTGATTATAGGCTCGGTTGGGCAGATGAAGAGCTGGGGTGAATTTTCCCCATTCCCGCAATATTCTAGTACACTCGCTGCCCCAGCTTTACTTGTAGTTGAGGGCCAGACCAGCGAAGAATTTCTGGCCAATATAGACTCTTTATTTCAGCTAGTAGATAAAGCGGCTTTGGGAAAATAATAATAATTCGCACCTTAGAGGAAAAATTTTGGAACAATTTATCAATGATCTTAACGGTATCGTTTGGAGCTCAGCGCTAGTTTATCTATGTCTGGGTTCAGGCCTGTATTTCTCTGTGCGCACTCGATTTTTACAGGTGCGTCATTTTCGTCATATGGCTAAATTGATTTTCGATGGTCGCAGTTCTGACTCTGGTGTGTCCTCCTTTCAAGCGTTGGCTATGTCCCTGTCCGGACGAGTGGGCACAGGTAATATTGCCGGTGTTGCCACAGCGATTGCTATGGGCGGACCAGGTGCGGTTTTCTGGATGTGGATGGTCGCCTTTCTCGGTGCATCAACTGCCTATGTTGAAGCCACATTAGCGCAGATTTATAAAGAGAAAGATGATAAGGGTATGTACCGTGGTGGCCCTGCTTACTATATTGAAAAAGCCATGGGGCAAAATTGGTACGCTTGGTTATTTGCCGCATCTACTATTATTGCCATGGGCTTCTGCCTGCCGGGTATTCAGGCCAATAGCATAGTGATGGCGATGGATAATGCCTGGAACATACCGCCGATCGCTACCGTCGCATTTCTCTGCTTAAGTCTGGCATTAATTGTTTTTGGGGGTGTAAAGCGCATTGCCCATTTTGCGCAGATTGCCGTACCTGCTATGGCAGCAGGTTATATTCTGATTGCACTGATCGTGATTGGCGTCAACATAGACGCCGTACCTGCCATGGTGAAACTTATTTTCAATAGCGCCTTTGGTATGGAAGCCGGTTACGGTGCCATTATCGGAATGGCCGTGCAGTGGGGTGTAAAGCGCGGTATTTATTCTAATGAGGCTGGGCAGGGTAGTTCACCTCATGCCGCAGCAGCAGCGGAAGTCTCCCACCCCGTTAAGCAGGGATTGGTTCAGGCATTCTCTGTTTATATCGACACATTGCTAATCTGTACCGCTACCGCATTTATGATTTTGCTGACCGGACTTTACAATGTGCAGGGCGCCGATGGTGGCATGCTCTATGAGGGATTAGCTGGCGTTGCTGCTGGTCCAGGCTATGTTCAGGCTTCCTTTGATACTATCCTGCCTGGTTTTGGCAGTGGTCTTTTGGCGCTGTCATTGCTGTTCTTTGCCTTTACTACCATTGTTGCTTATTACTATATTGCTGAAACCAATGTGATGTATATCAACCGCAAGGTGCATCGCGCCTGGCTAGTCTTTGCGCTCAAAGCATTGGTGCTGGTGTCTGTAATGTATGGTGGGCTAAAAACCGCTGCCGTTGCCTGGGCGTTGGGTGATGTTGGTGTTGGTGTTATGGCCTGGTTAAATATTGTGGCTATATTAATTCTACAAAAGCCTGCATTGGTGGCACTTAAAGATTATGAGACGCAGCTAGGGCAGGGCATTGACCCAGTATTTAATCCTGAGAAAGCGGGTATCGAAAACGCCGATTTCTGGGTTGCAAAGTAACGGTCTAAATTAAGACGGGCCGCTATCGGGAGGTAGCGGCCAGCCCCCCAAATCCTTCCATCGATTGACAATTTTGCAATAGAGCTCTGCGGTTTTAACCGTGTCATAGAGAGCACTGTGGGCATCGCGATTATTAAACTCAATTTTCGCGGCCTGACAGGCTTTGGCCAATACTGTCTGCCCATAGGCTAGCCCTGCGAGACTCGAGGTATCAAAACAGGAAAAGGGGTGAAAAGGGCTGCGCTTAATTTGATTGCGCTTTATAGCTGCATTAACAAAGCCAAGATCAAAATGGGCATTATGTGCCACCATCACCGCACGGGTGCAGCCAGAGTCAGAGACCTCACGACGAATTGGCTGAAATATTTCACGCAGTGCTTCACCTTCATCTTCCATCATGCGCTCAGGGTCGTAGAGATCAATGCCCGTAAACTCTAGTGCCGCATCATCAATATTGGCACTGGGAAAGGGTTCAATATTTTTACTATAGCTCTCTTTGATCTGCAGGTTACCTTGAAAGTCCATTTCCAAAATAACGGCGGCAATTTCCAGTAGTGCATCTTTGCGTGAATCAAAGCCGCCCGTTTCAACATCGACCACCACGGGCAGAAACCCACGAAAACGCTGTGCCATTTTTGACGGAGCTAGAAGTTCTTCAGGCATTTCCATTAGAGGCTCAATTTCCAGTTTAGAGTAGTGCTAGCACCAAGCGGGACTAACTGCGAGCCATCATAGGGAATTGTTGCTGGCAACTCCCAAGGATCGCGCTTTAATAAAATGGTTTCGCTGTTGTAGGGCAAGCTGTAAAAATCTGCACCATGTTTGCTGGCAAAGGCTTCTAGCTTATCCAGTGCATCAGCCTGTTCAAATACCTCGGCGTAGAGTTCAATCGCCGCATGGTGACTAAAACAGCCGGCACAGCCACAGGAGCTTTCTTTCCTACCCTGTATATGAGGTGCAGAATCTGTGCCCAAAAAGAATTTTTTATTGCCGCTGGTGGCTGCCGCGATCAGTGCCTGTTGATGAGTATCTCGCTTTAGAATCGGCAGGCAAAAAAGATGCGGGCGAATACCGCCAGCCAACATATGGTTGCGGTTATACAGCAGGTGTTGTGGCGTAATAGTGGCAGCGACATTATCGCCAGCCTGAGCTACAAACTCAGCAGCTTCTGAGGTGGTGATATGTTCCAGAACAATTTTGAGGTTGGGGTAATGCTGCACTAAACCGCGCAGGTGGCGCTCAATAAATATCGCCTCGCGATCAAAAATATCGGTATCGATAGAGGTTACTTCACCGTGTAATTGCAGCACCATGCCAACTTCCTGCATGGTCTCCAAAACCTGATGAATATTATTTAAGTTAGTCACCCCAGAATCAGAGTTGGTGGTAGCACCGGCGGGATAATACTTACAGCCATGAATAAACCCACATTCTTTGGCGGCGCGAATTTCGTCTGGCGAGGTATTATCGGTCAGATAGAGAACCATCAGCGGCTGCCAATTTGATCCCTCTGGACGCTGGGCCAAAATTCGATCGCGATAGGCACTGGCCTCCGCAACCGTGGTCGCTGGAGGTGTCAGATTAGGCATAATAATGCCGCGGCCAAAGCATCGGGCTGCCGCTGGGACTGTGGTTTCGAGAGCTTGATGATCACGTAGGTGCAGGTGCCAATCATCGGGTTGGATAATACTGAGTTGATCCATTGAAAAGAGTCCTTTGTTAGACCTCAATGCTACCGGAAACAGTAGCTTCATACGAGTAATTGTGGAAAAGTAAGGCTTAAAAAAGAGCCTTGTATGAAGATAACAATCCTTACTAACAGAGACCTAGCCAGTCATATTGCCCTGATTCGACTGGTACAAGGCCTCAGTGACCATCAGCTGAACATTTTTATTTCAGAAAAAGTGGGTGCCGACCATCGGCTACCGCAACCATTGGTGGATTTGGCTGCCTTTGAGAAACGGCAAATCGCCGCTGCTAAAATGAGTTTTGATGATCTCGCCCGATTGGCAGGTTGCGAGCTACAAGGCTTTGCTGATATCGATAATAGAGTGAATGGGCTAGAGGGACTCCAACGTATTCGCGCCAGTGCACCAGAGCTTATTATCTCGGTGCGCTTTGGCTTGATTATCCGCGATGCGGTTATTGCTATTCCTCAGTATGGCGTGATCAATCTGCATTCTGGTGTGCTGCCCAGCTACCGCGGGGTGATGGCGACCTTTAGAGCTATGCTCAATAACGAGCCAGAGATCGGCTCGACATTGCATTATATCCAGGATGCCGGGGTAGATACTGGCGATATTATTTCAATCTCGCGGATTCCAGTAGATGCCGATAAATCCTATTTGGCCAATGTGCTCAACCTCTATGCAGATGGCTGTGCGCAGATTTTTCAGGCTGTGGCCCAGATTCAATCGGGCCAGGTTATTGACAAACAGCGGCAGCAGGGCCCAGCCAGCTATTACAGCTTTCCTGCAGATGATGAGCTGGAGATATTTTTTGCTCAGGGTTATCGCCTGTTTGATCACAAGCAATACTAAAATCATCGCTGTTAGGGTAAAATCGCCAGCTAATTTTCTCCAGCAAAGGATCTTGTTTCGTGTCAGACGTTAATAAAGTAGTTTTAGCCTATTCAGGCGGACTGGATACATCCGTTATTGTGAAATGGCTGCAGGAAGAATATAACTGCGAAGTGGTTACTTTCACGGCCGATATCGGTCAGGGTGAAGAAGTTGAACCCGCTCGCGCCAAAGCTGAAGCTCTAGGCGTAAAAGAAATCTATATTGATGATCTGCGCGAAGAGTATGCGCGGGACTTTGTATTCCCTATGTTCCGTGCCAATACCATTTACGAAGGTGAGTACTTGCTGGGTACATCTATCGCTCGCCCACTGATTGCTAAGCGCCTGATTGAAATTGCCAATGAAACTGGAGCCGATACTATTTCTCACGGTGCCACGGGCAAGGGCAATGATCAGGTGCGTTTTGAGTTGGGTGCCTATGCCCTCAAGCCCGGCATTAAAGTTATTGCACCATGGCGCGAATGGGACCTTAACTCGCGGGACAAGTTAATGGAGTACTGTGAAAAGCACAGCATTCCTGTAGAAATGAAACGCGGAAAAAAATCCCCTTTCTCTATGGATGCTAATCTGCTGCATATTTCTTATGAAGGCGGCAATCTGGAAGACCCCTGGTCCGAAGCAGAGGACGATATGTGGCGCTGGACCGTTTCACCAGAAGAGGCACCAGACCAGCCTAACTATATGACCATCAGCTATGAGAAGGGCGATATTGTGGCGATTGATGGCGAAGCCATGTCAGCCGCTACGGTTATTGAATACTTAAATAAAGTGGCTGGCGCCAATGGTGTTGGGCGTTTGGATATTGTTGAAAATCGCTATGTGGGCATGAAGTCTCGTGGCTGTTACGAAACGCCAGCGGGCACCGTAATGATGAAAGCACACCGTGCCATTGAGTCATTAACATTGGATCGCGAAGTCGCGCATATGAAAGATGAACTTATGCCGAAGTACGCCAAGCTGATTTATAACGGCTACTGGTGGGCGCCTGAGCGTTTAATGTTGCAAGCCGCCATTGACCAGACTCAGGACGTGGTTAACGGTGAAGTGCGCATTAAACTCTATAAAGGCAGTGTCAGTGTTGTTGGCCGTCAGTCGGCAAGCGACAGTTTGTTTGATGCCAATATCGCTACCTTTGATGATGATGGTGGCGCCTATAATCAGGCCGATGCAGAGGGCTTTATTAAGCTGAATGCGTTGCGTTTGCGCATTGCCGCTAACCGCGGTCGCGATATGTAAATAACCAAGTGTTATAGCTCGTGTTTCGAAAAAGGCTCCCTATTAATTAGGGGGCCTTTTTTGTATGACTTAAAATGTCTGGCCCATCATCCGCCAGAGTTGGGCTACACTATGGTAATGAAAATAACTGTCAAAGATATCCAGCAGGCCCATGTGCGCATAGCGCCATATATTCATTGCACTCCAATTTTAGAGAGCCGCGCGCTCAATAAAATTATTGGCTGTGAGCTATTATTTAAAGCCGAAAATTTTCAAAAAATTGGTGCCTTTAAAGCGCGTGGTGGCTGCAATGCCGTGTTCTCCATGGACGAAGCCAGCCTGCAAGAAGGGGTGGTCACCCATTCTTCCGGTAATCATGGCGCTGCATTGGCCTGGGCTGCTGCATTGCGAGGTGCGCCCTGTACAGTAGTGATGCCGGAGAATGCACCCGCAGTGAAAATAGCTGCAGTTGCAGGCTATGGAGCAACCATAGAGCTCTGCGAACCCAATATGTCTGCAAGAGAAGGCACAGTGGCCAGACTTATCGAACAACATGGTTACACATTGGTTCACCCCTATGATGAAGATGTGATTATTGCCGGCCAGGGCACTGCCGCCTTAGAGCTATTAGAGCAGATTGATAAACCAGTGGATATTATTATGGCGCCAGTGGGTGGCGGGGGTCTTTTAGGCGGTACTGGTATCTATGCTAAAGGCATGAGCGATGCCAAGGTAATAGGTGCAGAGCCCGAAGGTGCCAAAGATGCATGGTTGGGGTATAACAGTGGTGAAAGACTTGCCGAATATACCCCGAATACTGTTGCAGATGGACTGCGTGCCACGGTGGGCGTACGCAATTTTGCAGCTATCACCGAGACCGTGGATGATATTTTACTCTGCTCAGAAGAGCGTATTATTGAAGCCATGCGTCTAATATGGACCAGACTCAAAGTGATTATCGAGCCATCCTGTGCGGTGCCACTGGCTGCGATTATGGATCAGCCCGAACAGTTTCAGGGCAAGCGGGTGGCAATTATTTTGAGTGGTGGCAATGTGGATTTGGATGCATTGCCCTGGTGAACTATTTGTTCTTGTAGCGAATTGAAATTCTGAATAAACATACATGCTAAAATCATCTGAGGAACTTTTACCAAGCAATAATCACTATGACTAAACCAGCCTACCCGCGCTTCCATCTCGCTTTTCCTGTCACTGACCTTGAGGCCGCACGCAGTTTTTACAACGGCATTCTAGGCTGCCCCACAGGCCGTGAATCCGATCGCTGGATTGATTTTGACTTCTTTGGTCATCAGTTGGTGGCCCATTTAGTTGCCCCCGAAGCTCACCCATCTGCAGCAACCAATGTGGTGGATGGCCACGCTGTACCAGCATCCCATTTTGGGGTGATTATGGAATGGGCGCAGTATGAGCAGGCAGTCGAGATGATGAAGGTCAATGGGATTGAGTTTGTGATTGAGCCCTATGTGCGCTTTGAAGGGCGTCAGGGTGAGCAGGCGACTTTGTTTGTGAAAGATCCAAGTAATAATCACCTAGAGTTTAAGGCCTTTCGCAATATTGAGATGCTGTTTGCCAAGGATTTAGAAAGTTACTAACACGTATGCTTTGGGCTATTTTGAGCCCATTATTTTGCGCACGATTGCGCGTTTAACCAGCCCTAATTTATCTCTACTTGGCAGGCTATCCTGCTGAGCTTTTTCGATGAGCTGGGTGTAATGCGTTTTGCGGCTGTAGTCGATACTGATCTCTACAATGACGGGTTGGCCCTGAGCCGCGGTTTCGAGGGCGCGCCGCATTATTATATCTATGTCGTGATTGTTGGCGATGAAAAAATAACCACATTCGAGCGCATCGGCAAAGCTGCCCCAGTTTATATGGCCGAGACTTTTATTCGCTGTATATTCGTTGTTATTAAATAGGCAGTAGACCGCACCGAGCTTTTCCCGAACAGCGGTTATGACTTCCATACCGCTAATAATCATAGCGCCATCACCCACTATGCCTACAACTTGTTTCTTTGGGTTGGCGAGTTTGATGGCATTTATGGCGGGCACGCAGTAACCCATGGCATTAGAACTGCTGGGGCTGATAAAGCCCTGATCAGTATTGATGGGCAGTAATTCTGCAGCCAGAGCACCATGGCTGCCATAGCCTGTGACTACTATAGCGTCGTTATTTAGGGTCTTAGAGAGCGCTGCAAAAAATACCGCTGGGTTAACTCGGCCTCGACTGTTGTGCTCTAGCCAGTCTTCTTTTAACTCAGCTTTGTCTTTGGAGATCTGCTGGATAATTTTTTTGGCCTTGGACGCGGCTTTTGAATCTATCGCGGTATTGCCACTGGATTGCAGCCTGTGCAGCAGAGCTGGAATTGCTTCCGGTTCAAGTTGTATGACCTGTTTGGGCAACTCGGCATATTTAAGATCGTTGTCGTTGACCCCTAAGCTGATTAAGCCGTCGCAATCTTTTATGGCATGGCGTGCACTTGGATTGGCAATCAGTCCTGCATGCAATGGATGCTCGGCTGGGAATGCACTATTGCCCTGCAATGAAGTACAGACAGGTGCGGCTAGAAAATCGGCTAAGGCGATTAGTGGTTCTCGATAACGGGCGGCGCCCCATCCCAAAAATAGACCGGGGTTTTCTGCATCCATAAGTGCCTGTGCGCAGATCTCAAGCTGATCTTGATCTATCTGTGGCTGATTAGCTGCGGATAAATGTACGGGTAGTGGCTCTTCTAAGTCATCTTTATGGACTTGTAAATTTATCGGTATCTCGACAACTACTGGACCTGGCTTGTCACTAATAGCCATGAGTTGGGCTTCGAAGATGCTGCTGACAATTTCATCAAACTCGATGACTTTAAAGCAGGCTTTGGTCACTGGCTGCAATAGTTTTAGTGGGTCTATGCCGTCGGTTAATTCGTTTGCAACTGGGCCACCGGTAATAACCAGCAGAGGAATACCTGAAATAAAAGCGTCGGCAATGCCCCGACTAATAATGGCATCGGCGGTAATAAGTACTATGCCTACTTCAATATCTGCGGCGGAACGACTTATGGCGTCGGCCATAAATACAGCGCTGATTTCTTGATTGAGCAGATGGGTGTTAATACTGGTTGAGCGATTTAGCTCATTGTAGATTTCTCGGTTGTGGTTACCTAGAACAGTGAAGATATGTTTGGTATTGAGCTGTTCCAGTGCATAGCGCACTAATTGGGCTCCGGTTTCACTCATGCTGCACTCTATCCTGTAGTCCAATCCGTTGGTACTGTTGCTCGCTGTAATTATGCCACTGCTATAGCAGTTTAATTTCTATTCCCAGAAAATTATACAATGGTCTATCTAGGATATATGCCCAGTGGTCCTAATCCGTTTTGCCCCTTTAACCGGCGCATCTCTCTGAGCATCGGCGCGACGTTTATTGGCTGCATCAATTGCATTTTTAATGGCGATTAAAAAGCCGGTGACCAAAAATGCGCCTGGCGGTAACACGGCAATTAGGAAGCTATAATTTTCGCCAAAGGGTTGCAGCACCCAGGAGGATGCAGTGGCGCCAAACAGCAGGTGCATATCGGCAAATAATGTTCCGGATCCCAGCAGCTCACGAATGGCGCCCAACGCGACCAGCACGGCTAAAAAACCCAGACCCATCATAAAGCCATCGAGTGCGGCGAGACCGACTTTGTTTTTACTGGCGAAGGCTTCGGCGCGTCCCAGAATGGCGCAGTTGGTGACGATCAGCGGAATAAAGATACCCAGTATCTGATACAGATCATAGGTAAAGGCTTTCATCAGCAGCTCGGCGCAGGTGACAAAGGCGGCGATAATAATAACGAAGGCGGGCAGGCGCACGGCATCGCTAACATGGTTGCGGATTAATGAAACGATGGTGTTGGAGCCTACCAGTACTGCCAATGTGGCTATGCCTAAACCCAGAGCATTAACCACGGAGCCGGTTACGGCCAGCAGCGGGCACAGGCCGAGTAGCTGCACGAGCGCCGGGTTGTTGGTCCAGAGTCCGTTTTTGACTACCTCTGATGCGGTTACATCACTCATCACTGCTCTCTATGATCTTGTCTAAATTCTCTGCGGCCTGAGCCAATAGTCGTTCGCTGTCTTGACTAAAGTATTCCAATGTCTCGGCTATCTGATGTATCACTGCTCTTGGCGTAATAGTAGCACCGGTAAACTGATCATAGGTGCCGCCATTCTTTTTTACGTCCCAGCCATCTCGCTCAGGGTTGACCAGTGACTTGTCATCGAAGTCGAGTATCCAGTCACTCTTTTTAAGATCGACTTTGTCGCCAAGGCCGGGTGTCTCGCGATGTTCAGTAACCCGCACACCGGCAATGGTGCCATCAAAATTGATACCTACAATCATCGCGATACTACCGCTGTAACCATCTGGGGTTATGGCGGGAATAATCGCAGCTATGGGCAGGCCATCGCGGCGAGCTATATGAATATCACCGCCACTTTTGAGCCCTAGTTGGGCCCAAAAGCGCTGTGGTATGGGCTGCACATCCATTAGCAAATCATTGTCATGGCGCTCAATAGGGATAATTTCCAGCAATTTACGCTGGGCTGCCTTGCGTTCAGATTCGGCAATTTTGTCGCGGGTTAGGCTGTCTGTGGAAGCCAGAATTATCGCGGTAATCAGAGCGAAAACGGCGAGCACAATGGCATTAAAGCGGATTGACTGCAAAATCATGCGTCTTCCTCTTTTTCGGTGGCTCTGCGGCGATCGGTGTGGCCGTAGGTGCGCGGTAAGGTGTAGTTATCAATAAAGGGTGCGGCAAAATTCGCCAGTAACACGGCAAAGGCAACAGCATCTGGATAGTTGCCCCAGGCGCGAATAATATAGACCAGCACCCCAATTAAGGCGCCATACACCAATCGCCCTCGATTGCTGACGGCGGATGACACCGGGTCGGTAAGAATAAAAAATGCACCCATCATGGAGGCGCCGCTAAACAGGTGCATCAGCGGTGATCCTGGGCTTTCAGAGCTGCCGCTGTCCCAAAAGATAATCGACATCAGTGCGATAGCTGCGAGCATGGCCACTGGGCCGTGCCACGTAAAGATGCGCGTGGCCAGTAATACAATGCCGCCTGCGAGGAAGCCAAGATTAACCCATTCCCAGCCCACGCCAGCAAAGGCGGCCTGACTAAACAATGGATCGTTCTGATAAATCTGATCGACCACTAAACCACTGCTGTGCTTAAAACTGTCCAGCGGTGTAGCACCGGTAACACCGTCCGCGGGACTATAGCCAGCAAACACAATCCCTAAGGATTCGACTATGCCCGGATGGCTGACACCTTCGGGCAATAGTGCCAGGGGGGTGATCCAGGTGGTCATCTGAATGGGAAATGAGATCAGCAGTACCACATAGCCAACCATGGCCGGATTAAAGGGATTGTAACCAAGGCCACCATAGAGCTGTTTGGCGATAACAATGGAGAACATGCTGCCGACAACCACCACCCACCAAGGGGCCAGCGGGGGTAGGGCCAGACCCAATAAAACGGCGGTTACCGCGGCGCTGTAGTCACGCAGGTAAAACGCCACTGGGCGTTTTCGTAGCTTAATAATCGCGGCTTCGCAGATTACGGAAGTAACCACGGCCAATACAACATTGATCAGGCTGCCCCAGCCAAACTGAATGGTCAGTGCAGCCAACCCAGGCACTGTAGCCCAGAGTACCAGCTGCATAACCTTAGTGGTGTTTTGCGCGGCATGGGCATGGGGTGAGGTAATCTGTTTGAATGCCATTACTTCACCTGCTCGCTATCGAGTTCTTTATGTTGCTCTATATGGTCGGCCAGACGCGTCTGTGCCTGTTCCAGCTTTTGCTTGGCACCGTTCAGAGCCGCAGTAAGAATATTCTTTTGCTCGTCGGTTTGGTCTGCAGCGGCTTCGGCGAGCTTTTCTGTGGCCATTTGCACGCGCATTTCAGCACCTGCGATAGAGCGCTCAAACTTTGCCTGTTGCTGCTCAGGACTGACCTTTTTAGCGGCAGCACGGGCTTGGGCTGCGGCAATAATATCCGCAGCCGAACCTGCTCCCGTCGCAGCTGCTGTGCTTGCCTTGGCTTTTTCAGCAGCTTCGCGGCGCGCTGCGCGTTTAGCTTCTTTGCCTTTTTCGGCCTGTTCCATACGCTGCTGATGAAATTCAAAACGCTCGCGAGCATGATCTGATTTCACCTTCTCTTCACGCGCTTTTAAAATTTCGCCCTTGCTGTGACGGTAATGTTGCACCAGCGGAATATTGCTTGGGCAAACATAGGAGCAGGCACCGCATTCGATGCAGTCGAACAGGTTGTGGGCTTCGAGACGGTCGTGATCTTCTGCTTGTGAATACCAAAATAGCTGCTGCGGCAACAATGAGGCCGGGCAAGCTTCGGCACACATACCACAGCGTATACAGGGCTGGGCTGGCTCATCATCGGGAATTTCTGAATAACTGGGAGCCAGTATACAGTTGGTGGTTTTAACCACGGGCACATCGGCGCTGGTAAGACTAAACCCCATCATCGGGCCGCCCATGACCAACCGGCTGCAGGCCGCTTCGTTAAATTCGCTATGGGCGAGCATATGGCTAACAGGCGTGCCTATCAGAGTTTCGTAGTTGCGATTAATACCGCAGGCATTACCGGTCATGGTGGTAACGCGAGAGATTAAAGGCTCCCCATTGACCACGGCGCGTTTGATGGCGTAGGTGGTCCCTATATTGATACAGACCATGCCTGCTTCGGCGGGCAATGTGCCGCTGGGTAATTCTTTGCCGGTAAGAATAAAGATAAGCTGTTTTTCGCCGCCCGAGGGGTACTTGGTTGGGAACGACACCACAGAAATTCCGCTGTCAGCCACATGGGGCTGCAGTGCGGCAATGGCCTCTGGTTTATTGTCTTCGATACCAATCAGAATATTGCTAGGGTTGCCGAGTATATGGCTGAGAATACCAATGCCTTCAATAATTTCTGCGGCACGCTCGCGAATAGCGGAGTCATCAGCAGTGATATAGGGCTCGCATTCTGTGGCGTTAATAATCAGCGTGTCTATGGGGCGCTGATGGCCGGGGCTGAGCTTTATCGCAGAGGGAAAGCCTGCGCCGCCCATCCCAGCGATACCTGCATCGGCAATTATCTTGGTTAAGATCTGGGGGCTGCTGTGTTCAAAATCTGCAATGCCTTCATGATCGATCCAATTATCTTTACCATCGCTGGTGATTTCGATACAGGGCGCAGACATGCCGGATGAATGGGCGATGGGGCGATCTTCAATGGCACTAATAGTACCTGAGGTTGGTGCGTGCATAGGCACAGACACCGATCCTGTCGCATCGGCAATCTTTTGTCCTTTTAGAACTTTCTGACCCACTTTTACGCAGGTATTTGCCGGCGCGCCAATATGCTGACTTAGCGGCACCAGCAATTTTTCTGGGATCGGCAAGGCGCCAATCGGCAATGTGAGCGACTGATACTTATTCTCTGGCGGATGAACACCGCCTGGGGTTACCCATGTTTTTGTCATGCGGCTCTGCCCTCTTCACTATGAGGGGCTCTGTCGCTGGCAATCAGGTCTGCTGTCTTGAGGGGCGCTGGCCAGTGCCATTGTTTAAGTCCTTCTTCAAGAGGCAGCATATCAATGCAGTCTACTGGGCAGGGCTCTACGCAGAGGTCACAACCTGTACATTCGTCGGCAATAACCGTATGCATCAGTTTAGCGGCACCCAGAATGGCATCCACAGGGCAGGCTTGAATACACTTAGTGCAGCCGATGCATTCGTCTTCGCGAATATAGGCCACGGTTTTAAGGTCGGCTTCTTCACCGTGTTCGGCATCCAGTTCTGGTGCCGGAACATCAAGCAGACTGGCGATAGCGTTAATGGTCGACTGACCGCCGGGCGGACACTTGTTAATGGCGTCGCCAGAGGCAATCGATTCGGCGTAGGGTTTGCAGCCGGGGAAACCACATTGACCACACTGGGTCTGGGGTAGCAGTTCATCGATCTGTTCGACGATAGGGTCGCCTTCGACTTTAAATTTTTCCGCGGCATAACCCAGTAGAGCACCAAATAGGATACCCAGTCCGACCAGCGCAATCAGCGCGGCGAGTATAGGTTGCTGTGCAATACTTTCGATCATTTATACCAGCCCACTAAAGCCCATAAAGGCCAGTGACATAAGGCCAGCGGTAATCATGGCGATAGCAGCGCCCTCGAACGGGGCTGGAATATCGGCAGCGGCAAGTCGCTCACGCATAGCCGAGAAGAAGATTAAAACCAAGGAGAAACCGGCGCCAGCACCAAAGCCATACAGCGATGACTGCATAAAGTTAAGATCTTTAGAGGCGTTCTGTAGCGCCACACCCAGTACCGCACAGTTGGTGGTAATCAGCGGTAAAAATACGCCCAGCACGCGATACAGAAGGGGGCTGGTTTTCTCGATAAACATTTTGGTGAACTGCACAACAGCGGCGATCACTAGAATAAAGGCGATGGTACGTAGGTAAATGAGTCCCAACGGCATCAAGACGAAAATGTCGACTATATAGCTCGCCATGGCTGTGAGAGTTAATACAAATGTGGTGGCGGCGGACATGCCAATAGCTGATTCGAGTTTATTGGATACGCCCATAAACGGGCACAGCCCGAGGAACTGCACTAGAACATAGTTGTTGATCAGAATGGAGCTGACCAGAATAATCGCAAATTCTTGCATAGCCTGCACATCTTGTGATTTAGGGGCCCATTATCATGGAATCAACTCCTGTGATTCAACATAAATGGCATGGGGCTTTAGTTCTTTTCGATCTAACTAATAAATACTGTTGGCGCGGGCTTTTAGGTCACTCGTTGACCCGGCTGCGCCCCAGAATCCGGCTCTAGTAGGTAAATTCCTTTTTTATCGCCAGCGGCCAGTACCATGCCTTCGGACATACCAAAGCGCATTTTGCGCGGCGCCAGATTGGCTACCATCACCGTCAGTCGGCCTTCCAGATCTTCTGGTTTATACGAAGACTTGATACCAGAGAATACATTGCGGGTTTGACCGCCAATATCCAATGTTAGCTGCAGCAACTTTTCTGCGCCCTCGACATGATTGGCTTTTACGATAAGGGCCACGCGCAGATCTACTTTGATAAAGTCATCGAAGTTAATTTCATCAGCGATAGGGTCGTCAGCCAATGGCCCTCCCAACTTGGGTGCGCTCGCTTGGGCTGCTTCCTCTTTACTCGCTTCTACCATGGCATCGACCCTGTCTTTCTCGATGCGCTGCATCAATGGTTTGAAGGTATTAATCTTATGATCTTTTAGGGGTTGCTCTACCGAATCCCAGTTTAGCCTATCATTGAGAAACTCTTCACCGGCGGCGGTCATAGCGGGCAGCACTGGCTTGAGGTAGGCCAGCAATACACGGAACAGATTAATGCCCAGTGAGCAGATATCCTGCACTTCCTGTTTTTTGCTTTCGTCTTTATTGAGCTTCCAAGGTTCTTTAGCGGCAATATATTCATTAGCCGCATCGGCCTGGGCCATAATTTCGCGAATGGCTTTGCTGTAGTCGCGGTTTTCATAATGCTCGGCAATCCTGTCTGCGGCGCCGCTCACCTGCGCCCACAGCACCGGATTTTCAACGGTGCCAGACAGTACGCCGTCGTTGCCATTAGCCACAAACTTGGCGCAACGGCTGGCGATATTAACCACCTTGCCGACTAGGTCGCTATTCACCTTTTGCTGGAAGTCTTCGAGATTAAGATCAATATCTTCCACCGAGCCTGATAATTTCGACGCATAGTAATAGCGCAGGTACTCTGGATTGAGGTGATCTAAATAGCAGCGCGCATTGATAAACGTACCGCGTGACTTGGACATCTTCTTACCATTTACCGTGACAAAACCATGGACACAAATTTTTGTTGGCGTGCGGAACTCTGCACTCTTCAGCATCGCTGGCCAAAACAGCGCATGAAAGTTAACGATATCTTTGCCGATAAAGTGGTACAGCTCAGTTTTACTGTCTTTATTCCAGTAGTGGTCAAAATCCATGCCTTCGCGGTCGCATAGATTTTTAAAGCTGGCCATATAGCCAATAGGCGCATCCAGCCAAACATAAAAATATTTGCCCGGCGCATTGGGTATTTCAAAGCCAAAGTAGGGGGCATCTCGGCTGATATCCCATTCTTGCAGGCCACTGTCCAACCATTCACCGAGTTTGTTGGCCACTTCAGGCTGCACAGCGCCACTGCGAGTCCAGTCTTGTAAAAATGCCGTAAACTCAGGCAGCTTGAAGAAGTAATGAGTCGACTCTTTCTCAATGGGGGTGGCCCCAGAGATAGCAGATACTGGGTTGATTAAATCAGTTGGGGAGTAGGTGGCGCCACAGGCTTCGCAGTTATCGCCATACTGATCTTCGGTTTTACATTTTGGGCAGGTGCCCTTGATATAGCGATCAGCTAAAAATAGGTTTTTCTCTGGGTCAAAGGCCTGAGTAATCTCGCGCTTGGCGATATGACCATTGGCATTGAGGCGGTTGTAAATAAGCTCAGAAAACTCACGGTTTTCGTCCGAGTGAGTGGTGTGATAGTTGTCCACACTGATTAAGAAGTCTTTAAAGTCGGCTTCGTGAATCGCACGCATATCGGCTATATGTTGCTCAGCAGTCACGCCTTTTTCATCTGCCTTTAACATGATTGCAGTTCCATGAGCATCGTCGGCAGAAAGGTAGTAACATTCATGCCCGCGCATTCGCTGGAAGCGCACCCAAACATCGGTTTGCGTGTATTCCAACACATGGCCTAGATGCAGTGCCGCATTGGCATAGGGAAGGGCGTTGGTTACCAGTATTTGGCGTTTTGATGACATGGTTAGATTCTTTTTTTTAGCGTTAATTACAAGCCGCAACTATAGCGATTTTGTACCAACTTTTCATGTGCAATTGTCTTGGAACCGGCTGTAATTAGCTGTTTTAGTTAAAACCGCACGGATTGGAGTGTTTTAGTGTTAGATCAGGTGAAATACATTATAGCCGTTGCCTCAGGCAAGGGTGGAGTGGGCAAGTCGACAACTGCTGTCAATTTGGCTTTGGCGCTGCAAGGTGCCGGCAAAAAAGTCGGCTTACTGGATGCCGATATCTATGGCCCCAGTATTGCCATGATGCTCGGTGTGGCTGAGGGTACTCGCCCCACAGCTGCCGATGAAAAGCACTTTGCGCCGATCGAGGCTTATGGCCTAGCTACCATGTCCATGGCTTATTTGGTGACGGAACAAACCCCAATGGCTTGGCGCGGGCCTATGGCGTCCGGCGCACTATTGCAGCTATTGCAACAAACAATGTGGGGTGAGCTAGATGTGCTGGTGGTGGATATGCCGCCAGGCACCGGCGATATTCAATTAACCATGGCGCAAAAGGCGCAGATATCTGGGGCCGTTATAGTGACCACGCCACAAAATATTGCCCTGCTGGACGCTAAAAAGGGCATTGAGATGTTCCTTAAGGTCAATATTCCGGTGCTCGGAATCGTGGAAAATATGGCGATGCATATCTGCAGCGCATGTGGCCATGCCGAGCCTATTTTTGGTGATGGCGGCGGCGTTAAAGTTGCTGACCAATACTCTACTAAACTGCTGGGAAGTTTGCCGCTGGAGCGTTCAATTCGTGAGAATGGCGATCGTGGCCTGCCATCAGTGGTGGTTGATCCTGAAGGAACTATAGCACAGCATTATGGACAGATCGCCGCATCGGTAATGGCTGAGTTAGAGGCTGGTGGCAATAGTGCCGGGCCGGAGATAGTGTTCGAATAGAACCTTCGCTGCGCTCAGGATGACGGTGTGTGCTCAGGATTGCAGTCTGTTTTGCGCCAGGTATAACTCAGTACTCTGTCATCCTGAGCGCAGCGAAGGATCTCTTGCCCAACCAGTGTAAATCGGTATCATACCGACCCTAAAGCATAACCACATTTCAACTGGAGTCACCCTCAATGAGTATTAAGTCAGATAACTGGATTCGCCGTATGGCCGAGCAAAACCAAATGATCGCGCCTTTTGAAGCGGGGCAGGTGCGTTACTCTGGCGACGATCGTGTGATCTCCTACGGTACCTCAAGTTACGGCTACGATGTGCGTTGTGCTGATGAGTTCAAGATATTTACCAATGTTCACTCGAAGACAGTAGACCCAAAGAACTTTGATAATGACTCATTTGTCGATATGAAAGGCGAGTATTGCATTATCCCACCTAATTCTTTTGCGCTGGCTAGAACGGTTGAATATTTTAAAATTCCGCGCTCTGTTTTAACTATCTGTTTAGGCAAGTCCACCTATGCCCGCTGTGGCATCATTGTCAACGTGACGCCGCTCGAGCCGGAGTGGGAAGGTCATGTAACCCTGGAATTCTCAAACACGACCAACCTTCCAGCGAAGATTTATGCAAATGAAGGTGTGGCGCAAATGTTGTTCTTTGAATCTGATGAGATCTGTGAAACTTCCTATGCAGACCGCGGTGGTAAATATCAGGGCCAAACAGGCGTCACACTGCCAAAAACTTAAGGGTTAAGCAGGGCTTCTTTAAGTGCCAGTGCTTGCTGCTGAATGCGCTGGGTATTTTCTGGCCCGGTGCGCAGCAGCTGTTTTTGCAGTGGCAGCAGTGCTTCCAAATCCGGATCGGCAAACTTGTATGTCACTGACTCGCGCGTTAATTCAATACGCTCTACGATAATGGGCGTGTCCAAAATATTATCAATACTCTGCAATATGATGCCGCCCATCTGTCGGGGACGGTAACCCATCTCGGCGAATGCGCTCTCTAATAGGGGTCGGATAAAGTGAAACATCTGCGCCATTGATTTCATATCTAATGATATTAACACCGCAATGGTACTGTTATAGCGTTCGTAGTTTCCGGCATTGAGCCAAATGATATCGCCATCACGGTGAGTGGTAAAACTGCCCTCTGGCGCCGTTAATGGAAATATTTTGCTCAGGGTTACACCGCGGGCCAGACCATCAAAGTAACTGGCGGAACGTCTAATCAGGTCGTCGGTGTTAAGCCATGTTTCCATGTCGCCTCTGTGTTTTATTCGCAATAATCGTTCACGAATAAACTCATCGCTATCGTCAAGAGAGGGTAATTTGGGAGCCTTGGTTACTGTGATTGCTGCAGGTTCTGCAACCGACTTAGGTTCTGGCGTTGGCGCGGGAATAAATGCCTCCGGCGCATCGGGCTTTTCGATAACGGCTTCGGTTACCTGTTCAGGGATAACCGTGTATTCAAGTTCTTCACCGGTATTGGATTGGGCCTGGTAGAGCACGCCACCAATAACAGCAATGGCGGCGAGTGAGCCAAGAATTAGAATAAATTTACTCGTACCAGACTTATTGCGCGCGGGTGTCATAGGGTTTTCTCGTTAGCAATCGCTAAAGGCACAATGGGCAAATTATCAATTTTCCCATTAAGTATTTTCATTTGATGGCTATCACCATTCTCTTTTTGTTCTAGCCTGACCGCCAAATAATCCCAGTCAGTTGCCAGCCAAATTATGGTCTGACGTTTACTGTCTTCTCTCACTCGCTGCACCTTAACGGTATTGAGTGGACCAATGGCCGTTTCCAATACTTCATTGGCAATAACTTGGTAGACATATTGTTTCAGCTTTCCTCGCGAAATAACAGGGTAGGACAAAATCTCTTTACCGGATTGCAGGTCGCGCCTCAGTTGCAGCTTGTGAGTAATAACATCCAGTAGGCCAGAGTCGATGGCGACAGACTTTGTTTTGTCATCTTTGCTGTACTCAACTGTTTTGTTGGGCCAATCAAAAATCTGGCTTTCGCTGCGCTTGATCCCTATTAGTGATCGTTGGTAGCGGTATTCTTGTGGAATGATCTGCTGCTTTTCTGAAATACTAAAAAGTGCCTGTTCATCAATTTTACCCAATATATTCTGGGCTTTTAATGTCTCGCGATACTGACCAGATTCTAATTGTTCAAGGCGGTGTGTAGCTTCGATTTCCATGCCATTAAATTCGGCGCTGTAAGTGGCGTGGTAACTATTGAGAGGGTCGGCATAGGTTAGCAGCGAAACGCTGCCAAGCAACAGGCTGGTGATAACTGTTTGAGCTGTTTTTTTAAACAAAGCCATAGGTTAATAGTACTCGGTAATGTTTCTAGCGCTGATAGTTATAGAGTAGCAAAAGCTATTAATGTTTGCTGGCTTGATTAAAAATTATGCCATTTTCGCCAAGTGCTTCGCCATCCATTACTGCCAGACCCTCTTTCATCGACAGTCGGCCCTGGCAAAACCACTGCGCTGCCTGAGGATAGATTTGGTGTTCATAGCCTAGTACCCGTGCAGCCAAATCGCTGGCGCTATCGCCCGTTTTGATAGCGACTCGTGCCTGCAATACTGAGGGGCCGCCATCTAACTCTGGTGTGACAAAGTGCACGGTTGCGCCAGCTTCTGCATCCCCAGCATCAATAGCCCGTTGATGAGTATGTAGGCCGGGGTAGGCGGGTAGCAGTGAAGGGTGGATATTAATTAGCTTACCGAGGAAGCGGGTTACAAAGTCCGGAGTCAGGATACGCATAAAGCCTGCGAGAACCACCAGGTCTGAATTAAAGCTCTCGATCAATTCTGCGAGGTTTTCATCGAACTCTTCACGAGAATCAAAGGCGCGGTGATCTATGACTATGCTGGGAATATTGGCCTTAGCCGCACGTTCGAGGCCTGTAACTCCTACTTTATTACTGATAACAGCAGCAACCTCAGCATTGAGGCTGCCGTTTTCACAGGCATCAATAAATGACTGCAAGTTGGAGCCGCCGCCAGATATCAGCACGACAAGGCGTGCTTTTTTATCGTCTGTCAGGCTTTGCGTCATTCAGCAAGCCCGAGAAGTTGTACCTGTTCCTGACCCTCTTTGCTCTCTTCGATAGTACCGAGAACAAAGGCGCTCTCGCCATTAGCGGCTAAGAAGTCGAGGGCGGTCTGCGTTGTTTCAGCAGGCACACAGATAACCATTCCCACACCACAGTTTAGGGTGCGGTGCATTTCATGTTCGTCGATATTACCGCCGCGCTGTAACCAGTCGAATACGGCTGGACGGGTCCAGGCATTGGTGTCGATTATAGCGGTGGCATTGTCTGGCAGCACACGTGGAATATTTTCCAGCAATCCACCACCGGTAATATGGGCCAAGGCGTGAACCGGTGACTGAGAAATTAAGCCAAGCAGCGATTTCACATAGATTTTGGTCGGTGCCATCAGTAGATCAATCAATGGCTGACCATCAAGCTCCGTTGTAGCAGGATCGGTGCTGGTGACTTCCAGCACTTTGCGAATCAGAGAGTAGCCATTGGAATGAGGGCCACTTGAGGCCAGACCAATCAATGTGTCGCCAACAGCCACTTTACTGCCGTCGATCAACTCAGATTTTTCTGCCATACCAACACAGAAACCTGCGAGGTCGTAGTCATCACCTTCGTACATGCCGGGCATCTCGGCGGTTTCACCACCAATTAATGAACAGCCCGATAGTTCGCAACCATCGGCAATACCATTAACCACTGCTGCTGCAGTATCAATATCGAGTTTACCCGTGGCGTAATAATCGAGAAAAAATAGAGGTTCTGCGCCGCAAACAATAAGATCGTTAACGCACATGGCAACCAAGTCGATACCCACAGTGTCATGTTTGCCATGATCCAGGGCCAGACGCAATTTTGTACCTACGCCGTCGGTACCAGATACCATGACGGGCTCGCGGTAACCTGTGGGTAATTCAAACAGTGCACCAAAGCCTCCGAGTCCAGCCATTACCTCCGGGCGACGGGTTCGTTTGGCTGCACCTTTAATTTTGTCGATTAGGGCATTGCCGGCATCAATATCAACGCCAGCATCTTTATAGCTCAAAGATTGAGTTTTTTCGGTCATGGACAGGCTTCCTCTGTGGAGCGGGTATTTTAGAGAGAGTCAGACTAATTTTCATTAAGCACTGGTACAATGATGCAAATTAATTGGGAGAAAAGTCGTTGAAACGGATATTTGCGCTAATTTTGGCCTGTTTTAGCCTGAATTCTTTGGCTGAAGAAGTGTCTGGTCTCTACAGTGGGCTAGTTCCAGTGATTGATCAATCGGCAGAATCTCAGCAGCTGGGTGTTCGCGAAGCGCTTAATCAGGTGCTAGTCAAGCTGACTGGCAACAGCAAAATTATGCAGTCTCCCAATGTCCAACCTTTCTTAACTGACCCAAATGCATTTGTTGCCGGAGTTGGTTTTCGCAGTTTGCCCCAAGTGGACACCAGCTTCGAACCCGAAACCGGTCTTGAGGTAAGTTTTTCCCGTCAGGGCATAGACCAACTTATTCGCCAGGCCCAGCTGCCTGTCCTGCCCTCTAACCGTCCCAAGCTGCTGGTATGGATTGTGCGTGATGATGCGATTGAAGGAAGGGGCTTTATCGGTGAATACACCGCTTCACAAACCTCTCCCTCAACATTAGCGTTATTTGATCAGGCGATGAGCGCGCGTGGTATGCCCTACAGGCTGCCGACCTTTGACCTGGAAGATCAGCTATCGCTATCGGTTAACGAGGCCTGGAGTCTGCGAGCGGATTTAATTGGAGTGGCCTCCGAGCGTTATAAAACCGACGGTTGGATCGCACTACGGTTTTACACTACTTCCTCCGGTGAGGTCCGCGGTGCCTGGCTGTATGAGGCCTCTGGCCGTCGTCAGCTGAGAGACTTTCGCGCTGGTTATGGTCAGCCTTTTATGGCCACCGCCGTAGATGGATTGGTGGACAGTCTCGCCGAGTCATTTACCTATGTGCCGCAAATCAATACCAATGAGTTGATTGTGAATATTGATGGCGTGACCACATTTAAAGATTATCAGGCCGTATTGGCACAGTTTAAAAAACTCGAGTTAGTCGACTCATTGGAAGTGCACGGCGTGGAGGGTGAGCAGCTGACCCTTGCTGTGGATGTGGAGGGTGGCGCTGAGCTATTACATTTGGCACTAGTGCGCAGTGGCAAGCTGAAGAGCCAAACCGAACAAGAGGCGCTCTACACAGGGCAATTACAATTTACTTGGATACATAAGTGAACGGATATCAACAATTAAGTCTGGCCATAGCGCTTGATGATCAAGCAACCTTCGATAACTTCTATGCGCCGAATGGCACGCCACAGCATATGGCGACGTTCTTACTCAAAGATGAGGGCCGCAAGTTTGCCTTTTTATTTGGTGCTGAGGGCTCAGGGCTGTCACATCTGTTGCAGGCAGTCTGCCAGCAGTCGGCGCTGGGCAGAAATGCCGGTGCAGTCTACCTGCCGATGGCAGATGTGCAGGAGTACCCACCGGAGCAGGTACTAGAGGGGCTTGAACATGCACCTATTGTCTGCCTGGACGATTTAGATCTGGTTGCCTACAAGCCAGAATGGCAGGAGCCACTGTTTCATTTCTTTAATCGCTGTCGCGATGCGGATACCCGTTTAATTGTCTCCGCGCATCTGGCACCGGATGAGCTCGACGTGCAGTTGGAAGATTTATTGTCACGTTTAAAGTCTGGCGTTACATTGCAGATGACTGATTACAAAGATGCTGATCGCAGGCGCCTATTACAATACCGGGCTAACAGCCGCGGCCTGTATCTGTCGGATGAGGTTGCACTATTTATGTTACATCGATTGCCGCGTGACACGCGACTGTTGATGGAGGCACTTGAGAAGTTGGATAGTGCATCGCTACAGGAGCAGCGACGCCTAACCATGCCTTTTGTAAAAACGGTTTTGAGTATTTAGTCTTTATCGCTTTCGGCTCACAGTATTTTTTATCTAGAGCGGGCAATTACCGCAGTAGAGATAAATACCGCGCGGGTCATTCAATGTATCCAGAACCCGCAATGGTTCTAAAATCTTCTTAGCCTGCTGGCGTATAGTCACAGGCAGCAAGCTACTGATGCCCAGACCAGATAATGAAGCGCTAATATTGGTATTCATCTCCATCAATAGCTGTTCATAAACCGTGAGTGGTTTGCGGCGATAATCGACTTCATATTCCTCCAGATTAGCTAACTCAGCTGCCACCACAATGGCATCATTTAGGTCCCCCAGCTGGTCGACTAAACCCAGTTCCAGAGCCTTCTCACCGGTCCAGACGCGGCCCTGCGCTATCTCATGCACAGCTGCTGGCGTCGAGCTGCGTCCATCAGCGACTAGACTGATAAAGCGGGTATACACATTGTCCACGCCAGCTTGAAAAATCATTTTACTCTGCTGGGTCATGGGGCGATCTAGCTGCATCATGCCAGCGATATCTGTGGTGCCAACACCGTCTGAATAAACACCCAGAGCCGCGAGCGAATTTTCGACAGTGGGGATTATCCCAAAGACACCAATAGAACCAGTTAAGGTCGTTGACAGGGCCAGCACACGATCGGCATCTGCAGCTATCCAGTAACCACCGGAGGCTGCATAGCTACCCATGGAAACGACCACCGGAATACCTTTCTTTTGCGTGGCAGAAATAGCGTCACGAATAATGTCCGACGCAAAGGCACTGCCGCCGCCGCTATCGATACGCAACACGACTGCTTTCACATCGCTATCATCTCGCAGTCTGGAAAAAATGCCCGCTAAGGTGTCACCACCAACACTTCCCTCTGGTTGCTCGCCATCCACAATGGAGCCCTTGGCAACCACCAGTGCGACTTTGTGCGCCTTGGCGGCGGCACTGCTTCTAGTGCTAAGGCGGCTATGATTGAGATAGGCCTTCATATTAATGCTATCGAACTCGCCATCTGTGCCAGGAAGTACCTCATTGAGGTAAGCGAACATCTCTGTTCTGGTGGCTATCTGATCTACAAGGTTTTGCTGTTTGGCCAACGCTGAGCTGTCGCCATTGGCAGACTGAAGCTTAAAGTGCAGGTTATTGGCGAAATCGTCTATGGCGCCATCGGGAAGGCCGCGTAACTGCTCCACCTGAGAGCTGTAAAATTGCCACAGTGAGTCGATTAGCTCACGGCTCTCCTGCTTTACTTGGGAGGACATACTACTGCCCAGAAAGGGTTCTACGGCGCTTTTGTAATCGCCGACGCGAAACACATTAATATTAATTTTAAGCTTATCCAGTGCCTCTTTAAAATAGCTGCGGTAAGTCCCAAAGCCGGTAATGCTGACCGCACCTAATGGATTGAGAAGAATCTCATCGGCGTGCGAGGCAAGAAAGTACTGCTGCTGATTAAAATTGTCGCCCACTGCAATAATCGGCTTGCCGCTTTTCTTAAAGCGCAAAAGGGCCGAGCTAATTTCTTCGAGTTTGCTGATGCCGCCGCCAGCCATATAGTCAGTATCGAGGAGCAGATGAGTGATGCGGCTGTCATTGCGGGCGCTATCTAAGGCTTCAATAATATCCCTTACCAGAGTCTCTGAATCTCGCTGCGAGCTGCCTAAAAAAATCTGATCGAAGGGATCGGTATAGGTTTTTTGGTCTACCAGCACACCACTGGGCGCTAAATAAAGAGCGCCTTTATCGGGAATTGGCTGAATATCTTCAGCAAACATGCCAACAATAAGCAGTAAGAAGAAGCCAACAAAAAGCAGGCTAAAGAGGTAGCGGATAGCCGTGGCTATATTTCCGATCAATCGAAAGAAGCGGCGAATAATGCCCGGTTTTTTTTCAGCCATGGGGATTCCTTATAAACTAACGCGTTATAAATTATTAACCTGTCTGATACGCGCATAGACCATTGCTGCGCAGAACAGGATTACGCTCAATACCAATTCGACAATATCCAATGTCGCTGGTTCGGGAACGCTGAGATTTTGTATGCCATTATAAAAATAAAGCAGCACCACAAAGCCCATCCAAATCAATGTGCGCAGCCTATCTGCCAGCATGCCGGGTATAAAAAGTGCCAGTGGCAGCAGGCTGATTACATAAATAATCCAGGGTGCACTTTGCAGCCACAGGTGGACGGCGAGCGTCAGTATCAGCAAAGTATAGCTACTGCGGGTTAAAAATCTGCTGATAGAAAGCTTTAGTTCTGTGGTCAACTGAGTCTGCCTTATTGTTAGAGTAATTTAGTAGCCAGTACTGCAATACGCTTGCCCTGTGCCTGGCATATTTGAATCTCTTCGGCGCTGAGGTTATCACCCTCAACATGGGTTGCTCCGTAAGGAGTGCCGCCACTCTTTGTAGCACTAAGTGCAGCCTCAGAATAGGGCACCCCCGCAAATACCATACCCTGATGCAACAGGGGCACCATCATGGTGAGCAATGTAGATTCCTGGCCACCGTGGAGGCTTGAGGTCGAGGTAAATGCGCCAGCGGGTTTGTTGATTAATGCACCATTCATCCACAGTCCGGCAGTGCCATCAAGAAAATATTTTAACGGTGCGGCCATATTGCCAAATCTGGTGGGGCTGCCAAGCAGCAGGCCTGCGCAGTTGCTTAAATCATCATCGCTGCAGTAGATATCGCCGCTTGCTGGAATACTTTCTTCAGTGGCTTCACAGACGGAAGACACTGCAGGTACTGTTCGCAGCCTGGCTTCCATACCCGCACTTTCAATGCCCAGTGCAAGTTGGTCGGCGAGCATTTTTACATGACCGTTGCGACTGTAGTACAGCACTAAAATGTAGGGATTCGACATTAGAGTAACTCCAGCACATTTTCAGGAGGGCGGCCCAAGACGGCTCTGTCGCCCACAACCACAATGGGTCGTTCAATTAATTTGGGATTTTTCAGCATAGCTTCAATCAGTTGTGCCTCAGAAACATCGACTGCCCCCAACTTTTTATCTTTAAAATCCTGCTCCGAACGACGCACCAGCTGGGCTGCACTTAGATCTAATTTGGTCAGCAGGTCCACCAGTTTAGGTTTGCTTAGAGGCGCTTCCAGATAGAGTACAATCTCGGGTTCGACGCCCTTTGAGCGCAAAATTTCCAAAGTTTGCCTAGATTTAGAACAATGCGGGTTATGGTAAATGGTGGCCATGAACTATCCTTTTTACGGAGCATGTTTATAAAAAGCTTCATTGTACGACCAAATGGATCTAAACCAAACCGCGATGGCTGCCGACAGAGTGCTGCGGCTCTCACCTGCATGAGCCTATTTGTCATAGTGCCAATGCTAACGTTGATATACAGCATGTGTTGGGAGCACCACGACGGGTCACCATCTCTTAATACGACATTTGGGCTCTATTATCCTTGCTAACGTAAGTAACTGATTGGGCGAAAATATTCTGAGTTTCGCGCAGTATGGATAAGACAAATTAATGTCTGATGATCCCTGGTACGAAAAATACGATATGCTAGTGGGCCAGGCTCGTAGCAGTTTGGATGCTAATTTTCCGGTAACGGTTGAATCGTTATTTAAAGCACAGAGTACGCCCCCACAGGGGCAGGCAGAAAACAGATAGAGAGAAATGGATAATGATTAAAAAACTGGTCCTTATCAGCCTTTTACTAACAGGTCTTGCAGGCTGTACTCAAGACTCGTCAGAGTCTCAATATTTGCTGTTAGATGGCGACACCATCGATTTAGCGGCTTCTCCCAAACTGGTATTCATTAATTATTGGGCCGTTTGGTGCGCCCCCTGTCGCAAAGAAATCCCAGAGTTTAATGAGTTTGCCCATCAGTACGCAGATAGGGTGACTGTTCTAGGGGTTAACTTTGATAACTCTCAGGGCGACACATTGCGTACTGAGATGGCCAAGTTAGCTATTGAGTTTCCCGCCTTATTAACGGACCCGCGCGGCATGTGGAATCTTGATCCCGTGGCTGTGCTGCCAGAAACGCTGGTCATTAGCACCGACGGCAAGTTACTGCATCGCATGATAGGGCCGCAAACTATGGAGGCGTTAGAGGCGCTGCTATAAAAAGCCCGACAAATAGTTTCACCGCAATAGGGGTATAGCGCCACTATTGTGATCAGTATTAATATTCTTGCCATAACAACGAGCCAGTAGGCACCGTAAAGAGGAATTTAAATGAAAGATTTACGCCAGTTTTATATCAATGGCCAATGGGTAAACCCAGCTCAAGCCAATGATCTTCACGTAGAAAACCCTGCCAATGAAGAGATGGTTGCCACTATTTCTCTGGGCGCCGCTGCAGATGTTGAATCAGCGGTTGCGGCAGCCAAGGCTGCATTCCCTGTGTATTCAAAATTCAGCGTCGATGAGCGCATTGCGCTGATGGAAAAACTGTTGCAAATCTATATGGACCGCTACGATGAAATGGCTGCGGTCATCTCCATGGAGATGGGTGCGCCTATTTCCTTTGCCAGTGCAGCTCAGGCTGATACCGGTCGCGGACATATCTCTACGGCATTGGAGGCATTAAAAGTATTTGAGTTTGAACGTCAGGTACTCAATACCCGCATTGTTAAAGAGCCGATTGGGGTCTGTGGTTTTATTACACCTTGGAACTGGCCGATCAATCAGATTACCTGCAAGGTTGCCCCAGCACTGGCAACCGGTTGCACTATGGTGCTCAAGCCCAGTGAAATTGCACCTCTGTCAGGCTATCTATTTACCGAGATGATGGATCAGGCTGGTTTCCCAGCCGGTGTTTACAATATGGTTAATGGCGATGGCCCAGATGTTGGTGCAGTAATTTCCAGCCATCCTGATATTGATATGGTGTCCTTTACCGGCTCAACCCGTGCCGGTGTTCTGGTCGCTAAGGCGGCTGCCGATACGGTTAAACGTGTGGCTCAGGAGCTGGGCGGGAAGTCGCCGAATATTATTTTTGAAGATGCCAATCTTGAAATTGCTGTGAGTGCAGGCGTTGCCCATATGATGGGCAATACAGGCCAATCCTGTAATGCTCCGTCGCGCATGTTGGTGCATTCTTCTGTTTATGATCAAGCCGTGCAAATTGCTAAGGCAGCGGCTGAGCAGGTTCAGGTTGATCAGCCTACTAAAGAGGGCATGCATCTTGGACCTCTATCTAGCCGCGTACAGTTTGATAAGGTTCAGGGCTTGATTAAAGTGGGTATTGATGAGGGCGCTGAAGTGGTTGCTGGCGGTCTGGGTAAGCCTGAGGGTTTGGAGACAGGCTACTTTGTTAAGCCCACGGTTTTTGCTGGTGTTAACAACCAGATGACGATTGCTCAGGAAGAAATTTTTGGTCCAGTTCTGACGATGATTCCTTTTGATACTGAAGAGCAAGCTATCGAGATTGCAAACGATACACCCTATGGGTTGGCGGCCTATTTAAGCACTGGCGATGATGAGCGCGCCAAGCGTGTTGCCGGTCAATTACGCGCGGGAATGGTTAGCTTAAATAGTGCTTCGCAAAACTACACTGCACCTTTCGGTGGCTACAAGCAATCTGGTAATGGCCGCGAGTGGGGCGAATTTGGGTTTGATGATTTTCTGGAAATTAAAGGTATTACCAGCTGAAAGTCAGGCGCAGCCTGACTGTCATCCTGAGCGAAGCGAAGGATCTTAATTCCAGCGTTAGCAATACCCCGAAAACCCTTGCGATCGACTCTATGGTTGCAAG